>Ga0070741_10000053_pt1 | contig 404457 bp, 346 predicted proteins | sample Coa_R1_4_FD_66440 | JGI IMG/M metagenome (GOLD analysis project Ga0070741, IMG submission 66440) | Surface soil microbial communities from Centralia Pennsylvania, which are recovering from an underground coalmine fire - Coalmine... | ecosystem: Environmental > Terrestrial > Soil >...
CTAGTCATCCGCAGATGCCAAAGTCTTGATGACATGCGAGCCTGCGTTGCCTTGCAGAAGGAAGTCTGGGGATTCTCGGACATCGAACTGGTTCCCTTGCGAATCTTCGTCGTCGCAGAAAAGATCGGGGGCCAGGTGGTTGGCGCTTTCGATAATCAGGAGCTTATTGGCTACGCCATGGCAATTCCAGGCGTTCGCAACCGGCATTCCTTCTTGTATTCTCAAATGCTGGCCGTGCGCAAGCAATACCGGAATTCCGGGCTTGGCCGACGTTTGAAGCTCTTCCAACGCGAAGATGGGTTGGCGCGCGGATTTGAGTTGATGGAGTGGACGTTTGATCCTCTGGAAATCAAGAACGCCTACCTGAATATCGAAAAGCTAGGTGCAATCGTTCGACGCTACAACATAAACCAGTACGGAATCACGACGTCCCCTCTGCAGGCGGGTTTGCCGACGGATCGGCTCATCGCCGAATGGTGGATGAGTTCTGACCGGGTCAAAGCGGTGCTCATGACGGGAACGAGACCTCAGTTTGAGGTTGAGAGAACAATCTCCGTGCCTGCCGAGATTTACGCGTGGAAGACGAACCCCAAGACGCGCAGTCAAGCCCAGGACGTGCAGAATGGTAATCGTGCCGAGTTCCTGGATTGTTTCCAAACGGGCCTCGCAGTACTCGGTTACGAACGCGACTCAAACGGAAATGGTAAATTTCTGCTGGGTCGCTGGAATGAAAGCTGGCAATATTGAGTCTTTTTAATCTCTATGAAAATTGACTCCATGACGCTGTATGAGCTTCACATGCCGCTGGTGCACTTCTTTGAAACCAGCTTTGGGCGCACTTATGAGCGTCGTATTCTCCTCGTCAGCGTCGATTGTGACGGGGTAACCGGCTGGGGCGAATCCGTCGCAGCCGAAAATCCCTTTTACAGCTCCGAGTGGCTCGACCCGGCGTGGGCCACTATGAGGCAGTTCCTCGCTCCCGCAGTGCTGGGCCGGAATGTGTCCAAGGCAGAAGAATGCGCGCCACTGATGGCTCAGGTTCGCGGACATCGCATGGCCAAAGCTGCAATTGAAAACGCTCTTTGGGATGCAGAAGCCAGGCAGAAGCAAGTGCCGCTATGGAAACTGTTAGGTGGTAAGCAGCGGGAGATCGCCTGCGGCGTTTCCATCGGGATCCAGGATTCCATCGAGCAACTTCTGGACAAAATCCAGACTGAAGTGGCTGCCGGATACCGCCGAATCAAAGTCAAAGTAAAGCCTGGTTGGGATGTGAATGTTCTGGAGCGCATTCGCTCCCGCTGGCCCGAAATCCTGTTGAGTTGCGACGCGAACTCCGCCTATCGACTCGACCAACTCGAGCACCTTCGCAGCTTCGATCAATTCAACCTGCTGATGATTGAACAGCCTTTGTGGAACGACGACATTTACAACCACGCCCGCTTGCAGCGCGAACTGCGCACCGCGATTTGTCTCGACGAATCCATTCGCCATGCGCGCGATGCTGCGCAAGCCGTCGAAACCGGCGCTTGCCGCATCATCAACATCAAAGTCGGCCGCGTAGGCGGCTTTACCGAAGCCAAGAAAGTCCATGATGTTTGTGCCAACGCCAACATCCCTGTCTGGTGTGGCGGGATGCTTGAATCCGGAATTGGCCGGGCCCACAACATTGCCTTGTCCACTCTTCCCAACTTTCGCCTGCCCGGCGATGTTTCCGCTTCGAAGCGTTACTGGAAGGAAGACATCATCGAACCTGAGGTACAGGTCGCCCCCGACGGCACCATTCCCATACGCGATGAACCCGGAACGGGCTATAAGGTGCGCGAAGATCGGATCGAGAAATTCGCCGTTCGCAAAGAGATCCTCTACGCACGACACGCGCACGCGCACTGAAGACTTTATTTCGGATCGCGGCTTTCAGAAGCGCCTTGCCCGCCGTTTTCTGCGAGTTGACCTTGTTGCTTTTTCAGCAACTCAACCGCTTGCGCGAACGTCAGGTTGGGCGGAGCAGGACGAAAGTCAGAGAATGATTCGTTGGACTTGATCACCAGTTTCTTGAACAGCAGTACCTTCCCAATGAAGTCCAGGTCCATGCGCGTGACCTCCCAGTCTCCATTGCCTACGGTTCCCTGCTGAACAACGAAGCGCCCGCCCTTGTCGAGTCGACCGAGAATTCCCCAACCAAACTCCACATCTTTGAAGAGAGTTCCATCGATCTTGGCAATGCGATGGCGATTCTCGTCAATCAAAATGTAGCCGGCCATTCCGGTGAGCACTTGCTCAGTATGAGAGGGCGGCATGTACTTGGGATTGGCGCGAAACGTAAGTTTGACCAATGTGTCGCCGGGATTACCTACACCTTGGGAACCGACCTCGGCTCCTTCGCGATGGTAAATGAACGCGTCCGGCAGCGCCTGCATGATCTTCACGGTGCGCTCGGTATCCTCGCGTTCCGCCCTCTGCTTTTTCCTCAAATCGGCAGGATTGTGCGCCAAACCATCTAACCGTGCTTCTTCAGCCGCACGCTGCTCAGGAGTGAGGGGTTTACCGTTCACCGCGATCAACATGCCTGCTGTTGCATCTGCAGTTTCGACGATCAGCTTGGTCTGTGAGCCGCGCGGGCTTTCTCGATAATCCTTGAACATGAACTTCGCGCCGCCATTGTTGGACCGGATTTCATTCTCCACAGTTTGGCGAACAAGTTCTATGGCGCTTTGTTGTGGTGTGCCCTGACCACCCGCAAGCGCGCAAAGCATGCCCAACTGGACAGCAGAAGCGATCACTCTTGCCAAGTTCTGGGTCAAGTTGTTCCTTAGCAGTTTAGACGAGTGGCAACATATGCCTGTTGTATTCGTACAAGGCTTCCGAGGATTCTAAGCCACTAACGGCATAAATCGGCTGTGCATCCTGCCATCGGGCCGGTAAATAGGTTAGAATCCTCTGTCCCGAGCTAACCTCCGAAGGAGACCCGCTGTATGGATCCGGCAAGAACCTCAGAGTTCGCCCACATTGGTAAGTCTGTCATCATTAAAGGAGAACTCTCCGGCAGTGAGGACCTGTACGTAGATGGTTCGGTCGAAGGCACGATCGAACTGCGAGGAAATAATCTCACGATCGGTCCCAACGGCCAGGTCCACGCTCACGTCAACGCCAAGAGCGTCGTGGTCCAAGGCAAGCTGGAAGGCAACATCCACGCCAGCGATCGGGCGGAATTGCGAAAATCTGCGCATGCCGTGGGCGACATTGTTACTCAGCGAGTCGCGATTGAAGACGGTGCCTACTTCAAGGGTAAAGTTGAAATTCAGAGAGAGAGCAAACCGAGTGCTTCGACTGACACTCACCGGGAAGTAGTGAGTAAGCCGACCACTGCCGCTGCGGCGGGAGCCTCCACCAATGCGATCGCGAACGTATCCCCCTCTGTCTCAAATACCGGCGTAACCAAGTCCTAGGCCCTATTGGGGACTGCTGGTCGAGGCGCTGCGATATAGTGATGGGTAGAAGTTTGCAACCAATATCAGGAAGTTGATGTCGTCAGTAACTCACAGTTTCATGAAATTGTTCCGGAGTTCGGGCGATCCCCCGGCCACGAAAAGTGCGCAGCCACAATCGCGACTCACGCGTCGGTCCAGCGGATTGGCGGAGCTCTCCCGGCGAATTAACTCTCCGGACCCGCTTTGTGTGCTTGATATCGGATCCACCTCCGCAGCGAACATCCGTTATCTCACCGAGCGCGGCCATAAGATCTACAGCGAAGATCTGCTCGAAGCCTCGACCGATCCTTCGCTGGTGATGGCCGATGAGCACGGCCAGCGCGTTCTCGACGACAAGAAATTCCTGGCGGACAATCTGCTTTACTCGTCGTCCCAGTTCGACATTGTGCTTTGCTGGAATTTGGCTGACTATCTGGATGAAACTCTGGTGCGTCCGGTGGTGGCGCGCCTGTGGACCATGACCAAGGCGGATGGCATGCTGCTCGCGTTCTTCCATACTCGCGAAGCTGGACCGGATGCCCCTTGCTACCGCTATCACATCGTAGGAACGGACACGCTGGAAATGCAGCATATCGAATCGCCGCGGGACTTGCGTAAAGGCCCGACCGGAGCCATCCATACTGCGATCGAAAAGAGCTTTCGACTGCAGAGGGTTTTTAACAACCGGCACATTGAAAACCTCTTCCGTGACTTCGGCTCCATCAAGTTCTTTCTGACCCGCGACAATGTTCGCGAGGTCCTCGTCGTTCGCTAATTACCTCGTCTTCCTCACCATGTAGCGCCCCGCAGCCGGGAAATGACTTAACACACTGATCGCGGCCTCGCGAACCAGCGGTGGCAGTTGCAGCAGCTTTCGCAGCTTTGACGACGATCGAAATACCGGCAGCAATTCGCGCTCGTATCGGTCCTTGTAGAGGCTGAGGACGTCGTGCAACGAAACTGATTGCCTGAAAAACGGTACAAGGCACTGTGCTGCCAAAAACCCGCTCCGTAGCGCCAGAGAAATTCCGTCCCCCACAAATGGATCCACGAAACAGCTCGCATCTCCTACGCGCAAGGTGTGATCTCGAACGGGTTGAGGCTCTGCAAAGATGAGGGGGGCGACGGCGCTCGGTTCGGTGGCGGCCTGCCAATCACGAGAACGCGAGGCCAGGGCAGGATGGAGTTGCAGTACGTTGCCCAGGGTCGTAGCCGCATTCGCCTTTACCATCGCGCAGGCATTCACGTGTTCTGTACCGCTCGTTCCCACCATCGTAACCGGCTGAACTCCGCAATATCCCCCGTTAAAGAAATAGAGATCGACTGATTTTGCAGGGGAAGGTTCAATAAAGTGTGCCTTTACGCCGATCCATTTCGTCTTTCCAATGCCATTGCCCGGTTGTGAGCTATTCAGGTTGGACCAGCGGCCGGAAGCATCCACGACCGCCTTAGCGGTGAAATCTCCCACCGAACTTTGAACGTAAAACGGAGACTCACCAACAATGCGATGTGCTGCGCCCTGTTGGATCACCATTACGCCGGCAGCTTCGGCGCGCTGCAACAAAGCGTTGTCGAGATCAAATCGCGCGATGCTGAGCGCGGCCGGGTTAATGGGGACCTCCAGGACTCGGCCATCGACAAATAGTCGGCCTTTTGAAATCCTGACCGCGTTCCGGAGCAGCGCGCTGTGAGTTTCCAGAAGTTCTTGCAGAATGCTCAGTGATTCGGGAGAGATAAACTCTCCGCAGACTTTTTGCCGGGGGAATCGTCCCCGCTCCAGTAGCAAAACTCGTGCGCCTTTTCGCGCAGATGTGATGGCTGCCGCGGTTCCCCCAGGTCCTCCGCCAATCACTACAAGGTCGTAGTTCTTGTTCATTTCCAGACGACTACTCCCATCCGAAACAAGTAATGTCGACCCACAACCACCTCACGCGCCGACGTTTGCTTCAGACAATCCAGCATCTCCGCAATCGTATACGCTGCGCGCACAGAAGCGGGACCATCATGTCTGGTCAACCGGCTTCGATACAGCGGCCAACCCGCGTAGACCAGCGCCAGATGTACCGGATCACGTATCAGGTCATTGATGAGCACCGCAACCCGGCAAACCCGCAACGCTTCCTGAACGAACCTGCCGAGTTCTTCAGGTGAAAGATGATGTGTGAACAAGCAGCAGGAAACCACCTCGAAACTGGCATTCGCAAAAGGAAGCGCGAGAGCATCTCCCACCACAGCAGATGTCCTATCGCCTCCGTGGGGCAGATGAGCTCTTGAACGGTCGAGCAAAGTAGTTTTAAGTTGCACAGCGTTCGCCCGGAGGTTGACAGTGACGCCTCGCGGTACATCGCCGCTGCCGGCTGCAACCTCCAGAACCGTGAGTGCACTCCTCCCGGTTTTGTTCGCCACGCGCCGCATCATCGACGTCGTGGTCGAGACTCCGCCAAACCAGCGATTTATTCGACGCAGGTCAGAAAGCGACGCTGAGATCTCGGCAGGGCTGCCCGAATCGCTGTCGAGAAGCTCGGGAGTGGCCAGGCGCTGCATACGAGTGTGGATTGTGACATCTGGTTAGACGACAGTTGTCAGCAATCTGCAATTCCTGTGATCAAACTTCGGCCAGTTCTTCTTCGAGGAGCTGCTTGTTGTAGAGATCGGTGTAGTACCCGTTACGGGCTAAAAGTTCCTCATGCGTGCCTAGTTCGACAATTTTGCCGCCGTGCAGCACGGCAATCATGTCGGCGTTGCGAACTGTCGAGACCCGATGCGAGATAAAGATTGTCGTTCGCCCAACCATGATCTCCCTGAGGTGATTCAGAATCTTGTCTTCCGTATGTGTATCGACGCTGGAAAGCGCATCATCCAGAATCAGAATGCGCGGATGCCGCAGCAACGCGCGTGCAATCGCAGTTCGCTGCTTTTGGCCGCCGGACAGCGTGATTCCGCGCTCTCCCACCAGGGTCTGATACTGCTCCGGAAAGCTCTCGATGTCTTCGGCGATGCTGGCAGCCTGTGCGGCCGCTCGTATGTCCTCGTCCTTCGCGCCCTGTACTCCGAATGCGATATTCTCGCGTACGCTTTCACTGAACAGGAAAGTCTCCTGCGGGACAAATCCGATGTTCTTCCGCAGAAACTCCAGCGGATAAGTTCGGATTGGTTCTCCGTCGATCAGCACCGTGCCAGTAGCGGCGTCATAAATTCGTGGAATTAGGCTGACCAGGGTGGTTTTGCCTGAACCGGTCGGCCCAACGATTGCCAAGCTCGTACCCGCGGGAATCCGCAGATTGATGTCATGCAACACTTCGGTTCCGCTGTAACCGAAGTTCAGACCCCGGAACTCAATCTCCCCCGCAATCGGTGTCGCGCGGAAATTCTTGTGCGCACTCGCGGCTTTCTCAGAGTCCGCAATCTCCGGCTTCTCCATCAGAATTTGATTGATGCGGCCCATCGACGCGGTGCCGCGCTGGAAAATGTTAATGACCCACCCCAACGCAATCACCGGCCAGGTAAGCTGCACCATATATGTATTGAAAGCCACGAAGTCGCCGACCGAGATTTGATGACGCAGCACTTCCCTTCCGCCGAGCCACAGGACCAGCACAATGGCAAACCCGAGCATGACTTCGAGCGTCGGCCACAGCATCCCCATTAGCCGGACCAGCTTGAGGCTGCGGCCAATGTATTCCTGATTGGCTGCTTCGAATGCAGCGATCTCAGCATCCTCCTGCACATAGGCCCGAATCACTCGGGCTCCGGAAAAATTCTCCTGCGCCCGTGCCGAGATGTTTGAAAACATTTCTTGGATTTTCTCGAAGCGTTCATGAATGCGGCGACCGAAGTATTGAATCGTGATGCTCACGACGGGAAGTGGCAGAAAGGCATACAGAGTCAGTTTTGGACTGATCGAGAGCATGAACGCGAGGGCGCCAGCCGTGAACACGATCGTATTGGCCGAATACATGATGGCTGGGCCCAGCAGCATACGAACCGCATTGAGATCGTTGGTGGCACGCGCCATGACGTCGCCCGTGCGCGTACGCTGATAGAACGAGTAGGAGAGCGTCTCCAGGTGCGCGAATAGATCATTCCGCAGATCAAACTCGATCTCCCGCGAGACTCCGATCACAATCCAGCGAGTCAGGAACTGAAAGATTCCTTTGGCGCCGGCCACCGCCAGCAGGAGCAGCGCATAGGTGAGCAGCTTCTGGCGTGTGACTCCCAAGTGCAGATCATCCACTGCCCGCCGAATCACTTGTGGGAACAGAATCCAGATGCCGTTATTCAGAAAAACGCAAAGTGTCCCAATGAGATAGCTGCGACGGTATTTCTTCAGATAAGGAAAAAGTGGGCGCAGGCTCTTCGGCAACATGGATTCTAGATGCGATTCTATCAGGGCAAGCTTCAGGGACTGGGAGTTCGAACCGAGGCACTTAGGGGTAAATTGCGGAGGAAAAAGGAAAAGGCCGTGATATTGGTTATGCTCTAGCCGCCAGCTCCTGCGAGGGAGCCAACAGCGTGGAGACATGCACCATCACGGCCCTTGATGTAATCACTGCTTTCGCAGTTCTGACCCCGGCTCCGTCCTCGCAGAGTCGCCGGTTTTTTCGGGTCAGATCGCCCACCGGATTGCCCCGGTCAGCGGATCACCCAGCTTACTTCGGACTGGCTAATTTTATTTGAGCCAACCCTTTCAGCCGTCGACGCGCGCAAAAGTAAACAATTCGCCTGTAAAAGTCAACGCCCGTTTTCGGTGCAAGCTGATTTTTTAGGCTGTGCGTTCTGTGCATTTCTTAGGCGCAATTCACAAAGCGTTTACCGGAATAAACGAGGGCTCCTACGGGGTTTTCCACAGCACTTTGCACAGCAACAATCCCACCGGAAATCCACAGAGAACCATCTTAAGCCCTTGACGGCTCCGGAAAGGTGAAGCATCTTTGGTACACACAGATTTGGGAATGTCAGCGCTAGTGGCTTATGTCGATGGTGGTTCGCTGGGAAATCCGGGACCGTCTGGCATTGGGGTCGTAATAAGCGGCGTTCGCGACGGCAAAGTAAAAATCGCCAAGTGGATAGGCTGGCAGGACAACAACGTCGCCGAGTACCTGGCCCTGCTTGAGGCCCTGCAATGCGCGGTTCTGCTCAAAGCCCGCGCCCTTCACGTTTACTCCGATTCCGAAGTGGTCGTGAAGCAGATGACTGGCGTCTATGCCTGCCGCAGCCCGCGTCTGTATTCCCTGAACTGGACCTGCCGCAAGCTGGCCCGTAGTTTGAAGTTCTCGATTTCCCACGTTCGCCGCGAATTCAACGCCGAAGCCAACCGTTTGGCCAACTCCGCTGCCCGCAAAAAGCCGCAACGTAGTGCGCGAGTTCCAGCGTAGATATCTCCGTCTTGCCGGGGTGTGCTCTGTGGTGAGGGTTTCAGGCTGCCGCGGGTTCTCACTCCGGCATCAGATTTCCTCATGCGCCCCAAGAAACCAAACCGCTGGGTCGCCCGAGTGACGACTGACTCCACCCATCCTCAGGCCGGCCTCTTTAAGAAAGACGCCGGGACGATCGCAAGAAGCCTGGCTTCGAAAAGAGTCTCGCCGAAGGGCCCAGGGTCCGGCATGCGTATGCTGACCTATTTCATCAACCGCGCAGGAAGGAATCTCTCCGCCTCGCGCCGTCGCGAACTGGAAAAAGCCAAGAAATTGCTATCGCAGCGTATAGCGCGGGCAAAAGCGAAACACCACTAGCAAAAATCTACCTCGCAGAAACGGCAATGTCTCCTGGGTGGCATTTCGTGTGTTTTGTGGTTTGAATTTTCTAACCTCCCAACCGAACCCTCTCCGCCACCCAGTCACCAGCCTCCCGAGTCCCAAGAGCACCGCCGATGTCGCCAGTCGTCTTTTTCTCGCGAACTGCCTCCAGAACCGCAGCTTCGATGCGATCTGCTTTCGCCTTCATTCCGAGGTGGTTCAGCATCATAGCCGCCGTCAGAATCGCGCCGAGCGGATTGGCCTGGTTCTTTCCGGCAATTGGTGGAGCCGACCCATGCACCGGCTCGAACATCGACGTCTTTCCCGGATGAATATTGCCGCTGGCCGCCATGCCCAAGCCACCCTGTAGCCCCGCCGCCAAATCGGTGATGATGTCCCCGAACATATTGTTGGTAACGATCACATCGAATTGCCGCGGATCGCGAACCATCTGCATGCAAAGTGCGTCCACGTACATATGCTGGGTTCGGATCTGCGGATATTCGCTGCCGACTTCTTTGAATACCCGCTGCCACAAGCTGCCAGCATGCGTCATCGCATTGGACTTGTCGCACATGAGCACCCGCTGACGTTGCGTGCCGTCCTGCTTGGTGTGCCGCTCGCAATATTCGAAAGCGAAGCGAATAACCCGCTCCACTCCCTTGCGAGTATTGATGTCTTCTTGGATCGCGATCTCGTCCGGCGTTCCTTTCTTAAAGATTCCGCCAGCGTCTGTGTAAACTCCCTCAGTGTTTTCGCGAATGACGACGAAATCGACGTCCTTGGGCTCGATCCCTTTGAGCGGACACAAAACTGCGTCCAGCAACCGCACCGGGCGAACATTGGCATACAGATCCATCTGGAAGCGCATTCCCAGCAGGATCTCTTTGGCGTGAACATTCGTCGCGACCCGTGGGTCGCCAAACGCCCCAACCAGGATGGCGTCAAAATCGCGGGCCAGCAGGGCGAAACCGTCCGCCGGAACGGTCACTCCGTCTCTGAGATAGCGGTCCGCGCCCCAGTCGAAGGGCACAGTTTTAACTTCTGCGCCAACGGCAGACAGCACTTTGACCGCCTCGGGAATCACTTCTTTCCCGATGCCATCGCCTGGAATTACCGCAATCCGCTTTTCTTGAGTCACGGGATGAAAGTAGCATAAAGCACGAATCGGGTGTCAGGGGTCAGACATCAATTGCGGAAATCAGGAACTCAACCACAAACTCTGCTTTCTGGCACCTAATTTCCGCCTTCTGACTTACGAGATCTGCCACCTGAGACCTCAGGCCTGAGGCCATTTATAATCAAGTTTTGCGATGACTTCTTCCGCCATCCACGAGACACCTGCCGAAACAACCGCCGGGTTGCGGGCTGAGTTCAGTTCGCTCCTCGGGGGATGTGGTGCTTGTGATCTTCAAAATCGTGCCAAGCTCAGCCTGTCCGGCAACGATCGCGTGCGCTGGCTGAATGGCATGATCACCAACAAAGTTCGCGACCTACCCATCGGACAAGGCGTTTACGGTTTCGTCCTCACAGTGCAGGGGCATATTCTGGGCGATCTGTATGCCTACAATCGCGGCGAGTCCCTTGTGCTTGATATCGATGAGGCCCAGAGAGACAAGCTGCTCGCAATCTTTCGCAAGTACATCATCATGGATAAGGTGGAAATCGCGGACTTGTCTGAGCAACTGCACACGATCGGGATCACCGGTCCGAAAGCTTTGACCGTACTTCAGGCAGCAGGATTGGATACTCAGAATCTTGAACCGCTGCACTGCATCGAATCAACCTGGCAAGGTGCGCCGGTGAGCATAGTTCGCAGCGATACCACCGTCGATTCTTATGAGATTTGGGCGGCGCCGGAGAAAGCAAAGGCGCTTCGCGAAACTCTGCTGAAATCAGGCGCAAGCTCTGTCGGCAATGGCGCCTTAGAACTTCTGCGCATTGCATCGGGACGCCCACGTTATGGACAAGACATTGGCGAACGCGATCTCCCTCAGGAAACCGCGCAACTGCGAGCCCTGCACTTCGCCAAGGGATGCTACATCGGACAGGAGATTGTTGAGCGAATTCGCTCGCGCGGAGCGGTGCATCGCAAGTTCAGCGGCTTCGACGTCAAGGGTCCGCTTCCGGCGCCAAACACCAAGATTCAATTTGGCGGCAAAGATGTGGGTGAAATCACAAGCGGTGCAACCCTTCCACTTGCGAGCGGCGATCGCTCGGTTGCACTCGGGTATGTCCGCCGCGAAGCTGCGGACTCCGGGCAACCGCTGCAGGCCGGCGATGCGCAGCTTACCGTCGCCTCTGTCCCATTTCCCGGAGTATTTCTGAACTAGGCAAACCTATGGCTGAAAAAAAACAGGAATCGTTTACCGTTACCGACCGGCGACTCTTCACGCCGGACGGCGAAATGCGCAACGAATCTTCACAGGAAGAAATCTCCTCGTCGACAAAACCCGAGGTAGCGCCTCCAGCGGCGGAGAAAGTGAAAGAGCGCGACATACCTCCCGCTCCTTCTGCGGCTGAGCAGCAGAAGCAAGCCGAGGAGTATCGCAAGTCGGCGAAGGATTTGGACACTCGCGTCGAACTGAGCGGCCACTCTGCTAAAGAGCTCGAGATGACCTTCGAGCGTTTTGTGGCATCGCTGTACATGACAGCCATGCTGCAGCTTGGGCTGATGCACGAGCAAGGCGGCGAACCGCGTGTAGACCTGATTGGTGCGCGGCAAACGGTCGACACTCTTAGCATGCTTGCCGACAAAACCAAGAGCAATCTCACCAGCACCGAAGAGAATCTTCTTCAGAACTGCCTCTACGAACTGCGCATGGCTTATGTCGAGGTGACCAACGCCCTGGCACGTCCGCCGCAAGCGACCGGAACGGATCCAGTCAAACGATGAAAGCAAGACTGACCGTGCTGGGCAGTGGCACATCGATGGGTGTGCCGACCATCGGCTGCGATTGCGCAGTCTGCCATTCGTCGGATCCACACGACCGCCGCTTGCGTCCTTCAGTCCTCATCGAATACGGCGCAAAGTTTGTGCTCATCGATTCCACGCCGGATTTTCGCGAACAGGCCATCCGAGAAAATATTGTCAAGCTTGATGCGGTTCTTTATACCCACACCCACGCCGATCATATTCTCGGCATCGACGATTTGCGGCCGCTGAGTTTCAGTCACAAACCAGACAAGCTGCCTTTATATGCCAGGCCCGAGGCGGCTGAATTTATCCGCAACATGTTCCGCTACATTTTTGACGCAGACTACAAGTTCGGCGGCCTTCCTCAAGTGGAACTGCGCGAGATCACCGGCCCAGTCGAGTTATTCGGCGCGAGCTTCAACCCTGTCGCGGTGATTCATGGCGAGACGGAAATCTGTGGCTTTCGTTTTGGGAGTGCGGCCTATCTCACCGACCACAGCGACATTCCAGAAAGCTCTTACGCCAAGCTGCAGAACCTTGACATCCTCTTTCTGGATGCATTGCGGCATAAACCGCATCCGACACACTCGACAGTCGCGAACTCCATCCACATCGTGGAGCGGCTTAAGCCGAAGCGAGCATTCTTTACTCATATCTGTCATGACCTGCCCCACGAGGCGACCAACTCGTCACTCCCGCAGAATGTCCGGCTTTCTTACGATGGGATGAAGCTGGATTTTGAAATTTAGAACCGCGAGCCTTCGTAGCGGCTGTGTCGAAAATCAATGCAGGTATTTCACAAACTCGAATGTGTTCCGAGCGATTTTGGCCCCACGCTCGTGAGCGTCGGCAATTTTGACAGCGTGCATCGCGCCCACGGGCAAGTCTTGCGAACCATCGTGAATCGTGCCAGGCAGTCGGGATGCAAATCGATGGCAGTCAGTTTCGAGCCGCATCCCGTCCGCATTCTGCGTCCCGATAAAGGTTTAAAACTGCTGACTCCCACTCCGGAAAAAGTCCGCCTCCTCGCCCAGACCGGCCTCGACGCTGTGCTCCTGCTTCCCTTTACTCGTGATTTATCACTGATGACGCCTCAGCACTTTGCCCAGGAAATTCTTAAAAAAGGCCTGCATGTTCGCGAAGTTCACGAAGGTTACAACTTTCATTTCGGCCACAAGGCAGCCGGCAATATCGAGTTGCTGACGGAACTAGGCAAGAAACTGGGGTTTGAGGTTCACGCCTATCCCGAAATGCGGCTGCGAGGCGAGCCCGTCTCAAGCACCCACATTCGCAAACTCGTCTCCGAGGGACGAGTAAGCCGGGCCCGGCATCTGCTTGCGCGACCTTTCTACATTCTCTCCACCGCCGGACGAGGACGCGGCTACGGCGCCAAGTACACTGTGCCTACGATCAATCTGAGCCGCTATGAAGAACTGGTTCCCAACGACGGCGTCTACATTACCCGTACCCGCGTGGGCGAGGAATGCTTCGACTCCGTGACCAACGTTGGAAATCGCCCAACTTTCGGTACCGAGTCTTTCGCCATTGAAACTCACCTTCTGAATTTTCATCCCATCGAACTGACCCCGCAAACTGAAGTGGAAATTCATTTTCTCGATCGTTTACGGAACGAGATAAAATTCCCTTCCGTGGAAGCGTTGCGCGAGCAAATATCCAAGGACGTGAAGAAAGCACGCCGCTATTTCCACCTGCTCAACCTACACTCCAAACCTCAGTAGCACCTGAATCGGCAGCTCACGATTTTGCTTTCGCCGGTGTACCTCCGACCGCTAAATGCATCCAAAGCGAGGAGCGCATGGCCATGCCTGAGCCAATCTCAGTGCTTTTCGTCGACGATGAAGACAGCATTCGGGTTACTTTGCCGCTCGTTCTGGAGAAGCACGGATTCAAAGTCACCAGCGCCGGTAGTGTGCCCGAAGCTCTGAACCTCATTTCTCAGCGTAAGTTTCAGGTATTGATTACCGACCTGAACATCGGTCATCCAGGCGATGGATTCGGCATCGTGAGCGCCATGCGCAGCACTCAGCCCACGGCACTCCGATTCATTCTCACCGGTTACCCGGCGTTCGAATCTGCCCTTGAAGCCATGCGGCAGCAGGTTGACGATTACATCGTAAAACCCGCTGACACGCAGACCCTGATAAATACGATTCGCTCGCAATTTGAGAAAAGAACTCCAGCGAAGTTGATGCCGCCCAAGCGACTTCCGGATGTAGTTCAGCAGAACCTGCCATCGATTATTTCCGAGTTCTTGAAAGCAGCCGACAACGATCCCGAGATCAGTTCGGTCAACATGACAGAACTGGAACGAACCGATCACATACCGCGTGTGCTTGAGGTTGCCATGCGCGTCGCACGTGAAGGAAGCATGCATGACGAGGATAGAGAAGCATCGGCCCTTCACGGATCCCTGCGTCGCAAACAGGGATACACCGTGCCATTGCTGCTCCGGGAGGCCATGCTGCTTAAACGCACTCTGGCTGGTTGCATGCAAGAGCATCTGCTGGAGATCGATATCAGCTACCTCGTGCGCGACATGATCAACGCCTTCGGAACCATTGATGAGCTTCTGGAAGAGTCCGTAGAAGCTTTTCTGCGGCCTGCGCTGACAAGCGCTACAAGCGACCGCACCCCACACAAGAAGACCAAAAGCAGAGGCCAATAGGCTGCGCTGATTCCCGGCGTTGAGCTGACTCCTGACTACTTCCTTGCAAAGTTCTTCCCGAGAATCGACAATTTCCGGATGCCTGCGAGCGCCCCCTTGCGTCTTTCCGCGATCACATCGGCACAGCGGCAGACGCTTCTGGCCGCTTCGGTGGGCTGGATGCTTGATGCATTCGATGCCATGCTCTACGCGCTCGTGCTCGCACACCTGATGCGCGATCTCGGCATGAGCAAAGCCACTTCGGGACTGCTTTACACGCTTACTTTGCTGGCCTCCGGCATAGGTGGGGTGTTATTCGGATTCATCGCCGACCGTGTCGGACGAAAAAGAGCTCTCATGCTGAGCATTCTCACGTATTCGGCCTGCTCCTTCGCTTCGGGGCTTGCTACATCCGTGCTCATGCTGGCGGTGATCCGATTCATTCTCGGCCTTGGCATGGGTGGAGAGTGGAACACGGGGGCTGCCTTAGTCGCGGAAACGTGGCCGACGGAGTTACGGGCGAGAGCCCTTGCCATCGTGCAAAGTTCCTGGGCAATTGGATATGCCTTGGCCGCACTGGTCGCCGGTGTCATTCTGCATTACGCCAATTGGCGCTTCGTCTTCTTTGTCGGCATCATTCCAGCCCTCGTTGTGTTCTGGATCCAGAAGCGTGTGCCCGAGTCCGAGATGTGGCAGGAGCATCATCGCCTCGCGATGGAGTCGCAGCGCGTCGCGGAAGCGCAACAGAAGTATGCGCACGACAGTTTTGCCCGCCTGTTTCGAGCACCCTATGCGATGCCGATGTTCGCGCTCCTCTTCACTAACTTTTTCGGGCTCTTCGGGTGGTGGGGACTCTTCACCTGGATTCCGCCGTATTTGGCATTGCCAGCGGCACAAGGCGGGCGCGGCTTCGGAATCCTTGGTACTACCACGCTGCTTCTGGTCCTGAATCTGTTTGGAATGTTTCCCGGCTATCTCAGCTTCGGTTGGGTGTCTGATCACCTGGGGCGCCGGCGTTCCTTCGTCCTTTACACGCTCGTCGCAGCGATTCTTGTTCCCATCTACGCTGCGGTGAGGCAGCCCTGGCTCTTAATGCTCGTCGGAACGGTTACGGCGTTTTTCGGCACTGGATTTTTTTCGGGCTCTGGAATTCTCGGGAGCGAAATCTTCCCCACGCGTCTGCGGGCTCGAGCTCTCGGTGTTACCTACAACGGTGCGCGCACCATGAGTGCGCTGGCGCCCTTTGTAGTCGGGCGAGTCGGACAAGCAAGAGGTTTGGATTGGGCTTTCTATCTCTGCGCGATAGCTTTTCTCTTAGCCTCGGCGACAGCCTCGCAGTTGCCGGAAACTAAGGGGAAACATCTCGATTGATGGCGCTCAGTGCGGCAGGTAACCAGCCTCCATCGGCAGCTTGCGATCCACCTTAACAACATTGACCTGCCCATCAATTGATCGCACGTCCACCAGCCCAACGGCGCCCGCCATGGTTTCAACAGCATGCAGCACGTCGGAATCGGAATCCACAAGAAGAAAGCTCTCTTGATGAGAGGAGATGAACGATTTTAGTTCGTCCAGCGACATCTTATTCAACCGCTGCAGAGTTTGTGCCTCGTTGGTCAGGTTCTTGTGAAGCACGATCACCACATTCGTACCGTCGCTCCACTTCCTAGCCTCCAAACGGAACATTTTCGCCAGATGAGTTGAACTGATCTCCGCGGTTGCGTTCTCCTTGCTCACCACCACGGCCATGTGGTGCGCAAAGCACGGCACAATAGAAAATGTCAGAAAGGCTGTCAACAAAAGTGCCCTATAAAGTTTCATATCGATTGGCTAACGTTAGGGTACGATAGCGAGACTTCACGGTTGTAAATAAAGTGTAAAAACCAGTCAGTCTTATAGTCACGTTGGTAACCATCAGCCCGAGCACCCTCGTGCTATTCCATCGGCTCGATAACAGACACGATCTGCCGCGACTTACGATCCGGCATTTGAACCACAATGATTGCCAAGAGGACAAGCAGAATTCCGACACTTTGCACCGGGCGCAAGACTTCGCCCAAAGCGATGGCCGCAATCACAATTGAAAACACCGGCTCTAAACAACTGACAACAATAGCCCGTGTCGGCTCCAGATATTGCAAGCCCGCAAAATAACACCCGAACGGCGCCAGTACGGAGATCAGGGAAAATCCAAACAAGAAGACCCACTGCGGTCCGCTGTAATGGGCAGCGATAATTTTCGAAGGCGGGTTGATGATCAACCAGAACAGCGAGGCCACGCCGATGACGTAAAGCAACACCGTCCAACGGTCATAGCGCTCGAGAACACTGTGGCCGCCGATGTTATAGAACGCGAACGAGAATGCCGCCAGGATTGCTGCCGTTACCCCTATTACATCCAGACGAAATCCGCCTGGATGCAGGATTCCGATCACTAGCGCGATACCGCTCAGCGCCAGCAGAACCGCTGCGACCCTTTGCATCGTGGGTTTCTGTAAACCACGCGCGACCGCGTAGAGCAAGACCCATACCGGAGCCGTATATTGCAGGATGATTGCGGTTGCGACATTGGTCCTCTGGACAGCCAGATAATAGAAATAATTTGACGCCGCGACTCCGAAAACCCCCAGCACGAACATTCGGCCGACATCCGCGGCGGGTAAACGCAGTTGCCGCCACCCGCGAGCTATGAGGAGCACGCAGGCTAGCAGCAAGAATGAAAATGTGGCGCGCGTCTGCGACAAGATCAGCGGGTCAATCGGGCGAATGCTTTGCCCATGAGGCAACAGTCGCCCCGTGAACGCTGCGCGCCCCGCTGTGGCGGCGATTCCCCACAAGAAAGCCGCGCTGGCGATGTAAACATAGCCGCGAAAGGAATGCGTTTCGATGGCCTTCGCTTGAGTGGCTGATTTCAATGATCAAAAGGGTAAATCAGAAAAGTAGCGAACCGCACGAAGCATTAACTATTCATCCGAATATTGGATTTCGTAAGTGATCTTCGCAGTCTTGCTGAGCATGGCCGCCACCGAACAATACTTTTCCTCGGACAGGCGGACCGCATCCTCGACCGCCTTATGCGACACCTGGCCCCCCACTTTATAAGTCAGTTTGATTGCCGTGTATACCGTCGGCGAGGTGGCAGCCCGTTCCGCTTTTGCGCTTACTTGCAAACTGGTAAACGGTTCCCGCTTCTTTTTAAGGATGCTGACAACGTCGTAACCGGTGCAACCGCACAGCCCAATGAGCACTAACTCCATGGGACTGTTGCCGGCTTGCTTGTCGCCATCTACGGTGATGTGGTGATTGCTGCTGGAGACCCCGTCAAACTTCTGATCTGCGATCCATGTGGCACGAGCTTCGGTCATGATTCCCCCGGCCATTGGATTCTCTTCGACAGCCGGGGGATTGGCAAGCTCAACTGTACCGAAACTTAGATCACCTCACGAACCTTGTCTTCCAAGATAGTTTTGATGATCTTGCCGGCGTCCTTTTCACCTTTCACCAGAGCTTCAGCGAAATGAAGCGCCTGCTTGGCATTGATGTTGCCGGGCAATGGTGGCTCATTGGGGTCGACAACCGCCTGGATAATCGCCGGTCTTTGATCGCTCAGGGCCTGCCGCAGAATTGCTTCCGCATCTTTCGGATCTTCGATCGTGTACCCGGACGCGCCGCAGGCCTCGGCAAACTTTGCGAAGTCAATCGGCTGCAGATCGACGCCGAACTCGGGATTGCTGTCCAGCACCATCTGTTCCCATTTGATCTGGCCGAGCGAGTTGTTCTTGATGACAATGACCTTGACCGGCAGCTTGTATTTCACCAGGGTCGCGATCTCACCCATCAGCATCGTCAGTCCGCCGTCACCAACAACACAGACCACCTGCCGCCCGGGGAATGCGACTGCGGCGCCAATGCTGTACGGCAGCCCGTTGGCCATGGTGGCCAGCGTGCCTGAAAGGGAAAACTGCATGTTGCCGCGCATTTCGATGTAACGCGCGCTCCAGGTAGCAATCGTTCCACTATCGGATGACACGATGGCATCGCTGTTCAAAAGATTATTCAAGTGGTACGTCACCACCTGCGGCTTCATGGGTTTGTCCATGCGCGTGCCCCGTAGCTTCATTAGCTCGTTCCAACTCTGCATGCGCTTCTGAGCAGTTTCAAGAAAGCTTCGGTCTTCCTTTCGCTTCAAAAGAGGCAACAATTCCTGCAAAACGATCTTGCAGTTTCCTACCAGGCCGACATCGACAGGATGCCGTAACCCAATTCGTGTGCTGTCCAGATCGATCTGCACGCATTTGGCCTTGCCCGGCTTAGGATAAAACTCGAGGTACGGAAAAGAACTTCCGGCGATGATCAGCGTGTCGCACTCTTCCATTGCATCCTGCGATGGCGCAGTGCCCAAAAGACCCAATCCTCCGGTGGTGTAAGGACTGCGATCCGGAATGACTGCCTTGCCCAAGAGTGCCTTGATCACCGGACCACCGACCAGCTCCGCCAGTTGCTCAATCTCCTGCCCTGCGCCAAGGCATCCTCGGCCAACAAGAATGGCCACTTTTTTCCCGCTGTTGATTACGTCCGCTGCTTTGTCCAGCAGTTGCTTCGGCGGATGCGGTTGAGAAGGCGCAAAGATCCGGCCGCTGTGATGCTTTACGTTCATGTCGGAGCGTTCAGAATCCGACATCGTCCATTCCTGTATGTCTTTCGGTATTGTGATGTGTGTAACCGTGCGCCGGGCTAGCGCTGTCCTGATTGCCTCGTCGACGACACTTTCGACGTGTGAGGGTCCCATGATCCGTTGGTTGTAAGCCGCCACATCGATGTAGAGCTTGTCGAGATCGACGTCCTGCTGGAAATTCGTTCCAATCAGGTCGTGGAAAGTGTGCCCAGTGATCGCGAGCACCGGCTGGCCATCGCACTTAGCATCGTAAAGGCCGTTCAGCAAGTGAATTCCACCGGGTCCCGACGTAGCGATACACACACCCAATCTGCCGGTGTACTTTGCGTACCCGCAAGCTGCGAAAGCAGCCGCTTCCTCATGGCGAACCTGAATGAATTTCAATTTGTCTTTGTGCGTTCGCAACGCCTCGAACATCCCGTCGACTCCATCTCCAGGAAGTCCGAAGATCGTGTCGACACCCCACGCGATCAAACGTTCGACGATGAGATCAGCTACCGTGCGTGCCATTGTGTTCTCCTAATGATTTGCTCGAAATCATCCGGCCTGAGATCGGCGGTGAACTACGGCTTGCACAGCCGTTCCGGGCGATCTTTACGAATTTCTGGCATTACGATGCCACGACGAGATGTAGGCGTTGCCGAGCTTTGGGAAGGCGAGGACGCTTACGAGCTGCAACCTGCTGCTCACTTTTTTGCGGTGGTTGCTTCAATTGGGGCGAGTTTCCGATATCCGAAGTAGGTCTCGTCATCTTCGGACTTGTGATCAAACAGATAAAACACTTTCGCTTTGGCGCGCATGGAGTAATGCTTAGCGAGCCAGACCTTACCATCTTCCACCGGCGTTTTCTCCAGCTCGAATCGAGTGCCGGGCTCGACTTGTGCTACGAAGCCCTCGATCGAGACCGGACGCGTGACTTCTGCCTCGACCTTCACCCACTGGAAAGTTTTCTTATCGATCCAAAGTTTGCCGTGCATGCCTTTCAAAACCTGAGTGTCCACGGTGGGCGGTTGATAGCCTGGCTTGGGAGTGGCCTTGAGCTCGTAGACATCGAAGCCATCCAGCTTCTGCTGGCCTAGCAAGGTGAAGTCGAATCCTTTCGTCAATTGATCCATGAGTTGCTGGTCGCGCTTGCGATCTGTCTCAAATTTCGAGATGCGTTCCGCGCGTTCCTGCTCCGACTCGCTGCGTCTCTTCGCGACGGCGGCTTCCATCCTTTGCTGTTCTTGTTGATGCTGTTCAGCCGAGATTGGCTTGCCATTAATCGCCACCAGCTTTCGATATGGCGAGCCCAAAATCATCAGGACATCGTACGTCTTGCTGCCTCCGTCCGGTTGCTGGTCGCGTTCGTAGCAGTCGTACTCCGGAGCTGCATTCCAGTCGGCGGCGTTCGCCTCGACTGAGCGCTGGATGATCGTGTGCACATCAACCTGCGCACACACGCCTGGAGCTAGAACCAGGAGGGCCCCACCAAGCATCGCCAGTCTCATTCGAGCGCGGAGCTGCTCTGCCGATATCACATCTCGCCGAAGCATCTGTCTTCCTGATCGGATTGTCTTGTGCCAGTGGGAATTGAGATTCAAAATGTCGGATTCAGCCTTTGTAGAGATCGGGTCTCTCTCAACGCAACATTCCATGCGGCAATTTAGTTAAGCAAAATCCTATAGCTACATCGCCGAACTTTTGATGTAGGTAGAAGCTTGTACGTTGGCCGAGCATCAGCTAGGGCACGCCCAAGCGCAGAGATATACAACCTAAGTTCTTTGTCAGCCCTCAATCATTTGTGCCTCGCGCCACCAAGTTCACCGTCGTGTTTGCCGGCAGCGTTCCCATTCTGTTCGTGTTTTGGCTCGTATTCGTCGGAACCTTTTCGAAGTGGGAAATCCTGGTCGGCCTCGGCGTGGCGGTTGTGGGCGGAATCGCACTCTGCGTGGTGGAGAACGCGGCCGATTCCCGCTTCCGTCCGCGGGCGAAAGATCTTCTGCAGGCTGTGTACGTGCCCTGGTTGCTGGTTCAAGGCACATACGAAATTCTGCGGGTTGCGTTACGCGATCTCCTGGGTGGACCTAAAGCCGTCTCAGCTTTTCGGATCGCCGCGTTCGAAGCAGGACAGTTCTGCGACCCAGAGGACACCGCGCGCCGTGTCCTGGCCGTGGTTTACACCACCATGGCACCGAATTTCATCGTTCTCGGTATTAACACTCCCCAACGCCAGCTCGTGTTCCATCAGATCGAACGCAGCGGTGTTCCGCAGATGACAAAGAACCTGGGAGCCGTGGCATGAATGCGTGGATGGTCGCTTCCGTGGCTCTCCTGTTTGCCCTGATTCCCTGCGGATGGCTTGCCCTTACAGGCAGCGTGCAGAAACGGCTCGTCGCAGTTGAAACCGCGGGCGTGCTCTGCACCCTCGAACTGATGTCACTCACCATGGCTTTCAACCGTATGCCAATGATGGACTTGGCCGTCGCGCTGGCATTGCTGTCATTCGGTTCCGGCATGGTTTTCGCTCATTTCCTCGCACGATACCTATGAACCTCGTCATTGAAGTGCTGATTTATGCCGCAGCCCTGATTGCGCTGCTTTCAGCATGGCTGATGCTGCGCATGAAAGATGAGTACCAGATGATGCATTTCATGTATCCGCCGGCGTGCCTATCTGTAATCTTCATTACTGCCGCTATTTTCTTGCAAAACGGCCGCAAGCCAGAATGCTTTAAGGGGCTGTTCATCGTGCTGATTGTGCTTGTGATGAACAGCGTAGTTACCCATGCAACTGCTCGCGCCTTCCGCATCCGTGAAACCAGAGATGAATGGCGGCCGGGCGAAGGCGAAAACGTTCCCGTCCTGCCCAGCGACGAAGTCCTGTCTCCCGGAAGCGAGGATTAACCATGCGCTGGCTGGAATGGCTGATCTTGATCTTCATCGCCGCTGCCGCGCCCAGCGTGGTCCTTTCGCGCGAACCCCTGAAACAGTGCATCGCTGTCAGCTTCTATGGGCTGCTTTTTGCCGTGCTGTTCTTCATTTTTCAGGCTCCCGATGTTGCCCTATCACAAATCACCATAGGCGCCGCCATTCTGCCCGCATTCATTCTTCTAGCGCTGGCGAAGATGCGACGGCAAAACCAGCTCCGCAAAGGTCGTGAGGGCCAATGAGAGAACGTCTTCGAATCGGGCTGTTCTTGGTTGCAGCCGCAGGTTTGGCCGCTCTGTTTTGGTGGTCGTATCGCGATCTTCCGCCGCTCGGAGACTATCGTGGCCCATACGGCGACTACATCACCCACCTCGCCGTTTACGAACGCCACGCAACCGACACGGTTAACGCGATCACCTATGACTATCGCGGCATTGACACCTTAGGCGAAGAGTTCATCCTCTTTGCTTCCGTCACCGGCGTATTGCTGCTTTTCCGCAAGCAGCCAGAGCAGGAACAAAAAGAGAAGCATTCGGGTCAGAAGAAGTTCCCGGAAGATGAGATTCCGGGCACGGACACAGTTCGCGTGGTCATGCAGTTCATGGTCGCAACCCTGGTGGTGTTCGGAATCTACATAGCTAGCCACGGGCAGCTAACGCCAGGTGGAGGCTTCCAAGGGGGCGTGATTCTCGCCACTGCTCCCCTGCTGATCTTCCTTGCTGGACAGGTACACACCTTCGAAAAAGCCGTCTCCCATCCGTTGACAGAAATTGCAGAGGCGCTGGGCGCTGGCGGCTACGCCATTATCGGCGTCTCGGCGTTATTTGCCGGTGCAGGGTTCCTGACGAATTGGATTCCGCTGGGGCAAACCGGTAGCTTGTTCTCCTCCGGAACCATCGAGTGCATCAGCATCGCCGTAGGGCTCGAGGTTTCCGGCAGCTTCGTGCTGGTCATGTACTCGTATTTGAAAGAAATCATCAAGGGCGAAGGAGGCGAGTGATGGCCTACTTCATGTTCGCGGTTGCGGCATGGATCTTCTTGTGGGGACTGTACGGAATTATCAGCAGCCGCAACCTGGTGCATCAATGCATTTCCCTCGTAATCTTGCAAACCTCCACTTACGTCCTGCTGCTCGGGATTGGTTTTCGCACTGGCGCCACGGCGCCCGTTTTCGCTGATATCCCTGTCGGAACACCGGTGGTTGATCCCATAGTTCAATCGCTGATGCTAACCGACGTTGTCGTCGAGGCAACCGTGCTGGCCCTATTGCTCGCCATGGTTGTCAAGGCCAATGAACTAGCCGGAACCGTCGACCCTGAAGAATTGCGCGTGCTTACCGGATGATTCGAGCCCTGGTCCCGCTACCGCTTGCTGTGCCGATGATCGTCGCTGCCCTGGTCTCAGCAGTGGCACGATTCGTTCCCCGGTGGGTCACGCGAGCTCTGCTTACGCTTGCGGCAGCGTTCAATTGCTGGTGCACCGCAATGCTGTTTTGGCACACGTTGCACGAACCTCTGGTCTATTGGTTCGGAAACTGGTGGCCGCGCGGCACCATGGCCATCGGCGAGTGCTTCGTCATCGCGCCTCTTCCGGCTGTGATCGCCCTGCTAGTGTCGGTTCTCACCTTTTTCGCGAGCATCTTCTGCTGGAAGCTCAAACCCGCGGGAGGCCATCTTGAGCCTCTCATGTTGTTATTCATGGGAGCGATGTGCGCGTTCGCCTACTCCGGCGATCTCTTTAACCTGTTCGTCTGGTTCGAGCTGATGTCAGCGTCCGCCTTCGCACTTTGCGGATTGAAAACCGCGGAACCGGCCCCGTTGGAAGGCGCATTCAACTTCGGGCTCACAAATTCGGTTGGCGCTTTCTTCATCATTACTGGCTTGGCCCTGATCTATGCGCGCACCGGCGCTTTGAATATGGCGCAAATCGGTTTGTCTCTGGGCAAGCATGCGGATGCTCTGGTTTTGATGTCGTTCCTACTGATGTCGGTCGGCTACATGATCAAAGGTGCGATCGTTCCTTTTCACCTCTGGCTGGCAGACGCGCACGCCGTAGCACCAACCCCGGTCTGCATCCTCTTCTCAGGGGTGATGGTGGAATTGGGCCTGTATACCGTGGCCCGCATTTACTGGTCTATTTTCCAAGCACCGCTCGCTGTTCATACTGCCCAACTACGAGCCATTCTCGTGATCGTCGGGACCATCACGGCGGTCGTCGGTGGCTTGATGTGTTATGCCCAGCATCATCTCAAGCGCCTGCTGGCCAATTCCACCATCTGCCATGCCGGACTGATGATGATCGCCGTAGGTCTGCTTGATGGACACGCAATGGGCGGATTTCTTCTTTATGTCCTCGGCCATGGTTTTCTGAAAGGTGGCCTCTTCGCCTGCTCCGGAATTGTTCTCCATCGCCTGCAATTCATCGGAGAACCTAAGCTGCATGGCCGCGGCCGCGGGATGGTTTGGACACCGCTTGTATTCATTGTGGGTGCCATTGGCCTTACCGCCGCTCCAGGATTTCTCCTGGAAGTTGCCGAATCCGCAGTCAGCCACGCCGGCGAAGCCTTCCAGTTCGGCTGGATCAAATGGGTTTTCTTCTTCGGAGGTACGATCACTGGAGCAGCGGTTTTGCGTTTCACTTTTAGAACCTTCTTCGGATGGGGCCATTGCCCTCCCGAAGACCGCGCCTCCAAAGTGGACGAAAAGCAGGAGTCGGAACAAACAGACCGGGGAGTTCCAGCAGCAATGTTCATTCCTGCAGCTTGCCTGATTGCTTTCGCGATAGCGCTCACCTTTGCTCCGAACATTCGCGAAACCGCCGATTCTGCTGCGCAGTTCTTCACCGACCAAACTGCCTACAAGTCCGTTGTGATTGACGGCAGCACCGTAGCCATTCCGCCTCTCCAGTCGTCCCTTTCGGAAGGCGACAGCATATTGCGCGGCGGCATCTCGGCAATACTGGCGATCTCAATTGCCCTGCTCACCGTATTCGCTCGGAAAGTGCCTCTTGGAGTACTGTTCGATCGCGCCGAGCGCGGAATTCCACTGCTTCGGGAATGGCAGAGCGGCCATCCGGGCGACTACGTGTCCTGGATAACTGTCGGCACAGCCGTGCTTGGAGGTTGCTTTGTGCTGCTGCTCCGCTAGAGCAGCAAACATCTTCAGTGGGCACGCATCATAGTTCAGTTCGCCTGACCTTAGGAGGTTGCTAATGAAGTTCTTGCTCGGTTTCGGAATTGGATTCGCCTTGGCCGTGTTATACGCTCCGGCCTCCGGCGAGGAAACGCGACGAAAGCTTTCTGAGAAGCTGCAGGATCTGCAACAGATCCCAAAAGAGAAAGCGGAAGAGATGGCCCCAACGGTCGAAAAACGCGCGGGTGAGATTGGCGCCAGTGTTGGGCGCAAAGCTGCCGAATCAGCTGTCGAGGCGGTCCGAGAGGATGTCTTAGGCCAGAACAAACCAGCTTGATTCAGGCGAGCGACTCTCGACGAGGAATACGATGTTTAACAACCCTGCAGAACAGTTCTTTGAAGAAATGCTTCCTTACCTGGAAAAGTTGGACGCACAGATTGGCGCCGTCATTCAGTTGCTCAAAGACAAGGAAATCACCACTGACGAAGAGTTTTCGCGCTACGTTCAAAAGGCCGACCTCGCCAGCAATGTACGCGACCGCGGGTTGCGTGTGCGCATGGAACATCTTTTTGCCATCGCATCCGACCGGGACCGCTGTCGCTGAATCCAGTTCCTGCTTTGACTCACTCGCACAAATCCGGCGCAGCAGCTACTCACCTACTTGCTCCGAGGGCGAAAACCACCATCTAAGGTGAGAAGCTTGGGCAAGAGCCCGTTTGTAGCTTCCTACTAGAATGGGAGTACAGCATCGCAAACATCCGCCAAATTGATGCAAAAGCAGCTGCCCAGGCGCCCGGTAATGCCGAGCCGCAGAGTACGGCGATCAGCGATCTCCTGCGCCGAAACTCAGCCGCCAACATAATCCTGGCGACCGTCGCCGTAGCTGCGGCATTGCAATACGCGCAAGAGATCTGGGTAGTGGTCTGCGTGTCTATTCTGCTGGCTTTTGTGCTGGAGCCTGCGGTTCGATTGCTGGAGAAAATCCGTGTCCCCCGCAGCCTGGGCGCGATTATCGCCATGCTCGTGTTGTTTGCTGCGCTCTACGGGATTTCTGCTATTTTCTATAACCGCGCCGTGGAGTTCTCGCACGACCTGCCGCGATACGCCAGTGAAGCCCGACACTATATTTCCAAGTACACCCAGGAAGCACAGCGCATCGCGAACACGGCACGCGCGGCAATTCCCGAGCAAAACCCTCCCAGAACTATTCGTGTAACCCAGCAATCCAGCCTGTGGGACGCACTCGGGTCCTCCCTGGGAACCGCAACGGAGATTGCCTTTTCCGTTTCTTTCATTCCATTTTTGGCCTACTTCATGCTGAGTTGGAAGGAACACGCACGGCGATCCACGGTTTTACTTTTCCCACCCGAAGCACGGCATGCTGCGTACGAAACCTTGGGCAACATCACGGAGATGATCCGTGGATTCATCGTGGGCAACCTGCTGGTCGGATTATTTATTGGAGCGCTCAGCACCGCCGCGTTCGGGCTGTTAGGTATCCCTTATTTCTATTTCGTCGGCTTCATAAGCGGCTTCCTCAGCTTGGTGCCTTACTTGGGCGTGCTGCTGGCGTTGGTGCCTCCCATCCTCGCAGGACTCGGAATTATCCATGGAAGCGCCTTTTTGTTCATCGTGCTCACGGTTTTCGGCTTGCATCTGTTTTCTTTGAATGTGCTTTATCCCAAGTTCCTTGGAAAACGCGTGCAACTCAACCCGCTGGCGGTCACGCTAGCTTTACTTTTCTGGGGATGGATCTGGGGAGCCATGGGCCTGATTCTTGCAATTCCCATGACCGCAGCCATGAAAATTGCTTTCGATCACGTCGATAGCCTTGCGCCGCTCGGCGCCTGGCTGGGCGAGTAGGGGGCTGACTACTTAGTAACCCTTTCGTTTATCAACGATTCCGCTGAGTGACTTACTTCCTAAATACCGCTGAAGGTTGTCGGAAAACAGCCTGTAATGTCTTTCCCATAACTTCTCTGTCAGCCCCGCCGTGTGTGGCGTAATCAGCAGGTTCTCCAGGTCCCATAATTGTGAATCAGCCGGTAACGGCTCTTGCTCGAAGACATCCAGGGCCGCGCCGCCAATCTGATGATTTCGCAAGGCCGCAATAAGGGCACCTTCATCGATCAAAGGCCCTCGGCCGACATTGATTAAGCAAGCGTCGGGGTTCATCTGCTCGAATCGCTCGGCATTCATCAGTTGCTGAGTAGAAGCCGTGATCGGCACTGCCAGCACGACGTAATCACATTGCGGAAGGAAAATCTCAAAAGCGGATGTACTGTAAACATCACTGACTCCCTCCGGCACCTGCTTGTCCGGGTGCTCGCGAACCGCAATGACGCGCATTCCCAACGCAGAAGCTCGTTTAGCAACTTCTCGCCCGATGCTTCCTACCCCCACGAGTCCGAGTGTTGCTCCAGTGATTTCTCGTGGTCGAGGGCGCTCGCGCCACAAGGTCTCTTGCCTCCACACGTGTTTCTGCTGAAGGCGTACCGCCTCCGGAATCTTTTTGGCGAGCGCGAACATGAGCGCAATGACGTGTTCGGCAACGACTGGCCCGTGCACTTCACGGGCATTGGTCAAGATCACGTCACTCTCAATCAGCTCCGGAAACATGAGTTGATGAACGGCCGCCGCAGGCGAGTGAATCCAGCGAAGCTTTTTTGCAGCCCGGAACTGTTCCGGCCGGATCGACCATGCAATCAGGATTTCTGCGTCCGCAATCTGTTCTTCAATGCGGTCGTAATTCGCCAGATGGGTAATTTGAAGTTCGGGAAACTCGTGCCGCAGCCGGTCCACAAACCACTCCGGCGCATTCCACAGCTCAAACCGGTGATGCAGAACAATGAGCAGCTTCATGGAAAATCGGTGTATTGCGCTACTCTGCGTTTCTCATTTGCCCTTTACCGAGACGCGCAGATCGCTTCCCGTCATCTCCTTTGGCTCCTGTATTCCCATCATCCCTAGAATGGTCGGAGAGATGTCGCGCAACGACCCATTCGGGTTCAGCGTGAACTGCTTGCTGTCCTCCGCCACCACAATGAATGGGACAGGATTGGTCGTGTGCGCCGTGTGCGGCCCGCCGGTCGCGGGATCGACCATCAATTCCGCATTGCCATGATCCGCTGTGATAAGCATCGCGCCGCCTCGGGCTCGCACGGCCACTTCGATTCTTCCCAAGCACGCATCAACCGTCTCCACCGCTTTTACCGTCGGCTCAAGTTTTCCCGAATGGCCCACCATGTCGGCATTGGCGAAGTTCACGATGATGACATCAAAGGCGGTATCGTCCACCGCCTTCACCACCGCATCGGCAATGCCCCCGGCGCTCATCTCCGGCTTCAGATCGTAGGTTGCGACTTTCGGCGACGGCACCAAAACCCTGTCTTCTCCTGGAAACGGCTGCTCCACGCCGCCATTAAAGAAGTAAGTCACGTGCGCGTACTTCTCCGTTTCCGCCACTCGCAAATTGCGCAGCTTCATGTCTGCCATAACATTCGCCAGAATGTTATTGAGCGATTCCGGCGGGATCACGACCGGCAGCTTGAAATTCTTGTCATAGTTCGTCATGCAGACGTAATGCAGATTCTTCGGCACGCGCTCGCGAGGAATCGTCGCGTCCAGATCGTCAGCCCCGGGCAGATCGCGTCCAGCTTGCTCATTTAGGCCGCTGTTCCGAGTCAACGCCCGAGTAATCTGCCGTACGCGATCAGCGCGAAAGTTGAAACAAATGCAGGAATCATCATCGCGAATTGTTGCCAGCGGCTCGCCCCGATTGTCCACACAGACGAATGGCATAAGGAATTCGTCCGTCACTCCCTTGTTGTAGGAATCTCTAACACCCTGTATCGCGTCCACGTACTTTCCTGCTTCACCGTCGCCGTTGACCATGGCGTTGAACGCCTTGGCGATGCGCTCCCAGCGCCGATCGCGATCCATGGCGTAGTACCGCCCATTCACCGTTGCAATCTTGCCGCAGTTGTATTCCCGCATTTTCTGCTGCAATTGCTCGAGGTACCCGGCGCCGTTGGTCGGAAGTGTGTCGCGCCCATCCATAAACGCGTGCACAAAAACGCGATCGATCCCATTTTGTTTCGCCATTTTCAGCAGCGCATAGAGATGCGCTTGCTGGGAATGCACGCCTCCGTCGGAGACCAGACCGAACAGATGCAGCCGCCGCCCGCCGCTACGCGCGTGCTTCATGGCATCCAGCAGGACGGGGTGGCTGAACAACTCGCGGCTTTGAATCAGCAGATCAATGCGTGTGATGTCCATGTGCACAATGCGACCCGCGCCGATGTTCAAATGCCCCACTTCGCTGTTGCCCATCTGCCCATCAGGCAATCCGACATACTTGCCGCTGGTGTGGATCAGCGTATTGGGATAATTTTTCAGCAGCAGGTCATAGTTGGGCTTGCGGGCGAGCGCGATGGCATTGGCGTTGGTTTCCGCGCGATAACCCCAGCCATCCAGAATGATTAGAACGAGAGGTTTAGGACGCATTCAGTTACCAGCTCCTCGCTATCAGCTATCAAAATTTGAAGAAATGAACCAAGAATTCTAACCGTTATCATTACCGACTCACAGAGGCACGGAATGACTTCAAATTAAAGAGAATCTGACAATAGGGTAATGAAGTCAAAGTATGTCGGGAAATCAAACTCAACCGAGGAGATCATCATGCCTATTAGCGATCTGTTGCTGTCGGAGTTTGACGCGGAAATGAAGACCACGCGCACCACTCTGGAGCGCGTCCCATTTGATAAGCAGGATTTCGCGCCTCACGCCAAGTCGATGCCCTTAGGAAAGCTCGCTCCCCACGTGGCCGAACTCGCCGGTTTCGGTACGACTATTTTGACGACACCGGAATTGGACTTCAGCAACGCTCCCGCTCGCACGCGTCCTCCGTTTGAACTGAACGGAATGCTAAAGGCCTTCGATGAGAACGTTGCGAAGACTCGTTCCGCACTGCAGAGCATAAAGGACGACGCCTGGAGTCAACCTTGGAAACTGAGTTTCCAGGGAAAGCCAATCTTCAGCGGCACACGCTTCTTGGCGTACCGCGAGATGTTCTTAAATCACCTGGTGCACCATCGCGCGCAACTCGGTGTCTATTTGCGCTTGAACGGGAAGCCGCTGCCCGCGACTTACGGGCCCTCTGCGGACGACACAATGGGCTTTTGAGCAGGCCTCAGTTTGGCTTGGGAGGCGCGGCTTGGCCCGTGCTTCCCTTCTTTGCTTTCGGCGCTGCCTCGTCTTCTTTCATTGACTCGTCCACGCGTTTCATTACCGCATCGATCTGCTTCTGCATGTGCTGGTAGGAAACCTGCATTGCTTCCTCGGTGATCTCCGGCAGTTGCTGCATCAGTTTTTTCCCGGTGGGAGAGGAATAGAAGGCAACCATAGCATCCACGTCGCCCTGCGTCAGATGCTTCTGATAGATCGGAACCATGTCGTCGAGGATTTCGTCCAAAGGAACGTCTTTCAGCGACTCTTCTGAGATCCTGCTTGCTCGCGCCAGTTCCGCGGCGGTGATGTTGGGGTACCGTGCTTTGATATTTTGCGTTGTCATCACCTGCATCTGTTTCGAGAGCGAATCCATCATCTGATGGCTCTGCTCCCGGATCTGCATCACGTCAAAAAGCTTCTCGACCTGCTCTTTGCTGGCGGATGTGTCGGTGGGGGCAGAGGTGGGATTTTGTGCGGCTGTAGAAATGCACAATACGAGGACGGCAGTGATTAGTTTCATGATCTTAACCCAAGGACTTTATAGGCTACCAAATCAGATCTAAAGAATACCGGCTAAACAGCGGGATGGAAGGTTTTCCTCCAAACTCTGTGCAATCAGAATGCGGTCGAAAGGATCGCGGTGATGCATTGGGAGTTCTTGCAAGCGCTTCACATGACCGAAGGTGAGGGGAAGAATGGAAACACCATTCTCCCTTAGCTTCGTTGTTAAGTAATTTCCGACGGGGAGTCAAGCGGGCCGATCGGAAAAGCTGGGAGTCATTTACCTCTTGCCATAGTTCAGAGCTTTTAACCCCAGGAACCTCGCCGCCCCGTCCAACTGCTCCTCAATCCTCAGCAGTTGGTTGTACTTGGCAACACGGTCCGTTCGCGAAGCCGACCCGGTCTTGATCTGCCCAGCCCCGGTCGCAACCGCCAGGTCGGCAATGAAAGTGTCTTCTGTCTCCCCGGATCGATGCGAGATTACAGAGGTATAGCCATTGCGGCGGGCGAGGTCGATGGCATCGAGCGTCTCGCTCACCGTGCCGATTTGATTGACTTTGATCAAAATGGAATTCCCGACATGCTTGTCGATTCCCAGCTGCAGGAGTTTAACGTTGGTCACGAAAATATCGTCGCCCACGAGCTGAATTTTCCCGCCTAACTCTTGGGTTAGAATCTGCCACCCACCCCAATCATCCTCGGCCAAGCCGTCTTCGAGAGAAACAATCGGGTAATCTTTCGCCCACTGCGCCCACAATTTGACCATCTCTTCCGAACTCTTCGCTGACTTGTCCGACTTCTTGAACACGTACTTCCCATCCTGATAAAACTCACTGGCAGCCGGATCGAGCGCGATCGCAACCTGCTCGCCCGGCTTGTAACCGGCCTGCTGAATCGCTTCGAGCACCACTTCAATGGCTTCAACGTTGGACTTCACCGATGGTGCAAAACCTCCTTCGTCACCAACTGCTGTGTTATAGCCGCGCTTCTTGAGAACGCCTTTCAGCGTGTGGAATACTTCAACGCCCCAGCGCAGCGCTTCCGAAAAAGTTTTCGCGCCCACCGGCATGACCATGAATTCCTGAAAATCGACGTTGTTATCGGCGTGGGCCCCGCCATTCAGGATGTTCATCATTGGCACCGGCAGCGTGTTCGCCGCGGCGCCGCCGAGGTAGCGATAAAGCGGAATTCCATAACTTGCGGCAGCAGAACGAGCAGCCGCCATCGAAACCGCGAGAATCGCATTTGCCCCAATGCGGGCTTTATTGTCACTGCCATCCAACTCGATCATCTTCTGATCGAGCCCCCGCTGATCCGCTGCATCGAATTGCTTCAGTTCTCTGGCAATATCCCGGTTGACGTTCTCCACTGCTTTGAGCACGCCTTTCCCGACATAGCGCTTTTTGTCGCCATCGCGGAGTTCCACAGCTTCGTGCTCACCTGTCGAAGCGCCGCTGGGAACAATCGCTCTTCCCGTTGTGCCATTCTCCAGCGTAACTTCGGCCTCTACCGTGGGATTTCCCCGCGAATCGAGGACTTCCCGGGCATGAATATCAATGATTCTCGTTTCGGTCATGATTGCGTCCTTCCTCGTGAAAAGCGCAATTATAGATTACCGGTGGCAACACGATGGGTGACGGCTAAACATCCGAACTAGTACAAACTCAATGCGAGCAGCACTTCCGCAAGTCGGCGGCTGAGCCTTGCAGTAAATTGTTGAGCACCGCAACCTCTGCCTCGATTCCCGTATGCAGCGCGGGGTCATAATCCGGCGCAAACAACGACGAATGATTTGAAGGCAAGGCCTTCCCTTCTGCCTTTGCCTGGGCCAACTTTTCAGGATCCGCCCCGCCGAGGTTGAAATAAAACGCAGGGATTCCCTGCTCCACGAAATAAGAAAAGTCTTCGGACGCGGTATGGGGCTCATCAATAATTACGTTCTCTTTGCCAAGAGCGACTTCCAGAGGCGCACGGAGTCGCAAGGCCAGCTGCGGATCGTTGAAGACCGAATCTGTACTCTCATACTCATCGACCAGGGGTTCGCGCGGGGCACCAGCGGCTTCGGCTTCAGCTTTGGTGATGCGGCGAATAGCAGCAAGCACCTGCTTGCGAACATCTTCCTTGTAGGTACGCACGGTAAGTCCGAGTTCTGCCTGGTCCGGAATGATGTTGTTTTTCGTGCCCGCGTGGATGTAACCCACGGTGACTACTGCGAGTTCCCCGGGTTTCACTTCGCGGGAAGCAATGGTTTGTAAAGACAAAATGGTTCGCGCCGCAATCACAATGGGATCGACCGCGGTATGCGGCGCCGATCCATGCCCGCCTTTGCCGTAGATTGTGATGCGCAGCGAGTCGGCGTTGGTGTCGAGAATGCCTGGCACGATGCCCACTTTACCTGCGGGGAGCAGGTTGCCCACGTGCAGGGCCACCGCGGCATCGGGTTTGGGAAAGCGCGTCATGAACCCATCTGCAATCATGGCCTTCGCGCCTGTGATCGTTTCCTCTGCGGGCTGCCCGACCAGCATCAGCGTGCCATGCCAGTCGCTCTTATGCTGCGCCATGATTTCTGCCGTGCCCAACAGGGACGCCATATGAACATCATGACCGCAGGCGTGCATGACTCCGACATCCTGACCGGCGTCATCTTTGGTGTGTACCTTACTCGCATACGGCAGGCCCGTTTTCTCTTCGACCGGCAGCGCATCGAGTTCGGTGCGAAGCATGACCGTAGGCCCCGCGCCGTTCTTCAGAATCGCAACCAGTCCCGTTCCGCCGACGTGCTCGGTTACTTCATAGCCCAGATTTTTTAAGCGTGAGGCGAGCTTCGCCGCGGTTTCGGTCTCGTGCGAAGACAGCTCCGGGTTCTGATGCAGATCAAGATAGAAGGCTTGCGCATCGGGGTAAACGGATTCGACTTCCTTCGAGAGTGAAGCGGTCGCTGCGTTCGAAGCTACAGCGGCGGCAATAATGACTAGCAGGATCTTCACGGATTTCATAGGTGAAGGATCATAGCTGGCACGATTGTTGATCGCAAATCTCCGGACTACACAGATCCTTCCTCGTATGGCTTTCGCGAGCGAAACCCGTGATTCCCGAAGATGACATTCGTACGAGGGGAGATTGCAATTATGGAGGCGTGATCAAGCGAACCGGAACGGGAGATGTGCCCATGCCGCCGACAACAGGAGGAGCGGTACTGGGATTGGTGCTGCAGCCGACGACGTTGAGGACGGTGATTTGGATATCGCCGGGATTCGCAGCCACAGGCACGCCGGCGAGGCAGGGATTTGCGCCATCGGAAATGCAGTCGATAAAAGCCTGTAGGAAGCCGAGGATCGTCACGTCACTTCCGCCCGGCGGGACGACGGGATTGACAATCGGTATCGTTACTATGGAACTGCTGGTGGTGACCTTTTTACTCGCAAATGGGCTGCTCGTGCCCGCGATAATCGTCAGAGGATTAGTTGGCCACGTAATCGGGTCAAGCGTGTCCTGCCCCTGAGCCATTCCAGGAGAAGCTGCGTGCGTCAGGCATTGCGCGCCGGTCGAACTCGCGTTTCCTAGACCAACTGGTAGGCTAACAGTACTGTCCCATTGCGCATGCGCCGTTCCGCCACCACAATTCAGTACGGAAGGCACAGCGGTGCTGCCGTCGATGAATGGGTTCACATCGCAGCATTCGACGCTTTTCTCGAAATCTGTCGATCCTGCACACGAAGGGCAGATATTGTTGGCGTTGGATAGGACAGCGGCAGGAACGTAATCGACCGTAGGTGGCGACGTTGTCGCTTGCATGGGATTGTGCTTTGGTCCGCAGTTCCCAGCGGGGTTGCAGTCAGGCGTGAGATAAAAAGTTTCGCCAATCACCGATCCTGTCGGACTGCCAGTGGTCTCGGTTGCGCCTGTTGAAGTAGTCACGAACGCAGCTCCGCTATTCACTGGGTCTTTGTTCGCCACCAGCCAGGGTTTCACGCATTTGGGTGCAATCGGGGTAAATGAATATGGCGATGGCATATTCGCCGGGTTATATGCCTCGGCTGTAGCCGACACCTGCACACTTACGGCATTTCTGCCGAAGATTTTGGCGAAAAAAGTTGGCAGGTTGGGTTGCTGTAACGTGACCTTCACAGTCGGGTTATTGATCGCAGTCGCCTGACCGGCACCCGTGCTGAAATTGAAGGTTGGCGTACCTACCAATGTCGGCGCACTGCCCCCGACTAAATTGCTCGACAGGACGGCATTAATGGCAGCAGTCGCCATGCTCTGGGCCAAGGTTTGCACTTGCCCACTGGCAAAATTCGAATCTCCGGCAGGGAGGCTCGTCAGCCCCGAATCCGCAATCGCTTTCGCTCCGGCAAGAGCTGCGGCATCGGCGGCACGCTGAATCTCGGTCCGGGCTACATAGAATGTGACCACGTCAATAGCCAGGGCCGCCATCGCCAGCAGCGCTATCATCGACACCGCGACGAGCAGAATCGTCTGACCACGTTCGCCCCGACGCTGGGAACGGATAAATTTATGCATCAACAGGAACCCTACGCGTGCTTTTCACAATATTGAGTTGTGAAGGAAATTTCAACGCAGAGTCGGTTTGCTATCTTTGTTCAACATCCAGCGCCAAGCGGTAGCAATAATGTCTTCAAGATTCCGGGTTGCCTTCCAGTTTAAGACCTTCTCGGCTGACCGCGAGTCGGCGACTAGCGCCGGTGGGTCTCCGGGACGGCGCGGGCCGATCTGTCGCGGCACTTTTTTGCCGCTGACTTTCTCGACCATCGCGACCACTTCATTCACTGAGTTCCCCTGCCCGGTTCCAAGGTTGATGGCGAGCGATTTGCCGCCATTGATCAAGTGCTTTACCGCTTTGACGTGGGCCTCGGCCAGGTCGTTCACGTGAATGTAATCGCGGACGCAGGTGCCATCTGGCGTGGGATAGTCCGTGCCAAAAATCTGAAGCTGAGGACCGCTGCCCTGCGCAGCCTGCAGGGCCAGCGGAATCAGATGGGTTTCCGGATCGTGGCATTCTCCGATTTCGCCGCTCTCGTCCGCCCCGGCGGCATTGAAGTACCGCAAACTGGCATATCGAAGGCTATAGGCGCGGTCATACGCCTCAAGGGCCTGCTCGAAGAACATCTTAGTGACGCCATAGGGGTTCACCGGCTGCCGTGGATTGTCCTCCGGGATGGGGATCTTGGACGGAACGCCGTAAACCGCACAGGTAGACGAGAACACGATATTGCCCACGCCCGCGTCCTGCATGGCGTTTAGTAGTGCCAATCCGCCTTCGACATTGTTGTGGAAGTACTTGCGGGGATTTTCGACCGATTCGCCCACGTAGGCCAGCGCCGCAAAATGCATCACCGCTTGACATCGCTTTAGCGCCGAGATAAGCGTGGACCTATCAGCAATATCTCCGGAGACTAGCTCAAAACCCTCGGCCAGGAACTTGTATCCCGTCGATAAATTGTCATAAATGATGACCTCCAAGCCGTGCTTGCGCAGGATTCGGGCGGTATGGCTTCCGATATATCCCGCTCCGCCAACTACCAGAATTGTCACTCAGGCGATCTCCTTTGCGAACGACAGAAGATTCGTAGTTTAACAAAGGGGTTGTGCAGCACTCCTCGACAAGCCTCAGGAAACTTCAATAAAGCAAGAGGCCAAGAAATACAGAGGGGCGACTCCGACCATTTAGAGGCGAAGGACTCTTGACACTTCCCGAGCAGGGACGTCATAGTCAACATCCAAGGTCAGACCTTTCTCCCCTCGTGTTTTGAGAGCTTTAGGGGCGTACAGTAGCTGTCTCGTTTGAAACAGAGACGGCGGCGAAGTTCTTTACTTAGGGCTTTGTTTCTCGCCCAATGGGTCAGTAGAGCTCAGATAATGCAGATATCCCGCTCAAACCGGAACTTCTTTCTTGCCTACATTGTGCTCGTGGGCGTGCCGCTGCTCGGTCTGGCCGGTGTCCTGCGCACTGGAAGGAATCTGACGGCACCGGTCTCGATCGATGGGAACTGGAGGTTGCAAACCACTTCCCAGAATCTCTCCGGGGCCTGCCTGAAGTCTGTTTTCCAGCTTTCGGGTTCGGAGATGACCATTTCTCAGTCGGGTAGGGGCCTGGTGCTTGGGTTCAATAACGGCCCAAAACTGAGCGGTTCCGCGGTGCTGAACGGTACGGCCGTGAATGGCTCGATTTCTCAGGCTGATGACAACGCTTGCAGCCTGGATTTGCTCGCCTCCGTAGATTCCAAGAGTGAAGCCCGGGTCCTATCGGGATCGATGTCCGTGACCGGATGCCCAAGCTGCGGATCGGTCACCTGGCAGGCAGTGCGGGAAGGGCGTCCCGTGAAAAACGGTGCTCGCTGATGCTCAACCTCTTCACGCTGGTTCTGCAGATTGCCGTTATTTTGGCGGTGTGTCGCATCATTGGCAGCCTTTTCTGTTTCTTTCATCAGCCACGCGTGGTCGGCGAGATGTTCGCCGGAATATTGCTGGGTCCCTCGTTGCTGGGTTGGCTCGCGCCGCATCTTTCGGCTTATTTATTTCCGCTCCCCAGCCTTGGATTCTTGAATGCACTTAGCCAAGTTGGCGTGGTCATTTTCATGTTTCTGGTGGGGTTGGGAATCAATCCCAAGGAACTGAAATCGCAAGGCCATGCGGCAGTGCTGACCAGCCATGTCAGCATCACAGCTCCTTTTGTTCTGGCATCATTTCTTGCCCTTTATCTTTATCCCAAGCTTTCCGACAGCAGCGTGAAATTCACCAGCTTCGCCCTTTTCATGGGGGCAGCGATGAGCATCACCGCTTTTCCGGTTCTCGCCCGAATTTTGAGCGAGCGGAATGCCTTAGGAAGCCGCCTCGGCACGGTAGCGATTGCCTGCGCTGCAGTTGACGATGTAACGGGCTGGTGCATCCTGGCCTACATCGTCGCCTTGATTCGCGCCGCAGAAAGCCCCTCGCCGCTCTGGGTGACACTCGGCGGAATCGTTCTGTTCGGCGTCATTATGATTTACGGAGTCAAGCGACTCCTGCAGCGATTTGAGACCGTGTATCGCCAGAGGGGCGGTTTGAGCGAAAGCATGATGGCGTTCATGCTGCTGCTGGTGCTGGTCTCGGCTCTGTGTACGGAAGCTTTGGGAATCCACCTGCTCTTCGGCGCTTTCCTGATGGGCGCCATCATGCCAAAAGAGCATCATTTTGTGCGCTACGTCCTCGACCGCTTCGAGACCATCACAGTGACGATGCTGTTGCCGCTCTTTTTTGCCTTCACCGGCCTTCGCACTAACATCGGCCTGCTCAAAGGTCAGGAGATGTGGATGTACTGTGTGCTGATCATCCTGGTCGCGACGGTTGGGAAGTTAGGCGGTTCGATGCTGGCCTCCTGGCTTGCCGGCATGCAGTTGCGCGAAGCAGCCGGCCTGGGAACACTGATGAATACGCGCGGCTTGATGGAGTTGGTGATTCTGAACATCGGCCTGGATGTGAAGGTCATCTCGCCGGCGCTGTTTTCCATGATGGTGCTGATGGCGCTGGTCACGACCTTTATGACCACTCCGGTGCTCGAACTTATCTGCCCGACACACATTTCGGCGAAAGAGCCCGCCGGACAAGTTGGCCTTCCTCAGTTGAGCTTGAAATCCAGCGACACCTCCGCCGCATAACATCTACTATGGCGTTGGTACGATCTTGGTTGTGGCGGTGTACATCCTGTATTTTGAATACTTGTGGCTGCGGTGCACGTTCCTTGCCCTGAAATACCAGTCGATGTCGACCTCTTGAGGTAACCACAAGTCCAAATTGGCTTCCGGGATGTGCACGTCTCCGAAGTGAATGCGGGTAGTGAAGGCGTAGAGATGAACATCGGGTCGGGGCGCGAGCAAATCCTCCCGCATGCGGACGATCCGGAAATCCGCTGAATCAATCCATATAATGCCCTGAAAAAGGATTGGGGCGGACCTTCCTTCGGCCTGAAACCTCGCCGGAAATCGCACCGAGCCGGGAATTTGGGTGAAAGCCAGTACAAACGTCTCATGCTTATCGACGATCTGTTCTCCGAGATAACGGAAGCGCGACTCCGATTGATTGGCAGGATAGAGCCGTAGCCATTCGAAAATAAATCCCTGAGAAAAAGCCGGCCCGAAGGAAAGATCGTGGTTATCTGCGAGACGACCGTTTACGGTGCGATACTCGCGAAGTTCAGTGTCGTTGTTCTCGGTCTGGTGTGAAATCAGCAGATACTCGAAGTTTTGGCGCTGGATTCCCACCAAGGGAAGGATTGTGACTACTTCTTCACGGGAAATCAGGTTGGGTGTGCGGCGTAACAGGTCTGCACATTTTTCCCCGGTGCTCGCGAGGATGCTGTTCAGTTTCGCTTCGTCCGCAGCGGGAGTAAGGCCTTTCAGTTCGGGTATAGTTTTTTCCAGCTTTGGCAACGGGTCATCGATATAGGGCTTGGCTTTTGCCCATGGGTTGATCTCGGCCTCCTGGTTGGACGTAAGGGGTTCCGGCCGAGATTGATTTTCGAGCGGTTGCCCCTGCGAGGACGGTGACGACGGAGTCACTGTCGGCACTGTCGGCACTGGGGTGTCCGAAATTTCGACGTTCGCGTTTTCCGCTGACATCAAGTTACTTTGCTCGTCGCGAACCACGATGCGCACAAGGTAGTTCCCCGGCTGAACCTCGAAACTGCTTTTGACCGTCATGCCGGATGCCATCTTGTGCTCAAGGGTGTCGTTGGTCAGGCGCAGGTCCAGTTCTTTCTCGGTGCCTTGCAGGAAATTGCCGTTGCGGTCAAAAACGAGCGATGCAACCGTCAGTACATCGCAATTTCTGTCTTCCACCTTCTTGAACGCCAGGTGTTTCACATCGACATGCGCCAAAACCGAGAGTTTCGCGTTGTTCAGCGAAGCTGTATAAAACTGCGTATGCAATTCCACGGGCAAATCGTGCAGTTCATCGGGTGAAAACTCCAGTTGCTTGACCTCTTCTTTGGCCTGCTGGGCGGGGTCAGCGAAGCTCTTCGGCGCGAAGTAGCCCTTGCGTGCTTGCAAGTCCAATTTCTCACCGGAGCGCAATTTAACCTTCAGTTTGTGGTAACTGCCGTCCGGCTTGAGATTCTGCGGGGCGAAGCCGAGGACATAAACATATTCGGGAGGCTCGGCCAGCCTGCGAAAACCTTCATCTAAATCGTTGTTATTGAAAAAGAATTTGCCACCGGTGCTGTACGCCAGATCGGCCATCACATCTTTCTGTCGATCGGCCGTTTGCTGATCGAGGATGGGTCGCGACATAGGGGTAACGATCGACCCGGGATCGACGGCCTGCGTGCCGGCCCCGAATCCTTTGCTGGTATCGGTGATCACCCCGGGTGTGACGTATACGCCGCGCGCATCGAGAGCGCCGACGATCACTTGCGCTCTGAGCGCGGTTTCGATCACTTCATTGAGGTCATATTGCAGGCCGGGAATGAGAAACCCCGGCGAAACCAGCACGATATTTCTGCTGCCGGGCATAATCGCGAGCCTGCGCACGATGTTCTTGACGGCGCCGATCGCCGCCTGGCTCTCTTGTTGGCCAATTGCCAGAACCTGGAGAGCAGCTCCAGTAATAAAACCCGTCGCATCCGGGCCGGAATAGCATGCGGGAGGCGTGCGGACCTCACTAATGGCAGTAGCCATAGCTTCCGGATTGTGTTGATTCACAATGAGGTCTGCCAGGTAAACCGTAAGGTCGGGACAACGGATACCCTCGTTGCCAAGCATCATCGGGCGAGTTTGCAAGGTCTTGAGGGTCGCCGAAGCCTGAGACTTGTCGTCGGTGAAGTCAAGCATGGTCCGGCCAGAAGTCGAGTAGATTGCGAAACGAACGGTGGACGGCAAAGCCGCAATGCTTCGCTCTGCGGCCTCGCGCGTTCGGGCCACATCCTCAAATTTCAAGTGTATGTCGTCGAAGAGATAAACGACGTAGCGCTCAGGGGCGGATGGAACATTCGGCTCGGAAGTGCCCGTAGGGGCGATCGTGGCGGGCGGAGAAGCAACGCTTTGTTTTTCCCGAGCGATCTGGGTTCCCGGCTGCTCTACGCTGAACTCGGTAATCTCCTGCGGCTTGCCGTTATCAACAATCTGAAAATCTTCTTTATGAAGGTTCCCGACCGCATGCCCTTGATGATCGCGGACCACTACCTTAGCCACCACGAGTTTTACGTTGACGTGGAACGTGGCGGCACGTTCCTGCGAGATGATTTCCGGTGCTTTCTCTTCAGTGTTCGCGGAAGCAGGGGTTGAACTTTGTGGTGAGATAGCCTGCGGCTTGTCGGAAGATTCTTGAGTTTGGGAGAACGCCGGCAGGAACAAGAACAGCGCCAGGCCAAAACCGTAGACGTCGATACGCCTCATCACAGGATGATGACTTTACCACACAGATAAGAGCTTCCCGCGTTTGCAAGTCTCGACCATGATAGCGTCAGACACCATCAATAACAGCAGCGATTTTGCTGCACAGACGTCACTGCGAGTCGCGCGATTTGCGTCATCGTCGGGGCTCAAACGTCCGCTGTGCTTTCGATGCAACGAGGAAGAATTCTTCACTGGCGCCCTTTATTGTCTGGCGATTGCGTCGGCGCAGAGGCTGGCGGCGCTGCGACTGGAGCATCCGTGATTTCGACGCTTGCGTTCTCGGCTGACATTAACTGGCTCTGCTGATCGCGAACCACGATGCGTACCAGGTAGCTTCCCGGTTGCACGTCGAAGCTGGTTTTGACCGTCATGCCGGATGCCATCCTGTGTTCGAGTGTGTCATCGGTGAGGCGCAAGTCCAATTCTTTCTCGGTGCCTTTCAGGAAATTCCCGTTACCATCAAAAACCAGCGACGCCACCGTCAGAACATCGCAGTTTCTGTCTTCCTCCCGCTTGAACGCCAGGCGTTTCACATCCACGTGCGCGAGAACCGAAAGCTTCGCGCTATCCTGAGCGGCGGTGTAGAACTGGGTATGCAATTCGACCGGCAAATCGTGCAGTTCGTCGGGTAAGAACTCCAGTTGTTGCAATTCTGCCTTGGCCTGCTGGACGGGGTCAGCAAAGCTCTTCGGCGCGAAGTAGCCCTTGCGTGCCTGCAAGTCCAATTTCTCATCGGACCGCAATTTAACCTTGAGTTTGTGGTAACTGCCGTCCGGCTTGAGATTCTGCGGAGCGAAGCCGAGGACATAAATGTATTCGGCCGGCTCGGCTAACCTTCGAAAGCCTTCATCCACGTCGTTATTGTTGAAAAAGAACTTGCCACCGGTGCTGTATGCCAAATCGGCCATAACATCCTTCTGCCGATCGGCGCCGAGTTGATCAAGTAAGGGGCGGGACGTCGGTGTAAAGGCGGCACCAGAAGGGCTACCCGTCGCACTAATCAAGTTCGGATCGGTGCCCTCGCCGAATCCCTTACTGGAATCAGTGATTACCCCAGGCGAGACGTATACTCCTCGCGCATCCAGAGTGCCGATGATGACTTGTGCTCTAAGTGCTATCTCGATGACTTCGTTGATGCCATATTGGTCCAAGTCGGGCATGTTGAAGCCTGGGGAGACCAGCACAACGCTTCTGCTTCCCGGCATGAGCGCTAGCCTGAGAACCACTTTTCTTATGGCGTCGGTTACCAATCGGATTTGTTGTTCGCCCTTCGCCAGGACCGCTTTAGCGGATTGCTCTACAAAAGTCTCCGGATTCTTGCCCGTATAGCAACCGAGGCGACCACTGTGCGTAGACGCCGCTGATGTCTTGACCTCGTTCACGATAGTAGCCAGAGCTTCCTGATTGTGCTGGTTGTCGATGAGGTCCGCCACATAAAGACTTAGGTCGGGGCATTCCAATGCTCCAGCGGTTGTGCTTCCTTGCACGGCTTTCAAAGCTGCCGATACGCGAGTCTTGTCACTCGTGAAATCGAGCAACGTCCGCCCGGAGGTGGTGAGAATTGCAAACCGAGCGGTGGGCGGCAAAGCCTCAATGCTACGCTTCGCGGCCTCACGGGTTCGGATCGCATCTTCGAATTTCAGGTGCACATCGTCGAACAGGTAGGCGATGTATTGCTCAGGCGGCGATGAAGGCTCCGCTGCCTTTACTTCCGGCGTCGTCGGGACTGTGTTGGTGGAGGGAGAGACGACGGCTGTTTGCTCTCGCACGACCCGTGCTCCCGGTTCCTCTACGCTGAATTGCGTGATTTGCTGTGGCTTGCCGTTATCAAGAATCTGAAAATCTTCTTTGTGCAAGTTTCCAACAGCGTGCCCACGTGGATCCCGCACTACCACTCTCGCCAGCACAAGTTTCACGTTGACATGGAAGGTCGCGGCCTCTTCGTGCGAGCTTATTTCTGCCAATTTTTTTTCAAGGTTCGCAGAAGAGGATGCAGGTGTGGAAGCCTGCTGCGGGCTTGGTTGCGGTTTATCTGAAGATTCTGGCGCCTGGGAAAACGCTGGCACGAGGGCCAGAAGCGCCAGGCCAATGCCGTAGAATTCAATACGTCTCATCACAGGATGACTCCTTGACCGCAAGATAAGAGCCCCCACGTGCTTAGCAACTAGATGACAATAATCTCACACGATAACCTTCGTTTCAGTGATTCTGCGCGAAGGCATCAACCTGGAGACAACTCGGTGACCCTCACTCTCCCGGCTCAAAGCGGTATCCCACCCATGGCTCAGTAAGAATGTAGCGAGGTGAAGCCGCGTCGGGCTCGAGTTTCTTGCGAAGCTGGCCGACGAAGACGCGCAGATATTCGACTTGTTCCGTGCTCTGACCGCCCCAAATCGCGCTTAACAACGCCCGATGAGTCACAACTTTCCCCGCGTGACGTGCCAGGTACACCAGCATGTCAAATTCCTTGGGTGTGAGATGCACCTGGCGGCCTGCGACTGAGACCTTGTGCGCGGAGAGATCAATTTGAAAGTCGCCAATCTCGATGCTGGGAGCGGTGTCTTCGGCTGCGGTCGTTCGTCGCAAGTTCGCCCGCACCCGCGCCAGTAACTCTTCGATTCCGAACGGCTTGGTGACGTAATCATCGGCGCCTGCATCGAGGGCTTGCACTTTGGTCCGCTCCTCGCCACGAACCGACAGCACAATGATGGGGATATTCGTGGACGGACGCAATCTGCGGCAAAGTTCAAGACCGTCCATATTGGGCATGGCTAAGTCGGTGATGACCAGATCCGGAGTCCAGTCCTTCATGATTTCCAGCGCGGTCTCTCCATCATTGGCTACGCGAATGTCGTAGCCCTGGCTGGAGAGACTGGTGCGGAGAACTCGCGTGATTTGCGGCTCATCATCCACCACGAGGATGCGGCGGTGATCCGTCATGATCAGGGTTCCTGCGTCACAATGTGGACGTCAACCGGTGGAGCGTCGCGGAGAAACTTGTGGATTGCAGATAGATAGAGGTATTTCTTTACACCGGTGGTAGCTGAGCGGCCAAAGACAACTTGAGTAATGTGCTTTTCGCGCACCAGGTCGGCCACGGCTTCTGCGACCGTCTTGCCTTTCACCTTCTCGATTTGCGCACCCACGTTTTCCGCGAACTGGAGATTCGCGGCGAGCGTCTTTTGATTTTTTTCGCTGGTATCCTGGCCCAAGTCAACGTAGATGACGACTAGCTCACCGTCGAGAGCTTGCGCCATGCGTGCACCGCGGGCAATCAGGTATTGCGCCGCCGGATTCGAGCTAATGGCAACGCCAATCCGTTCTCGTACGGGTGTGGCGGCGGAGCTTTGATCCTTTTCCCGATAAGATTCGAGACTGCGGTCGACGGCGTGGGCAACTTGCCTCAGTGCAAGCTCCCGCAAAGCGATCAGATTCCCGGGGCGAAAGAAATTGTCCAAGGCGCGTCCGACTCGCTCGAGTGGATAAATATCCCCGCGTCTCATTCGGTTCTGCAGGGCTTCGGGAGTCAGGTCGGACATCACGACTTCATCGACCCTCTTGAGCACCCAATCGGGTACCGTCTCGCGAACCGTGATTCCGGTCAGACTTTGCACCGTGGGTGTAACGCTCTCCAGGTGCTGAATGTTCATTGTCGAGAGCACATCAATGCCAGCATCGAGAATCTCAAGCACATCCTGATAGCGTTTGTGATGTTTGCTGCCATCCACGTTGGTGTGCGCCAACTCATCAACCAGGACCACACGTGGATTTCTCGCAAGAATGGCGTCGACGTCCATCTCTTCGAATACTGTGCCCTTGTATTCCAGGCGTTTTCTTGGGACCACCTCAAGCTGTGAGGCCAGTTCGGCGGTCGCTTTTCGACCATGGGATTCCACCACCCCGATGACTACATTTTCACCCCGCACATGGCGGCGAATCGCCTCACTTAGCATCGTGTAGGTCTTGCCCACGCCGGGCGCATAGCCGAGAAACAGCTTGAAAGCGCCGCCCTTTTTTGTGGGGGCAGCTTCCTCCAGCCATTGCTCGGGTGTTTTCAGCATCCGCATTATTGTCCTTGAGAAACATGAAATTGTCGATTGTCAGCTACAATCGGCCCGTGGAGCCGAGAGCACCCCAAATAGCACTGCGATATATCACAACCGTCGTCATGGTTGCGGGTATCACGTTTGCCTACCACGTCCTGATCCACGTCAATCCCACTACAACAGCGCTAACGTTCTTGATCGGTGTACTGGCAGTTTCTGCCACGTGGGGTCTACGGCCTGCGATCTTCATGGCTGTGCTAGCAACGCTGGCGTTCAATTACTATTTTCTGCCGCCAATCGGGACATTCAATATCGCGGAGACCCAAAACTGGGTAGCGCTATTCGCATTCCTCGTAACAGCGATCATCGCAAGCCAACTTGCGGAACGGGCACGTCGCGAAGCGGAAAGCGCGAATTCGCGACGAGGAGAGATTGAGAGACTGTATAAGTTTAGCCAACAACTGCTATCTAGCGAAAACCTCGCCGAACTGCTGAATCTCATCCCCCGTTTTATTGTCGAGTCGTTCGATGTGGACGCGGCCGCAATCTGGCTCTCGAATCGCCCGGACGTTTATCGATCCAGCGTGGCTCGCGACATGCTCGATCGGCACGACTTGCAGTTAGTGGCCGTGCGTGGAGAACCAAAGATCGATGCAGAACGTCGTGTAAGCTTCATCCCATTACGGATGGGGCTGCGTGTCGTCGGTAGCATGGGCTTGTCCGGGGCGCAACTTTCCCGCGAGACCATGGAATCGTTGGGCAGCCTGGTGGCGATCGCAACCGAGCGCGCGGGTGCCGTGGAGAAGCTCAGCAAGGCGGAGGCGGCGCGGGAAAGCGAACAACTGCGCTCGGCCTTGCTCGACTCGGTGACTCACGAATTCCGCACTCCGCTGACCGCGATCAAGGCATCGGCTACTTCCCTGCTATCTGATTCGGTTACAGATAAATCTCAGCGATTGGAGTTGTTGACGGTCATCAATGAGGAAAGCGACCGATTGAATCGGTTGGTGGGAGAAGCTGCCGAGATGGCACAGCTCGACGCGCAGCAGGTCGAGCTACGACTAGGACAACACCACATTCAGGAAGCGATCGAGGATGCCGCGGCAAGAACCAGAACAACCCTGGCAAAGCATCCACTTAGCATCGAAGTGCCACAGGATTTGCCTTTCGTTCGCATCGATGTTGATCGCATTTCCGAAGTCATCGCCCATCTGCTCGAGAACGCAGCCAAGTATTCAGCTGCCGATGCGCCAATCCACCTCGCAGCAGAGTCTAAGAATGGCATGGTGGTGACCAGCATTGCCGACCGGGGCCCAGGCATTGATGAATTTGAACAGTCTCTCGTTTTCGATAAGTTCTATCGAGGACGAAACCAGCGGCTACAAGTTCAAGGGACCGGCATGGGGTTAGCGATCTCCAAGGCGATCGTTGAGGCACATGGCGGAGAAATCGGATTAACCAGCCAATCGGGGCACGGATCCGTCTTCTACTTCAGCGTTCCAGTCGCATAGGAGGTTTTGAGAACGGAATTCTGCCTATTTCGGGTCCACGATAATCTTCTCACTTATGATCGCGGCCGAACCGCGTCGCTGAAATAGCTCGCCCGTCGCGGTGACTTTCTGCCCTGAGAGCGGCAGCATAACTCACGTCCATGCGGGATGAGCTAATCGCATCAAATAATCAGCAATCCCGGTTGCTAACCAGTTATAGGCTAACGAAGTCCATCATGATGGACTAACTACATCCATGCGTCTGCCTGCTCTCGTACGTTCCGCCCTGCTCTTGGTTTTGGCCGTTGGGCTCTGGTCGGTCTCGGCAGCCCCACAGGCGCCGCCTAGGAGAACCAGCGACCCGTACACCGGCGATCTGTCCATTTTTGAGTCGCCCGGGCGCGACCAGCGCCTGCAGATCAACCGCGTGATGGACATTCTGGGAATTGCCCCTGGCAAGAGCGTCGCCGATATCGGCGCCGGCTCCGGATGGTTCACCGTGCGGGCGGCGGCGCGAGTGACGAACTCTGGTACGGTTTACGCTGTCGACATTAATCCCGAGGCGACCCGCTATATTGAGAATCGGACCAAAAAAGAGCACATCACGAATGTGAAAACAATTCTCAGCCACGCCGATGACCCGGTTCTGCCGCGGGATTCCGTTGACGCTGTGCTGCTGTTAAAGACCTATCACGAGGTTGCAAATCCTGTAGCTCTGTTGCGCAATCTGCGCGCTTCGCTTCGTCCTGGAGCCAAGGTGGGGATTATCGACCGGAACGGAAACGGTGAGAATCATGGAGTCGCGGAAGACGTGGTGGTTCACGAAGCCTCAGAAGCCGGCTATGAGCACAGTGGGCGCTATGACTTCGTCAAAGCCGATGGAATGGATTACTTCTTGGTCTTTGTGGCGAAACCCTGAACCGCTCAGACTTCTGTTGCTCTTCTGGTAAGTTCTGCAGAGTCAGGCTGCACGTTGTGTCGCACGTCCGCTCCGCGAACCCAGAAAATCACATCTTCCGCAATATTGGTTGCATGATCGGCAACCCGTTCCAAGTTTCGCGCGATCAGGAGCGCATCCACAGATTGGCGAGTCATGTCGGGATGGTCGTTCATCGTCTTGACCAGCATCATGAACGCCTCATCGCGCATGCGATCGACTACGTTATCCATTTCGAGCACGGCTTGAGCCAACTCAGCCTTTCCTTCAATGAAGGATTCCAAGGCGCGGCGCACCATGGTCGAAACAGCTCCGGCCATGCGCGGAATATCGACGGGCAGATCGACTTTGGGCAATTCCGCCAGATCCATGACACGTTCCGCAATGTTCACGGCCTGGTCGCCCACGCGCTCCAAGTCGGAATTGATTTTGGTGACGGCCAGAATGAAACGTAAGTCGACCGCCATCGGCTGCTGCATGGCGAGAAGATCGAAGGCCTGCTCATCGATGTCGCGCTCGGCGGCATTGATCTGGGACTCATTATCGAGCACCATCTGACAACGCGAGAGGTCGCGATCGATGTAAGCTTGGCACGCGCGATCTACGGCTTGTTCCGCGAGCCCACCCATGCGGAGCAGTCGCGTTCGCAAATCCTCGAGTCCTTGCTGAAAACGGGTGCGCATTATCCGAACCTGCCTGTAATGTAGTCTTCCGTACGCTTGTCGGAGGGGGTCGTGAAAATTTTCTCGGTCCGGTCGAACTCTATCAACCTACCCATAAGAAAGAAGCCCGTGTACTCGGCTACACGAGAGGCCTGCTGCATATTATGCGTCACAATGACGATCGTGAAATTCTCTTTTAGCTGAAAAATCAACTCTTCAATCTTGCCGGTCGAGATCGGGTCCAGAGCCGAGCACGGTTCGTCCATCAGAAGAACCTGAGGTTCCACCGCCAATGCCCGAGCGATGCAGAGGCGTTGCTGCTGACCACCCGAGAGACTGGCTCCCGACTTCTTACGAAGTGAATCTTTGACCTCATCCCACAGCGCTGAAAGTTTGAGAGAACGCTCTACGATCTCATCTAAAGTGTGCCGATTGTGGAATCCATTTAGCTTCAATCCGGCAGCTACATTGTCATAGATCGACATCGTCGGAAACGGATTAGGCTTTTGAAACACCATGCCAATGCGCCGGCGGATCTGTACCGCCGCCGTTCCGTTGTAAACGTCAAGTTCTCCCATACGCACGCGTCCGGTGACCCGTGCCTCTGGAACGGTTTCATGCATCCGGTTTAGGCATCGCACGAAGGTGGACTTGCCGCAGCCCGAAGGACCAATAACCGCGGTCGCGTGGTTCGCGGCGACATCCATGTTGATATCGTGCAAGGCTTGCGTCTTGCCAAACCAGGCGTTGAGCGTGTCGACTTTAATCCCAACTCCCATCTAGGTCGTTCCTTTGAGCATTCCGCGCCCGGCAGCGATCCGAACCGCGCTGACGGAAAGCACAATCAAGATGATCAGAATCAGCGCCCCGGCCCAGGCTTGCCGATGCCATTCATCAAACGGGGAGATCGCGTAGGTAAACACCTGCAGGGAGAGCGCGGCGGTGGGCTGATTGACATTCCAATTCCAGAACTGGTTGCCAAAGGCTGTGAACAGCAAAGGTGCCGTTTCTCCAGCCACGCGGGCGAATGCCAGCATAACTCCGGTGATCACGCCTGAGCTCGCAGTGCGCAGCGTCACCGAAAGCGTCGTACGCCAGCGCGAAACTCCAAGACCATATGCCGCTTCGCGAATAGTTTGCGGCACTAAAAGAAGCATTTCCTCGGTCGCACGGGTGATCGTCGGGATCATCATGATACCGAGCGCCAGCCCGCCGGCCAAGGCCGAGAAATGTCTCTGCGTAAGGACTACTATTCCGTACGCAACGATCCCAATCACAATCGATGGCACGCCATTCAGCACGTCAGCGGTAAAGCGAACTAAATCGCCAAAGCGGTTGCGACCGTATTCAGCCAGGTAAATGCCCGCGCCAATTCCAATCGGAACGCCGACGCCGCTTGCAATCAGGAGAATAAGAACAGTTCCAGCAATGGCGTTAGCCATTCCGCCGCCAGCTTCGCCGACGGGCTTGGGGGTTTGAGTCAGGAAAGCCCAATTCAGTGATCCAATGCCCTTGTAGACCAGGTAAGCAAAGATCGCGAACAGCGGAAGCAGAACCAGGATAACCGCCAGCACGGCGCCAAATGTCGCACAAAGGTTCACCACGCGACGTCGCAAACTTATGGTCGGCAATGTAGCTTGGTGCGTATCAGGCATGGCCCCTCGCAGGCGTTCCCCGGGTCACAGACCAGACTAAGAGCTGGGCCAGAATATTGACGATGATTGTAAGCAGGAACAACGCCAAGCCGATTTCGACAAGCGCGCTCAGATAGGTGTCGCCCGTCGCTTCACTAAACTCATTTGCGATAACGCTGGCCATAGTGTATCCGGGTGCAAACAGAGACCTGACGATCTCAGGACGATTGCCAATCACCATGGTGACCGCCATCGTCTCACCCAGTGCCCGCCCAAGGCCAAGAATCACGCCACCCAGGATCCCGGCCCGCGCATTGCGCAACACACCGGTACGGATCATCTCCCAGCGTGTCGCACCCAAGGCGAGCACGGCCTCACGTTGTTGCTGAGGAACGGCTGTCATCACCTCGCGCGTAATCGCAGAAATGATCGGCACGACCATGATCGCCAGAATTACTCCCGCAGCCAGCATTCCAATTCCGTAGGGAGTTCCCTCGAACAAGCCCGTCCAGCCGAAGTAGCGGCCCAGAAAAGGTTCCACATACTCGCGCAGCAAAGGCACGAGGACGAAGATCGCCCATAGCCCGTAAATCACGCTTGGAATTGCTGCCAGCAATTCCGTGGTGAACGCCAGCGCACCGCGCAACCATCGAGGTGCCATCTCGGTGATGAAGATGGCCACGCCCAAGGCAAGTGGTACTGCAAGTATTAGCGCGACAATCGAGGACACAAGCGTTCCATAGACAAACGGCCATGCACCAAACTGCTCGTTGACAGGATCCCAGTCACTGCGGAAGAAAAATCTCCAGCCAAAAGCATGCCAGGAGAGATTGGATTTAGTAACTAGTTCGTAAACGATTAGGACAACCAGCGCAAGCACGCAAACTCCGCACGCCAGCATGGCCAAACGGAAAAAACCGTCACTCAAGCGACTGTTTCCCGCTTTAATCAGCGGCTGGACTCGGGTCCGGCTGGCGGTCAGAACTTCTGCCTTTGCAACAGGTTGGGGACCGGACAAACGTGGCGCTCCTAGTGCTTGATTCGCCATCTATTTGACCGTAGCAGAATCGTGTTACAGCAGTGTTAAAATACCCGTTTTGCACGGCAGTGGGGTGGTCGCGTTTTGCGCCCGTCAGTATTCTGCCTTTTGCTCCTTCTTCGTTCGATTCCATTTATGCCGTTCGATAGAAAACGTTGCGGGTTGATTTTTCAGAAACTCGGCCGCGAGCTGGGAGAAGTTCTAAATAAGCCCGCGCCAAACAGCGTTCACAAGTTTCGAACCTACAGCCGTCGGGTTGAAGCGGTTCTGAGCGAGCTTACGCCTGAACTCCACCGAAACGAGAGCAAGCTCCTCAAATCGCTCGCACGTTTGCGCAAGAAAGCTGGACGGGTCCGCGATCTCGACGTGCAGATTGCCGCGTTGCGGGAGTTGAAATTCCCACAGGGCAACGGACACAAATCCCAGCTCGTGGATGAACTGATTCAAAAACGAGGAGAACGCGAAAGGAAATTGATTAAGGCCTTCAACCGGGAAACTGTGACCGAAATCCGGCGCCGGCTGAAAAAGGCTGCACGCGAGATAACGATTCCGGCCAATTCTGATCCGTTAGCGCTGGCTCTGCAGAACCTTTCAGAACTGGCTCGCGATAACTCGCCACTTACTGAGAAGACGTTGCATCACTACCGCATCGTAGGGAAGCGTGCGCGCTACATCGCAGAGCTGTCCGATGCAGATCCTGAGGCGAAACGAGTTGTTAGTGAACTCAAACAGATGCAAGACGTGATCGGCGATTGGCATGACTGGCTCAAACTCACACAAGAAGCCGAACGACTGCTGGGCAGAGTACACAATTCCGCCTTGGTCGCCATGCTTCGGAATGTGACTCAGGCGAAATTCCGCGAGAGCCTGACGGCCGTTGCAAAGCTCCGAGCGGTCTTTTCACAACCCGCACGGCCTGCTTCCTCGAAGCCGCCGGCCAAAGCTTCTGCCCAACGCGCCGCCGCATAATGTTTTGCCCTCTTTGCAAATATCCGCTTATTGCCGTCGGGGTTTAAACTACCCTTTGTCCCATGCCGACCTTCGCTGCGGTTGATATAGGATCGAATTCCGTCCGCCTTAAGGTTGCCCGCCTCTCCCACCACCGCCTGACTGAGATTTTGGAGGATCGCGAAGTCACTCGCCTAGGCGAATCTGTTTTTCGCAATGGGTATCTCTCGCCCGAGGCAATCGCCAGCACGGTCAAAGTTCTACGTCGCTTTCATCGCGCCGTGCAGAACGTCGGGGTAGATGCCGTCCGGGTGGTTGCCACGAGCGCATTACGCGATGCGCGCAACTCCCAGGCCTTTATCGAGTGGATTCATTCCTCTACGGGCTGGAACATCGAAATCATCTCGGGCTTGGAGGAAGCCCGCCTTATTCACTTAGGATTGACGTCCACGCTGCGCGTAAACACTTCGCCGGTGTTGATGATCGACCTTGGGGGCGGCAGTTGCGAACTCACGATATCCAGGGGCGGTCACATCACTAGTACCATCAGCCTGCCGCTGGGAGCAGTCCGGCTCACCAATGAGTTTCTACATCACGATCCACCGCGAAAATCAGAGCTTCGGCAGATGAGAAGTTTCATCGATCGCGAGATCGAGCGCACGGCCGATCGGATCAAACGCGCGCACCCCAAGGTAATCATCGCCACCTCTGGAACCGCCGAGTCACTGGCTGCTATGTGTCACGGGATGTACAAGACTAAGGGTGCCCGTGTGAAGGCAGTCTCGCGCGGGCAGATGCAACGAATCGCCAAAGTTCTGGCCCGTTTGCCCATCGAGAAACGTCGTACCCTTTCTGGCGTGGGTCCGCGGCGCGCTGAAATCATTGTGGCCGGTGCGGATGTTTATGCGGCTCTTCTCGATCGCTGCCAGCTTCTAGGATTTCGCTATTCCCCGCTTGGACTGCGGGATGGCCTGCTGGCGCAAATGGCAGCGGAATACGACCGCAGCACTCGATCGGGCAAGCAAATCGAATCAGAGCGATGGGATTCGCTCCTCAGCGCTGTTGAGCACTACGGTATCGATAAGGATCACGCCATCAAAGTACGCGAAACCGCAATGTACCTTTTTTCTGCCCTCCGCTCGATGCATGGCTTACCACCGGAATACGGCGAATGGCTTTCGGCTGCGGCAATGCTTTACGAGGTCGGCGATTACGTGAACCGTAATGGTCGTCATCGTCACACCTACTACATTATTTCGCACTCTGAAATCCTGGGTTATACCTCCGAGCAACGAAAAATTATCGCGGCGATTGCACGCTACCTCGGCAAGTCCCGTCCAGCGGCTGGCGACGCTCCAATCAAAATGCTCGCCGCTACGGATCAGGAGCATGTTACGAGAGCCTCGTTATTGTTGCGTCTGGCACGCGCCCTGAATCTTAGTCGCAGTCGCGCCATTCGGAGTGTTCGTGTGCGCCCTCAAAACGGCAAGCTAAACCTGACGCTTGTGACGCGACCGCGGAGTACAGTGGACTTAGAGCTGTGGGCGGTGCACAAGGAAAGCAACTACTTCCGCGACGTTTTTGGCCGAGAACTTTCGGCCACCGCTGCAGAATAAAGGGTGCGCAGCACCTTCGGTGTCAGACACCACTGAAGATTTGCCGAGTTCCGTGCCAATTCGGCCTTTGCAACCGCGCCTTTTCGCAAATCTATACCGGCCTCGCCACCAGTCTGGCTAATCATACGACCCAGAAACTCGCTCAAGTTAGGATTGTGCCCAACAACCATAACTGCTTCCATCCGAACATATTTCTCCAGCATGCGACGAAAATCTGCGAAGCTGGATGCGGGGCGCAAGGCCTCGTCGAATTGTAGCTTCCCTTCGTAGCTGAGCTCGTTTCCAACCAAGGACGCGGTCTGGGCCGCTCGTTTTAAGGGGCTGGACACGATCGCATCCACTTGCACATCCAACGCGGCCAGCGCTCGACCCACCATTCCGCATTGCTCGATGCCTTCTTTGTCGAGCGCGCGTTTCTCGTCCTTTTTGGGATTGCTCATGTGCTGACCAGCGCTGGCGTGGCGCAAAAAATAAATGATCATATTGTTTTGACAGCCTTTCCGGTCAGAACGTTTCGAGTTCCCGTCGGCGGCGCCGCAGGAATGGACTCCAGTGCCGCCTTACCTTCGGCCAAACCGATAAGGAACTCCTGCGCATTGAAACCATTTGCCGGTGGTTTGCGACGGCCTTGGGCGCGCCAGGCACGCACATACGTTCCGTCTTTTTGCAGGATGCGAGCTTTTAGGGTGTCCGCCAAATAGGTCCCCAAAATTTCCTGCCGAACACGCTCGCGTAGCAATTCGTCTTTTATGGGAAATAGCACTTCGACGCGCTCATAAAGATTTCGCGGCATCCAATCGGCGCTGCCGAGGAAGATTTCTTCCTCTCCGCCGTTCGCGAAGTAGTAGATCCGGCTGTGTTCCAGAAAACGACCAACAATGCTGCGTACTGTGATGTGGTCGCTTACCCCGCGCACGCCGGGCCGCAAAGCGCATATCCCACGCACTATCAAATCAATTTTGACTCCGGCTTGCGATGCCCGATAAAGCGCCATAATGACGTTGCGATCTAGCAGCGCGTTCATCTTTGCAATGATGTGCGCAGGTCGTCCGGCGCGTGCATGCTCCGCCTCCCGCGCAATTAACGCCAGAATATGTTCAGCCAAATTCAGCGGCGCCACCAGTAGTGGATCGTAATTTGGGTGTTCGGCATAGGCTGTCAGAAAACTAAAGACATCCTGGACCGCGTTTGTTACGGCAGGATCAGCAGTCAGCAAGCTCAAATCTGTGTAAATTCGCGCGGTCGTGGTGTTGTAGTTTCCCGTACCCAGGTGCGCATAGCGGCGAGTCACACCATCGGGATCACGCCGAATCAGTAATGAAAGTTTGCAATGGGTCTTCAGGCCTACCAGGCCATGGAATACTTGGACACCGGCATCCTCCAAATCTCGCGCCCAGCGAATATTCGATGCTTCATCGAACCGGGCCTTCAACTCGACTACAGCTGTAACTTCCTTCTTGGCCGCTGCCAACATCAACGCCGGAACGATGAGCGAGTGTTCACTCGTTCGGTAAAGCGTTTGCTTCATGGACAGCACGCGCGGATCTTCCGCGGCCGATTCGATGAAAGAAACCACCGCATCGAATGAGTCGTAGGGATGGTGCAGAAGAATGTCATGTCGGCGAAGTTCTTCGAAAAGGTCCTTCGACTTGGCCGTCAGACGCAGTTCGCGCGGGATAAAGGGCTTGAACTTGAGATCGGGACGCTCCGTCTGGTCATAGATATTGAAAAGGCGCGATAAATTTACCGGCCCTTCTACCGGAAACACCTGCCACGTATCCAACTCGAAGTTGCCTCGCAGGCGCTCAATGATCTCCGGATCCGCATCCGATTCAATTTCCAGCCGGACCGCGTCACCTTTGCGGCGGTTATGAAGTTCAGTTCGCACGGACTCTAGCAGATTCCGTGATTCTTCTTCTGCCAGGTAAAGATTGCTGTTGCGGGTTACACGAAATGCGGCCGAAGACACGATGTCGTAGCCGAAGTACATTCGTGACGCATGATGAGCCACCAGGTCAGCAAGAAAAATGAAATCTGCTGTTTTTTCAGAAGGTAACCGTACCAGGCGGGGCAAAGCCCGAGGCACGGTCACCACTCCCACATAGGTCATGGAAGAACGCCGCCGACGACGCAGAAGAAATGCCACACAGAGAGCTTTGTTGATGACTCGCGGAAAAGGATGAGCCGGATCCACGGTAACCGGCGTCAACAGCAGATCGAGTTCCCTTTCCGAATACTCTTCTACGAATTCCCGGGCCTGGGCGTCGAGTTCGTGCAGTCCCAAAACACGGATTCCGTTCTCCGCCAGCAATGGCCGCAATCGATCATTCCAGCAACGATACTGGTCATTCACGAACTCATGGGTTTCGCGAGCGACCACGTCCCGTTCCTGAAGCAACGTGAGACCCTCCGGACCTGCTTCGGTGTAGCCGTCTTCAATTTTCTGTACCAGACCTGCAACTCTTACTTCAAAAAATTCGTCCAGGTTGCTGGCCGTAATGGAAAGAAATTTGGTGCGCTCCAGAGCAGGATTGTTGATGTCCTCGGCCTCTTCAAGCACACGGCGATTAAAGGCTAGCCAGGACAATTCCCGATTAATGTAGTGAGCCGAATTTTCGAGTCCAGGACGAACCATAGCTCAACAGTGGGAAATCGGAGAATCAGAAGATTTTCGCCAACTCGGAAGCGGCGAAAACGTTTGAGGGCTCTTTATTACCTTACAGCTACTTTCAGCGATTGAAATCTTAACTTTGCCAGTATAAAGCATTCTTACGCTTCTCTATGGCCGGCGCGCTGTGACAACCCGTTTATGAAAAAGAGGCGCCAGCTATACGCCGGCGCCCATTTGTTTCTCGGTATTGCTGTTTACGGCAAGTAATAGCGGAACGAAGTCAGGAAGATGTTCTCCGTGGCGTTCGGATTCCCGCCGGTGCCGGCCCAGGTGTTTTTGTCGAAATACGAGTATTGGGGGCCCCACTGCAGCGTACCCTTCGGGCCCTTGTAGAAGCGATACCAGAAGCCAATCGTGCCTTCCATGATCACGCGCGTATCGCCGTTGCAATTCTTCAAACCGCCGGGATTATAGCCTCCGCTGAGCGGGGTACCGACCGATCCGGGTGCAGGAACCGTCCCGGTGGTCGTGGTGACGACACCGGTGACGGGATCCTGGGTGATACCGGTCACGACGGTAGTTGAGGTAGAGGCTGGAACGGTCTCTGAATAGCAACCTGAGTTGTTAAACAAGGTCGAACCGTAACCCACCCCCTTTCCAGCGCCGTTGACGAAAGCGAGCCGGCCGTCGTACTCGGCGCCGTAGTTGAGGTAAACGTCCAATTTAGTTCCGTGATACTCCAGCGTTCCGAGGCCCTGATAACTCCTGACGGGCGACAGGACTCCATCAGGACGCGCTACTGCATCGGGGAGGGTTGAACTTCCATAGCGTCCGACTCCATCCCCACCCAAGAAGTGGACACCGAAGTCCACGTGCTTGGCGAAGGTCCAGCGAGCGTTCGCTCCGGCACCTCCGGCAAGGCTGTTGTCGTTATAGGCTCCAGAAGCGGAGGGACTGGTAAGAGTGGCGCCGGGATAAATGCGCGATCGGAAATCGCGAAGTATGCCGAAGATTTCGTAGTGGCCGAAGCCGGGTTCGAAGGCTAACTTGCCAACGAAGTCGGGCATGGCGTTATACGAGTAGTTGGCTGTGCCATTGTAGAGGCCGCCGCCGGAGCCCTGTGCGCCGATCAGGAAGTTGTTACTGGCACCGTGGCCACCCAGGATGATCTGGGGATTCTCCACTGAGAAGCCAAACCAAGCCTTATTGCTGAAATTCTTCGTCACACGAAACCCATATTGGCGAGCCCAGCTGAAGCCAACGTTGTACTGTGGATCGATGGTCATCGGCAGAGCTTCGGTTCGGTTGTCTAAACCTTTCTTGGTCTCCGTTACCAAGCTCCACATCTGGCCACCGGTGAACGTCCAACCATCGTTCAACGCAGCCTGACCCCATGCTTGCCGCTGCCGCAAGGCATAACTGTTGCTTTGGTTGTTGTTGGAGGTTATGCCGGTACCGAGGAAATCGGCTTCCACGTAACCGCGCATCGTCATATTGCTCAGCTTGCCTTCCGCCAGCATTCCAACACGTGACTGGCGTCCGGAACCAAAGAATTCGGACATGTGGCTCTGAGCAGCCCCATCAAGCGGAATCGAGTTGAAAGGCGTATTGATGTCTGAACCCAACGCATGCTCTCGCCACACGGTTTCCGCCGCCAGGAAGCCGACAGGCGTGATGTTAATCCCCTTGTAGTGAAGTGCGACCGGATTTTCGAGGCTGGATTGGATGTTCTTCTGTGTTTCCTGCAAGCTGAGCGCCGCATTCGTGGCGTTCTGCTTTATATCCGTGACATCCGTCTTCAGATCAGAAACCGCTTGCTGCTGCTGTCCAGCTTGCTGCGCGGCTTGATCCGCCTTGGCTTGCGCCGCTGAGGCCGCCGACTGCGCTTGCTGTAATTGCTGTTGGGCTTGCTGCCAGACTTGATCTCGCTGCGATAATTGTTGCCGTAGCTGCTCGATCTGTTGCTGTTGAGCCGCCAATGCATCCTTTAACTCTTGCACGTCCTTGGCGGTGATTGTCGCTGCCCGTGTAGTTTTCTTCTTGGCGGTGGTCGTAGTCGCGTTCTGCGCCACGCATCCGGCGGCCAGAACCAGAACAACACACCAACTTGCAATACACTTCATCGTTTCTCTCCTTTGCTCCGTAAGGAAGAAGGCTTATTTGGTGATACCCGGGGGAATCTACTGCACCTGCTTAATTTCAGTTTTGACCTTCGACGCAACATTTGCCGGCAGTGGCGCGTAGGTCAGTTCTGCTGCCATCTTCTGCCCGTCATCCACCATCCAGTTCAAGAAGTCGCTGATGATTTTCCCTCGAGCTGCATCCTTGGATTTGACCGGGATAAGCAGCCACGTGAAGCTGGAGATCGGGTACGCGTCTTTCCCCGGCGCATTGGTGATGGATACGCGGAAATCGGCAGGCATGTTTTTCACCGAACCGGCCGCCGCCGTCACGCTATCAAGGCTCGCCTTCACGAAGGATCCAGCGGAATTTTTTACCGTTCCATACGGGATTTTGTTCTGCACGGCGTAGATCAACTCGATGTAGCCGATCGCGCCTTGCATTTGGCGAATCATTCCGGCCACACCCTCGTTTCCTTTTCCGCCCAAGCCGACCGGCCACTTAACGGACGTATTCTTCCCCACCTGGCTCTGCCATTCGGGACTCACTTTGGAAAGGTAATCCGTGAAGATGAAAGTAGTGCCACTGCCATCCGAACGATGGATAACTATGATCGGCTGATTGGGTAGATTTACGCCCGGATTCGCGCTGGTCAACGCGTTGTCATTCCATGCTGTGATCTTACCCAGAAAAATTCCCGCTAGCGCTTCCGGAGTGAACTTGATTTCGCCCGAGACGCCGGGAATGTTATAGGCGGGAACCACAGCGCCGAGTACGGTGGGAACGTGCAGAATCTTTACTTTCGATTGGGCCAGCTGTTCATCGCTCATCGGGCCGTCACTGGCTCCGAAATCGACCGTTCCGGCCAGCACCTGGCGAATTCCACCGCCGCTTCCGATCGATTGATAGTTGATTTCTGCATCGGGATGGAGTTTGTGGTACTCGCTGAACCACTTCGAGTACATGGGATACGGAAATGTTGCGCCAGCTCCGTTCAATGTCGTCTGCGCAATCGCAGGTAGCGTTAATGCCAGACACAAGACCGCTATGCGGCGTAGCACGTGAATAATGCCTCCTGAATTGTGTGTGAGACCACGTTCGTTTTTAAGTGGGGAATGTTACAGACTGGTTACAACATCATGAATTTCTGATGAATGCTCAGGAAAAGATTGGACTTAGAGCTTGGCGCGCAGCAGGCTAATGACGTCATCAGAGGTAATGACGCCCGTCAACTTCTGTTCATTGTCTACCACCGGCAAAGTGACCAGGTTGTATTTATCAAACAACTCCGCAACATCTTTTTCCGAACAGCCGGCGTGGCAGGAAATAAGGGGCTCTTGCGTCAGAGACAAAAGTGGGGTCTCAGAGGACGCCAAAACCAGCTTTGCAAGAGGGACTGCCCCGGCCAAAGTGTTGTACGAATCCACCAGGTAGACCGTACTGACGGTTTCGATTCCGCCCTCGAAATGCCGTAGTGCTTCTACCGCATCGTGTGCCGTTGCGGTAACCGGCAGGGCCAGGAATTCCGTATTCATGCGACCGGCGGCGGTGTTCTCCTCAAACCCGAGGAGTTCCGACACCTCCTGCCGCTCCTCCGGCGCCATCTCTTGCAGAATTTCGGACGTGCGTTCTTCCGGCAAATCGGCCAGCAGGTCTGCCGCCGCATCGGGATCCATTTCCTCAACGATGTCCGCCGCGCGTTCCGACGGAAGCGATTCGACGATTGCCTTCTGCACCTTGGGATCGACTTCCTCTAACGCCTCCGCAGCGACTTCCTCATCGAGGGTTTCGAAGACCGCTTCGCGTTCATCCGGAGCCAGGTCCTCGACGATATCGGCGATGTCGGCCGGATGCAGCCGCGCCAGCCGATCATGGGCAATTTTTAGTTTCACCCGCCGCGCAGGATCAGTTTCGATCAAATCCACGAATTCCCACGGTATTGGTCGCTCTGGAATTTTTGTCAGCAGCGATCGCAACACCGTAACCGGGACCACGCCCTTGAGAAGGCGGCGCACGGCTCCGCGCGCTCCAATGTCCACCGCGCTCACTTTCAGGGCAGGATGCTTGTTGCCGTCGTCGCGGCTGAGATCTACGTCATTCACGCGGACGACCTTGCGCCCATGAACATCAATGATCTGCTGGTCGAGTAGATCGCGGCTTAGCAGAAACAGGCCCTCCGAGGCATCCACCTTGGGCCATTTCGAAACTGCACTGTCCGTACGCAAGCCGCCGTTGAGAGAGGTCACGGCACTGAATGGCAAAACCCGATCTCCGGCTTTGGTGCGGACGATCAACACCGCCACGCGGGCCGGATCTTCAGCCGGAGCGATGGCTAGTTCGCGCACACGACCGCATGGCCCACCCGGGTCATAAACCGGCAAGCCTAGCACTTCGGTTAGCGCTAACGTCGTCATCCAGTCTGAGAATACCCAACTGTTTGGCAAGAATCCAGATACATGCAGCGCTCTGATTTACCACTAAGGAGAGGCAGAGCACCAAGGAAACCACGACATTGCCTTTGTGTTGCTTTGTGTCTTCATGTTGGGATCGAGTTAAATAAGAACGCCTGAGCTCATAGCCATGTCCGGCCAGCAGCTCAGGCGTAAGACGTCTCCAATTTAGCCCGTGCTTACTCTTTGACTTTCTCTTTCTGCGAAACATTGACGATCTTGCTGGCCTCGACCGCTTTTCCGCGATCAACCAAGACGGCATAGTCGTTCGTATTGAACGGATACGTTTTCGCCGATTCCTGTCCCGTCGTGCTGAGGGTGATATCTACACGACGATTGTTGGCCAGCGTGACCGTTTGAATGCGTTGCAACACTTTCTGCCGCTCCTCGGCATTCAGGTTCGGGTTCTGCTCGACGAGCTGTTTAACTTCATCCATGGTCAAGTTCTTCTGGTTCCCATAGGCATGCGTTTCAAGGTTTGCCTCGGGAATTCCCTGCTCCACCAGGAATCGTTTCGCCAGCTCAGCCCGCCGCTCCGACAGAGCCTGGTTATAGCTCGCTGCGCCCCGCTTGTCGGCATATCCCGAGAGCACAAGGTGAGCATCGGGTTTCGCGCTCAAGTACGTCTTGAATGCGTCTGCGATCGACTTCAACTCATCCCGTTCGCTAGTCAGCAGCGCTTTCTCAGATTTCACGCTGCGCGGCTTGTTAGTAGGGTAAAACACGCTGCGCATGGTGAGTTGAATTTCAGGCTGTTCGATCGAACCAACGATGTGCAACGTCGCGGTGCGCGTTTCCGAGGCTCCGCAGCCATTCGTTGCCGTAAGGGTGTACGTGACGTTTTCGTCCACTGCACCCGGGTCCGTTTTCTTCGGCATGGGCTGAAGGCTGCGCGTGCCATTCGCATCCACCGTGCCTAACGGCTCGATCGAGACGTTAGACGCATTCGCGGCGGTCCAATTTAGTGCGGTGTTGTCGTCCTGCATCACCTTGTCTCCTACCTTTTTGTAGTGCACTTCGGCGGGAGAAAGCGCCAGGTTGGCCTGAATGGCCGTGTTCACGTTGACGGTAGCGGTGGACGTGGCTGTTCCACCTGGCCCTGAAGCCGTCAGGTTATAGGTCGTTGTCTGCTTCGGCTGAACGGCTTGGTCTCCGCTCGCGCCGACCGGGCCTACGCCGCTGATCTCTACGTGGGGCGCATCTGTCGAAGACCACTTCAGTTGCGCGTTGTCCCCGCAGTTCACTTGTGCATTGCTGGCTGACAGCTCTGCGCTGGGCTTTGCGACCGCGACTCGGGCACTCGCTGTACCGACTGTAAACCGTGGAACGGAGCTCAGCTTTTCGCCTCGAGGCCAGTCCGCCGTCTTGCGAACGCCCTTCGGGACATCGATGACTACTCGCTTATTCGCCGGGATTTCAACCGAGCCTGACCAAACCTCTTTGTCGCCGCTCATCACGGCAACCTGGTGGGTGCCGGCAGGCACAACTAATTCCTGCTTCCACCACCACTCGTGGTTGAATTCATCGCCATGACCGACGAAATAATCTGGAGTTTTGCCATTCAGAAGGACCGCATCCCGATCCGCACCTTCAATCGTAATGGCACCAAACGGACCCGAAACCGTGCTCGAGACCGGCTGCAAAGTCACATCAAGCGGCGTGGTCTGTCCCGCCGTGATCGTGACATTTCGAGTTTCTGCGGTGTAGCCGTAGTTTACGATTTCAACCTTGTGGGACCCGGCACTCAAACTCAAACTGTGATGTTTACTTGCTTCGCTGATGGCGTGATCATCGACGAACAGGTACGCCTGCTTAGGAGTCACATGGATGGCCAGTTTGCCATCCTGTGCGACAGAACTCGGAACCAACACACAACCCAACACCGGGAGAATCAATAGCAATAGCTTCAAATGGGACTTCATATTAGTCTCCTTGCCAAAGCCTGGGATTGCAGTTTGCCGTAGGTCTTTCAAAGAATCAGGTAGGCATTGATATTGTACAACTCTGGTTGTGAGTACGCAGTGAGAAGAATCTCTCCCTGTGCCCCGTTCCTGATTCGCGTTGACATTTCCACAGTTGACAGGCGAAACTAGCGGTTCGCCATCGGCAGGTGCTTGACTGCCTAGCAGTTCCGGGAGCAGCCTTGAGATGGCGGACGTTGGGACCGTCGCAACTCACCGAACCTTGTCATGACCAAGAACCGGGTGACGTACACGCTGGATTCGACCCTGGAAACTGTCGACAGTGCCGAGCAAACTGCCAACCGGATTGCTGTAGAGGCCGGGTTTGCCGAAGACGAGGTCATGCAGATCTCCATGGCGGTGCGCGAGGCCGCCGTCAACGCTGTGCTGCATGGCAATGCTTACGACCCGGAAAAGAAGGTCAAGCTGGATTTTGAAACCACCGGCAATAAACTGGTGATTACAATCCGTGACCAAGGTAAGGGTTTGGACCCCGCCAAAATTCCCGACCCCCTCGCACCAGAAAACCTGTTAAAAACATCGGGTAGAGGTATTTTTCTTATTCGCTCGTTCATGGATGAGGTGGAGATCGTCCCCTCCCAGACGGGCACCGAAATCAAACTCATAAAGAACGTCCCCGGCACAAGCGGGGCCAGCAAGGAGGCTTGCCAGTGACCATGAAGACTAGTACCCGCCAGGTGGATGGAGTCGCCATTGTGGATTGCAGTGGCCGCATCACTTTGGGTGAGGGCAGTGTGATTTTGCGCGACACTGTCCGCGACCTGCTTGGCAAAGGGCAGAAAAAAATTCTTCTCAACCTCGGCGACGTAACTTATATCGACAGCTCGGGAATCGGTGAGTTGGTCAGCGCTTTCACAACCGTCCGTAATCAGGGCGGCGAACTTAAATTGCTAAAACTCACCAAGAAAGTCCACGATCTGCTTCAGATCACAAAACTCTATACCGTCTTCGACGTTAAAGACGACGAAGCCGCCGCCGTAAAAGCGTTCAAATAACCCAGCTTCATTCAAGGGCACGAAGTGGCACGAAGAAAAATCCGAGTCTTCGTGATACTTCGTGTCCTTCGTGGTTTCTTTTCGGGAATCTTCTTCACAAATCTGCGAACCCATCACCGAAACGAGATTGCACTCCGAGCTAAAACCTATTTGTGATCTCCCGGTGGTTCCTGTTTCTACTGCTCGTTGTACGACTTTCCGCCGCTGACTGCATTCCTTTCACCGAAGCCCGCGATCACATCGGCGAAAACCAGTGCATTACCGGAAGAGTTCTCAATGTGAAGGCCGGCGCTCGTGGCGCCATGTTTTTCGATTTTTGCGAAGACTTCCGCGTCTGTCCCTTCACGGTCGTCATTTTTCCCGGACATTTGAAAGACATCGGCGACGTGCGCCAATTGAAAGATCGTGTAGTCGAAATCCACGGTGAACTGAAAGACTATGACGGCCGCGCGGAAATCGTTCTGGAGCAACTACGGCAATTGGGCGGTGGCGCTACGCCTCCCAAGCTCCCGAAAACATACGATGCCGAGAATCGCGGCCACTACAGCGCGGGAAGCTTCAGCTTGCCCAGAACGAAGACCACGATTACCAAGAAACGCAAAACGCCCAAACTGCCCATCGACCTCCCTGATGATCCGGAGTAGCGATGGATGAGGAGCAAGCATCGGCGGCGCTAAGCTTCACACCATCCCTTTCCTTAACTCGTCCAGGGGATAAAACGTCCCACGCCAGAAAATTCCGCGTTGTAGTAGGGTCAATGCCATGGACCTGAGCAGAATATACGCGAACATCACCGTGCTCACCGGGTGAAGAAAAAAGTAATACACCCGCACATCGGACATTCTCGCCATCCCGGTATACAGCCCAAGAATTGATAACAAGCCGATCGCGTACGGCATGCGTTCCCACCTATGTGCAAGGAACACTCCTACAAATGGCAGGAGATTGAGAAACAAGACCATAAAAACCGAACCCAACGTGCGCCACCACTGAAAAGAAAGAATGGCAAAAAAGTTCTTGGTCAAGTTGTTGACCATGCCCATCGCACCTTTAACCCAACGCAACGAAATCAGATCGTCTCCAAAGACATTGCGCTGGAGATATCCGCCCTGTTTCACCAACTTTCCCAACTTCATATCGTCGAGCACTTCGAACCGCAGTGCCTCATATGTCCCAACCGCGTTATAAACCTCCCTGCGAATCAGGTTGAAAGCGCCCACGCCCATGTGGTCTTTTGTTTTAGGGTCGGCAACTTTCCATGGCCGATGCCCGAATACAAACAAGCACTGGAAGAAAGCAATCATCATGCGTTCTCCGGCGCTGTGCATGATCATGCGTGGAAACAGCACAACGTGATCGGCCCGCTCAGCATCGGCATAACTCAACGTTCGATTGAGAACATCAGACCGGAAGAGCACATCCGCATCCGTAAAAAGCAACCACTCGCCTGTGCCCTGCTTCGCGCCCAACCACATCGCGTGTGCTTTGCCCATCCATCCGATCGGAAGCTCTTTGACGTGTATCACTCTGAGTTTGTCCCGCAAGGCACCCGCCACGATTTGATCCATAATCTCGCCGGTGCGATCCGTGGATCTGTCATTCACCGCCACGATCTCGTAGTTCTCATAATCCAGGCGGAGCAATTGCCTGAGCGTCGGCTCGATATGTTCTTCTTCATTCCGTGCAGGAACGATGATTGTGACGCGCGGTGCTGGTTTTGGCTTGGAATCCCACCCAGGACGAGATATGTCGGCCACCTTCGGCATTCCAAGCGCTGCGTCTACAAGTCGAGAGAGCCATGCAAGCGCCAAGATGCTGCCTGCAACCCAGTGAAAGTAGCTCATCCAGCAGGCGTCCTGGCAGCCTTGGCGTAATGAACTTCGACGGCGGGTGCGAATCGCATTCCATAAAGGAGGACGGCGGAAGAAATCGCCATTGCGATCACCGGCAGGATGAAGGCCTCCTGCAAGGATCGCCGGTCTGCCACATATCCCATCAACGTGGGTGACGGGACATCCCCGAGCAGGTGAAACATGAAAATATTCACCGCAATGGCCGTGGCGCGAATATGCGCCCCCACCGAATTCACTAATGCTGTGTTTAGCGGTGAAGTATTCAGGAGCAACAGGAACGCAGCCACTGCAATCGCGGGGAGCATCATCGGCCCTCGCGCGAATAGGGCCACAATCATGACTGGCACTCCGAGGCCCATGCTGATCGCCGACACGAAGTAGTAGGAGCTTTTCATTCGCGGCAAAAGCAAATCGCCCAGCCAGCCTCCGGCAAGTGACGCGAGAATGCCGTCCACAACCACGATCGCTCCGAACATTTCATTGGCTCCCCGCAGGGTATAGCCGCGGGCTTGGGACAAGAAGGTTGGCATCCACACTTGAATCCCACCGATTGAGAAAGTCGAAGCAGCCATGCCCAAGGTGACGGTCCAGAAAGCCGGATTTCTGGCCAGCCCTAAGATGGTTCCTCGCTCCGGAGTTTCTTTCAGAGAATCAAACCGCCCACGCGCGGGCTCCGGCACGAACAACATCGCAAGCGCCAGGAGAAAGCCGGGGGCTGCCGCAATATAAAACGGAAATCGCCAACCGTGATCCGGACCGAGTTTCCCGCCCAGAAGATATCCCAGGGCGGTCCCAACGGGAATGGCGAGATAAAAGATGCCAAAGATTCGCCCGCGCTCGTCCTCTGGAAACAGGTCGGCAACGAAAGTCGGCGCGATGGTCACGAACGTCGCCTCGCCGATTCCGACAAGCGTGTGCCGAACCAGCAGTTCCCAATAGGTGTGGGTGACCGCGGTCAGCAGGGTCAGCGCGCTCCAGAACATCGCCCCTAAGGCAATGATTAGTCTGCGCGAATAACGATCCGCGAGCGGCCCAGTAAATGGTGCCGCGATCATGTAGAAGCCTAGGAATGCGCTAGTTAGGTAACCGACCTCAGCGTTGGTTAAATGGAATTCCTTCTGGACGAGCGGCTGCACCGCAAACAGAACAGAACGATCAATGTAATTCAATAGATTGAGAAGCGTGAGCAGCGCGAGCGCGGTTCGGGGATAGATTTTGACCCGGGTCACTTGGGGATGGAATATACCACGCACCCTCTACCTCGATATTTCACATAACACCACCGACAGCGGTTCGTATCACACTGATGCCCCGGATACGGCAATCCGGAATGCTCCTTACAGCGCTTACCGGATGGGAGACGAGAATACGCTCGGATAGAGTAGTTTCTTGCCGTAACCCCGGCATCCTCAGGTGGCAATTCCAGGCTGCAACAGCACAAACCTCGGAGCATTTTATGACGATCACAACCGATTTAGGTACCGATCTTTCTCGCGGAGACGCAAACAAAAAGCCAAATAACACCAAGACTGCTGCCGCCGCAGTGGTTACGGGCGGAGGCCTCGCGGCTTTCGGCCTGTCGCGCCGTAGTTGGGCAGGTCTCGGCTTGGCCGCAGGAGGAGCGTATCTCGCCTATCACGGCATTACCCGCATCGGCCCGTATATTGGCAAGGTCCGCGTCAGCTATACGATCCATCGCTCTCCCGAGGAGCTATACAATCTGGTCCGAAACCCGCAAACCTGGAGCGAATTCGCCCAAGGAATAGAGACCAACAGAAAAGAAGACGGCGAGCTGGCGCTCGTTTTGGGTCAGGGTCTGGGATTCAAGCTCACGTCCGGAATAAGAATCACCGATGAGCAACCCGGAAGCTACATCGCCTGGAGTTCAGTACCCGGTGCCCTCGAGCATCGTGGTGTTGTGCATTTCAAGCCTGCCCCGGGAGATCGCGGCACCGAGCTGTCGGTAGCGCTTGAGTACAAAATTCCCGCCGGAACCTTCACCCAGGCATTGGGCATGCTATACGGCCAAGGCCCAGAGCCGCTGGTTCGCGAAAATCTGCGGCGCTTAAAGCAATTCGCCGAGGCCGGCGAAATCCCGACCACTACAGGTCAGCCTACAGGAACTCGCGGTGTGCGCGGTTCTGCCCTGCGGATCCTTTATCGCGAAACCAAAGCGCAACCGCCGCAGCAGCAGGCTCGGATGGCGGGTGACTAAGAGTTAGGACATTCTTTTGGAGGCACTGTGAAAGCACTTTGTTACCAAGGCAAAGAAAAACTGCGAGTCGAAACCGTCGATGATCCCAAGATCCTGAATCCGCGCGATGCGATCGTACGCATCACCCGGTCGGCGATCTGCGGATCCGATCTTCATATCTATGACGGGTACATTCCGACGATGGAGCCCGGCGACATTCTGGGCCACGAATTCATGGGCGAGGTGGTCGAAGTTGGCTCGAAGGTCGAGAACCTGAAAGCCGGCGATCGGGTGGTTGTTCCTTTCACCATCGCCTGCGGCAATTGTTTCTATTGCAAGCAGCAGCTTTGGTCCTTGTGCGACAACTCCAACCCGAATGCCTGGATCGCCGAGAAGATGTATGGATATTCTCCATCGGGTCTCTTCGGATATTCCCACATGCTGGGCGGGTACGCCGGCGGTCAAGCACAATATGCGCGCGTGCCGTTCGCCGATGTCGGCCCCCTGAAAATTCCTGAAGGCTTGAGCGACGACCAGGTGTTGTTCTTATCCGATATTTTCCCAACCGGATATATGGCGGCCGAGAACTGCGAAATAAAGCCGGGCGATGTGATCGCGATTTGGGGGTGCGGCCCGGTCGGCCAGTTTGCCATTCGCAGTGCTTATCTGCTTGGAGCCGAGAAAGTGATCGCTATCGACCGCTTTCCCGAGCGACTCAATCTTGCTCGTCAAGGGAACGCCGATGTTATCAACTACGAGGAAGTCGACGACGTCATTGAAGAGCTGAAATGGATGACGGGCGGTCGCGGCCCGGATGCATGCATTGATGCCGTTGGGCTTGAAGCCCACTCCAATACAATCCCTGGCTGGTATGACACCGCCAAACAAAGCATGCGTCTGTCGTTCGATCGTCCATTAGTTCTGCGACAGGCAATCCAGGCATGCCGAAAAGGTGGCGTCGTTTCCATACCTGGCGTATACGGGGGATTCCTTGACAAGATTCCTTTCGGCGCAGCCATGAACAAAGCCCTTAGTTTCCGAACCGGACAAACTCACATGATGCGCTACATGCAACCGTTGCTGCAGCGCATTGAAAACGGCGAAATTGACCCATCGTTCGTGATCACGCACCGTATCCGCATGGAGGACATTCCCAACGCGTACAAGATGTTCCGCGACAAGCAAGCGCACTGCATTAAGGTCGTGATCGATCCTTGGGCTGAACAGGCCGCAGCATAACAACCGGGAAGACGGGACGCGGGCTCTCATCAACGCGAGAGCCCGTCGTTCTTTGTCGAATCGGAAGGAAAGTTAGGCGACTTCGTTATTTTTTACGGCTGCGCGCTCGTTGAGAATTGTTAGAAAAGATGGCGAGATCTTGGAGAAGCTTTGTTTACCCGTGCGGGTCTCAGTCCCGATCCCACCAGGTCCGGGAAGCAGTCGATTGCCGCAAAACCGCAAATGGCACCTGCTCCTATTAAGAGCTTCTGTTGGATTTTCATATCACTACGCTGAATGCTTTGTTTTGCATTGTCTAAGCAGTCTGGAGTCAGCCTCATCACACGACTGACTCCTGACTGCTAACTACTGACTACTTGTTCGGTTATTGCGAGCTTCGCGGCTGCTGCATTGCGCTGCGCTGCGAATTCTGTGCGGGCTTAATGCTCTCGGCTTGTTTGAGATGTTCTTGCAACGTGGGCAGGGTTTGTGCGGCAAAATTCTTTACTTCCGGATCATGCCCCGATTTACTTTCCGTGCGGAACTCGCTCACGTCCTTCGTATGATCCTTCCGCATAAGCGTCATGTATGCCTGATCAAAGCGCTCGCCCGACAACTTGGAAAGCCGTTCCTTCTCGGTCTTTTCCGTTGGGCTGAGCACCGTAGGCAGCTTGATTCCTTCGTTTTCCGCCACTTGCTTCAACTGGTCATTGGCTTTCGTATGATCATCGACCATTCGTTGCCCGAACTGCTTCACATCCTGAGTGGCGGCTTTGTCCACCGCCAACTTCCCGAGTTCGACTTCGGCCATACCGCCTTCTGCAGCCTGTCGAACAAACTTCTTGTCGGCAGCACTCAGTTTCGAGCCCACCTTCGAGCTAGCGTTCGTGTTCCCAGCTTCGGTCGTCTGGGCTGGGGCCACGGACAGCAATCCTCCCAGCAGCAGAAACCAGGCACCGGCATAAATTGTTTTTTGAAATGTGATCATGAAACACTCCTTAGGTTTATGAACAATCACGTTATCTCGAGCCTATTGCTGCCGGGATGAACCCACAATCGGGCCTTGGCTGCATGTTGGGGGTACCTCCCCTGTATCCTGTTTAGAACCCAAGGAGCTGACGACCTGAAATGCTGGAAGCTGACGCATACATCTTCGATATCGACGGAACTCTGCTGGTCACGCGCGACCTGGTGCACTGGAATGGAATGCATCAAGCGATGCTTGAAGCTTATGGCGTAGATACCACGATCGCAGGACTTTCTTATCACGGTAAGACCGATATTGGAATCTTGCGGATGGCCCTGGATCGCTGCGGCATTGCGGGCGCAAATTTTGAACAGAGGCTGCCGGTTGCACTGGCAGCAATCTGTCGGGAGGTGTCCGCCAACTGCAGCAGGCTACAGCCAGAAGTCTGTCCCGGAATTGCCGAGTTGCTCAAAGAGCTGCGTGATCGCGGCAAGCTGCTTGGAATTGCTTCCGGCAATCTCGAAATTGTCGGTTGGCACAAGATCACTGCCGCCGGATTGCGACAATTTTTTGTGTTCGGCAGCTTCGGAGATACCTGCGAGTTGCGCTCAGCCATCTTTGAGCGAGCCGCAAATGAGGTTCGCATGAGACTGGGCCAGCATGCCCGGACCTGCTTTATTGGCGACACTCCCGAGGATATCCGCGCCGCGCGTTACGCCAAGGCTCAAGTCGTTGCGGTCGCCACCGGAGTTCACAAATTTGATGAACTGGCTGCTTTGCAACCCGACGCCTGTTATTACTCATGCGCCGAACTTGTGCGTAATTTCCCCTGAAGGTACCTTCGATACCATCCCTTACAAATTCCCTTGCTGAAGGTAAGTACCTCGCGTATGTTGAGGGCAATTTGTACTCGCGTTGGTAAAAGTGGCTGCATCTTCCAAACGGCTGTCGGTTCTCGTCCGCACGTTGGGTCAGTCGCGTCCGTATTGGCCGCAATTAGCCGTGATTAGCGCACTGAGCCTGTTGTCGCTGCCGCTCACGCTGCTTTACCCACTCCCGCTCAAGATTGTGGTTGACAGCGCCTTGGGCGGTAAGCCATTGCCGTCCTTTTTGTCAGCAATCGTTCCTGCCGCTCATCAAGATGCGGTGTATCTTGCTGTCGGTCTGGTGCTCGCCATAGCTCTGGTTGTGAACCTGCAAGGACTTGCCAGTTGGTGGCTGCAGACCTACGTCGGAGAAAAATTAGTGTGGGATTTCCGCGCGAGATTGTTGAATCACGTGCAGCGCCTTCCGCTATCGTTCCTCGATCGTTACGGCGCCAACGACTCCGTTTACCGAATTCAACACGATGCCCCTGCTATTCAGTACGTCGCAATTCAAGGCCTGATTCCGCTGGTCAGCGCAGTTTTCTCGCTGATCGGCATGATTTATGTGACTGTAAGGATTGACGCCTGGATGGCTGTTATCTCTCTGGCAATTACGCCGATTCTCTTCGCCTTAACCATGGCTTGCAGTCGGCGTGTACGCCTCGGCGCGCAGCGAGTTAAGGAACTCGACAGCAGCGCGATGTCTGTTATTCAGGAGGTGCTCGGCTGCATTCGCGTCATCAAAGCCTTTGGGCAGGAGGAACGCGAGCACCGCAGATTCGTGAGGCGCTCAGACAAACGGCTTACCAAGCAGGTCCGGTTGGCGGTCTCGCAGGCTAACTTCAATACCCTTATCGGACTGACGATCGCTGGTGGCACTGCCGTTGCGCTTTATATTGGTGTGCACCACGTTCGCACCGGACTTCTGACCGTCGGATCCCTGCTGGTCGCGATGGCTTACATCGCGCAGATGTATCAGCCTCTTCAGCTCGTAAGCACTAAAATGACGGATCTGCAAACCTGGATCGCAAGCCTGGAGCGCGCCTTCGAGCTACTCGATCAGAATCCTGAAATCCAGGAGAGTCCTTCGGCCATACCGCTTGAGCGAGCAATAGGCAGCTTCGAATTTCGTGAGGTTTCTTTCGAGTATGGTGACAGCGGCCGCGGCGTGGAGAACCTGTCGTTCACAATTCCTGCCGGTTCACGGGTGGGCATTGTGGGTACAACCGGCGCAGGTAAGACTACACTCCTGAATCTGATCATGCGTTTTTACGATCCCGATCGCGGCCAGGTGTTGCTCGACGGGATAGATCTTCGCGAATACCGCATTTCCGACTTGCGTAAACAGTTTGCGGTGGTGTTGCAGGAGCCGGTTCTATTCGACGCCAGCCTCGCCGAAAACCTCGCCTACGGCAAGCCCGAAGCTACCGACGATGAGATCGTGGCTGCGGCGCAATCCGCCTGCGCGCACGATTTCATTACAAAATTGGCTCGGAATTATGAAACTCCCGCCGGTGAACGCGGTGCGAATCTCTCTGGAGGAGAGCGTCAGCGAATTTCCCTGGCGCGTGCATTCCTTCGCAATAGCCCGATCCTCATTCTCGACGAACCTACGAGTTCGGTTGACCTTAAGACGGAAAAGTCTATTCTCCGTGCAACGGAGAAACTGATGGAAGGGCGTACCACCTTCATGATTGCCCATCGGCTCAACACCCTACGCTCCTGCAATATCATTCTGGTTCTCGATCAAGGCGAATTGGTCGACGTGCGGGAGTCGGTTGCAAATTGGGACTACGAAGAGGGTCTGACGATGCCGGCGGGGGCCGCTTCGCAATAACCTGCCACAACCTGCCTCCACTTAAATTTCGTAAGCAGACAGCACGCCCCTGTTCCGGCGCATCTGTGAGTACGATCAACATGCGTTTCGTTATTTTCGGCCTCACCGTGAGTTCATCCTGGGGAAATGGCCATGCCACCATCTGGCGGGGTCTGTGCGGAGCTCTCGGGCGCGGTGGCCATTCGGTAATATTTTTCGAGAAAGACGTTTCCTACTACCGGCAGCATCGGGACTTGGTAGATCCTGCTGAATACCAGCTGGAACTCTACGAAAATTGGGATGACATAGAGCGCGACGCGGGCAAGGCATTAACAGATGCGGATTGTGCAATTGTCACGTCCTATTGCCCTGATGCGCGCGCGGCGTCCGATCTCATCCTCGATTCCAGTGTTCCTCTCCGAGTTTTTTACGACCTCGATACTCCCGTCACCCTGCGAGCCCTTGATGATCAGGAGGAAGTTCCTTACCTGCCTACTTATGGTCTCGAACCTTTTGATCTCGTCCTTAGTTACACCGGAGGCAAGGCCCTCGAGGAATTGAAATTGCGGCTTGGGGCGCGCCGAGTTGCTCCGCTGTATGGCTGTGTCGATCCGGCATCTCATAAGCGAGTACCCGCTTCACAACAGTATCGCTGCGCGTTTTCTTACATTGGTACCTATGCCGAGGACCGTCAATTGCAACTCGAAGAACTCTTCTTGAAACCTGCGCGAGAAGCTCCGCAAAGCAAGTTCTGCATTGCGGGTGCACAATATCCGGCAGACTTTCCCTGGGCGGAGAACATTTATTTCGTTCGTCACCTGCCGCCTCATGAACACCCAGCATTCTATTCATCATCCAAAGTGACTTTGAATATCACGCGTGCCGCAATGGCGAATATGGGTTATTGCCCATCCGGACGGTTGTTTGAGGCCGCCGCTTGCGGCACACCCGTCATCAGCGACCAGTGGGATGGACTGGAACAATTTTTCACTCCGGGCAGCGAGATTCTGGTCGCCGGCAATTCGCAAAACATCTTGGACGTGCTCAATCTTGACGATCAGGAATTGCAAGCTGTAGCCCATGCCGCGCAGGGGCGCGTCATGCAAGAACACACCGCCGAGCACCGCGCCGGGGAATTGATCGAAATCATAGAGGCAAGTCGATGAGTCGAATTTGGGGCATTATTCCGGCGGCCGGCTTGGGTACTCGAATGCAGCCATTAGCTTTTTCTAAAGAATTGCTCCCCGTGGGTACGCGCGTGGAAGCCGATCGCGAACGGCCACGCGCCGTAAGTGAATATTTGCTTGAGCGAATGATCCGCGCCGGAGCACAGCAAATCTGCTTCGTGGTTTCTCCAGGAAAAACCGACATCATGCAGTATTACGGCGGCAGGCTCGGCGCCACTGCCATCTGCTATACCGTCCAGCAAGATCCCAATGGCTTGTGCGATGCCCTGTTTACCGCTCTGCCCTTCATATCTCCAGACGATGAAGTTCTGATTGGCTTGCCTGATACGATCTGGTTCCCTTCCGACGGCTTTCGCCGCCTACCGCCAGGCAGGTTTTCCTTCCTGCTGTTTCCGGTCAAACGTCCTGAACTCTTTGACGCCGTAATTTGCGACGATCGTGGAACCGTAAGTGAAGTGGAAGTCAAGGTTGCCGCGCCGCGTTCCCATTGGGTTTGGGGAGCGTTCCGGTTACCTGGTCGCACACTGGCTGCTCTTCATGACCTGTGGTGTACCCGCCGCCCACGAGACGAATACCTCGGCACACTCGTTAACGCCTTCATTACACAGGGTGCGAGTGTGAATGCTGTCAAAGCTGGTGAACTATACGTGGACGTTGGGACCGTGCGCGGATATCACGATGCGGTCAGAATCCTGCAACAAACGGATACTCTTAAAGCCGCTTAGGCTTCCGGGCGGCCGATCGAGATGTATTCGAAACCGGCGCGCCGCACGGGCCCCGGATCCAACAGATTCCGACCGTCGATGACTAGTGGGAGTTCCATCACATCGCGCAGTTTTGCCCAGTCGAAATTCCTGTATTCCGGCCAATCCGTCAGAATTAACAAGGCATGCGCGTGCGCAGCGGCCGAAAATGGCGACTCACAGTAGGTCAATTTTCCTTCCCGTTCAGGCAATACCCGCTGCAGTAAAGGCATGGCCTTGGGGTCGTGTAACCGCAAAGAGGCACCCTCCTTCAGCAGCGCATCCACGATATGCAAGCTCGGCGCTTCTCGTGTGTCATCCGTCCCGCCTTTGAACGCCAATCCAAGTACGGCCAATGTCTTGTCGTGCAAGACCCACAGCGCATTGCGAACTTTCCGCACGAACATTTCGACACGCTGCCGATTGATGACTTCAACCTGCTTCAGCAAGGAAAAATCGACGCCGTGCTCTTCCGCCAGGTAAATGAATGCGCGCAGATCTTTTGGCAGGCAGTACCCGCCAAAACCAATTCCCGCCTGTAAAAAGTGCGGGCCGATACGGCGATCCATCCCGATCCCCTGCGCCACCTGTGTGATGTCCGCGCCAATCGCATCGCACAAGTCCGAAACCATGTTGATGAACGAGATCTTTGTGGCCAGGAAAGAATTTGCCGCGTGCTTGATAATCTCGGCCGTGTTCAGTCCGGTTACGAGAACCGGCGCCTTCACCGACCGATAAAGTTCCTCGAGAATTTGTCTCGCTCGGTCGGAGTCCACCCCGCAGACAATTCGCTCCGGCTGAAAGATGTTCTTCAGCGCCACACCTTCCTGCAGAAACTCGGGATTCGAGGCAACATCGAAATCCACCGAGTGCTCCCCGTTGCGAGCATGTCGCAGCACTGTTCGCCGAATCCAATGCGCCGTGATTGCCGGAACGGTGCTCTTTTCTACGATCAGCTTGTAGCCATTTAAGTTCTGCGCGATCGTCCTCGCCGCGGCTTCGACCTGTGCCAAATTTGCTTCACCGTTGCTTTTTTGCGGCGTTCCCACACATAAGAACAACACTGTTGCTTCTCGAATCGACTTTTCCAGGTTGTCTACAGGGAAGAAATTGCGCCCAAGCTGTTGCTTCAGCAACTCGTCCAGCCCTGGTTCGTAAAATGGCGCATCGGAGGATTGAATACGCGAGATCAAGTCGCTCGACGCGTCGGCACCCAGGACCTGCCAGCCCATGGCAGCAAAACTTAAAGCGGTGGGCAAGCCAACGTGTCCCATACCTAGAACAGCGAGCTTCGCCTGACGGCTGCGGATTCTGCGCAGGATTTCCCCATCTTTTTCAGCGATTCCATGGAACGGAGCTGGGGCCAAAACTGCTGGATCGTGCACCACTTGCCTCACAATGCACCGTTTCGATGGCAGCCCCTACAAGCCGGTTGTAAACGTCCGCGCGGTCCAGAAATCCCGAACGCATGTACATCTCCTGACAATCTCGCTTCATCCAACCAACGCTAAAAACACTGGAAAACGAATCTTCCAACAACTCAGGGAATGTCCACTTCGGCCCCAAGTAATCTCGATCGCACGCTGCTCTCTCGGCGTGTGCACGAACTGGGCGAGTGGTTTCACAACCTCGATCTACACGGAGTTTCAACTGCTCCGAATCACTTTCTTGGCGATTTTCCCAACATCAAGTGGCGGCAGATTTGCGACTCGATTCCCGCCGATTTGAAGGACGCGTCTGTCCTCGACATCGGATGCAACGCCGGTTTCTATTCGATCGAACTCAAGCGCCGTGGAGCGGCTCGCGTTTTGGGCATTGATGTGGATGATCGTTATCTGGATCAAGCCCGCTTCGCTGCCGAAACACTTGAACTGAACATCGAATTTCAGAAATGCTCTGTCTACGACGTTGACACCATTCCCGGCAAGTTCGACTACGTGGTGTTCATGGGAGTGTTGTATCACCTACGGTATCCGCTATTGGCATTGGACAAGATCGTCAAAAAGCTAGACGGTGAGTTAGTTTTTCAAACCATGGTGCGGGGTTCGCAGCGCGAGCGTACGTGGGAAAAGGACTATTCTTTCTGGACTACAGAAATCTTTAATGATTCTGATTTCCCTGCTGCCTACTTCATCGAAAACAAATATTCTGGAGACCCTACCAATTGGTGGATACCAAATCGCGGCGCGGTCGAAGGAATGCTGCGCAGCTCAGGACTCGAAATCGTTGGCCATCCCGAAGACGAAACCTGGATCTGCCGGCCCGGAAAATTGCGCGACGGACAATACGTCGTTGACCTTGAAATGCAGGGTCTCTTGTAAGGACCTGGGGAGAGTGCATGGTCGAAGCAGTAATGCTTTGGAATGAACCCAATAACCTGTCGCATTGGGATTTCAAACTAGATCCGGACTGGAAGAAATTCGCGCAAATGGCGATCTTGGCGGCACGCGCCATTCGCAAAGCCAATCCGGCGCTCAAAATTGCGCTAGGCGGCATCTCTCCCATAGATCCGAATTTCATTCAATTGCTGGGAAGTCACGGAGTACTCGATGAGGTCGATATCGTCGCCGTGCATGGCTTCCCCCTAGATTGGAATCATTGGAGCATTCATGACTGGCCCGAAAAAATCGATGAGGTTCGCGCCATCACAAACAAGCCAGTCTGGGTTTCGGAAGCCGGAGTTTCCTCATTCGGCGCCGAGGAAGTTCAGATCTTCGGTATGCAGAAGACCGCAGAATTATTGCTTCCAATCGTAGAACGCGTGCATTGGTATAGCCTGTTTGACCTGCCGGCACAGTGGACCGCAACTACTCGCCACAAAGAAGCAGAAGGCAGCGCCTATTATCGTCATTACTACATGGGCTTGATTCGAGAAGATGGAAGTCCAAAGCTCGCGCAGCCCTGTTTTCCTTCTGCATTAGGCATTTGCCAGTGGTTTCATTTTGAGGATCACCGGCTCGAAAGCGGCGTCGAATGGCTACGAAAGCTAAACGTTCGGTATTTACGAACAGGGCTGAGCTGGGCCGATTCCTATCGTCAGGGAGCGCAAGATTGGTTCGATCGCCAAATGCTCGCACTCGAACCCTTCACGGTTACGCTGACTCTTTGCTTCACTCCGGAACATCTTGGGGAAGTGCCCCACCATACGAGTCCGCCAAAACACCCGGAACATTTCGCGCAATTCGCCGCATGGGCCGTTGAACGTTATGCGTCGTCCGATCGTGCGAAACCCGCGATCCATATGGCCATTCCGCGTATTGAACCGAGCTCTCATACATCCGCCATCTCAACTTAATATCGCAAAGCATTGAGATCACATAAGTTGCCACGACGTGCAACCGCTCACGAGCCACAACGTTTGTAGGCATCCCTCACGGAATGCTGGCCATCTTACACGCGTTGGTGCCGGATGCTTGCGTTACCGAGCACGAACAAGGGCAAAGGCCAGTGAAGAAGGTTTTGATAGTAGGTGGATGCGGATTTGTCGGTTCCCACACCACAGATGCGCTTTTAGAACATGGCCATCGTGTAACTATCTTCGACAACCTCAGCAAACAAGTCCATGGTGATTCGTTTCCGAGCTATATGTCTCCGGAGGCGGAATTCATTCAGGGCGATGTTCGCGACCTCGATGCTATCTCGGAAGCGATTCGCGGCAAGGACATAATCTACAATTTCGCCGCCGCCGTTGGCGTCGGGCAGTCCATGTATGAAATTTCCAATTACATGGGCAGTAATTCCCAAGGTACCGCTAATCTCCTTCAGGCAATTCTCGACACCAGGTCACAGCCCGAAAAATTGATCGTAGCGTCTTCCATGTCGATTTACGGCGAAGGACGGTACGTCTGCCCCACTTGCGGCGACATTGCACCGCGAACTCGCCTCGCAGCGCAGTTAAAGCATAAGGATTGGGAGATCCATTGTCCCGAGTGCAATCAGATCACAAAGCCAGCGCCGACCGATGAGGAAAAACCCCTCCAGTGCACATCGATCTACGCGCTCTCAAAGAAAGCGCAAGAGGAGATGACACTGATCTTCGGCCAGACTTACGGCATTCCCGCTGTTGCGTTGCGCTATTTCAACATCTACGGACCGAGGCAGGCGCTCTCGAATCCTTACACCGGAGTCGCAGCCATCTTCGCCTCTCGCTTGATGAACGGGAAATCTCCCGTGGTCTTCGAAGACGGCCATCAACTTCGGGACTTCGTAAATGTCCATGACATTGTGCAGGCCAATCTCCTCGCGCTCTCCTCCTCGGGTGCAGACGGCATGGCGCTCAATGTGGGTTCTGGCACACCAGTGACAGTGCGTCAGATTGCCAATGAGATTGCCTCCATGCTTGGGATCCAAGTTCCGTTGGAGATTTCCGGACAATGCCGTGCGGGTGATATTCGCCATTGTTATGCCGACATCTCCAGGATCTCGAGCACCCTCGGCTATGTTCCCAGTGTGCAGTTGCGCGAAGGAATGGCAGAACTCGTAGGCTGGCTGGGATCGCAGCAAGCTCAGGACCACACCGAAGAGGCAATGCAGCATCTCGCGGTTCGCGGTCTGGTGGCCTAGAACTGCAAGTGACGAGGCGGAACAGAAGGTAGCTAATGAAAAAGTCATCTCCATCACGTTCTGCATTGATTTTCGGCGGGGCCGGCTTCATCGGCTCTAATTGGGCGCATTATCTCCTCAAGAACACCGACGCAGACGTGCATGTATTCGATAACTTGTCTCGTTCAAGAGTGCAATACAACCTTCGCTGGTTGCAAAAGGCGGGTCAAGATCGGCTGAAAGTCACCATTGGCGACACGCGGGACTTCAGTCTGGTGCGCCAGGCCGTCTCTAATGCAACGGATATCTATCATTTCGCTGCGCAAGTTGCGGTAACAACATCGATCGACGATCCTCGTAACGATTTCGAAATCAATGCCCGAGGAACCTTCAACATCCTCGAGGCCGCACGCTTGAGTGGGCGCAATCCTTTCGTGCTGTTCACCTCGACAAACAAGGTTTACGGCGATCTCGGCCTTACAAATGGCGGCCTGGAATCCTGCCGCCGCCACGGTATTTCTGAAAGCCAGCCGCTGGATTTTCATTCTCCGTACGGCTGTTCGAAGGGAACCGCGGATCAGTACGTGCACGACTATGCGCGCATTTACAACCTGCCGACCGTCGTGTTCCGCATGTCCTGCATCGCCGGGCCGCGCCAGTTTGGAAATGAAGATCAGGGGTGGGTGGCGCATTTCATCTACTCAGTTCTACAGAACAAATCAATCTCCATTTATGGCGATGGACGACAGGTTCGCGACGTTCTCAATGTGCAGGACTTGGTTCGAGCTTTCGCGGCGGTATACGAAAAACGTGAGACAACTGCCGGCCAGATTTATAACGTCGGCGGCGGCCCTGGCAACGCAATCTCGCTTCTGGAACTTCTCGAAAACATCGAGAAGCGCCTGCACAAGACTGTGAAGTTTCGTTTTTTTCCTTGCAGGCCCGGTGATCAACCGGTGTATGTAACCAATTTTTCCAAATTGCATGAGCATGTCGGATGGTTTCCGCGTATCAACGTTCAACAGACAGTCGAGAATATCCGTGAATGGTGGGAGGAAAACCAGGAATTGTTTGTCCCCACGGTATTTTCCATGCCTTCCGCGAAAACACCGATGGAAAGTCTGCGGGAGGTTGCATCGTGAAGTTTGCGCTCCTGAACCCCGCATGGGAATTTAGAGGATCTATTTATTTTGGCTGCCAGGAGCCCCACTTCCCGCTCGAATTACTGTTTGCTTTCGATCGCATCCGCGAAGCAGGTCACCAGCCAGTGCTCATCGATGCCCACATCGACAAACTCAGCGTCAACGATGTCCAACAGCACCTTAATGCATTCGTTCCGGATTTTCTCGTTATGCCGACGGCGCCTTCGTACCTGTTCTGGCGCTGCCCACCGCCTGAACTTAAAGTTCCCAGGCAATGGTTTTCAGCCCTTCACACCAAAGCCGTGAAGGTCGCCATCGGGCCACACAGTTCAGCAACCCCCGCCGCCACTATGCGGAAGCTGCAATGCGATGTCGCAATGCGCGGCGAACCCGATGAGACGCTTCCACAGCTCGCGTCAACATCGTGGTCTGAAATTGAAGGCTGTTGCTGGCATTCCGACGCTGGCGATCACCTCACTCCGATTTCTGCAGTAACCAACATGCAGAACCTTTCCGCGCTGGATTTTCATAATTTCAACGTGGAAGCGCACACTCATCGTCACCACGTATTTCAGGGGTCAGGGTGTGGCGCCGAACTGGAATTTGCTCGCGGATGCCCTTGGTCGTGCTCGTTCTGCAACAAGACACTGTTCCGCAACAAATACCGCGAACGTCAAGTCGATACCGTACTCCAAGAAGTAGATCGACTGATTGCCCGCGGCGTGGACTACATCTACTTCATCGATGAGATCTTCGGGGTGGGACGCAACGTTCACCGCCTGCTCGAAGGCCTGGCAGAACGTCCCATTACCATCGGATTGCAGACGCGTGTCGATCTCTGGGATGAGGAAAGCCTCGATTTGCTGGGCCGCGCCCACTGTATCTCCATGGAATGTGGCATTGAGTCCATCACCGACGCTGGCCGCGATGAACTCAACAAAAACTGCCGCATGGATACAGAACGGTTGTCGGAGTTGCTCATTTACGCGCGCCAGCGAATACCTTGGGTGCAGGCCAACTTGATTCTCACCGAGCACGATCAACGGGAAGACATCAAGAAGTGGCAGGATCGGCTCAAAGCCAATGGCGTATGGGTCAGTGATCCCGTGCCGATGTTTCCCTTCCCAGGCACGCCCGAATACGCCGAAATGTTTGGCGCTCCCGATGATTACGCTTGGGAGCGGGCCCACAAGCATTACACCAACACTTTCCGCGACAAAGGGTACAGCGATATTCAGGACGCGCAACCCGCCACTATCGAGGAACTGGAATGCACATTCTAGTGACGGCTGACACCGTGGGTGGCGTTTGGACTTACACCCGCGAGCTGGTCAGCGGACTTGCATCCCGTGGTCATCGGGTGACACTTGTCAGCTTCGGCAAACTGCCGGTGCCGGACCAACTTCTGTGGATGGAAGCCTTCCCGTCTGAAAGCCTCGAATATATTCCCACGGAGTTCCCCCTCGAGTGGATGCAGGATGCCCAGGCAGGCATCGCAGAATCACAGCGGTATTTAGAAACGCTCGTCCGAAATGTTAAACCCGACATTCTGCATTCCAGCCAGTTTTGTTACGGCACGCTCGACTGCGGCATTCCAAAACTCGTGGTGGCCCACAGTGACGTTTTGAGTTGGTGGCACGCAGTGAATGATGGTACCCCTCCCGAGAATGATTGGCTCAACTGGTACACCCAAACGGTTTCAGCCGGGCTTTACGGCGCCGACAAGGTTGTCGCTCCATCCCAATGGATGCTGGATCGCGTGACGGAATTCTATGGACTCCTCCCAAACCGTCGAGTGATTCACAATGGCCGCAATCCGGCGCTATTTGATCCCTCCGCTCAAAAGAATAATCAGATCTTGTCTGTCGGACGTATTTGGGACGAAGCGAAACAAACCAGGCTGCTTGTGTCTCGCCATCAAGCGGTACCGGTCCAGATCGTCGGTTCGCAGCGTAGCCCAGAAGGCACCGCGGCGAGCCCAGGTTTATCTGCTTCAGTCGGTGTCCAATTCTCCGATTCGCAATCGGAATCGGCGCTCGCAACGCTGTTCGCCAAAGCTTCAATCTACGTTGCTACCTCCCGCTATGAACCGTTCGGACTGGCGCCGGTCGAGGCAGCTCTCTCGCGCTGTGCGCTGGTCGTCAATGACATCGAAACGTTCCGTCAAGTGTGGGGCGCCTCAGCTCTTTATTTCGAGCGCAACAATCCCGACGGACTCGCTGACGTCATAAAGATGCTCGCGTCGGATCGCCGCCTGCAAAGCGTCTACGCCGAACGCGCCTACGACCACGCCCGAAAACAATTTGATTCCACCCGAATGATTGATCAATATGAGAATCTCTATTGCGAACTGGCAGAGAAAACCGCGTCCGGGAGTACTTGCCAGCTCGAGGAGGCGGCGGGATGATGCCTCTCAGAATTGCTTTTTTCGCGCATTCCTGGCGCTCCGATTGGAACCACGGCAATGCGCATTTCTTGCGCGGTCTCGCTTATGAACTGGGCCGCCTTGGGCATAAGGTCCGCTGCTATGAGCCCGAGGACGCATGGTCGTTCGTTAACCTGATTCAGGAACCCCGTGCTACGCAGTCGCTCTCGCAGTTCCACACGCTTTTCGCTGAACTCGACGTCCGCATTTTTGCGCCCGCTTGCATCCGCGAGTTCGCCGAGCGTGAACTGCGCGAGACCGACATTGTTGTCATTCACGAATGGACCTCGCCGCAACTGGTGGAAGCAATTCTCTCCCTTCGAAGCGCCTTCGGCTATCGGATTCTCTTCCACGACACCCACCATCGCGCTTACACCAGCCCTGAGGAGATTTCACAGCTACAGATTCCCGAGTTCGATGGCGTAATGGCTTTCGGGGACGCAATCCGTCGCATTTATCTGGAAACCTTCAAGGCCCGACGTGCGTGGACCTTCCACGAGGCCGCTGATACCGCGCACTTTCATCCGATGAATTCGAGAGAGACAACCGGTGTGAACTGGATTGGCAATTGGGGAGACGAGGAACGCACCCGCGAGCTGCACGAATTTCTCATCGGCCCCTTGAGTCGGCTGCAGGTCCAAAATGCGGCCGTTTACGGCGTCCGTTATCCGGCCGAGGCCAAGGCGGTGCTGCAGACCTCGGGGATCGACTATCGCGGCTATTTGCCGAACCTTGCGGCGCCCAGTATTTACTCGCGCTACGCTCTTACTCTCCATATTCCGAGACGGTATTACTCTAACGGCCTGAGCGGCGTGCCGACGATCCGCATCTTCGAGGCTCTCGCGTGTGGAATTCCTATTGTCTGCGCTCCCTGGTCCGATACCGAGAATCTTTTCCGCAGTGGCCAGGATTATCTTTGCGTACCCGATGGCGATGCAATGCAGGCGGAGATCGCTCATCTTCTGCACGATGAAGCCGCTCGACAACAGCTTGCGGCTAACGGTTTGGACACAATTCGACGGCGTCACACCTGTGCCCATCGCGCACAACAATTCGAAACCATCTGTGAGGAGTTGGGAAGATGAACGTTTTTGTCTTCGGCTCCAGCCTGACTTCAACCTACTGGAATGGCGCCGCCACCTATTACCGCGGTATTTACAAGAACCTTCATCGGCTCGGATACTCAATCACCTTTGCCGAACCCGACATTTACAAGCGGCAGCAAAATCGCGACCTCGCCGAGGTTCCTTACGCCGATGTTCGGGTCTACCGTACGCCGGACGACATTCCCGCTCTGATCGGCGACGCTGCACGCTGTGACCTCGTTATCAAGCACAGCGGCGTCGGTGCCGAGGATGAACGGCTGGAACGCGATCTTCTTTCCTGCCAGTCTCCGCAAACCAAAGTCTTCTTCTGGGATGTCGACGCTCCCGCGACTTTGGCTCGCGTGGAAACCGAGATGAACGATCCTTTCCGCGCGCTGATTCCGCAATACGACGCCGTGCTCACCTATGGCGGCGGCGATCCTGTCGTGAATCACTATTTGCGACTTGGAGCCAAAGCTTGCATTCCGATTTATAACGCGCTGGATCCCGACACCCATCATCCTGTTGATCCCGACCCGCAATTGCGATGTGATCTCGCGTTCGTCGGCAATCGGCTTCCCGATCGCGAAGCGCGCGTGGATGAGTTCTTCTTACGAGCTGCGGCGCTTGCCCCTGAAATGTCATTTATCTTTGGAGGCGAGGGTTGGGCCGGAAAATCGATGACCTCCAACGTGCGCTGGATCGGCCATGTGGGCAGCACCAGCCACAATCGCGTGAACTGCTCCGCGCGCATGGTGCTTAACGTCAACCGTGAATCTATGGCGAAGATTGGATTCTCGCCTCCTACGCGCGTCTTTGAGGCCGCTGGCGCTGGCGCCTGTCTCATCACCGACCAGTGGGAAGGCATCGACACTTTCTTTGCTCCAAGCCACGAAATCCTTCCTGTCAACTCGGCGGAAGAAGTGGTGCGTCTTCTGCGTGAAATCACACCGGACCAGGCGCGCAACATCGGGGCTGCAATGCTCCGGCGGGCCTTGCAAGAACACACGTACGCGCTGCGCGCCGAGCAAGTCGACAAGATTCTGCAGTCCCTTTTCAGAGAACCCACAAAGCAGCCTGTATCCGCTGCACAATCGGTTCTCTGTTCCTGAGAGGATACTTTGAAAATCGCAATCTTTGGACTTTCGATTACCTCAGCTTGGGGAAATGGACACGCAACCACTTATCGCGCGCTGGTTCGTGCTCTGGCTCGCCGAAACCATCGCGTTATCTTCTTCGAGAAGAACCAGGAATGGTATGAATCCAATCGCGATCTTCCTGAGCCGGAGTTTTGCGAGTTACGTCTGTTCAACAACTGGCGATCAGCTCTGCCCAAGATGCGTCGCGAGCTTCAGTCCTGTGATGTAGCCGTCCTCGGCTCGTACTTTCCGGACGGAACCACCGCTGCCGACATGCTCCTCGAGTCGAACGTTCCGGTGAAAGCGTTCTACGACATCGATACACCGATCACCGTCGCCAAACTCCGGAGTGAGCATTCCGAATACTTGCAGGCCCGCCAAGTTCCCGGATTCGATGTTTATTTCAGCTTCACTGGTGGTCCCATCCTCCGCCAGTTGGAATCTGAATTCGGCGCGCGCCGCGCTGTGCCGCTTTATTGTTCTTTCGATGAGGAGAAATATCGACCTCGCAACATCTCTGCTCGCTATCAATGTGATTTGAGCTACATGGGAACCTATGCGGCGGATCGCCAGCCGAAGGTGAATTCCCTGTTTCTGGATCCTGCCAAAGCCGCTCCCCAATCGAAGTTCCTGCTAGCCGGCCCGCAGTATCCGCGAGGGAATTGGCCGAAGAATGTCCGTCATATCAAACATCTGTCCCCTCGATGGCACCCTCATTTCTACTCATCATCTCGACTCACCTTGAATCTGACGCGCGAGGCAATGGTGGCCTCTGGTTTTTCGCCATCCGTGCGGCTGTTCGAAGCTGCTGCGTGTGCGTGTCCAATCATTTCAGATTACTGGAAGGGTTTGGATACCGTCTTCCAAGTGGGAAGAGAAATCCTCGTGGCGGAGAACTCGAACCAGGTCACTTCCTTCTTAAACGACATCGATGATGCAGAGCTCCGCTGCATGGCAGCTCTCGCCAGAGAACGCGTCTTGGCCGAACATAGCTCGGCTCACCGGGCGGAACAATTCGAAAATCACGTCGCCTCTGCTCGCGACAGCGACTCCGAAACAAATTTGACTTTAGCGACATCGTTGGCAGCCCAACGGCATGTTCCCCTCATCAACTAGCGTGAACGAGAGACGACGCAAGCCAGGAGGAAACATGCCATCAAAGTCTAGAGTTCTCACCGAACGGGATGAAATTCGCCAATGGGCCGAAGCGCGTGACGCGAGACCAACTTGCGTACGCGGTACCGGAGACAACGAAGATCTCGGCGTCATTCGTCTCGATTTTCCCGGCTACAGCGGCGAAGGTTCACTTGAAGAAGTTGATTGGGACGAGTGGTTCAACAAATTCGAGCAGAACGGCCTCGCGCTCCTTGTGCAGGACGAAACCGCCGGAGGTCAACCGAGCAACTTCAACAAGCTCGTAAGCCGTAAGACTGCCGAATCGACGTCGAATGGCCGCGGTTCCAGTCGCCGCTCCCAAAGCACATCTGGTCGGCGTTCACGTGATCGCAGAACTACTTCTCAACGCAGCTCTAGGTCAAGATCCGCGGGCCAACGTCGAGGACGCACTTCCCGCAGCGCTCAATCCAGTCGCACCCGTTCAAGCTCAAGCCGAGGACGTAAGTCTGGTAGCGCTCGTACGAGCGGCCGGCCTCGCGGTAAAGGTACAAGCAATTCGCGCAATGCTTCAACCCGTTCGCGGCGAACGGCTGGCACGCGAAACATGCAGAAAAAACCAACGGGCAGCGTACGAAGAAGAGAAAGCGGCTCAGCGAGGGGCAGGTCTTCAGGCGGCGGACGCTCCTCCGGAGGAAGAGCCGCCTGAAGCGCGCACGCCGCGTTCTTCGGAAGATGTCGATGTGCGCTCTGGTGTCGGCAGCTTAGCCAGTTCCCGAACTACTCGTGCCCGGTAGAATTCGTATGCTCTTCGCAGACGCATTCGTTCGTCCGGTTGCTGCGTGGCATTTTCCGCCATTCTGCAATAAGACAAGCGGAAGACCCCGTACGCCAACAGAAATCCTGCCATTCGCGCTCGCGGGTTATCGCCGCTGAGTTGCGCATAGCGGCTGACAAGAAAATCTGCCGCGTCTTTGTCTAAATTCCATTCCACTATGCTCCCTGCCAAATCCCACACAATATCCGTCGGTCCCGGAAAGAAATGATCATCGCCATGAGCTGCGGCATCGACTTTTAAGATCGTTCCATTCTTACCGGCAATCCATTCTTGCGGCTGCATTCGTCCGTCAACAATAACTGGCCGAGTAGTTTCCCATGCGCTGTCAGGCAACGGAAGATCGACTCTAAATTCCTGGGCACAATTGAATCGGGTCATCTCCGCAGTTGCGCCAAGCGGAGCATTGACCCGAAACTCGCTCGTCCGAAAAGCGCAATATCGTGCCATTTGCTCCAGAATCGGGAGAGAAACGTCAGAGGCTCGTAGCGGCTTACCATCGATGAATTCGTACGAGAGCAAACCGTCTCCGGCTCTCTCGGCTACTGGCCCGAAGCCCGCTTCGGCAATGCAGATTGCCCGCTGATTCGCACGTTCCCCGAATCTGCCAAGGCCTTCGAATTTGAGTAAGTGTTTTCGATCCGGGCTTAGGAACTTCAAGCGCTCCATTTGCGTCCACGATGCGGGCCAGTCAGTATCGTTCTCAAAACAAAAAGTTCTCCAGGTGCCTCCGCTGAGAAACTGGCGGTCATCACCGCGATAAAAATCCCCTTGCACAGTTGTCCATTGAAACTTGCGCGATCGAGCTTCCGCATCCCGACTGCACAAGTTTTCGGGTTTTCGTGTACCCATAAAAATGATCTGGTCCGAGTGAACTCCTTGCCGAAGGAGCGCCTCACCAACTGACAAGAACGACGACCCACTCAACCCTGGCCCCTCGTCCACCACTACAAACTTCGATCCCCGCTGCTTCTGCTCATTTAACCAGCGCCTCTGGCCTGGGCTGAATTCCGTGACTCTGTCGTACGGGTGTCCGGTGGGCCGGACTGTAATCCGTGTCGTCGCCGTACCTCGTTGTTCCAGCGCGGCCTTTGCTGCCGCGCTTAAAACCGTGCCAATACTGCGGATCCCAACGACCACCGCGGACGCTGGGACGTCGAGTTGCGCTGCAGATTTGGCGAAATCTAAGGGGTGAAGAGCGTAATAGGCAAATCCTTCTGGAGGGGAGACGGTGATCGTGTCAGGGACAGGTGATGCTACGAGATTCGCAATGCACGAGCGGACATCCTGTCGCCGCTGCGGCCCTATCAGCATGTTGGCGAGCCAGTCGGTCACGGCAGCCAGATTGTCTGCCGCAGCCGAAGACGCGTCGCGCAATCCGCATTCCAACTCTCCGGCGCGGATCAGAGCATTCAGAGTCTTCTCCGGATCGCGTGCACACTCGTCCACCTTCTCCAGATCGCGGACGAGTTCGTCAACGAGTGTGCGTGTCGACACTCGTTCTCGGGTTTCGCGAAAGACCAGGAGGTTTACCGCCTTTGGGGCTACCATTCTTGTAAAGGAGTTCTCCGCCATTCACGCCGCATGCCGTTCCGCGGGTCTCACGCGACTGAATAACTCGATCATTTCCCGATTGAATGCCGGGATGTCTCCCGGGTTGCGGCTCGTAACCAGGTTTCCGTCCACCATCACTTCCTGATCGACCCAGACCGCGCCGGCATTGCGCAGGTCAGTTTTCAGTGACGGCCATGATGTGATGTTTCGTCCACGTGCGTGTCCGGTTTCGATAATGGTCCAAGGTCCATGACAAATCGCCGCCACCGGTTTGCCGGCATCGAAGAACGCCTTTACGAATGCGACTGCAGACGAGTTTATCCGCAGCTTGTCCGGATTCATCACTCCCCCAGGCAAGAGCAGCGCATCGAACTCCTCCGCTTTAGCTTCCGTGAGAGAAAAATCAACCTCTACTTCATCACCCCACTCTCTGGATTCCCAGCCACGCACCGTATCGGGATTTGGCGACACAATCCGTGTTTCAGCGCCTGCTTCATTCAGCGCCTTTCGTGGGTCCGTAAGTTCAACCTGCTCAAACCCGTCTGCGACTAGGATCGCAATCTTCAGCCCATGCAAGTTGTTCGCGGGCATCATCTCTTTAGCCTCCGTTGAATTCAGATGTTTTCACCTGTTTAGTGCCTCTACGCCTGAAACGGTTGCTTGCCTGACTTTTGCTTCCTTAACGTAATACCCAGTCCGGCAGCGTACGCGTAGGTTGCCAGCGATTACCTTTAACTGGTGAAAAAACTGGCCGAGATTGGAAGGCTTGTAAGCCAGTGCATATTGGCTACGTAGTTCGCAGCGAATCTTGCCGAATGCTGTGTTAACCGCTCCATTCGGTCCCGCTTGAAGGTAAGTCCCGCCGGTCGCATCCGAGAGCTGCTGCAGCACCTGATCGCCGCGCTTACCGGAATCGCTGAAGTGGTCGTCTCCGACGTTGACGGCATACAAGACGGCTTCGTCCTTCAGAACCTCCGCGACGGTCGAATCGCTCGTCGCCTGGCTGTGGTTTTCTTCCCCGTCACTGACCAGAATAATGATGCGCCGTGCGGGACGAGGATCCTCGGCAAGACGTTGACTCGCGGCTTTCACCGCATCATATAACGCCGTTTCGCCGCCCGGCTTCAGTCTTTTCACACGTCGCGATACCTGTTTCCAATTGCCACTGATCGGCGCGACAAATTGCACGCCTTGATTGAATGCAATCAGTTCGACAGAGTCTCGCGGCTTCGCCACCTCACGGAGAAACGCCTGCATCGTTTCTTGTTCCGCCGAAAATCGATACGCAACGGACGAACTAATGTCCAGCAGCAATGCGATGTGCAGCGGCAGGTCGGTCTGACTTTGAAAAAACGTAATGGCAGTCTGCTGCTTGTTATTATCAAGGATGGTTAAGTCGCTCGGTAATAAGCCGCGAACGAAGTGCCCTTTGCGATCTGTAACACTGAGAATCAAATTTACTTCCTGGACCTGTTTCTCAAGCACCATTGCCAATGCAATGGGAGCCGTGCTCGCAGTAGTTCTCTGTGGGTTACCGGTAACGGCTTGCGCGAAAAGGGTCGGATCGAGCAACAGAAGTAGAAGAGAAACAGCATAGAGCTTCATGGTAGGTCCTTACTAGGCGGGACTGTGAAGGGCAATGATGGGATCGAGACTCGCGTCCAATATGCCGGCACGAACAGTGAATGCGAGGATTTACCCGATGACGGCTATCCTTCGTTTTTCGTGCGCGGCGCAAAATGCACACCTATCGATTGAAATCACCCGGGATGCCCGGGGCTGAAGCGATCCTTGGACCGCGACCCTTTTATTTCATCTCACTCTTGCATGCCAACAAATACGGTGGCATTCGTACAATGCACTGGGTGTTAACGTATGCACGTAGGCCAGAACTGCGCCTGGAGCATGGTGTATACAGGTTTCTCTCTGAACAGTTTGGACCTCAGAAGCGCTGGCTCAACTCGCTAATGAGCGTGACTCGGCAAAAGTGGCGCGGCGTCCGATGAACTGATTTCCGCTTTGGAGAAATCTGAAGCGCGGCAAAAGCCAGTTGCTTCGAAAATGCTCATGCCGCCTAGCCATCAAACTGCAACTTGGTGCGACATCCAATCAAAGTTAACCGGTTGACATTCACACAACACAATTCCTAAGTACGGAGAGTGACCGGCGAAATTCCGCTATTGGAAAAAGAGGTGGAAAACTTCGAAGCAAGTTTGCGGCAATCCACGATGGACATCTCTGCCGTCCACAACCATCAAATTCAAGAACAGCCTCGCCTGATCTTTATCCACATCGAGACGTTTGCCGATCCGGCCACGATCGCCAGCGCCTTGCGGAGCGCGATCGACACGACGGGTGCCTCGCTCAAAGAGAGCCGTCACACAAAACAGACCGTTAGCGGTGTCGACCTCACGAAGACTTTTATTTAGAAGATCGCGGGAATCGCCGGCTGAGTGCTGTTAAACCGTTCAACCATGCCACTCGAGTTCAGCAGCCAAAACTCCGTTCCCGAGACCATATAGAACACAGGGCCCGAGCTGAGGACTCCTCTGCCAGTCGTTGCATCCAAGCTGATTACGGTCGGCGTTGAAGATTGCCCTTGTATCAGACCACCCGGGTTGGTTGCGATGTCGCTGGTCAGCGACAAACTGCCGAGGCCGTTCCCGATCCCAAGATCAATCTCAGTACTGTCCATGGCTGTGATGGGCGCGAGCGATCCACCGGAGTACGTTCCGGTCAAAGACGCTGTCGAGAAAGTTCCCGTCCCGCTTTGCGGTTCCATGAAACCGAAGGTTACGTGTGCGTCGGTTCCTACCAAAAATCCTTCGTTTGGAGACGCCAAATACATGACGGGATCGCCGGAAGGAGTCTGCAGTCCTGACCCAGTGAGAGTCACTCGTTGGTTCGCGTCGATGCTGTAGGTTCCGCTGCTGCTCTGGATTGTTCCGAACATCGTACTTTGATCGAAAGAGGTGGTCATCGAGCCGCTGGAAGGCGTAAGAACGCCGACCTGCGAGATGTGCGCCGGGGTGCCACTGTCGTATGCAGTTGTTTCGAATACGCCCTGAGCAGTCAACGACGGCGAGGTCGACTTCTGCAGGATGATGCCGCCCACCAATGGATTACTTGCGACCGGATCCCTTTCTACCGCCAATAACTCGGTCGATTTCACAACGTACACAGCATAATTCGTGGTGCCAATTCCGCTTCTCGCAATTGCAAGCGTTCCGCGGCCGGTCGTTGAGTCGATAGTTCCGGTAGAGACTGTGATCGCAGCGTTACTCACCAATGTCCCGGCATCATCCGAATCCAGGAATCCACCGCTGCCGATCGTGAACTCGCCCGCGAGCCCATACCGATTTTGCGACGAATCTGTTCCCACGAAACCAAACGCATACGGACCCGAAAGTGCCCCGCCGAATGCGCTCGTCGTCTGTTGCACAAGAACGCCCGATCCGTTGGTGGCGCACGTTGATCCCTCGCACTCCAAGAGGGTGCCAGTGGTCGAGGCGGCTCCCGCTGCGGCCGGTACCAGTGAGACTTGGAATGTCCGTGTGATGATGGTCTGAGCCGTAAAAGTCAGCGTTCCGAAGCCATCCGAATTGATCAGATAGGAACCAGTGGCGGTGACCGGCTGACTGGAGTTCACCGGATCATCCACTATTCCGCTGCTGATTATCCCGGTACCATCAAACGAGAGGCTACCAGCAACCGCATATGGCATACCGGCCGCAAATCCTCTCACTAAGAACGCGTAACTCCCACTCAACTGCCCATTGAAGGACATGTTGGGATTCACGATGATCGCCAAGACCGCCGATGCCGTTTGCGCTGGACTACTTGAGTCCGTCACCGTAACACTGAATGTCGGCGGCGGGTTGCCCGTCGTCGTTGTTGGTGTCCCCGTGAGCGTGCCGTCGGGGTTTAACGTGAGCCAACTTGGCGGCGTTCCCGACCACGTATATGGCGGGGTTCCGCTCGCAGCCTGAAGCGTCGCGCTGTAAGGCGTGTTCACGGTTGCGTTGGGAAGGACTTTGGTGGCGACTGACAGCGGCGGTGGCGGATTGATCGTAATGCTGAGTGCCTGGCTCACCGTGCTTCCGCCCACGGTTACTTGAATGGTAAATTTTGAGGTTCCGACGGTTGTGGGCGTGCCAGAGATCGTAGCCGAAGTCGTCGTGCTCGATGCCAGCGTCAGCCCGGCTGGCAGAGTTCCTGACGTAATCGACCAGGCAAACGTGCCGCTCGCGCCGGTTGCGCTGATCACGCCGAAATAAGGAACGTTCTGTGTCCCGACCGGGAGCGATGTGGTCCCAATCCCCAGCACTGAATCGACTGTGATGCTGAGGGTTTGGGTCACCGTGGAATTTGCCACCGAGGTTGCGGTCACCGTCGCGGTGGTCGCTACAGAGACAACGCTCGGCGCAACATAGGTGACGCTGGTCTTCGTAGGATTCGTGAGCGTGCCAACACTTGTGCCCAGACTCCACGTCACGCCGGCAGCGTTGACATCATTGGCGACGGCGGCGGTGATGGCCTGGGTCGCCCCTTGATTGATCGTCACCGTACCGCTGGGCGTCAAGGTGATCGAAGGGGTCGATTTTCCGGAACATCCTTGAATGAATAAAGTGCACAGACACACTGCTACTGAAAGCAGAACCGCCTTAACTTTGGACACGGCCTTCCCTTGAGAGACGTGAATACGTTTCCGTTAACGTTACTAGAAGACAGCAAATGCCTGCAAATGGTAGTAGCCTGCTGCCAGGAGCTCGTAGCTAACCCTTCTCAGCGAGTCACTGTCCGTGGATCCTAGCCACTAGCTGGTTGCTGCCAGATCGCTACTGATTCGCCCCCGGGTCGCCGCCCCCGAGGTTCCAGGGAGAAAGCAACATTGCGGCGCCGTTCGGAGAAGCAGTGAGAATGTCTTCGACACCAGTAAGGAGCGTCACAGCCGTTGGCTCATGATTTGCGCTGCCCTGGGTTGCCACAATCATGACCGCTGTACCCTTCTTCAGATCAGCCAGAGAGACGGCCGGCATTCGGCTGAGTATTTGCTGAAAATCAGCGCGCATCGGGTGTCCGGAGGAGCTATCCGGTCCCTCTGCTCGCGGCGAATGAGGCGCGGCTTCGCCGCTTTGCTTCGCGGCGGCAGAAGCTCCGCCTTTCAGACGTGCGGCAATCCGCTGCGCCACCATCGGAGGCAGATCCCGCAATTGCGAATCGGAATTGATTTTCATGCTGACGGGCTTTTTGGTCGCGAGGTCCTGCACCGTAAGCGAATTGCTGGATGGGTCGGCAGAAATGACCGTGCCCGCAATGTTACGAAAGCTTCCTGAGACGATTTCTTCGGCCGTGAATTCGTTGCCATCGGCGGTGCGAGTTCCGCGGGCCCGCAACTGGTCGCCAGCCTTGATCTGATCGATGGTGCCGGGCGCGGCATCGTCAAATTTGACCGAGTCGGGCGCGTAGCGGCGCACGATCGTATCTTTCGTGACGTGAACCGTCGTGGTTTTCGAGCCGCCCATGGTCGAGTTCGAGATAGTGATGGTTCGCGCGGTCGGATCAATGGCAGTGACCAGTCCGCCGACTCCGCGCTTCTGCCAGTCGTCGCGTTCCTGCTGCTGCTTAGCGGCAACATCGGTGCCTTTAATCACGATGACTGAGCTTGCCAGGAGCGAGCTTCCGTCAGCAGTCTTGGCCCCGCGAACCAGTACGCGATCTCCAGTTTGAAGATCAGCAACGGTGATGGGAGTAGCGCCGTTGAGGTCCTTGGCTCCCGGCGCGGTGCGCAGGATGCGAGTGGAATCCTGCAATTGAACGGTTGCGGCCGCACCGGAATCGCTGGCGACCGTGAGGACGAGTCCGGAGATCGACTTGATGGTGCCAAGGGCCTTGGCGACAGGCTCGCTTCCTTGCGCTAACAAAGCGGGGATCAAAGCCACCGTGATGAATGCATTGGTGAAGACGGTTCGGAGTGTCATCGGTGCTCTGTTCTATGTTCGCTCACCGGCAAAGAAGATACCGTAAAGAATCGTCAACGCCTGACTTCGAGCGCTTTCAGCGCGCGGCGCAAATCGTTCATTGTAGTAGTGGCGTGCCGCCGGACTGGGTGGCCACCCAGCTTCCGAGACGATTAGCGGTGTCGCTCATGTGTTCGAGCGACGAGCCGCGCAGATATTCGTGTACCAAGCCAGCCGTGAAAGCGTCGCCCGAGCCCACCGTATCGGCGACGCGAATCTGGAAACCGGGATGCTCGAGAATTTGTCGACCGGCGAGGAGCACGCTTCCGCGAGATCCCCGAGTAACGCAGACCAGCTTAGGACCGAACTCAAGCAGCCGTTTGGCTCCATTTTTGCTCCGCGGAAGGCCGAGAAGCTTCAGAATGATCGGCAGCTCGGACGCATTCATCTTGACGATTGTTGCCATAGCGATGGAGGCTCGCACGATGGCGGTGGAGTAAAAGTGCTGGCGCAGGTTGACGTCGAAGATTCGGACAGCTTTAGTGCGCTTCAAAAATTCCATGATGGTGTCGCGGCTGGTTCGCGAACGCTGGGCAAGGGTGCCGAAGCAGACCGCATCGGCGGTGGCGGCAACCTTCTCCCACTTTGGCGACCATTCCAGGACATCCCAGGCAACGTGCTCATGGATGGTAAATCGCGGCTGGCCTCCGGGACGCACCTGTACGGCGACGGTTCCGGTGGGATGGGAAGCGTCTTTTTGAAGATGGGAAACATCGAGCCCGAGGGATTTCAGGCGGTCGGCAGCTTCCCTTCCCAGGTCGTCTTGGCCGATCCGGCTGGCGACGATCGCGTCATTTCCGAGCAGGTGGCTCATGTAGGCGAAGTTGGCAGGTGCGCCGCCGAGCTGTCTAGCGGTCGGCAGGAAGTCCCACAAGAGCTCGCCGAGTCCGACGATGATGCTCGTTTTGGCCATGACAGAGATCACAAACGGCATCGCCCCGACCAGAGACCAACGTGCTTAGGCGAGCCAGAACAGAACAGCTATAATCTACATGCCTTGAAATCCGTCTGTCTGAGCGTAGTTCTTCTTCTCTCTTTCGCCTCCGTTGCCGTAGCACAAACTCCTGTTGCAATTGGGCAAACAATCCTGGTCGTCCCGTTCGAAAATCGGTCAAAAGCGCCGGGCTTGGAATGGATTGGCGATTCGTTTCCCGAGCTCCTGAAGCAGCGATTGGATTCACCAAACGTCTACGTATTGCCGCGGGAAGATCGCATCCGTTCGTACGACCGCTTGGGAATTCCAGTGGAATTGCGGCCATCGCGCCCGACGATCTATCGCATTGCCGAGCAGTTGGACGTCGATTATGTCGTGCTCGGAGATTACGACTTTGATGGCCGGACCTTCACCGCCACTGCGCAGTTGCTGGATATGCGGCGTCCGCGACTACTGCCAGAAATGAAGGAGTCTTCACCGCTGCTGCAACTGATCGATACCGAGACGGGCCTCGCGTGGCACGTTCTGCATGGGCTGTTCCCATCCTTGGCAACGAGCCGTGAAGAATATATGGCAGAAGCACAGCCGGTGCGATTGGATGCCTTCGAGAACTTCGTTAAGGGTGTGATTGCGCCGAGCGGCGATGAGCAAATTCAACACCTGCGAGAGGCGGTCCGCTTAAGTCCCGGGTACTGGGCCGCGATGTTGCGGCTGGGCAAAGCTTATTACGAACAACATCAGTATGAACAGGCGGCGAGTTGGTTGAGCAAGGTTTCACCAGATGATCCGGCAGCGTCGGAGGCCCACTTCTATCTCGGACTTGCCGCGTACAGCCACGGTGATTTTCCGCGGGCGGAGTCGGCGTTCAGTTTCGTGGCACAACGTCTGCCTCTGAGCGAGGTGTACAACAACCTGGGCGTGGTAACGGATCACCGAGATAAGGCTGGAGCTGCGGATTATTTTCGGAAAGCAATCGCAGAAGATCCCAACGATGCGGATTTTCACTTCAATCTGGCGGTCGAACTCTATCGAATGGGAGACCTCACGGGGGCTTCTCGCCAACTGCATGAGGCCGTAACGTTGCGGGCGGGAGATACCGAAGCCAGGTCTCTGCTGGACACCATTGGTCCAAGCCAGCGGGGCGTCGTGCCGGCGAGCATCAAGGTTCCGCAGCAGCGGATTCGTACCGACTATCAGGAAAGTTCATTTAGGCAATTGGCGTTAAAGATCAGTGCGGTCGCCGAACAGCGGCTTGCGAAAACCGATACCCGAACTCATGCGCAGTTCCACGTCACGCGTGGTGCGCAGCTATTCAAGCAGGGGTTTCTGACGGAAGCCGAGCGGGAATTCCGCGAAGCCACTGCACTGAATCCGTCGAATGCCGAAGCTCATGCAGGCTTGGCGGGAGTATTGGAACGAGGCGATCATGCGGCGGAGGCAAGGTCGGAAGCGGAAACCGCGCTGCGGTTGCAGCCCCTGGTAGATCCTCTGTTACTGCTCGCGCGCCTGGATTTGAGAGACAATAAGACCGGAACCGCGGCTGAGGAGATTGACCGAGCCTTGCGCCTGGATCCGGCGAACCCCGCGGCGCAGGCCCTCAAGCGAACGGTTGCAGCGAAGTTGGCGCAGGAAGCGCAGCCGCTGCCAAATCAATGAACCGCATCTACGCTCTGCTTGTTGGATTTGTCCTGCTGCTTACCCTTCCCTCTTCCGGCGAGGTTCTGAAAATCGTGGTCAACGACACGATTCAACCGATCACGGAAGAATACATCGCACGCGCCATCACCGAAGCTGACCGGCGGAAAGATGACGCCGTACTCATCGAGTTGAATACACCCGGCGGTTTGGTGGACTCGACGCGGGAGATCATTGAGAAAGTTGTCGCTTCGCCCGTTCCAGTAATCATTTACGTGACACCGAGCGGAAGTCGCGCCGCGTCTGCGGGATTCTTCATTTTGGAGAGCGCAGACGTTGCGGCGATGGCGCCCGGCACAAATACAGGCGCAGCGCATCCGGTGGCGCTGGGCGGCGGCAAGATCGACGATGTAATGAAGACCAAGATGGAAAATGACGCCGCAGCGCTGATGCGTTCGGTTGTCGCCAAGCGGGGCCGCAATGTCGAGCTTGCGGAAAGCGCGGTTCGGGAGTCAAAGTCTTTCACGGAGCAGGAAGCGCTTTCGCAAAAGTCGATTGACTACGTGGCATCGAGCGAGCAGGAACTCTTCGAGCAAATGCAGGGGAAACCCGTGAAGAGGTTCAATGGGCAGACGGTCACTCTCAATCTGGTGGGTGAGCCTGTCCATGATTACGACATGACGTTGAAAGAGCACATCCTGGCGTACCTGATGGACCCGAATGTGGCCTTCATTCTGCTCGCGATCGGTGCTCTGGCACTCTATGCGGAATTCAATCACCCCGGCGCGGTGGTCCCGGGAGTGGTTGGCGTCATCTTCATCTTGCTGGCGGTATTTGCTTTGAATCTACTGCCGACACGTTTTGCAGCGCTGATTCTGATTTTGGCTTCATTCGTGCTGTTTGCTCTCGAAGCGAAGTTTGCGACGCATGGAATTCTGACGATTGGCGGCATCGTTACACTCACTCTGGGAGGGTTGCTGCTGGTAGATGCACCTATCCCGCAGATGCGGGTTCATCTTGTGACTGCGCTGGCAGTCAGCATCCCGCTCGGCATCATCACCGCTTTCCTGATGAGCATTGCGATGCGGGCCCGGCGCAACAAAATTGTGACCGGAATGCAGGGTCTGGTGGGAGAAATCGGCTTGGCCCAGACAGCGCTTTTGCCCCAGGGCAAAGTTTTCGTTCACGGGGAGCTTTGGGACGCGATCGCTTCGGCTAACATTTCTTCCGGACAAAGCGTAGTCGTGCGCCAGGTGGATGGATTGCAACTACGAGTCGATCCCGCCAAGGCTGCAGATTTGGCTTCTACTTCCGCATAGTTAGCTCGCGGCGCCGCATCCAGCCGATTAACATTCCTGTCGCAGGAATCACCGTTCTTGCCGTTGTGATTGCGATACAATCCGCGACAGGAGCATTCCCTCATAAACCGCCGTGGAGGCTCATATGGAAACGCTGGGGTTTGGTTTCTCTACTATCGTCATCATCATCGTTGTTCTGTATCTGTTGAGTTCGATCAAGATTCTGGCGGAATACGAGCGCGGCGTGATTTTCCGGCTCGGGAGGCTTTTGCCGGCCGCAAAAGGACCCGGAATCATTCTGGTATTTGCGCCGATCGATCGGATGGTGCGGGTATCGTTGCGGCAAGAGGCGCTGGAGGTTCCACCCCAAGACATCATCACACGCGATAACGTCACCTTGAAGGTCAACGCGGTGATCTTCTTGCGGGTGATCGAGCCGCGGAAGGCGGTGGTCGAAGTATCGAATTACGTTTACCAGACATCTCAGTTTGCTCAAACCACCTTGCGTTCAGTGCTGGGCGAGCAGGAGCTGGACGAACTGCTGGCACACCGCGACAAGATCAATCTGCGTCTGCAAAGCATCCTGGACCAGCACACCGCGCCTTGGGGCGTAAAAGTGGTGAACGTCGAGGTCAAACAGGTGGACTTGCCGGAATCGATGCTGCGGGCCATGGCGAAGCAGGCAGAGGCGGAACGCGAAAAACGATCGAAGATCATCCACGCGGAAGGTGAATTTTCAGCCGCCCAACGCCTGGTGGACGCGTCCAAACTGCTGGCCACCGAGCCCGTCAGCATTCAACTGCGTTACCTGCAAACGCTGACAGAAATTGGGGTTGAGAAGAATACGACGGTGATCTTCCCCGTTCCGGTGGACTTTTTCTCGGGTTTGCAGAAACTTTTGGGCAAGAACGAAGGTGAGGCTGCGCCGGCTGCGACTAAAGGCTAGAGTAGCTAGCATGCCGGATTCTTCTAACGAGGTGCCAATGCCAACTGCAACATCGGAAGACACCGAAATCACACTGGGCACAGGCAAAATGCTGGCCTTATTTTTTGGGCTGGTGACGCTCTGTGCCGTGTTCTTTGCAGTCGGATTTTCGTTAGGAAAGCAGACTGCGCTGAAGCCTTCAGCCGAGGAACTCAATCCGCCCGCGCCTGCCGGTTCAGCCACACTCCGACCCGTCTCGGCAAAGACGTCAACCCCTGCACCTCGCCCTGCCGATGCTGACAAAGCTCCCGATCCACCGGCCTCAACAGACGCAGCCAATTCGGCCGAGGCCAGCCCGCCGGCCACCAACGCAAGCGCTCCGGATCCGGCTTCGCCTCCAGTATTAAATGGCTACTTCGTTCAGGTCGCCGCGGTGAGCAAGCAGGAGGATGCCGACGCGCTGGTGGATGCGCTAAAAAAGAAGGAATATCCAGCCTTTTCCGCCAATGCCCCTTCTGACAAACTATTTCACGTGCAATGCGGTCCTTATGCCGACATCAAAGAGGCAGAAGCGCTCCGGGCCAAGCTGATCAGCGATGGGTACAATCCGATCTTGAAGAAGTAGCTAGTATCCGGTAGGTGGGTGTTTCCTAGCTACTAACCGCTACTATTATCTGCTGAATCTCTGCTCCTTCCACGGATCACCGTACATGTGATATCCGTTCCGCTCCCAGAATCCGGGAGTGTCCTTGTCCAGAACTTCAAAAGAGCTGACCCACTTCACCGATTTCCAGGCATAGAGATGAGGCACGATGAGGCGTAGAGGATATCCATGGTCCAGTTGCAATGGCTTGCCATCGTGGTGCGTAGCCAACAGCACGTCTTCCCGATCTAAGTCCGCAAGTGGGACATTCGCTGTATAACCTTGCTCGGCGTGCACCAGAACATAGGCGGCGTTCGACTTTGGCTTGGCGCGGCGCAAGAGCTCTTGAACCGCAATTCCGTCCCAGTGATTGTCGAAGCGGCTCCAGCGCGTGACGCAGTGAAAATCGCTGGTGCGCTGGATCTTGGGAAGGCGGTTGAATTCTTCCCAGGTGAGTTTCAGCGGAGATTCAACTACTCCATAGACGCGGAAGTCCCATCTTTGAGGATCAAAGTAAGGAACGGAACCATAATGCAGGACGGGCCATTTGAGCGTGAGAGACTGACCGGGCGGTAAGCGTCCCTCCTCCTTCATTTTTCTTTCCAGGGTCCGCCGTTCTGATCCGTCGAAGAGGGCCACGGTGCTTTGATCGTAACACCGGAATGCACTCCCGCAGCTGTCGCACGCTCTTGTCAATTGCAAGGAGCGGAGCGACGAGGAAACTGCAGTTCTGGTTCGCTACTGCCAGAAACTGCGGATCCCCAGCTTTACGCGAATGACAGCAACATGAAATCAGGTGGGGGCCGGTTTTTACCTTTACCTTGCGACGAGGGCGTGGATTTGTGCAGCAGCGGTCACCGAGATCAACGACAAAACCATGCTTCGATGCATAGAATTGTTGCTGACGAAGGAGGGATTAATGAGTATTAAGTGTTGGTTCGGACTTTTCTGCGTGGTGCTTCTTATGATCTCCGTGACATTTTCGCAGACGGCGGCGGAAAAGGCAGCCGAAGAGGCCGCGACGAACTGGCTCGGGTTGATCGATTCGGGCGACTATGGCGTCAGTTGGGAGCATGCGGCCCAGTTGTTCAAGAGTGCTATCTCGAAAGAGCAGTGGACAGAGAAGATATCGGCTGTCCGCGCCCCGCTGGGGAAGATGAACTCCAGAGAATTGAAATCGGCGAGCTATCAAACGAGTCTGCCAGGAGCACCAGACGGACAGTATGTGATCATTCAATACGACTCGGCGTTTGAGCACAAAAAAGCAGCATTAGAAACTATCACCGTGATGATAGACAAGGATGGTCAATGGCGAGTGTCAGGATATTTCATTCGATAAGTGTGGCACGAACTGCAGATTCCTCACACCGCGAGGGATGACAACAAAATACAAACTTCGAGACGGGCCAGTTGAGGTGAATAGCTATTAGTTTGCGCCGGCGGCGAGAGTTTTCTGCAAAAGGTAGCGGGCCTGGGTGATCAGGTCGGCGACCTCGAAGGGTTTCAGGAGAAGAGGCACGTCGTGGTCTTGCAGGAATTTGCGGACATCGGAATCGGCGGCGCTGGAAAACGTGACCAGCAGATGTTTTTCCATCCCGGCACAGTTTTGGGTGATCCACGAATGCAAGTCAGGAAGATTCCCGGGCATTGCACCGTCGAGGATTACGGCGTCGAATTTCTGTTCTTGCAGGCGTGATTTCAATTCGTCGTGGCTGATTGCGGTCACCACGTTCGCGCCCGCCCCGCTAAGGACATCGCGCTCGAATTCCAACACTGCCTCTTCGCTCTCGGTAAGAAGCAGCGAGCCTTCCAAAGCAAGATCGCGACGAGGGGCGGTTGTTGCAGCGGGTACGGCTACCGCGGTTTCAGCGGCCGGCAGGCAGATTTCAATGACAGCTCCGCCATCGGGATGATTCCGGCCTGCGATACGGCCGCCGTGCTCTTGAATGATTCCGTAACAGATGCTGAGACCGAGACCGGTGCCCTTCCCAACGCTCTTGGTGGTATAGAACGGCTCGAAAATGCGGTTCGGTTCCTTAATTCCGGGGCCGGAGTCGTGGAATTCAGCGTGGATGCTGCCGTCCTTCTGAAAGACGCGTACCCGCAGAACCTTTTCTTTTCCGCCGTCTAGCAGAGCGTCAATGGCGTTGTTGACGATATTCAGGAAAACTTGCTCAAGCTGCTGCGGGTCGGCGGTTACACCCGGAAGTTTGGGTTCAACTTCGAATTCGAGTTTGACCTCGTTCACGCGCAAATCGTAATCGCGTAGTGCCAACGTTTCTTCCAGCACCTTGCAGACCTCAACATGTTCTTTATGAGGCTTACGCTGCCGGGCAAAAGACAAAAGATTCTGAACTACGCGATGAGTTCTCTGCGCCTGCTTAAAGAGCTTCTTTACGAACTCTGTGGCGCGATCGTTCAGGCCTTCACTCTCCAGCAACTGCGCATAACCGAGGATGGCCGTCAGGGGATTGTTCAGCTCGTGGGCGACGCCGGCGATCAGCTGCCCCACTGCCGACATCTTTTCGCTTTGCAGAAGTTGTTCCTGCGTCTTCCGGAGATCGTCGTAGGCGCGGCAGGTTTCCTCGTAAAGCCGAACTTTTTCAATCGTGGTTGAGAGTTGGCGTCCAATGGCCACCAGGAGATTCTCGTCATTGCTTGTGTACTCGCGCTGCTTGCGGCTGGCGATGCCCATAGCGCCGATCGGCTTGTCCTTGCTCCACAGTAGCACCCATATCCAAGCGTTCATCCCATCGGCTTGGATGAACTCCGCAACCAGCGGCGGCAAATGGGGTAGGAATTCCGGCGTGATCACTTCCGTGCGGGAACGGGTAACGAGGTCGCCGAAGCCGCTGTCAAGTCTAATCTCGGAAAATTTGCCACGCGCAGCACTTCGCTGGCCCCATCCGGCGCGGCGACGGAATGTGGTTTCGTCGAGATCGGCTAAGTAAATTGAACCAGCCTCGGCGCCTAACAAAGAAACCACTTGCCTCAAGCTAAGGTTTAGGATTTCGTCTAAATCGAATGACTGAGTTGCGATTACCGCCATCGCATTGAGCGCATTCAGCTCCCGGTTGCGACGGCGGATTTCATCCTCGGCGCGTTTCTTTTCTGTAATGTCCAGCAAGAAGCCCTGATAGCGTTCGAGTCTTCCACTGGCATCACGAATTGCAACGCTGTTCTCCAAAGCCGTCAGAAGCTGGCCGGTCTTATGTCGCAGCATGACCTCGAAGTTGCGCACGTGATCGTGGGTTTCGATTTCGCGGCGCAGGTTTTCTTTCTGCTCAGGAAACGCGTAGACATCGATGTCGAGATTAATCTCGCTGAGTTCTTTGCGGTCGTTGTAGCCCAGCATCTGAACGAAGGCTTCATTGCAATCGAGCAGCTTGCCGTCAGGCGTCGCGACAAACACGCCTTCCTGCGCTTGCTCAAACAAGAGGCGGTACTTCTCTTCTGCGGCGCGGCGATCCGAAGTGTCACGCACCACATGGATGGTGCCTCGTTGTTGGCTGCCCTGATCGGTGTATGAGGAGGTCGAGATCATGGAGTAGCCACCAAAGCAAGGGTCCGGCGCTTCATGAAAGGTGTCGGCGATCTTGTTGCAATAGGGGCAATTGTGCCACTCGCCTACGCGCGGCAGGACAGCCTCGCAGGGTTGGCCGGCAACGTCGGCCGGAGCCTGCTCCAGGCGTTCGAGCAGCGCGTGGTTGGCCTTGATGACGCGAAACTCCGAATCGTGCACGAGGACGAGATCTTGAATCGAGTCGAAGGTGTTGGCCCACTGCCGATGCGACCGAAGAATTTGTTCAACAAGTCGCAGATTCTCGACGGCAAGGCCGAGCTGATTAGCGGCGGTAGCCAGAAATTCGAGCTCATCTGGCGTGTACGACAGCCGGTGATTGCTACCAAGTGCCAGGATCCCGATTGACGATTTCTTGCCCTGAATCGGAACCAGCACAACGTGGTGGAAACCTTCACGCTTCAGATAGGGACGAACCGAATCATCGGCGCGAGAGGTTCGCAGCACAATGGGAGCTACCACGCTTAAGGTCTGCTCGAACTTATCGTCTGTGGGAACCGAGCCTCGGTCGCGCATGAAGTCGGGCGAGAGGCCGATCTGCTGAACAATAACGACTTTGTCGTCTTCCACAAGCCGAAACCATGCGGCTTTGGCCAGCATCAGCTTTTTCAATTCTTCCATGCCCGTGGCCATCATTGGGCCATACTGCTGCGCACGGCTAATGCTGCTGGTCAAGGCATTGATCACCCCCAGCCGGCGAGTGCGCATTTTGGAGTCGTCGAAGATAACGATCAGCATGCTGAGGCCGAAGACCAAATCTGCGACCAGGCCGAGTCCCGGCGGCAGATGGGCATTGAGAGGCGCCCAGTCGAGATGTACAAATATCAGACTCAGGCTCAGCAGCCAGGAACCGATTTCCCACCTTGCCCAGCGAAAACGGAGCAACTGGAGAGCAGCCGAGAACGTAATGACTCGATACCCAATCTCAAGCGCGAGGCGAAATGTAAGCGAATCCGGCCAAAGCACCGCCTGCATGGCTGCGTAGACGGTGACTAAAGCCGAGATGACGGTCAGCGGAATCAGCAGTTTGCGAGCGTGTGAATAAACAAAGACTGCACCGGCAAACAAAGAGACAGAAAGAACAAACTGAGAGCGCGAGATGGCGACAATGTAATCGGGCGGCAAGCCCGGAAAAGCATGCAGCGTCCAGCCAGAGACGAAGTAAGCTAACCAACCGATGATCCAAATCAGCAGATAGCGTTCGCGAAAAGTTCGAAAGACCAGCAGGCTGGCCGCTAAAATCACCAGCGCCGCCGTTTCAACGGCCATCAATTTCGGAGCGCCCCCAACTGCTAGTCCGACGCTAATGACGGAGTAGTCCATTGCCGATAAAAAGCCTGTGTGTCCGATCTTCTTAATACCATGCTGAGGCGGGTTGTCGACACGAGTTCCCCTACGCCCTGATTACTTTAGGAACTCAGAAACGGGAAATGATTCGAGGTACACTATGGTCACTATGGCGGCCGAGAGAATTCTGGTTGTGGATGATGAAGAGCCGATTCGCGAAATTGTCTGCTCAATGCTGGCTGCCGCCAACTACAAATGTTCGCAAGCATCCTCTGGGCAAAAGGCGCTAGCACTGCTCGATTCCGGTGAAGAATTTGAACTGATGCTGTCCGACCTGATGATGGCCAATCTAGATGGCATTGGTCTGCTGGAACGCACCAAAGAAAAGTATCCCGATATGCCTGTGGTGATGGTGACCGCCGTACATGACATATCCATAGCGCTGAAGGCGATTCGAGATGGCGCCTACGATTATCTGCTGAAGCCGTTCGAGCGCGAGCAATTGCTGGCTACCGTTCGGCGCGCGTTGGAAAACCGCCGTCTGAAATTGGAGAATCGTGCCTACCAAACCAAGCTGGAATCTCTGGTTGAGCATCGCACAGCTCAGTTGCGGAATGTAATTGGATCGCTGGAGCGGTCCTATGACATCACATTAGAAGCTCTTGGCGACGCGCTCGACTTGAAAGATGCCGAGACCGAAGGACATTCGAAGCGCGTAACAGCATTTACCATCGCGATCGCCCGGGCAATGGGCGTTCCGAAAGAAGAGGTCAATGTCATCGCCCGCGGAGCCTTCTTGCACGACATCGGGAAGATGGCGATCCCGGACGCAATCTTGCGAAAGCCCGGTGCTTTGACTCCAGAAGAAATTGCGATCATGCGCGAGCATTGCTATCGCGGCTACCAGATGTTAAGGAAAATTCCTTTCCTAACCGAAGCGGCGGAGATTGTTTATTCCCACCAGGAACGCTTCGATGGAACAGGCTATCCGCGGGGGCTTAAAGGCGAAGAAATTCCGCTAGGGGCACGGATCTTCTCGGTCGCGGATACGCTTGACGCAATCACTTCCGATCGCCCGTATCGTCCGGCCCAGAGCGTCACTGCGGCGCGCGAGGAAATTGAACGCTGGTCGGGTCGGCAGTTCGATCCCCAAGTAGTAAACACCTTTCTTGCCATGCCGGAAAACATCTGGGGCGACCTGCGCAAGGAAATCGACGCTCAGATTCATCCCTTCGCTTATTCAACAGCTAGAGCATAGTGGCAAGATCCCCAAGTTTTGCCCTTCCATCTATAGCGCATAAACCTTGTAAACTTTGCCCGGAGGAGTTATGAGAACCTCACTCGCACTCGGCGTAATTCTTCTGAGCACATTAGTTTTCGCCCAGGAACATCCCGCAATCACCGCGCAACCGAATACGGTTTACGTGGGAGCGGATGGAAAATACGAGGCCAATCCGGATACAGCGCTGATGCAGTTCAATATCTCCGCCCAGGAGGAGTCTTCGCGGGCGGCTTATGACCGCGCTTCCAAGCAGGCCGAGCAGGTGCGGCAGAGTCTTCGCACCAATGGCATTGATCCGAAAGCCGCGGAGATCGGTTACCTCTCACTTCAGCCGGTGTATGACTACCGGACGCCAAAGCAAAAACTGGTGGGATACAGGGTGACCACGAATGTGACGCTGAAGCTGAAGGATTTCTCCAAGATCGGGCCCGTCGTGCAACAACTGGCCGATAGCGACATCACCGGCGAGCAGTCGATGACCTACACGCTGGAAAACATGGATACAGCCAAGAACAAAGCTGTGGAGGACGGTTTTAGTCATGCCCGTGATGTTGCCGGCGCGATCGCACAAGCGAGCGGCCGCGCCTTGGGAGAAATGTCTTATGCAGCGGTCGACATCTTAGAAAATGTGCGGCCGGTACCGAGAATGATGGCGATGGCGAAAGTTGCCGGGACCGCGAATGTGCCAGCTCCAACCGAAGAGTTCGCTCCGATGACGGTGAGTGTTACGGCGCACGTGAACGCCGTATTCATGCTGAAGTAAGCGACTACTGCGCCACTGCTGTCCTGGTAACGGTTGGAACCCGGCTTGCGTCGACCGGCACATCGCGCTGGATGACCATCTCCAAAGTTGTGCCTGAATCAAGCTTGACGTCATTGCCACGGGAGAGCATGCCGATCGCGGTTCCGAGCGCGCCGCCAAGGCCGGCTCCAATCAGCGCCCCTTTGCCGCCATCAGCGGCGGCGCCGATTATGGTTCCTGTAGCTGCGGTGCTGCCAATGGTGGCAATTTTTTCGCCCTTCTGGCTGTCCGCCCGGATGGTTCCCTCGTTATCTTTGACTTTGGTCTTGTCGACGCCAGGAGCATTCTCTACAGCACCCGGCAGCATGACGGTGTAGCCGCTAGGGTAAATCAGCGTGGTGAAGTGGATCAGAACTTCTGCCCGGCCTTTGATTCTTCCCGCCTGCTTGATGTGGCTGATGCGGCCTTGCACGTAGGTCCCTGACGGAATGAGGACGCGCCCATTTGCCACCACAGGAAATGTGGTCTCGGCGTAAACAGCATCGCCCTCGCGGGTGGCGTGCGTCGAAATGGCGTGCTTGAGCGCCACCGGAACCTTGGTTCCGGCAGGAATGACCAGGTCCTGGGGTGCGGCCGATATGGCTGGCTCAGATGCCTTAACCTGACTGGACGGGGCGCTCTGCGCCAGGGTGAGAGTTACGAAACATAATACGGTGATCAAAGTTCGCATATAGATCCTTCCCGTACCAAGGGTTTTGGATCGCTCCATAGGATGTGGCCCTGAACGAGCTTGAGCTCGGGAAGGGTCTCACCAATGCTGGGAACTACGAATGTCGTGCAAAAGATCCGGGTACTCTTTTCGACGCCATTTCCAATTCACTCACTGATAAGGTCCTTCGCGCTGAAGCCTCTCAGGCGACATGGCTTCGCGAAGAGAACAGCTCAAAAGGTACGATGCAACGCACTCTAAGAAGGCTGTGCGGTCAGGCCCGCGAACGCTTGAGCTCGTTTTCCAAGATGTTCCCCATGAACTGGGATTGAAGGCGCTGGGCGCAGAGTTCGCCACAGACGTGCAATGTGCCTTCCTTTGCTGCAAGGTCCTCATTCCATGGAGACAAATAGAGAGTCGGGCGGTTAAACTCGCCAAACGACGTCCACATCAGCCACCATCGGTCGTTAGCGCGTTTCAACAAGCCACAATTTGGGCCCGCACATCGGTAATAAGATTCCATCCACTCCCCGCAAAATTTAATTGGGAATCACTATTGTAGCCGAGGAACTCACGGCTTACTTGTAGATCAGGTATTTCTGCCGAATCTGTTGGAACCTATCCAATGCGGGCTGCCAGTCCTGGGCGATGCGGCGAGGATCTTCCCCTTGAGCTATGGCATCGAATGCCGCTTCGTTGATCAAGAGGTCCGTCATCTTCTCCAGCTGAAACTGTTGCGGATAGAGTTTGTGCAAGGCGGAAGCTAGTTCGATGCCAAGCTCCGGGCCATCGAGGGCGTTACGCTCGATCAGAACGATGTTTACCCCATCACATTTCTGTCCCGCATACCGGCTGGCTGCTGGGGTGAAGGTGACGGGGACGAATCGCACGCCGGAAATTGCCCGTTGATTCAGATATTGAGCGAGCTCGCGTCCATGAATCCAAGGCGCGCCAAGCAATTCAAACGGCGTATCCGTTCCACGGCCCACTGACACGTTGGTTCCTTCCACCAAACCGACCCCTGGGTACAGCGCTGCTGCAGTAAGGCTGCGCAAGTTAGGGGAAGGGTTAATCCAGGTCAGCCCAGTCGAGTCGAACCAGTCGCCTCTCATCCATCCTTCTATGGGGACGACCTGCAGGCGCGCATTGATCTTGCGCTCGTTGTTGAACATCTTTGCCAGTTCGCCCATGGTCATGCCTTCACTCACAGGTACCGACGAATAGTTGACGAAGCTTTCGCGGCCGGCATCGGATACCGGCCCTTGCACGAATGAACCGGTTATCGGATCAGGACGATCGAGAATGACGATCTCGATGCCTGCTTTGGCCGCAGCTTCGAGGAAATACCCCATGGTAGTTTCGTAGGTGTAGAACCGAACTCCGGCATCCTGCACATCGATAAGGACTGCGTCAAGATTCTTCAGAACCTCAAGGGACGGGCGCCGCGCAGCATCGGTTGCGCCGTAAACGTTGTAGATGGGCACTCCAGTGGCGGCATCCTTGCTGTTTGAAATGTCGGTAGTATCGAGGGTACCAGTTACGCCGTGCTCAGGGCTGAAGATTGCGTCGAGAGAGATGCCGGGCGCTTGTGCCAAAACGTCAATCGTTCGACGCCCCTGCGCATCCACGCCGGTCTGATTCGTGAGCAGGCCGATTCTCTTCTTTCCAGTAGTTGAGAGCAGCTCTGCGAAATTGTCGCGCTCGAGAACGTCGATACCAGATAAAACCGATCCATTCCTTGTCGCCACTCGGCGCGCGGCAGTTTGGGCTTCGTTGTAGCCGGTAATAGTTTTCCAGCGCAGGGCGTCTTTTTCGGGCACTGACAGCGCGAGCGCAGCCGCCACCGCGGTTGCGACCTTTGTGCGTAAGCTCACGGCACTTCCCTTTCCGCGGGGATGAACAGCGTTCGCCAGCAGGATTATGTAGGTATTGGTCGTGGGATCGATCCACAAGGACGTTCCGGTGAAGCCGGTATGGCCAAAGGAGCCGACCGGCAGCAGCTCGCCGCGGTTCGTAGAAAACGGAGAATCGATGTCCCATCCGAAACCGCGCAGAACTTGGGAGGTTGGGGGCTGCTGGGGGGTGGTCATCTTTTCGATCACGAGGGGCGAGAGCACCGGCCCGCCATGCAGCAGAAACTCAGCAAATTTAGCCAGATCGTCGGCTGTTGAAAACACGCCGGCGTGACCCGCCACGCCCCCCATACGACGGGCGGTCGGATCGTGAACCACTCCGCGGAGCATTTGATTGTTTTCGTCATATTGTGTGGGCGCGATCTTCGCCAGCCAGGTTTTCGGTGGCAAATACCGCGTGTGCGTCATCAGCAGCGGCGCAAATATGTGTCTCTCGCAATACTCATCAAGGGGCATTCCTGAGACTCGTTCCACCAAGGCTCCGAGCACGATGAAGTTAATATCGCTGTAGACAAATTTCGAGCCGGGTGGATCTTGCAGCTTCTCCGCAAACGCCATTCGCAAGCCAGTGTCCTTCCCCTGCCAGGGCTGGGAAAGATCAAGATCGGGCGCGAGGCCGGAGTCATGCGTCAGCAGTTCGCGAACCGTAATCTCGTCTTTGTCGTTTTGCGCGAACTCGGGAATGTACTTCGAGACGGGATCGTTGTCGCGAACTTCGCCCTTTTGAACCAATTGCATAACCGCGGTGTTCGTCGCGACTACTTTGGTCAGTGATGCGATATCGAAAATGGTATCCAGAGTCATTGGTTCGTGCCGGGGCTCAAGCGCCCGATCGCCGAACGCTTTGCGATAGATCACCGCGTCGTCGTGCCCAACCAGCAGCACAGCTCCAGGGATCTGGTGGTCTGAAATGGCTTCTTCGATAATCTTGTCCACATCGCCAAATCGTTGGCTCGTGGCCTGCCTCCTGCCGGAACTTTGGGCAAAGATGGAAACCGAAAGCAGTAACAAAAGAAAGCAGAATTTCATGATCTGCAGCCGCGATTTGGAAGTAAAGGTAAGGATCTTTTGACTTTACACAAAGCGGGACAACTAGCTCAAGAAACTCAAGTACAGGGTACGTTTTGTGTCAACCCACACGGTTCCAGCCCCAGCCATTCGCAAGCACGATGGACGAGTCTCGCAGCCTGCGCATCGAAGTAGCGGAGCTTGAAGATGGCGCTGGATATCAAGCAAACGCAAAAACCTGTTCGCAAATTGCGTAAAGTTCTCATGGAAGCCTCGAAAGAGCCCACACCGGTTCAGGTGCACGAGCTGCGCACCCATATCCGCCGGTTGGAAGCGCTGACAAGCGCGTTAGCTCTCGATTCTCAAAAAAGCGGCCAACGGCTTGTGAAGCAGCTCGCACGAATTCGCAAGCGCAGTGGCAAAGTCCGCGACATGGACGTGCTTACAACCGACGCTACCCAGTTGAACAAGGGACTGGATGAGAGCTGCAGAGTGCAGTTGATTCAGCATCTTGGAGCGCAGCGACGCAAAGAAGCGAAGAAACTGCACAAGGTAATCGCCAACCTACGTCCCAAAGTTCGTCAGGAGTTGAAGCAAATCGGGCGACGTCTGGAAAACATGATTCCCGATACTCGCAATGACAGCGGGGAGGCCACTGCCAAAGCGACTGCGGCCGCCCTTGAACTAGAGATTGAGTTGAATGTACCGTCTCGTTTTACGCGGCAGAATATTCATCCTTACCGGCTCAAAGTGAAGGAGCTCCGGAACGTCTTGCGGCTGGCGCAAAATTCTAAAGATGAGGACTTCATTGCCGCTTTGGGTGAAGTGAAAGACGCAATCGGAGATTGGCACGATTGGGAGGAACTGCGGGCAATTGCAGACGAGGTGCTGGATCACTCCTCCGGCTGCCAGCTCAAGATCGAACTGAAACGCATCTGCGACGAGAAGTACAGGAGTGCCGTTGCGAGAGCCGAGGACTTGCGCAAAAAATATCTGCAAACTTCCGGCAAAGGACGCAAGGATCCCACAAAAGCCGCCGTCGTGACCATGAAAACTATTGCAGCCTAAGGCGAAAGCGAGAATGCGTTGAAACGAGCGAATCACAAGAACGCCAAGAAGAACCCGAGTTTGGAAGTGATCATCGAGACTCCACGCGGCAGCCGCAACAAGTACAAGTACGAGCCCTCAAATAAGTCGTACAAGCTCTCAAAGGTGATGCCGGAAGGGATGGTCTTTCCCTACGATTTCGGCTGCATTCCGGCGACTAAAGCGGAGGATGGCGACCCGCTCGACGTTCTGGTGCTCACCGATGAACCGCTTTTTCCTGGGTGCCTCATTGATTGCAAGCTGATCGGAGTGATTGAAGCAGAGCAGGAAGAAGAAGGTGAAACAAATCGTAATGACCGGTTAATAGCTGTCGCAAACCAGTCATTGCTTTACTCAGAAGTCGAGAATCTGCACGGACTGAACCCCGTGGTGCTGAAGCAGATCAAAGACTTTTTCGTTAACTATCAAAGGGTGCGTGACGTGAGGGTCAAGATTCTCGGGCATTATGGACCTGAGCGGGCGCTGGAAGTTCTGCAACGCGCCGCAACTCACAAGCACGCAGCGTAGCGCCGCCGGAACTCAACTCTACCCGTGGTACATCAAAAACCCAATACCCACGCGCATGTGATGGAGCAGGTGATCCGGAAGGCTGGATGCAATCGCCAAACCCAGCGCCGCGTGAACAACGCCCAGCGGATAAATGTTGCGATAGCGGCGGAACATCTCGCAGAAGAACAGCGCTCCCAAGAAGCTAAGAGACGTCAGCAGCGGGCTTGGAACGTGGGCCAAGGCAAACAGAAGCGAGGCATACAGAATCGCCTTGCGAGGCCCCACGACCTTCTCCAACCTTACATAGATGAACGACTGCAGAATGAACTCCTGTACGAGGGCCCAGATGGCATACTGCCAAGCGCGATTCAGAGGCAAAGCTTGGGATGGTCCGATGCTGCGGGTTAACAATCCTACTACAGCAATCACGGCCACCAATAAGGTCCCCAGAGCGAGCGTCTGTGTAGCTCCGGAAAATGGACGGTCAAGTCCTAGTTCGGTAGACGAATAGCCACCCACAAATGTGAGTGCAATGGTCAGGAGAGCTGCGGAAAGGCTGATGGCGGAATTCAGGTGCCCTTGAGGCGTCCAGCCAGCTACCAGAATCAATCCAAAAACCATTGCAATTTCAAGCAGATTGCGAGTCTGGGTCCGCTCACGCAGCTTGGACTCGGAAGAATACAGGGTGGATGGAAAACTCTTCGACTCGGAAGCCATGGCGGGAATCTACTAATAAGCGTCTGACCTCAGGATATCAAAAGATTGTGGCGGACGAACTTTGATGACAACCAATCACATACCGCGAGTCGTGATCATCGGAGCAGGCTTCGGCGGCTTGCCAGCCGCGCGGAAGCTAGCACACGCGCCGGTCCACATCACCTTAATTGATCGGCGTAACCACCACACCTTTCAGCCGCTGCTCTATCAGGTCGCGACCGCGGGGCTTTCCCCAGGAGAAATCGCGGCCCCGATTCGATGGATCGTCCGCAACCAGAAAAACATTGAGGTATTGCTGGCGGAAGTGCAAACTTTCGATCTTGCCAATCGGCGAGTCAAGCTGGCGGAAGTGGATGTTCCCTATGATTATCTAATTGTCGCGGCCGGGGCGAGCCACGGATATTTTGGCCATGAACACTGGGAGGAGTACGCTCCCGGGCTTAAGACAATTGAGGACGCTCTTGAAATCCGGCGACGCGTTCTGCTCGCTTTTGAGGTGGCGGAGAGGCAAGCGGCCGCGCAAGAACCAATTCTGCCACTGAACTTTGTAATCATCGGAGGAGGCCCGACCGGCGTCGAACTGGCAGGAACCCTGGCGGAGATCTCGCGGCATGTACTTGCGCACGAGTTTCGCCGAATCAATCCCCGGAGCACACGCATTCTCCTCCTGGAGGGCGGGCCGCGAATATTGCCGGCGTATGCCGAAGATATGTCACGCAGCGCGGAAGAACAATTAGCACGGTTGGGTGTAGAGGTTCACACAAACGCGATGGTCACCAGCGTTGATGCTGACGGAGTGTGCATCGGAGCAGAACGTGTCCCTGCCGCTGTGATCCTTTGGGCAGCAGGTGTTTCGGCATCCCCGCTGGGCAAGAAGCTGGGAGGCCCACTAGATCGAGCCGGACGCGTACTTGTCAGCCCGGATCTGAGCATTCCGGGGCATCCCGAGGTCTTCGTGATTGGTGACCTCGCGGCGTTGAACGATGAGCATGGCAAGTTATTACCCGGAGTAGCGCCGGTCGCGATGCAGGAAGGAAAAGCCGTAGCGCGGACCATAAAACACGATCTTGATGGCAAGTCGCGCGAAAGATTCCACTATGTCGACAAGGGCAGCTTGGCGACGGTCGGCCGCGCTGCGGGAATCGCGCAATTTGGGAAGGTTCACATTTCCGGCTTCATCGCATGGCTGTCGTGGTTATTCGTACACATCTTCTTTCTTATTGGGTTTCGAAACCGGATTATCGTTCTGATTCAGTGGGCGTGGTCGTACTTCACCTATGAACGCGGCGCGCGCCTGATCACGGGCGATCAGCATCTGCCGAGCTGGGAGGCGATGAAGCAAGAAGAGCAAGTCAAAGAAAAAGAAGCCGTTCCCCGTTAGCCGCTGCTCAGGCCGCTTTATCCAAGCGCTGTGGTGAGCGCACCATGTCCCGCATCTGATCGCGGGCGAAAGCTTTCAGTATTTCTTCGCGATTCGTGGGGTCCACATTCAGAAAGAAACGGGCCAGGATCTTCAGATAATCGTCAATGGCGCCGCCCAGCATGATGGCGGCTGCTCCTGCGGCACCGTTGCGCGTCGCGTTTTGCTTCGCGATATCGGCTAGGTAAGGGAGGATTCCGGCCAGGGCAGTCTCTCGATCTTCTTCATAGAAGTAGTACGTGACCGGAAATTGGGTCAGCTCATTCCGGTGAGTTGTCATCTGGGCCGCGAACCCAAGCAGGATGTGCGCGAGATCGGTATCGTCCAGTGATTCCAACGGGTGCGATCCAGAGCTGTCGGAAAAATGAAGCAGCGTAGCTTGATGGCCAAGCGTGCGGCGATGCTCGATGACGGGGTAGATCGACAATATCCAGGAAACACTGGCGGTCAGAAGTGCAAATCCGAAGACGGATTCCACTCCCATTAGAAATTCCAGCCACACGGGCTTCGCGTATGAACCCGTGGACAGGGTGATCAAGCTGCCGATGGAGACTGTCAATGCGCCTGCAAACGAAGAATAATTGGTAGTACTTATGCCGGTATCGAACGTATATGCCTTGGGGAGATGTGGAAGATAAATGAGAGCAAAACCGATGAGGACGGAAACTGCCCAGTACGCGATGATTGCGAGGAACGCGAGAGGACCTGCAAGGGTTAAAGACCGCAATTTAATGCGTCGGAAGACCTTCCAAATGATATGGGCAATCCAGTCGCTGATGTCACCTTCGGCGGCCGGATGAAACAGGGTGTGAAAAAGATCCTGCAGGGCGGTACCGATCATGGCAACGCCGATCATCGTGAGCACAACCGCCATGCATCCGGCACTCCGCGCCGTGCTCTTTCAGATGTCTGCGAGCGAAAGAATGCTGCTCAGGATCCGGAACTCTGGCCAGCTACACTCCGATGACGCCGACCAGTTCCTGCACCGCTTCCGCGCTGCGATTCAACTGCGCCTGCTCCTCCGGACTGAGCCTGATTTCGATGATCTGTTCGATCCCGTTTGTTCCCAATTTGACGGGCACGCCTACGAAAAGACCATTAATCCCGTACTCGCCCTGCAAATATGCAGCACAAGGCAGTATCTTCTTCTTATCTTTGAGGATGGCCTCGACCATCTCGGTAACCGCGGCGGAAGGTGCGTAATAAGCACTGCCAGTCTTCAAATATTTCACGATCTCGGCCCCACCATCCCGGGTTCGCTGAACCAAGCGTTCGATTGTCTGCGCATCCATCAACTCCGTGATCGGAATGCCTGCGACGGTCGAATATCTAGGAAGAGGCACCATGGAGTCGCCGTGACCACCGAGCACGAATGCAGTTACGTTCTCCACACTGACATCCAGTTGGGTCGCAATGAAGGTACGGAACCGCGCTGAATCGAGAACGCCAGCCATGCCGATGACTCGCTCACGCGGAAAGCCGCTCATCTTGTACGCGGCCTGCGCCATGGCGTCGAGTGGATTCGAAACAATGATCAGTATGCAATCGGGAGAAAATTGCACGGCCTTCCCCACGACATCTTTCATGATCTTCAGGTTCGTGTTGAGCAGATCGTCTCGACTCATGCCCGGCTTACGAGGAATGCCGGCGGTGACCACGACAATGTTCGAGTTCGCGGTGTCGGTGTAGTCCTGCGTCCCGATGATATGGGAATCGCGCTTTTCGATTGGCATGGCCTCAAGCAGGTCGAGTCCTTTTCCCTGAGGGATGCCTTCCATGATGTCAATAAGGACGACATCTGCCAGTTCTTTGGAGGCAATCCAATGGGCCGCCGTGGCCCCTACATTTCCTGATCCGACGATAGTCACCTTGTTACGCATGATTTCCTTTCACTTTAAACGCAGAGATCGCCGAGAACTTCCTATTTGAAATCTAAATCACAAGCAAACCATAGAGGACACGGAGACGCAGAGAAAACAAACTTTAGCGAACTGCAGTTAACGCCGCGCCGTTCATGTTCTGAATAATATGGCCCGCAAACTCACTGGTCCTGACCTTTGTTGAACCGGGCATTAGCCGCTCGAAGTCGTAAGTGACCGTCTTCTTCTCAATTGTACTTTCCATTGCTTGCTCGATCAGGTCGGCAGCGTCGCCCCATCCCAGAAACCGAAACATCATCACCCCCGAAAGAATCACGGATCCCGGATTGATGACGTCTTTGTCTGCATATTTGGGCGCGGTGCCGTGTGTGGCCTCGAAAATTGCATATCCGTCACCGATGTTAGCGCCGGGCGCAATGCCAAGTCCGCCCACCTGGGCCGCACAAGCATCGGAAATGTAATCGCCGTTCAGATTGGGCGTAGCCAAAACAGAATACTCGTCCGCGCGCGTGACCACTTGCTGGAAGATCGAATCGGCAATACGGTCGTTGATCATCAGCTTCTTTTTCCAAGCGCCTCTGCCGTGCGTCGGGTAGATGCTTGCGAGAACGTCACCAACCTCTTTGTATACGGAGTTGCGGAAGTCCTCCGCCGCAAACTCCAGGCCGGGCTCGATCGCGTGCGCATTGTCTTCATCGCTGACGTTCGGATTGCGATCTTTATTGTCGATGATCCAACTTTCGCGTTCAGTGACAACCTGGTCCCGGAACTCCTGGGTAGCGATTTCATAACCCCACTTGCGAAACGCACCTTCAGTAAATTTTTGGATATTTCCTTTGTGCACCAGTGTGACGGTTTTGCGTCCGCTTTCCAGGGCAAATTGGATGGCCATACGGACCAGGCGTTTCGTCCCGGTGACGGAAATCGGCTTTATGCCGACGCCGGAATCTAGGCGAATGGATTTCTTGCCTCCCTTCAGCATTTCGCGGTTGATGAACTCGATGACCTTCATCGCATCCGCGGTTCCCTGCTCCCACTCAATGCCGGCGTAGACGTCTTCGGTGTTCTCGCGATAAATGACGATATCCATGCGCTCAGGGTTTTTCACCGGCGAAGGAGTGCCTTTGTAATACTTCACTGGGCGAACGCAGGCATAAAGATCGAGAATCTGACGCAATGCCACGTTCAATGACCGGATACCACCACCAACTGGTGTCGTCAGCGGGCCTTTGATCGCGACCCGCAGATCGCGAATGGCACTTACGCTGTCCTCTGGAAGCCAATTCTTGAATTTTGAGAAGGCCTTCTCCCCTGCGAACACTTCATACCAGGCCACCCGACGCTTGCCTTTATAGGCTTTCTGAATAGCCGCATCGAATACCCGGACCGAAGCCTTCCAAATGTCGCGTCCGGTGCCATCGCCCTCGATGAAGGGAATAATTGGGTTATCGGGCACCTGATAACACCCGTTGGTATAAGTGATGCGAGCGCCATCCGTTGGCACCGCAATTCCGTTATATGAAGCCGCCATTCCACCTCTCCCCAGATATGAGAAAGAAACCAATAATTATAAAGGTTTCCACAGAAGAATCGTGTTCCGAGGTACTTCAGTAATGATGAAGATAGAGCAGGTGATTACAATGCGGTCTTGCGGTGCATTCGGCCAAATCCCGCGATACTTCTCGTATCCATACTGCTCTTCCCAGCTTGCTGCCGGGCACAGGTCAACTCGGAAACGGTACCTGATTCCGGCGGAACTGCGCATGCTATCAGCGTGGCGCAGCCTCAGGCTCCTTCGGCCGCTCCGGTACATCGCTTTTGGGACCGGGAGAACATATTGTTGTTTTCTGGAGTCGCGATCATGCGCGGCCTCGATTACGCCTCGACCCGCAACTTTCAGGCCCGCGGCCGCCAGGAGATTCTGCTTCCCCAGGACGTAGTCAACAACTCAGCAGGATTCGCCGCCTTGGAGGCAGCCGGCACGATGACATCGGTGGGTCTTTCCTACATCTTCCATCGTACGAGACACCATAGCCTGGAGCGGTGGATGTCCATCGGACATATGGGAGTAACCGGGTTTGGCGATGTACGAAACTATTGCCTGAAAACCAAGCATCGCTGACACGCTGAGCGCTCCTGCCGTTATACTTGCGAAATGTCGGAACCGTCCTGCCGACGCTTACGTAGACTAGAACAGGTCCTTTTGACCCAGGGGTGACGTGTATGCGACCCGTATTACAAACCGCGTGCGTTATCGCTTTGGTAGTTTCATCGGCATCCCTTGCCTTAGCTGAGAAGGCCGGGGACAGGGTGCAAATTGGGCGCGATATCGTGGTAGAGGCGAACGACAAAACGAATGATCTGGTCTGCATCGGTTGTTCGATCCGGGTGTATGGGCAGACCGCCGGTGATGTCGTGGCCATTGCCGGCAGCGTCACCCTGGAACAAGGCGCACAGGTTGCCGGAGATACCACTGCGGTGCTGGGAGATGTGCGACTGAATCACGCAGCCACAATTGCCGGTAGCGTCACCGCGGTGGGTGGAATGGTGCACCGGGACCCCTCTGCGGCGATCGCTGGCGATGTAACTTCCATGGGCGGCGCCGGATGGCTTCTGTTGGTCCTCTTACCACCATTTTTGTTACTAGGCGGATTGGTGGCATTGATTGTATGGTTACTGCGTCGCAACCGGCCGAACCCGGCGGCCGCATACCCCACTGCGCAACCGACCATGCGTTCCTAAATCCCGGACACGCCAGAGATGCGGCTACCATCGCCGCTTGCCGAAGTACTTGCGAACTCCGATCGCGTTGTATCGTCCCCAAGGGCCGTTGTTCCCCAAGTCGGCTGGACCGAGATTCTTGTCGCGTGAACCTAAGCGATCGAATAGAAAGTGCTGGGTCACGCGGAATTCGAATCCTTTAGCCAGATAAACTCCAAGGCCCCAGGAGTGTTCGATGCCGATAGCATCGAACGACCAGGTGTACTGGGTTTGGGGAATGTTCCTGCCAAACAGGAACGACGGTTCGCCGAAGAGCATGAAGCGCCGAAGCTGACCTTGCCCGAACGGTCGAACTTCCAGCAGGCCGGAAAGCATATAGCGGGCAAATTCACTGCAAGGCGCATTGACTCCGCCGTATGTTCCAGCGTTTCCGGCGCACAGGTTGGGATCGATTTCGTTATGCGGCGGCGCAAGATCAAATTGCGCGTATCCCCAAAACGTATCGCGAGGCAGGAAAAAGCGGTCAGTTGTATCGGTAACGGAGTCGCTTTGCGCTACGGCTGCTGACGCAATCAGACATACAGCGACAGCGAGCTTGAACTGCTTCATCGGGCCTCCATTGTCAAATTAGAAATGACTTTGCGGGACAGACATTGTAGCGTACGGTTTTGTGACACCGAACTAAGTCGCGATCGGTAACTGGATGATGGCTTCGCAGCCTTTGGCGTTAACGCGATTGTGGAGGGAAAGGCTGCCGCCGTGAGCTTCGGCAATCTGGCGGCTTAAAGCCAAGCCAATTCCGGAACCTCCTGGCTTAGTTGTGAAGAACGGCACAAAGAGGTTTCCAGGATTGGCAATGCCCGGGCCTTCGTCCTGCACAAACAAGCTGATCCAAGCGCCATTTTTTGTCCAACCGACGCGCACAGGACCCTTAGTCTCGAGAGATGCATCCACGGCATTGCGAATCAGATTGACGAGGACCTGCTGGAGTTGATCCGGATCAACATTCAACGTGACCTCCGGCCCGGGTTCAACTTCGACGAGCGCCCGAGTCTCCAGACCAGCGGTAGTGCGAACCAGCGTTCCCAGGTCCATGGGGCGAAGCTGAGGCTTCGGTAGCCGAGCCAAACGCGAATAGTCTCGCATGAAACGGCTCAGCGCGTCCGATCGTTCCGCAATAACACGCAGGCCACGGCGTAGGTCATCCTCCCAGTCGGCAGCTCGCTTTTCCCTCTTCATAATGTCTTCCAAGCTGGCAGAGATCGAACAGATTGGGGCGAGCGAGTTATTGAGTTCGTGACCGAGGACACGAACCAAGCGTTGCCAGGCTTGGCGTTCTTCCTCTCTCAGCGCACGGCTGAGATCGGCGAGCACCAGCAGGTAATGCGGCTTGCCACCTTGCCGGAAGACGGATCGCCGGAAACCCCAGCGGCCCGATTGCCCGGGAAAAGCCTTTTCTAACGTGCGGGCTGATTCGCCTTCCAGGCATTCGAGCAACCCCAATTCTTCGGCCGTCTTGCCGAGCAGACGCTCAGCATTTTGAGCCATGACGCGCTCGCCGGCTCGATTCACCAGCCGCAGGCGTTGGCCTCCATCAAAGGCAAAGACAGCAACGTCAATCTCCGTCATGACTGTGGTGAGGAGGGCGCTTGCTTCCATCGCCCCAAGGCGCTGTTCGCGGAGCATTTCCGAGAGCGTATTGACTTCGAGCATCAATTCGCCCAGTGCATCGCCGCTCTTGGCACCACGAACGCGGAAGGAGAAATCACCCTCGCGGAGGGCGGACTGCATGTTGGACAAAGTTTGCAGAGGGCGAACTACCGCTCCGCGCACACCGAAAGCAAAGCCCAGCCACACGGCACAAAGAAGAAATGTGAGACTCCAGCGGGTTCCAGGATCGTGGTCACCGGTCCATAGCAGGATGAGCGATGCGATCAGCGGCAGCGCGCCAGAGGCTAGCGCCAGCAACAGAATGCGGTCTTCATGGTTCAGCCGGCTCTTGGGCTTGGGAATCGGGTTGACATGCGATTGAGGAGCGGGGCTCGCCGCATTCACGGCGTGAACGCGAGGATCGCTAGCTGCTTCCGATTCCATATTTCTGCAAACGGCGGTAAAGCGCGCTCCGGCTCAGGCCAAGCGCCTCGGCGGCCTGACTGATGTTCCCACCATAACGGTCAACGGCTTTGCGGATCAAGAGCGACTCGACTTCCTCAAGACTAAGTTCCTCCAGGCGCTGCATGGCTTCCCGAGGTGCTTTCAGACTGAGATCGCTTACCTTCACCGTATCGCCGCCGGACAACAACACGGCCCGCTCAATCGCGTGATCGAGTTCGCGAACATTGCCGGGCCAAGGATATTCGAGCATCGCTTGCATCGCTGCCGGTTCCAGCGTTTTTGCCGGCTTACGATAGCGCTGACTGTAGCGGTCGAGGAAGAAGGTCGCCAGCAGAGGAATGTCAGCGCGCCGCTCACGAAGCGGTGGAACTTGAATCTCGATAGTGTTAAGGCGGAAAAGCAGGTCTTGCCGAAAACGGCCAGCGGTGACTTCTTGATTCAGATCGGCATTTGTCGCTGAGATCACGCGCACGTCGACGCGACGGGTTTGCGAGGAGCCGACGCGCTCCATCTCGCCACTCTCGAGCACTCGCAGCAGCTTGGCCTGTTGTGACAGTGGAATATTGGCAATCTCATCCAGAAACAACGTTCCGCCATGGGCCAACTCGAATCTCCCGATTCGATCGGTCTTGGCGTCAGTGAATGCCCCTTTCACGTGGCCGAACAGTTCACTTTCGAAAACGCCTTCCGGAAGCCCGCCGGTATTGACCGCAACTAATGGCCGGGAAGAGCGATTCGACAACGCATGAAGCGTGCGAGCAACCACTTCCTTACCGCTGCCGTGCTCTCCGGTGACGAGAACGTTGGCATCGGAGGGACCCACACTGCTGATAAGCCGAAGCACTGGCTGCATCGATTCTGCATGGGCAATGAACTTGGGAAGTCCTTCAGCGCGCAGGAGACGATTCTCCGCTTCGAGTCGCTGGCTCTGACGCAGGGCGCTGCCCAATTCGATTTGTGTACGCAGAACCGCCAGAAGACGCGCGTTTTCCCAGGGCTTCTGAATGAAATCCCGCGCTCCCCGACGCATGGCTTCGACCGCTAGCTCAACGCTTCCCCATGCCGTCATCACAATGACGGGCAACGTGCTGTCGATCGCCTGAATCCGGGAAAGCAGGTCAAGGCCTTCCTGGCCCGAAGTGGTGTCGCGAGTGTAGTTCAGGTCGATCAGGATGGCATCGAATTCATGCGAAGTCAGCGCATCCAGCACTCCGGCGGGAGACGTTGCCGCTTCTACGGTGAACCCCTCCGGCTTGAGCAGAAGGCGCAGAGCTTCGAGCACATCGCGCTGGTCATCGGCGATAAGCAATCTGCAAGCCGAATGAGCGCTGCCGCTCGTCCGCGAATGGGCTCGATCTTTCTCCAGGTCACTATTGGTTACGGGATTCAATTGCTCTCCAGCTTTGATTGTTCAGCGGGAACGTCCGGTGCGGGAGCCACGCCCTCGAAGTGTGGCATCTGCTGCACGCGTCCTTTCTCCGCATCCTGGATTTCGATTCCGGCATGAGTCAGAGTCAAGCCAGTCGCGCGATCCAGTTCCACACGCGACTTTGAATAGGCTGACATAGCTGCCACAAAATTCGATTCCGCTTGTGCAAGATCACGTTGTGTCTGCAGAACCAAGTTGCTCGTCGAGGCGCCCAGCGCTTTTTTCTTCTGCTCAATATCGAATGTCTGCTGCGCCAGATCCCGCGCCTTTCGGGCGGTATCGACGCGAGACCGATTCTGCATTAAAGCATATTGCGCATTACGTACTTCTATGCCGATCTGATTCTGCAGTTGCTGTAAATGCAATTGCGCCTGCCGATATTCGAGTTGCGACCGAATCTGGTCGGCTTGGGCCGCGCGGTTGCGAATCGGAATGCTAAGATTCAAGCCCACTGCATAATCTGGCGAGTTGTTCTTGAAGAGATCGCTGAAGGCGTTCGAATACCCGCCAGTAGGCACGGGACCAGTAGTCGAACCTGCATAGGCTCCATTCTGTAGACCCGCCAAACCATAGCTGCCGTACCACGCCACGAAGTCCAGTGCCGGCTTAAGGGCATTCGCCGCGGTTTTTCGGCTGATTTCACGGTTCGTGAGGTCCATTCGCGCCTCCGCCAATTCTGGCCGATGCTGCTGCGCATCGGTAATCAGATCCTGAATTGGTGTGACCGGCTCTTGATCGGGGATGTGCATCGTGTCGGTAGGAATCACCTCGGCCGACGCGAGCACTGGGTCGCTCAAATCGCGAGTGATGGCGTTCTTGATAAGCAGTTCTTGTAATTGCAGCTCATTTTGCGAAAGCAACAAGTCCTGATTGGCAGTGGCTTCCTGACCTTCTGCTTTCATCACTTCCATAGGTGCGATCGCACCGATCCGCACCTGCTCACGATCATCGGAAAGCGTCTTTTCGGCAAGTTGCAGCGAGCGTTCTTTCACCTTTACGTCTTCATAGGCGTTGACCAGGTCCCAGTAAATGTTTTCGATCTGCGATACCGTGGCAATAACCTGGTCGCGAAAAGCTACGTCCGAAATCTCCCGATTGGTTCGCGCGATGCGAATGAAGCGCATATTTGGTGCGAAGCCAAAACCTGCTAGCAGATGTTGCCGAAGGGTTAGCCGGAAACCACTGTCCAATTCGGGGGAAAGAATGCTGTAGATACTATTGCTGGTGATGCGGTCATTGTTGAAGTTCAGGCTCATCAGCGTCCCGCTGGCGAAACCCTGGCTGTAGTTGAAATTTGCAATCCCGGCGTTCTGCTGAAGAGATGAAACGCCATAAAGAACCTTGCTGGACTCGGGAAACGTAGCATGATCGATGTTCATGCCGCCGCTGACGATCGGGTCAAAGCTGTCGATGGGCGTACCAATACCGAGAGTGGATTGCACTAATCCCGAAGCGCCCGTACCGGCGCCGCCCGCCCCACCCGACGTGCCACCTGCACCCGCACCGGGTGCCCCCGTACCAAATCCTCCGATGCCGCCTCCAGGAGTTCCCTGCACCAGACCGGTGGCGACGCCGCGTACTGACTGTCCGGATTTAGCGCGCAGGACATCGGTATCGGCGATGGCCAGATTGAACCGGGCAATCGCCAGGTCGAGGTTGTTTTCCAGCGCGAGCGTGACGGCATCGCTTAACGACAGGCGAAGCTTACCGTCCTTCAGAACGTCTTCGATGCGGGTCGTGTTTCCGAAACTCGGCGGCGGCACTTCACGAGCCATATAGGGTGCAAATGGATTGGGGAAGTGGCCCTTTGGCCTGGCGTACTCGACGAAGCCCTGCGCCTGCGAGAACGCGGCAGCGAAAACCAGGCATAGTGGAAGTAAAATTTTCAAAAGTCGAGGCAAATTTAGTTTCATTCGATACTCCATTGTTCTCCTCAATGGCTTACTCGTAATGCAGCGTAGGACGGGATCGACTTGCCCCCTCGACGCAACGCTGCAGTAGAAAGCCCGCTATGAAGGGCTAAGGTGATCACTTCCATCGCGACCTCATCTAGCCACCGCAGCCGGAGCGTTGGCCTGGGGATTCGCAGGATCGCTGGTGATCCAGCCGTCGAAAAGCTGGATGGTGCGATGCCCGTAGGAAGCATTGAGCTCGGAATGTGTCACTTGAATGATTGTGGTTCCTTGGTCATTAAGCTTCTTGAAGAGCTCCATGATTTCCTTGGCTTGACTGGAATGCAGGTTGCCAGTGGGCTCGTCGGCAAGGATGAGTTTCGGATTCCCAACAACTGCGCGAGCAACGCCTACAAGCTGCTGCTGTCCGCCGGAAAGCTGGTTAGGAAACAGGTCTTTTTTGCCCACGATTTGAAAGCGATCGAGGATTTCGGCAACCATGCCGGCGCGCTGCGAACGCGAAATGTTGCGATAAGAGAGCGGGACATCAAGATTCTCGTAGACCGTGAGATTGTCGAGCAGGTGATAGCTCTGAAAAACAAAGCCGATGTATTTTCGATTCAGATCGGCGCGCTTCTTTCGGTCGAGTTTATGCACTTCGTGATCGAGCAGGTAATACTCACCGTTCCAGCTATCGTCGAGCATGCCAATAATGCTGAGGAGGGTCGACTTCCCTGATCCGGAGGGTCCCATGACGGTGAGGAACTCGCCGTCGCGAACATCGAGGTTAATTCGGCGCAACACATAGGTTGAGCCGGCCGCTGTTTTGTAAACTCTTTCAACATTACGTAACTGAATCATTCCTCACCTATTTCCATGTAAATGTCTATCTATTGGTCGCGCAAAGCGACGGTGGGCTCAACCGCAGTGGCCCAATGCGCCGGCAGGTAGCTGGCCAGGAGCACGGTCGCAATTAAAAGCAAAGATGTCGTCACCAGCGTCACTGGGTTGAACAAGCTGACGCCGTACAAAAGGCTGGACAACACTCGACCCGCAATCATGGTGGTCACGAGTCCCAGGGCGAGTCCGGCGAACGCAAGTCTCATTCCCTGGCTCAGTACCATGCGCAATACATCGACTCGGCCCGCTCCCAGGGCAACCCTGATGCCGATCTCGCGGGTTCGCAGTCGTACGGAGTAGCTGATCACGCCGTAAAGCCCTAAAGCTGCCAGCAGCAGAGCGAGACCAGCAAAGACAGATAGAAGCATGACAAGAAAACGCCGGCTGACCATGGAATCATCGACGCGCTGATCCATGGTCTTCAGATCGTAGAGCGGCTGGTTTGGATCGACCTGGAGGAGCGCGGCCCGCATGCCGCTAGTCAGACTCCCCGGAGACACGCCTTTCCCGCGCACCACGATTCCGGCGTTTAGAGCCGGCTGCTGATTAATACAGAAGTAATAGAAGCCTTCATTGGTGTCAGCTTCCAGCGAGGAACTTTTGGCGTGCTTGACAATGCCCACGATGGTGAACCCGGGATTGTTGCCGTCGGCATTGATGTGCTGTCCCATCGGGTCTTCGTTCGGCCAATATTGACGGGCCAGGGTGTCATCGATGATTGCGACCTGTTCTGTCTTGATGCGGTCTTGGGAGGTGAACAAACGCCCTCGTAAGAGAGGAATACCCAAAGTTTCGAAGTAGCCTGGGGAGACGCCGCGAACATTGCCATGCGGACCGGGATCGTTGGGAGGCAAGACTCGTCCTTTAATCGAAAAGGAAGCCGAGCCTCCGTTGTTCGAGAATGGAAGTGCATCGGCAATGCCGGCTGCGGCCACTCCGGGAATGTTTTTGAGTTGCTCCTCGAGTGCGGTATAGAACGCGACCTGTTGTGCGTCATCCTTGTATACGGTCTTGGGCAAAGAGACCGCTGCCGACATCAGGCCGTGAGGATTGAATCCGGTGTTCAATTGCGCCACCTGCTGTAAGCTGCGCAGCAGCAAACCAGCGCCCACGAGCAACAACATGGCCATCGCGATTTCCGCGATCACCATCGCGGAACGTAAACGCTGGCGTACGCTGCCGGTGGTACCGGAACGGCCGCCCTCCTGTAGGATTTGGAACCAGCGACTGTGAGTCATGTGCCACGCCGGCGCGGTCCCGCAGAGAATGACGCTCAAGATTCCGATCGCCAGCACGTAGGACAACACTCGGCCGCCGATGTGGACGGAGATATTGGCGGCGAGGCTCGGCGGCGCGAGCAACAACAAAGAAGGAATAGCAAAATGCGCGACCAGCAGGCCCAGGCCGACGCCGACCATCCCAACCAGGAGACTTTCCAGAAGCGCCTGCTGCACTAACCGGCCCGGCCCTGCTCCCAGCGCGATCTGGATCGAGATTTCGTGCTGCCGTCCGGAGGCGCGCGCCAGTTGCAGGCCGGCAATATTGGCGCAGGCGATCAACAGCACGGTCAACACAGCGGTCAGCAGGACGGCAAGGGGTTTGCGAAGACTCCCGGCTACAAACTCGATCAGTGACACCGCGAACATTCCCCAGCCCGAGCGCTTGCTGAAGCCGTTCGGTCCCTCGGCGGCGATGTTCTGTTGCGTGCGCAATGCCAGATAGGCGTTGGCTTGCTGGAGCGTAACTCCGGGACGCAACCTGGCCACGGTAAACAGACTTTCGTTGTGCCGATAGTTGGGGTCGTAATATTGGCCGCTGGGCAACCCGATCGGGGCCCAGAGTTCGGCGCCATTCGGCCAGTCAAATTCCGCCGGCATGACTCCGACAACCTGATACGACTCCTGGTTCAGCAACAAGGTCTTGCCCACGATTGCGGGGTCGCCGCCAAAACGGTCCTTCCATGAGCGGTAGGAGATGATCGCTTCCCGATTGGCTTCCGGTTGGTCTTCTTCCGGCCGGAACACTCGTCCTAACAGAGGATGTGCCCAGAAAACGTCGAACCACTGCCAGGAGACCTGCGCACCAACCAAGCGTTCGGGGGTTGTTCCATTGCCCTGGTAATTGAAAGCCTGCTGCCGCATGATCGCCGCCGAAGCGAACACATCTTTGCCGGCCAGCGCGTCAGCAAAATCAGGCGGCGAGAAATTGATGCTCTGCAGATCAGGAACAAAGGAATACTTGGAGCGCAACGCGAGAACGCTCTCGGGATGAGGAATCCCGCTGGGATTCAGCAGAATGGCGTTCATCACGCTGAACACGGCGACGTTGGCGCCGATTCCCAAGGCCAACGTCAGCGCTGCGATCACCAAGAATCCGGGCGTCTTGCGTAGGCCTCGCCATGCGTAACGCATGTCCTGGGAGATTGCACTCATCATCTGCTCCTTTGTTTACTCATATCTCAGCGCGACCATGGGATCGACACGAGCTGCTCGTCTTGCGGGGATGTATCCGGCAGCGACGGCAACGAAGCTGAGCACAATTGTGACAATCACGAAGGTCAATGGATCAGTCGCGCGAATGCCGTAAAGCAAACCCGCCATGAGACGCGTGAGAGCGAACGCGAGAGCCAAGCCAACGACTACACCGACTGCTGCAAGCCGTCCGGCGCTGCCCAAAACCAGCCGAATGATGTCGCGATAACTGGCTCCCAGTGCCATGCGCACGCCGATCTCCTGGGTGCGCTGCCCGACAACATAGGAAATCACGCCGTAGATGCCGATGCTGGCCAAGGTGACCGCGAGCAGGGCAAAGACAGTCAAGAGGATCATGGAGAAGCGTCGTTCAGCCAAAGAGCGGGAGATGACCTCGTCCATGGTTTGCACCCCAAACAGAACCTGTGCGCTGCTCATCTGGCGATTGGTCTGACGAATGGAATCGAGCAATGCCGGTGTGATCGCATCAGCGCGTAGAATCACGCCCGATCCGGACGACGCCAGAGAAATATAACGATCTGGCATTTGCATCGAGGAAACGTACATCTCCGCGCGGAGCGGCTGAGTGTCGTCGGTGTCCAGCCCCCACTGTTTCACGTGTCCGACAACCCCGACGATTTGCACTTTGCCGGATCGGGAATTCTCAAAATTCAGAGTTTTGCCGATTGGATCCTGGGATGGGAAATACTTTCGCGCAAAAACATCGTCGACGACGGCAACGCCGGGCGAATTCTCGTTATCTTGCGGGTTGAAAAAGCGCCCGCGGACGAGCGGAGTACCCATGACCTTCAAGTAGTCGGGGCCGACGACGTAAAGAATGGTCCACTTCATGTCGTTGTTGCTGCTCGGCTTGGGTTCTCCCTCGGGCCAGAACACTTCCTCGTCGTCCCAACCCATGGGAAGGGACTCCCAGGAAAGGGATGCGGCTCGGACGGTGGGAATGTCAGCAAACCTGGCTTCGAGGTCGCGATAGGTAGCGCGAATCGCATCCGGCGTAGCCTTCAACATCGAAGGCGGCAGCGAAACATTGAATGTGAGTACGTTGTGCGGATTGAAACCGGGATCGGTTCGCCAGAGCTGCGCCAAGCTGCGAAGCATGAGCCCCGCGCCAATCAAAAGCACCAATGCCAGGCTAATCTCGGTGACAACAAATGCGCTTTGCGTGCGATGTCGGCCGCCACTGATGCCGCGGCCAGCTTCTTTGAGCGAGTCATGCAAGTTAAGCTTCGACGTTTTCAGGAACGCGGGAGTAACGCCGGAAAGCACTCCCGCGAGGAACGAAATACCGAGCGCAAATAAAAGCACGCGAGAGTCAAATGAAACGGCTTCGGCGCGAGGCAGAGCGGCCGGTAACATCCCAAGCGCTGCCTGCGTTCCCCACAATGCAAGAAGGACACCCAGTCCACCGCCGACCATTCCCAGCAGGACGCTTTCTGTGAGCAGTTGGCGAATAATACGCGAATGTGCCGCACCCAAAGCAGTGCGGATGGCAAATTCTCGACTCCTCCCGGTTGAGCGAGCGAGCAGTAGATTCGCAACATTCACGCACGCGATGAGCAAAACGAAGCCGACAGCGCCCAATAAGACCAGGAGCAGTGGGCGAACTTCACCGACAATCTGCCGTTTCAGCGGGACAATCTTGGCGCTAATTCCCTTATCGTCGTCCGGGAATGCAACCGAAAGATTGTGTGTGACGGATTGCATGTCGCTGCGCGCCTGCTCGATGGTGACGCCCGGCTGCAACCGTCCTATCCCGTGAATCCCTAAACCCGCGCCCCGTCGGCTCAGCCAAGGATTGCTCCACTGGCCGATAGGCACATACGCCTGGCTCTCGTGGAAGCCGGGGATTTGCAGGTGAAAATTCGCCGGAATCACGCCGACGATCGTGTAGTACCTGCCATCGAGCGTGATTCCCTGCCCAACAATTTCCGGATTCGAATTGAATTTGCTCTGCCACAGGCCCGCGCTGACCATCGCGATCGGCAGGCCACCAATGCGATCCTCTCCGGGAAGAAAGGTGCGGCCAAGGACAGGTTTTACTCCGAGCACGTTGAAGAAATCGGAGGACACGTACTCGCCGCGCACCTGCTCGGCGTCGCCAGTTCCCGTCAGACTGAAATCATTGGCGCGGGAAATCGCCATTGAAGCAAACGTGTGATTGTCTTTCTGCCAGTCGAGGAAGTTGGGATAAGAAATCGACCCGCCTTCAAAGTTCGCCTTGCTTTCGTGCAGCGCGACGAGTTGCTCGGGATGCGAAAACGGCAGCGGATTCAGCAGGACGCCATTGACAACCGTGAATAGCGCTGTGTTGGCTCCGATTCCCAAGGCAAGCGTAAGCGCAGCCACGGCGGTAAATCGCGGAGATTTTCGCAGACTGCGAAGTCCGAAGGCGATGTCCTGGAGCAACGTCTCCATATCACTCGTACCTCAGTGCGACCATGGGATCGACCTTGGACGCACGCCATGCTGGGATAAATGCGGCGAGGGCCGCGACCACTGCGAGCAGCACAATCACGGTGATTAGCGACAGAGGATCAGCCGCGTTGAGTCCGAAAAGAAAGCTATGCAGCAGGCGGGCGCTGGCCAGTGACAAAGGGATTCCGATCAATACACCGGCTGTCACCAGCAGCAGGCCTTCCCGCAGGATTAGCTGCGTAACGTCGCCGCGTGCTGCGCCCAAGGCCATGCGTACGCCGATCTCCCGCGTGCGCATGGCAACGGTGTAGGACATCACGCCATAAAGACCGACGCATGCCAGCACCAGAGCCAATCCGGCAAAGAAGGCGGACAGCTTGGCGAGCGCGATTTGATTGGCAGCGGCCTGATCCACGAGCCTGTCTAGCGTTTTCGAAAAGGAGATCGGAACGTTGGCGTCTACTGCCTTAATCTGGCTTACGATGTTGTTGACGGAAGCCGAGGCAACCCCTCCAACTCGCGTCTCGATCACGAAATCCGGCGGATCCGGGACTTGCTGAAATGCCATGTAGAAGCGAGGCTCGACACGCTCTCGTAAGCCATTACTGTGATCCTTCGCGTCGCGAGAGATACCGACAATTGTGATCGGCTTATCAAGCCAGTCCTGATCATCAATCCGGAACTGGCGTCCAATCGGGTTTTGTCCTTGAAAGAAGTGTTTGACCATCGCCTCGTTCACGACGGCCACGCGGGTTGATGTCGCGGTGTCCTGCGCCTCTATTCCTCTTCCTGCCAGAATCGGAATGCCAACCGCGCCAAAATAATCGGGTCCAACGTAATCTTCATTCGACTCGCGCGCTTCATGGCTGGCATTGAATCCCGGTACGAGGATGGCATCGTTCGACTCAGTGCCGGCAAATAATCCGTTGCTGGAGTAAGTGGCCGAATGAACACCGGGCGTGCTCGCCAGACGAAGAGCCAATTGCTGCGCAAGTGCCTTCATCTTCTCGCCGGTGTATCCCGCGGAAGGTGCATCCACGCGAGTGATCACAAGGTGCTCGTGGTCGTAGCCGAAATCCTGGGTCATTAATTTTTGCAGACTACGAACCAGGAGAGTGGCGGCAAACAATACCAGCAAGGAAAGCGCAACTTGTCCAGCGATCAGCCCTTTGCCTACACCGAATTTATTGGTTCGCTCAGGAGTGGATCGTCCTGCATCTTTCAACACCGACGAAATGTGGACTCTTACCGCCCGCAGTGCGGGCATCAAACCAAACAGAATTCCTGTCACCAGGCAGACCCCAACCGTGAACGCTAGAACACGAGCGTCCGGAATAACTGGAAGGGTTGTGTCGGAACCGAAAAGAGTGACCAGCAGGCGCACACCCCAAACTGCAAGCAGCGAGCCGGCTATACCTCCCAGAAACGCCAGAAGAATGCTCTCGGTGAGCAGTTGCCTCACCAAGCGCAACCAGTTCGCGCCAATGGCGAGGCGAATCGCGACTTCACGGTTGCGAGACGATGCCCGAGCAAGCATAAGGTTGGCAACATTTACGCAGGCAATAAGCAGTACCAGACCCACGATCCCCATGAGCAAGAGCAACGGGACCTTGTAGTCGCTACGCAAGTCAGACAGGCCGCTTCCACCCGGGACAACGCTAATTTTCATGTGGGTGTCACGAATGGCCGTGCGATCGTCCGATGAAAGTGCCGCGCCATAAGGACCTTGCACCGCTTGCTGGAACACCACATTCAGGTTGGATTCGGCTTGCGCTGTGGTAACGCCGGCGTTAAGTCGGCCAATCAAGGTCAGCCAGGACACGTTTTCAGATTTCAGCCAATGCCGTCCGCGCACAATCTCCGATTGCATCGTCACAGGAATGAAGACTTCCATCTGCTCGCCGACGACGTCGCCTTCGAAGCCCGCCGGAGCCACACCAATAATCGTGAACGGAAATCCATTCAGCCGGATCTCGCGATCGATAACCGATGGGGAGAGCGCAAATTTGCGCTGCCAGTATCCGTAACTCAGCACAGCTACAGGACCGGCATTTTCGGCTATATCATCGGACTCAGAGAGCAAGCGACCTGCCGCGGGCTGCAATCCGAGCACGCTGAAATAGTTCCCGCTCACCATGCGTCCGACAACTTTTTCAGGAACGGTTTCGCCGGCCCCCACACCTAGCTCGATATGGTGATCGCTTGCGGCGGCACACAGACCGCTGAAAACCGAGTTGTGATCGCGCAACTCTTTATAAAGGGGGTAGGAAAAGATCTCTGTGCGCGGCGTGCCATTGGAACGGTTGTTTGGGAGACTGGGGTCCCCGACTACAACCAACTGCCCCGGGTTGCTGACGGGAAGCATTTTGAGTAACAGCGCATTGACGACCGTGAAGATCGCAGTGTTGGCGCCGATGCCCAGTGCCAGCGTGAGCACGGCGACCAGCGTGAATGCTGGATTCTTTGCCAGCATGCGAATGCCATAGCGCACATCCTGCAGTAGATTTTCCATTTCACTCGTCCCTCAACGCGGCTAGAGGATCGATTCTGGTAGCGCGGCGCGCGGGAATGTAGCAAGCGCAAAGAGCCACAAACGAAAGCACGGCCGCAACGGCGAGATAGGTGATCGGATCTGTCGGACTGACCACCAGGAAAGTTTTCATCAGCCGCGCGCTGGCAAACGCAGCGGCCAGACCGACGGCGAGACCAACTGCCACCACCAGCAATCCCTGCCGGAAAACCATCTTCAGAATGTCGAATGGTTCCGCGCCCACGGCCATGCGAATGCCAATTTCATGCGTCCGCTGGCTGGCGGAATACGAGACGACGCCATAAACACCAACAACAGCCAGGACAAGCCCAAGAACCCCCATGGTGGCTGCCAGAGCGGCGCCGATCTGGAACAACAACAGCCCGTTCAGAGTGTCCAAAGCTTCGGTCATGGTTTGTACGTCAAAGACGGGCATTGCAGGTGCCAGCGATTCAATGGTCCGCTCGACTTGCGGAATCATCGTGGCTGGCGCAACCGACGTCCTGACTTGGAGGATTGCCAGGGAGTTGCCGGCGAAATGCTGCGCCACAGGAACGTAGAAGTATGGATTGATAGTCCCGGTAATGCCTTGAACGCGCGAGTTCCTGGCTATGCCGACTACCTCAATCGAGTGCTGCGGTTCACTGCCGATCTTGAAGTGTCGGCCGATAGGGTCGGCGTTCGGCCAGAATCGCTTGGCCATAGCTTCATTGATGACCGCGACATAGGAGGTGGTCTGCGTGTCGCGCTGGTCGATGGTTCGACCGCGAAGCAGCGCAATTTTCATGGTTTGAAAATACTCGTCAGAAACGTCGTTGTAGACCAGGCTGGGCTTTGCTTCTCCAGGAGCGGGTTGGTAACCGTCGATCTCGACGGTGTCCTGACTGCCCGTGTACCCCATCGGTGCCGCGACCGCGGTGCTCGCGGATTCTACGCCCGGGAAAGCGCGGACACGCTCAAGCAGATTCTTGTAAAATCCGCGTGCCTGTTCTTCATTGAAACCAACCTCCGTCGGGTCCATTGCAAAGTTAATGACCCCGTCGGGACTGAAACCGAGATCACTCTGCTGGGCTGTTCCGAGACTTCTCATAAAAAGCATGGCGATAACAAGCAGCATTAATGATCCGGCGACTTGAGCCATCACCAACAAATCGCGCAACCCGTGGCGGCCAGAGACGACGCCACGCCCGGCCTCGTGCAACATCGTGCCCAAATCCTGCCGCGACGCGCGGAAGGCAGGAACCACTCCTACAATCACCCCGGTTGCAATGGCAATGACCAAAGCAAAACTGAAGATTCGCCAATCAAAGCTGAAGTCGAGCCGTACCGGAATATCGAAATGAATGTGGATTGAACTGAGCAGTGAACTTCCCCAAAGCCCAAGCAGAATTCCGGCTGCACCACCTGCCAACGCCAGCACGACACTTTCCGTAAGCAACTGCCGAATGAGGCGGAGGCGCGCCGCACCTAGCGCGACCCGGATAGCCATTTCACGAGAGCGGACGGTGCCACGCACCAGCAGAACATTGGCGACATTCACGCAGGCCAACAGGAGCACCAGCGTGGCGAGTCCCAGAAATAAGGACGAGATGATCGCCATGGTGTGTTTGGGATCGGGGTTGGGGCGAGATTGAAGCTCCGGAAATACTGCCAGCGACAAGGCCTTCTCGCTGTCGGGATACTGCTGTGCCAGACGAGCACTGACCACGTCGAGTGCTGTCTGCGCTTGCCGCAGGCTCGTGCCCGGACGCAATCGCCCGTAAGCAAAAACCATGCGAATTTGCCGATTGGTCAGGAAATCGCTCGGATAACCGTCGATGAAAGCCATGCCCAAGGGCACGTAGGCTTGACATCGTAAGAATGAATTGATTCCGTCGAAGGCCTTTGGACCTACTCCGACGATCGTCACCGGTCGTCCGTCCAGGGAAACTTTCTTGCCGATGATTCCGCGATCGCCGCCGAAACGGGTCTTCCAGTACGAATAAGTCAGCACCACGACAGGATCGGCGCCCATGACCTCACCTTCCGATGGGAGAATGAGGCGACCGAGAGTGGGCTTGAGTCCGAGGATGGTGAAGTAATTGCCGCTTACATAGTTGGTCAGGATACGGTCGGTACGACCGTCGGCATTGAGGCCGTCCATGCCGAACTGGTAGGCAAGAATGTCCGAAAAGACTCCCGAGGTCTGGCTGCGCACGTCACGGTAGAGCGGAATGGACAACACATTATTGTTCGAGCCGTCCTTCTGCATTTGCGTCAGGACGGTAATTTGTCCCGGACTCTGTACCGGCAACGGCCGCAAGAGGAAAGAATTCACCATGCTGAAGATGGTGGTATTGGCGCCGATGCCAAGCGCCAAGGTGATTACCGCGATTGCGGTGAATCCCGGGGCTTTGCGCAACATCCGCAGACCATAACGAATGTCCTGAAGCAAGCTTTCCATATCATTCCTCCCGCAGCGCCACCATTGGATCGATCGAACTGGCACGTCTGGCCGGAAGATAACAAGCCGCCAACGCAACCAGGGTCAAGAGAACGGCTACGGTCGTAAACGTAATGGGATCATGCGTGCTGATTCCAAACAGCAGCGTTCCCATCAAGCGCATAAGCCCGACTCCAACAAGAAGTCCGATAGCAACCCCGATCAGCGCCATCTTTCCGGCTTGCGCGAGCATCATGCGCAGCACATCGCCCTGCTTCGCTCCGAGCGCCATGCGGATCCCGATCTCATGCGTCCGCTGGCCGGCGATGTAGGAAATCACTCCATAAATGCCGATCGAAGCCAGGATCGTGGCCAATCCAGCGAAAGCTCCCAACAGCGCCATAGCGAATCGCTGCGAGGCCAGCGACTCGGAGATGGTGTGGGACAGAGTCCGGGTGCCGTAGATGACAATTCCGCCATTCACGGTTTGCGCAGCGCGGCTAATGGGCTGAATATCACTGGTCATTCCGGGCTGCACGCGGGCGATGACATCGATGCCGTGCGCAAACATCATCAGGAGGTTGTCCGGAGTTTGGAGCAACGGGAAGTAACACTGCGCGATGACCGGGGATTTCTCATTTTCATCGAGCCCCCACTGTTTTATGTGCCCGACGACTCCCACGATTTCCGCGGTTGTATCCAGGATGCTGAAGTGCACGCGCTGGCCAATAGGATCACGGGTACCAAAAAAGCGTTTAGCGAATTCTTCGTCGACCACGACCACGAACGGAGCCGTCTCGTTATCAGCTTCGGTCAGATAACGTCCGCGTTCGAGCGGAATTCGCATGACCTTCAGGTAGTCGGGTTGGGTGGCGTAGAACAGCGAATACTTCATGTCTGCTTGCGAAGCCGGTTTGGCCTCTCCGTCTAGCCAGAGGGGCAGTTCGGAATCGCCCCACATGGGAGAAGATCCCGCAGTCAAGGAAGCAGCCTCAATACCCGGCGTATTAGCGATCGCGTCATGGAGTTGGCGGAAAGCAGACCGGATTGCCGCGGGCGTTGTGCCCAGAGGTTTTCCCGCCGCCAGTCCAAAGTCCATCACGTTTTGCGGATCGAACCCGGGATTCACATCCCAGAGCTTGGCAATGCTGCGGATCATCAGTCCGGCGCCCGCGAGCAATACCAGAGCTAGCGCCATTTCTACTGCCACAATGGTCCCCTGCGCCTTGTGCCGGCTGCTGGAACCTCGGCCACCTTCCTTTAAAGTGTCCTGAAGATTCTTTGCCGAAGTCTTGAATGCAGGAATAAGACCGAACAAAACACCGGCAATGATCGAAGCAGCCAGGGTGAACAACAACACACGCGCATCCAGGTGAATCTCTTCCGCTCGAGGCAACGCATCCGGAAGGGCTTTAATGGCCGCCTGTGTTGCCCACCCTGCGACGAGTAGCCCCAGCACTCCGCCGGCGAGTGCCAGCAATACGCTTTCAGTCAGCAACTGCCGAACGATGCGCTTGGGGCTTGCCCCGAGCGCGGTGCGAACCGTAAATTCCCGCATTCTCGCGTTCGAGCGTGCCAAGAGGAGGTTTGCAACGTTCGCGCATGCGATCAACAGAACAAAACCGACCGCCGCAAGAAGTACCAAAAGAAACGGACGGATGTCTCCGGTGATGTCTTTCTTCAGGGGTAAAACGGTGACGCCAGTGTCTTTGTTGCTGTCGGGATACATGCGGGCCAGGTTCGCAGCCACCGCATTCATATCTGCCTTGGCTTGCTCGACCGTCACTCCCGGTTTCAATCGGCCGACTGCGTCCATCCCCATGCCGGTGTGGCGATCACGAAACAGTGGATCACTCCACTGTCCGATGGGTACAAACACATCTTTGTCCTCGCCGAAGTTGTTGTTCCGATAGTGAAAGCTCTTCGGGATTATGCCGATGATGGTGTACGACTTGTCATTGAGATCGATGGCTTTCCCCAGGATGTCAGGGGATGCCGCAAATTTGCGTTTCCACAAACCTTCGCTGATCAACGTGACGGGAGCTCCTCCAAGTTGATCCTCAGAATCGCTGAAGGTTCGGCCTAGAAGTGGTTTCACACCAAAAACCGGAAAGAATGTTGCTGTAATCATCCCTGCTTTGAGTCTTTCCGGCTCGCCGGTTCCGGACAGATTGAAGTCGTCGCTGCGGTAGGCTGCAATCGCGGAAAAAGAACGATTGTCCCGCTGCCAATCAAGAAAATTTGGATAGGAAATGGAGGCATTGGTGAAACTGCGCATGCGCGAATAGAGCGCGCACAGTTCATTCGGATTTTGATATGGCAGCGGATTCAGCAAGACCCCGTTGACTACGGAAAAAATGGCGGTGTTTGCGCCGATTCCGAGCGCGAGGGTAACAATTGCGACCGCGGTGAAACCGGGCGATTTGCGCAGCATGCGCAAGCCGTAGCGAACGTCTTGTAGAAGGCTTTCCATGGGCGCTACCTCAGACCGAAGTTTTTGTGAAGATCGCAGGACCCGAGCGCGTCAACTCAGGCCACCTCGACGCTCTCCTCGACGACGCGGCCGTCAAACAGGTGAATCTGCCGCTCAGCGTGCTTAGCGAAACGGGGATCGTGAGTAACCATGCAGATGGTCGCGCCCTCGCGATGGAGATCGCGTAACAGATCCATCACCGCTTCGGCATTGCGGGAATCCAGGTTTCCGGTCGGCTCGTCAGCCAGCAGGATGGAAGGCGTTCCCGCGAGCGCACGGGCCACTGCCACACGCTGTTGCTGACCGCCGGAGAGCTGCGACGGGTAGTGCTTCGTGCGGTGGCTCATGCCGACGCGCTCCAACGCGGTTTGCACTCGCTGCTTCCGCTCGGCACTCGGCATGCCGCGATAGGTCAGCGGCAACTCAACGTTCTCGTACACGTTGAGATCGCCAATCAGGTTGAAACTCTGGAAGATGAACCCGATCTCCCGATTGCGAATGCGGGAGCGCTCGCTGATGTTAAGGTTCGCCACGGCCTGGCCGTTGAGCACGTAAGTCCCGTCGGTCGGCGAGTCCAGCAAGCCAATTAGCGCCAGCAAAGTAGATTTGCCGGAGCCCGAAGGTCCGGCAATAGACACGTACTCGCCCTTGCGGATCTCCATGTGGATCCCGGAAAGCGCGTGCGTCTCCACTTCGTCGGTATAGAAAACCTTGGTGATGCTTTCCATGCGGATCATCGTGCCATTCGTTGCAGCCATATCGTCCCCTGTGATTGATTTGTGTTCGCGAGCCGCGCGACTACTCCAGCCGAATTCGGTCGAAGTTATCCCACCGTGACATATCCGACAGAACCACCTGGTCGCCCTCTTTCAACCCTTGCAAGATCTCGACTGTATTTACTGAGCTCCGTCCCAGCTTGACCTGGGTCCGAACTGCATTGGAGCCATCCGGTTCCAACTTGAACATCCCGACCGTACTTTGCTCCTGGCCGAAGGCAGGACGCCCCACGTACAGGACGTTCTCCATCTTTTCCAGATCGATGGTTCCGTCGACGCTCAGGTCAGGCCGGGCGCCTTGCGGCAGCGCGCTGTCCAGTGATACGTCAACGGTCACGGTTCCGTTCTGTACAGACGGATCAATTCGAGTAACGTGACCAGAAATTACGCCGTTGTGGGTATCAACGGAGGCCGGCTGACCGAGTTGAATGTCCTTGGCCTGGGTTTCCGCGATCTTCAGTTCAGCTTTGAGGCGTTGCGGCTGGACGACCTTTGCCAAGACTGTCCCGGGCGTGACATATTGACCGACTTTGAGCGGGAGTTCCTGAAGGACACCGCCGATACCCGCCCGCACATGCAATTTGGCGAACTGGTCGGCTTTTAACTGGGCCAGGGCGCGAATCTGATCGACTTCGGCCTGCTTGGCCTGGAGTTGTGCTTCCAGAACCGCCGTGCTATTGACCAGCCGCTGTTTTTCGATGTCGTCGCGGGTGGCAAGCTCATCCGTCTTCTGTTTCGAGACCTTTTCGCTGAGTTCCGAGATGACCCCAAGCTTCGCGAGTTGGGTATCTATATCGGATTGCATTTTGGCCTGGCTGTATTCGGACTGGGCCTGAGCGGCCAGCGACTTCTGCGCCAGGACTTGGCTCGCGAGCTGTTCCTTGAGGTTCTTGTAATCAGCCTCGGCTGCCCTGAGCTTCAGAGATGTATCCAGGGCTTCCTGCTGGAGTTGGGGATTGCTCATCTCGAGCAACACCGTGTCCGGCTTCACCGATGTCCCGGGAAGCTCGAAAATCTTGTCGACCCGACCTTCGGTGATGGAAGGAATCCACTGAATGGAACCCTCCATCGGGGCCAAGGTCCCAAGTCCGCGTACCTGACGCAGCACCGAGCCGCGTTTCACCGTGTCGACCCAGATTGTGGATCGTTCCACGGTGGGGGCTGCGGGCTTGAGGCGAGACAGTCCCATGGTTACCAGTGCGAGAAGAACAATTCCGACGGCGATATAAATGATCTGCCGCTGGCGTTTCTGGCGAGCGGCGTTAGGGCGTGCGATGTCCATTTGTGTAAGGAATGGCACGCTCCCTGCCACAGCTGCCCCCAGGCAAGTTGTTTCGTAGCTATGAGTTGGGTTTACATGCGCGATTGTCTGTTTTTTGCGCTTGCCCATTCATGGGAGAAAGTGTCCGAATACGAACACCGCTTGGCTCACCAGAATCATGCAGAAAGGACACTGCTCATTGAAGTTCGTGTGACTTACAAAATGTGCTATATCCATCTTCCTTTCGCCGAATGTTGCTACGAAAAATCATATCGGAGGAAGCGTTTCCTCCAATTCCTAGAATGCTGCCTTCCGTAAATCCAGAGAATTCAGTAACTCCAGTTTGGCCAATTTATTGCACGGCAGGTGACTACTCAGGGAGCCCAGATGCCGCAGGAGATTTCTGTTTCCTATCAGGCAGTGAAAAGCAAGGTGTACAAGCTTATCGACGCGGCTGTAGAGGGTGAAAAAACCGACCAGCAGATTCGCGAGTCGATGCAGCGATGGTGGAAGCTGGTTCACCCGACGGATCGGGCTGTGGCGCAGAAGTATCTTTTGCGCGTTCTGGAGCGGTCCCACGCCAGCTTGAACGCGATGACCCATGCATTCCTCGAGTCAGCCGAGCATGAGCCTCCTCATGAGGCACTCCCGGAGAAAATCGCCAAGGCTCAGCCGAATAATGGGCACTCCCGCAGCGCTGCGGCGATGTAGAAGCGCTCTTTGGTCGCTGCCTGGGCTTATTTAAATCTCCCTTCCCTGTGCGATTGGTCATCGACAAACGACCAACGATGCCTTTCTATATGTCGTAATACAGCGCAAACTCATAGGGATGCGGCCGCAGGCGGAGCGCATCTACTTCCTTGGCACGCTTGTAACTGATAAAGGTGCCGATCAGTGCTTCGGTAAAGACCTCACCCTTGAGTAGAAAGGCATTATCGTGGTCAAGTGCGTCGAGTGCATCCTCGAGTGATCCGGGCATTGATGGGACATTCGCCAGTTCCTCGGGCCCGAGATCGTAGATGTCTTTGTCCAGAGGCAGTCCGGGATCGATCTTGTTTTCGATTCCATCGAGTCCGGCCATCATCATCGCCGCAAACGCCAGGTAAGGATTGCAGCTCGGATCCGGTGGCCGGAATTCAACCCGTCTAGCCTTGGGAGCGGACGAGTACATCGGAATGCGGCACGCGGCGGATCGGTTACGCCGTGAGTACGCAAGATTCACTGGCGCCTCAAATCCCGGAACCAAGCGCTTATAAGAATTAGTGCTCGGCGCAATAATCGCCGATAGCGCCGGTCCGTGGGCAATCAGTCCGCCGATATACCACAGCGCCATCTGGGAAAGCCCGGCATAGCCATCTCCCGCGAACAGCGGCTTCCCTTCCTTCCAAAGAGATTGATGGGTGTGCATGCCGCTGCCATTGTCCTGGAAGATTGGCTTCGGCATGAAAGTCACGGTTTTGCCGCAGCGGTACGCAACGTTCTTAACGATGTACTTGTAAAGCATCATATGATCGGCCGACCGGACCAGCGAATCGAACTTCAAATCGATTTCCGTCTGGCCGCCCGTCGCGACTTCGTGATGATGGCACTCCGCTTCGAGGCCGCACTTCAGCATGGTCATCACCATTTCGCTGCGCAGGTCCTGGTAATGATCGGTCGGCGGCACGGGGAAGTATCCTTCCTTAAAGCGCGGGCGGTAGCCTTGATTATTTTCCTTGCGTCCGGAATTCCAACGGCCTTCCTCGGCGTCGATGAAATAAAAGCCGTGCTGCTCCCGCTGATCGAAGCGCACATTATCGAAGATAAAAAATTCCGCTTCCGCGCCAAAATAAGCAGTATCGGCGAATCCCGTCGAAGCCAGGTAATGCTCCGCTTTTCTGCCTATGTAGCGCGGGTCGCGATCGTATCTTTGCTTGGTCACCGGGTCGATCACATCGCACACCATCACCAGCGTGGGGACCGCGGTGAACGGATCGAGCACATGTGTGTTCGGGTCAGGAATCAGCAGCATGTCGCTTTCATGAATGGCAGCCCACCCGCGAATAGAGGAACCATCCATGCCAAAGCCTTCTTCGAATGACGATTCCCTCAATTGCTCAATCGGAAACGACAGATGATGCTGGAGCCCGGGTAGATCGGTAAACCGCAGATCAAGCATTTTGATTTCGTTCTTCTTTACGAATTCCATGACGGTCTTCGGATCGGTCATAAAGACTCCTGTCACGGGCTGCATATTTGGGGAGACGTGAGCCTGCTAGAATTTGTCGCAGCGGCGGACATTAAGTGTAAAAGCTGGCATCGCGATCTTGGAAATCGATTGTTTTTATGGCACGAATAAGGCCAAGTTATGCTGATTCACCCTTGAGCTAGCCGGACATGGACTTCGATCAACTGGAAACGTTTCTCGAAGTGGCGCGGCTCAGCTCTTTCTCTCGCGCCGCGGAGAAGCGTTTTCGCACGCAGCCGGCCATCTCCTCCCAAATCCGCTCGCTCGAAGAAGAAGTTGGAGCGAAGTTACTGGACCGGTCGGGCGGAAAAGTCTCCGTCACTGCGTCGGGCAAGCTGTTTCTAAAGTTTGCAGAGGAGATCCTCGAAGCTCGAAAGATGATGATTACCGCGGTCGCCGAAAGCGAGCGCGTTCCCAAAGGCGAGATAGTCGTCGGGGCGAACGAAGGCACATGCCTGCATATTCTTCCGGAAGTCTTTGCGGAATTTAAGAAGCAATATCCGGATGTAAACATCAGTATCACGCGGTCCGATTACGCACAGATTCTGGAATCGGTCATCGATAACTCAGTCGATTTTGGGGTCGTCTCGCTGCCTGTCAATGATCCACGATTGACCATCGTTCTCATTCATCGCGACGAACTGGTGATTATCGTTCCGCCAAAGCATCCATTGTCGAAGCTGAAATCCGCGACGATGGCACAGGCGGGTGCATTTCCGTTGATCGTGCCCAAGGGCGGTCACACTCGCGATGCGCTCGAAAATCTCTTTTATGAGCGCAAGCTGAAACCGCGCTTCACGATGGAACTCGATTCGAGCGAATTGCTGAAGCGTTTCGTTGCGGCCGACGCGGGCATCGGTTTCATTGCCCGATCTAACGTCCTGGAAGATATTCGCGCAAATGCCCTCGTCGCCATTCCAATTTCTGATGCGACAATCCGTCGGGACCTCGCGCTGGTTTTCCGCAAAGACAAAGCCCTCAGCCGGGCTGCGTTGGCGTTCATTGACATCACCGTACGCATAAAGACCGTAGATATGATAGCCGCCGCGAAGAGATAAGAACGTCCGAAGATTCACCTCTAAGGACACGAAGGAACACGAAAGGGATCTTGGAGAAATTCTTCGTGGGACTTAGCGTCCTTCCTGGTTATGAATTACGAGTTAGAATTTCTAAAGGTGAGATTCCTAAAGTTTTTCCCATTCTTTGCTCTCCTGCTCATGCCAGCGGCTGCGCAGAAACGTAAGGCCGAGAAACCACTTCCCACTTCTGCATACAAGCTGGTCTCGGTAGATGTTACCGGGACGCAGCACTACAAACCTGAGGATGTGGTCCGCGCCTCTGGCCTCCAAATCGGCCAAACGGTCCACGAAGACGATTTCACAGATGCGGCGCGTCGCTTAGGTGACACAGGAGCATTTCTGGACGTCGCATACAGCTTCAGCTTCGATCCCGACGGCACAAAGCTGAACCTGCAGGTCAAAGATGCCCAGCATTTCGCTCCAGTAAGGTTCGAAAACTTGGTCTGGTTTTCCGATCAGGAATTGGCTGAGAAACTTCACTCTCAGGTAGCGCTGTTCAATGGCGAGCTGCCGGTGACCGGAAAGCTTCCAGATGACCTCTCCGAGGCGCTGCAGGCCCTGGTCGATGAAAAGAAGATCCCGGCGAAAGTCGATTACGAGCGCATAGCGCACGATGACGGGCCGATAGAAGCATTCTCCTACAGCGCGACCGGGCCGCGCATCGGGATCCGCCATGTAGAGTTTTCTGGAATCTCTCCCGAGCAGTTTCCGGCGCTCGAGGCCACTGCCGGCAGTTTTCGTGGCGAGGAGTACGCCAAGTCCAGGATCCGGCGGCAGGAACAAAAGACTATCGTGCCATTATTGCAGCAGCAGGGATATCTGAAAGCCACGTTTGGCGAACCTCAGGCCAGGGTCGCGCAGAGCGAGGAAGATGACGTTCTGGTCGACGTGACCTTTCCAGTGGACGCCGGCGCGCAATACAAGCTCGAGGAAATCACCATCTCGGGAAATAAAGTTTTTTCGACCGACGCTCTACGTAAGTTGATTACGGTTCCTTTGGACCAGCCGGCGAACCTGGTTCTTTTCAATAACAATGTCGACGCGATCAAAACCCTCTACGGATCGAAGGGTTACATGGATGCTACGATCGATTCGAAGCCGGAAATCGATGATTCGCGGCACACAGTGAAGTTTCCTCTGACGATCCATGAAGGCGACGTCTTCAAGATGGGAGAGCTCGAGATACTCGGCGTCGACCCGCACACCAAAGATCGGTTGCAGAACAACTGGACCATTCTTACCGGCGAGCCCTACAACGCGAGCTACACCCGCCGTTTCGTGGCCCAAGCTTTGCAAGATGTACTGAAGACCGGAGAGTGGAATACTGACATCCGCGAGACGCTGGATCAGAAAGACAAGACCGTGGACGTGACTCTCCGCTTTGACCAGAAACCCTGAGCTTCACGGCGATGTTTGGCAGCTCACCGCCTCCGGTGATCGCTGTGGCTGACGATTCGCAGTTTTGGAGCATAATGTTACAGAGGCGGAGTATGGTTGCCAGCTCTTCCGCCGAAACGATGCAGTCGCGCGGAGCGATATAATGACTACCCTCACTATGGAAAAAGCGACGCAGTACGAACTTCGTTTAGCCGAGCGCATGTCACGGCTCGGAACTGAAACCGCCTTCGAGGTTTTAAACAAGGCACGTGCGCTGGAGCGGCAAGGAAAAAATATTATTCACCTGGAAATTGGTGAACCGGATTTCGATACGCCAAAGAATGTCGTGGAAGCGGGCGTAACCGCGATGCGAGGCGGCTGGACACATTACGGTCCTTCGGCGGGACTTCCGGATCTTCGGCAGGCGATCGCCGATGAGGTGAGCCGCAGCCGCGGAATTAATGTCAAAAGCGATGAAGTGGTCGTAGTGCCGGGTGGGAAGCCAATCATCTTCTTCACGCTGTTGGCCCTGGCTGACGAAGGCGACGAGGTGATCTATCCCAACCCCGGATTCCCGATCTACGAGTCGATGATTAACTATCTGGGCGCGAAGGCAGTGCCGATCCGCCTCCACGAAGAAAAAGATTTCAGTCTTGACGTAGGCGAACTTGCGGCGCTGATCACGGACCGCACGAAGCTGATCATTCTTAATTCGCCACAGAATCCGACCGGAGGCGTGCTGAGCCGGCAGGACATCCACGACATTGCCGAGGCCATTGGCGATCGCAACATCATGGTTTTATCAGACGAGATTTACAGCCGGCTGATTTTCGACGGCGAGCATTATTCGATCATGTCGGTGCTCGGGTTTAAAGACCGCACCATCCTGCTGGATGGATTTTCGAAGACCTACGCCATGACCGGCTGGCGAATGGGGTATGGCGTGATGCGATCAGACCTGGCAACGCATATGACGCGGCTGATGACAAACTCGAATTCCTGCACCGCAAGCTTTACGCAGGTTGCGGGTATCGAGGCCGTCCGCGGAGACCAGGCATCGGTGGACCACATGCGGTGCGAATTTCAGCGCCGACGCGATGCTTTCGTGGCCGGCCTGAATCGAATCAAGGGCTTTTCCTGCCGGATGCCGAAAGGCGCGTTCTACGTTTTCCCCAACGTCACGCGAACGGGTTGGAAATCGAAAAAGCTGGCTGACACTTTGCTGGAAGAAGCTGGGGTGGCTTGCCTCTCAGGAACCGCGTTTGGCGAATATGGGGAAGGCTACTTGCGGTTCAGCGTGGCAAATTCGTTGGAGAATTTGAACCAGGCGCTCGAACGCATCGATGCCTGGACGAAAAGGAACCTGTAAATCTTAAACCGCAGATAACGCCGAGAAGCTAGACTCTCGGCGTTTTTGCTGGATGGACCCGAAAGCAAAGCTCAAACCGCCAAGTTCGCAAAGTGCCGCAAAGATCGCGAAGTAAGTCATGAAAAAAACTCCCAAGGCGGGCCGTCCGCATATGCCAGGGTACGGACTTCCCAAAGGGACGAAGGGCCTGCTGCCATGGAGTTGGGCGGAACAGCGGCTGAAGAAAAGCCACAACTACTGGATCACGACGGTCAAGCCTGAGGGAGCGCCGCATACGATGGTGGTATGGGGCTTGTGGATGGACGGCGGTTTTTACTTCAGCACGGGACGGGAATCCCGCAAAGCGAAGAACCTGAAGGAAAATAGCCGCTGCATTGTTGCCACCGAACAGGCAAATCAAGCCGTCATCGTCGAAGGAGTGGCCGAGGAAGTAATGGACGTGCCTGTTCGCCGGCGATTTCTACCCATCTACGAACGCAAATACAAGTTCGACATGTCATCCATGGCCGAGGATATTCTTAGCTTGAAAGAGCCAATTTACTTAGTGCGTCCCGCCGTGGTCTTCGGCCTGGACGAGAAGAAATCATTGTCGTCTGCCACCCGCTGGAAGTTTTAACCCCCGCCGCTGTGTTACGACGTCACATCCGCTTGTGATAAGCCGCACTGAGCCAAGCGATACCCCCGCCTAAACTCGATTTGTGGCAATCCAGCAGGGCACAGGCGCCAATGTTCGTCCTTCGGCGCCGGCCCAGAGGGTTCAACTATGTCGATAAAGAACTCACTTTCAGGCGAGACCATCCGCAAATACTCACTCGAGGACTTGGAAGATGCAGCCAAAATGATGCGCGGCTACGACTTGGTTGCATTGTGTGCTGCGGGGTCGGGGCATGCCGGCGGAACGCTGTCGATTATGGATATCGCCGCCGCGCTGTACCTGCGAGTCGCCGATCACGATCCCTGGAATCCATCCTGGCCGGACCGCGACCGCATTATCTGGTCCACCGGGCACAAGGCACCGAGCTTGTATTTGGGGCTGGCATTCGCAGGTTTTTGTCCCATCGATGATGTTGTCCTGCTTAGAAAGCTCGGGTCGCCTTATCAAGGGCATCCGCATTGGTTGAAACTGCCTGGAGTGGAAGTGTCGACCGGATCACTCGGACAAGGCTTGAGTGTCGCGGTAGGAATTGCGTTGGCGGGCAAGTTAAACGGCAAGAACTACAAGACGTTCTGCATCATGGGCGATGGCGAGCAGCAGGAAGGGCAAATTTGGGAAGCCGCGATGGAAGCTGGCCACTTCAAGCTCGACAACCTCGTCGGCATTCTCGACAAGAACAGGCTTCAGATCGACGGCTGGGTCTCCGACGTAATGAGCATCGATCCAATTGATGAGAAGTACCGCAGCTTTGGTTGGGACGTGGTCCAAATCGATGGCCATGACATGAACCAGGTCGTGGATGCGCTCGAACGAGGGAAGAAAAGTTGCTCCGGTAAGCCGACGCTTATCGTCGCGAATACCGTCAAGGGCAAAGGCGTGAGCTTTATGCAAAATGTTGCCGGCTGGCATGGCAAGGCTCCCAACCACGAAGAATTAATCAAGGGCCTGATGGAACTGGGAGTAGCTGATCGCATTCCCGTGCAGCAGTTGCTGGATAAGGCGAACCAATATCAGGCGGAAATCGATCGCAAGCTCGATGCCAAGATGCCGAAGTTCAGCAGAGATTATTGGTGGAACACAGGCGAGAGCATGAAAGCGCAAATGAAGCCCACACGAATGGGCTTTGGGCAATCACTGGCGGAGAATGGAGGCGACGACCGCGTCGTTTGCCTGGGCCTGGATATCTCTGGCTCGATCACTATCAGCGAGTTCTACGCCAACAAGCCGGAACGCAAGAAGCGCTGGATCAGCATGGGGATTGCGGAGCAGTCTGCTACGGCGGCCGCCGCTGGCCTGGCGAAAGAAGGCAAGCTACCGGTATTCGGCACCTACGGAACATTTGCCGCCGCGAGAAATCTTGATCAGATTCGAACCTCGATCTGCTACGGAAATTTCAACGTGCTGATTGCGGGCGCACACGGGGGCGTGTCGGTCGGCCCCGATGGAGCGACCCACCAGGCCTTGGAAGATCTGTTCGCGATGTGCGGCTTGCCGAATATGTCAGTTGTCGTTCCCTGCGATGCTGTCGAGACCAAAAAGGCGACGGATTACTTACTGCTGAAGCACCGCGGCCCGAAATACATCCGGTTCGCTCGCGAAGCTACGCCAATCGTGACGGACCAATACACTCCATTTCATTTCGGGCAGGCGAATGTAATTCGGCTGCGCGGGGAAGACGACAACTTCGCCGAGGCATTTGAAACCATACTCGCCGCGGACCATGAGAACGAAGATGAAGATCTGAGCATCATCGCTTGTGGCCCCATGGTTCCGGAGGCGATGCGGGCCGCGTGGATTTTAAAGCGTGAGTTCGGGTATGAGACTCGCGTACTCAATATGCACACGCTTAAGCCGATCGATGAGGCCGCGATCCTGCGAGCGGCGCGTGAAACTGGAGTAATTGTGACCGCCGAGGAACACCAGATCGGAGCCTTGGCATGGCCCGTCAGTTCGGCAATCACCGAGACTCCCCTGCTTTATGGTGTGCCGATCATCACCGGGGCCATAGGCGTGAAAGACCGCTTCGGTGATTCGGGCGCGCCTTGGGAACTGATCAAGGAATTCGAGGTCAGTGCGGAGCACATCGCCAAGAAAGCGATGGAATTGATACAGGTGAAGCGAGCTCGCTTTGAAATGCCGCTGCCACAACTGGCGGTGCAGGGAAAATAGCTTTCGAGACATCCGTGAACTTTCGGTTTGATTCCGTTTTCTACTACGTTTCTGACCTGGAGCGATCAGTCAGATTTTATCGGGATGTGTTGGGGTTCACTTTTGTTTCGCAGGATACCGTTGCCCGGTTCGATGTCGATGGCCTGCTGTTTGAAATTGTGCCGGGAAACGACGAACTACTCTCTGGACAAGGCAATGCTCGCTTCTGCTTGCTAGTGGACGATGTTGATCAAACCCTCAGAGAACTTCGCGCTAAAAACGTTGTCACCAACGGTCCCCACACGAAGAGTAATGGTGTGCTCGGCAGCTTCAGAGACCCGGATGGAAACGAAATCTGCGTCTGGGAATACGACGGGGCCCAAGCGCGGAGTTAGCGCCGGACAACGACCTGGGATCCGTCCGGTTCGTATCCCTCGTCTTCCAGTGTTTTGCGGGCAGCCGAGCGAAGCGTTTCCTCGTCGGCGTTCTTTGGCGCATTACAATGACGCCGGATCACTTCCTCTCCCGCCTCAATCCTCAACAGCCACTGCGATTTTGCTGCATCCCAAGAAATCTCTACCCGGTCGGCATGCATATTGTCTCCCAGCAGTCTTACTGTGTTACTTACTGCCTTTGGTTAGCTTGAAAGAAGGCGAAACCGGCGCCTTGTGGATCGGAAACGATCGAAAAGCGGCCGACGTCCTCAAGAGTGACGGGTTCGCCGTGCACGTGTGCTCCGAGCTGCTTCGCCTTAGCGGTACTGGTATCACAATTGTCCACCAGGAAATATGGCATCCAATGCGGAGGTATGTTGGGAGGAACGAAATGAGCTGGCAAGATGCCGCCGATGAACTCCTCTCCGTTCTGGATGTGTACGTAACCTGATGGAGGCTTGTCATCAGTGTCGTCAATGATTTTCCAGCCGAATAGGTCGGCATAGAACTTGCTGGCGCGGGCCTGATCGCGGGTGTTCAAATCGCCCCAGCAGACTGTTCCCGGTTCGCCGGTGACGCCAAAACCGGGGTTCTTCTTTGCCTGCCAGACCGAAAAAGGAGCGCCCGTCGGATCTTTCAGGACAGCCATACGCCCCAAATCCATGACATCAAATGCAGGCGCGAGGATCTCTGCGCCAAGCTCAGCGGCTCGCTTCGAAGCCGCGTCGGCATCGGCGACAGCCACATAGAGCATCCAGTGTGGAGGTACGCCGTGAGCCCGTTGATCGGGACGAAGCGTATAGGCCGCAGCCGCATCACGGCCGTGCAGGCGAAACACGGTGTACACACCGTCCGGCCCCATCGGATGGTCATTCACTTCCCAGCCAAAAACAGATCCGTAGAAATTCTTGGCGGCATTCTGATCGTTTGTGCCTAATTCAACCCAGCAGAACGCACCCGGTTTGTGTCTGTCGACGTGGGGCATGGGGAAAGTATATAGCAGCAAAACTGAACCTTGGATGGCATCCTGAGCGGCTTCAGCACGAAGGAACTTACACGAATTCGGCACGCACACGTGGAACAGAGTACCTCGATCCCAAGTGAGAGTGCTGACTAGCACTTTCTTGCGGAGTTACATAAAGCTTTCTTCCGGGCTGAATTGAAGCGAATGGAGCCGTGAGTACAAGCCGTGCGCGTGCAGAAGTTGCTCATGAGTTCCGCGTTCTGCGATGTGGCCGTCCTGAATCACCAGGATGAGGTCAGCGTCGCGCACAGTCGAAAGACGATGGGCGATGATGATAGAAGTCTTGTTTTTCATGAGCCGCTCCAGCGCTTCGAGCACGAGTTTCTCCGAGCCGGAGTCGAGACCCGACGTGGGTTCATCCATGATGAGAATTGGGGTCTCGCGGAGCACGGCCCGGGCAATTGCGATGCGTTGGCGCTGACCTCCGGAGAGAGTCATTCCGCGTTCGCCAAGCAATGTGTCGTAGCCTTGCGGCAACTTCTCAATGAATTCGCTTGCATTCGCCAGCTCTGCGGCACGAATGATTTCGGAGCGGGAAGCTTTGGGCTCGCCATACGCTATGTTCTGCCAAACTGGCGCGCGAAACAGCATCGTTTCCTGCAGCACAAAGCTGAGTTGCTGCCGTAGGGACCGCTGACGATAGCGACGAATGTCGACTCCGTCGATCATCACCTTGCCGGATTGTGGTTCATAGAACCGGGCGATCAGGCTGATGATGCTTGTCTTCCCTGCTCCCGTGGGTCCAACCAACGCCGCGACTTGGCCCGGCTCGATAACGAAGCTCACATCCTCCAGAATTGGGGTTTCGGGAACGTAGCTGAAACAGACTCGATCGAAGTCGACTCTGCCCGCGAACTTCGGCGCTGGAATCGCGCCTTTCCTATCTTTGATTTGTCCGTCCGTTTCCAGCAATTCGCGTACCCGTTCGTAACCGACCGCAGCCTTGGAGTACGTGTCGGTCATCTTCGAAATTTCCTGCATCGGTTTGTACATCTTTCCCAAATACAGAATGAAAACGACCAAAACGCCGGCGGACATTCCTCCGCTCAACACCAGACGCGCTCCAAACCACAACACCAGACACGTGCCGCCGGCAACGATGAGATCGACAATAGGGCTGAGCTTGGCTTTCAGGCTGCGTGCCCGCAATGCCAATTCGATTCCTTCCAGGCTCTCCTCTTCCAGCCGCCGTACTTCATAATCTTCGCGGGCGAACGCCTTCACCACGCGAATCGATGACAACACTTCTTCGACCACCGATGTGATTTCTCCCTCCTTCTTCCTTACCGCGCGGGACGCCTTCTTGATCCGCCGCGTGTAGCTATAAATCAGGACAAAGAGCAATGGAGTCACAGATAGAGCGATGAGCGTGAATCTCCATTCCAGATAGAACATGACGCCGATCATGCCCACGAGGGTCAGGAGATTCACCACAATGCCGAGGAGCGCTTGCGTAATAAAGCTTTGAATCGCGTCGATATCACTGGTCACACGGCTGATGAGGTCGCCGGTGCGCTCGTGATCGTGAAATGCCAGCGAGAGTCGCTGAATATGGGAATAGAGCGTGCGGCGAAGGTCATGCGCGACCCACTGGCCCACGCTAGTGGTCAGATATTTCTCGACGTAAGTGGAAACCGCGTCCAGAGCCGCAATGGCCAAAACTGCTATGCAAGCAAATTGCAGTATGCCAAGTGATCCCGTGAATGAATGTAGCCACCGTTCTACAGTTGCATGATTGTGGTGACCGCGTAGCACATCGTCAAGCACGATTTTAAGAGGCCATGGCGCCAGCAGATTGGCGGCGCTCTCGCCCGCCACCGCCAAAAAAGCAATCGTCAGGGCAGCGAAATGAGGTTGTAAAAGCTCGCGCAAGCTGAGCCGAAATCCATGCCGCCGATTAGCCGAGGGGGGACTAAGATCCGCTGTTGTTAGCGACATGGCAATGGTTGTGACGCAAAGCCTGACTACGTCACTGAGGGATGTGCGAACTGAGAACGAGGTTGCACGGCCCTCACTGCGAGCGAGCTTACAAGTTATTCAACTCCTGGATTCGCGAGAGAACAATGGCGGTGAAGCTATCCACAACAGAGGGTTCGTAACCTGCCGCTCGGAAAGCGTCGCGAACTTGATGGGGCTTGAGTTGCGCGAGAAGACTTCCAATCCATTTCGCATCCCCTCGTGGGATGTCCCTGCCGATCCAGCGAGCGCGAAGTTCCTCGCGGTACAAGGGAACGTCAACAATGATCCCGAGCGGTGGCAATCTGGGGAAATCCAGGTCGAGCAAACCCGGAGTGATGCGTGCGATCAGCTTTCCTCGGCCATATGCTTTCAAATCACCCACCGAGTTGCGCTCCTTGTAGTCTCGGCGCGTGTCGCCGAATGCACTTCCAACATCGCTAACCTCATATATCTCGCGATTGGATTTCTTGTCTCGGAGGATGCTGTTGTTCCCGGCATACAGGTCCCAATTGCGGATCAACGCCATCATGACTCGTAACCCGTTGAACTCGCGGGTGCCATAAAACGGATTCTTACGCCAGTCCCAAGTGCCGACTTTCTTTAGACCCTCGTAGCGTCGCTGCAGCCGTAGATTGGGCACATCCCCGTTCATTCCCGCCAGCTTTTGCCCACGACGCAGGTGCGCAGGCATCTCGTCGACGTGCAGCATCGGGTAAAAATAATTCTCGTTCGCGCTATAACCCACCGCCCACAGCAGTCGGCTGGCAACAACTTCGGGACGTGCCTCCGGACCCAGCTTCGCCCGCCACTTGGTTCCGTCTGCGTCGCGCACATCGAACTTCGGATTAGTACCGTGCAAGTCTTCCGAGACAAATGTCAGCGGCGGTTTAGGCTGACCATTTCTCCCTGCAACACCCCAGAAAAGATCGCGCGAGCCGATGTCGCCGGGATCTACCCAGAGCACGGGTGTTCCATCGTGAGGATGCTCTTGCTCTTTTGTCTGGGCATATGCGCAACAGGAGAGCGAGAGAATCATCGCCATCAGACTCCATGCGCGCCAACGAGAAAGACGAGGCATGATTTTGCTGCTGTGGGATGAGAATAGAGCCATGCCAAGTTGCTGGAATTATCATTTAAAGGGAGCGTGCGGTTTAGTTCCTTCCAGCTGTGCGCCCGGCCCAGATTGCATCAGTAAGCAGGCTGTGGCTCAAAGCAATGTCGTAGAGGTCGAGCGAGTTCACCACAGTAACGCCAGGGAGAATGGCAACGTGCTCGATACCAGCACTTAGAAAAACCACCCACAAGATGTCGGCAAGAATCGCGGCGACGAATAACATGGGCAGCGGTGCACTGGGAGCAACCTTCTTACCGGCGAATGCGGCACCAAAATGCCCCACGAACATAACTGCCTCAGATCAAGATGGCCTGAGCTAAAACCGGCTCCGCTGTTGTTCAAAGCCCGACCGACAGGACATGTTAATCCAGTCTGGAGCACGCGACGAGATGGATTACCGGGATCCCGAGATTGCGGAGATTTACGACCTGATTAATCCGAGGGCGCAGGATACTGACTTTTACCTCTCGCTGGCCGGACAGCAGCCATGCACCGTGCTTGATCTAGGTTGCGGGACGGGCACACTGTGTTGCGCTCTGGCCGAACGCGGGCACCAAGTGACCGGTGTCGATCCCGCGGCTGCGATGCTGGCTGTCGCCAAAAGAAAGCCTTTCGCTGGTCAGGTGGAATGGGTCGAATCGTCGGCGCAGGATTATCGTTCTCAGAAGCGGTTTGAGCTGATCGTGATGACCGGCCACGCCTTGCAGTGTCTGCCGACGGACGTCGACGCTTTGGATACGTTTAAGACGATGCGGCGGCACCTCGAAAATCGCGGCAGGATCGTCTTCGAAAGTCGGAATCCGCAAGTGGATTGGGCTGGTATATGGGGGAAACGAAAGCCTGTGGTGCACAAATGCTCCAGCGGTGAGTTGATTGAAACGTTAGAAAATATTGTGAAAGACGATGAATTCGTTTCCTTCCAGACCTCATATCGATTCAAGGGCAGAGTCCTGACCACGAACAGCAGGCTTCGTTTCCCTTGCCGAGAGCATATACAAGAGCTGCTGCTCGGCTCGCAGCTCGCAGTTCGAAATTTGTTCGGGGATTGGGCCGGTGGAGGCTTCGATCCCGCGAACTCGTCGGAGATGATCTTTGTCGCGGAGACCGCTTCCGCTGACATCTAAGACGCAAAGCTCAAAAGGCCGTGCCTCGCGTTGCTATTCATAAGAACGGAATCAGGAATGCTGTTTTTTCAAGCGATTGAAGCAACTGGCGTTCCAGGGACTTCCGTTATCACGCAGTTGAAGACTGGTCTAAAGAGCGGCTGCTTTGATCCGATAGATAACTTAGACCGCAGCAATTCTTGGAGGAACCATGACCATCAGTGCAGTTTCACCCAACCCGGCCGGCGCGGACCTACAACCTTATTTCCAGCAGCGTCGCGCGCAGATGTATGACCTTGCGAAGGCACTGCAGTCGGGCGACATGCAAGCGGCGCAGCAATCGTACCAGGCCATTGTCAATCTCGGCCAGCAAGGGCCTTTCAAGAACGGCACACCTTTTGCGATGGCGAGCCGGGAGCAGGATTTCCAAGCCATTGGTCAGGCACTACAGTCGGGAGATTTGAATGCCGCAAAAGCGGCTTTTCGGGAGTTGGCTGGCACGTTCCGGCAGCCGCCGAGCCCTGGTGCGGCCAGTGTTGGGCAGGACGTCGTAGAACTGAGCGGCGGACAGTAGCGCTCAGTTTGCTACTTTGCATTGTCGGAGCGAAGCAGGTCTGAGAGCAGCTGCCGAAATGCGCTCAGTCGCTGCAGTCTGGCGGGAGTGGCTTCGATCATTTCCTGCTTCGCCTGGAACACTTTTTGTCCGTTGACTTCCGTAAGCACGCCTATGGCTTCGCCCATTTCCCATCCGGGCGTGCCGAGCATCTGCAGCCCTTCCGGACCCGGAACCAATAAGGCGATGCACTGATCGCGCACCGCTCCCACACATTTCGGAAAGCGCTCAAAGGTCTTGAGCTCAAAGCCTGCCAGGTAGAGTCGCTGCAGTTGTTCGGCAGGGACATGGGGTTGCATAAGTCAGATTGAAGAAGTAAGAAGTCAGATTGCAAAATTCGAACCGTCCACATTTTGCACTCGGCAATTTCTATATTCTAACTTCTCATTTGAGCTTTCCTACATTTTGTATCGCCCGAGATCCTCGTCGTTGAGATTCTCGAGCCATTTGCGAAGTTCTTCCTGGCTTACGCGGTCGGACGCACTAGCCGCAAGCTTTGAATTTTTCAGCACTTCGTCATCTACGAAGATAGGACAATCCATGCGCAATGCCAGCGCGAGTGCATCGGAAGGTCGGGAATCGATGCTGATGATGTGGCCATCACGTTCCAGCCATATAACCGCGTAGAAGGTGTCTTCGCGCAGCTCAGTAACCACCACCTTGTGGACCAGCGTATCCAGCCCGGTTAGAACGTTCTTAATCAGGTCGTGCGTCATCGGCCGTGGCGTACTGACCTTCTCTATCTCCAGCGCGATGGCGTTCGCTTCATAAATGCCTACCCAGATAGGCAAAACTGTATCACTGCCGGCGTCTTTTAAAATCACGATGGGCATATTGGTAACCGGATCCATCATCAGGCCACGGATTTTCATTTCGACTTCCATCGTGATCTCCCGAGCTTTCTCCGTTTTTTATACCACCAATTCGCCTATCAAACTGTTGGGAAAACACCCGGTGGTAATGACATTCACGTAAGTGCCGGGCGTTAACCGCTGATCTGCAGTAAAGTTCATGACCTTGTTCTGCGAAGTGCGCCCCATCCACTGCTGACGGGCTTCGTTTTTTCCTTCTACCATGACTTCGATTGCACTTCCTACGTGCCGCTGGTTGTGCTTTTTCTGAAGCGCGCGTTGATTCTCATTCAACACCGCCAGCCGACGGGCTTTCTCCTCGTCTGGAATTGCGTCCACCAATGTCAAAGCGGGAGTGTTGGGCCGCGGTGAGTACTTGAACCCGAAAATGCCGTCGTAGTGAACCGCGTCGAGAAGCGCCAGCGTTTCTTCGAAATCCACTTCCGTCTCGCCAGGAAAACCCACGATGATATCTGTTGTGATGCTGATTTCGCGGCGTGCGGACTTCATCCATGAAATACGTTCGAGATACTGGTCGCGCGTGTAGAGCCGCTGCATAGCATTGAGCATTCGGGTCGATCCGCTCTGGACCGGCAAATGAACGTGATCGCAAAGTGTGGGTGTGCTGTCGATCGCCTCGACGATGTCGCGGCCGAAATCCCGTGGATGCGAAGTTGTGAAGCGCACACGTCTGATTCCTGCGACCTCGCCGACGGCGGCAAGCAATTCAGCAAAGGTCTTTTGCCCGGCAGGATCTTTATAGGAATTGACATTTTGACCAAGCAACTGGATCTCGGTGTAACCGAGGTCAGCCATCTGGCGTGCCTCTGCCAACACGGAATGTGAGGTTCGGCTGCGCTCTTTGCCGCGAGTGAATGGCACAACGCAGTAGGCACAGAACTTGTCACACCCTTCGATGATGGTGATATAGCCGCGATGAGGATTGGTGCGGGCCGTGAACTCTGTCTCGAAGCATTCTTCGGTCTCGCGATCATCAAGTCCGGTAGCCCGCTTCCCTGCTTCGAGTTGCACGAGCATCTCGGGCAGATTGCGATAGGACGCTGACCCGCAAACAATGGACACATGCGGTGCGCGCTCGAAAATCTTCTCGCCCTCCTGCTGCGCCACGCAGCCCAGTACGCCAAATTTCTTGCCTTGAGCTTGGAGCCTTTTGTAATCAGCCAGACGATGGAAGACTTTCTGCTCGGCTTTGTCGCGGATGGAGCAGGTGTTGTAGAGAATGAGACCGGCCTCTTCGACCGTCTCTACCCGGCGGTATCCCTCGGACATAAGCGTCCCGATGACCTTTTCGGAGTCGTGCACGTTCATCTGACAGCCGAAAGTCTCGAGATAAAAGGTTTTCTGGCCCTCACCCGGCATATCTAGTCAGTATAACGCCGGGATTATCGATAGGAAACGCGGATGGCAGGGTCGGTAGTGGCTGAAACTGAATTCACGGCTCAGATTAAGCCACTACCGCAGGGTCCATGTCTCGCGGCTTTTGCGATGCACGGGACATCCAGAACTACTCGGCCCGTCGGTGCAACCGCTCTTTCCCGGTAACCTGCTTATATTTCTCAAGCACCTGCCGGACTGCTTGCAATCTGCCGAGCGAGGTCAGTCGCGAATCGCTTAGGACCTCGTCGATTTGCGCCATCCAGCACTCTACTGCGCGGTCCACTCCCGAAGCCATTTCGCCGATGATTGCGTCAATGATATCCCGTTGTATGACTGCCGTAGACAACCCACACCCCTTTCAAGAAATCAAGCGCCGCACTCTGATTACGAAAGCGCGGCGCTCCCCTCAGTGAACCTATTCCTGCGGAGCAGGCTGGGAATGCTCCTGCATGTGCTTCTCCATGCGCTGCTCACGCTTGGCCATAAAATCGTTGAATTTGGCCTTCTGCTCAGGCGTGAGTACCTGATAAGCCTGGGCAGCCAGCTGGGCGTGCTGCAACTCCATTTGCTGGTGAATTTGTGCTTCCTGGCTCGCAATGGCCTGCGCCTTCGCCTGATCAAAGCTGCCGCTGGTGACGAGCTGCATCATGGCCTTGTGACTTTGGTGCTCCTGCTGCCACAGAGGTTCCATGCTGGGCTTGGCGTTGTCATAGATCTGCTTGATTTGCGCCTGTTGTGCATCGGTGAGATCTAACACGTCAGTCATCATCCCCATCATCGGTCCAAACATCTCCCCGCCATGATGCGGCCCTTGCGCGAGTGCCGCGCTTGCTGTTAACGCAACCGCCAGCACCGCGATTCCTGCCATTTGTCCAAACTTCATGTGTGACTCCTTCTCCGATTGCCTGATTTCTGAACACGCTGTGTTCACTAGATAAGAACACTTTTCCCCAGCGCAGGTAGTAAAGTGTCGGTCAACCGGAGTAAAGTTTTGTAAAAAGCCCAATGTTGACAATTCTTTACCGCTCACGATCTAACGCGCTTGGTTAAACTGGATATGAGGAATATGGATCGCATTCTGGTCATTGATGACGACGTAGAGCTGTGCGCGTTGGTAGCCGAGTATCTGGAGCCGGAGGGATTCCAGATTGAGCCTGTGTACGACGGCAATCGCGGTCTGGAGCGGGCGCTCAGTGGCGATCACCTCCTCGTTGTTCTCGATGTGATGCTGCCCGGCCTGAATGGCTTCGACGTTCTGCGGAAGATACGAAACAGCTCAAAGATTCCAGTCCTGCTGCTCACGGCGCGGGGCCAAGACGTGGATCGAATCGTCGGACTCGAAATCGGAGCTGACGATTATCTTCCCAAACCCTTCAACCCTCGGGAACTTGTGGCCCGCATTCGAGCAGTGTTACGGCGCAGCCAGGCTGGAGAAAGGGCTGCGCAAATTCCTGACGTTCTACACGTTGGCGACGTCGAACTCGATCCCGCCACCCGAACCGTGCTTCATCAAGGCCACCCGGTGGAGCTCACCTCGGTTGAATTCAACTTATTGCACGTTCTGCTACGCGAGGCCGGACGTGTGGTCACTCGAGAGCAACTGGTAGACGAAGTCCTGAGCCGCAAGTTCTCGCCATTCGACCGCAGCATTGATATGCATGTCAGCAAGGTTCGCAAGAAATTGGGCGACACCGAGAATGGAATCGACCACATCAAAACGGTACGCGGGGTTGGTTATATCTTCGCCCATCCTCGTGAGCACGCCAGGGCGGAAGAATGAGAAGACTGTTCGTTAAAATCTTCGTCTCGTACTGGATCGCCCAGCTACTTTTCTTCGTGCTGGCGATGCTGGTCACTGTCGCGCTCCGCCCATCCCGCGAAATTTCCGACCTCCAAGCGCAGCAGGCAAAGTTTCTCGATGAAGTTCTACAGGCCAATCGAACCGGTGGCGAACAAGCCACTTGGCGGTATCTTAGAAGCGTCCACGAAACCTATCATGTGCGGCTTTTCGTTGTGGATGACAGCGGCAACGACGTTATTGGCCGTAAGCCCCCGGACTGGGTCGAGCGCGCTCTTCACCAAAATATGAGGACGGCGGATTCGTTCTGGGGACGGTTGCGACCGATACAGTTCCTTCGGGCTTCCACCACAACGGCTGACGGACATCACTACACGTTGATAACCGAGCTTCCTCCAGAACCTCATTTCCCTTTCGGAGTGCACGGGATTCCTGGGCTCGGGATTCTGATTGGCATCATCTCATCGGGCTTGGTTTGCTATTTCCTAGCTCGTTATTTGACCTCACCGATCGCCCGGCTCCGGGTCGCTACCCAACAACTGGCCTCCGGAGATCTCAGCGCAAGGGCTGGCATGCCTGGCTCCCGGCGGCGTGACGAAACCGCTGAACTGGTCCGCGACTTCGATCGCATGGCAGGGCGCATACAAACGCTCGTGACGGCGCAGCAGCGGCTCCTCACGGATATTTCACATGAGTTGCGGTCTCCTTTGGCTCGGCTGAGCGTGGCGCTCGAGCTTGCGCGTCAGCGCAGTGGTGCCGACGCCGCCAGCGCCCTGGATCGAATCGATCGCGAAACCACACGCCTCAACGAAATGATCCAGCGACTGCTGACGTTGGTTCGACTGGAAGGAGGCGACGATTCGCTGGAGAAATCGCCCGTGCACCTTCGCCAAGTGATTCAGGAAATCGCGAAGGATGCCGCATTCGAAGCTCAAAGCCGTCATTGCCATGTCCAGGTAGAAGCGCCGGCCGATTGCGTCGTGACCGGCAGCCCGAGCCTGCTCCACAGCGCCATCGAGAACGTTGTGCGCAATGCCATTCGTTATACGGAAGAGGGTACGAGCGTCATTATCCAGTTGGATCATGCACAGGGACCGAGTGGATCGGAAGCAATTATCCGGGTCATCGACTCGGGGCCCGGAGTACCGGAAGACTCGCTGGAGAAACTATTTCGGCCGTTTTATCGCATCGATGACGCCCGAGGTCGCCAGACGGGCGGCGTCGGATTGGGTCTGGCAATTACTGCCAGAGCCGTCTCATTGCACGGCGGAAAGGTTCGCGCCTCCAACCGGGCTGAAGGCGGGCTCGTCCTCGAGATTCGCCTTCCACTGACGGAAGTGGAACCCAGCGAAGAGGTCAATGTAGCCTCTACCGTTGCAGTTTCTAATAGATAAGCTGTTGTGTTGGCTTCGGTCCTGTTTGCCCTTTCGCCAGCTTTCCTGATAAACATTGGTGTAACTTACGTCGCGTCTTAACTCAGGAGAGAACGCCGGAATGAGGATTCGTTTGTTATCGTGCCTTGCGGTTGCCTTGCTTGGGCTTACCGCCTGCACCTCTCGAAGCGCAACGAGTTCTGCCAACGTCAGCACCGCGGTTTTGTACTTGGCGGCTCAAGGCGACGCGACCATTTCAGCATACGACGCCACACTCAGTTCAGGATCGCTCGCCGCGCTGGGAAACACACTCCCAACCGGCAAGATGCCTTTCGCAATCGCTCTCACTCCCTCGCTGAATGCGATGTTCGTCGACAACAATGGGTCCAACAGCGTGTCTGCTTATTCGATCAACTCCGATGGTTCTTTAAGCGCGGCGACGGGTACTGCTGCAACCGGAAGCATGCCGATGGGGATGGCCATCGATCCCTCCGGAAAATTCCTCTTCGTAGCCAATCAAGGATCGAGTAACATTTCCGTTTTTTCGATTAATGGCACGAGTCTGACGAAGGTTCCCGGCTCACCTTTCACCACAATTCCTGCCGGCACTGCAGAAGCAACCTTGCCGAGCGCGGTTGCCGTGAGCGCAACTGGCAAGTTCTTGTATGTGGCAAACAATTTCACGGGTACAGTCTCGGCGTACTCGATCGCTCCCTCGGGTACACTTTCTCCGCTCGGGCCGAACCCGTACATCGTGGGCAATGCGCCGTCCGGGCTGGGCATGACGCCGGATGGCGGCTTCCTTTATGTGGCCAATACGGGATCAAATAACGTTTCCGCGTTCGCCATATGTGACAAGGTCACCACCAGTTGTGCGGATCCCAGCGCTCCGGACGGAACGCTGACACAGGTAGCAGGTTCCCCGTTTTCTGCGGGACTTGGTCCGGTGGCTATTGCCGTCGATCCAGCTTTCAAGTTCCTTTACGTGCTTGATAAGCAGTCCAGCCAGATTTCGGAATACACTTACGCCCCCGGAACGGGTGCGCTAAGTGCGCTTAGTACCCCTTCGATTTCCACTGGCTTGACGCCGTTTTCCTTTGTGATTGTTGCGGGCGCGACTGGGACGAACCTCGGCAACACGCTCACCGAACCTACGGATTTTATGTACGTGACCAACAATGGAGCGTCGACCCTGTCGGCGTTCACCTTGAACACCACGAGCGGAGTTCTGACTCCTATCGGCATCGCGAGCACCGTGACCGGCGGAAATCCTTCTGCGGTTGCTGCGGACTGATGGTGCTCTAACGTCGTCCCTCGCTGGGTTGCGGTAAGCGCTCCCTGACACCGGAAGAGGGTTCTTGCTCGGCGATGGCAGCCTTTCCTATGGAAGAGAAAACATTGCAGAGGCCTACTATACCTGCCATGTATGGCGCGGTGCATATTTCGGTCCTGACCTTCAACACATCAACAATCCTGGATACAACCGGAGCCGCGGCCCCGTCCTGGTGTCAGGCGTCAGAATGCACCTCGAGTTCTAAGTGGTCTTTCTGCGCGCCATGTACGCGTAGACGATGGCGAGCAGCGGCGGCGCGAGTAAAACTCCCCAGAACGGAATCAAGAATCCCAAGACAATGGGCGCCAAAATCGACGCCCAGATCGGCACCTTCGCGGTCCGCCGCATGATATAAGGCTGCAGAACCAACCCGTCCAAGACCGCTATGCCAGCGTACAAAATCAGAACGTATAGTGGATGCTTCCAATCCTCCCACCCGATCGCTGCGGCCAGCACCGGACCCAGCATGCCCAGCACGGGTCCAAGGTGCGGCACAAACTGGAGAACCGCAGCCAAGAAAGCCCACACAGGTGCCAGCGGGATCTTCAGCCAATAGAGCCCGATGAACCAGAGGATGCCGACTGCCAGCGAATCCTGGACCTGTGCAATCGCCCAGTGCTTCAACGCATTACCGGTGATGTGAAGATGCTGTCCGAAATCCATGTACCTTGTGATGCAACCTCGCCGAGCCAATCAGCGCCGTTTCCCGCATGTTAGACTTCAAACAGATCCTCGCCGAGGCCCCAACATGAAATTTGGCGTAATTATTTTTCCAGGCTCCAATTGTGACCATGATGCCTATTGGACCGCTCAACAGGTCCTGAAGCAATCGGCGACATTTCTGTGGCATGAATCACATGACCTCCAGAACTGTGATGTCATCCTGGTGCCTGGTGGCTTTTCCTATGGCGATTATCTCCGCACCGGTGCGATCGCAAAGTTCTCGCCAGTCATGGAATCGGTTAAGAAATTCGCTGAAAATGGCGGTTTGGTGCTCGGCATCTGCAACGGATTTCAGATTCTCTGTGAGTCTGGCCTTCTGCCGGGAGCTCTGCTGCGCAACGTCGGCCTCAAATATGTTTGTAAGCCCGTACACGTTCGCGTGGAGAGCACGGACACGCCATTTACAAATGCCTGCCGTGAGGGTGAGGTTCTCACCATTCCTATCGGACATATGGAAGGCAATTATTTCTGCGACGAGTCCACGCTAGCGGAATTGAAGAGGGACCAGCGAATTGTGCTTCGCTACGCAGAAGCGGATGGCCGTATAACGCCTGAGTCCAATCCGAATGGCTCACTGGAGAATATTGCAGGCATTTGTAATGCGGGGCGCAATGTACTGGGGATGATGCCTCATCCCGAACGCGCATCTGAAGCAGAACTTGGTGGCACAGACGGCTTCAAGATTTTCGAATCTCTGGTCGGCGCCATGGCGGAAAAGTGAGCTTTACATTGCCGACTGGTCACTTCATGGAGTCTAGTGTCTGCAACCTGATATAGTAACTGCACCTCAAGCTTAGCAAGTTCGCAAACGGAGTCGCATTCTCTCAGGAATGATTAATCGATCTGCCAGCAAGGCATGGCCAGCTTTTTCTCTTGTTGCATTCTTGATATTGCTCATTTCGCCCGTCGCCAAGGCGCAAGAGGCTCCGCGATTCGACGTGTTTGGCGGCTTTTCCTACCTGCGCTTTGATGCCAAAACCATCGGCTACCCGGATTACAACAATCTGTACGGCTGGAATGGTGGCGCAACCGGTTACATCAAGCGAAATTTCGGAGTGGCGCTTGATCTGAGCGGCAACTATGGCTCCGAGATGAGCGCGTACCACTTCATGATCGGCCCGCAATACACGTTTCGTCGCGACAAATCGAAGTTTTACGTTCAGGGCCTGATTGGAAAAGCGCAGAACCGGGTCGATATCCCACAAACAACTCGCAGTCACTTCGAGAGTGTGGGACTCTCGTTCGGAGGAGGCGGCGGCTTTGATTACGATTGGAAACCGCGCATCAGCATTCGCGTTTTTCAAGCGGACTTTTTTCACAGTGACACGTTCGGGAGTTCGCAAAATGACGTGCGGGTTTCCACCGGGATCGTTTATCACTTCGGCCATATGGGCCACCGGCGCAGGCTGTAACTGAAACATGATGAGTCAACCACTTTCGAGACTGATTCCCCGAGGAAATTCGCTGGCAAAGAGTGCTGCAGCCATTGCTGGCCTGTTGCTACTGACCGGACTGACTGCATGCACATCCGGCAGCCATCTAGCGTACGTCACCATCCCCGGACAAAATTCGGTAGCCGCTTACCGAATAAAAAATAGTACCGACGCTTTTACCAGCATCGTCGGATCGCCGTACTTAGCGGGTCAGTCGCCATCTGCGATCGTAGTTCATCCATCGGGCAAATTCGCCTATGTCGCCAACCGGATCGATAACACAATTTCGCTCTTCAAAATTGACCAGACGATTGGCTCGCTTTCCGAAGTGTTACCGCGTACTCCGACGGACCTGGATCCTGTCGCCATGACCATGAATCCATCGGGGAGTCTTCTCTTCGTGGTCAATGAGGTCAGCAATACGATTTCCGTGTATTCCGTGAATGCCTCAAGTGGCGCTTTGACTCTTGCGGCGGGAAGCCCGTTTGCGACTGCTCCAAGTCCGATTGCCCTGGCACTCACGCCTTCCGGGAAATACCTCTACGTCCTCAATGGCAATCTCGGAATCGTGTTTGGCTATACGGTCACTTCCACAGGTGGGCTGCAGTCGCTTGGATCTCCCTTTACTGTTGGGACGGGCCCATTTGGTCTGACCGTGGATCCGAAAGAAAAATTCGTATATGTGGCGAATTCATCAGAAAACACGGTTTCGATTCTTTCGATCACGTCGACCGGAGCCCTGAGCCAGGTTTCAGGATCTCCGTTTCCCACCGGAACGACTCCGGTTTCCGTTGCCACCTCAACCAGCGGACAGTATCTCTATATTGCGAACCAGGCCTCGAGTGACGTCACTGCATACTCGATCGACGCGACCACCGGGTTCGCAACTCTCATCACAGGTTCCCCGTTTGCAACCGGCAGCGGCCCGGTGTTCCTGTTTACTGATCCGGATGGAACTTACCTTTACCTGGGCAGCCAGACCTCCAACAACATCACCTCATTCTCGATCGATTCTTCTAGCGGTGTTTTGACGGACACCGCCCAGACGGCCGCCACGACCCTGGCGCCTGGTTCAATGTTCGTGTTCAAGTAACCTCCCTGCATCGTGATCAATTTCGGCATCGTCGGTTTCGGATTGCACGCAGTGAAGCGCCTGATGCCGGGCTTCAACTCGGCGAAGACCTGTCGGGTTGTGGCGCTCTCGCGCCGCGATGTTCAAAAAGCTGAGGCTTGCGCGAAGCAATTCAACATCCCGCTTGCCTTCACATCTGTCAAAACTCTGTGCAGAAGCCCAGAAGTGGATGCGGTGTTTGTCGCGACACCCAATGCCTGCCACCTCGCGGATGTGCTCACGGCAATCGAGTGTAAAAAACCCGTGCTCTGCGAGAAGCCCATGGGCCTGAATGCAGGCGAATGCAAACGCATGGTGGAAGCTGCACGGAAAGCCGGCGTATTGTTGGGCGTCGCCCAGGTATTTCGCTTTGAGGAGAGCACGGCAAAGCTGCGCGAGCGCATCGTCGCCGGACAAATCGGAAAACCGGTCTTCGCGCGGGCTGAATTTTCCTTCCCAGGAGGCGCAGGCCACGCACGAGCTTGGCTGAACGACTTGGCGATTGCGGGCGGCGGGCCAATTGCCGACGTCGGGGTACACTGCGTCGACGCGCTCCGTTTCATTTTGCAGGACGAGGTCGTACGCGTGACGGCTCGTGGATTTTCTGATCGGGTCTCTCGCGAGGTCGAGGCAGCGGCAGCTTTGATCCTCGAGTTTTCGCGTGGAACTCTGGGCATAGTTGCGGTTTCTTTCCGCGCGGACTATCGCACTCCGCTCGAGTTTGTGGGAGACAAGGGAGTCCTGCGGGCCGATGATGGCCTGAATGTCGAACGCCCCATTAATCTCCAGCTGTGCCGCAACGGATCGGTCATAGAAAGCGAGACCGTTACAAACTATTTGGCGTATGCTCGGCAGGTCGATGCCTTCGCGAATGCGGTCGAGGGCAGCGGGCAATTCCCTATTCTCGGGGAGCAAGGCTGGCGAAATCAGGAAATCCTAGATGCCGCCTACCGAAGTATGAAAACTGGAAAAGCGGAAGAAGTTCCACGAGTACCTCCCACTTAGCTCACCTTTTACCTCCGCGCTCTCAGCTCTCCTCCAGTGTTCTTGTGCGCTTTCAGACGATTGTTTTGAATTGTGATCCTAACTTCCAGCTTTTTTTCCGACGCAATCCCCTCTACAATCCGCTAAAGCAAAAAAGGGGATCACACGTGCCGTTTGTTCCGCTTCTTCTTGGATTGGCGCTGGTCGTGAATGTGGTGTTCCTAGTCCTGCTGTTACGATTCCAAAAGAACATCAACAACAGCCCGCAAATAGAAGATATAAAGCGCATTAGCGCGTCAACGGAATCACTCCAACGTGCCCTCTCGAGCCAAATATCTGCCGCCATGGCGGATTCTGCTCAAAGGCTTGAACAGACCAAAGGTGATCTTCGCCAACAGGTCGCCGATCGACTCGCCGACGGGTTCGCGCAGATTCGAACCGGAGTGGAGTCGCAACTGCAGGCCGGACGCAAAGAACAGTCCGTCGGGTTAGGCGAAGCGCGAAAGGAATTGGCCAGTTCCTTGGCGCTTACCACCTCGCAACTGAAGGCCGACTTCGAGACACTGAATCAAAGCACCGTGCAGAGCCTGGACTCCATTCGCGATCGCGTGGATGTCAGACTTCTGGCTATCACCGACCAAGTCCAGCAAAAGCTCGACCAGAACATTAAGGAAGGCTTCGCTCAGTTTGAAAAAGTTCAGCAACATCTCAAAGCAGCCGAGGAGCAACTACGCGAAGTCGGCGCGCTGGGACACTCCATCAATGATTTAAACAACTTGCTCAAGCTGCCGCATTTGCGCGGACAATTTGGCGAAGCGAGTCTAGAGCGCCTGCTTTCAGATTTTCTGCCCGCACACATGTTCGAGATGCAGGCTTCCCTGCCCGAAGGCGGCGGCCGGCCTGATGCAGTCATCCATTTCCCTGATCGCCGGCTACCGATTGACGCCAAATTTCCGCGTGAGCAAGTGCTCGCGTTGTTCGAAAGCGCAGATGAGGCTGAGATCAACGAAGCTCGCATCGAGTTCGTCCGTGTCATGAAAGCGGAAGCGAAGCGAATCAAAGCTTACATTCTGCCGGAACACGGGACGACCGACATCGCTCTGATGTACTTACCCAGCGAAACGCTTTACATGGAAGCTGTCCGTAACCGCGATCTTGCCGACTGGCTCAATCAGCAGCACGTGTTCCCGGTTTCGCCCAACACGCTTTTGATGACTCTAAAAACGATTGCCTTGGTTCATAAGTGGTACGAAATGGCCGGGCGCTTTGAGAAAAGCCGGATGGAGCTGGCTAAGGCGCAAAAATCGTTCGACTACTTCCAGAATCAGTTCGAGAATGTCGGCAAGAGCCTGAACAAGGCCCAAGAGGCTTTCGACAAAGCCTCTACCCACCTGAAAACATATCGGGGACGCGTCTCGGCGCTCAGCGGACAGGAGCAATTGGCTCTGGATACGGCGGCAAACTCCGCGGAACCACTGCCTCTGACCGACAAAGCCAGCGCGTAAGGTCACATGTGGTCCTGAGCGGTGTGACACAAATCCCTGGGGGAATTGTCGCCATGAAGTCGAAGGATCCTACCAGTTCTGCGTTCTGCGTGTCGGGCTGCAAGGAATTTCCTCAATGCCACGCTTGACCCACCACTCTCGCGTTCCCTATCGTCTTATACGAAAGGATTGTTTATGCGAATTGGTTTTGGTCTTCCTAATATTGGCCCGCTCGGTTCGCCGGAGTCGGTCGCCCGTGTCACGCAGCGCGCCGAAGAATTGAAATACGACAGCTTGTGGACGATCGAGCGCCTGCTGTGGCCACTTGAGCCGCAAACACCTTACCCGGTAACACCCGACGGCAAACTTCCCGAAGGCTACAAATATTCTCTTGATCCTCTCGATACACTTACTTTCGCCGCAGCGAACAGCAAGATCGTCGCCCTGGGCACCAGCGTTCTCGATATCCCTTACTACAACCCAGTGACTCTGGCCCGGCGCTTGAGCACCATTGATGTTCTATCGCATGGCCGCTTGCGCGTTGGCCTCGGCCTCGGCTGGTCGCAAGATGAAATGGACGCCACCGGCGCAAACATGAAAGAGCGCGGCGCTCGTGCCGACGAATTCCTTCAGGTGCTCAAGACCATTTGGACGACTGACCCAAGCGAGTTTCATGGCAAATTTTTCAAAGTGCCCAAGTCGCATATCTATCCGAAGCCGGCGCAGAAACCGCACCCACCAATTTATATGGCCGCATTCGCGCCGCCCGCATTGAAGCGGGCCGCGACCTACGCGGACGGATGGAACCCGGTCGCTGTCCCTATCGACGGCATGATCCAAATGTTTGGGGCGATGAAGCAAATGGCGAAAGAAGCAGGCCGGAATCCGTCATCGCTTCAGATGGTCGTCCGCGCCAATGTTCATCTCACCGACAAACCTCTGGGCAAGGATCGTGCGTTGTTCGCCGGCACGCTCCAGCAGATCAAAGAAGACGTTGCCGCCTGTCAGCGGATCGGCGCTCACGAGATCATCTTTGACGTAACCTTTCTTGCGCAATCGTTAGATGATTGGCTGGATCTAATGGCCCAACTGCGGACGCTGGTCTAGTGCCTCGCACGTTTCCCAAGTTGGAAGCACGGTTAGAATCCAGCTTCGATCCGCGACCGCGGATCGAGATAGTCACGTAGGGCGTCACCGATGAAGTTGAAGGCCAGCACAGCCAGCATCACGGCTGCGGCCGGGAAAAGAACCAGATGCGGGGAATCAAACAGATGCGCTCGCCCATCGTTGAGCATGGTTCCCCAGCTCGCGGTCGGAGGGGCCACGCCCAAACCTAAAAAGCTCATGGTAGCTTCCGCCAAGATCGCTCCGGCCATGCCGATCGCGGCCTGCACGATCACCGGCTGAATGATGTTGGGAAGAATGTGCCGCACGATGACACGGAGATCGCTCGAACCGAGCGCCCGCGCCGCTTCCACAAATTCCCGCTCCCGCACCGCGAGCACCTGCGCTCGCACCAATCTCGCGTAGCCGACCCAGCCTCCCAAAGAAAGCGCAAGGATCAGGTTGAAAATACCCGGGCCGCGAAAAGCCACAAACGCGATGGCGAGCAGGATCCCTGGAAACGACAAGAATGCATTCATCACAACCACGTTCACGAACCGATCCACGCGACCGCCGTAATAACCAGCAATCGAGCCGACGATCAAGCCCAACCCTAACGACCCAACGACTACGCAGCTCCCAACCAGCATGGATATGCGTGATCCGTAGATCAGCCGCGAGCAGATATCTCGCCCCAGTTCATCCGTGCCGCACCAGTGGGCTGCCATTGGCGGCGAGAGACGCGTCGGGAGACTGATTGAAGCCGGATCGTAGGGCGCAATCCACGGCGCCAGTATGGCCAACAGCACGAAGACTACAACCAGCACCACACCGAGCAGCGCCAGTGGATTGCTGCGGGCTGTGCGTGGAAGCGAAATTGCAGTCGTGGCCACAGGTTGAAATCTTAAAACGCAGAGGACGCAGAGAGAACCGTTATCATTATTTGCAAACTTCTCATTGTCTGATTCTCGGGTTCACCACCGAGTACAGCAAATCCGTCAGAAAGTTCACCGCAACATATGTCAATCCAATCGCAAGAATGCACCCTTGAACCAGGTAATAGTCGCGATTGCCAATGGCTTGGATCGTCAACCGCCCAATACCCGGCCAGGAAAAAATCGTCTCCGTCACGATCGCGCCAGCTAGCAACGCCCCGAACTGCAGGCCCAACACTGTAATAATCGGGATCATGGCATTGCGCAAGGCATGCCGATAAACCACCGTTCGCTCATCGAGACCCTTGGCCCGAGCCGTTCGAATGTAATCCTGCCCAAGTTCCTCCAGCATCGACGTTCGCACCATGCGGGTGAGAATTGCGGCCAAAGCGCCGCCCATGGTGATTGCAGGGAGGATTAAGTGCGCCAGCGTTCCGGAGCCCGAAACCGGCAGCCATCCCAGCTTAATTGCGAAAAACAAGATCAGAATCGGCCCGAGGGCAAAGTTGGGGAATGACAATCCAAACAGACTGACCACACTCAGCAAGCGATCGTCCCAGCGATTCCGTCGTTGTGCCGAGCGCACGCCCGCGGGAATCGAAAGCAAAACCGCGACGACCAACGATGCAATCGTCAGTTGCAGAGTATAGGGATAGCGCTGTGCGATCAGGTGTCCAACATTTTCATTGAATCGCAAAGATGGCCCCAGATCGCCATGCAGCACATCCTTCCAATAACGCAGATACTGGTCCCTGAGCGGAACATCCAACCCGTACGCATGCCGCGCAGCTTGGATATCGGTTGCAGGTGCACCTTCGCCCAGCATCTGCAGAATCGGGTCTCCGGGAACTAAATGGATTAAGAGGAAAACAACCGAAACCACGAGCCAAACTACCGGAAGCATGTATAGCAGGCGAAAGAAAAGGTAGCGAAACAGAGTCAGGGCCGGCACCTCAGCGGCTAAAGCCGAAACGATCTTAGCGTAAATCGTACCCACGTCTCCCGAGACCGCGAAACACAGGGTAACCGCATGATCAGCCAACCTTCCCTACGGGTGCCGGCTGCAGCTTCTCGATTTGCACCCGGGCAATGCGGTGCCCCTCCATCTCGTCGACGGTAAAACGGTGCCCCTCGTAATCGAAGCTGTCGCCGGACTGGGGAATCTTCTGCAAGCGTGCAAGCACAAAGCCGGCCAAGGTCTCGAAGCCGGCATCGCGGGGCAGTTCGAGCCCGTATTGCGATTCCAGATCGCGAATGCCAGTCGAGCCATCGACCACCAGTGCCAGTTTCCCCTCGAGCATCGGCTGCTCGGATGGAGAAATGTCAAACTCGTCTTCGATCTCCCCGACCAATTGCTCCAGGATGTCCTCGACGGTGATAACCCCGGCTGTCGACCCGAACTCATCGACCACTACGGCGAGGTGACGTTTGCGATCTTTAAACTCTTCCAGCAGTTCGGTCAACACCTTGGTCTCGGGAACCACCAGTACGTCTCGCATAATCTGGCTAATCTTCATGCTGGAGATACGCCCTGCAACCGGTTGCACTGCGGTGGAGGTCAGCCGCAGCCGCGTCCAGCGCATCAGGTCTTTGGAATAAAGCACGCCGATAATGTGCTCCGGGCCGCTTTGTGGATCGTAGACGGGAATGCGGGAGTGCTGTTCCTCGACCACCCGAGCTAAAGCTTCATCCAGAGTCAGATCGCCTGGAAGCGAAAAAATGTCTGGCCTCGGCACCATGACTTCTCGCACCGTGATGCTTTCCAGTTCAAGAGCGTGGTGAATCATTTCTTCCTGAAATGGTGGGATTTGTCCGAATTGACGGCTGGCAGTGACAATGAGTTTTAGTTCGTCGGGGGAATGCACCGGACCCTGCCGCAGCTTGCGAGAACCGAAGACCCGTAGAACCGAACCAGCCGCCGTATTCATGACAAAGATCAATGGCCGGGCCACGGCTAGGAAGACGTCCATGGGTGCGGCTACTGCGAGTGCCACTTGCTCCCCACGCTGCAACGCTAAGGACTTCGGCACTAGCTCACCCAGAATCACATGCAGGCTGGTAATCAGAAGGAACGCCACCACAATGGCAGTTCCATGGGCGTAGAGGTTGGCATGCGGCACTTGCCCAAGGAACTGCTCCACCATGTGGGCCAAAACCGGCTCGCCAACCCAGCCAAGTGTCAGGCTAACTACCGTGATTCCCAGTTGAACGCCGTTGACGACTTCATCCAGGTTCCGATGTAGCCTCTGAACGATGCGGGCCGCGATACGCCGGGATTCGATCAACTCCTGGATGCGAGTGTCACGGATGCTAACCAGCGCGAATTCGGCAGCGGCGAAGAAGGCATTAGCTGCTACCAGGAGCAGGATGACAAATACCCGCAGCAGCACATAACCGATCATGAGTAGCTAATTCTAACATTCCAAAGGAGTACCCCATTCCAAAGTTCAAACAAGCCGGATAAAATGAGATTTCGCTCTGGAAGCTATACTCCGCATTGTCCTCTGGATGTACTCGTCTTGATCCAGAAGTTCCAAGCAGAATTCTGCTTCCATTTCTTAGCCTGGATGGTCTAACACTCTGAACATCGCGTTATCACCGCCACCAGACCAAAGGTCTCGTATTCTGGGAACAAATTCCAGGCAAGCTGCGTAATTGAACATAGAAGCGAAGTGTACAGCTGCAGGAGGCGCACGTGAACGGTAACGGAAACGGCAAAAAGAAACGGCGTAAGCGGATCATCATTATCAGCCTGGTCGCCGTGGTTGTCTTGATCTTCGCGGGCGCGCTTATCGGCTTCAGCCGGGGCGGCACCAAAATCGATCCCAGCAAGCTGGCGAAGGTGGAAAAGGGCGACCTGGCAAAAAGCGTAGTCGCTACCGGAAAAGTCACGCCGATCACCAAGGTCGAAATCAAATCCAAGGCCAGCGGAATTATTCGCAAGCTGTACGTTGAATATGGCGACAACGTAAAGAAGGGCCAACTCCTGGCTCAGCTCGACAAAGATGAAATTCAGGCCCAGGTAGATCAATCTCGCGCCGCATTACAAGCGGCCGATGCTAACCTGACCAGCTCCGAAGCCGATTACGAGCGAGCCAAAGTCGACGCCGAAGGGCCGGACGTCCCGCTTTTGAAGCGCCAATATGATCGCGCGGTTGAAATGGCAAAAGATGGCGTTGTGTCCGCCTCTGCCCTGGATGACGCCGACAGAAATTACCAGATGGCGCTCAACAAGCAGAACGTCGCCAAAGCCCAAGTCACTGTCTTAAAAGCCAAGATCGCACAATCACAGGCGGAGATGGCGAAGGACAAAGCGAATCTCGCGCAATTGGAAGAGCAGCTCAGCTATACGGATATCGTTTCTCCGATCGACGGAATCGTGCTCTCGCGTGATGTTGAGATTGGCGACGCGGTCAGCTCTATCCTCGTACTCGGTTCTTCCGCCACCCTGGTCATGACCCTTGGCGACACGAGCGAGGTTTATGTCAAAGGCAAGGTAGACGAAAGCGATATCGGAAAGGTTTATCTCGGTCAGCCGGCACGAATCAAAGTCGAATCCTTCAAGGACAAAACGTTTTACGGCAAAGTCACGAAAATCTCCCCAATGGGGGTAGAGAAAGACAACGTGACTACATTCGAGGTCAGAGTTTCGATCAATAATCCCGGCGGCGAACTGAAAGCCGAAATGACAGCCAACGCCGAGATCATCCTCGAAGAACATAAGAACGTGCTGCAGATTCCGGAAGGTTCGATCATCTACGACAAGGACAAAAAGGCATCCGTCGAAATTCCCGATCCTCGGGCAAAGGACGGAAAAAAGAAGATCGCCGTCAACATCGGAATCTCGAATGGCGCCAAGACGGAATTGCTGAGTGGCTTGAAGGAAGGCGATCAGGTCGTGTTGCAGTAGCGGCCCGCTGTCCTGCGGTGTGCTGGAAATCGAAGGGCACGGGCTAAACCGTGCCCTTTACTTTGAGTCAACACCTGGAGGCATACATGCTCCGCTCGACCGCGAAAAGCTTCACCGTAGCTCTTATCTTTACTACAGTGTTTTCCTTGTTTGCCGTAGCTTCTGTCCGGGGCTCGTTCGAGCGCACGCTTCAGGTCAGCGGCCCCGTGAATCTTCAGGTACTGACCCGCTCCGGCGACATCACCGTCCGTAACGGCCCCGCGGGTACCGTGAAAATCAGCGGCAAAATCCACGTGGAAGATTCCTGGTTCAGCGGCAGGCGGCAAGACGACGTTAATGAAGTCGAAAAGACCCCTCCCATTCACCAGGAAGGAAACAACATTCACGTCGACTACCTGAACTACCACGGTATTTCCGTAGATTACGAAATTACGGTTCCGGCGGATACTACGCTGCATGCGCAAAGCGGTTCGGGAGATCAGAGGATTGAAGGTCTCACCGGCGCAGTCGATCTCGAGAGCGGATCTGGAGATATGATGCTGCGCGATCTTAGTCGCGAAGTCCGCCTCCGCACCGGCTCCGGAAATGTGGAAGCTCACAACATTTCTGCGCCATTTACAGCTGAGGCGGGTAGTGGTGACATCCGCCTCGACGAAAAAGACGCCGGCCATGTGCACGTTCATACCGGGTCAGGCAACATTGAGGTTCGGGGCGTGAACGGCGGGTTGCGGGCGGAGTCGGGCAGCGGCGATGTCGAGGTTTCCGGAATCAACAAAGGTGAATGGACGGTTCGTACCAGTTCAGGAGATGTTGATCTTCAACTGCCTTCAGACGCCGCTTTCGACCTGGATGCCACAGCGGGTTCCGGCAGCGTCGTGGTGGATCGTCCGGTGACCATGACGGTCCAAGGCGACCTACGCCGGGCCGAACATACGATCCGCGGAAAAGTGTCTGGCGGTGGGCCGCAGCTTTTCGTTCATACCGGCTCGGGCGACATTCGCATTCATTGAGAATAAGGACTCCCTTATGGAAAACCGACAGAATCGTTTCCTGATATTGGCCATCTGCGTCGCAGTGTGTTCCCTGCCCGCGTTGGCTTCCTCCGAGGGCACTTTTCAACGGACCCTCACTGTCAACGGCACTGCGAGTATCAATCTCACTACCGGCTCCGGGAACGTGAATGTGCGTACGGGCGGATCCGGGCAAATCCAAATCACGGGTCACGTCAAGGTCAGCGGCATGTTCGGCAGCAGTTCGGATGAACGCGTAAAGCGGATTACGGACAACCCTCCAATCCAGCAAAGCGGCAACGACATTCGCATTGGCAATAACGGTGACACGGAGCTGTTTCATAACGTCTCAATCAGTTACGACCTGGTCGTGCCCGCCGATACGCGTCTGCACTCCCACACCGGTTCAGGAAATCAGAACATTGACGGGTTACATGGGCCGGTCGAAGCGGAATCCGGCTCTGGCGGTCTGACGATTAATTCGATTGGCGACACGGTCCGTGCCGACACAGGCTCGGGTGACATCCATATTCAGCGCGTGAAGGGAAATGTGCGGGCAAAGGCCGGCAGCGGATCGATTCGCGCCGAGGATGTGGCGGGAGGTTTCGAGGGCCACACCGGAAGCGGCCATATCACGCTCGACCAAAGCGCGCCTGGAGCGGTTCGCGCCGAAACCGGATCCGGCGGCTTGGACCTGCGAGGAGTCAATGGCTCGCTCGATGCCAGCGCCGGAAGCGGCACCATTGACGCCGATGGTAATCCGACCGGATCCTGGACCGTTCACACCGGTTCCGGCAGCGTGCGCCTCAAGCTCGCTTCCAGCGCAGCATTCGATTTGGACGCTCACACGAGCTCGGGATCCATCTCCGTCAACCAACCGGTTACAGTCCAGGGAACGCTGGGCCGCAAGGAAATTCGGGGCAAAGTGCGTGGCGGCGGCGTGCCCATTGAAGTAAAGACGGGCTCCGGCAACATCGAGATCGAATAAATTGCGATTTCGCACACCCCTGACGACTGACTCCTAAATGGTATTACTGCCGTGTCTTGACCTCCATCCCAAGCGCAGGTTACTTTCGCCACTAGGGATTATTCTGTTCGCCAGAGGGTGAGGACAGCGTGCCAAACCGGCCTATCGTTACTCTGACTACCGACTTCGGCCTCAATGACCATTTTGTCGGCACTATGAAGGGTGTGATCCTGAACATCGCGCCCGATGCCGAAATCGTCGACATCAATCATTCTGTTCAGGCCTTCGATGTTCTCGATGGCGCGCTCACGATTGCGCAGTCGTATTCCTACTTTCCAAGCGGAACCATTCATGTCGTAGTGGTCGACCCGGGCGTTGGGACGGCACGACGTCCCATCCTGCTCTCGACCGAAAAACATTATTTTGTGGCGCCGGACAATGGCGTGCTCTCGATGATCTGCGCGCGTGAAGAGCGAATTCGCGTTCGCCACATCACCATGGAGCACTATTTCCTGCAGCCGGTCAGCAGCACGTTCCATGGCCGCGACGTTTTTTCGCCAGTCGCGGGTTGGCTTGCCAAAGGCGTAGATGGCGCCAAATTCGGCGAAGAAATTTCAGATTTCGTTCGGTTCAATGCTCCGAAGCCAAAGGCAATCGATGCCACCACGTTTCGCGGCGTGATCCTCAAGGTCGACCGCTTTGGAAATCTGGTGACCAACTTCACCCCTCAGGATGTCCCCGCGCTGTTTCAAGCGACTCCGCCGCCCTTCAAAATCGTTGTTGGAAAACGAGAGATCACGGAAGTACATCAGAACTATTCTGAAGGCGAGCCTAACGAGCTCTTCGGAATTCTGGGAAGCATGGGATACCTGGAAATCGCCGCCAACCGCACCGCTGCCAGTCAACTGGCAGGAATTGGCAAAGGGAGCGAAGTCAGCATCGTGTTCCAAAACGCCGCCGGCGCCAGCAACGGGCACTAAGAATGAAGCATCGATTTCTGATGCACTCAATGAATCACTCCATCACCGTCGTTGACATTACACGGCTTGCAATGCCATTTGAACCCCAAGCAGGGACGGGGAGTGCGGAATGTGCCGGTGCTTCGGTTTATTGGTTGGAAAGAAGCAGAACAGTACCTCCACGCCCATGGAGGTGACACGGAATCCACTCCACGGGCGGGGATCTTTTGTCGAAAACCAGTCTTCCTGAGTCCTGGCGCGAGATTGACTCGCGCTCAACAGCAATGGTTCAAGATGGTCTCGGCTTGGGATGCGCGTAGTGCTCCATCTCTGCTGTCCAGCGCAGAAAACGCCACAGGTTCCTCCGTTCCCGCCACATAAACTCGAAGAACTCCAGGAACCCGATCTGATGCATCTTCACGCCGGTATAGGTCTCAAGTCGCCACAATAGGTAGGGACTGCGCCAGGGCGTCAGATGATGTCCGCGAGTTGCGTTCCACAAAAAACGAAGCATGTAGGGCATGGGTACATCATAGAAGCAGCTAGTAGCTCCTAGCTACAACTCATACTTCTTCATCAAATGCCGGAAGGAACGATAGGAAATTTTCAGCAGGTCGGCGGCGCGGGTTTGCACGCCATTCGATTGTGCCAAGGCCGATTTCAACAGCGAAATTTCGACGTCCGCCACATACTTCTCCATGTCCACGCCATCAGGCAAAACCGCACCTGGGCGCACTGACATTCCGGTGCCACCGACACCGGCGGCTGCTGCCCGTGCCTTCGCCTTCTCCACAGGAATCTCTACGTGCAGCTCTTCTCCGTTTTCCAGCGCTACCGCGCGCTCGATCGCATTTTCGAGTTGGCGCACGTTGCCGGGCCACTCATACGCACACAGTGCCTGTAAGCACGACTCATTCACCCGCACAATGTTCTTCCCCGCTGCCCCCACGTATTTCTTGAGAAAATGATTGACCAACAGCGGAATGTCTTCGCGGCGCTCGCGCAGCGGCGGCACAACGATGGGAATTACGTTCAGCCTATAGTAAAGATCTTCGCGGAACGTGTGCTCCGCCACCTGTTTATCAAGATCTTTATTCGTCGCGGCGATCACCCGCACGTCAATGCCGATTTCGTCCGTCCCCCCGACCGGACGCACAGAGCGCTCCTGCAACACACGTAGCAGCTTCACCTGCATGGTCAGCGCCATCTCCGCGATTTCATCCAGGAAGATGGTTCCCTGGTCCGCTACTTCGAACAATCCCCGCTTGTTCTGGTTCGCCCCGGTAAATGCGCCCTTCACGTAGCCGAACAGTTCGCTTTCCAGCAGTGTTTCAGGAAACGCTCCGCAATTGATCGAAACGAAAGGTTCTGCTGCACGCGGAGAGCAGACGTGCACCGCCCGGGCGACAAGTTCTTTTCCCGTGCCACTTTCGCCATAAATCAGGACTGTGCTCTGAGTGGATGCAACCGTGCGAATGGTTTGCTTCAGCTTCTCGATTGCCGGGCTCACGCCAACGATGTTGTCGAGAGAGTTCCGGCTGGCCGCGTCGCGCTTGAACGCGAAATTCTGGCGGTGCAAGGACAATTTTTCCAGAGCATGTTTGATTGCTAGCTTGATCTCATCCACTAGGCCCGGAGACTTGCGGATGTAATCGGTAGCACCGCCAGCCTTTACCGCTTCCACCGCCGCTTCGTAGTCGTCCACGGCAGTGATCAGAATGACCGCTGAATCAGGCGAAACCTGGTGCGCATGCCGGAGTACCTCGATGCCATTGGTTCGCGGCATTTTGATGTCGGTAACAACTACGTCATAGATGGCGCCGTCCAGCTTGCGCTTGGCCAGGTCCCCGGAGTTTACCGTCTCGACCTTATAACCCTCTCGGCGCAAGGCGATGTCTAGCATCTCGCAGATAGACCGCTCATCGTCGCAGATCAGGATGTTAGCCATGCACCTGACCTCCTGCGGCTGCAGCGATGCCTGCTTTTTGCGGTGCGGCTTGCACCAGTTCCGGTGCGCCTTGCTCTAGATCTTCTCCGGTCCCCAATCGCGACAACCGCAACACAAATACGCTTCCCTGCCCCGGCTTTGAGCGTGCAAAGACCTTGCCCTCGTGTGCCTGCACAATCTGGTAAACGATCGCCAAACCGAGTCCCGTTCCGCCTTCAAACTGCGACTGGAACGGTTCGAAAATCTTCTCGATCGTCTGCGGACTCATTCCAGGTCCTGTATCCGCGAAACTCAGTTCGCAGAACTTCTCCGTCGCTTCCACCGACACCGTAAGCGTGCCGCCTTCTGGCATCGCCCGAACCGCATTCTCGCAAAAATTCCAGAACACCTGCTTGAGTTTGTCCCCGTCCGCCAGCGTCCAGGCTTGATTGGCGCTATATCTGCGTTCAATTCGAATCGGACGCTCTTCTGCGGAGAGCCGATGCTGCAGCAAGGTCAGAGTGTCCTCCAGCAATGGGAGCACATCGATTTTTTTAAACTGGTACTGCCGGCCGCGCGAATACGCTAGAAAATCTGTGATAATTCCGTTCAAGCGCTCCGACTCGCGGGTAACGATCTGCAGCAATTGGCGGTGCTCGTCTGTGAGGTCCGGGACAGCGGAAAGCAGATGAACCGCGCCCGCAATCGAAGTCAAAGGGTTTCGGATTTCGTGCGCGATTGCGGCCGCCAGGCGGCCAACGGCGGCCAGTCTGTCCTGCATTCGGATCTCGCGTTCCAGTCGCCTGATCTCGGTCAAATCATCAAAGGTGTAAACGTAACCCGATGGCCGGCCTTCGGCATTGGACAACTCCGATACCAGCACTCGAAAAGTCTTTCGGAACCCGTTTGGCAGCACGGCTCGTACTTCAGCGTGCGGGCTTTCGGAGTCAATTTGTGGAAGCGGATCGAGAAACAGCTGCTGGATCGCTTGCCCGATCAGTTCATGCTCTGAGCTGTCGAGTAGTTTCTGAGCTGCTGAATTCACAAATGTGAGGTGTCCGTCCAGCCCGGTCGTGATTAATCCGCCGCTGATCGACTGTATGATGCTCTCGTGGAGTACCTGAAGGTTCTCGAGAGCTCCGCTAGTGTCCTTGAGTTTTACGTCAACCTGACGCAGTTTCGTGGCAAGGTGACCCGCCAGATAAGCGACAGCCAGGTATCCGAAAAGATTTACGAGAATAATCGCTTGCAGCGATTTCACTTCTACGTGCGTGGTGGAATACGACGGGATGACCTCAAAGAACGTCAACTCCAGCACGGTTCCATACAAAATGAATGCCAACGCTGCACTCAGATACGCCCAGGAACGTGGTAACAGGATGCAGGCCACGATGATGACGAGGGGATAAAGGAAGTTGAACGAACTATCGACTCCACCCGTGGCGTAGATCACCAGGCTCACCAGCACCATGTCGGTGAGAACCTGCAATAGCGATTGAACGCGGTATTCCTGCCAGAACGACAGCAGCAACAGGTAAAAGACGGAGATCGTGTACCAGAGGAGGATGATGGTGACAAACAGTCGAATGGGGAAAGCAACTGGGGTGAACTGGGCGATCGCCAGTTCCAATCCCAAAAGGAATGTGAGAATGATGATGCGGACTTTTACCAGCCACGCCAGCCACTGCCGCTCATCAAACATGGATTGCATTTTCTAATTGCTAGGGGCGAGTAGTCGGTAGCTAGTAGTGGAGCGTGCAGCGCACTCTCTAGCTACTAGCCCCTAACTACTAGCCACTGGATTCCTATCCTGCCAGCTTGGCGATCATCGAGAACAGCGGCATATACAGCGAAATGACGATGCCTCCGATCGTGACACCCAACATTCCGATGATGACCGGCTCAAGCATGGCCAGCATGTCTTTGGTGGCTGCGTCGACTTCGTCCTCATAGAAGTCGGCGATCTTCTGCAGCATCGAATCCATGGCGCCTGTGGCTTCGCCGACGCCGATCATCTGGGTCACCATGTTCGGGAACACCCCAGATTCGCGCAGTGGATCCACGATCGTGCGGCCTTCTTCAATCGCTTTTCGAACACGCATCAGTGCTTCTTCCAGTACCTTGTTGCCACTGGTGCGAGCGGTGATGGCTAACCCTTCAAGAATCGGCACACCGGACGTAATCAGCGTCCCCAAGGTTCGCGTGAATCGGGCTACCGCGATTTTGCGCAACAAAATCCCGATGATGGGCATTTTCAGGAGCGCATAATCCATGTAGTAGCAGGCGCGCGGATTCTTTCGCATCTGCCGCAAACCAAAGAATACCGCCCCAAAACCAAAGATGAAGAACCACCAGAACTGGCCGATAAAGGCGCTGAGTCCGATGACTACGCGCGTCGGCAATGGAAGTGCCACGTTCAACCCTGCAAACAAGTTGGCGAAGATCGGCACCACCCACTTGAGCAGCGCCGCCACGATCAACCCGGCAAGCGAGACGACCGAGACCGGGTAGATCAACGCCGATTTGACGGCCGATTTCAGTTTGACGGCCTTTTCCACGTAAACGGCAAGTCGCTGCAAGATAATATCGAGAATACCGCCCGTCTCACCGGCCTCGATCATGTTGGTGGTGAGATCGTCGAAGATCTTGGGGTACTGCCGCATCGCATTGGCCAGCGTGGAGCCGCCTTCTACCGTGGTTCGGACTCCCGTCAGGGTTTTCTGGAAAGTCTGGTTCTCCTGGTTGGCGGCGAGAATCTCGAGGCACTGCACCAGCGGCAGGCCGGCGTCGATCATGACCGAGAACTGCCGGAAGAAGACGGCGATTTCCTTCACCTTCACGCGTCCACTGCCAAACGTGGGCATAACGAATTCTTTGCCCTTTTCACGGATGGCGCCCGGCGTGATCCGCTCGCGGCGCAACTGCATCGCTAAGGCTTGTTTGTTCGCTGCCGCGCGCTCACCTGTGATCTTCTCCCCGTTCTCGCTCTTGCCTGAAAATGTAAAAACTGGCATGGTGCCCTCTCTTTAATTTCTCGTTACGGTTTTCTCGAAAATCTCATGCTTCCGATCAATGTTTCCCGGGTGCTGCTGCCTTGGCCATGGCGCCGGACGGGGCGCGCCCCAGCAGGCTCGCTCCACGGTTTATCATTTCCTGCAGCTCATCCTGGTTGCTGGATCGCAACAGCGCCATTTCCAGCGAGATTTGTTTCTGGAAGTAAGCTGTCGCCAACGCCTGGTTGAATGTCTGCATTCCGAATTTGTCCTGGCCCGATTGCATCGCGGAATAGATCTGATGGATCTTGTCTTCGCGAATTAAATTGCGGACGGCCGCATTCGGCACCAGGATTTCCATGCACATCGCCCGGCCTTTTCCGTCAGCTCTTGGCAGCAAGCTTTGACACATAATGCCTTCCAGCACCAGTGACAACTGCGCTCGAATTTGCGGCTGCTGGTGGGCTGGAAATACGTCAATGATTCGGTTGATGGTGGAAGATGCCGAGTTGGTGTGCAATGTTCCGAAAGTGAGGTGGCCGGTTTCCGCGATTCGCAGCGCGGATTCAATCGTTTCCAGGTCTCGCATTTCGCCGATCAGCACCACGTCCGGGTCTTCACGAAGGGCGGCGCGGAGCGCATCGGCAAAGCTCTTCGTGTCAGCATGCAATTCGCGCTGATTGACCACGCAGTTCTTGTTCATGTGCACAAATTCGATCGGATCTTCGATCGTCAGAATGTGGTCATGACGCTCGGTGTTGATTTTGTCGATCATGGCCGCGAGCGTCGTCGATTTACCTGAGCCTGTCGGTCCCGTGACCAGCACCAGTCCGCGCGGCTTATCGCACATTTTGCTGACCACCGCCGGAAGTCCCAGCTGGTTGAAGGACTTGATTTCGAAAGGAATAAGACGAAACACAGCCGAAGTCGCGCCCCGCTGATTGAAGACGTTGGCGCGGAAACGCGCTAGTCCTTTCAACCCGAATGAGAAGTCCAATTCCAGGTTTTCTTCAAACCGGTGCTTCTGCGAATCGGTCATAACGCTGTAGGCAAGCTGCTTCGTTTCCGCCGGCGTCAATTGCGGCAAATCCAGCGGGACAAGGTGTCCGTGCACGCGAATCTGCGGAGGCGAGTTGGTGGTAAGGTGAAGGTCGCTTCCTCCCGTCTCCAACATTCTTTTTAGCAAGTCGCTTAACGAAAGCCCCATATCGTCCTTCCCGTCTCCTTATGTCAAGCTAAGAACTTTTCTCACGCGTGTAGACCTTAGTGGATCGTTTCGCGCGCCACTTCTTCCAAAGTCGTGATTCCGGCCGCAACCTTAGTCAAGCCGCTGCGGCGAAGGGTGATCATTCCCCGTTCAATCGCCTTCTTTTTCAACTCCACGGCGGACGCTCCGACCAGGACCAACTCTCTGATCTCATCGTCAACTTCCATTACCTCGTACAGACCGGCGCGGCCCTTGTAGCCGGTGTTGTTGCAGGTTCCGCAACCTTTACCCTTTTGAATTTTGACTGTCTTCGCCTCTTCCGGGGTGTAGCCTTCATCGATCAGGGCCGGCACAGGAACATCCACGGTCTCCGCGCAGTCTTTGCAGATGCGCCGGACCAAGCGCTGGGCGCAGATCAGGTGCACCGAGGTGGCCACCAGGAACGGTTCAATACCCATGTTCATGAGCCGAGTAATTGTTTCCGGCGCACCGTTGGTATGCAGTGTTGAAAGCACTAAGTGGCCTGTGAGCGCAGCTTTGATCGCGATTTCTGCCGTTTCAAAATCTCGGATTTCGCCGACCAGAATGATGTTCGGGTCTTGCCGCAGGAAAGCGCGGAGCGCGGCGGCAAAGTTGAGGCCGATCTGCTCCTTCATCTGCACCTGATTGACGCCCGCCAACTGAAACTCGACGGGATCTTCGGCGGTCATGATGTTCGTATCGGGAGTGTTCAACCTCGAAATGGATGAATAAAGAGTGTTGGTCTTGCCGGATCCCGTTGGCCCCGTGACCAGCACCATGCCGTAGGGCTTCAAGATGGCTTTCTCGAACTTGACTAGTGATTCCGGCTCGAAGCCGAGCTTGGTCATGTCGAGGCGCAGGTTTTCTTTGTCGAGCAACCGGAGCACGATTTTTTCGCCCCACAATGTGGGCAGCGTGCTGACGCGGAAATCGAGTTGCTTCTTGCGTCCGCCGACATTCATCTTCAGCATGATGCGGCCATCTTGCGGCAGTCGCTTCTCGCTGATGTCCAGCTTCGACATAATTTTCAAACGTGAAGTGATGGCATCCTTCAGCTTGATCGGCGGCGTCATGATGCTTTGCAGCACGCCATCAATACGGAAACGAACTCGGAATTCTCTTTCGTAGGGCTCAATGTGAATATCGCTGGCGCCGCGCTTCACGGCATCCGTGAGAATCAGGTTCACCAGCTTGACGATGGGCGCTTCATCGGCCGCGCGCTCCAAATCGGCGAGGCCGAGTTCCTGCTGTTCCGCCTGAACTTCGACATCGGCCTCATCCATCTCGCTCATCGACATCATGACCTGCTCGAGGTCTTCTTCTTTTGTGGCGCCGTAGGCCTTGTCGATGCCTTCGAGAATCGAGCTTTCGGATGCGACAACCGGCTCAATATTGAAACCAGTCATGAACTTGATATCGTCCATGGCAAAAACGTTGGTCGGATCCACCATGGCGATAGTGAGCGATGCGCCCACGCGGCTCAGCGGAAGAATCTGATAGCGCTTTGCGGTTTCGTAAGGAATGAGTTTGACGACCGCCGGATCAATTTCGAAATACGAAAGGTTGATCGCGGGAACGCCGTATTGCCGCGAGAGAAAGTTGGTGACGTCCTCATCGGTCAAAAAGCCCAGCTTCACCAAAGCCGCGCCCAAGCGGACGTTGCCTTCTTTCTGGGTTTTGACTGCCTGCTCCAACTGCTCTGGGGTGATGATCTTCTCTTTGACCAGAAGATCGCCCAGCCGTTGAGACATACTTTAGCTCTCCTGTTCGAGCTCGGAGAAATTCCAGCTCGGCTCACGCGAATCGCCGCGATGAGGGAAGAGGCGCGTGCACAATCGCGTTGACATAAATTGTCAGCGCAGATGCGTTACTGCGCGAGTAACTTAAGTACTTGTCCTCGCTGATGCATGCACGTAAACCGCTTAGGGGTGAGAGAATGCGCAGGAAATCAAGCTGTGGAGAGTCGACCAGTACACAGGGACAACAACCTTGGTAATCTCCTGCCTCCGGATGCGGCTTTCCTTGCGCTTTGCGGTTCACGCTTCCGACGTGCGCGGAACACTCTGCCCAACCCCGTATAATGGGTTTTGGAACCGACCGGAATGGTGGAAATCCCACAAAACAGTGGCGTTCGTGCTTCGTCCGGACGTAAGAAGATCCTGATTCCCGTCGGGATTGGCCTGATCCTACTCTTCTCCGTGCTGTTTGCCCTGACTTCGTTCGACCTACCCCAGGCCCTGAATCCAGACACAAACCAGCTATTGCTGCTGTTCGCTTCGCTCGCGGTTTTGATCTTTGTTCTTTTCCTTGGGTTGATGTTCGTATTGTTCCGCAACGTACTTAAGGTTTTTGCCGAACGGCGCGTCGGCGTCCTTGGATCCAAGTTCCGTACACGTTTGCTGGTAGGCAGCCTCTTGCTTTCGTTTCTTCCGGTCATCGGGATGTTTTTTTTCGCTTACGTGCTGATGAACCGCTCGATCGACAAGTGGTTCTCGACGCCTGTAGAAGAAGTCCGTCGCGACACCGCAGCCATGACTTCGTTGCTGTCGCAATACGCTGCGCAAAACGCCAGCGCTGAGGCTGTATCCATTGCCGAATCACCGGCCACAGCACGAGCTTTTCAGATGGACGACTTTTCTGGCCTGTCAGACGAGTTGCAACGCCACGAACCGACGTTGGAAGGTGGGTTTGCCGTCGTGCTTGACGGCGGCGAGATGAAAGCAATTTTTGCTTCGCCGGCCGACTGGTCAGTCTTAGGAAACGCACTTCCCCTGGATCATCTGCAGTCATCTTCGCCTCTGCTGTTTACCTGGCATGACAGCGATTACATGTTGGGTTCGGCCTCGGTGGGCCAAGCGGGACTGATTCTTGTTGGCATGCCCTTGCCCAGGAAGTTCTCTGAAACCGTCAAGCAGTTGCAGACAAGCCAACAGCGCTACTTTGAACTGGCTCGGGGCCGACGCCTGGTGCGTCGTACCTACATGGAAGTTTTGCTTCTGCTGACCGTAGTGGTACTCTTCGCGGCTACTTGGCTGGCACTATTTCTTTCCAAGCTGGTCACTCGGCCGGTAGCGGCCTTGGCCGAGGCTACGCAGGAGATCTCGCGTGGCCGCCTTGATTATCGAGTCGACGTTCATGGAGCCGACGAAATCGGGGATCTGGTCCGCTCTTTCAACCGCATGGCTGAGGAACTGGAGTCCAGTCGTCGGCAAATCGACTCTGCCACTCGGGAGGTGGCTGCGGCCAACGTGGCCCTGGAACAACGACGCCGCCACATCGAAACAATTCTGGAAAGCATTCCGAATGGCGTGCTGTCGCTCAATGCGGATCGCCGAATCACGCACGCCAATCATGCTCTAATTCGCCTGTTTCATCCCACCGGAACAGAATCTGGAGTCCCGAACGTTTTAATTGGCGCTTCCCTGAGCGATGTCTTCCCACCGGATATCGTGGATAGCCTTGAGTCGCTATTGCGCCGCGCCGATCGCATGAGCTCGACGACCACTCAGATGGAGATGACGGTCGAGCGAACGACCTTAAATGTTGCGGTCACAGTCGCAACTCTCAAATACGGCAACGAGGCGCTCGGACACGTTCTGGTGTTTGAAGATCTTTCCGATCTGTTGAAGGCGCAGAAGCAGGCCGCTTGGCGTGAAGTTGCACGCCGTGTCGCGCATGAAATCAAGAACCCGCTTACCCCGATCGCCTTATCCGCTGAGCGTATTCGGCGCCATCTCCAGCGTGGCTCGCACCCGGATGCAGCATCATTACAGGCAGTGCAAAGCTCCGCAAACACGATCGCCGCTGCGGTAGAAACGGTCCGGACTCTGGTCGACGAATTTTCCACTCTCGCCCGCTTCCCTACGGCGCGCCCGCAGCCATCAAGGATTAACTCCATCGTCGATAACGCGCTCGCAATGTTTGACGGGCGCCTGGAAAACATCCGGATTCGCAAGGTGCTCGCGGCGGACCTTCCCGAGGTTATGGCCGATCCGGAAGCAATTAAACGTGCATTGGCCAACTTGTTCGATAACGCGGCGGAAGCCATGCAGGGCGCCATGTTCCGCGAGATTGTGATCTCTACTACGTTGCTGCCCACTCGCGATGCGGTCGAAATCACCGTCGCCGATACCGGGCACGGCGTCACCCAAGAACTGAAGGAACGCTTGTTCTTACCTTATTTTTCGACCAAGAAACGCGGCACCGGGCTGGGCTTGGCAATCGTCAGCCGCATTATCGAAGATCATCGCGGCTCGATTCGGGTCGAAGAAAATCGCCCGGTCGGCGCTAAATTCATCGTGGAACTCCCGGTTGTGCCCGAACTGGTCAGCGCATCCACTGTCAATCAGCGTGCCTAACATTCTTATCGTCGACGATGAAGCCGCCATTCGGCACTCGCTCAAAGACGTGCTCGAGGACGAAGGCTACACCACCGCAGGTGCCGAAAGCGGTGAGACCTGCCTCGAGACTCTGCGCAAGCACAACTTCGATGTCGTGCTGCTGGACATCTGGCTTCCCGGAATCGACGGCCTTGAAACTCTGCAGAAGATTCGCGAGATGGAACTTGCCCCTGAAGTCATCATGATCTCAGGTCACGGCACCATCGAAACCGCCGTACGCGCGACCAAGCTCGGCGCTTACGATTTTCTCGAAAAACCCCTTTCGATCGATAAAACCCTCATCCTGATCAAGAATGCTATCGATGCCAAGCGTTTGCGCGAGGAGAACCGCGATCTCAAGAAGCAGTTGATTCCCCGTGGTGTCATCATCGGCAACAGCGTCCCAATGAAGGCTCTTCGCCAGGAAATTCAGATCATGGCGCCGACCAATGGCCGCGTTTTGATCTTCGGCGAATCTGGGACCGGCAAAGAACTGGTTGCTCATGCCATTCATTTGCATAGTGAACGCAAAGACGAAATGTTCGTCGAAGTGAATTGCGCCGCGATCCCGGAAGATCTAATCGAAAGTGAACTCTTCGGACACCGCAAAGCTTCGTTTCCCGGCGCTACGGCTGACAAAGAAGGAACTTTCCAGAAGGCACATGGCGGCACGCTCTTCCTGGACGAAATCGGTGACATGAGCCTGAAGACGCAGGCTAAAGTTCTGCACACTCTCGACGAGCAAAGATTTACCCCGGTGGGAAGCGATGAGCCAATCACGGTCGATGCGCGGGTGATTGCCTCGACCAACAAAGATCTGGAAGAAGAGATCTCGAAGGGAAACTTTCGCGAAGACTTGTTTTATCGCCTGAATGTGATTCCCTTCTCCGTGCCTCCGCTTCGCGAGCATAAAGAAGATATTCCCTTGCTGGCGCGCCACTTCCTGAAAGAATTCTCCGCCACGTACGGTCGCCGGCCACGCGAGATCACCGATGAAGCAGTCGATTTGCTGTTGCGTTACGCCTGGCCGGGGAATGTGCGCGAATTGCGCAACGTGATTGAGCGCATCGTCATCATGAATCCGACGACTGTCCGGTTCGAACGCAAGCACCTGCCGCCACTCATCCATCGTGATGGCAACCGCCGCGTCGGCGCAGAATTTTCCACGCTCCATCAGGCTCGTGCCGCTTACGAACGCGACTACATTTTGAAGAAGCTGGATGAAAATCACGGAAACGTCAGCCGCACAGCCGAGGTTTTAGGTCTCGAGCGCAGCCACCTCTATCGCAAGATGAAAAGCTTAGGGATCGCGACGAAAGAGTAGTCCCGCGTCGTTTCGTCGTTGGTCGGCGCCACTCGTCGTTCGCGCACTCATTCCCCAGGCACAAACACAGGCTTTCATCGCGGAATGACCTTGCCCGCGTAGAGTCCGACCACTGCGGGCCGCAAGCCAAACCACTACAATAACCGTCATGACAAAGATGATCGTTGGAATTCTTATCTGTCTCGGAGTGACCTCGTTCGCACAAGACAAGCCTGGCACGCGCCCTCGCGCGCGGGACCTCGGAATAAAGGTTGGGGTTCTGCCCACCGGACCGCTTAACGCAATCACCGATGTCACTGGCGTTCTCGTCGGGCACACGACCATCATTCAAGACCCTAGCGTTCATACTGGTGTTACGGCCGTTCTGCCGCATTCGGGCAATCTTTATCGCGAAAAGGTGCCGGGTGCCATCTTCGTCGGCAACGGCTTCGGCAAGCTTGCCGGATCAACTCAGGTCGACGAGATGGGAGACATTGAGACGCCGATTCTTCTTACCTCGACGACCAGCGTTCCACGTGTCGCCGACGCGTTGATCAGCTACATGCTCGCTCTGCCTGGCAATGAAGATGTTCTGTCGATTAATCCTGTTGTCGGCGAAACCAATGACGGCTGGTTGAGCGATATTCGCGGCCGTCACATCACGCCGGATGACGTCTTCTCTGCTATCAAGGCCGCGAAAACTGGTCCGGTCGAGGAAGGCGCGGTAGGGGCGGGTACGGGAACAATTGCCTTCTCATGGAAGGGCGGAATCGGAACATCTTCTCGTAAGCTGCCCTCAAACCTAGGTGGGTTCACGGTTGGCGTTCTTGTCCAGACCAATTTTGGCGGCGTGCTCACGATTGCGGGGGCTCCGGTTGGCCAGGAATTGGGGCAATACTATCTGCGGAAGGAACTGGAAGCGGCTGGTAAGAAAAACAGCCCGGATGGATCCTGCATGATGATCATCGCGACCGATGCGCCCATGGAGGCGCGCAATCTGAAGCGGTTAGCGGCACGCGCTTGGGTAGGGATGGCTCGTACCGGCAGTTCGGCTTCCAACGGAAGCGGCGACTACGCAATCGCATTTTCGACCGCACCACAGGTTCGAATCGATCAAAGGGACAAATCTTCGACCCGCCATATCGAGGTCTTGACCAATGATGCGATGTCGCCGCTATTCGAAGCTGTGATTGAAGCCACCGAAGAAGCCATCTACAACTCGATGTTTCGCGCCACCACGACGACCGCCAACGGCCACACGATCGAGGCACTGCCCATTGATAGGACAGTGGAAATACTTAAGAAATATAGAGCGATTAAGTAATCAGGCTTAACTGCTTTCGCCAGAGAGCTGCCGACGCCAATCCAGCTCTTCGATGAAAGCGTGAGACTCCCGCCACCCCGGGCTTACCTTAACGAAGAGCTCCAGATACACGCGCGTGCCCACGAGTTTCACGATCTGCAGGCGTGCCGCGGTGCCGATCTTCTTCAGCATCTGCCCATGCTTACCGACCAGGATCCGTTTCTGCCCTTCGCGCTCGCAGTAAACCGTGGCTGCAATCCTGGTAAGTTTTGCGCCCTCCTCGAACTGATCAATGGCAACGGTCGTGGCGTACGGGATTTCTTCACTCGTCGCCAGCAATACCTGCTCCCGGATAATCTCGGCCACCATGAAGCGGACCGGCTGGTCTGTAATCTGGTCTTCGGGAAAATAACGCGGGCCTTCGGGCAGACTCTCGACCACTTTCTCAATCAGCAAATCCAGTCCCTGACGTTTACGCGCTGAAAGCGGAATGATTTCCTTAAACTCGCCCCGCTTGCTGTATTCGTCGATGATCGGCAGGAGTTTGTGCTTTTCCGCCAGCAAATCAATTTTGTTGAGTAGAAGGAGCACCGGAATCCCGGCTTTCTTGGCCATATCCAGTGCGAACTGATCTCCGTGACCGAACCTTTGCGTCACATCGACGATCAGCAGCAGCAAGTCGCAGCCTTCCAGGGCCTCGCGCACCTCGGCCATCATCCTGCGTCCCAGAGAGCTGTCCGGCTTATGCACACCGGGAGTGTCGATCAAAAGGATTTGCGCAGCAGGACGATTCGATTTGCGGGCGACTTGAACAATCCCCAGAATGCGATTGCGCGTGGTTTGTGGTTTGGGACTGACGATCGCCAGCTTCTCGCCGACCAGCGCATTCAGTAACGTCGATTTCCCGGCATTTGGCCGGCCCAGAATACACACGTACCCTGATCGAAAAGCCATACTTGCTCGTGTAGGGACGGGTCTCTGACCCATCAAGGCCGAGCCAAGCTCGGCAGAGGTTTTTACGTCACCTGCTTCGGCTGAAGACTCGTAATCCGCACTCGCTCGATTCGCCGCTCCGTCGAATCCACGACTTCGAATCGTAAGCCGTCCTCCTCGACGACTTCGCCTCTCTGGGGAATGCGTCCGGCTAGTTCGCTGACCAATCCTCCAACGGTGGCCGATTCCTTGCCTTCCGGCCTCATGCCGAACAACTCATCCAGCCGATCGATATCCATGTTCCCGGCAACCACGAAAGAGTGGTCATTCTCCCGAACAACATCAGCTTTGTCGTGCTCGTCGCGGATTTCGCCCACAATTTCTTCGACTAAATCCTCTATCGTGACCAACCCCGCGACACCGCCGTACTCGTCCACCACGATTGCCATCCGGATATTGTTCTTCTGCATCTCGCGCAGCAGATCGCTTCCCAGTTTGCTTTCTGGAACGAAATAAACGTCCTTCCGCATCAGTGAGTCGACCGTGCGGGTTCGTGCCTCTGTATCCGGCACCTGCAGGACATCCTGGGCGTATACGATGCCTTTTACGTTATGGATCGTGCCTTCGTAAACCGGAACTCGTGAAAATGGCTTCTTGCGCAGTAACTCGACAAACTGTTCGACGGTTGTTTTCACCGGGACCGCGACAATATCAGGCCGCGGCTTCATCGCTTCCCGCACCGTCTTTTCGCCGAATTCCACAACAGACTGGATCAAGTCCCGGTTGCTTTCGTCGAGAATGCCTTCTTCCTGTCCGGCTTCAATCAGCGCATCCACGGCTTCAGCCTGAGTTTCGGGTTCCTCGTTCGCGTGCTCTTTGGTGAGCGATGCCACTGATTGCAGAAAGCCCAAAACTAACGTCACCGGCAGGAGCACATAAATCAATATGCGCAATGGCCAGACCCAGCTTTGCAGCCAGAAGCCTTTGGTACGCGAGAACAGCACGAACGGCAGGAACCGATTGAATACGATCACCACTAGGATCAGGCTCAATGTGGCTTGCAGGATCTCGTATATGCTCCATGCGCGATCGCGAAAGACGGTGAAGCCGACGGTCATAGCGATGGCTGCAGTCGTGAGTTGGGCAAGCACCGCCATCGACAACGCTGCTCGCGCTCGGCTCACCCCCAGCTTCGGCTCTACCTTCTGCTCGAAAGAATCGATATTGTCCTGGAACTCGCGCGACAGGAACTTACCAATCTCTGAGTAAAGGCGGTCCACATAGGAGACCAGCGTCAACAAGGCAAACAAGAGAAGCAGCGCCACTGCCAGGGCAAGGTTCATCTGTTCGCTCGCGCCACCTGCATTCGCAGCAATTTTCGGGCGTTTTTCGTGGCCTTCGTGTCTTCTGTGGTTAAGGCCTTGATTTCACTCCGCTCGATCAATCCAACCGGAAGTGCCAATGATTTTCGCAGGCGCGCTTCCTTCAACGCCATCCTTCCATTATCTTGCTCGTGATCATATCCTGCGAGATGCAGCACACCATGCAAAATAAGAATCTGGATCTCTTTGGTTATCGAATGTCCTAAGCGTCGGGCGTTGTTCCTTGCAATCTCGGCGGAGATGGCGACGTCCCCTGCCACTCCCTTCATCGGGTTACCACTTGCCGGGAAACTTAATACATCGGTGGCATAATTCTTTCGCCGAAAGCGCCGGTTTAGACGCTCCATCTCGCGGCTGCTGGTCACGAGCACATTGACTTCTCCCGGCAACTTCGCTGCTCGCTTCGCCCGCATGAGAAAGCCTTTGAGCGTTGATTCACGAACTCCCGCAATCGCTTTGTTGATGACGATCACCTTTTGCCGTTGTAAACAAAAGCAAACAGGAGGGCCTGGTTGCGCCCTCCTGCACAAACTGCCTTGTTTCTATTCCTGAGCTGGCATCGATTCCTGCGATCTCGTAATGCTCTCCTGCCGTACTTCGTCCCCCGCTGGCTTGCCATTGGCGCCATTCTTCGGCTCCAGCAGTGACATTTGTTGCTCTGCGACTTTGGCTTTATGCTCGTCGTAGGCGCGAATGATTCGCTGCACCAGATGATGCCGAACCACATCGCCTTCATCGAAGTACACGAAACTCAATCCCTGAACGTTCTTAAGCACGTCGACCGCTTCCAGTAAGCCGCTTCGACGTGCACTCGGTAAATCAATCTGAGTGATATCGCCGGTAATTACAGCCTTGGAGTTGAACCCCAGGCGCGTCACAAACATTTTCATCTGTTCTGACGTTGTGTTCTGGGCTTCGTCGAGAATGACGAACGAATCGTTCAACGTCCGTCCTCGCATGAACGCGATCGGTGCGATTTCAATCACGTTCTTCTCCAGATACCGATCGACCTTCTCCGGATCCAGCATGTCGTAGAGAGCGTCATAAAGCGGACGGAGATACGGATCAATCTTGTCCTGCAACGTTCCGGGCAAGAAGCCGAGCCGTTCGCCCGCTTCCACCGCAGGCCGCGCCAGGATGATTCGGTTCACCCGTTTTGCCAGCAGCGCCGAAATCGCCATCGCGACGGCAAGGTAAGTCTTCCCTGTCCCTGCCGGCCCAATACCGAAGACCATGTCGTGGTTCTCGATTGCCTCAAGATACCGACGCTGATTCGCGCTTTTCGGCTGAACTGTTCGCCGCCCGAACGAGCGCTGCCGTCCGGCTTCCGCCAGGCCCCGCAAAGTAGTCTTGGGATCACCTATCAGCACGCGAAGCATGCTGTTCAAGTCGCCATTATTAAACGTGTGTCCGGATCGTTGCAGATTGTCGTAATCGGCGAATACTTGTTCAGCACGGGCCACGTCGCGGGGAGCCCCTTCCAACTCAATCGAGTCGGAGCGAAGGTCGATGTTGATGTTCAGCCCGTCTTCCAACACGTGCAGGTTTTCGTCCCTGGTTCCGAACAGGGCTTCAATGTGAGGACTGATCTCGATGCTTTTCTTCATTCAGCTTTGACATTCACCTCTAGGACGGGTCCCAGACCCACCCTTTGACGGCACTTTGGCCCGCCTTTTAGATGCGCCCATCCGAAGCGGGAGACCTATACTGCGGCTGGTTGCAAACGCAAAGTTTTTCTCTCTGGAGGTGGAACTCGCCGGAATGCTCGCGCCCGAGGTGCAAGCAACTACCATTGAGAATAGGGTACCCTTCGGCACAAAGGGAGTCAACGACGGTTTTCCACCTGAAACTGGTCTGCGAACACGCTGCATCCGTTTGACCTGCTTCAACTTACTCCCGTACAATGGATGCTTCGGTACCCACCGAAGCTCTCAGAGAAATCCAGAAAAGGTAATCAGGTATCCATGGCAAATCACTTTTCGGCGCTGAAGCGCGCCCGTCAGACTGAAAAACGAACCGCCCGCAACCGCGCCAACACATCGCGTCTGCGCACCGCATTGCGCGGCTTCCGTGAAACTCTCGCAAAGGGCGACAAAGCGGCCGCAGAACAGGCTTTCCGTCAGACTGTTTCCGCCCTCGACAAGGCTGTCCAGAAAGGCGTCATTCACGAGAACACTTCTTCTCGTTACAAGTCCCGGCTCAGCGCGCGCCTGAATTCCGCAAAGTAAGCTGGGTGGTGGCTCGCGTCATTGAGAGCAGTTCGTAAGTCACGCTTGGGGCTTATGGCCAGAAACTATCTGCTCGCGGTCGCTACGCTCATTTACATTTTTATCGCATGTCTCTTGTCGGCAGACGAGTGGAAGCCACGGCACGACCTCGTCTCGCATACGGGAATCTTGAATCTCACGGAGCCGCCGCCACCCGCTGAAGTCTTCTTCTCAGGGCCTACCTCTTCCGCCGATCAACCGGGCTGGCTCGAAGGTCTCAAAGCGTGGAAAGATCATCAGCGAACCGCCCTGCGCTTTACTTCGTCCCAGTACGAACGTCCGGATCTGGAATGGACCCAGCACATCTTTTCTCAGGTGCAGTTGCTTATCTGGGACCGTAGTTTTTACGATCCGCAAAAGGGCGAGTACACCGTAGGCCGTTTTCTCTCGGAAGCCGAAGGCCGCATCGGACCGATCGACGCCGTTCTGATCTGGCATGTTTATCCCAATCTCGGCGTTGACGATCGCAATCAGTTTGATCTACTGCGCGACTTGCCAGGCGGAATTCCCGGCTTGCGTGAGATGGTCCAGCAATTCCATGAACACGGTGTGAAGGTTTTTTTTCCGCTTCTGGCGTGGGACACCGGAACCCGCCCAGAAGGCGCGCCGAATTGGGCCGTTATCTCGGAGTTGATGAAGCAAATCGATGCTGACGGCGTCAACTTCGATACGTTGGAGACAGTTCCAGCGCAATTCCGCCAAGCCTCCGACGACGTCGGACTTCCGCTCGCGCTGGAGCCACAATTTCAGCCGCGCGACGAGTCGCTGCAGTGGTCCAACATCAGCTGGAATGATTGGGTCACGTGGGAAGGCAAGCCTTATCCGTTTATTCCCATGGTTAGCAAGAACAAATGGCTGGAGCCCCGCCACACGGTCAATGTGACGGACCGTTTCACCCGCGACAAAACCGACAGCCTGCAGCATGCTTTCTTCAATGGCCAAGGATACGCAACACTCGAGAATCTCTGGGGCTTCTGGTACGGAAATACTCCGCATGACGCCGAGGCAATTCTTCGCTTCACCCGCATAGAGCGCGCGATGGCCGCATGCCTTCGCAGCCCTGACTGGGAACCTCATACGCCGGTTTTGCAGGATGGAGTATTCGCAACCCGTTTTCCATCGTCAGCAGGCACACTCTGGACCATCGTCAATCGCAATGAATACGACGTCGATGGCCCGCAGCTATCCGTAGCTCATCGACCCGGAATGCATTACTACGATTTGTGGAACGGAACTGAGCTAACCCCGAAGTTCTCGGACGGAAACGCTCTACTGAGCTTCAAGATGGAAGGTCTCGGCTTCGGTGCGATATTCGCCACCGAGTCATTGCCTGCGAATGCACTCGATTTGCTTGCTTTCATGGCCGAACGCTCCCGCCGTGCGCTCGCGAGCTACTCGCGCACGTGGGAACCGGTTCGGCAGGAGATGGTAGAGATTCCTCCAACTAAGCCTGCAAACACGACGCCTCCCGGCATGATTCGCGTTCCTGAAGGAGATTTCGAATTTAGGGTAAGCGGAATTGAGGTCGAAGGCGGCAATGATCCCGGTGTAGATGTGCAGTATCCATGGGAAGATGTGCCACGACGCGCGCACGACCACATCGTTCACATCCATACGTTTTATCTCGATCAGAGACCGGTAACCAACGCCAAGTTCAAACAGTTTCTCGAGGCGAGTCATTACCAGCCCAAAGACGCTCACAACTTCTTACGGGACTGGAGCAATGGCAACTACCCGGAAGACTGGGGCAACAAGCCGGTCACGTGGGTTTCAATCGAAGATGCCCGGGCTTATGCACAGTGGGCTGGCAAGCGCCTTCCGCACGAGTGGGAGTGGCAGTATGCTGCGCAATCGACCGACAATCGCCTTTACCCGTGGGGCAATAGCTGGAATCCCCGCCGATTGCCCCCGCCTGACTCTGGCCCCATGATGCACCCACCTACGGACGTAAATGATTTTCCACCCGGGGCCGGTCCGTTCGGTGCGTTCGACCTGGAAGGAAACGTTTCCCAGTGGACGGACGAATACCGCGATCCACACACCCGGGCTGCTATTATTCGCGGCGGAGCCGCGTATCATCCGCTTGGGTCGATCTGGTATTTCCCGCAAACCTATCGTCTCGATCAACATCAGAAATATCTGCTAATGTCGCCCGGGAGAGACCGCGCCGGAACGATCGGCTTCCGCTGCGCAGTGGACGCCCCATAACAGACGCCAAGATCTACTTCCGCAGCCTACAAAGGCCCAATGTTGCCATGGCTTTTTGTTGACCTGTGTAGAAGGTCGGCATAAGATTGCATGGCTTCACGAGCTGCACGTTAAGATGGCCGACTTCCCCCTCGGCTTGCGGCGCTCAAATTTCCGTCGTACGAATTAGGTCGTGCACTGATGGCGAGTCGAAGACCCGTCTTCGCCGTTCCGGTGGCGGAGTACGCCGCCGCACTCTTGTCCAAGCAAGAGGTCTATGCCCGCGCGGATTTGACTGCAGGCCAAATCGCGGAGCTTCTACCCGGAACCGCAGTTGCCGTCTACGTCGTCGAGGATCAGGAAAATCCCGCTTGGACCGCCAAGGCAATCGCCGGCGAAATCACAGTCGCGGGAGTAATCGAGTTCGATGCCGGCAATTTAGGATTACTGGCAGAAAATAAGTCCCCGCAAGTATTCGATGGCGCTGCATTATTGCGCGAAAACTATGCTCACCTCGATGTGCGGCGCACGGTGACATCTCTCGCCTATGTTCCGCTGCTTATTGATGACACGCTGGTGGGAGCGATTGAACTGGTTCGGTACGAGGGTTCGTTTACCGCTTCGGCTCTCGATACCGTGGAGGAGATCGCGGAACTGGCCTCGCCTGCCATTGCCGGGGCACTGTTTTACGAGAGCGAGCGCAATGCCAGCCTGCAATCGATCAGCCGCGTAACCCAGATGTACGACCTCGAGAAGGTTTTCAACTCCACGTTGGAGATGGATGATCTGCTCGAGATCATCGCCAAGAAATTCCAGGAAGTTATGAACGTCCAGGGCGTCAATCTCTGGATGGTGAATGGGGACGCGGTCGAGTTGGTGAGCCAGGCTGGAGTCGATCCCACGGTGCAGGTCGGGACGATGCAGGGGCCCGGGCAAGGCATTGCCGGAGATGTGTCGGACAACGGCGAACTCGTTTTGATCGATGATGCGGAGGACCAGCGCTTACAGCAACGCAACGCCGGGTTCGAAGAAGGCCCAATCTTCTCTTTATTAGTAGCCCCGCTTATGGAGCAGGACAACCTGGTTGGGCTGGTTGAAGCTATCAATCGCCTCGACGGTGCCCCCTTCGATGAAGACGACCAGTTTCTTTTAACCAACATCTGTGAGACCGCCAGTAATGCCCTGCATAATGCCAGCCTTCTCCAGGCCGAGCGCAAAGTAGAAATTCTCGAAGCGCTGGTCAAAGTCAGTGGGGAGATTACTTCCACCCTCGATCTCGACCATGTTCTGGATGCAGTCGTGAACGGGCCGAGCACTGTGATTCCTTATGACCGGGCTGCGATTGCACTCGAGCAGCGCGGCCGCATGCAGGTGAAGGCGATCTCTGGCGCTACCAAGATCAATCCTCAAGATCCCGATACCGCTCGTCTCCGCGATTTGCTGGACTGGGCCGCGTCAACCAGAGATTCGGTCTTCGTGGTGCAACGAGGTGAGGAGGTCGAGAGTGAGCGCCCGGAGACGCGGGCAAAGTTCCTGAACTATTTTGCCGAGTCCGGGATGCACGCCTTTCATGCGGTTCCGTTGGCCGATGACGACGGACTGCTCGGCATCTTGTCCTTCGAAAGCAGTGATCCTGATTTTCTGAGCACTGCCCACCTGGAAATGATCAAAGTGCTGGCTGGGCAGGCCACAGTGGCTCTGCGCAACGCCTCACTGTATCGCGAAGTTCCCTTTATCGATGTACTGCAACCCTTTCTCGAGAAGAAGCGTAAGTTTCTCCGGATGCCCAAGCAGCGGAGATTGGCCATCCTGGCAGGCACTACTCTTGGGTTAGTCTTCCTTGCCGCGTTTCCCCTGCCGCTGCGGGTGGATGGTCCTGCTGCTGTTGCACCGGCACACACCGCGCGGGTGCAGCCTGAAGTTCCCGGTGTGGTGCAGCACGTTAACGTCAGGGAAGGCGACACCGTAAAGCAAGGCACGATCTTGGCAAGTCTAGCGGACTGGCAATATCGTGCGGAACTTGCGGGAGCCCAGGCGAAGTACAACACGGCTGTTTCTGAGATGAACCACTCGCTCGCGATCAATGATGACAGCCAGGCAGGGATCTTCCGGATTCAGGCGGACTATTGGGCTTCAGAAGTGAGCCGCGACCGTGAGCGGCTGGACAAAACGCTTTTGCGATCGCCGATTGATGGAATAATCGCCACACCGCATATCGAAGACACGGTAGGCCGCAGCCTGAATCCGGGAGACACTTTCGCCGAAGTTGTCGATACTGCCCAGGCCGATGTCGATGTGGCTGTTGATGAACGCGACGTCACGCTCCTGCGGCCTGGCGATAACGCCGCCGTCAAACTCGAAGGCTTTCCCAATCGCACCTTCCGGGGGCAGGTCATTATTATTAGCCCCAAGGCGCAGGTGGAAAATGATGACCGTGTCTTCTATGCGCGGGTGAACGTGCCTAACGCTGCTGGCCTTATCCGCGCAGGCATGCAGGGCCGAAGCAAGATCCTGACAGGCTGGAGACCTGTTGGCGTGGTTGTATTCCGTCGGCCGGCGATGTGGTTTTGGTCAAAGATTTGGTCGTGGGTTGGTTGGTAATCGGAGGCCTTATGAAGCAGCTCTTTCTGGCTTACTTGTTGCTGGTGGCTCTGGCATTCTCCGCGTGCAATCGTGCGAATGAGCCAACCAGCGCAGTAGCTGCGCCTCCGCCGACAACCGAAGGCCCGACAGCGGCAGTTCAGGACACGAGCTTTCATGCTACTGGGCCGATTGTTGTGGAAAATCAGGTCGACCTGCTCGCGTTGCGGGCGGGGGTGGTCTCGGCAATCCAGATCGATATCGGAAAGTCGGTACACAAAGGAGATCTGCTTGCATCCCTGGATGACCGTCAGATCATTGCAGAACGCGATGCTGCCGCTGCGAAGGTGCGCAGCGCGGAAGCCAATTCAAAAGACTGGCAGGCAGAAACCGGAGTTGCGCAATCCGATCTTCAGCGTGCTCAAGCCATGCGCGATGCGGGAATTAACACGCAAGAAGAGCTGGATCACGCCCAATATAAGCTGCTAGGTTCGCAGTTCGAAATCGAGAAGGCGAAGCAGGACTTGAGCACGGCACAAAACAACCTGCGAGCTCTTGACCTGGAAGTAGAAAAAACGAGAATTGTGGCGCCGTTTGATGGCGTGGTCGCTCGCCGCTATGTGCGCGTCGGCCAAAGCGTCTCGGTCGGGGATCGCTTGTTCTGGATCACCGCGGTTGCGCCATTGCAGGTGAAATTTACGCTTCCTGAACACTTGCTGGGTGCCGTGAAAAAGGGACAGAGCATTACGGTCAGCTCGGCCGACGCATCCCCAGAAGTGAATCACACTGCCAAGGTGATCGACGTCAGCCCAGTGGTCGATCCGGCCAGCGGAACCATCGAGGTTTTGGCGCAAGTCGAAGGACAAGCCGCCGATTTGCGTCCGGGCATGCTGGCCAATATTCGCATCGACCTTCCACGATGAATATCGTTCGCGCACTAGACGTCGCTCTGCCGGAGTTGCCCGAGCGCGTTATCCGCCGGGACACGCCCAAGCTCGATCCGCGAATCATCTCTAAGGAGCACATCGAAGATGGCAGCCCGATCGTCATCACGAAACTGCCCGGAACGATGTCGCTGCTACGCTTTATTCCTGAGCAATGGAAACTGATTCAACTTTTTGATGGGAAAAGATCGTTTAAGGAGGTTTCGGAGCTTTCGACTGCTGCAACCGGATTCTTCTTCTCGGAAGATGACGTACGCGAGATCGCCAGCTTCCTCTATGACGAAACCGAGTTCATCTGCAAGACACCCCTGGAAAAGAACATTACGTTAAAGCAGGAACTGCAGGGACAACGGCGGAAGAAGCGAAAACGATTTCGGATAACCGATTTCACTGACATCACGCTCAAGGAGTGGCCTAACTCCGACGAATATCTTACCTGGTTATACCCAAGGCTTACGTTCATGTACAGCCCCAGCTTCGTCCTGATCACTCTTGTTTTGTTCGTTGTCATGGCTTGGATGTGGGCAGATAAGTTCAGCCAGATTTGGAGTGACAGTTTCGAGTTTTATAACTTCACCACGAAATCGGGAAGAGATCTGATTGAGTTCTGGTTTCTCTTTGGAACCATGGCTTTCTTTCATGAGACCGCCCATGGCCTTACCTGCAAGCACTTCGGCGGAAATGTCGAAAAGATGGGTTTCACGCTCATGTATTTCGCTCCCAGCTTCTTCTGCGACTCTTCTCAAGCCTGGGTTTACGGTGGACCTTGGGAAAGAATTGCGGTCGCAATTGCCGGAATTTGGGTCGACCTGATCATCTGCGTGGTTGCTACCGTGGCCTGGTGGGGGACCCCGACGGGCATGTATGTCCATGATCTCGCCTACAAGGTAATGATGGTAACCGGCATCGGAGTATCTTTACTAAATCTCAATCCGCTGATCGAGCTTGATGGCTACCTGATCTTTTGCGAACTGGTTCACGACAGTGGTCTAAAAGAGAAAAGCACGGCCTATCTTTCCAGCTTTGTTCGTAAAAGGATCTTTGGATTGCCGGTTGAGGTGGATTTTGTGCCACGTCGCCGACGTGTCTTCTACATTGTCTACGCCTTTCTCTCCGGTCTGTACGGGTATCTGCTCTTGTCGTTCCTGATGCTGTTCACATTTCATGTTCTCCAGTCATACACGCCAGAGTGGGCATTTGTTCCCGCTCTGCTTGCTGGTTACTGGGTTTTTAAGTCACGGATTCACAAACTGGTGAAATTTATGAAGATTGTTTATCTGGATAAAAAGGAAAGGGTGAAAGCTTGGCTCACCGGACCGCGGATCGCGCTGCTTGCCGGCCTCACGGCACTGCTGCCGTTTGCGCCGCTGTGGCCAGATTTTGCCGAAGCTCGCTTTGTGCTGGAGCCTGCGGTGCGAGCATCCATTCGTTCCGAAATATCTGGAGTCGTAACCCAAGTCATGGTTCAAGAGGGGCAACAGGTGGCCGCTGGCGAGCCTTTACTCGAACTTGAGAACCTGCCATTGAAATCAGCCGCGGCACAGGCTGACGCAGAGCTGCATGTGGCCTCCGCCGAGGCGAACCAAGCTTTGCTTACTTATGGCAACATTGGTTCGACGGAATATAACGTTCAGGCCCATTCAGAAATTCGTCGACAGCTAGCTGACGAGTCCAAACTCCTTCACATTAACAGTCCGATTTCCGGGATGCTCGCCACGCCGCGCATCCAGGACTTAGTTGGAAGTCATGTTGACGCTGGAACGCAGGTTGCCGAGGTTGTTGACTTATCAACGATGCAGGCGCGGATTTTTGTCCCTGAGTTCGCAATGCGACAAGTGCGTCTGGGCACACGTATAAGGTTGCAGCTCGAATCTCTGGTTGCTCCCCTAAGCGCGTCGCTCGTTTCCGTTGCCCCCACATCTTCGACTGCTGAAGCCGGGCTGTTTCCCAGAGAGCAGCTAAAAGGGATCAATCCGCCGAGGTTTTATGTGGCGACGGCCCTGTTACGGAATGCAGGTGAGCTTCGAGAGGGCATGACAGGAACCGCCAAGATATTTGCCACCCGGCGCAGCCTGGCAGGATTTATATGGATTATTAGCCGCGATCTGGTCGAGCGAAGGATCTGGTAGGTACCACAGACAACAAGGGCCGCACTTCCCCGTTGCGGCCCTTTATCCCGCAGATGTCTGGCAAACTAACTAGTCGCCTTTACGCGGCTTACCTTAGCCGTCAAATGTGTCGGTCTGGCTGTCAGATGAGTCGGTCTCGCGGTTAAATGAGTTGGTTTCGCTGCAAGATGAGTTGGTTTCGCAGCCAAATGAGTTGGCTTTGCAGCCAAGCGGGTTGGACGAGAGGCAAGCTTCGTCACCTCCGCCTTCGCTACTTCCGGCTTCACTACGAGCGCTTTTTGAGTTGCTGTGCGGTTGCTGATCAACGATTTCTTCTGGATGGTCATTGAGTCCTCGCGGTTTGATTTTTCCTGCTGCTCGCATGAGATATAAGCATGCCTGCTGCCAAACCGCAATGTGTGGAAGCGCCTAAGCCGAACCTATAAGAATCAAATGCTTGCGAGTTTCATGTCCGCAAAGTCCGCGACAGCGACCCAAAATTTGTTTACTTTGGTTAAAAATTAAACTTCGCCCGGATTAATTTTTAACCGAAATCTCCGAGCTTAAAGGTTGCGCTTGCGGCAGAGGTACTTCATGCGCTGGATGTCGATGCCCAGCAGGGCGGCCGCAGCCGACTTCTTCCCGCCCGTCCGGTTCAACGCAGCCTGAAGGTATGCCAACTCGATGCGCTCCATCTCCGCATCGAAGTTAACGCCTTCTTCTGGAATCAGTATGGCTTCCTGGCTTGCACTGCTGGCCACCAACAGGTGCTGCGGGAGGTCCTTGATACCAATAAGCGGACTATCGTTCATGATGACCAGCCGTTGAATCACATTCTCCAGTTCCCGCACGTTTCCCGGCCAGTCGTAATCCTCAAAAACCGCCAAAACCTCGGATTCAACCTGCTTCAAAGGCTTGTCATTGCCGTGGCAGTAGATGCGGAGAAAGTGATCGACCAGTAACGGCAAATCGCTCTTACGCTCGCGCAACGGAGGAACCACGATGGGAATCACATTGATCCGATAGTAAAGGTCCTCACGGAAACGGCCCATCTGCACCATTTCCTCTAAATCTTCGTTCGTGGCTGCTAAAAGACGAAAGTCGATTTTTTTCGAAGTTTTGCCACCAATGCGCGTCACCGCCCGGTCCTCCAGAACCCGCAGCAGCTTGGATTGCAGCGCCAAACCCAACGTAGCAATTTCATCCAGAAAGAGCGTACCCGTGTGCGCCAGTTCGATGTGCCCCGGTCTCGCCTCCTTGGCGTCGGTGAAAGCTCCCTTCTCGTGGCCAAATAACTCGGTTTCAATCAGGTTCTCCGGCAAGGCGGCGCAGTTGATGCTGATGAAGGGCTTCTCCGCCCGCGGCCCGAAAGAAACGATGGCCCGAGCCACCAGTTCCTTTCCGCTGCCGCTCTCACCCCGGAGCAAAACTGTTGTGTTGCTGTTCGCCACCCGCTTGATGGCTTCGTACATGCGGAGCATGGGTTCGCTGCCGCCCACTAGCTCGGCAAATGACTGCTCTTGCGCATCCTGCTCTTGGCGTAGTCGATATTCGATCTCCGCCGCACGCTTCTCGAGCAACCGTCCCAGAACGACCCGCACTTCCTCGAAATTGATCGGAGCAATGAAGTACTCGTCGACGGCAGCGTCAATGGCTTTGTGATGAAGATTGCGGCTGGAAGAGCGGGTCAGCGCCACAATCACCAGATCGCGGTTCAGCGCACGCAATTCGGCCAAGCCGGCGATTCCGTCGTCGCTGCGCTCGCCAACAGTATCGATGTCCAGAAGAATGGCATCCGGAGCCTGCTTCTTCAGGAACAACACGAGTTCCGGCCAGGTTCGCAACAAGTGGAGATCGTAATCGGAAGCAAACTGCGTTTCGGCTTCCGGTCCGACTAATTCGTCCGTAGTGACGATTACCACGCTATAGGTGGATGGTAAGGCTCGGGCGGCTGCGGCGCGCATACGGCCCTCCGTGCTGGCTGCGGATTATAAGCATTTTTTCGACCCTGGGGCAGCAAATTTTTAACCCTTTTTTGCCCTAAGAAATGCAATCCTTATAGATCATTGCAAAATTCAGCCGCTTCCCTTACCTTTACCTGCGCCAAAGAGCCGTAGATTTCCTGGGATTCGGGGAGGGCCGTCGTGGATATTAACGTCCGGAAGCGCGCAGACGTCGAACTCATCCAACTTCGTGGCCAGTTAAGGCTGGGTGAGGCTGTTGACGAATTGCGTAAGGTCATTGAGGAATCGCTCGGCAACGGCGACGCGCGCCTGGTCCTGAACCTCGCCGAAGTCCCAATGATCGATTCCAGTGGCATCGGCCTTCTGGTGCGGTTTCTCGCCTCCACCAAGCAACGCGGCGGCAGCCTCAAGCTGGTACAGCCCTCCAAATTCGCCGTCCAAACACTGCGACTCGTCGGAGTTCTGAACCTGTTTGAGATTTTTGACAACGATGATGCGGCTGTCGCATCTTTCGCATAGGAACAGGTCATAGAAAGCTGTGACACCCGACCCACGCGACAACGGCAAAGAGGGGGAGTTAACCTCCGTTCTCGACGTCTCTATGCCGGCAAATTCGAATGCAATCGCTGCAACTGCAGACACAATCACAGAGACTCTCGGTCAGCTCGGCGTTCCCGAGGAGAAGCAGTTGGAGATCCAATTGGCGGTTCAGGAGGCACTGGCCAACGCGGTTGTCCATGGTTGTAAGAATGACTCATCCAAACAGGTCCGCTGCCGAGTCAAACGGAATGCTGCCTGCGCTATTGTTATCACCATTACAGATCCAGGCCCTGGCTTCAGCCCCTCGTATCTTCCAGATCCTAGAAGCGCACAACAGCTCCAGGAGGGCCATGGCCGTGGCGTTTTTCTCATTCGCCAGTTGATGGATGAGGTTTCCTTCGAAAGCGGAGGAAATCAGATAACAATGTGGAAGTATTGATCCGGCTCGCGGCTTAGCCTTCCCATTTCAAAACCGAAGCACCCGACGGGTTCGGCCGCCATCCGGGCTGGCTATAACCACGACATGGCCATCAGGGTGGCGGAGCCAGATTTCTCTTTGTTTGGGTGCTGGGTTGAACCAAGGCTCTTGAATCACTTCCCCCCGAAGTTCTCGCGCTCGATCAACCGCCGCGTCAAAAAGCAGCAGCACCTGCTTCAGCAACCGCATGGTCCTGCTCTCCAGATCCGCCGCTGACACCGATTGCACCGACCACCTTGCCATCCTTCTTCAAAGGAATTCCGCCGGCAAAAATCATAATCTTTCCGTTGTTAGAAGCATGAATTCCGAAAAACTGGCCGCCGGATTGTGAGTGAGTAGCGAGATCTTTTGTGGCAATATCAAAAGCGCGAGAAGTGTAGGCCTTCTTAATCGATATATCGATGCTGCCCAGCCATGCACCATCCATGCGGACGTGTGTGACCAGATTGCCACCTTCGTCGGCTACAGCAATGTTCATGGGTTGACCTAGTTGTTTTGCTTTCTTTTCTGCTGCCGCAACCACCCGGCGTGCATCTTCCAAAGTCATCGAATAAGTCCTTTCATTTTTATGCTCAGTTCGCTAAGCTGCGTCCTCACTTTATCCTGAGTACATTCACTTGTGCAAAGATGAATAACATTTGCGGCATTTGCATTCACTTATATTCCTCAGCTCGACGCTACGGGTGGGATGTACACTGCTGGTCTGTATTTTTATTTTGAGATTGCCAGGGGCGTTTATCGGATGAGAAACAATGTGAAATTAAACCCCACTGCTCCGATTACAGATATCTTCTTATCGCGCCTATGGCTAATGCTGGTCGTTTTGCTTTGCATGGCAAGCTCGCAAGCGCAACAAGGATCTGTTAATCAGAGCGTCGCCGATTCAACTGCTGCCCAGCAGCCCAGTTCGACAAACACGGTGACTTCTCGCTTCGTCGGCTATGCCACCAGCAAATCGCTGATTTTCCCTGATATCGCCACCAGCCCGGGGCCTCTTTCATCGAAGGGCAAACTTAAACTGTTTGTGAACCAGAGCATTTCTCCACCTTATGTTATGGCTGCCGCGCTGACAGCCGCATTCACCCAGGCACGAGATGTTCCTCGAGGCTACGGTCAAGGCTGGAATGCGTACGCGAGCCGCTTCGGAGCCGATATGGCCAGGGCTTCCAGTGACAGCTTTTTCGGGACTTTTCTATTCGCATCTGTATTCCACCAAGATCCTCGCTTTTTCCCGGAAAGCGAACCGAGGATGTGGAGAACGGTGAAGTACTCGGCCGCGGTGATCGTGTTTACCCGAAGCGATTCCGGCGAGACGGTATTCAATTCCTCAGGACTGCTGGGCCCCCTGGCCTCCGAAAGTCTGGCCAACGTTTATTTGCCACCGTCCGAGCAGACCGCCGGCAGAACGGTAGCACGCTTTGCCACAGATTTAGCCTGGCAGTTTGCGGGAAACATGTTCAAGAATTATTGGCCGACTATTTTTCGAGACATGGGTTTGAATCGGCTGAAAGTAGTTCCCGACCCCGGAATTCCTGTACCGCCGAAGCAGGAGCAGTGAGTAATCTTCGATGTGCGGCGCGCTGACGGCAGAGCCCGACGATGGTCAGCCTTGCCATCCCGGGCAGTTCTCGTCGTCGCAATAATCGATGGTTCCTCCGTCACAGATGCGCTGCCTGGGCTTTCGCGGAAACTCGTCCGCCGCTTCGCCATCCTCAGGGGTGCAACGCGCATCAGAACCTGAGTTTCCGCATCCGCGTTGCCACTTACAACGTTCACAAATGCAAAGGTCTTGACCGGCGGACCGATCCCGAGCGAATCGCAAGCCTCATTACGGCGCTCAATGCCGATGTGGTCGCCATCCAGGAGATTCTGGATGTTCGAGATGGGCGTCCGGAATATGATCAGGCGCGCTGCATCACTGCCGAAGTTGGGTAGTTTTCGCGTTCATCGAAATCGCACCACCTTAGCAGCGTCGGATCACTTGCCGCTGGTGGCGGAATTCGAGATGGCAGAGGAGTTCGGCTTGGGGATGTTAACAAAGTAGAGATCCTTCGACTACGAGTCGAACTCTCTCGGTGAAGCTGATTGCTCCGGGAGGATGACAGACCTCAACTATGGTGAGCGCGGCAGGATTCGAACCTGCGACCCATGCCTTAAAAGGGCATTGCTCTACCAACTGAGCTACGCGCCCACATTTCGCCAATCTAACACAATCTGAACGAGTTAATTGATGCTGTTCGATTGTTCATCAGCAGTGCCACAACGACCGGTGTCGGTTTGGGTGTCAGTTCCTGTTTTCTGGTGACCAGCACCTTGATCACCGGCATCGCCCAGCGAGTTAACGAGTCGCTCAACCGCATTTTGTTGTGCTGTTGCGCTAGGTGGGCGTATCTCATCGTCATTTGGATCGAATGATGGCCCATCAACTCGGCAACCGTGCGAATATCAACTCCAGCCATAACTAGCCTACTAGCGAAAGTGTGGCGCAGGCAATACCAGGAGAAGTCTCTGATGCCAGCCTCATTAATCACCTTATCGAACCAGTGCTTATATCCTCGTAATGGCACACCGTTCTTGGTCAGGAACACCAAGCCTTGACCAGTCGACTGCTCGAGCGATTGCAAGCTAGCGGCCGCCACTGAATTCAATTGTATATGGCGCGTGCTGCCGTTGGCGGTTCCCATGGCTGCTCATCGAACCAACGTCGCAAATCTTCAAAAGGACCGACCTGAGTGGAAACCGATTCCGCCGTGTGATTGGTCTGGCTAGCAACAGCCACAAGTCTTGCCGCGCATCGCATGTCGAGCCTCAACTCCAATCAATGGCGTAATGGCCAAAGCTGCTACCGGATCCGCCCACGTAACCTGCCAAATTGCCCGAACCACAAGACCAATAAGGCTGACGATTGCCAGATAAGCGCACAAGGCACTCTCAGCGGCATCAGCTCTCATCGCAGCACTGCCTGTCAGGACCGACAGGCGCTTCTTTTCCGTTGCAAGCACGGGCATGATGATCGCTGCTCCCACAAGTATCAGCATCCCCAAGTAGCTTGTTTTGGGTTCGCTGTAATGGAGCAAGGAATCGCCGAAGCAAAAATTACGTATGCGATCAGCGCAAATAGCAGGCCGCCCGCGATACGTGCAGCACGCCGTTCGGCGCGTTCCGAGGCATGTACGCGAAAGCGCCAGAGAACCACCGCTGCAGAGAGAAGTTCGACGGCGCTGTCTCCTCCAAACGCAGCGAGGACAGGGCTACGTGCGGTCCACGCAGCCCGCAGAGAAAAAACAGCTTCAACGCTCATCCAAGCGATAGTGGCTGTTTGAATCCGCTGAATATGTTTCAGCGCATCTCGCGTCAAAACTTGAGCTATCGACACCGTGTTAGGAATCGTACTCTCGCTTTCTGTCAATAAAAAGCGAGGCGTAGAGAGCATTGACCCGTGTGGGATCCATTCTCGCACACAGATCTCGTGATTGCGCTGCGTTTACTGTTCGGCCTAGATTAGGCTAACGCAGCGGACAGTGTAAATCCTATGCGCCGTACCTCGAAATCGCGTACCTGGTCCTGGCACTGAAGACGACGCCCACAATCCACCTCGCATCGGCGCTCACCACTTGTTCGACATAGCAGTTTGAGATGCAACCTCTTTCGTGGCGATAAGTACACCTGGAGTCTGCAACTCACGGCCGTTAATATCACCGACAAAGTGGCTCCTCGCTCGGAAGAGGAAGAAAAAGAATGGTCAAGAAATTCACCACGCGTGAAGGCCTTGGGATCTCTGTGGCAATCGGCGCTGCAATGGTTGGAACGCTTCTATTGTTTTTATTCGATCTCTTTCACGTTGATTGATTGGTTTGCCCCCAACGATATCGGTGCGCTCTGCTGAACCCCAGCACGGGCCCCGGCCATCGTCTGAACACTGTGCACGGCACGTGGAATGACCTCTCAGCTCTTAGGAGAGTCACCCTATGCCATTCGTCTCTGAGGTTCCATCTAGCAGGCCACCAATTTCTTGATAGCAGCTTAATAGTGAAAGCGGTAACGGAATTCAGCGTAGATTTCTCTAGGGCTGTTCCAGTGAAAGCCGCCAAAAGTCACACTGTTGTCCAGTTCGGCACGTCGATTCGTAACGTTAATCCCCGTAAGGGAAAGCGAATACCTTTCCCGAAAATCCTTTCCGAGCGTCAGGTCGAAGCTCGTATGTTGCGGCAGATAGTCACCTGGATACGGCTGCCCAGGAAAAGCATTGGCGAAACCTGAGCCATAATACACATTGGTAGAGGCATAGCTATGTAGGGGAAGACTTACGTTGGCCCCCACATTCAACGTGTTTCGTTGATCGTGATCCAGCGGCGATAAGCCGCTCGGTAAAGAGAAATCAGTCAACCCGCCAGTGATTGCACCACCGCCTTCGGCAATTTGATTGGAATAAGCGAGATGAATCTGAGCGCGATGTGCAATCCGAGGAGAACGTAACGTCAGCTCCCACCCTCGTATCAGAGCCTCGCCGATTGTGATCGGAAAGAAGAGATTGGACTCACCGATATTGTTATGGTCGAAGAAATTAACCGCCCGAGTGCGAAAGTTGTCGGCATCGATTATCCATCCACGAAACGGTATGGTCACCCCGAACTGATGTTCCTCATCACGTTCACCGTGAAGCGGAATAAATCCAAGATTGTTCGCTTGGGCAAACTGAAGGAGTGGGCCGGAAGCTGTAATAAGCGGGGGTGCTTGATAGTAGTGCCCGTAAAAAGCACGAAGAGTCCACCGCAGATGTGGAACATTCAATGCAGCGCCGAAGCGAGGACTGATAGCATTTTCGCTAACACCACCGCTGAAGTGCGTTGGACGTATTCCTGCCATCAATGTGAGCCAAGGTGTAACTTTGAACTTGTCGTCAACGAAGAGTGCAGCTAAGCTCCCGGCGCGATCTTCGGTAGCGGTAAATGGTAGGTTCCCACTTCCGTCGTTGAAACGAACCCCGAAGAGTTCGTTATCGTGCTGATAGAAACTGTACAAACCTACCTGCACGTCATTTCTCGCCACATTCGCGCTGAAATTAACTTGTCCTCCACCGTAGGTCGAGCCGCGATCTTGGGTTGTCGCAGTTGGGAAGTCGTTTGGCGAGCTGTCATAGTTAGCACGGTTGTAGTGATAGAGCGGTGAGATTGTCAGTAGGAAGTTTGAACTGAATGTGTGTACCCAAGAGAAATTGAGGATGGCATCTGACTCGTGATCTCCATCACGCAGGCCTATGCTGGGGTACTGAGCAGAGAAGACATTCGCAGCGATGGGTGCGTTCTCGATGTCATTGGGAAACGGATCGTAAGGAACTTGGTAGTAGTCCTTTCGCAAAGAGGTCACCAGACGTAGCTGGTTCGAATGATCAATGTTGAAGACGAGGGAACCGAAGCCGCCGTAGCCATTTTCTGCATCGTGGACAACCTGCGGAACGGGAGTCTGGATACCTAGATTACTGCGATTACCGTTCACACTGGCATAGTATGCGAACCGTTCGGTATGGCTCCCAAAGCTGAGTTGGTCGTTCGTCTGATAAAAATTCCCCGCACTCAGCACAAGCTCGCCTTCGTTGTTGCGTTCGAATCCTGTGCGCGGAACGATATTGAACACCCCATAGGTTCGGTCGCCGAATTCCGCGCCGTAGCTGCCACGATTCACTTCCATGTAGTCGATGTCTTTCGGATCAAACTGTGGACCAAGATTTGATGCAATGTTGGTATTGGGAACTGGAACACCATCCACAAGCCAGCTGGTTTGGTGGCCTCCTCGAATATGGAGCTGATCATGGGTAACGTAGCTGCCAGGAACGAAATCCGTAATCATTGCGAGGCTGTTGGTTCGAGAGGCTCCCGGTGTTTCCTCAATATCGTGTCGATCCAAGAGCGTGATAGGAGTTACAGAATCAGATGGTGCATTGATCGGCGTGCTCGTTACATTGACCGTCTCCTTTTCTCCGACAATATGCAATTGGAAATGAATTACTGGCTCCGTATCAGAATTGATAACAACTTCTTGCGCGGTTTGGACGAAGCCTGGGCTCGCCACGGCAATGGAGTAGTTACCGAGAGGTACGGCATTAAGCATGAATTGACCGTTTGCATCGGTCTCTGTCGTTTTTGTCCAGTCCGAAGACTTGGATTTCAGCATTACCATCACGCCTTGGACGGGACGGTGCTGCGGGTCGTGAACAACACCTCGAACTGATCCGAAAATGGAAGCGAACGCGATAACTGTGCTGACCGCCAGAAATGTCAGAACCTTGAAAGGGTTCATAGTCGTTCCTCCTGCGAACACACGCGGCAGAGTGGCCGTTCCTGTAAAAGACAGGACACGGAGTCACCAAAGGCTTTGTTGTAAGAACTACGAGGCTTGACTATAGGAAGAACAACGGGGGGCCACGAGCGGACCATTCACGAACAGCGGTGAGAACACCATGCTCGATTGCAATGTGATTTACATTGCTGGCCATCCAAGGCAGACAGAGAGCAAACTTGTTTGCGTGCAGACCTTGAAATCCTGAAAAGGTCATACGTGCCGAACACGGGCAACAACTCTGCTTTGTGCCAAATTCCGGCTCGGTTGAAGAGCTCCCAATTGCATGGCAATGATGATTGTTCTTACGCAAGCAGCAGGCATGAATGCTGGAAGCTTGGAGGGCCAACAGTAATGGTGAAAAAAATCCTATGCAGATCGTTAAGAGTACGAGATGGCCTATGATCCGGCGCACGAGATTCTGAAAGCCTATCACATCGGCCTGTGAGGTATGTTACATCCTCCTTCTCCGCAGGGTATGATCCACGGCAACCCCTATCTCAGTCGACTTGTCTCGCGTTCGCCAAGTTTTACCATATTTCTTCGCGAATTTAGAGGAACATCGGCGTCCATGCCACCTGCTCAACACGCGACTCTGTGTTGCGATGGGTGATCGAGTCATAGCGGAAGCGTATACGACCCTTTCAGGCCCGCTATCCCTCGGAACCACCACCCCGTTCCTATGAAGTCTCAACGCGCCCACCCATCGTTTCCAACTTCGTGAAACCAGGCTGCGGACACAGGAAAGATTTCGTGCGCCAGTGTCTCGCTGAAATAAAGACGGAAGGCTCTTGGCAACGACGTCGTGACGGCGTTAGACGAACTTTGCACCACGTTACGCAGTTAGGACAGGCTTACGATGGCTCCCGCTATTCAGAGTTCCGGCAGAACTACCGAGCCGAAAGTGCATCGTCAGCGGAAGCGAAAGTTAACAACTTTGTCACTGTTATTTTTGACAGGTTCAACGTTTGCACTCCTTTCGGGTAAACTGCGATGCTGCATCCCAGCCGCTGCAGCATAGTTGGAGCTCGTCTCTTTCCAGCTTGTAAGAGAGTTGCTGCCGCCTTTGTTGTCAATGAAGGGTATGCATACACATGGGTAGACTCCCGCTGCGTGTTCTCGCAGTTGATGATTACGAGCCTTGGCGTGATTTCGTGTCTAGAACCCTTCTAAACGAACCGGAGCTGCACATCATCGCATCCGCAGCTGACGGATTGGAAGCGGTCGAAAAAGCTGAACAGTTGCAACCGGACTTGGTGCTTTTGGATATCGGGCTGCCAACCTTTAACGGGATTGAAGCGTCTCGCCGGATTCGACAGGTTTCTCCTGCATCGAAAATCCTGTTTGTGAGTGACAACAGCTCTGCGGAGATTGCAGAACTGGCCCTGAGCACAGGTGGACTCGGATATGTGGTCAAGTCGGCAGCAGCGAGTGAACTGGTGCCTGCGATAGATGCGGTGAGTCGGGGCAAACGATTTCTCAGTTCCGTATTGGCTTTACAAGGTTCCAGGGAGCGGACCGATGAACACGGGCCGGGGGTCGCACACCGTCATGAGGTGGCGTTCTACCCAAACGATGATGCACTGATCGATGGCTATGCTCGGTTCATCGAATCCGCTCTGCAAGTGGGAAATGCCGTGATTGTTGTAATGACAGAGTCCCACCGCGCCCGACTTGTGCCGAGATTGGAAACTGAGGGGGTGGACGTGCCTTCAGCCACGAAACAAGGCACCTATGTTCCACTGGACGTCATGGATGCAATTTTGAAAATGACAATCGATGGAATGCCCGATCCCGTTCGCTGTGAAAAAGTAATAAGTGATCTCATAGAGGGAACAGCCAAAAATCTGAGAGAAGAATGTCGTCAGGTTGTAGCTTGCGGAGAAATTGCGCCCACACTTTTGTCGAAGGGCAACGCAGAGGGAGCGATTAGGCTAGAACATCTGTGGGACGAGATCACGAGACCCTATGGCGTAAATACTCTGTGTGGCTATATCTGGGACGCTTCTCTCAAGAACAACGCGATCTTCGAAAGAATTTGTGCAGAACACTCGGAAGTTCATGGCAAGAACTGTGCTACTGACTTACCAGTATTGAGATAAGTGTTTCGGCTGAATAGCCGAAAGATGCAAACACCTTTTATGCCCGTCGACTTAAAATCGCGGCTACGTCCCGGCCAAGAGAAAGAAAATGAAGAGCGCTAATTAGGTTGGGAAGTCCTTCGTCGCGGTGCCAAGAGCGCGCATGACAACCATCAGTATCCGCAGTCTTGACCAGAACTCGCGTTTCTCTTCGCGTTCAAATTTGCTTGTGGCGTGCCTGACAATCGCCGCATCGTACCTCGTCCCCACTCTGATAACAGTGCTTATTGCAAATACCCACACAGTGTGGCCGCTTTGGCCCGGTTGCGCCATTCTCGTCGCGGGATTGTTACTTCTACCGGTGCATATCTGGCCAGTGGTTATTGCAGGTTCGTTCATCGCGTTTGCTGTCGCTGATTTGCAGGCAGGAGTACCGCTCAGTTGGATTGTTCGCGGGTTTATTCCCGGCAATACGGTCGAAGTGCTTGTCTCGGCCGTTGGTCTGAAATATTGCTTTGACGGTGTACCTCGGCTTAATAGCGTTAACGCCTTGGCCAAATACTCGTTTTTCTCCATCGTGCTTGCGCCGTTGGCGGGAGCGTTTTTCAGTGCACATGGGATTGCCCATGACTATTGGACAAGTTGGAGAATCGTATTTTCATCCGAGGCGCTTGCTTTCATTACCGTGACTCCGGCCGTCTTCAGTTGGATCAGCGACGGCCCTGCCTTGATGCGAAAACCGCGAGCCTATCGCCTCGAGGGCTTCTTTCTCATCGCGGGGCTGGTCCTGGCCAGCTATATCGTGTTTACGCTGCCTCAGAACAGCAGTTCCCCTGCCCTGTTCTATACCCTGGTGCCGTTTCTGCTTTGGTCTGCATTGCGATTCGGATGGTTGGGAGTCAGCACTGCCCTGCTTGCGGTGACATTTCTCTCGGTCTGGGGAGCTGTTTTTGGTCGGGGACCATTCTCCAGTCTGGTCCCCCTCACCGATCCATTACCGTTACAGATGTTCCTGATTTTTGCTGCCGCACCTTTCTTGGTTCTAGCAGCTCTCGCAGAGCAGCAGGAACACGCCGCGCAAGTAGTGCGTGAGAGCGAGGAACGTTTTCGACTGGTTGCCAACACGGCCCCGGTAATGATCTGGATGGCTGGAACGGACAGGCGGTGCACTTACATCAATCAGCCCTGGCTGGATTTCATCGGGCGATCTCTAGAAGGACAACTGGAAAACGGCTGGGCAGAAGGAATCCACACCGATGATGTAAAACGCAGCCTGGAAACATATTTGGCGGCCTTCAATCAGCGGCAATCGTTTGCGATGGAGTATCGCATGCGACGTAATGATGGAGAGTACCGCTGGATCTTCGACATCGGTGTGCCGCGATTCAATAAGGACGGCAGTTTTGCTGGCTACATCGGATCTTGTCTGGACATCACCGACCGAAAGCTGGCCGAGGACGCCCTGGCGACTGTAGGGCGCAGATTGATTGAGGCCCACGAAGAAGAACGTACATGGATCGCGAGAGAACTGCATGATGACATCGCACAGCGGATCGCATTGCTAGCTGTCGAATTAAAGAACGCAAACGACGATGCTGTTTCCACAGTCGACATGCACGAGTATATCCACCATGCACGGCAGCGCATCTCTGAGCTAGGGCAAGATATTCAGGCGCTCTCGCATCGTCTACATTCTTCGAAGCTCGAATACCTCGGTCTCGTCAGTGCAGCCAGAAGCTTCTGCGCTGAGTTGTCTGAGCAGCGAAAGGTCCGAATCGAATTCAAAGATGCAGATATGCCAACGACGATGCCAAAAGAAGTCTCGCTTTGCTTGTTTCGCGTTCTTCAGGAAGCGCTGCAGAATGCAGTGAAGCATAGTGGTGCCAAGAAATTCACAGTGGAAGTGCGTGGCACCACGGAAGGAATCAGTTTGACTGTGAGTGACTCAGGCACCGGTTTTGATTGGCAAAATGCAATGAATCGTGGCGGGTTGGGCCTGATCAGCATGCGGGAACGGCTCCGTCTGGTGAAGGGAGATTTGTCCATCCAATCGACACCGGGTCGGGGCACTACCGTCAGCGCTCGCGTCCCAAACGCCCGCGGCGAACATTCGGAGGCAATGGCCGGATAGGACATCTGGCAGCCAATTGGCTCTGGGACGTTCGCACACAACTCTGCGTATGTACCACGTGAGACAACAGAAAAGGTCCGCAAATTAACATCGTTGGTCACAGCAGTTTCTGTGAGCCCTTTCACCAATAGCCGAATTCGAGGTTTGCACCCTTACAACAAACGTTTACGTGATTCTTGGGTCTCTATAAACGTTTGACAGCTGTTTCCCCTTGGAAACCACCACTTAACTGTAGAACGTGGTTTCTAGCGCTTGACGTAGATTTCACGGCGCGCAATGTTTCCCACCATGGCTGCAATGGGGAGGTGCACGTTGAAACCTATCCGGCTGTGGAGATTGTCTAAGAGCGAGCGCCCCGGGCACTCGCGATCAGGTGTCGATATTTAATCCCAGGCCTCGCACCCCAGCGAGACTGGCGTAGCCGGTATCTTAAACAACCAATCGCGTCCTTATTCCGACCGCAGTGCTTCCATTACATCGACGCGAGCAGCGCGAGCGGCAGGAAGCATTGATGCCACGATCGCAACTGTCATAAGAACAAACACAGACAACACCACCGGCAATGTGCCCGGCATCTTTACTTCAAGAAAATATTTTCCGGCCAGGCGCGCCACAGCGAATCCAAACGCTGCGCCCGCAAGGACACCACCTGCCGCCATCAGCGCGCCTTCGGCAATCACGCCTTTGAGAAGTTGTTTGGGTTGAGAGCCCAGAGCGAGGCGAATGCCGAACTCTCGAGTGCGCGAGCTGACGGAAAACGCCAGCACGCCGGCGACACCAACCACGGCGATTGCCAGCGCGACTGCGGCGAAAACCCCGAAGACGAGGGAGTTCAAACGGTCGGGTGTGAGCACCTCGGCGCGGATATCTTCGAGCGTGGCCGCGTGCTCAACCGGTTGTTCCGCAGACATGCCGCGAATGATGCGAGTGACAGGCGTAACCAGCGAATAGGGATTGGCACTGGTGTGAATGAAAAGACGGCCGCCGAACATGGGACCTTGTTCAAATGTGCTGTAGATGGTCAGCATAGGCTCAGGCACGATGTGCTCGTCATCAATGTCGGCCGTAACGCCGATGATACGCTGCGGCTTCGCGCTGATTCCGGGAACAAACTGCAGCACGGGATCGGTCCAGTAGACGTGGTGATTGATGGCATCACCGCCGGGGAACATGCGGCGCGCCAAACTCTCGCTGATAATGGCGACCGGTTCTTCGTGGTCGAGGTCATTGAAATCGCGGCCAGCGAGAATGGGTACGCCAACCGCGGCAAAAAAGCCGGGAGAGATGACGCGGAAGCGTGCACGAGGATCTTCGCCGGGATGGCTGACGTGACCATCGGCTGAGAACTGCAGGCCGGGCCCGAAGCCGGCATCGCGCCATGGGGTACTAATGCCAAATGCAGTCTTGTTCACTCCCGGCAGCGCGTCGACGCGACGAATAGTTTCCTTGTAGAAATCCACGACCTGCTGCGGAGTCTTTCCGTACGACATGGCAGGTACATTGATCGCCAGAACATGGCGCATGTCGAGGCCGGTCTGAGTGTTCTGTAGCTCGATGAGGGTGGTGATTAACATACTCGCACCGGCCAGCAACATAAAAGAAGCAGCGATTTGTGTAATTGCGAAGATGCGCTGACGGCGACTGGTGCTGCCGGTGATACGGACACTGCCGCTGGCCAGGTTCATCCCATTGGACCGGTCAGCCGATGGCAACCGCGGCACAAATGCCAGGATCACGGCAGCTACCAAAGCCAGTGCCACTCCCACCCAGAGGAAGCTGGAATCGAGATGGAAATCGAGCGCCCGAACAGAAAAGCGGGAGGCATAGCGCGCGAGTATAGCCACCAGCGGCTGTGCGACGATCACGCCGAGCGCGGCGCCGGCCCCGCAGAGCAACAGGCTTTCCGCCAAAAGCATGCGCCGGAGCGTCCCCGGGGTTGCGCCCAGCGCTGCGCGGACAGCAAGTTCGCCTTCGCGACGAACCGTGCGAGCCAGAATCAGATTTGCTACATTCGAGCACGCAATAATGAAGACCAGTGCCGAAGCTGCAAGAAGAACCAAAAGAATCGTCCGGGCGCCCGAGGTGACCTCATCGCGGAACATCTTCGCGTCGATGCGATAGTCCGCGCTGGCCGGATAGGCATCGGGGTGGTCCCTTTTCATCGCAGCATAGGCGGATTGCAACTCGGCACGAGCTTGCTCAAGCGTGGCGCCGGGAGCGAGACGTCCAAAAAGTTCGGTCATGCGATGCACCCGTCCGGCCACCATGGTCGCCGAGAGATGGTGTGGGCTCGTTACGACGTTGGCAATAATTTCCGTATCTTGGGGATACGGTACGCAAGGTTCCAGCACGCCAATGACGGTTGCGTCGCGATCGCCCATACTACCCAGGCGAACTGTTTTGCCGATTACCGTGGGATCTTTCTTGAACGTAGTTGACCAAAAGCGATAAGTGAGAACTACCACCCCTGCGGCCTTGGGGCCATCGTCTTGAGGTCCAATGAGGCGTCCCAGCACCGGACGAAGACCCATCACGTCAAAGTAGGAGCCGCCGACAACCCCGGCCTTCACTTCCCTCGGTTCGCCGAGGCCAATCATAGTGAAGCCGATGGCGGAGAAGTCGCCAAAGGTACTCACGGTTTTAACGCTCGCGCGCAAGTCTTGGAGCTCTGGCACAGAAAAGGCGCTGTTTTCGTCGCGGATGCCGGGCGCGCTCTGTCGCATGTAAATAAGCCGATCCTCGCCGCGATTGACGAGCGGCTTAAGCAGGATCCCGCGCACCAGGGTGAAAATGGCCGCATTCGCGCCAATACCCAATGCGAGCGTGAGAATTACGGTGATCGCCAGCCCCGGAGTACGAACCAGGGAGAAAAACGCTATTTTCAGATCACGAATGAAAGACATGAGAGTGCCTCAACCCCAGGCCGGTTAGAGCATTAGAAGTTCCAATCCTAAGGGTCACAGTGTAAATGACTTAGTAAATCTGCGCTGCCCGCTTGAGGACGGTGCTTTGCGAATTCGGACAGTAGTGGCCATTTTGTGTTGAAGCAAGTTCTCCGCCTGCTTTGCGGTTAGACTTAACAGCCATGTCACAACACAAAGGCGACGCCGGCCCTGGATTCGTGCGATCAATCGGCCGATGGGCGATGACCGGCCTCGTCGTGAACTGCATTATTGGCAGCGGAATCTTCGGCTTGCCAGGGGAACTGAACCGGCTGGTGCAACGTGCCAGTCCGATCGCCATGATTGCAGCCGGCCTATTGATGTTCACCATTATGGCCCCGGCGGCAGAAGTGGCTTCGCAATTCTCTGAAGCCGGCGGCGCTTACCTCTATGCACGCCGGTGCTTCGGGCGTTTCATCGGATTGCAGATTGGGTGGTTTTCCCTGCTGTCCAGCATTGGTGCCGCGGCCGCGATCGCGAATTTGTTTGTAGTGTACCTCGCGGGAGAGTTTCCAAGTGCTTCCCGTGGAGTAACACGTGCCATGGTGTTGGTCGGCTTTGTCGGAATTCCGGCCGTGATCAACTACTACGGCGTGAGCAAGGGCGCGACCTTGAGCAGCGTCCTGGTCATCATAAAAATTCTTCCATTGGCCATCATCATCGTAATGGGACTTGCGCGCTTCAGCTCGAACGTGCAGATGATTCATCCCGTTGAAGTTTTAGCGCCCGGTTGGGGAAACTGGTTGAACGCTTTGCTGCTGCTGATGTTCGCTTATCAGGGTTTCGAGTACGCCATCATTCCCGGCGGAGAAGTCGAGAATCCGCGGCGCACATTGCCGTTCTCACTGGCGGCTGGTTTGCTACTTGTGATTGCGGTTTACACTCTGCTGCAATTCGTCACGGTAGCTACCATTGGGATCAGCACCGGCACTCGCCCGATCGCCGACACGGCTGCGCGGTTGATTGGGCCGGCCGGCGGCATTTTAACAACGCTTGCAGTGTTGATCTCGACCGGAGGTGCAAACGCCGGTCTCACGCTCGATACACCGCGGTTGATGTTCTCGCTCGCAGCGGAAGGCGAGTTTCCCAGCGCGCTTGCGCGTCTCCATCCACGTTTTCACACCCCTTCCTCAGCCATTCTCGTCTTTGCTGTGCTTGTATGGCTGCTCGCCGAGTCCGGGGGATTCCTTTGGCTGGCGGCAGTAACAGCTACGGCATCGATGATCATGTACATCAGCATCTGCGCGGCGCTGATCTATTTGCGACGAGTGCATCCAGAGGCAGATGCATTGCGTGTGCCCTTCGGACCTGCTCTCAGCGTGCTAGGAATCGTTATCTCAATCATTCTGATTACGCGCCTCCAGCTCAGTCAGGCATTGCTGATGTTGATCATGGTTCTTCTTGGAGCAGTGAATTGGTGGCTCGTGCGACCCAGTCAAGGCGGTCTCTCCCTGGAAGAAGTGCAACCGCCGGCATGAAGGGCCAACGCTCATTGGTGGTTGATAATTGGCAAATTTCTATGGCAATCCACGATTTGGCGGCAAAAGCAAACTCATCTGATCAGGCACCCAGTGCAGACCCGGAACAACATCAGGGCCAGTTTGCTTAGCGTCAATCACTGACCGGTGAGTTTACGGATTCGGCGGAGGATTCAGCAGTTCGCAGTGATCGACGCACTTCACCGTCTCGACTTCGACATCGGCCTTCTTGTGCCCGGAGAAATCCATGTCGGGGACAATCAGTAACGTCTGCGTGCCGTTGGCGACATTGAAGCTGCAATGGAAACTCATCGACTGCACACCTCGCTCCTTGCAGCCGGTCTTGTCGAGGGCGTCGGTGAGGGTTACGGATTTGTCATAGACCTGGTCGGCGAGATGCGAGGGCAGCAGGGCGACCGTCAACGGTATGGGAGATTTGATCTTGACGTTGAGTTCCTGACCGTCATGGTCGGGAGTCATCAAACTGTAGACCTTGGGCACCGGTGTGATCTGGTATTTTTCGTTCAGGATGCGTCGCCATTCGAAACAAGGCTGCACGCAATTGTTCACACAAGACCAACTGTAGTACTGGATGTGCAGATCGTTGGGCGAAATGAACTGCCCCATGCCAGGCCCGACGATGGCGCCAATCGTGGAAATAACCGGCTTCTCCGGCTTCCGCTCGTCCCGGAAAGTGATGATCATCGGGCGTTCGGAAGGAAGATGGCACTCGTAAGTCGTCCGGGTCACATGCTCCTGCATGCATAGGAAGCTGAAGTTCACGGGCGCGTCTGGATGCTGCATCGCCGCGTTCCATTCGTCGGCGTACGCCATGGCGATGCTGACCGGATATCTGGATTCGATGCCAACGTGCAAGTTTCCGCCACCCGCGGCCGGATGGTAGACACGCCCGGCGTGCAAACTCGCAGGTTCCAGGGGAATGGTCTCGCTGTTGGCCGGAGTCCAGTCAAACACGCGGTCCTGCGCGCATGCGATTGCCCCAAGCACCCACAGCAGCATCGCTGCAAATATGGGAAGTTTCCTCATCTTACAAGTATTTGGTGCCTACTCTGGACGCCGAAAGCGAATTCGACCGGCAGCGATTACGGAAGTACTTTCACCTGGCAATAACCTGAATGACCAGGACGCTTCCCACAATCATCAAGCTGACATAGACGAAGCGCAAAAAGCTGTGCCCTTCCATGCGTTGATTGATGGCGCGGCCCAGCAGGATCGCAACTGCAACTGCAGGCAGCGAGAAAAAGAAATATCGCGTGAGCGGTGCGCGCAACAGCCCCAAAACGGCATAACCGATTACCCCGGCGAGGCTGGCGGGCAGGAAGTATCCCTGCAACGTGGCGCGAAAGTGTTGCGGAGACCATTTACGCAGTGCGCCGTACACGGCCAGCGGAGGACCATTCATCCCGTACGCCCCGCCGAGTACGCTGGCAAGAAAACCGCAGCCGAGCACCCATCCTCGATGGTCCTGCGGCAGATGGATCGTCGCTCTCGCGGTGAGGAAATAGAGAAAAGGCGATGATCAAAAGGCCCAGAATGCACTTCACCATATGTTCATGGCCGTGGGCGAGGAGCAAGACTCCCAACGGAATTCCCGGTAGCGATGCGAGCATGAGACCGATTGCGCCGCGGAATTCGACGTGTCGCCTGTGCTGAATGACAATGACTCCTGCAATGACGATCGAGATCAGGACGGCGAGGGGCGCAGCGATTTACCGGCAAGCGCAACGAGAGCAGGGGCACCGCGACGAGCGCTTAGCCGAAGCCCAGCGTGGAACGAATCAATGTCGCGATGACAAGCACATAGATCGTAATTAGTTCAGGCAAAGTGCTAACCCACTAACCCGGAGGAAAGAACGGCACATCAACATTACCCGAATCTCAACGAGCAGAGCAGCATCGAAATCGGGAGGAGCAGCCCAATATGAGCGATCAAAAGGTGATCATGTTGATCGAAGCGAAAATTGAGCCGCAGCGCCGCGCTGAGCTTATTGAGGCCGTTCGCCGATATCTGCCATCAGTTCGCGCCGAGGCTGGAGTGGAGTTTTTCTATGTAACGGCGCGCAAGGACGATCCTAATACATTCGTTTTCTATGAGATCTACAAGTCGCAAGCGGCACAGGATTTTCACCTGCAACAGGACTTCACAAAGAAATTCCTGGCGAGTCTGAAGTGTGCGCAGATCGGAGATCGAGTGCGGACAAATCTTGTGGAACTGCCCCTGGCAGTGTAGGCGTTATTCTGCGAGAGCGTAAGAAGCTGCCCGGCGCTAACTGTGCAGCCCCTTGAACGGTCGTTGTGTCTGCCACAGCTCGTACAGGTATCCGTCGGGTCCACGGAAATACACCCACGCCTCTTTGCTATCGCCGAATACTTCGGTCATGAACTCGATACCCTGAGATTCTAATTCCTGCCTGGCTGCGCGCACATCTTCCACCTGAAAGCCAAGGACGGGACTATTGTGCAATTTGTAATAGCGGCTTTCTGGGGCGAAGACCTCGAACAGCTGCCCCGACGGAAGTTCAAACTGCACAAATCCGTTGCCTTCGTGAATGCGCTGCAGTCCGAGCATCTCGGAAAAGAAGCGCGAAGATGAGTGTAAATCGCTGGTTCGCACTCCGGCCCACGTATAACCAAGAACACGCACTGTAACCTCCAGGTCGGACAGTCGCTCCCTATGACGGAGCGGCGCATCAGAATATCATCCAGCTCTCAGCGTTGCTGAAGCTGTGGAGGTGATGATGTCAGAGGCTACTGTCCCGCCCGGGAGTAAACGGAATTCTTGAAACCTCGCTTTATGTCGAACACCCAACTCGATCGGTCGAGTTCTATGGGCGCGTTTGGCTTTGAGCTGATGGATCCGGGTCAACGGACCGGAGGGCGTTAACGACGAAACGCGACTGTGTCCGATGCGCGCCGGACCGCAGCGTAATGCTACGGGGGCGATCCACGTTGCTTTTGGCATTGCCCGGTCTGAACTACACGATTGGGAAGCATGGTTGTCAGAGCCAGGAATTCCGATTGAGTCCAGGAAGACTTGGGTACACGGCGGCGAGGCGCTTTATTTCCGCGATCCTGGACACTTGTTGAGGTGGTCCCGCCGGGCGTAGGGAACATCTACTGACGCGGACCGGGCTCGTCTTCTTGTGGGGTGGAAGGCTTCAGGACAATCGGCCGATGGCATCAATCAACGCGCCGCAGTCTCCGTTGGATAACGCCATGGACTTCTCCATGAATGCGGTGGCGCCTTCCGCGATCAGCTTCTCTTTGTTTTTCTCGGAGAGTCCGGTGAGGACGATAACGGGAACGGCTCGGGTTTTTGCCTCGCGTCGCAGGCTGCGAAGCACTTCGATCCCAGAAACCTTCGGGAGCAGCATATCCAGGATGATGAGATCCGGTTGAGCTGCGCTGGCGACGCGCAGCCCCTCTTCTCCGTCTCCGGCGGTGGTGACATCGTGCCCGGCACGCACAAGTGCCCTTTGAATAGCTACACGCTGGAACTTACTATCATCGATGATAAGAGTTTTCATTTGGCCCTGAGCTATTTCTTTTATCGGGCGCAACCAAATAGAAAACTAATTACCAAAGTGGACTGCACTCCTGGGTAGGAGAAAGACATCGCGCTGGCAGCGATAGGAAGTCGACAGGTCTAGCTTCTTATTTTCCGGCTGCGGCGGCGGACTCCGCCTCACTCAGCGAATCGAAAGATCGGAAAAATGATTCCACGTGGGTGATGGCTAGCGTCGTGCGCACTGGGCTGTTTACGCCGACCAAAGCGAGACTGCGACCTTCCTTCTGATGGGTGATATAGACTCCGACCAGTACTCCTACCCCGGCCGGGTCAACATACGGCACATCAGTCATATCGAGGATGAGTGCCCGGTAGGTATTAGACCGTGCAGGTCGAAAAGATTAGAAATGACGATTGGACCGTTTAAACGCAGGAGGCGGTGCCCATTGGTGGCGTCTACGCGTTCTTCGATAGCTCCTTTGGCATGGAAGATTCCTAACCTTGAGTTATTCGACGGGACGTTTACGGAATGTTAATTCGCCGCCGCGGTTGGCTCGTCCTGAGGCCGTTTGGCGGCCTAGAGACTGCGTTAGCGATCGCATGTGAAACCAACAGAGACATTCTTCTAACAAGAACGTGACAAGCGAAGTGCCACATCTCGGTTATCAATTACCTTCGAACAGAGTATTGGGCACGTTGTAGCATTATTGCGATCATACGAGGTGCATTTATGTCGGAATGGAAGATGACTTACCGGGGCATTATTTATCCGTGGCACTGTGACCACATGGGACACATGAATGTGATGTGGTACAGCGGCAAATTCGATGAAGCCTGCTGGCAACTGCTGGCGATGCTCGGCCTGGATCAGTCCAGATTTCGGCAAGACACAACCGGAATGGCAGCCGTGGAACAACACACTCAGTACAGGCGCGAGCTTCGTGCCGGTGACGCGATTACAATCCATTCGGCCCTTCTGGAAGTGAAGGACAAGTCCATTCACATGCTCCACAAGATGCTGAACGATGCTACTGGCGAGGTCGCCGCAACAACGGTCGTCATCGGTGTTTACATTGACTCAAGGAGTCGCAAAGCAACTCTACTTCCTGAGGATGTACGCCAAATCGCAATCGAGATGAAAGAAGAAGACATGATGGCATTCAAGGAGTGCGTGGAACATCGGCCCTGTCTGAGCACAGCCCGCGAAAGAGTGCAGAAACGCACCTCATTCCCCGATAACTTAAGCAGGACGTTGCTGCAGGTGCGCGAGGAGGCAAGCGCGGCGGCCTCTGCCAGCGACTGCGCGATTGGTGGAACTCAACTTACCTCCTGAGCGAGATTCTTTTACGCTGCGAGTTCATTCCGCCTGTGATGCGCTTCCCTGCCGCCGAACGGAACTCGCCTGGGGTTCCGGCCTAGGATGTTTTCCGCTATACGGATGGCAGCAGGGCTTCTCTTTAGGCGTGAACTCCATCACTTCCACGCGCGTACCGTCCGGATCGTAAGCGTCCAGACTGTCTTTGCCGTCGCGGCCAACTTCTGGACCATCGAATCTTCGCAAACCGTTCGAACGAAGACGCGCCGCCGCCTCGTGAACATTCCTCACACCAAACGAGAAGTGATTCTGAACTCCCAGTTCCTTGTGGTCGGCTGTCGCAGGGATGTTCAGCATGTACTCGATCCAGTCGGTACCGTCGGGAACCTGAAGCTCGTACCAATCGACCGTATTGTTCTTGAATCCGCCGTACCAGTACAGGCGAAATCCCAGAATATCGCCGTAAAATCGATTCTCAGTCGCCGAGTCGTGGACCACGAAACCGGCATGGATAAGATGACCACTGATCTGCTTAACGCGGGGATCGCGCCGGATTTTCGTCGAAGATCGCTGGACGAAGGCAATCGGATTGCCCTCGGGGTCGCGAACTTGGAATGATTGTGCACCTTCGGCATCTCCGCGAATGCTGTCGGGATGAATGCCATGGGCCAGCAGGAAACGGCGCATTGCCTTGAGATCGTCGGTGGCAAAGGCGATTTCGGCGAGCCAATTCTTCGTTTGAGCTGGCACGTGTTTCAGGATCACCCGCTGGTTCGATGGCCCAACGAGATAACACGCGCCGGTAGCGTTTTCCGGACACTTGGCTAGTCCGAGAACTTCAGAATAGAAGTTTCGAGATTTTTCGATGTCGCTAACGTACACCGAGACATAATCGATGCCAAGGATGCGCGGGCGCTGCGGCTGGTCCCCGCGGCTGGAGGCAAGCACACTCGACTGCATGACCAGGCACAGACAAAAAACGCCGCCTGCGTAGCGCCTTGCTCGCGGGGCTTTGAAGAGATGGTGAATTCTGAATTTTGGTGGAGCTAGTCGGGATCGAACCGACGACCTCATCGTTGCGAACGATGCGCTCTCCCAGCTGAGCTATAGCCCCACGTGCGGCGTGCTGGGTGGATCAAAGTGATTTTAGCAGGTCAGAGCTGAAGCGAACCAGCAAGTCCATGCAAGCGTCACTCAGTGATGGTGCGCTATGTCCTTGCGTTTTTCCTGCTCCCAAGGTACAAACGTTGCGTTTATGTCTAAGTATTTGTTCTTCAGCCTGGTAGTAGTGCTGGGCTGCTTGACTTTCCACGGCGTCGCTCACCCGCAGGCAAAACCGCCCCAGCTAAATTCCACCGACACCAAAAGCGCACTGCCGAAATTCGAAATGACCCCCGACTACGCGAAGGAGGCCTTCATCGATGAAGAAGAGCTCACGAAAGACACCTTCGAGAACGAAGGCACGCACAAGCGCGACTTGCTCAGCCGTGTACGCATTCAGTCGGACGCCGGCGTGCAGCGTTTCAGCGTGATTAGTTTCGCCTACCAAAGCGCGGTTGAGAATATCGACATCGACTACGTCCGGGTAACCAAACCCGACAAGACCGTGGTTACAACTCCACTTGACGACGTGCAGGACATGCCCTCCGACATCACGCGGCAAGCTCCTTTTTACAGCGATATCCATGAAAAACATGTGGCCGTAAAAGGGCTGACCGTGGGCGATGTGCTGGAGTGGAAAGCTCATTGGAATTCGACAAAGCCGTTAGTTCCCGGGCAGTTCTGGTCTTACTACAACTTCACGCGTGATGCGATCGTGCTTCATCAGGAATTCCAGGTCAGTGTGCCGAAAGAACGTGCGCTGAAATGGAAGAGTCCAGGCGTTCAACCGACCATCACTGATGAAGGTTCACGGCGGATTTTCTCCTGGGTGAATTCGCAACTCACCCAAAAATCGTCCGAACAGGAGAAAAAAGTAAAAGAAGAAGCGTTGTACCAGACCGCGCGGGGCAAATTGCCTCCGGCCGACGTACAACTCTCCACCTTTCAAAACTGGGCGCAGATTGGCGCCTGGTACAACTCCTTGCAGCAGGAGCGGGTGAAACCGAGCGAGGAAATTCGCGCCAAGGCCGCAGACCTCACCAGGAGCGCTCTTGACGATGACGCCAAGCTGCGCGCCATCTACGCGTTCGTAAGCACCCAGTTCCGCTATATCGGGGTGGCATTCGGGATCGGTCGTTACCAGCCACACTCCGCAGCCGAGGTGCTTGCAAACCAGTATGGCGATTGCAAGGACAAACATACGCTGCTGGCATCACTGCTGGACGCCGCAGGTTTCAAGGCATATCCGGCGTTGATCAGCACCTTCCATGAACTCGATGCCGACGTTCCCTCCCCTTCGCAATTCGATCATGTGATTACCGCGGTCACTGCCAAGAATGGCTACAGCTGGCTGGATACCACCGCTGAGGTGGCGCCCTTTGGCTATCTTATTGGCGTGTTGCGCGATAAGCCTGCCTTAGTGGTGCGGGAAGATGACGCAAAGCTGGTGACTACTCCGGCTGACCCGCCCATGAAAGCGGTGGAAACGTTTCACATCGACGCCAAGTTGAGCAGCGACGGCACCTTGCATGGAAAGATCGAGCGCACCGCATCGGGCGACGATTCTGAAGTTCTGTTGCGCGCCGGCTTCCGTCGCACAGCTCTTGCGCAATGGAAAGAACTTGTGCAGCAATTCTCGTACGCTTCCGGCTTCGCCGGAGATGTCAGCGAAGTGAACGTCACGACGCCGGAGAAGACAGATACTCCTTTTACTGTTTCCTACACCTATAACCGCAAGGACTTCCCCGACTGGTCCAACAAGCGAATCAGTTCACCGCTTCCCCCTGCGCTCGCGGTTGCGCCTGAAGACAAACCAGATCATCCCATCCTGTTGGGTGCCATAGAGGAATACAGGAATGAATCTCGCGTAGAGCTGCCTGACGGCTATTCGCCGGTGCTGCCGAAAGCCATTGAGCTGAAAGAAGACTTCGGCGAGTATCACGCGTCTTACGTGTTTGAAAGGGGAACGCTGCGAACCGTTCGCACTCTTACAATCAAGAAAACGGAAGTTCCCGTCGCGCAATACGAAGTCTACAAGAAATTCGCGCAAGCCGTGAGTGACGATTACGCACGATATGTCGAATTGGAATCCTCGAGCTCGCCCTCCAACCCACTCGACAGACCGGCCACCAATCTCGCCTCCAGCGAAGACCCTGAGGCGCTGCAATCACTGAACGAGGCTCTCGCCGATCTGCGGCAGGGCAAAATCGAAGCAGCAGTCGAGCTGCTCAACGACGCTGTAAACAGCGACCCCAAATTCGTTCGTGCCTGGATCACGTTGGCTCAGCTTCATGCAACTATGGGTAATCGAGAAATGGGTGTTGCAACCCTCGAAAAGGCATATGCCGCGAATCCGACTGACCCAGTAATTTACAAGGCCCTTGTCAGCGGACTCATGACCGAGCAGTACTATGATCGAGCCGTTTCAGTTCTGCAGGACGTCGTCAAGAGGGACCCATCGAATGTGGAAGCGCTAACGACCTTAGGCGCAGCTTTCTCCGCTTCGAAACAATACGACGAAGCTGTAAAAACTATTGAATCCGCGATCAAGCTGAAGCCGACCGATGCGAATTTGCAAACACAGCTAGGTTCCACCTATATTGCCGCCGGAATGGAAGAAAAAGCCGTAGCCGCCTACAAGAAAGCCGTCGAGATCAGTCCCACACCCAATTTCTACAATAATGCCGGGTACGATTTGGCGGATGCGAAGCTACAGCTACCTCTCGCGCTTGAATACGTCGAAAAAGCAGTTCGTGACGAGGAACAAGCTTCCGCAAAAACTGTGCTTTCGGACCTGAAGAAAGAAGATCTTGGCTACCCGGGAAGACTCTCTGCCTATTGGGACTCGCTGGGATGGGTACATTTTCGCCTCGGCAACTTCGGTACCGCCGAGAAATATTTGCGTGCAGCATGGGAGCTTACCCAAGGCCCAGTTCAAGCGGACCACCTCGGCCAGACTTACGAGCAGGAACATAAAAAAGAGGAGGCGATTCGCATGTACCGGCTGGCGCTGGCGGCATCGCGTGTCCCTGATCGCATGAAAGACACGAAGGATCGGTTGGAACGGCTCAAAGGGTCAGGAACCAGTGGCCGTTCGGCGGATCACGGCTTCGGCGAGCTTAGCGAATTGCGTACCATACAACTCGACGCAATGAAGTCTTACTCCGGCACGGCTGAATTCTTCGTGCTGTTCGGGCCGGACGCGAAAGTGGAAGATACGAAATTCGTCAGCGGATCGGAAAAACTGAAGGATGCCGACAAGTTCCTCCGATCTGCCCCCTTTAAGACCTACATCCCGGATAATGGTCCAACAAAACTTCTACGACGCGGTGTGTTGATGTGTTCTTCCATCAGCGGTTGTAACTTCGTCCTATACACACCGGATAGCGTGCGGTCGATCAACTAGTCAAGAATAAGTTTCCCCGATCCTCAATCTCTGTTGGTCAAGGCCTCCAGTTTCGAGCCGCGCTTCCCTTTCCCTCCCTCTTCGCGTTATATTCCTAAGCCGGTTCATTGGAGGGCATTATGGCGACTCATCCGGGTACGGCGGGCAAAGAAGGCAAGGTACGGAGCTTTGGCGAGAACATTGAAAGCGACCTTGCGTCGAAATTCTTGCGAGTCGTTGAAGTCGCTGCGATTGCCTCGGCGCGCACCATGGGCCAGGGGGCGCGCAAGCTTTCGGACCAGGTCGCCACCGAAGCCATGCGCCAGAGCATGGAGGCCATTCCTATGCGGGGAACGATTGTCATCGGTGAGGGCGAGCGCGACGAGGCGCCCATGCTCTACATCGGAGAGAAAGTCGGAGCGGAGTTTCCCGACGGCAGCGACGTTCCCGAAATCGATATCGCCGTCGATCCGCTGGAAGGTACGAATCTCTGTGCGACCGGGGCGCCGGGAGCGATCACGGTGCTGGCGGCGGCCGAGAGAGGCGGATTGCTGAATGCCCCCGATTGCTACATGGACAAGATTGTCGTAGGGCCGTCGTGCAAAGACGCTGTCGATCTGGATGCGCCGGTGGCGAACAATTTGAAAAACATTGCCAAGCGGCTGGAGCGCGATGTCGAAGATCTGGTGGTGATCGTGCTCGATCGTCCGCGGCACGAAAAGCTGATTGCGGAGATACGAGCGGCCGGAGCGCGCATCAAGCTGATCGGCGATGGCGATCTCTCAGCTGGAATTGCAGCGGCCGTTATCGGCACGGGCGTGCACGCGGTCATGGGGTCGGGCGGAGCGCCGGAGGGCGTCATCACGGCAGCGGCAATTCGTTGCCTCAATGGCTACATGCAAGGCCGGCTCGTGATCGACAAGCCGGAACTCGAAGAGCGCATCGCCCGCATGGGCATCAAGGACAAGAACCGCGTCTATGAAGCCGAGGATCTCGCGCCCGGCAAGCAAATCATCTTTGCTGCCACCGGGGTCACCGATGGCTCGCTGATGCGCGGAGTACGCTTCTTCGGCGAGGGCACGCGAACCTCTTCTGTCATCATGACCCTGCGAACCGGGAAAGTACGATTTATTGACAGCATCCATCTGGAGAAGGGGCCGGATGTGAAGGTGAGGTTCGCGTAAGAACCGTTATCCGTTCTACGCCGTTGGTCGGCAACCACGCCACGTGCGTGGCATCAATTCAAGCTCGCGCATGATTTTTCTGCCTGAACATCGAATTAAAACTGCCGTCACGCATGCTGAATGCCATTGGGTATTCCTTGGGAGCTTCTCTGGCTTCAAACAGAAGGACAAAGCGTTAGTTCCCCCGCAACGTGCGGGGAACGGACACCCGAGCAGCAGTGAGCCTGCCCCCCGATCTCTCGAGCACTGATCCGAAGCTGTAACCCATAGAAACTGCTGCATCAGCAGCAGCTCACCAACTGCTCGAAAAGTTCCATCATCTAAAGAATTACTCTATGCTGGTATCTATGACTGTACGCTGTTCCCAGTGTGGCCATGAGAGCGACCCGCGCTACCGTTTTTGTGGCATGTGCGGGGCCAAGTTGCCTCCGCCCCCACCGCCTCCACCGTCCGAGCCGAATATAACGAGAGAGCCGGAACCTATTCCCACGGCGTCAGTCGAGGAGCCTATCCGCCGCGTCAGTGGGCCTTCGTTCCTCGGCCTGGCCGACGAGCCGACGAGCAGTGTCACTTACCTTCTCCAAGACGATTTGAGCGAGAGCCACTGGGGCCGTACGGTGGTGCTGATTCTGGTGTTGGGAGCGCTAGGCTTCGCCGGATGGCATTGGCGATCGAATGTACGTGACTACGTCAGCTCGCGTTTGGCGCAGAAACCCAACAACAATCAAGCTGAGCAAGCGAGTAATCCGGCAGGACCGCAGTCCGACTCAAGTTCGGAAACAGCGGGTCAAAGCCCGACTACTATTTCGCCGGTAGATAATAACCCCAGCACGCAGACCCCGCCCGCTCTGACACCGAACGGTGTTTCGACACCTCCGGCTCCGAACGCAGCGAGTTCGACTGCGCCTACGCAAAACTCGCCCGCGAACGCGGCAAACTCCCAGGCTGCGAGTGCTCCGGCGAGCCCCACCCCGAATTCTCAACCTGCGCCGGGAACGCAAGCGAAGACAAACGCTGCCGCTGCTCCTGGCGAGACTGCGGCCGATCCGGGCACACGCGGAGGAGCAGACACGGTTGCCTCGACTGATGCCGAGACGCCTGCGCCAGCCGCAACTACGAAGCGAGCAAAACCTAAAGTGAAAGAGCCGACGCAAACGGATGACACGAGTGCTGCCGATGCCCTCGAAACCCAAGGTGAACGGTATCTCTACGGTACCGGAGTGCCAGTGAGTTGCGATCGGGCGCAGCGCAGTTTGCAGGCAGCGGCTGATCAAGGCAGCGCCAAAGCCGATAGCGTCCTGGGCACTATGTATGCAACCGGTCACTGCGTAAACCGCGATTCTCCGCTGGCTTATCGCTGGTTCGCTAGGGCTTTGCAGCAGGATCCATCCAATACGCGTCTGGAGCGCGATCTACAGGTCTTATGGAACCAGATGACCCCGGACGAGCGGCAGATCGCCATGCGCCACTAGCCGGACCCTTGCCCTCCCGAGCAACGCTGATCATGCGCAGTAAAGCGAGGGCCTGCACCGGCTAAACCGCCTGACCCTGCTCTTGTCCAAACTGCTTGCAGCTGCTATGTTTTCGGCGCAATCCGCGGTGCTTCATCAACACGTACTTTAAGGGAGACACAGGTCTTTGCCTGGGGCGGGAGCAGAGCAAGCGAGAAACGATTCCGCGCTGATTGCGGCCATACGCACGGGAGACGAGGCGGCCATGGCTGAGCTCTACGACCGCTATTCAGGCGTCGTCTATGCGGTGGCATTGCGCGTGCTCACCGATACCGGATCAGCGGAGGATGTTCTGCAGGAAGTCTTCATGCGGCTGTGGCGGAATCCCGACCTGTTCGATTCGAGCCGGGGAAATTTAGCACCGTGGTTAGCGGTGATCGCTCGAAACCGCGCCATCGACACGCTCCGCAAACGCCGACCCGCAAGCGATGTGGAAGATACCATCATCTCGGTGGAACCCGACTTGGCGGCGGATGCCGATCGAACGATAGCGATGACGAAGGTTCGCTCGGTGCTTGGCGCTATGCCGGGTCCGCAACGAACGGCGCTGGAGATGGCATACTTCGAGGGGCTGTCCCATTCGGAGATCGCCGCGAAAACGGGAGAAGCTTTGGGGACGATTAAAACCCGTATCCGCACCGGGCTGTTAACTCTCAGAAAAGCGTTTGAGACATGAGTGTGCACGAACAATTCGCAGATGACCTGGCGTTGTACGCGTTAGGGGCGCTGGTAGGCGACGAGCAGAAATCGCTTGAAAACCATCTGCAGGAGTGTGCCTCGTGCCGGCGGGAACTCGAAAAATTTCGCGGAGACACGGCGCTGCTCGCGCAGACGACGGCTGGTCCGAAGCCTCCAATTCGTTCGCGTCAGCGGCTGGTCACGGCAATTGCTCAAGAACCCCGGCGTGCCGCGCGGCGCAGCAAACCATGGTGGGCGTTGGTACCGTCTTTCGTTGCGGCGGTTCTGGCAGCAGTCGCAGTATTTTTCGGGATGCAGAATTCTCGGCTTGAGCGAGACGTCTCATCGTTGCAAGCGCGCACCGCCCAGCAGCGGGACGAACTACAGCGCGCCCACGACATTATGGCGACATTGACGGCAACCGACGCCATGACCGTGACGTTGGTTGCATCAAAAACTCCTCCCCAACCGCAAGGCAAAGTGATGTACGTGAAAGACCGGGGAAGTTTGATTTTTCTGGCAAGCAATATGCCCATGCCTCCATCGCAAAAAGCCTATGAGCTGTGGCTGATCCCAATGAAAGGCGCGCCCTTGCCGGCAGGAATGTTCAAGCCGAATCCTCAAGGCAGCGCGATGGTCATCAATCCGCAATTACCGGCCGGCATGGAAGCCAAAGCTTTCGCGGTCACGGTCGAACCGGAAACCGGTTCTTCGACTCCGACCATGCCGATCGTTATGTCCGGCGCGGGAGCCTAGCACCTCTGTTTATCCTTTAGAAAAAATTTCCAATTGACATCTGCTCTGAATCTGCTAAAGTGCTTCGAAATTTGTAGCGTCACTTCACCGTCACTTCGCGGTCACTTCCTCGCAGTAAGTAGCGCGCCAGCAAGGCTTCACCAATAAACACGCGCCACCCGTGTGTCTTGATGAATGCTGAAGCGGGTACGAGAGGTGGGTCGACCAAGCCTCCGAGAAGAACAACCTTCACCCGTCGCGTTTAGACCAGCACTATCGGTTTGCGCGGCGGAGATCCCCCAGGTAGTTCGAAGTGTGAGCAATCCACAGTTCAAGGAGGACGTGTGCACAGAATAGCGAAAACCATATCACCGCTAGTTGTAGTGCTCCTGGCAGCCGAACTGGCGCTTGCGCAAGCCGTCGATCCCGGCATGCAGAGCGCGAGTCGCGGTACCGGAGTGGCGCTTTCCTCGGTGCTGTCGAACGATAATCCCGGGATTCTGTCGTTCTTCACCGATGGCCAGGCGCGGTTTCAAGAAATCGACGTAGTCTCAACCGGACTTGGACCGAGGTTCAACTCGAATAGTTGCAGTTCCTGTCATGCTCAACCGGCGGTGGGAGGGTCGGGAGCATCGGTGAATCCACAGGCTTCCTTCACCACTGACGGAGTCGCTCCCAAAGACACACTGCCGTCGTTCATTACATCCACAGGGCCGACGCGAGAAGCACGCTTTCCTTTTTACTTCAACAGTAATGGGACACCGAACTACAACAGTCCCAACGGCGGAGTGGAAACCCTCTTCACGGTCAGCGGACGCTCCGATGCGGGGGCTTGCAGCCTGTCCCAGCCCAGCTTCAGCACCGCGCTGAAGTACAACAACATCATCTACCGTATCCCGACTCCGACATTCGGCGCGGGACTACTCGAGAACCTGGATGACTCAACACTGCTGACAAACAACGCCGCGAACCTGAAGAATTTCTTCGGAATTTCCGGCACGTTGAACCACAACGGGAATGACGGCACCGTGACACGATTTGGCTGGAAAGCGCAGAACAAGTCGTTGCACATTTTCGCCGGCGAGGCCTACAACGTTGAGCAGGGAGTTTCAAACTTTCTCTTCACGCAAGAGCGGCCATTGCCGGGAGAAGATGGCGGTGGCGGGAGCGGCCTGACCGGCTTGCCATCGAACTGCTTGAACTTGGCTGGCAACGGTTACCCCGAGGATCTCTCGAATCCTGGGCAAACGACGGCGTCCGCCGCTCTCGACGACGTCAGCGGATTCGCCAACTTCATGCGCTTGTTGGCCCCGCCACCGACCGGGGGCGTCATGCTCAATGGTCAGCCCGTTAGCTCATCTTCCCTTTCGGATGGACAATCGCTGTTCAGTTCGATTGGGTGTGCCACGTGTCACAATCCCACTCCAGGTACGACACAAAGATCGACCTTCACTGGCGGCCTAAGCAGTGTTCCGGTCAACGCCTATACGGATCTGGAAATTCACCACATGGGAACGGGCCTGGCGGATAACGTGGTACAAGGCGGCGCGGGCGGAGATCAATTCCGCACGGCGCCATTGTGGGGCTTAGGGCAGCGCATTTTCCTCCTTCACGATGGACGCACCACGGACCTGGTGACTGCCATCAAGGACCACAATAGCCACGGCAGCGAGGCCAACACAGTCGAGCAGAATTACCTCGGCTTATCGAGCAGCCAACAGCAGGACCTGCTGAATTTCCTGCGATCGCTGTAAACGCTTGTCTCGAACGCTGGCGGGACTGCGAAAGATCTCGCCAGCGTTTGTCCAGAAATCAGGTGTCAGGTTTCAGGAACAGTTCTTGAGACTGCCATCGGAAACCTGAGTCTGTCTTGCAAGGAGAGCTATGTACCGCCTGATTTGGAGTGTCCTTCTCATCTCGGTTCTTCTGGTCGGCTGGTGTGCTGCAGCGTCTGCCCAGCAAGCTGCCGGCGGCGATTTCTCCACCACTTTCCACCCTGAGGCCGTGATCCCGAAAAACGTGATCATCCTCAAAGGTGCATGGGCCAGCGCCAGCGACAACCGCCTTCCCGATCCAGAGACGGGCGGAGTCAGCGGCGGCATTTTCTCCAGCCCATATTTTGGAATTACCTACAATCTACCCAAAGACTGGATCCAGGAGTACGCAGGTCCGCCCCCGTCGGACAGCGGCCGCTATGTGCTGGCGGAGATCATTCCTTCCGACGCCTACAAAGGTCCGAGCCGAGGGCAAATTCTCATCACGGCTGAAGACTTGTTCTTTACGCCGCTATCCGCTCGCAACGCGCTTCAGTTCGTCAACTACACAAAGGATAATTTGCAAGCTGATTACAAAATTGAGCTCGGCCCGAGTGAAACAAAAATCGGTGGTCATCCATTCAACTTTTTTGCGTACTGGTCTCCGGTGGCCCGCCTTCACTGGTACGTCCTCACAACACAGATCCGCTGCCACGTCGTGCAAATCGTCATCAGCAGTCAAGATACAAAGCTGCTCGACAGCATGGTGCGGGAACTCAGCAGGATGCAGTTACCGCAGGAAGCAGGGCCCACGTCAGGTATGGGCGGAGGAGACGTGCCTGCTTGCATGAGCAACTACGCCACAGACCAGAATGTGATTTCACGGGTGAATCCGGTCTTTACCGGGCACAAGTTCAATCCGGTGCCGGTGCGCATCATTATTGATAAAACTGGGCGCGTGAAACACATCCACTTTCTGAGTGCGTTCCCTGACGAGGTACAAGCGGTCACAGATGCGATGAAGCAATGGAGGTTGAAACCTTACCTCGTGAACCGTCAGCCCATGGAAGTGGAAACGGGAATAATGTTTGGTGCAGCGTCGCGCCCGAAACTACCAAGCGACGGCAGCGGAACCATCGAGTGAGACGTTTGGCGACTCCAGGAACAAAGGGTATGTTGAGAGACGAGACGACGTAGCTCAGGAAGAGCCCTACCGCTTAGATCCAGTAGAAATACCTACCTGACGAAAAAAAACATTTCTTCACAGGGATTTAACAATGAATTTACAACCTCGTGCCCTGCTACGGCGTTCTATTACGTATAAGACCATCAGGAGGAGGAGCCATGTACGGAGATTATCTGGTTCTCTGCGGAAGGGCGTGGGCGGAGTTTGGGGCTCAAGAGGCCGGACTCGAACTGATCCGTGCGCTCGCCTCGCCCGACGCCAATGTGCGGGTACTCGCGCGTACTTTGTTGGAAGAGTGTAACGGCGGCTCAAGAGAGTTGATTGCGGAAGCACTCGCGGAAGAGCAGATCTCGGCCAGCAACGCACACCTCTGCTCGTTCAAGAAAGACTCTGGTGGAAAGCTGTGGAACCGGGACGAAGGCACGTGGTCCGCCACCGGGCTCGCGTAGAACTACGCTTCGTCGCTCTCTTTTAACTTCGAGATAACGGTGAAATCTTCGAGCGTGGTCATATCGCCTTTCACCTCCCCGCTGGTGGCAAGCTCGCGCAGCAGGCGGCGCATGATTTTTCCGCTGCGGGTCTTCGGCAGCATATCAGTGAAGCGAATGTCATCAGGCTTGGCGAGTGGCCCGATTTCTTTCGCGACCCAGCGCCGCAATTCCTCTTTCAACTCCGGCGAAGGCTGCCGTCCGTGTTCAAGCGTAACGAAAGCGGCGATAGCTTGGCCTTTCAAATCATCGGGGCGTCCGACCACTGCAGCTTCTGCGACGGCATCGTGCGCCACCAATGCCGATTCCACTTCCATGGTGCTCAGGCGGTGGCCGGAGACGTTCAAAACGTCATCCACGCGCCCCATGATCCAGAAATAGCCATCTTTATCCTGGCGTGCACCATCCCCAGTGAAGTATGAGCCGGGAATCTGGGACCAGTACTGGCGAGCGTAGCGATCCGGGTCGCCGTAGATCGTGCGGAGCATAGCCGGCCAGGGCTGACGCAGGACGAGAAATCCCCCAGAGCCGGCGGGCACAGGTTTACCGTCGATGGTAACGATTTCCGGTACGACACCGGGCATAGGGCGGGTGGCGGAGCCGGGCTTGGCGGCAACCGCCCCCGGCAACGGGCTGATCATGATCATGCCGGTTTCGGTTTGCCACCAGGTATCAACGATCGGGCAACGCTCGTGTCCGATCACTTCGCGATACCACATCCAAGCTTCAGGATTGATCGGCTCGCCGACCGTGCCGAGCAGGCGCAAGCTGTCCAGACGATGCTTGCGGGGCCATTGCTCGCCCCATTTGATAAAGGTTCGGATTGCCGTGGGCGCAGTATAGAAAATGCTGACTTGATGGCGGTCAATGATGCGCCAGAAGCGGTCCGGTTCGGGGTAGTTGGGAGCACCTTCATACATCACGCTGGTGGCGCCGTTCTGCAGCGGGCCGTACACGATATAGCTGTGGCCAGTAACCCAGCCGATGTCGGCGGTGCACCAGTAGGTGTCTTCTTCTTTGAGATCGAAGACCCACTTGGTGGTGAGATAGGTGCCGACAGAATATCCCCCGGTGGTGTGCACGACACCCTTGGGCTTTCCGGTGGTGCCAGAGGTGTAGAGGATGTAGAGAGGATGTTCGGCGTCGAGCGGCTCGGCCGGGCATTCGTCGGAAACGGATTCCATCAATTCGTGCCACCAGTGATCCCGTCCAGGTTGCAAATTGATGTGGGACCCGGTGCGGCGATACACCACGACGTGCTTCACGGACGGACAGGATTTCAAAGCTTCTTCCACCGCAGGGAAAAGCTTCACTTCCCCGCCCCGGCGGTAGGAGCCGTCCTGCGTGATCACGGCGACGGCTTGCGAATCATGAATGCGGTCGACCAGAGCATTCGCGGCGAATCCACCAAACACAATCGTGTGCGGCGCGCCGATGCGGGCACAGGCCAGCATGGCAATTGGCAGTTCCGGCGTCATCCCCATGTAGATGGCGATCCGGTCACCTTTCTTTACACCGAGCGACTTCAGAACATTGGCAAACTTCATCACTTCGCGGTGCAATTGCTGGTAGGTCAGGGTGCGAACTTCGCCGGGCTCACTTTCCCAGATCAAAGCCGCCTTGTTCTTGCGCGCGGTTTGTACGTGACGATCGAGGCAGTTGTAAGAGAGGTTGATCTGTCCTCCGACGAACCACTTGGCCCAGGGAGTATTCCATTCCAGAACCTTGTCCCATTTCTTAAACCAGTGCAGTTCCTGGGCAACGCCCGCCCAAAACTTTTCCGGCTGCTCGACCGATTCGCGGTAGATGCGCTGGTATTCTTCCAACGATTTGATGTGCGCGCGCTGTCGAAACTCGGCAGGAGCTTCAAATTTGCGATCTTCCTGTAAAACCGAATCGATGCTGCTAATCGGAGCTGGCACGGTTGCTTTTTCTGCCATGGAATCCTCTTAAAGTCGGGCTCGCGGGCCGCAGACATTTTACGCGAAAAGAGGCAAGGGGCAGCAACAAGAAGGCCCGACAGTTCCGCCTTTTAGTTCGTGCCTCCACTCGGGCACGGCCTCTCTTGAGCAGGCAGAACGCTTGTTTGTCATCAGACCGCGGCCTAGTGTAGAGTCTTGCCAATTGCGGAGGAAACATGGCGACCCGCCGAAACTTTCTTGAAAAGTCGACACAAATGGCTGCTGGAGCGCTTGCCGCCGGGGCCATTGCCGTTTCCACCGCTGAGGCGCAGGCCCAGCAGCCTCAGGCACCCAAAAAGAAGCTGCACATTTTGATGAGGAGCTCTTGGGGAACGGATGAGCCGACTCGCGCGTCCTTCGTGTTTTCCCATGGGCTCGCACTTGCCGAGGCCGGCCATGATGTGCAGATATTTCTCACTCACGACGCCACCTACCTCATGCGCAAAGCGACGATTGATTCCGTCAAACCCATTGGATGGCCTCCCCTGAGCGAGACTATGGAAAAGCTTGTAGCCAAACGTATCCCGGTATTTTCTTGAGGAGCCTGTTCCCGGGCCCGTGGGGTCACGGAGGCAGACTTGAGCACCTGGAATGCGCAATGGGGAACCGTTCCGATCTACATCTCCCTGGTGGAATGGGCCGACCACATTATCAGTGAATAGAGCTTGGGTTCCGGGGCCGTGTCGATTTTGAGTCCGAACTTGGGCCAGTGACTGTCCTGCCGTCGGTGACCTTGGTCATCTGCCACAATGCTCCAAAACCCCGGAGACCTTGCAGCCGGGCTGCTACCAACCCACAATGAAGTAGCAAGGTCAGGGACCAGTGTGCGCTTAGGACTGAGCACAATTGCGAAGGCGATTTGGGGAACTTATTCCCTGCTAACTTCCGTGTATTGCCTCCTGGCATTCCTTCCCTACACCTACGTGGGAGTCATAAAAGAACCGCCTTACGAGTGGGTGACGTGGTTTTCCCATCACCAGGCGATACTCTACCTCGTCGCGCTTGCCGGACTTTTGCTTACCGAAGGCCGAAAACAGACGCTGTTAATCGTCGCTCTTTCCGCTGCCGGCGTCTATTTAGCACTACGACCATTTCTTCCCGCGATCCAGGACAATTGGGCCGCTTATGCATGGAGCCTGGCATCTCTCGCTCCCCTGATGTTGGTTGCCGGATGCAGGATACGCGAGCATTGGCCCGAGCCTCAGACGCACCCGGCCCAGAATTCGCTCTTGTCTTACTCCGGAGCGCTGCTCATAGCCGCCGGCATGACGGCGATCTACACGACAGGTGCGGCGATTCATACTTCATTCCTAAATCGGCCGCTACGCTTGACCGCAAAAGGGGCCGAGCTAACGGTATGGAGCCTGCTATCCCACATGGTGCTGGCGATCCTCCTTATCTCGGTGCTAAACCTGATTCGCGTCGTCAGCGCAAAACGCCAGAATTGGAGAGCATGGAATCTCGTTTTCACTGGAACTCTCGCTTGGCTCTTGCTCTGGGGAGTCACAGCCCGCTTTCTGCACACTGCGTTGAGCTTTGAGGGCTGGGCGTCTCACGTTTTTGCCGCATGTTTCACGATGGCCATTGTGCTTTGGGGGTTATGGCTGGCCGTACCGTCGTGGGCTGGAACTGAAAACCAGAGCGAGCATAAAGTTACGATCGGGACAGTTGCGACTGTCATGGCGATGTTCGCGATCGTCTTGCCGACAATCATCGCAGGTGGCGATTGGGACGGCCTTCTCCAGGGATCGTTCACCCTGATCTTCTGGTTGGCGGCAGGCTGGTGTGTATACCGTTTGTGGCCGCGACGCAGGAATTATTCGGTCGTCGCCATTCTCACCGTGGTGGTACTCACCGGCTTTGTCTACAAAGGCCTGCAGGCGACGGAAATCTTTTGGGGCAGGCCAATGGGATCGACCGACGATGATGTGGCTCGCGCGATGGAAAATTACGCTTCCGATGATGCCTCCTTCCAACTGGTGCATCATTTCCTCGGCAACACGCGCGAAGAACCCTGCGGCGACCTGTGTCGCATCCTGCGCGAAAACACGAACGTTCGCAACGCCGAGGTCAAAGATGATCTGCGGCTGGTAGATGAACTCTCCCCGGCTCCCGGACCTCATCCCAACATCTTCTTTTTCGTGGTTGATTCATTACGCGCGGACTACCTTGGCGCTTACAACCCAAAGGTAGATTTCACACCGAACCTGGACAACTTTGCATGGGAGAGCGTGGCGGTTCACAACGTTTACACGCAGTACGCAGGCACTTCGCTATCGGAGCCGGCAATCTGGGCCGGAGCAATGCTGCTGCACGCACATTATCTGCAGCCCTTTTCGAAGATAAACAGCCTGGAAAAATTGGCGCGCGCCGATGGGTATCAAGTCATTGTGAGTTACGACGAAATTCTGCAGCAGATTTTGCCCGATCCGGACATCAAGCTAGATACCAATATCAAAATTTGGAACCAACTCGAACTCTGCTCGACCATTCGTCAAGTCGAGCCACTTGTGATGAGTCATACGAGTCACCAGCCGCCGATCCTTTTTTATACCCAGCCGAAGAATGTCCATCAATTTGCCCATAATAATCTGCCCATGATCAAGGACGATCACTGGCGCATGCGGGACGGATTCAACAACCGGATCGCGCACGAAGTGTCGCAGGTGGATAGCTGCCTGGGGAATTTCTTCAGCTTCTTGAAATCTCATGATCTCTATGACAACAGCATCATCATCGTGACCTCCGATCACGGCGATTCGACCGGCGAATTCGGACGATACAGCCATTCGCTCTCGATTTATCCGGAAGTCATGCGGGTGCCGCTGTTGGTGCACCTGCCTGCCCAGATGCGTCAGAAGTTGCGGTTTGACGACAGTCATCTCTCGGCGCTGACCGATATCACTCCATCGCTCTATTACTTGTTAGGACATCGGCCGATCCGGGCGAATCCGCTGTATGGCCATCCTATCTTTGTAGATAGCGACGCGGAATTGAGACAAAATCAGCGCCAAGAACTTTTTCTCGCCTCGGATGAACGCGCTGTTTTCGGCCTCCTGACGGAAAATGGGAGATTACTGTATGCCACCTACGATTCCCCTGCCCAGAGTTTCCTGTTTGATTTGAGCCGCGATCCGAATGCCGAACACAATCTGGTGGACGCCACAGCGAAGAAGCAGTACGACGAAGAGATTATCCGCCAGCTTCACTTGATTGCCGATTTTTACGGATACAAGCCAGGGGTGGGCGCGTTATTGTCCGCCTCACGCTAGGTCGAGATCCCACCTCTCCTGTCCTCTGTGCCCTCTGTGGTTTGGCTTTTCAATCCACCGCTACGCGATATTTCGCCAGAACATCCTCGCTCGAAATGACTCCGTCCAATTGACGAAGATCGGCGCGGCTGACCACGGGCACAAGTGCGGTCTGGTGCACATAGCGTAATGCTGTTTCCAACGGATAGTCGGGATGAAGGTATGGCAAGCGCTGCGGCGGAAGCAATGAGCCGAGCGTCATCTCGGCCTTGCCTTCTTGCGAGAAGCGCTGCAGCAACTCGCGGGTGATGCTGCTCCAACCGGCAGGTTTCATACGGACCAGGAAAACGTCGGACTTGGCTTCCTGAATTTGAAACGCCGCATCGCGCACCGTCTCTTCAGAATTCAGGATCGGCTTGGGAGGTGCTTTCATCGCATCTTCGACGTGAAGAACGCTTTCTTCGCGCAACTCTTCAAGGGACGGAAGATCGAGACCGTCCTGGCGAGTGAGCACGTCAAAAATTGGAAGCGCCTGGAAACTTCGCGAGATGATATAGGCACAGGCATTAGCGAGGATGACGGGCACAATGATGGAGTAATCCTGGCTGACTTCGACCACCATGAACACTGAGGTCATGGGCACACGCAGAAATCCGGCGAACAAGACGCCCATTCCCACGAGCGCGTATGTGCCGGTTGTCCCGGTGAGGTGAGGATAGAAATGTCGCTCGATCCCGCCAACCGCGCCGCCCAGCATAGCTCCAATGAACAGCGTCGGCGCGAACATTCCTCCGGGAGTTCCGGTAACAAAGGAGAGGGTCGTGGCAAGAATTTTCAGACCGGCAAGAACCGCGAGAAATTTCCAGGTGAATTGATCGTGCATTGCCTGGTCGATGTACTCGTAGCCAGCACCCATGACTTGGGGCGCGCCAAGGTACCCGATGAGCCCGATCACCAAGCCGGCAATGGCGGGTTGGAAATAATGGGTTGGAATCGGCAATGCGTGTAAGCGCGGGCGAAAGTAAGCGATGGCTTTGGCGAAAATAACCGCGGCGAAGCCTCCAATGATGCCCAAAGAGATATAGGCAATCAGTTCGCTAGGACGAAATACCGTCAGCGGTGGAATGCGAAACAAGGGCTGCGTACCAAGGAACCAGCGCACCACAACTACGCTGGAAATCGCCGATAGCACGACGGAGCCGAGGATGCCGGCGCTCCAGCGGCCAATGACCTCCTCGATGACGAACAGCACGGCGGAGATGGGCGCATTAAAAGCCGCAGCCAAGCCGGCAGCCGCACCAACTGGCGCAAGGAGACGAAGCTTCTCGCGGGAAAAATTCATCCGTTGTCCAAGAAATGATGCCAGCGTGGCGCCAATTTGCAAGGAGGGATCTTCTGGGCCTAGGGATTGCCCTGAGCCGATGGCGATCGCGGCGGTAATGAATTTCCCCACCGCGGTGCGAAGCGGGATGACTCCATTGAAGATGTAGAACGCTGCCTTCGTCTGATTGACACCACTGCCTCGGACTGCAGGAAAAAACGCAATCACCAGAATGGCCACAACCAAGCCGCCCAGCGTGGGAATGACAATCAAGCGAAGCGTGTGCGGTTCCGGCGCGGCACCGAGCAGGCCAAAGCGGGTCCAATCAATCGCCAGACGAAAACACACCACCGCCAGGCCGGCAAAGATTCCGATAAAAACAGAAATGATGATGAAGAAGCGCTCTTCACTTAATGGGGCAACACCGAGGAAACGCGAACGGGTTCTTACCGTGACCGGGCCTTCGGGCCCACTGTCCGCTGGCTCACTTTTCAATTCAGGAGGGACGCGCAAGAAATTGCTCACTGTTCCACTCCGCCACGGTTCTGCGCCAGCAGCAATAAGGCCTCATCTTGAGGTGTGATCGGACAATTACTGGTTTGTTGCTCAATCTTTAGCACCAGGTCCATGACACTATCCGCCAAGCCAGATTCCCCCTCTCGGCCAAGCCGTCGTAGTTGGTGGTCCATTTGTTGCCATTGAGCTTTTAAGGCGGGCAAAGCATCGTCTTTGCTCATGGACGTGGAGCTCTGCGGGACGGTATTCATGCAGGATTCGAGACGCTTCCCGGCTTCGGTAAAAACAATTCGTATACGGCGCGTGCGTTCGTCGGTTGATAAGCCACGCGTGAATGGATCCTGCTGCAGAACGAATTTGCTGACTTCCAGCATACGAGTGATCTGCGTATCACCCGGGTTTTCTTTGCTTGCAGCCTCCAGATAGTGCTCTGCACTCCGGTAGCGGCCCAGGTTGAATGCAGCCTCTGCGGCGCCAACCGCGGCACGTGGATTGGCATGATCCAATTGAAGAACCTTGCGGTATTCGGCAAACGCATGCGCATAATCCTCGGCGCGCATGCAAAGATCGGCCGCCCGAAGCAGCAGATTAGGATCATTGGGAAGACTGGCAGAGAGTGCGATGAGCTCCGCCTGCGCCTGTGGGCGAGCTTGCCAGCGAAGTAACACTTCCACCAGTTCGAACCACGCGTTCAGGCGGTTCTGCTGCTCACTGGAATCCCACACCCCATAAATCGCATTGTGATAATACTGGATTGTCTTATCCAGCGAATTTTGCCGCGCAGCCAGTCTTCCCAGTGCCAGGTTTACGGCCCCATTCTGGGGCGCACGTTCCCACAAGCTGATCAGATACGTCTGGGCCTCATCGGTGCGTCCACTGTCGCGCAACGCACGTGCCAGGCTCAGTTGGTATTGAAAATTGTCGGGGCTATAGGTCAAGGCCCCCCGGAAATGCTCCAAGGCCAGTTCTGGTTTGCCGGCTTGCTGCTCGATTAAACCTTGCGTATACAAGTGTCGCGCCACGGCTTTCTCTTGCTCCTGGAAGCGGCGCACCAAACGACCCACGAACAGGAAGCCGAGCAACGCGAGAATGGTCAAAGCCGCAATCACGACTGAATAACGACTGGTGATTGGCTTCGAGCTGACTTCAGGCATGGGATCGAACTGTTTATCCTAAATCATATAAAGAAGATTCGAATATACCCGGGCTTTCGTATCCTCTGATGTTTTTTGTCATCACCCTCATTGAGCTGACAACAACTCCGCTGTGACCAGATCTTCCAGCGCACAACCCACACTTTTGAATACAGTAATGTCGGTCGGGTTGCGTCGTACGGCCTTGCCCGAGGTCATCTCATGCAAATCCGCGAGAATCGCTTCTCGACCAATAACACCCTCCCGCATGGGAACGAGGATGTCGCCGGGTTCGGTAAGCGCGCCGTCGTATGTATCCACGACGATTCGCGAACGCTGGATGGTGAGCGAGTCCACTTCACGCGAATCCGGCTGAAAGGCCCCGACCAGATTCAAGTGCGTGCCGGGGCGGAGGACGCTCCCGTCGAAGAGCGGCGTCTGCGAGGTGGTGCACGTGCAGATTACGTCCGATTCGGCAGCACAAGTTCTGGCGTCGACAGGCTCGGTCGGGAGCTTGAGCGCTTGTGAGATTTCGCCGGCGAACTTTCTGGTCTTCTCGGGATGGGTGCCGCAGACCACAACGCGGCGAAACTTGCGCACGAGCGGCAGAATCCGGGCGTGAGCACGCGCCTGTCGACCAGTACCGAAAAGTCCTAGTGTCTGGACATCTGCACGCGCCAGCAATTTTGTCGCTACGGCGGAAGTCGCGGCAGTACGAAGATCTGTCAGATAACCCGCCGGGATGATTAGCCTGGGTTCGGCGCTCGCGGCATCAAGCAGCATATAGGTGGCCTGAATCCGCTGCCCGGGATCCCGCGGACTGTTCAGAACGGTGACAAACTTGATGCCGACTGTTTCCCGATCATGACAGGGCATGACAAGGAAAACGCCGTCGCGAGTTGGAATGTGGGTGCGTGCCGGAATTCGGACCAATGGATATCGATCGCGAAATGCGGTCTCGATCGCAGCGATGACGCGAAGCGGATCGAGCCGGCGGCGGACTTCTTCCTCAGTCCAATGGAACATCAGGAAAGAAAGAATAGCAGGAGGGCCGCAGGCGCAGCCCCCCAGCCAGCACTCATGCAATTCCTAAGACCTGATTGAAGAAGCCAACCAAGTATTTCCAAACCAGGTAGTAAGCGATCAGCCCGCAAACGAATGCGATCATGAAAAACGAATAAGGAATCGTGCAGGCATCAAAATAGACCAGTCCTCGTGAAGTTGGCACGAGAATCCCCAAAGTGCGCCCGAGAAGGTATCCCAATGGCATCAGTAGCCATGGCAGCAATGCTCCGTGCACGCCGATAGGCAAATGGGGGCGAGGCCGAAGCCAAAGATAAAACATGTTCCAGAGGCCGAAGAGACTTGGAACAATCCCCATCGGAAAGATAATCGCCCGTTCAATGGGAATGGGCAGGCCATACCCATAACGTGCAACGACAAATCCTGTCAGCAAAATCAGAAGCACGATCGTGGGAACGACAATTCCTGCCATATAAGCGCGCAAATACGGATGTGTGTTCATCATGACCTCCTAGAGGTGATACAGCAGTACCGGAACTGAACTTGGAGACAGCACCCACCACAGAACCAGCAGTCCCAGCAGGGCCCAATCGAACCAGGGAACGGCGTCAGTCTGTTGCGCAATTTTCTGCAACATCTGCGGCCAAAGATCGCGCGACAACTGGGCATGGACCGGCGGTACAGATCCCTTCAATAAACTGCGGATATTCTCTTCTTCATGCTTGTTCATGGTTCGATTCCCATTTGCTTAAGGTGTTTTCGGAGCCGCCGCAGCGCGCGAAGCACTCGCAACTTGACGGCACCCACCGAGATGTCGAGGGCGTCGGCGATCTCAGCATAGGGCTGCTCGTCGATCAGCGCCAAAGCAGCGACAACCCGCAGTTTCGGAGGTAGCTTGCAGAATGCGCGCTGCGTTTTCTCGCGAATATCGCGGCGTATGGCTGAATCACAGGGTTCAGCGGCTGCAGTGTCCTCCGATAACGGCACTTCCCTACGCCTTGACTTCAGATAATCGAGCGCCGCATTTGTGGCGATGCGCCGTGCCCAAGCAGCGAAATTGCGCTCCGGATCAAAACGCGCGTGCGCTTTATGAATTCGCCAGAACGTCTCAATTGTTAGATCTTCCGCGGCACCTGAATCGCGGACAATGCGGACAATCCAGCGAAACACTTCAGCTTGATGCTCGCGGAATAGAGTTTCGAAGGCGCCGATGTCGCCGGCTGCGAACTGCTGCAACAGGTCGGATTGTTGTTCCAGCACGGGCATCTGCTCTCCTATATACGCTTACTGGTCAGGGGCAGGAAAGGTTACAGATTTGCCGAGCCGATCGTTTTCCTTTACAACTGTTTGCCAATGGCCGCTCCCAGCCAATCTCGCGCCAAACGCCAGGCGCAGAAAGCTGGCCTGCTGGCGTTCGTGTTTGTCATGTATTCCTACACGACCGCGGGCCCATACGGACTCGAGGACCAAGTCACGACCAGCGGCCCTGGGCTCACACTGCTTTATCACCTCATACTCCCATTCTTCTGGTGCATCCCGGTATCTCTGGTTGCTGCGGAACTAACGACCGCAATGCCCGTGGAAGGCGGCTTCTATCGTTGGGTTCGCGCAGGTTACGGAGACTTTTGGGGATTTCTCGCTGGCTGGTGGAACTGGAGCGCGTCTTTTGTTCTGGGCGGCGCATACGCCGTCCTTTTCAGTGATTATCTGACATTCTTTTTTCCCCAGATTGTCGGCTGGAAACACTATCTGGCTTCGGCTGGACTAATCGCGCTGATCGCTTATATCAACGTGCGCGGAATCCAGATGGTCGGAGTGGTCGCGACCGCGCTGGAGATTTTTATTCTGCTGCCGGTTGCGGTTCTCTGTGGAATTGCAGCCACGAAATGGCACCACAACCCTTTTTCGCCGCTGATTCCACCCCATGTTCCGCCATTCCAGGTTTTTGGAGTAGGGCTGGCATTGGGGCTCTGGCTTTATTCGGGCTACGAGCAACTTTCCACGGTTGCAGAAGAAGTTGAGAATCCGCAGCGGAGCTATCCCATCACGCTGGCCATGGTGGTGCCGCTTTCGATTGCAACCTATTTCTTGCCGACGTTATTGTCGCTCGCGGCATTAGGTAATTGGCAGCAGTGGCACACACGTTATTTCTCGGACGCTGCGCAGTTGATTGGCGGAGCCTGGCTGGGGTTCTGGATGACGCTTTCCGCCATGGTCACCAACGTCTCGATTCTGAACGCCACGGTCCTGACCAGCACGCGCATGCCGTTTGCCATGGCGGAAGACGGATATCTGCCTCCAGTGTTGACTGCCAAGCATCCGCGCTTTGGCACGCCGTGGATTGCGATCCTTCTGTCATGTGCAGTTTATGGACTGCTGGCATTTGAGACGCTCACGCAACTGATCACGGTCTACATGTGGTTGCGGATTGCGACGACAGTCATGACCGTTGTTTCGGCATGGCGCTTGCGAAAGACTCTTCCCGAGTTGCCGCGGCCGTTTCGAATTCCATGGGGACGGTCAGGATTGGTCTACGTCGTTGGCGCACCTTTGGTGATGAGCGGCGTCGCTTTGCTGGGCAGCGATCGCTTCGCCTTGCGATGGGGACCTGTTGCTATCCTCGTCGGTCCGTTGATGTATCTCTTCGTGCGCAGGATGCGGGCGGGATACGAGAGAAAACTGGGGTTGAACTGAGCTCGAGTTGAAATCCTAACGCAGAGAGCACAGAGAAGAGCGTCGCACCGCAAGCGACGAAAAAGCAGGCTCAGCTCACCCAATCCAAAAATCTGTAATAGGCGCCCGCCAGAGGTAGAGCCCAAGTGTGCCCGCTGCGAAGACCGATAGGCGGATTCGGAAGCGAAATATTTTCGTACGGGATATCGTTAGCGTCCCCACAAATCACGCCCGCCAGCTTGGTTCCGAGATACGTCCCAATCGCGACGCCATGACCGGCATAGCCGACCGAGTAATACATGCCGTCAAGACGGCCGGTATGTGGCATGACATCGAAAGCGAAATCCAGCGTCCCTCCCCAGACAAATTCGACTTTGATATCGCGCAGTTGGGGATAGACGCTGATCATGCCGTGGCGCAGGATTTCCGCGCTCTGGCGAACCGTGTTCTCCGTCTCAGGAAAGAATGCCGCCCGTCCGCCGAAGAGCATGCGATTGTCGGGCGTGAGCCGGTAATAATAAAGGAAGTGTTTGGAATCGAAGATCATGCGATTGTTCGGGCTCACTTGGCGGGCGAGACCATCCGCCAGCACTTCGGTGGCAATGATGTAGGAACCGATAGGGATGATTTTGTTGCGAAGCCGTGGCGTCGCACTGGAGGTATAGGCGCCGCTCGCGAGCAGGACATCTTTGGCCACGAGATTTCCCTTGGCGGTGCGAAGGCGAAATCTTTGCGAACCGTTGCTGCTCTCGGGCTGTACGGATTCAACTCGCGCATGATCGAAGAGCATTGCCCCAGCCCGGGAAGCGGCATTTGCCAGTCCCGCCACGTAGCGTGCCGGGTTGAGTCCCGCACTAACCTCGTCCACTAAACCGCCATAGTAGATATCGGACCCAATCTCGGTTTTAAGGTCGGACTTCGAAACTACACGAAGATTGTGGCCGAACTCGCGCTGGATCAATGCGGCGGAGTCTGCATATCCAGCGAAATGCGCCGGCTTGCAAGCGACTTCCAGGTGGCCGCAGCGGGAGAAATTGCACTCGATCTTTTCTTCGCGAACGATCCGCTCGACACAGTCGATGGAGGCGATGGAAGCAGCGTACATGCGCCGAACGGCTTCGCGGCCGTAGCGAGAGATGAGCGTCGGCACCGGAAGCTTCATCCCGGTAAGCACCATGCCGCCATTGCGAGAACTGGCGCCCCATCCCAGCGTTTCCGCCTCAAGGGCTGCGACACGAACACCACGTTTTGCAAGTGCCCGCGCCGCCGACAGGCCGGTAACCCCCGTACCGATGATGGCCACGTCCACGTTCTCGGGCGGTGGGCCAGCATCCCCCGGGGGCATCTTCACCGTCTCGAGCCAGTAATTGGTCTCGTTTATCGTCACGTCGACTCGCGGAAATCTTACCACTCGGTAGCAGATCTGGGGGCACCCGCCCGACATACGGCATGTGACGCCGATTACATTTTCAGCTTACGAAAGCAGATAGAATGAAGAATTAAATTCAGTGCCAGTGTCAACGCAAGTAACACCATCGCAGTAAGCTAATTGGGGAAGAATACGGCCTATGCCTCGTACTGTCGAAGTCACAGAACTGGTTTTGAGAGATGCCCATCAGAGCCTACTCGCCACCCGCATGGCACTCGATGACATGATCCCTGCCTGTGAAGACATCGACAATGCTGGCTATTGGTCCGTTGAATGCTGGGGCGGAGCCACATTTGATGCCTGCATTCGGTTTCTGAACGAAGATCCCTGGGAGCGCCTGCGTATTTTTCGCAAGCTGATGCCAAAGAGCCGCCTGCAAATGCTGCTTCGCGGACAAAACCTGCTTGGCTATCGTCATTACGAAGACGGAGTGGTCCAAAGATTCGTGGAGCGAGCGGCCGCCAACGGCATGGACGTCTTTCGAGTATTCGATGCGCTTAACGATCTCCGCAATCTCAGAACCAGCATTGATGCGGTCAAGAGAACCGGCAGGCACGCCCAAGGCACGATTTGTTACACCATAAGCCCGGTACACACGATCGCATCTTTTGTGGAAATGGCGGAACGTCTGAAAGACATGGGCTGCGATTCCATCTGCATCAAGGATATGGCAGCTCTGCTGAAGCCACAACCCGCCTACGACTTAGTTAAAGGAATCAAGCAGAAGTGCGGCCCCGACACTCTCGTCCACGTGCACACCCATGCGACAACTGGCGTAACCCTGGTTTCTCTCATGAAGGCAATTGAAGCGGGCTGTGACATCGTCGACACAGCAATCAGTTCGCTCGCGCTCGGCCCTGGCCACAATCCAACCGAAAGCCTGGTCGAATGCTTGGAAGGAACTGGATTCCAGACGCGGCTCAACATGAAACGAGTGCTCAATATCAAACGGCACTTCGCCTCGATCCGACCTCGCTATCGCGAATTTCTAAGCGAATTCAGCGGAGTCGAAACCGAGATTTTTGAAAGCCAGATCCCCGGCGGCATGATTTCGAACATGGAAAGTCAGCTCAAAGGCCAGGGCGCCGGAGAGCGCGTCCACGAAGTTCTCGAAGAAGTGCCAAACGTTCGCAAGGACGCCGGTTATCCGCCCCTCGTCACCCCGTCCAGCCAGATTGTGGGCTCGCAAGCCGTGTTCAACGTGCTCATGGGCAGATACAAAGTGATGACCGCAGAATTTGCCGATCTCATGCTTGGCTATTACGGCAGCACTTTAGGCGAAAAGAACCCTCAAATTCTCAAGAAAGCGGAAGCGCAGGCTAAGAAACCCGCGATTACAACGCGGCCCGCGGATCTACTGAAACCGGAATGGGACCATCTTCGCAGCGACGCTTTAGCGCTCGAAGGTAGCAATGGCACCGATGAAGACGTGCTGACGTATGCCATGTTTCCGCAAGTTGCACCAAAGTTCTTCAAAAGTCGCGGCGAGGGCAGAAGGAACTTGGGGAAAGATCCGTCGAAACAGCCAGTGGTTTCAGAGCCGCAAACTAAGACCGAGCCTGCCAAGCCGGCGGGATCAAAGACAAATTACATCATTACACTCAACGGCAAGGAACATCATGTGTCCGTTGCGCCCGCGAGGTAGTTCAATCTGCGGTGCGAGTTAAGAATAAGGAGTATCGATGGTCACGCAAGCAACAGACCGCAAGCCGAATACGATGAGCGAAAAGATCGCGGATCTGGGCGTTCGTCGCCGTGGGCTGGAATTAGGTGGCGGCCAGGAGCGCATCGACAAGCAACATGCCGGCGGCAAATTGACGGCACGCGAGCGCGTTCAGAGTTTGGTCGACAAAGATAGCTTTCAAGAAATAGGTCTCTTCGCCCGTCACCGCGCCACATATTTCGGCATGGCAGACCGAGAGATGCCGGCCGATGGCGTTGTGACCGGTTGCGCAACCATCGATGGCCGGCTGGTTCACCTCGCCAGCCAAGACTTCACGGTGGCCGGGGGCGCTGCTGGAGAAGTGCATAGCGACAAAATCGCCGAAATGATGCGCTCCTCTCTGAAAACAGGCAGTCCTTTCATCTTCATTAATGACTCCGGCGGAGCGCGCGTACAGGAGGGCATCGACAGTCTCGGAGCTTACGGCCGCGTCTTCTACAACAATGTAATGCTCTCAGGCACGGTTCCGCAGATCTCCTTGATTTGCGGTCCCTGTGCCGGTGGGGCCGCCTATAGCCCAGCATTAACCGACTTTATCGTGCAAACCAGGCACTCGCAGATGTTCATCACCGGCCCTCAGGTCATCAAGCAAGTGACGGGCGAGACGGTCACCGCCGAAGAATTGGGCGGACCGCAAGCACAAATGAACAAGTCTGGAGTCACGCATCTGGTCGCGCAAACCGATGAAGAAGCGCTTCTGCTCTGCCGTCGCCTCCTGAGCTTCTTGCCTTCTAATAACCTCGAAGATCCCCCTCGCGCCACTTATAACCTGCCGATCGATGCCGATTCTGCGATGAACGAGGTGATACCAGCCGAATCCAAAACTGCGTACGACGTGCGGGCCATCATCGTGCGCTTGCTCGATTATGAGGATTTCCTCGAAATTCAACCGGGTTATGCAGCCAATCTCGTGATTGGATTTGGTCGTCTGCAAGGCAGGCCCGTCGGCGTCGTCGCGAACCAGCCGAGCGTGCTGGCTGGCGCCCTTGACATCAATGCGTCCGATAAGGGCGCCAAGTTCATCCGCTTCTGCAATGCTTTCAATATTCCTTTGCTCACTCTAGTGGACGTTCCGGGTTTCTTGCCGGGAGTCGAGCAGGAATACGGCGGGATTATTCGGCATGGCGCGAAATTGCTTTTCGCGTACTCGGCCTCGACCGTTCCGAAATTGACAGTTGTGCTCCGAAAAGCTTATGGGGGCGCCTACCTCGCCATGTGCGGCAAGGATCTTGGAGCAGACCGCGTTGTGGCATGGCCTACGGCCGAAATCGCAGTTATGGGAGCCGAAGGCGCTGCCGAGGTTGTTTTTCGGCGTGAAATCGAGACTGCCAACGACAAGGCCAGCCGCCGCAAAGAACTCATTGAACAATATCGCGAGACGTTCGCCAATCCCTACGTTTCTGCCGGACGACGCCTGGTTGATGACATCATTGAACCTGCGCAAACCCGTAAATATCTTGCGCTAGCGCTCGAGGCGTTGCATGCAAAACGCGAACTCCGCCCACCTAAGAAGCATGGGCTGATTCCGCTGTGACAAAGGAAACCTGGTAAGTGACGATCGGTTTAATAATCGCGTTGCTGATCCTCGCTGTCGCGGCAGCGTCCACTTTGACGTATGCACTCGGGCGACGGGCATTCGTCCGAGAACTTGAAAACCTGCGCGAGGCGATGAACCGACAGGCAGTCTCGCTGACAACAAATCTGAAACATTTAGAGACACAAGTTGCACAACTGCGGCAAACTGCAGCGTCTGAAAAACCGGGCCGCGCTGGTACTGCCCCGAAATCCGAAGCCGTTGCAGAAGCGAGCCAGCAGACGCCAGCCTCAGCTGCGCAGACGAAGCCCTCCTCGGAAGAAATCTCGGCCGAAGCGCTGGTGATGATTGCGGCCGCGATTACGTCCTTTCTCGGCAAGCGGGTCCGTATCCGCTCGGCAAAGGTACTGCAATCGCCCTACGAAATTGTGAATCCGTGGGCCCAACAAGGACGCGTGATTGTCCAGGCATCCCATAACCTGCATTTAAGAGGCTGATGCCGGAGAGAAGGAACCCGCTTTGAAACTGCAGATCGGCATTGACGGAAAGAATTACGAAGTTGAAGTCGAAGTGCTCGAGGATGACGAATCGCCTCGACATCCGAATTTCGGGCCCTACCACCCTTTCCAGGCAACCGTGCCCTCAAGCGCCGCCCCGATCCGACAAGGAGCAGCTACGGTCGAACCGCAGAATCTCCCAGAGGGCAAAATCAGCCGCAGTCCCGTGGCTGGAGTCGTCATTAAGGTGAATGTGAAGCCCGGCCAGCAAATCAAGGCCAATGATCTGCTCATAGTGTTGGAAGCGATGAAGATGGAAACCAACGTCGCTGCCGCTATGGACGGGAAAGTGAAAGCGGTGCGAGTGACGCAGGGTGACTCCGTTAAGGTGAATCAAGTGGTCGTCGAGTTTGAATAAGAGCACAATCTGCAGTATGCCCACACCATGGGCTCTTTTCTAATCGTAGAGCTTGAGGCAGAAAATCGTGCCGGAGAAGAATTCGGAGAGTGTCGTTCATTCAAGCTCTAACCTTCCGCCAGGACTTGTGGAATCGCAGTTGTTGTCCCGCCCAGCCTCCAGCTAAAGTAGATCGGTGAGCGGCGTTCGAATGGACAAATGGCTGTGGGCAGCCCGATTCTATAGAACCCGTAGTCTTGCGGTGAAGGCCTGCGAGCTCGGCCGTGTGGAATCGAACAGTCAGCCGGTCAAGCCTGCTCGCGAGGTGCACCTAGGCGATCTTTTGCAGATCAAGGCCGAACATGGAGATTTCGAGATTGAAGTCCTGGCACTCTCCGACGTCCGCGGGCCCGCTTCCGTGGCTCAGACTCTCTATCGTGAAACCGAAACCGGCCGCGAAAAACGTTTGCGAGCTGCCGAACAACGCAAAGCCGGCATGATGTTTACACCCGCGCCGGAGCATCGACCTTCTAAGCGCGACCGCCGCAGAATTATTCGCTTCCGCGGCGAAGGCTGAGTTAGTTCAGAAGTCTCGCGTCCAGAGGCATGCGTTTGTGGCTTTCTGGTTCTTTCCTTCTGTCTGCGATCTCAGCTTTCAAAGTTGTTCTTTGCCGGAGCACAAGACAGGCCCTTTGTGGTGAGTGTCCTAGTTCCCGCCCGCTCCTGTCTCATACGGCTTCATCTGCTCGGCAATCTTTTCTTTGTCGCCAACAACAACAATCTTCATCTGATCAGGCACGAGGTATTTTTTCGCCATCGCCGAGACCTGTTCCGGAGTGACAGCGTTTACCTTCTGCACATAAGTCTGCAGATACTCCTCCCCAAGGCCCTGCAATTCCACAAAATTGAGCTGGTTAATGATTCCCTGTCGTGACGAATTCCGCAGCACGAAAATGCCGCTCATGTATTCCTGAGTTCCCTTCAGTTCCTTCGCGCTCGGCGGCTCGCTTTGCAACCGATTAATCTCATAGAAGATTTCTTTCAACGAAGGACCGGTCACGTTTGTGGTCACGTCGGCCGCCTCAACCCAATATGCATCGTGATAGCGCGTCGAAACTACGCTTGAGGGCGAGTACGTATACCCTTTGCTCTCACGGATATTTGAAGTAATGCGCGACCCGAACGACCCTCCCAGCAGAGTGTCCATCACTAGAAACGGGATGTAATCAGGATTGGTGGGATCAAGCACTGGCAATCCCACATACACCGTGCTCTGCACCGCTCCGGGTTTGTCTGCGAGTTCGAAGGCATGCCCGCCGCTGGGTTTGGGAACCTCGATCTTTGCTTTCGCGTTGCCTGGCCATTTGTCGAACGCGTCCATCACCGCTTTGCGCATCGCCGCGGTATCGAACTTGCCGGCAACGTAGATGCGCGTCCGTGCTGCGCCAAAGTTGTCCATATAAAAATTGCGAACGTCTTCGATCGAGTAGCCGTTGATCATGGCCTCGGTCGGATAAAGCCGCCCATAGGGATGATCGGGATACAGCAGCTTCACAAAATGCTGCCGCGCGACATTTCGTGGCTGTGAAAGCTCGATGGTCATCCGTCGCACGGCGTCCTTCTTGAGGCGAGGGAGTTCCGAATCCGGCAGCAACGGATTCTCCACCACATCGGCCAGCAACATTGCCATCTTGGCTCCGAACTCCGACAGCGCATCACTAGCGATTTCCGTTTGATCGGCGCCGACCTTCACTGTAATCGCACCGCCCATTCCGGCAGCATCTTCCGCCACCTGCTCGGCACTCCTCGTCCTCGTGCCTTCCTTCATCAGGTCGCCTGTCAGATCGGCGAGCCATACATGGTTTGCACTTTCGTTGATGTTTCCACTTCGCACGATTACGTCGACCGTCACCTTCGGCACCTCGCCATAAGGAACCAGTGTGACTTTCAGCCCGTTCGCAAGACTGAAGTCCTCATGTGGTGGAACCTTGAATGCCTTTGGCGGACCGCCCTGCGGTGGTGTCTGCTTTTGTGCAAGCCCCAGGGAAGCGCATGCGAGCGTCAGCGCGATTACCGAGACTGTCTTCGAAGTTATTTTCATCATTGCCTCCGCTCACTCTCCCTGCTTTTCCGGCGCCGATGCGGCCTTCGTCTCTACCACCAGGATAGTGCGATTTGTGGGCCGCAAATACTCCTGCGCGGTTTTCTGGATCACCTCGGGTGTAATTTTCTCGAACTGTGACTCCAGCGTGTTGATGCGTGCCGGGTCATCATCGAATAGCGCAAAACTGGCCAGCAGGTCTGCTCGACCAAAACCGAACACGCTTTCCGTATCATCGTAGAAACTGGAGCGCATTTTTACCAGCGCGCGATCCAGGGTAGCCTTGTCGACCGGTTTACTCCGTATCTCATCGAGAACAGAATCGCTGGCCTGCATGATCTGCTCCGGCGTCACATTCTGATCGTGGTAGAGATCCACAATCCAGAGCATCGGGCCGTCATAGTTGTACATATTGCCGAGCAGGTTGATGCCACCCTCCACCTCGGCCGTGTAGCCACGCTTCTTCACCAGTTCCTGATGGAGCAGGCTGTCATCGCCCTCGATCAGAATCTGGTCGAGCAGACCCATGGCGTAGTACTCCGGCGTGTTGCGCTTCGGCATGTGATACGCGAAAGCAATGGCCGGCCGCTGCGCCTGCGCATCAATTTTGCTGGTCTTTTTCTCTTTTTCCTGCGTAGGCTCGCTGATGTCTGGCAACGGAGGCCGTTTGCTCGCTGCAATCGGCGCAAAATACTTATTGACGAACTCCTTTGCCTGCGCCGGATCGAAATCACCAACTACCGCGAGCGCCGCATTGTCAGGCGCGTAGTACTCCTTAAAAAAGCTTTGCACATCCTGCAAGGTTGCCGCTTCAATGTCGTGGAGGTCGCCGTAGAAATTGTGCGCGTTATACCAATTCACATTGGCGTACTGCGGCATGTCCAGCCAGGGAAAGCCGCCATACGGCCGATTCAGCACGTTGACTTTCACTTCATTGCCGACGACCCCTTGCTGGTTCTTCAGATTGTCCTCGTTCACCGCCAATCCATGCATGCGGTCGGCTTCGGCCCACAACACCGTTTCCAGCTTGTTGGACGGAACGATTTCGAAATAGTTCGTGAAATCGAAACGGGTCGATCCATTCAACACGCCGCCATTCTGCTGCACCAGCTTGATGAATTCCATCTTGCCGAGATTATCGGAGCCCTGGAACATCATGTGTTCGAAAAGGTGAGCGAATCCGGTGCGATCCTTCGGCTCAATCCGAAACCCAATGTGGTAGTAGACAGCCACCGTGACCGTCGGCGCCGTGTGGTCCTCTGAAAGAACCACACGCAATCCATTCGGCAGCTTGTAGTACTCGACCGGAATATGGAATGTCTGAGCAAATGCCGACACCGTGAATAGCGCAGCTAAGAGTATCTTGCCGGGAATCTTCATCGTGAGGCTCCAACAGTTGAGCTTCGACGAACTGTAATTACCAAGGAGCAAGACTGTCAACCATGAGTTCGCAATTCATTTAACAAAACAGCGTCTAACAAAAATCAACCACTCAGCGCACCAAGTTTCACGAATAAGGGTGATCACTCCGCCTTCCTTAACCTTAGCGCCTTCGTGGTTAGGCTCGGCTGTGTGGTTGCATGTGTAATTAGCTTCTTCTCGGTCATGATATTTTCTTTTCCACCACAAGATGATCGCAAGCGAATCATCTTGCTTCGCTCAGGATGACATTCGAGTTGATTACGATTTCAGTTCCCATATTTCGCGAAAGCGGCAAGATATGGGATCCCCCCCTGTTTTTCAAAAGTGTTATTGCGTAGTGTTATTGCAAAATGTTGATCGATGTTATTTGCTACGACTCCGCGTCGCTGATCGAACCAACATATATGAGTTCACTGACGTGACCTTCCAATTTCTATAGACTCCGCCGATGAAACGCTCTGCTTGTCACATCTGTTGACTGACACAGCATGTACTTACAAGAAAAGCGCAAGTGGCAAACAGCTTGCTTGCAAGTGTCGCAAGAAATCTAAACAGAAAACTAAACATTGTTTGGCTTCCGGCACTGGTCGAATCCCTCGCGCCTGCTCGAAACGGCAACCGGATGTTCGATCACTTATTTCAGAAATAGGTTCCAGGAGGAACTCGTGAGAAGTTTACGCTTTATTTTGGGCAGTCTTGCAATCGCCTTACTCGGGTCGTTACTCACCATAGGTCAGACCACTCTCGGGGTCATTTCGGGCACGGTGACGGATAGCACGGGCGCCGCGCTCATCGGCGCTACAGTTTCCGTTCAACGCATCGAAGGTGGCGAGCTTAGAACCACCACCACCGGCCCCTCGGGAGATTACCGCGTCGAATCATTGACGCCCGGTACCTATAAAGTACGAGTGAATGCGGAACACTTTGCCGCTACTGAGATGTCGAACATCCCGGTGAATCCTTCGGTCACCACGCCGGTGAACGTGAGATTGTCTATAGGCACAGCGATGGAGACGGTAACCGTAGACGCTGCCGTTCAGCAAGTGCAAACCGATAACGGCCAGCTTGACGCGGTGATCCCGACCTCTCAGATTCGGGATTTGCCCATCGCCTCTGGGAATCCGTACGCACTGGCTATGACCCTGCCTGGCGTTTCACAGCCAGACCAGCGTGACAGCTTCACCAATGGTGCCGGTTTTTCTGTAAATGGATTGCGCCCACGCGCCAACAACTTCTTGCTTGACGGCTTCGACAACAATGACTACGGCATCGGCGGTCAAGCTCTCCAGCCGACCAATCAGGAGGCTGTCGCCGATGTTACCGTGTTGCAAAACTCCTATGCCGCGGAATATGGCCGTGGAGGCGGCTCGGTTTCAAACCTTACTTACAAAGCCGGCACGAATAATTTCCATGGTTCGGTTTGGGAACAATATGGCGGATCGGCGCTGAATGCCGTTACTGCCGAGCAGCAACTGAGTGGATTGACTTCCGCGCCTCACCAGGTAAACAACTTGTTCGGATTCACCTTCGGCGGGCCCATCGTGAAGGACAAGCTGTTCTTCTTCGGGGACTCGCAGTGGACGCGCGACATCGGCGTGCAAACCAGCGCGGCAACTCTGACGATACCCACGGCGGCGGGGGTTGCAACACTGAAGTCACTGCTGCCCAATAACAATGTTCAAATTCTGCTGGATTCTCTCGGCGGGCTGGTCGCTCCCACCGCGACCGCATCCGTGCCCATCGCGGATGAACCTGGCTGCACAGGCTGCAGCGTGGCATTCGGCAATTTTACGCGTACGGATTCGGGAAGAAGCTTGAGTTACGAATGGACGGTGCGCGCTGACTACGTGCCAACTTCATCGGACACGGTATTTGCCCGGTACACCAGTACGTACAGCTCTCTGACTCCTGACCTGTTTGCCAACTCAACTGCGCTGCCACCCCAGGATACTCAACAAGGTGGTCCGGCGCGCAACCTGGGCATCATGTGGTCCCATTCATTTAGCCCTTCGATTCTGAATGAATTCCGCTTCTCGCAGCAGACGATCGGGTTTACCTTCTCGCCCACAGCGGCGAGCTTGGCGCAACCCATTGTTCACGATCCCGGCATAACCTTCACCGATTCTTTCGGCGCCGGCACGACAGCTTTGGGCGGCTTCGAGCAGGGTGGGTTCCCGCAAGGTCGCGCCCACCAGAATTACCAGTTTCAGGATGCGGTTTCGCTGATCAGAGGGCGTCATAACTTTAAAGTGGGCGTTGATCTGGCCGTTATTCTGGTCAACGATCAGATTCCGTTTAATGCTGATGGACTGGCGGTGTTTGCCCCTGGAGGCAATTGCACCGTGAACGGCGTATTGGGTACCAATAACTGTACCGACCTGGCCAATTACATCGATGACTTTACCGGTACGGGAACCGCATCCATATCAAAACAATTCGGGAACCCGAGAATCAATGTTCCTACAAGTCAGCAGGCGTATTACTTCGAGGATTCGTGGAAGATCCGTCCCAATTTCACCCTGGATTACGGCCTACGCTACGAGTATCAACCTCCGGATGCAGCGAACGTGCTGCCGTACCCGGGAATTCACCGCGGGGCGCCGTTGACCTTCCAGACGCGGGGTGCGGTCCAACCCTACCGCAACGCCTGGGGACCGCGATTGGGCTTTGCCTATTCGCCTCAATTCTGGCAGCGCCTGTTCGGTCAGGACAAAACCGTGATTCGTGGAGGAGCAGGCGTATTCTACGATTCCTTCTTTACCAACATCAGCAACAATGACGCCGCCAATTCCCCCAATACATTGGGCGGAACGCTGTTTGGTGGCGACGTCGGGGGGAGAGGAATTGCCAACGCTCTCGCCACCATCGCGACCATTGGTCCAACCGCGGACCCCACCAACACGCAGGAGCCAATTATTGATAACCTGCGTCAACCCAGAACCTACCAGTGGAATTTGAACGTGCAGCGCGAATTGCCCGGTAAGCTCATTGCGCAGGTCGCTTATGTAGGAACTCGCGGCACCGGTCTGTTTGACAACGAGCAGTTCAACCCCGGCGTTTTTTCTGGCTCGCCATTCGAGCTCACCCGTAAGAACCCGAACTTTGGATCGGTCATCGTGCGCGCGAATCGTGGCGACTCCATCTATCACGGAATGCAGGCTCAAGTAACCCGCAGTGTAGGGAGACTAAGCCTGCGCGCTGCGTATACCTGGTCGCGCTCCATTGATAACAGTTCGGAGGTATTCACGACCACGGGCGGAAGCAGCTTCTGGCAGAATCTGGCTGATCCGCGCAGCGACCGTGGCCCATCCGCCTTCAACCACACCAACGTCGCTTCGTTTACCTGGGTCTACGCACTGCCTGGGCCCTCCATGCGGTACCTCAACCAGCTGCTGGGTGGATGGTCGACCAGTGGCAGTTTCATCTTCCAGTCGGGCGCGCCGGAGACTCTATTTTTTGGAGGCTTGGACGTGAATGGCGACGGGCAGGGAAATGATCGTCCCTCAATCCTCAATCCAAGGGCTCCGATTAACGTTAGCAGTGCATGCCTCGGCAATCCGACCTGTGTCACGGGTATCGCCATCAACGATCCTGCTGACCTGGGCCCGGGACTGTTCGACCTCGAACAATTATTCTTCGGAATTAACGGCGGTCAACTTCTGCCCGTCTCCAGCAGTCAGGTCCGATACGTCGCCAATGCTGGACAGAACGGCAACGTTGGGCGGAACAGTATTGATTTGCCCGGCCTCGAACAATACAACCTCTCCGTGCTGAAGAATTTCAAAATTCCGTATCGGGAGAGCCAATTGCAGGTTCGAGCGGACTTCCTGAATGCGTTTAATCACTTCAACGCAGGCCAAAACAACATTAGCGGTTACGGAAATTTGCTCAACCCCGGTTTCGGCGTCCTCGGTCCAAAGTACCTTACCTTGGACGGCGGTCGGGCAATTCAAATCTGGATGAAGTACAACTTCTAACTCGAAAGAATGCTTTTCATGAGGAGCCACGGTTGGCTCCTCATATTTTTTGGTTTGAACGCGAACTTTCGATCGCTGAAAGACTCGAACAACTCGTTGCTGTCCGAAGATAAGCCGTGACGTTCATCGTGAAATCCACTGAAATGCCGATGGTCGGAGGTAGCGAACGCGAGATCCCTTGACTGGGCCAGATGATTCGCAAGGCGAATCAGATGGTTCGCTCGGCATGACCTTTGGGTTTCGAACGATTGTATTAGGCGCGGCGGCGTGCGGTTTTGAGGAGGTGATTGGAGGTCGAGTGGATGTTGCGCTGCACGTCTTCCTACTCGTTATCGGTTTTCAGAGCCACGTCGGCAAGGCTGATCCAATAGGCGTAGATGTTCTCTTTGGGATCATCGGAGCGGCGACGGCGAAGCGGCAAAATGGGAGTGTCTACGCGATTCTTCTGCATTGTTCAACCCGACACACTTGGCCTGAATGCGTCCGGCAAGACGGTGACTCAGGATTGTTCTGCTCTTCTGTTCGAAGATGGCTTGCAGCTTGCAAAGAAGTCTGACGGAAAGTGGCCTACGATAAAGGCACAGGAGCATCAGGAGAAATATCGTCGGAACCGTCAGGTAGAACACCCAAAACATGTATGTCACCAGAGCGTTATCAACAGATTCAGAACCGTGGCGGGAGCGTATCGGAAATAAGGTCCAATTTTGGCAAGCCCGATGCCTAGATTCGAAGCGGAAGGCATTCAGAAGAAATCTAAGGTGTCGTCACAATCTGTGCTGGTCGGCTGGCGCTCAGGGTGCGGTGGTGAGCGGCTGACAGTTGAGAGCGCCTGACGGCTAAGCGCGTTTCCGCTCCGGCTCGTTTTGGTTCTGACCAGGAGCTTGCTTATTTTCACCCTGGTCTTTACCCGGCTCTCGGCGCTGCTGCTCGTTGCGATCACGTTGTTGATCGATGTTCTGGCTATTTCCTGGATTCTTGTTGTCTTCCATAACAACCCTCCCAAGTGAATTAAACGCGCTTGTGAGATGGTGAAGTTGGGATGAACGATGCCTGATGGAGGTGCGAGGTGAGCAGCAGGTGAAGGCTGCTGTGGTGGGGAGGTTCGTCGTTAGGGGTTGTTGTTTATGAGAACGGCCACCTGTTTAGAGTGGAACGAACATAGCTTGCTTTTTGGGGAGAATTCCCTGACGGGGTCGCTGGGCGAGGCTAATGAGATAGGTCCTTCGACTGGCGCTCAGGATACCTTGAATTCCCCGGCAAGGTGGTGACCTTGGTCACCTGCGAACGGGCGATCTTAAGACTGGGGTTCGCCCTAGTGTTAAGAATCATTACACAATCCTATCCTCAAGGCATGGTTGAGGTGCGGTATGTTGCAGGTCATTAAACGACTTCAGTGGTTGCTTTCATCGCAACTGGACGCTTCGTGCAAAGAGATCGACAAGATGTCGGAAACGGAGCGAGCGGAGTATGAGGCGCGGAATCAAGAGATTGCGGAGCTCTGCTTGACTATCCAGTTGGCCAACCGGAATTCCTGAATCCAGACGTAACCAGTCAGACTTTCTCCCCGCAGTATTTCCACAGCAGTTTGGCGTCGAAAGTGCCGATGGAATATTGGGATGATCACGGAAGCGGATCGACAGAAGCTTGGCAGAGCGCTGGTGGCATCGCGTGACGGGGCAGCAACGGATCAGATCGGTGAGGCCATGCGGGCGCACGAGATGTTCGTGGACGTCAGCATGGACCTGGCATCCGCATGGGACAAGCTGAGCCGCCGCAAATATGAAGCGCTGGTGGTGGATTGCTCGCTTGATCACCGGGCATTTTCATTCCTGCAGCAAGTTCGCAATTGTGCCGCCAACCGGACTGCCGTCACATTCGCGATTACCGATGATCAGAGGGATACCGGGCTGGCACTGAAGCACGGGTACGCGTTCGCGCTGGAACGTCCCTTGAGTGCGGAATCGATCTCGCACACCCTGCGAGTAGCGTATGGATTGATCGTGCGGGAGCGCCGGAGATATTTTCGTTATCCCGTCATGGTTCCGGCGGTACTAAGCAGAAAAGGCTCCTCTGAAATCTATGGTCGAACCATCAATATCAGTGAAGGCGGATTAGCGTTGCATACGTCGATTGCACTGGAAGCAGGGCTAGAAGCCAGTCTTGAATTTACGTTGCCGGACCCCAAACTCCGGATCAAAACGGATGCGCGAGTCTGCTGGTACAACGACGACGGCAAAACAGGACTGAGTTTCGTCGGAATGGCCTTCGACTTGACGTCTGCGCTGAACCAGTGGCTGGCTTTGAAGCTCGAGCAAGAGTTACCAGTACACAAGATGACCGCCGAGCGCTAGCAACCCGCACATAAAGGACGAAGACGTTCTGGCATCATTTATCCGCCCATGTGGTAGACAGCTGAATCGGATTCTGCGCTGGGAGGAGTGCAGACTTCAGAACCTAGTTATAGCCATCGCTTGCAGCATCTGCCGCACGAAGGCGTTAGAGTCGATGGGTTAGAGGGGTGTTGTACGCAGTGGCTGAGGCATATGCAACACCGCCCGAGGTGATTTGTAAGGGTATAAGGTATCGGGCAACTCCCGGCCGTGACCCCTTCTGGTTACCAAGGTTCCTTCCCCGTGGTTCTTTAGGCCGCATATAATTTTAGGATTCCCGCATGCAACCTGGGGTCGAAGTGATGAGCGAGGTCATTGAGGCCGACCGCAACCGTCAGAGCCAGGAATTGGCCATTTTCCACGATGTGGCCAAAGCCCTGACGTCGTCATTGGACCTGGATTCCATCCTGCAAACCATCATGGAAAAAATGGCCGGGTACTTCCGCCCGGACAACTGGTCCTTGCTGATGGTGGATGACACACGACAGGAGCTTTACTTTGCCATTGCGGTGGGCACCGCGGCGGAAGCGCTCAAAAACGTAAAAATAAAGGTTGGGGAAGGGATCGCCGGGTACGTGGCCAAGCACGGCGAACGGCTGATCGTGCCGGATGTATATACCGATCCCCGATTCGCCAAGCGTATCGACGAGATGACCCGGTGGGAGACACACTCGATCATCTGCTTTCCTTTGCGATCACGGTTAAGGGTGTTGGGCGTGATTCAGTTGGTCAATGTGGATATGAATCACTTCGGCGACCAGGAGATTTATTTCCTGCAATCGCTTTGTGATTACGCGGCTATCGCCATCGAGAACGCCCGCGCGGTCGAGAAGATCCAGGAACTGACAATCACGGATGACTGCACGGGGCTGTTCAATGCCCGGCATCTCTACAAGATTCTGGAGACTGAGGTTTACCGGTCGGCCCGCTTCGGATATGAGTTCACAGTGCTGTTCATCGATCTGGATCACTTCAAGATGGTCAACGATACGTATGGCCACCTGATCGGCAGCAAGCTGCTGTCGGAAGTGGGATATCTGATTAAGGCGCAACTGCGACTGATTGATTATGCGTTTCGCTATGGCGGCGATGAGTTCGTGGTGTTGCTGCCGCAGACTGGAAAAGATTCGGCGCTCGTGGTGGCGAAGCGATTGCGCGATACCTTGAGGGCTACGATGTTCTGCCGAGAATCGGGCTTGAATCTGAATGTTCGCGCGTCCATCGGAGTGTCGACTTATCCGCATGATGCGAAGTCTCCTCACGACATCATTCGCCAGGCTGACGAGATGATGTACCTGGTGAAAAATACGACACGAGACAACATCGGGATTGCGCAGCGCGGAGTGATGAAGGGGTAAGGCGCAAATACATAGATCCTTCGTTGGAAGCCGGTCGCGAGCGACCGGCTTCGCTGCCTCAGGATGACAGCGGTTGTTTCATTGCTGATGATGCGGAGTTTTGATCTAATCGGGTCGTCGGCGCATGGTCGATATCCACTGCCACATTCTTGCGGAGGTTGATGACGGCCCAAAGTCCTGGGACGTGTCGGAGGAGATGTGCCGGATGGCGGCCGCAGCTGGAACCGATCACATTGTGGCGACGCCACATGCGAATCATCGCTACGTTTACGATCGCGACTACTTAACGAAGGTTGTCGATTATCTGCGGCAGCGGGTCGGCGAGGTGCCGCGGCTCAGTTTGGGATGCGACTTCCATCTGTCTTACGAAAACCTGCAGGACGTCATGATTCATCCTCAGCGCTACGTCATAGCGGCTGGGCCCTACTTGCTGGTGGAGCTCAGCAATTTCAGCATTCCCGAGAAGATCGCGGACAGCTATCGAAGGCTGATCGAAATTGGGCTGACGCCGATCATTACTCATCCGGAGCGCAATCCCCTGCTGCAGAAAAATCCGCAGCAGATTGTGAAATGGGTTGAAATCGGCTGCGCGGTGCAGCTGACAGCATCGGCGCTAACCGGCGGCTGGGGCGAGGCAGCATGGAAAAGCGCACATTGGCTGCTGAAACAAGACGCCGTACATTTTCTTGCGAGCGACGGGCACGATACTCAACGGCGGCCGCCGGTGATGGCGGAAGCTCGCGAATCAGTGGCTGAATCGTTTGGCGAGGACGTAGCGCAAGCATTGGTGGACGGGAATCCGCGGGCGGTGGTGCAAGGAAAGGCTCTGCCGTATTTTCCCGCGCCGAAAGTAAAATGACTCACGGACCTTGCAATCGCAAATAGATCGGCTGGGAGGTTTTACTCTTATCTACGCCGAATTATTCGCACGCGAATAATCCGGCTTCGCTCAAGGATGACAAGCACAAAAGACTACTCAGGATAGCAAAATAATGAGAATTATTACTCGGGGCGGGTGGGGGTGGAAGGTTCGGCGGAACTGTTCGAGGTTGTGGAGGGGGACACGGTGTGGGGCTGGGGAGTTGAGGTCATGGCACTTTCCGGGTTTAGAAGGTGCTCGTGGTCGGGGCCGAGACCGAGCTTGATCAGAGCGCGTGAATCCGGGGTAGTTTTCGATTGCCAGCCATTATCGGCCTGGAACTTCTGCATGGCCGATTGAGTCGCGGCATCCCAGGTCCCGGAGGGTTTGCCAGTCATGTAGTGCTCGCGAATCAAAGCTTCCTGAATCTGTTGGGCCCGTTCGCCGTCAATCTTTTGCTGTCCGTGACGGCGGGCGGTTTTCTGCGACTTCTTGCGCGTTGCCTTCTTACGGGTGCTGGTCGTGTGATGGGCGGTCGTATTGCTGCTTTGCGCATGAGAACACTGGGCTGCGACAAGCAGCGCGCAACCGCAAATTACGAATGTTCTCAAGGCAGATTTCATAGCAAAAATAAAAAAGACTGGCATCGGGTATGATGCTGGATTTTCCTACCTCGATGCCAGTCTCAAAAGTGCAGCCTGATTACGGAAGTGTACCGGCCAGGAAGATGGTACCTTCCTGACGGCCCGCCCCGCGCTGCCGGACCAGGAAGACTACGTCCTGACCGCTCTTCAGAGCAGAGGCTACGCGGTTGAAATCGTCCTCGGAATTGACCGGTTGCTTATTGACCTCGAGGATGACGTCGCCGCGCTGCAGGCCGACATCATCGGCGAAGGAACCGGGCTTCACATCCTGGACGATGACACCTTTGCCGGCGGCTATGTCGAGCCGGTCAGCCATGTCGTTGGTGAGGCCGCGAACCGAGAGGCCGAGCTTGCTGGCTTTGGGGGTGGCTTCTTCGCCATTCTCTTCGCCCTCTTCACCCAAACGAGAAGCAAAGAGCTTGGCGCGATCGGCCACCGTGACGGTGGCTTCCTGCTTCTTGCCGTTGCGCAAGAAACCGAGGGTGACTTTGCTGCCGGGCTTGCGGCTCGCGATATCGGCAACAAGTTCGTCACCATTCTTTACCGGCTTGCCGTCGACAGTGGTAATGGTGTCGCCAACCTTGAGGCCGGCGGACTCCGCCGGGGTTCCTGCAATCACGTTCGCGATGGTAACGCCATTGCCGCCACCGTAAACGCGCGAGATGGCCGGATTCTCTTTCGCAGGAAATTCAATTCCGATGGATCCGCGAGAAACACGGTGGTCGGGGCTGATGAGCTGGTTATAAACGCTCACGACAGTGTTTGATGGCAAGGCGAAACCGACGCCGGCGTATGCGTTGGTATCAGTGAGAATCGCCGTGTTGATTCCGATGACTTCGCCGGAAAGATTGACCAGCGGTCCGCCGGAATTGCCCGGATTGATAGCTGCATCAGTTTGAATGAAAGACTGGAATTGACGTCCAGGAACGATATTGCGGCCTTTGGCAGAAACGATGCCAGCCGTGACAGTTTCCTGCAATCCGAAGGGGCTACCGACGGCCAGAACCCAGTCACCGACTTGCATGCTGTCGGAGTTGCCGAGCTTGGCGATGGGAAGCGCTTTATCGCTGTCAATTTTGATGACAGCCAGATCGGTTTCCTGATCTGTGCCGATGACCTTGGCATCATGGGTGACGTTCGGCGGATCATCCTGGAGAACTACCTTGATACGATCGGCTTTTTCAACCACGTGGCGATTGGTAACGATATAGCCTTTAGCATCGACGATTACGCCGGATCCGAGTGAATGCTCGCGAATGGGGCCATTGTTCTGCTGACCGCCGAAAAAGCGATCGAAGAAATCGTCGAACGGGTTCTGGTCTTCGCCGCCACCTTGATCACCACCTGGAGGCATTCCGCGGCCGTTGCGGTGCGGGCTCTTGATGGTGGATTCGGTGTTGATGTTGACGACCGAGGGCTCGAGCTGCTTAGCGATCTGTGTGAACTGGTTGGAGAGCTGGGTAGCTGACGGCACGGAAAGCGGAGCCGGGGAATCGGAAGTCTTCTTGTTCTCCTGCCCTTTGACGCCTTTCGAAACGACGGTGCCGATCAAAATTCCAATGGTTAGAGTGGCCAGTACGGTTAAGGTGTAGGCTGCTCGATTGGCTTTAAAACGCAGCCACAGGCCACTAGTGCGGTGGTCCATACGTTCACTTCCTCCGAAACTCTTAGTTAGTCTGAATTATACCGTCTCGTTAAAGCCAAGCTAGTGAAGGCGTTCTTTGGATGCAAATGGTCGGAGGAGGGCAAAATTTGCCGGTGTTGTCCCTCCTGGACTGGGTACAGGTGGTAGCTCTACTCAGGGCTTACGCCCTGGGTAATGGATTCCGCTGCTGCGCGACTCTGTGTAGTGGCATTTACGCCAGTCTTAATCCGCATCACGTTCACTCAGGCTTCTTTCGATCCTTCGGGGCTGGCTCATTACCACTTGACACCCACGGCTCAAGCCGTGCTCCATTCTTGCGCCGCTCCATTTCTTCTCCGTTCGGTTGATGGCCTGGATTCTGACGCCGCTGCGTGGCTCTAAGCTGAGGCCTGGATTAGGCCGTTACCGCGCTCTCGGTCAGAAGTTTAGACTCCAGAGTTACGGTGCTGGAAAGCGAGCGAACAACCAGACAACTGCGTTCTGTTTTTGTTAGGACGCGGTTGGCGAGTTCGCGTGCCGCATCGTCGTAGAGAATCACAGTCGGGAGAATAGTTACTTTGGTGAACCGCAGACCGCCGCCGTCTTTTTCAATGACTCCGTCGACAGCAACTTCGATGCCCTGAAATTCCAGCTTCGAGGCTCTGGCAATGCCCTTGAATGTTTCGATGAAGCAGGAGGTCACAGCCGCGAGAAGAAAATGCTCCGGTGTCCAAAGCCCCGGCTCACCGCCGAATTCCGGCGGCGCAGCGAAATGAATCATCCTTGGCACTCCCTGCTCGAGAGCTACGAAGGTTCGGTCGTTTTGATGGAACTGCCCCTTGACGCGGTACTGGTATTTGGCCTCCATGACATACACTCCTTCCAGATTCCTAGGCTTAAGAATCGGCCAGTTTGCGGGGCCATGGTGTGATCAACATCACTGAAGGCGGTGAGAAGACTCACCGCGCATTGTTCAAGGCATGCCCCAGAATGTTGGCATCGCGGGTGGAGCTGTATCCGGCAGGACCGCCCCGAGGAGGAACGCCATGTCGGACGACAAGCGTGACATTCTGGAAGTGCTTAAGTTCGAACTGAATTTTCTGGAGCAGGGCGGCTATGGGCGCTCGGTCCGAACCCCCTGGAAACCAACATCGGTGTTTCTCGATTCACCTTCCTGCATCAACTTCAATGATTCGGCGCGTCCTCATCCCTGCAACGAATGCGCGCTCACGGACCTGGTGCCACCGAAGTATCGCGAGGAAAAAATCCCGTGCCACCATATCCCGTTGAACCATCAAGGCGAGACGGTTTACACGATGGAGCGGCAGCGCGAGCAACTTGAACTGGAAGACGCGCTGCGCAACTGGCTGAAAGAAACCATTCAGCGCATCGAGCGGGAACGAGCGGCGAAGCCGCAGAGAAAGTCGGTCGCGGCAGCACCCCCGAGCTAGGAAGATCCAGAATACGAGGTCAGGAGCGCGGCTGCCCGTCGCGCTCTTGGTTTTGAGGCCAGCGGGCAATCACCACGGTGGAGATGCCACCCCGCGGCCGGAACTGGCCTTTGACTTCGGCCCACATGGGATTGGCCCAGCGCACCACATCGGCCAAGACACGGTTCACCACGTTCTCCTGGAAGATTCCGAGGTTGCGATAGCACTGCAGGTATTCCTTTAAAGATTTGAGCTCGAGGCAGTGCTCGTCCGGCATGTAGCGGATGGTGAGAGTGCCGAAATCGGGCAACCCGGTTTTGGGGCACACCGAAGTGAATTCAGGATCGTCGACTACGATCTCGTAACCGGGGAACTGGTTGGGCCAGGTTTCAATCTCGGGAAACTTAGCGTCGAGACCAGCCTCGGCGTGCTCGCGCGTGTAGCGGTGGGGCATAAGCCATTTTAACGTGGGAATGTCGCGGCTGACGCGGTGTCCCTAAAGAACTCTTCCTTCTCTTGCGGGGGCTTAGTCAGGGTTTGCCTTGCACCCACGACTTACGTCTCTTCGATAGGCTCAGGGCAGGGTGTGGGCTTTATCCTTGCACCGCTTCGCGGCTGCGCCACCCGGGAATCAGTGGCTGCAGGAATTTGCGGGTCTTTGGGGAGTGGGGGCGCATCTAATTCGTCAGGTTCCTCCGTAACTCATTGAAAGGGCTGCTGGTGGTACAGTAATTTATTGGCCGTCGGCATGGCATTGGGCGCTTCCAATCGCGGATTTTGGACACGAAATCGGTGGTTGCTGTGGACCATCTTGATCGTGGTTGCGGTGCTCTTACTGGCGTCGTTTATGTCGCGAGGAGACACGGTGCCGGTGCGAGCAGCGACTGCGGTGCGCACGACGATTCGCAGCGTGGTTTCGACCAACGGAAAAGTTGAGCCGATCGAGAATTTTGAAGCTCATGCCCCGATCGGGACGACAGTGAAGAAGTTGCTGGTAAAGGAAGGCGACCACGTCAAAAAAGGGCAACTCCTGGTAGAGATGAATGATGCCGAGGCGCGCCGGGCGGCAGCCGAAGCTTTGGCGCAGGTGCGAGCGTCCCAGGCCGACATCAGCGCCGTCCAAAGCGGCGGTACGCAGGAAGAAATGCTGACCCTGCAATCTCAACTGAGCAAGGCCCAAACCGCTCGCGATACGGCACAGCGCAATCTGGACGCGCTGCAGCGCTTACAGAAAGACAATGCCGCCTCGGCAGGCGAAGTAAAAGCTGCGGAAGATCAACTGCAGCGCGCGAATGCGGATCTGACGTTGCTGCAGCAGAAGCAGAAAGGCCGTTACTCGAAGCCTGAGGTCGCCAAAGTTGAGGCGCAAAAATCTGAGGCGCAGGCAGCCTACGACGCCGCAGAAGATACGCTGAGTCAACTCAATGTGCGCGCACCCTTTGCTGGAGTGGTTTACTCCCTCGCTGTTCTGCAAGGCGCTTACGTCAATCCCGGGGATTTGATTTTGCAGGAAGCGGATTTATCCAAGGTGCGGGTGCGCGCTTTTGTGGACGAACCGGATTTGGGCCGCTTGTCGCCTGGGGATTCCATCGATGTAACGTGGGATGCGCTACCCAGCCGGGACTGGGAGGGTAAAGTTACCGCCGTACCGACAGTGATCAAGATGCACGGAACGCGCAATGTGGGCGAGACCACGTGCATCGTGGACAATCACGATTTCAAGCTGCTTCCCAACGTCAACGTCAATGTAACTATTACGACCGCCGAACATCCAAATGTATTAGCGGTACCACGCGAAGCAATCCATCAGGAAGACAGCACTCGGTTCGTTTATCAGATCGTGAATAACGAGTTACATCGCAAGGAAGTAACCACCTCGGTCTCGAACCTGACGCAGGTCGAGGTCACAAGCGGATTGCCGGAAAACGCGATGGTCGCGCTGGCGCCGCTGAATACCAAGCCTCTGCACGATGGCTTGGCAGTAAAGGTGGTTCGATAGAGGGATGAATTTGTTAAGCACAGTGAAATTGATAGTTGTGACGCTCGCGCTGGGCTTTTTTTGTGTTGCGGCGGAAATCAACTCTGCGAGTCTTGCGGCGCTCCTCTCGCAGGGCAGAGTCGATGATGCCATTACTTCCCTTCAGAGCAAGATCAGCAGTTCCCCGAATGATGCCGACGCTCACAACCTACTCTGCCGCGCCTATATGGAAGTGGAGAATTGGGACCGTGGGATAGCGGCTTGTCAGAAAGCCGTAGCGCTTGTTCCGGGAAACAGCCAGTATCACCTTTGGCTGGGACGGGTCTACGGCCAGAAGGCGGATCACGTGAGTTTTCTTACGGCGGCGGGATTGGCGAAGAAGCTCCGTACGGAATTGGAGACAGCGGTTCGGCTGGATCCTGCCAATCTGGATGCTCGCTCGGATTTGGCAGATTTCTATTTAGAGGCGCCGGGAATCGTGGGCGGCGGACAAGACAAAGCGGCGGAGCAGGCGCGGCAACTGGCAACCGCGGATCCGCGGGAATCGCATTTGATACAGGGCCGAATTGCGGAAAAGAACAAAGACCTGACTGACGCGGAACAACAGTATCGTGCAGCGATACAGGCCGGCGAAGGAAAACCAGGACCGTGGCTGAACCTCGCGCAGTTCTACCAGAGAACAGGTCAGACGGCGAAGATCCAGGCTGCCGTGCAGCAGGCCCTCACGCTGCAAAACAACAGTCACATCCTCATGCCGGCAGCCCGGGTGCTGATTCGCCAACACGATCTGCCACAGGCGATTGATTTGCTCCGCCGATATATTGCCAGTGGGAGCGTGGAAGACGATCCGGCTTTCAAAGCGCACTACTTGCTCGGCACTTTGCTGGAACAGCAGGGAGACAGGAATGGTGCCGTCCAGCAGTATCGCGATTCTCTTTCGATGGCGAAGGATTTCAAGCCGGCACAAAGCGCGTTGGAACGGCTGAACCGAGAAGTCGCGGATAACCTGAAGCCACGCTGATGAGCACCCCACTCATTCGCAAAGTCCGCGAATCAATGGGCTACCCGGTCACAATTTCCAGATTCCTGATTTCGAGGTGAACAGATGCAACCTGCTTCACGTCGTTTTTCTGCTCTCTCCTTTCTGATTGTTTTCCTTTCTGCAACCTTATTCGCCGAACCGGTCCCGCTGAAACGAGTGGTGGAGCTTGCGCTGGGACACAGTACCAGCGCGGCGGCGGCCGATGCCATGGCGCAACGGGCGTACAGCGCATACCAGCAGGCGCGGGACCAGTATCTGCCCACGCTGGTGGTTGGGTCGGGATTGGGGTACACACAGGGGTATCCGCTGAGTTTGGAGGGGTCGGCGCCATCGATCGTGAATACCACGGCGCAATCGTCGGTGTTCAATCCGGCGTTGCGGGATTTTATTCGCGAGGCAAGAACCGAGTGGGAAGCCACCACGATTCGCAGCAAAGATGAGCGCGATCAACTGATTCAGGACACCGTATTGAGTTACGTCGAGCTCAATAAGTGGGAAAACCTGGCGGCACACCTCAGCGAACAGTACTCGGAGTCGTTGAAGATGGAGCAGGTGGTCAACGAGCGGATTCAATCGGGCGTGGATAATCCGCAGGCACGAACCCAGGCGCGGCTGAACACGGCACGCGTGTATCTGCATATTTCGCAGGCGCAAGGTTCGATTGATGTGTTACGCAGCCGGTTATCGCAGCTTACGGGTTTGCCCGCAGCTTCGATCGAAACCGTGGGGGATTCGATTCCGGCGATGCCGGAGGTGAAGCAGAACGAAAACCTCACGGCTCGTGCGTTAGATACAAGTCCGGCACTGAAGGTGGCGAGTTTGCATTCGACTGCGTTGGAATTTCATGCGCGGGGCGAACATCGCTCGATGTGGCCGTCGCTGGATTTCGCGGCGCAGTACGCGTTGCTGGCGAAGTTCAATAATTACCAGGACTTCTTTCGGATCGGCGCTTTTCAACGCAACAATGCCAGCATCGGCGGCGTGGTCCGGTTTCCGTTCTTCAGTCCAACGCAGCGTCAGGCAGCCCGAGCGGCAGATTTCGACGCCTTGCGGGCAAAGCATGATGTGGAAACCGCGAAGAACCAGGTCTCGACGCAAACCCTGAAATTACAGCGGTCGGTGGAACAACTGGCGGCGGCGCAAGAGGTAGCGGATCTTGAATATCAACTGGCCAAATCGAACCTCGATGCGGTCGAAGTGCGGATCGATGCGGGGACGGCGACACTGCACGAAGAGGATGACGCGCGTAATCAAGCCAATGAACGCTACGACACGCTCTACGACACGCGGCTAGAACTGGAAAGAACTCAAGTTATGTTAATGCGGGCAACGGGGGATTTGGGCTCGTGGGTTGGGGTGGGTAAGTAGAGCTGCGGCGTTCCTACTTACAACGTTGGCAAGAGGGTAGGGATCCTCGACTGCGCAGCTCGATTCTACGAATCGAGCTACTTCGCTCGGGATGACAGGTGTGGTGAGCTTACCGTGGCGGAACAGCCGCACGGTCGTATTCCCCGCTGAGCGCATCCAAACATCCATTCAGCCGGATTTACTAGCCGTAAGTAGCCGAAAAAATTAGACTTTACGTTAAGTGTACGGGGTGGCGCGAAGATAGCTACAAAGATGCTACGATAAGTACTCACACATATGCCTTTGAAAACACTGTTTTTGAATCCCCCTTCGTTCGAAAATTTCGACGGGGGCGCCGGATCACGTTGGCCTGCAACTCGCGAAATTGAGTCGTACTGGTATCCGGTATGGCTTGCCTACCCGACCGGCATGTTGGAAGGCGCACGTTTGCTGGATGCGCCACCGCATTATGTCTCTGCCGAGCAGACCATCGACATCGCCCGGGATTATGAATTTCTTGTCCTGTTCACCAGTACTCCCGGATTTCCTGGCGATACCCGGCTGGCGCAGAAGATTAAGGACAGCAATCCGAAGATCAAGATTGCCTTTGTTGGGCCGCACGTCAGCGTGCTGCCGGAACGGTCGCTGAAAGATTGCTCGGCGATCGATTTCGTGGTTCGCAAAGAGTTCGATTTCGCCACCGTGGAGTTCGCCAACGGAAAACCGTTGGATGAGATTCTAGGAATCTCGTATCGGAAGAATGGCTCGGTGGTGCACAATCCGGACCGGCCGGAGATTCAAAATCTGGACGCGCTGCCACACGTCACCGACGTTTATAAGCGCGACCTCGATGTCACCCGCTACAACGTTCCCTTCCTGTTGTATCCCTTTGTCTCGCTCTATACGACGCGCGGTTGCCCGGCACAATGCACATTCTGTTTGTGGCCGCAGACGTTGAGCGGACATCCGTGGCGGAAGCGCTCGACGGACGATGTGGCTCGGGAAATGGCCAAAGCCAAAGAGTATTGGCCGAATGTGCGCGAATTTTTCTTCGACGACGATACCTTCAACATTCAGAAAGCCCGCACGGTTGAACTGTGCTCGAAGTTGAAGCCGCTGGGGCTCACCTGGTCGTGCACCTCGCGCGTGACCACGGATTACGAGACGCTGAAGGCGATGAAAGAAGCCGGCTGCCGATTGTTGATCGTGGGATACGAATCCGGGGATCAGCAGATTCTGAAGAACATCAAAAAAGGTGCGACGGTCGAGCGTGCGCGGCAATTTACCAAGGATTGCCACAAACTTGGGTTGGTCGTGCATGGCGACTTCATTCTTGGGCTGCCGGGCGAGAGCCACAGCAGCATCGAGAACACGATCAAGTTTGCGAAGGAACTCGACGTCGAGACCATTCAGGTCTCTGTGGCTCACGCTTATCCCGGCACAGAGCTTTATGACTACGCAGTGAAGAACGGCTTCATGGTAGCGGACACCAAGATGGTGGATGAAGGCGGGCACCAGTTGGCGCACATCCAGTATCCGGGGCTGCCGGCGGACGACATCCTGGAGGCGGTCCACCGCTTCTACGACGAATATTATTTCCGGCCGAAGGCGGTCTTCCGCATCCTGAAAAAAGCTGCGTTCAGTAACGTTGAGCGTAAGCGCCTCTACAAAGAAGCCAAGACCTTCCTCAAAACGCGCGCCATGCGGCACAAGTGGGTCAAAGAGAAACGCGAAAAGGAAGAATCGACACCGACTGCCGAGCCGGTGAACGTCTAGGAACGCCGCGTGACTTTTCGGAAGTATCTCGTGCTCATGGGAGTTGCTGTGTTTGCGGTGATTGGCGACTCTTTGGTCTCGCGCGGGATGAAGCAAACCGGCGGCGTTACCCTGCACCATATGTCAGGCTTTCTCCTGGTTGTGCTGCGGCCGGAAGTGGCGCTGGGGGTGCTTTTCCTGATTGCCTTCTTCGCCTGTTACATGGCGGCGCTTTCCTGGGCTGACCTCACTTACGTTCTCCCCACCACCTCGGTCAGTTTCATTTTCCTGACGCTGGTAGCGAAATTCATCCTCCATGAGAACGTCACGACGACGCGATGGATTGGCGTGCTGATGATTTCCGCCGGGATCGGATTCGTGACGCAGGGCCCGGCGCTGACTGCCCACCATGAACCGGAGAAACACCTGGCCACAGCATCGGCAAGGACGGACCCATGAAGCTTCTGTACGCATGGGGTGCCGTGGGCTGCATCGTGGCGACTTCGACCGCAGGCGACGTGCTGCTGTCGCGAGCCATGAAGCAGGTTGGGGATGTGGGCGAGTTGCGGCGGCGGACCGGGGTCGTGCATGTGCTCGGACGAATTCTGCGGAACCCGAATTTTCTGCTCGCCATCACGGCCATGGCGACGGCCTTCTATGCCATGCTGTTTGGGCTGTCGTGGGCGGATGTAAGCCTGGTGATTCCGGCGTCGACTTCGCTGACTTTTGTGACCAATGCCTTCGCGGCGAAAATCTTCTTACATGAGCATGTAGATCATCGGCGGTGGGTCGCGGCGGTGCTGGTGGCTGGCGGCGTGATTATGCTGGCGCTATAGCGTTTAGATCGCGAACCCAAAGGCGCTATACGCAGGATCCCCATTCGAACTCCTTGTCTTGACTCGGAGTTCGCTCAGGGCAGGCTCTCCCTGTGCCGAAGAACGGCTGGGTCGGGATGACAGTGAGGAGAATGTGTTAAGGCAGCCACCGCATGAGCCCTGCGGCCGGAAGATCCGGCACTAGAAATTTTTGGTTCTCGCCTGCGGCTCGGGCGAGCGACTCGGCGGCAATGTATCCGCTGCGGACAGCGCCTTCCATAGTGGCGGGCCAACCGGTCGCCGTCCAATCTCCAGCTAAGAAAATTTGCGGCCAAATTGTTTCAGCCGGCGGGCGGAAGGCGTCGATACCTGGGCAAGGGGAGAATGTCGCGTTGATCTCTTTAATGACCGTCGATTTCAGGAGTTTGGCGTCGCGGGCGGCGGGAAAGTACTCCTGTAGTTCTTTAAGGGCGAGCTCGATGATCTCGGATTTTGATTTTTCGACCAGAGACGTCGAGGAGCTGACGACGAGCTCGACATAGCTGCCCTCAGGGGCCGAAGCGCCGTCTCGTCCGGCAAGCAGCTTGGATTTGTGAAACATCCACTGCATGGTGCGATCGAGAAGAACGGCATGATCGAGGTCGGTGATCTGGCGATCAAACCACAGATGAATGCCGCTAATGGGAGAGGTTTCGAAGTGCTGGAGTTTTTGGCGGAGCGGGTCGGCTGGCGGCGTTTTGGGCAGCATGCGCTGCAGGACGTCGAAGGGAACGGCTAACAGCACAGAATCGAAGCCCAATTCCCTTCCTCCAACAGAAAGCTTGCCATCTTCGCTGAAGCATTCGACGCTTGAGCGGAGACAAATGTCACCGCCGCGCGCGCAAATGTAATCCCCGGCGGCGTTGTAGAGCGCGGTCAGGGGAACGGTTGGGACGCCCATGCGTCCAGCCACAGCGGATTTCAGGAAGGACTCGCGAACCACTTGCGCCGCGTAGGACACCGACATGCGATCGAGATCTTCATTGAGGGCGCTGATCAGGATGGTCTTCCAGAATCGTTCGATCGCGCCTTCAGTCTGCCCATGTCGTTGGAGCCAGCTCAGGAAAGATTCGCCGGTATCCGGCGGCATGCGAAATGCCAGCGCAGTCATGGCGCGTGAGATCGCAATTTTGTCCTTGAGGGTGAGGCAGGCGGCGCGCAGAAACGAGCGAGAAGTATGAAAGGGCGCAGGCAACGAGGACGAAGCGATAATCGAAGCTCGGCCGCCCGGTTCGAGGAAGGTCAGGCGATCGTACCAGCGAATCTTGTCCTCAACACCCAGGCGGCGATAGAGATCGATTAGGTTCGTGCAGCAGCCCAGCAGGACGTGCTGACAGTTGTCGACCACTTCGCCGGTTCCGGGGTGCTCATAGGACGAAGCGCGACCGCCGAGGTAGGGGCGGCGCTCGAACAAAGTCACGTTAAAACCGGTGTCAGCCAAGGCGCACCCGGCGGCGAGTCCGGCAAGCCCGCCTCCGACCACGGCAACTCGAGAAGGTGGAGTGCGGCTCATTACAGGAGACGTTTGACGAAGCCTTTGCCCAGCACGGCCAGCTTTTCGCGGCGGGTAAGCGCGACCCTCGTGCTAATAACGTCGTACTCGCGGGCGCCAATCTTTTCGAGAAGACGCTGGTAGATGGTTACAAGAACCCAGAGGCCGGGCTGGCTGTCTTCATCGATCAGTGGAATGAGCGGCTCGGCGGATTTGTAGAACTCGCGGGCACGATTGGCTTCGAACTCCAACAAAGGCCGCAGATGGGCAGGCTCGGACGGATGTGCCACATCGCCAGGTGTGATACCGAATTTTTCCAGATCCTCTTCCGGAAAGTACACGCGCCCCATGGCGGCGTCTTCCTTGACATCGCGAATGATGTTGGTTAACTGAAAGGCCAGGCCCACGCGCTCGGCCAGAGGCTCCGCGGTCTTATCGCGGTAGCCGAAAATGCGAATGCAGACCAAGCCGACGACGGAAGCCACTCGATAGCAATAGAGCCGGAGATCATCAAAAGTTTTATAGCGGGCGGTGAGAATTGGCGCCGCGGCTTCGCCCAGAATCTGGTCTTCATCGTCCACATCCATTTCCGTGCCATAAGCCAACTCGTCCAGCAATCCGAGAGGGATGTTGTAGCGGCGTTGCGTGTCGGTCAAAGCGAGCAGGACCGGATCATCGGTGGGAAATCCGGCGGTGGCACGATGCAGGGCATCCAACCATTCGGCCAACTTCTGGCGGCGCTCAAAAACGGCAAGGGCATTATCATCGGCGAGATCGTCGCAGCGGCGCATGAAGGCGTAGACGGCGCATAGGGCTTCTCTTTTGGGTTGAGGAAGCGCCAGAAAGGCGTAGTAAAAATTCTTCGCTGCGGAACGAGCGATGCTGCGGCAGACAGAATATGCAACCGCTAATTGCGATTCGGTGGGCGCGAAAGGTGTAGGGGCAGGCTGCACGGCGGCACTCATAGCAGCTTACCCCAAGCGGCTCGTGCAACCAGGGCCAGCTTGCGAGACTTGGAGATGACCGGGCGGCGACCCAGGACTTTGTAGTCCTGCCGCTCGATGGCATTCAGAATTTCCAGGCCTCCGCGGGTGAACAGCTCGATGTCGATGGCCAGACCGCGATCGACTTTTTCCGCGAGCGGAAGGCCTTGCCGGAACCAGTCACGGGCGCGCTCCACCTCGAAGCGCATCATGTCGCAGAAAGCTGGCGTGTTGTTCTGCGTTGAAATGTCAGATTCGCTCACGCCGAAGCGCTGCAAGTCTTCAAGCGGCAGATAGATTCTTCCTTTGGCGTAGTCGGTACTGACATCCTGCCAGAAATTCGCGAGCTGCAAAGCGGTGCAGGTGAAATCGGAAAGGCCCTGGCTCCTAGCATCGCGGTATCCGCAAAGATAAAGCACAAGATGGCCGACCGGATTGGCCGAATTCCGGCAATAGCCGAGCAGATCATCAAAAGTGGGATAGCGGGTGACGGTCTGGTCCTGCCGGAATGCGGTCAGCAGGTCGCTAAACGTTTGCTGCGGGATATCGAATTGGCGGACGGTTTCTGCCAGAGCCACAAAGACGGGGTGGCGAGGATTCTCGGAGTAGCAGGCATCGAGTTCAGTCTGCCACTGATCGAGCAGTTGCAAAGCCGCTTGCGGATCGCCGACCTCATCGCCCAGATCATCCGAAATGCGGCAATAGGCGTAAACGTTGAAGAAGTGCTGGCGCAGGCGCTCGGGCAGAAACCAAGTCGCGACGGAGAAATTCTCGTAATGCGTTCGAGCGAGACGGCGGCAATATTCCTGGGCCTCGGACAAGCTTGGAGCGCTGTCTGGAATGGCGTATTCGGGTGGAAGCTGGGCCCATCCGCCGACAGCGGAGCCTGAAGATGAAGTGCGGGAGTCGTTGCTGGCAATGGAGGACATGGTCAGTTCCGTCTCCCGTGGCACCGCTCAGTGTCCGGGTATGATCGCGGTCTTGATGTCGCCGTTGCGGTTCAACATGTGCCGAAGCACGTGGTGCAGACGCGACAGCGGAGCCTCGCCGGTGATGTAGTCGGTCGAGCGAATTTTCTTCTCCGCAATGAGCGCGAATGCCTTGCGAACCGTTTCGGGTGTGTGATGGAACGTCGCCTTCAAGGTAATTTCCGAGTAGTGCAAGCGATTGGTGTCGAGCGCAACTTTGGTCCCGGTGGCGCACCCGCCGAAGAAGTTCACCGTACCGCCGCGACGCACCATGTCAGTCGCCCATTCCCACGCTTCCGGGCGGCCCACGGCCTCAATCACAACATCGCCGCCGCGCTTCTCGGGCGATAGCATGCGGACGGCCTCGACTGGATCGCTGACCTTGGTAATCTGCACGATCTCATGCGCGCCCATGTTTTTGGCGGCTTCGACTTGGGAGTCGCGCTTGACGACCGCAATAACTTTGCAACCGACCGCATTAGCCACTTGCAGGAACATCAGGCCGATAGGGCCACCGCCGATGACGACAACCGTGTCGCCTATTTCGACGCCAGTCTCGTGCAGACCGCGGAGCACGCAAGCCAGCGGCTCGACCATCGCGGCTTCCTCGTAGCTGACATCGGGAGGAATCGCCAGCATATTGCTCTCGACAATGCGGCGCGGGATGCGGATGTACTCGGCGTAAGCACCGTTATTGAACAGGAGATCTTCGCAGAGATTCTCCTGGTGACGTGAGCAAAAGAAACACATCTGGCAGGGCGCGGAGTTGAGGGCGACGACGCGCATGCCGCGCTTGAAACCTCGGACCCCGGGACCTACCTCTTCGATAACCCCCGCCAACTCGTGTCCGAATAGCGCCGGAGGAACGATCATGCGGGCGTGATAGCCGCGCTGGTAAACCTTGAGATCGGTGCCGCAGGTCAACGCGACCTGCACCTTTACCAATACCTCTCCCTCATTAACGCGAGGAATCGGGACTTTCTCTATCTTGACGTCCTCTTTGCCATACAGGACGGCTGCTGTCATCTTACCGTTCACGAAGTACGACCTCCCCAACCCGTATCGGGTTGGATCACGATCTTCATCGAATCCGGTTGAGGATGGGCTGCAAGGTGCAGGGCTTCGACGCTGCGAGACAGGGGGAAGCGGTGAGTTATAAGTTCTTCAAAATCCATTTCGCGGTTCATCACAAACCGAACTGATTCCTCCTGAAGCTCAATAGAAGCGCTATAGGAACCCAGTAAAGTTTTCTCGTCGACGCAAACCGCGGCGGGGTCGAAGGTTGCTTCACCACGCGCAGTTTGCGCGAATAGCAACACGCGACCACCTGGGCGGACTGCATCCATCGCAGTGCGGATCAAGGCATTGCCCCCGACCGCAACAATGGCTGCGTCGGCACCCCGTCCTTCAGTCTGCTCTCGCACTTCCTTCACCACATCGGTGCGAGAAGCATCAATCCCAATCTGTAAACCGAATCGTGCAGATATTTTAAGCCTTTGTGCATACAAATCGGAAGTGATAACCCTTGCGCCTGCACGTTTCGCTAATACACTCAACAAGATACCGATCGGACCCTGTCCAAGAACGAGCACAGTTTCCTCGCGCGAAACACCCAGACGTTCGATGCCTTTCATGCACGTATTGGTAGGCTCGACAAAGCAGGCCTGCTCGAATGAAACGCCATCGGCGATGCGAACCGTTCCGCGTTGTGCAATCCAATCCATGACTCTGACGTACTCTGCAAAGCCTCCGCCGGCGGGTTCGAAGCCGGCCGTGCAGCCTACTCTCTTGTAAACCTCACATTGGGCGAAAGTTTTGTTCCGACAATAGAAGCACTCGCCACACGGAATGTGATGGAAGATAACAACACGGTCTCCAATGCTGAAATTGCTGACCTCGGCTCCGATTGCGGCCACTACTCCTGAAGTTTCATGGCCGAAAATGCGCGGGGCACTGTGAGAGCCGGTTGCGATTTTCTTCAGATCGGTACCGCAAACGCCGCAGGTGTGAACACGTAGCAGAAGCTCACGCGGGCCGATTTGCGGGACCGGAACAGTTTCTACGCGGACGTCATTGACGCCGCGATAGACCGCAGCTTGCATGGTGGCCGTAATGGCCCCCGTGGCCTCGGATAAAAATTGATCAGCGACTGCCATCGTTTACTTAGTTACGACCTGCTCGTTTGCGTGCGATTGCGAAGTCTCTGCCAGCGCGATGCAAAGCTTGCTCGCGGCTACCGCGGAATCGCTTGCCAGTTTTCGAACCTTGCCCCAAAGCCACGGCCGAACAGCAATATAGGAAACAAATTGCAAAACGTGAAACTTGCCGTTGTTTCCGACGAATTGTGTGATCGGAAGCAATGCCGTCCGGCTCTTGTCTGAAATGACCTTGCAGGCCAGAAACTTGACACCGTGGGCCTCGGCGCTGCGTGCGACGGCAGCGGCTTCCATATCGACGGCATCCGCGCCATAAGCTTCGCCCAACCTGGCTTTCTGCTCCACATCCGCGATGTCGGAAAAACTGATCAGCACTCCTTCGCCGCTGCCCGAATCCGATCGACTGCCATCCAGCGCATTGATAACCTGACGCGCGGTGAAGGTGTGCCCAACTTCGAGTTCAGGATTCAAAGCGCCGGCGAACCCCGCAGAAATCAGGACTACAGGGCGATAGATCTCGATAACAGCCTGGGCGGCACGCCTGGCAGCATCAGCGCCGATTCCGCCGCACACCACTACCGTGCCTTCGCTTTCGAAGAACTTGAAATCACGATTGTCGTAGCTATGACGGACAGTTGGCCAGTTTTTCACGAAAGGCCACACTTCCCGCTCGAGAGCGGCAATGACTGCGACTTTGCACGAATCTGACAATGCTTAACTTCCTGCGGAGCTACGCTCCGCGTTGTACCGCAGGTCCCTCGCTACGCTCGGGATGACAACATAAATAACTAAGCGTACCCATTGCTGCGAAACCAGTCGACGGCGCGACGAAGCGCGGCGTCGACGGGAACTGACTGCCAGCCCAGCTCGCGCTCGGCTTTGGCCGAACCTACAAACATTTTATTGCGTCCCATGCGAACTGCATCGATAGTGGCTCGCGGCTCACGGCCAAGAATTCTGCCGGTGACAACTTCGTCGACAACGCCGGTAGCTAAGGCAATCACGTAGGGCACTCGAACTTTCGGCGATGGCAGGCCAGTAATCGCAGCAAGCTTGTCGAGAATCTGTTTCAACGTCAGATTCTCGCCGCCCAAGATATAACGCTCACCGCTTCTTCCCTTCTCCAGCGCCGCGACGTGCCCTTGTGCGCATGCATGAACATCGACGAGGTTCAACCCCGTATCCACGTATGCCGGAAACTTCTTTTTCAAAAAATCAACGAGGATGCGCCCGGTCGGCGTGGGCTTGATGTCGCGTTCGCCCACTGGCGTTGTGGGGTTCACAACAACCACAGCCATGCCACCACTTCTTCCTGCTTCCAGCGCCACCTGCTCGGCCATGAATTTCGAACGCTTGTAAGGACCGATCATTTTGTCGAGCGAGACGGGCGAATTCTCGTCCGCCGGATGGCCATTGCCCGTAAATCCCATGGTGGCCACGCTTGACGTGTAAACTACCCGTCGCACTCCGTTCTTTTTTGCGGCATTCAAAATGGCTCGCGTTCCCTCCACGTTGGCGCGGTACATCTGCTCGGGATCTCGCACCCAGAGCCGGTAATCCGCAGCTACGTGAAAAACCACCTCGCACCCGGAGATCGCATTCTCAAGCGATACCGGATCGCACAAATCGCCGATCACCCGATCCGCATTCAAATCTTCGATGTTTCGCGGATCGCTTTGGGTGCGGACTAATAACCGCAGATCAGCACCCTGTGCGGCAAGCACCCGCGCCACATGGCTCCCTACGAAACCAGTCGCGCCCGTGACGAAAGCTTTCATACGAGCTCTAAGCTCTCAGCCAAGAGACGCTCAAAGCTGAGAGCTTTATTCCAGATTCTCGGGCTCCAGCGAAGCATTTTCGCCGGCAGACTTCTTCTCCCAATACTGCCGGACCCAGTTTTCCCAGCTCTTGCCGGCGGCCATATCGCGACCGGTGAAAGCCAGACCAGCGACGTCCGAGTACTTGATAGAAACTTTGCCGCCGCCAGATTTTGGCATGAGCCGAACGTAAGACTCGGCCAAGGTGCCGGCGTTGTGACGGTCGAAAATGTAGCCTTCGATCTTGGCACCGTCTTTGCGCGTGATCGAAATATCGCCGCGATAGTCGAATGCCTGCTCCAGTGCCGAGCAAAGATCCTGCGGCCTCGCCAACTCCGGGACCCATCCTTCGAGCTTTTCTTTTTCCGCTCCAGGAACGACTTCCAGGGCATCGGGATCAGCGGTGGATCCCTGTCGACCTGCTTCCCTGCCGCTCAAACTGCGGTCTCCTGGCGGTCACGCGATTCGATTTGTACCAGAGGATTGTAAGAATGCACCGGGCGTACGGGCTCGTCGAGCAACTTCAATGCGGACGGATCTTCGTAGCGGCTGGAGAACACAGCTTTGGCGGTTCGCCACAGGCCGCCGAGCGAACTGAACGTGTCATTCACCGCGGAAGCTTCGTAGCCGCTATGCACCATGCAATTGGCACATTTCGGATTGCCGGATTCGGTGCCGTAGTTCTGCCAGGCTGTGGTGTCCAGCAATTCCTGGAACGTATCGGCGTATCCGTCCTGTAACAGGTAACAGGGCTTTTGCCACCCGAATACGTTAAATGTTGGCATGCCCCATGGGGTGCAAGGATAATCGCGCTTCCCCATCAGGAATTCGAGGAACAGCGGCGACATATTAAAGCGCCAATTCGCTTTGCGGTTCGAAAGAATGCCGCGGAACAGGCGACGGGTGCGGGCACGTCCGAGGAAATGGCTCTGGTCCGGCGCTTTTTCGTAGGAATATCCGGGCGAGAGCATCATGCCTTCCACGCCGAGATCCATCATCTCGTCAAAGAAAGCGCGAACACTCTTGGGATCCGCGCCGTCGAATAGCGTGGTGTTGGTCGTCACGCGGAAGCCGCGGGCGAGCGCTTCTTTCATGCCATCAAGCGCTTTTTCGTAACCACCCTCGAGGCAGACAGAAAAATCGTGGTGTTCCCGTTGCCCGTCCATGTGAACGGAGAACGTGAGGTACTTGCTGGGCTTGAAAAGATCGATCTTCTGCTTGAGAAGAAGTGCGTTAGTGCAGAGATAGATGTATTTCTTGCGCGCGACAAGGCCTTCGACGATTTCGGCGATCTGTGGATGAAGCAGGGGCTCGCCACCAGGGATCGCGATCGTGGGCGCGCCACATTCATCGGCCGCCCGGAAGCATTCTTCGGGCGTGAGCTGCATCTTCAGAACGTGGGCCGGGTATTGAATTTTGCCGCATCCCGCGCACGCCAGGTTGCAGCGAAACAGCGGCTCGAGCATGAGCACAAGCGGATACTGCTTGCGCCTTTTCAGCTTCTGTCGGAGGACGTAAGTGGCTACCGTCCAGGCTTGTGAAATTGGTACTGCCATCGATCTCCTTAAACTGTTGATCTTCGATTGCGGATTTTCGATTGAGGCCAATCGCAAATCAGAAATCAAAAATCGTTTACTTACGTTTTCGCCGCCATCACTTTCTGATATGTCGTCAGAGCAATCAGCGGGAAATACTGCCGGTACATGTGATACAGCAAGTAAAACACGCGGGGAAAGCCAGTCCCCGTGTAGTACGACTCATTCCATGAGCCGTCTTTCTTCTGAGTGCGCAATATGTATGCGATGCCACGGGCCACGCAATCGCTTCGCGTATCGTTTGCTGCGAGCAAGCCCATGACGGCCCATGCGGTCTGCGATGCGGTGCTGGGGCCTACGCCCTTGATGGTTGGATCATCGTAGGAGCCGCAGGTCTCGCCCCAGCCGCCATCGGAATTCTGCATCATGCGCAGCCATTCGGCAGCCTGCTGAATGTATGGTTCGTGATGATCCACCCCGATCGCCTCGAGTCCGCGAAGCACGAGCATGGTACCGTAGATGTAGTTCACGCCCCAACGGCCAAACCAGGAGCCGTCGGCTTCCTGCTCGTCGCGGATGAACTGAATCGCCTTCCTTACCCTCGGGTCGCTCTGATCGTATCCATACGCGGCGAGCATTTCCAGAATGCGTCCGGTGATATCGACAGTCGGCGGATCGAGCATGGCGTTGTGATCGGCGAAAGGGATGTGCTGAAAGACCATCTTGTCGTTGTCCTTGTCGAACGACGCCCAGCCGCCGTCTTTGCATTGCATGGAAAAAATCCAGTCAATTGCACGCTGCACGGATTCGCGTTGATAGCGTCCGTTGGGATGCTCGGCATGGGTAAGACCGAGGCAAACCATGGCACTATCGTCCACGTCGGGATAAAACTCGTTGTTGAATTCGAAGTACCAACCACCCGGCTGGCCTTTCTTGTTTTTGATCTTCCAGTCGCCGGGCGTGCGGACCTGTTTCTGCAGAATCCAATCAGCGCACTTCACCATGCGTGGATCGTTGGCTGGAACTCCGGTTTCGCCGAGGGCGAAGAGCGCATAAGCCGTATCCCACACCGGCGATTTGCAAGGCTGCATGCGGAAGGTGTCGCCTTCTTCAATGCCCAGCTTCTCGAACTCATCGATCGCGCGAATGACTTGAGGATCATCGACCGAATATCCCAGACAGCGAAGGGCGATGATGGAGTTCATGATGGAGGGATAAATTGCGCCCAACCCATCGCTCATTTCGAAGCGCTCACACATCCATTTCTCAGCCTGCTTCAGTGCAATCGAGCGGAGCGGGCGAATGTGCACCGCTTCAAACCAGTGCACCATGCGATCGAGAAGCAAGAAGAAATTCCGCCAGGAGAAGAACTTCTTCGACCAATGCAGCCGCATGCGGGACTTATCGCGTCCGCCGACGAAGAGCTCGTCGATTTTCATCTGGTCCGGAATTTTCTTGAACGGCTTCTTGGCGTAGCAGATTGAAAGCGGTACGAGAATGGCGCGCGACCAAGAGGAGATTTCGTAGATATTGAACCAGAACCAGTTGGGAAACAGCACGATCTCCGGCGGAATTGCGGGGACCGCGTCGTAGTCGTATTGACCAAGGAAACAGAGATAGATCTTGGTGAAGGTATTGACCTCGGTCACGCCGCCCATCTCGAGAATTCTTTTGCGCGCACGCTCCATCGCCGGATGGTCAGGCTTGTATCCGGCGAGTTTCACGCCGAAATAGGCCTTGACCGAAGCACTAATGTTCGAGGGCGCTCCGGCGTAAATTCCCCAGCCGCCATCTTCGTTCTGATGGCGAAGGATGTAGTTGGCGCACTTCTGAAAGCGCTCCTGGTCGACGGTACCGAGCAGCGTGTGCAGCAGAATGTAATCAGATTCGAGAGTGGTGTCGGCTTCGAGTTCACCGCACCAGAAGCCTTCTTGATCTTGCTGAGAAAAGAGGAATTTTCGAGCACCGTCGATTGCTGCAGCAACCCGGCTGGCGAGGTCATCAATTTTACCGAAGTGCATTTGCGGCGCTGAGGCCGGTGTAGGGGAGGTATCGTCCATTTAAATTCGTTACTCCGCGCTTGCTACTGCAGGTGCGCTGGCGATAGCTTCCACTATCTCGGGAGGCAGGCCGAAACGCACGTGTTCTGGCATCACTTCGACTTCCTTCACGTTGCCGAAACCCTTGGTCCCGAGAAACCGAACGACTTCTTCCACCAGACACTCGGGAGCAGAGGCTCCGGCAGTAAGTGCGATGGTGTTCACGTCCTGCAGCCATTCTGGCTTGATATTCCGGAAGCTATCGATCAGATGCGAACTAGTCCCCAGGTTTCGTGCGACCTCGACCAGCCGGTTAGAGTTGGAACTGTTGTCGGAACCCACAACCAGCAGCAGGTCGGCTTCAGAGGCCACGTCTTTTACGGCAGTTTGGCGATTCTCTGTGGCGTAGCAGATGTCCTGTGCCGCGGGACCTTGAATATTAGGAAACTTCTGACGAAGCGCGGCGATGATGTCTTTGGTCTCGTCAAGACTCAGAGTGGTCTGGGTCAAATACGCAATTCGATCAGGGTCAGGAACCGTGAGCGATTTCACCTGCTCGGGCGAGCCAACAACTTGAGTGACAAGCGGGGCTTCTCCCAAAGTGCCAATCACTTCATCGTGGTCACGGTGGCCGATAAGAATAAGCGAATAGCCTTCCTTGGCGAACTTGACGGCTTCCACGTGGACCTTGGTCACTAGCGGGCAGGTGGCGTCGATCACCCGCAGGCCGCGGTTTTCGCTGGCGTCGCGGACTTCCGGGGATACGCCGTGGGCACTGTAGATGACGCGTTCCCCGTTGGGGACCTCGTCTACGCTGTCAACGAAGATGGCTCCCTTGCCCTGGAGCTCCTCGACGACAAAGCGGTTATGGACAATTTCTTTACGGACGTAGATGGGAGGCCCGAAAGCTTCCAGGGCGATCCGGACGATATCAATAGCCCGCACCACCCCGGCACAGAATCCCCGGGGTTTCAACAAAAGCAACGTCTTGCCATTCTCATTGGACACAATCAGATTCCTGTAAGGGTACACTTCCCCACTGTGTTTTTATTGTAAACCCTACAGGAAAGAACCATTTTGGTCAACGTAAGCGACTGAAACTGTGAGGATTAGCAGTGTACGGGGAAATGTGGCAGGGAATGGGGACAACCTTCGCTGGTCCAGCCGGAGCAGTAAGCATGAAGTCAGGGGACCGGGCCTTAGCCCCTGCATAAATTCAGCGGTCTGGCGGTGGCCAACCCGGCGACCAACTGGGGCGATAGCGAATGTTACGCGTTTGCCTTCAACATTTGCTCGGCGTGTTTGCGGGAGGTTTCGGTAAGCTTCGCCCCGCTAAGCATGCGGGCAATTTCGTCGGAGCGTTCTTCGCCGGAGATGAGCCGGACGTTGGTCTTTGTGCGCTGGCCGGAGACTTTCTTTTCGATGAGGTAATGATGGTCGGCGAAGGTGGCGATCTGCGGCAGGTGGGTGACGCAGAGGACCTGATTGCTGCGCGAAAGGGATTTTAGCTTTTTGCCGACGGCTTCGGCGGCGCGTCCGCCGATACCGGTATCGATTTCATCGAAGATCAAGGTACGTTGTGCGGGATTCTTTCGCTCCTTCGGAGCTTGATCGCTTTCTGAATTTGACTCACGGCTTGCGCCGTGGGCTGTATTCTGGCGCCGCTTCGCGGCTGAATCGGAAGCGCTATCTATCGATACCACGCCTTCCACGCCGGCTTTGAGAGCTAGCATGACGCGAGACAGTTCGCCACCGGAGGCAATCTGTTCCAAGGGAAGCATGGGTTCGCCCGGGTTGGTAGCGATTAAGTACGTGACTTGATCGAAACCGGTCGCGGTCCAGTTCCCTTCTTCATCGGAACCGCTGACGCCGATACGAAATGTCGACTTCATTGCGAGATCGTTGATTTCGGATTCGACCAACTGCTCGAGCTTTCGCGCCGATTCGTAGCGTTTCTTCGAAATGGAGCGCGCGGCTGCGAGGTAATTGTGGCCCGCCTGGACCAATTCCTGTTGCAGCTTCGCCAGCACTTCATCTTTATTCTCGATTTCGGAGAGCTTGCGGCTCACTTCCTCACCCAAGTGAATAATGTCGTCCAGAGTAGGCCCGTATTTTCGCTTGAGGCGATCGATCAAGGCGAGGCGATCTTCGATTTCGGCCAGACGCTCGGGCGAGGCTTGAATGCCTCCAGCATAGTCGCGCAGCGTGGCGCCGACATCTTCGACACTAATGCGGGCCGAATCGATGGCGCAGAGTGCGTCCTGGAACTTGGGCTCGTAGCGAACCAGTTCTTCGATTTGCTTTTGCGCGGCGCGCAGAGAGGAAGAAGTCGATGCCGGGCCCTCATAAAGAAGATCGAACGCGTTAATGGCCGCCCCGTAAATTTTTTCGGCATTGGCTAGCACGCGCTTCTCGGCTTCGAGCCGCTCATCTTCTCCGGACTGCAGTTTGGCTTCTTCAATTTCGCGTTTCTGAAAAGTCCAGAGGTCGAGCAGGTGAAGGCGGTCTTGTTCATCGCGTTGCAGGTCTTCAATACGCTGGGTGATCTGCCTCCAGCGTGCGAAGGCGTTTGTGGTGGCCTCGAGATGAACATTGGCAAAAGTGTCGAGCAATTCGAGACGAGTATCAGCGTCGAAGGAAACCAGCGATTCGTTCTGGGCATGAATGGTCGCCAAATGAGGTGCAAGCTGCCGGAGAACAGCGACGGTCGCTGGCTGGTTGTTGATAAAGACTCGTCCCTTGCCAGTGGCTGCGATCTCCCGCCGCAAGATCAGCGATTCGTCTTCGGCATCGATTCCGTTTTCTTCCAGGATTTTCGCAACCGCCTTGTTCGAGCCGAGCTCGAATACGGCTGCAACCACCGCGCGTTCGGTCCCGCTGCGAATTACGTCGGACGATGCTTTGTCTCCAAGCAGAAGAGCGAGGGCATCGATAAGGATGGATTTGCCGGCGCCGGTTTCGCCGGTGAGCAGGTTCAGGCCCGGAGCGAACTCCACCGCGATGTTATCGATGACGGCGTAGTTTTCGAGCCGCAGTTCCGCGAGCACCGGCTGTCCTGGAGTGAAGAAGCTGAGCGCAGAATAGCACGGAAAAGGCTTTCAGCTGTTAGCTATCAGCTCTCAGTCTCGGGCGACCGGTATCAGGTGACAGATAGAAGGTCAGTTCTCGCTTCTCGGATGTCAGTTCGCGTTCCTCGGTTCTCGGTTTCTCCGCGACCTCTGCGTTATAGCGTTTGCACGCAGAGGTCGCAGAGACAAGAACTAGACCGCTTTTCTTTCATCTGCCGCGCTCTCGCTAGCGCGATCGGATGCCGGACCGACGGTGCAACTGGTGCAGTCGGTGGTCAGGTCACGATGATGCTGGCGCAACCTGCTCTCGAACGTCAGCCATCGCGGGCCGATCCCGGCACCACTGTTTTGAATCGTGACTTCGTCGGTACCGGCTGGAATGATTCGTTCACTGAGACGTTCGTTCTCCGCGCGGCTGATCTGGCTACCGATGGAGCCTGGTTCGGGAGGCATTTCGGTCGCGGTCGGCGTGATGTTGTGATCGCTTCCCTTGCGATGCTGCACGGGGCCGCTCATCCATGCAGCCTGATAGCGATCTTCATAATCCCGCCAACGGTCTTGCGCACTCACATCGGACTCGTTGTAGGGCGGGAAATGTTCGATCTGCTTTTTGTCGAGATCGATCGCAAAATCGTCTTTGTGTTTCGCGGATTGGCGAAGCTGCTGCGGAGGAACAAGAAACTTCTTCGATGACAACCATCCGCCGGTATCGATGACAACGTACTGGATGGCACCGGTGCTGTGATCAAAAATGACATCGTCTATTTTCCCGAGCTTTTCGTCGTCGCGGCCGTATACGGTAGCTCCGCGAATGTCCTCGGAAGCGGCCTGGGCGTCGGAAAAGCGGTATTCGCGTAAAATTCCATAATGTGCCATTGTTGGCTCCTTTGTAAGTGCAGCTGCTCGTCCAAGCTGCGATGTCGACTTCGCAGCTTTAGATGCGACTTCGCCGGTGCGCTGTCGTCTACAGGAAAATCCTGTTAATCGGAAGGGTCCATTTCCACAGTAATTCAGAGCTGTTCGTCTATAATCGAGGCACGGCATTCTCCTAAATCGAAATGGATTTTCCTTTATTGCTGACTGTTCTGGTCGGCGGCGAGATCGGCGACTTAATCGGTGAGACCGGCCCGGTCGCAAAAGTCGTTCTGTTGATTTTGCTGCTCTTCAGTGTCGTTTCTTGGGCCATCATTCTGTCAAAGTGGAGTTTGATCCGCCGGGCGCGCGTGCAAAGCGGACGATTTCTCCGCGCCTTTCGCAAAGCGCAGCGGTTGACCGATATCGCCGCGGTGGCGGACCAGTTCAAGCCCAGCCCTCTGGTCGCGGTTTTCGAAGGCGGATTTGAGGAATACCGGCGGCAAGGCGCGGTTTCGACTGGCGTGGTGCGAAGCACGGTTGGTATTCAGAGGGCGATGCAGATCGCGACGTCTGAAGAGTTGACGCGCTTTGAGCGCAACCTGCCTTGGCTCGCTATCACGGGTGCGGTCACGCCTTTTGTCGGTCTCTTCGGAACGGTTTGGGGCATCATCGATGCATTTCATGGGCTCGGCACGGCAGGAGCAGCTACTCTGCGTGCGGTCGCTCCGGGCATTTCCGAAGCGCTGATCACCACGGCGGCGGGGTTGGCCGCAGCGATTCCCGCGGTCATTGCCTACAACCTCATTGGCAGTTCGATTCGCGAGTTCGCGGCACGAGGAGATGACTTTTCCCTCGAAATGCTCAATGCCGTGGAGCGGGTTCAACCGCAGCCCCAGGCCGCCTATCGGCCGCTGGAACCGGAGGTGCGACGGTAATGGCCTTTACGGCTGCCAACGGGCGCACGCAAACTTCCCTCTCCGACATCAACATCACGCCGCTGGTGGACGTTGTTCTGGTGCTGCTCATCATCTTTATGGTGACCGCGCCGGTGCTTCAATCGGGAATTGAGGTCAACGTTCCCAAGACGAAGACAGTTAAGGAAATCACGGAAGAGCGCTTGGTCATCAGCATTGACAAGCAACAACGGGTGTTTCTGGGCAACAGTCCGGTCAACATCAATGAGATTGGGGCGCAGTTGAGGCAGAAGATTCGCGATCCTCAGCACCAATCGATTTTTATCCGTGCGGACGAGGACGTGCCGTTCGGCGCATTCGCAACAGTGATGGATGCGGTGAAGCAATCGGGGGTTCGCAACGTCAGTATCGTGACTCAGCCTCTGGCAAGCCATGGCCAACGCTGAAATTTTCTTCGAACATGAACGCTGGGGACGCAATCTGGCGTGGTCGGTGGCCTTTCATGCCGCGGTTACTGCAGCGATCGTGCTCTATGCCACATTCGCAGGCCGCGGCGGAGGAACCTGGGGCGCCGGCGGCGGCGGAGATGCGATGGGAGTAACGCTGGTGAGCAATATCCCGTTACCGGCGAATCCCACTCAAACGCAAAACATTCTTGCCAATGAATCCAAAGGCCTGAGCAAGTCCGAGCCGAAACAGAAAGAGGAACCGACGCCGGACGCAATTCCGATTCCCGATAAGAACGCCAAGCAAAAGCCAAAACCAAAGGCCACGGCTACACAGCGCAAGCCCGAGGCAGAGCCGGTCGAAGAAGCCAATAATGTGGTTCCGTTTGGTGAAGGCGGCCCAGTTAGTGGGCCTTATGGGGTTTTCAATGCGGGTGGCGCGAAAGGTGGATTTGGATTTACCGGAGGCGGGGGTGACTTTGGCAGTCGGTTTGCTTGGTACGTTCGCGTTGTCCAACAGAAGGTTTCCGAGAACTGGCTAAAGTATGAAGTGGACCCGCGGATCTCAGATGCTCATCGCGTGTATGTCACTTTCGATATCAACCGCGACGGACACCCGAGCAATGTGTCGGTTGAGCAATCGAGCGGGGTGCCGTCGCTCGATCAGTCGGCGGTGAGGGCGGTACAGCGCATCGACACGTTCGGCCCATTGCCGTCGGACTACGCGTCCAACAAGGTTTCGGTGGAGTTTTGGTTCGATTACAAGACAAATCGGTAATAAAAAGGGGTAGTTGATCTTGAACTTTTATCTTGATAAGAAAGCGGTTGGTTGGGCTGGAGTTGCTGTTTTTGCCACTTCTTTGGCAGTCTTCGGCGTTTCTGCGGCGGCGCAAGACTGGATCAAGACCGGGACTGGGTTGGGCGTGGAGAAGATTCGGCTGGCGGTGCCCGACTTCAAGCCTGGGAACCAGGATCCAAAGAACTCCGAACTTCTGAATGTATTCAATGGCACGCTGTGGAACGATCTGGACAACGCCGGAATCTTCGACATGGTCTCGAAGAGCTTTTATCCGGTCGACACACCGGGCAATCCGGCACAGGTGAAGTTCGAGTCTTGGAATACGCAGCCGCCCAATGCTGCGATGCTGGCCTTCGGCAATCTGAGCGTGACAGGAAGCAGCATGGCGGTTCAGGGCTGGCTTTATGACGTGAAGAACGTCACCTCGCCGCAGATTCTGGGCAAGCAGTATACCGATGCCGCAACCACGGATTCGGCACGCATTACCGCGCACAAGTTCGCCGATGAAATCATCTTTCGGTTGGGTGGCGGCATTCAGGGCATTGCCGAGACGCAGATCTATTTCGTGAGCAACCGGACCGGTCACAAGGAAATCTGGGGCATGGATTACGACGGCGCGAACCAGCACCAGATCACACACCAGGGGTCGATTTCTCTTTCTCCCAAGATTTCGCCGGACGGTTCGAGGCTGGCGTTCAGTTCATTGACGAAGTCTGGTTGGGAGATTTTGATGTACTCAATGGATCTGAATCGCCTGGTTTCGTTCCCGCACTTCAGTGGAACGAATCTTTCGCCGGCATGGTCCGCGGACGGCAGCCGGCTGGCGTTTTCGTCTTCTCGCAGCGGGGATCCGGAAATCTATGTTGTGGATCAGTCCGGCGGAAATCTTAAGCGTCTGACTACTTCAAAGCTGCCGGATGTTTCTCCGGTCTGGAATCCCAAAACGGGAGCGCAGATTGCCTGGGTGAGCGGCCGTACTGACTTACCTCAGATTTACACCATGGAAAGTGACGGCACGAACGTGCAAAGAATCACGGACCAGGGTTACGCGGTTTCCCCGGCCTGGTCGCCGAACGGGCAATTCTTGCTGTTCGCCTGGATCCGGCACTACGGGCCGGGTGCGCCCGGGTCACAGGACATTTACATCATGGACATTGCCAGCAAGCAGTTTGTGCAGTTGACGCATGATGGGGGACGCAATGACTTCCCTTCGTGGTCTCCGGACGGACGGCATATCGTCTTCCAGTCCAATCGCAATGGAAGCGAGCAAATCTGGACCATGCTCGCAGATGGGACGAATCCTAAACCGTTAACAGTTACTGGCAGTAACACACAGCCAAATTGGAGTTGGAAGTAGTAGATTAGTTCTGTCAGTTTTCTTGTCAGCAGTCGGGAGTGTTTGATTTTGCGATTTTTCGCATGCACTCATTTTTCTAGGGAGGGAAAGTGAAGCAGCAACGATTGAAGTGGTTCACACTGATTTTCGCGTTAAGCGCCATCATGTTTCTCGGCGCTTGTCACAAGAAAACACCGCCACCCCCGCCACCCCCGCCACCACCGCCGCCGGCCGCTCCGACCGCATCGTTAACGGCAAATCCGAATACGGTCGAGAAGGGACAAAGCACGACGTTGAGCTGGGAGACCAGCAATGCGACCGATGTCAGTATCGATGGCATCGGAGCGGTGCAGCCGACGGGCTCACAGTCGGTGACGCCAACTGATTCGACCACGTATACGCTGACGGCCAAAGGTCCAGGTGGAACGCAGTCGGCGACAGCGCGGGTAACGGTAACCTCGCCACCACCGCCACCACCACCGCCGCCCTCTCCCAGTGAGGAAGAGCTGTTTTCGCAGAATGTCAAGGATATTTACTTCGATTATGACAAGTCCGATATTCGCGCGGATCAGCAAAGCGCGCTACAGGGAGATATCGACTTCCTGAAGCAGCATCCCAACGTGCAGTTCACGGTTGAGGGACACTGCGACGAGCGCGGCTCGACGGAATATAACCTCGCCCTGGGCGACAACCGCGCCAATGCCGTGAAGAACGCCCTGGTGCAGGGCGGCGTCAGTGCGGCCAACATCAAGACGATCAGCTACGGTAAAGAAAAACCGTTCTGTACCGAGCACAACGATGAGTGCTGGCAGCAGAACCGCCGCGGCCATTTCGTCTACTCTAAATAACAACCGAAGGAGTGGGGTCTCGCCGGCCCCGCTCCTTCTTTCTTCGAAATTCCAGCGTGCGACGGGAGGCTTGGGATCGCGGCTCCCGCAAGACAATTGCGTCCTAAACGCGCTATCCTCAGAGCGGAGCAGGTGCATGCAACCCCACGCCCTCGCTTTGTTGAACTCAGCATCTAAGTTGGAATACGCCATGAAAACCTTCAGAAATTCGAGTCTATTGATCCTGCTGTGCATATCACTCGCGGCACCCACCGCCTGGGGTGTCAGCAAGGAAATGATTCAACTGCAGACGCAGGTACAGGCGCTGCAGGACCAGATGACGCACATGCAGCAGTCGTTCGATGAGCGCATGGGAGTCATGAAGAACCTGATGGACCAGAACACGGACAGCATGAACAAGGTGTCCGCGGCGATCAATGCGCTCCAAGGAGGCCTCGAAAAGCTGCAAACCGATAATGGTGGGAAGGTCGATCAACTGTCGGGACAGATCCAGGCGCTCAATGATTCGCTTGATGAGTTGAAGGCGCGGCTGGCGAAGGTAAGCAAGCAGTTGGAAGATGTGCAGGCCGCACAGCAGAACCAGGCCGCGAGTACCGCGGCGCAGCAAGCACAGCAGCAAGCTTTGGCGCAGGCGCCTCCGCCGGATGTGCTCTATAACAATGCTCTTCGGGATTACAACGCCAACAAGGGCGATCTGGCGAAACAGGAATTCTCGGATTATGTGAAGTTTTACCCCTCAACCGATCTGGCGGGAAATTCGTATTTCTATCTGGCGGAAATCGATTACAAGCAGGGCGATTATCAGGGCGCCATCAAGAATTACGATCAAGTTCTGCAGAACTTCCCTACCGGCAACAAAGCGCCGTCTTCTGACCTGAAAAAGGGATTGGCGCTGATTGAACTGGGCCAGAAAGATGACGGCGTGACGCAACTGCGCCATGTCATCCAGCGCTATCCTCGGACGAATGAGGCCACCCAAGCGCGGGACAAATTACGGAAAATGGGCGTACCGAGCGCCGGAACCACCGCGCGAAGATAGTTCGGGCAGCGTAGGCCTGCCCGAATTTGTCGCGAACTGTAAGGACCCACCCTACGTCGCAAAGAACGCTCCGCCAGGGTGGCGCAGCCGAGAAATCATGCGGTGGGGCGATGCTGGGGGTGACGCTTGGCGTGATGGGCCCGGTAACGATGCGACCGATGATGAGTCTTCGCGCTGACAATCGAGACAGAAAATAGCACCAGAAGAAGTATTGCCAACCAACGTTTCACTTAATCCTCCGCGATCCTATGGGAATTTCCATTCCTATATACACCAGAACCCCCATTTCTGTCGTGAGACTTTCGAGGTACGCTGTTGGGTTGCAAAGTTAAATTGAGGAAAGAACCATGCCAGAGCACAATCAAGACAGCGAGCACCAGCGACACCCCGATCAGGACTGCCGCAAAGGGGCGGTGGAAGGGGATGGCAATACTTCGTTAAAAGGACAGTTGGGGCATCGCGATCAGAATCCTTTGCTGAAAGATAGCGATACCGACTTCCCCGAACCTGGCGGAAACCCCGAGCACAGCGGCGAACCGGAAGAAGACGCGGCATAACCCAGTCCTTCGTCAGCAAAATGACACCACAAATGGCGCGGAGGACACAGAGGAGCATGAATGATCTAGCTCCCCTGCAACGATTCAATAACGGCGTCGTGGAACGCGGGGCGAATCTGTTTTATGGCTTCGTTTTTGCAGTCCGGCCAGGTGCGGTTGGTCAGCAGTGTCACCGAAAGATGCCGCATGGGATCGATCCATAAAGAGGTTCCGGTGTACCCGAGGTGGCCGAAAGACCGCGGGGAAAAATGCTTCCCTGACTGCGACGGCGCAGAAGGCGTATCCCAACCCAACGTACGCGACGTGCCAGTCGGAGAAGACTCACGCCGCGTGAACAGGGCCAGCGTTTCGGGACGAACGATCGGTGCTCCGCTCTGGAGCATAGTGTGACCAAAAGTCGCGAGATCTCCCGCGGAGGAGAAAAGGCCGGCGTGCCCTGCGACGCCGTCGAGCACGCTCGCGTTCTCATCTTGTACTTCCCCTTGCATGATGCGGCCGCGGAATGTTTGATCGTCCATCGTAGGTGGAATGAGAGACCACCACTGCAGAGGGGGATTGAACGTTGTACGCGCCATCCCCAAAGGGCCAAAGATCTCGTGCTGCGAAAAGTGATCGAGTTTATCTTGCGCGATCCGCTCAAGAGCCACCCCTAGAATGATGAATCCTATATCGCTGTACTCGGCGGTTGAGCCGGGATCGTATTTCAGCGGAATCTGAAAAGCGGCTGACAGCAAGTGATCGCGGTCGCGAGTTTTTAAAAACAACTTTTCGTAGCCGGGAAGGCCGGAAGAATGGGCGAGTAGCATGCGGATGGTGATTTGCTCACGACGCGGGTCATCGGACTTGAATTCCGGGATGATGGAAACCGCTGAAGTGTCCAGATCTAGAAGTCCGCGATCGTAGAGGATCATGGCCATGGTCGTGGTTGCGACGACTTTCGTGACGGAAGCCAAATCGAAGATAGTTGTGGTTGTGGTCTCGGGAGTCTCGACCTCGTATAGGAAATGTCCAAATGCCTTCAGGCATACGAGTTTTCCTTGATAAGTTACGGCGACCGAGGCCGCAGGGAAAGCACGCTGCGCGATGGCATCGTTCAAAACCCGGAAGGCGCGGGTGAAGACTACGTCCTGCTGCTCATACGCAGGAATCGGCAGGAGCGAAGAGTTGAGTGGAGGATTGTTGAGCAAGGTTCTAGGGTAGCAAAGTCGCGAGCAGTTTGCGGTATACTGCCGAACCGCAGGAGGACTTATGGACGCACGCATTGAGCGGCAACGCGCGGTTGTAGCGGACCACATTCTCTATGAGAACGAACACAACTGGCCGGCCGTGCACGATACGTTCGTTCAAGATGACCGGGCCTTTTATGACGTGATCCCGCTGCAGACGACGTTCAAGGGAATCGATGGTGTAAAGCAGTTTTATGCAGTGATTTCGACGGCGGTTCCGGACCTGCGAATTATGGTGACCGCACAATACGATTCGCCGGGTTGCACAGTATGCGAGACCGTGATTAGTGGGACACATCTGGGGCCGTACCTGAATCTGCCGGCAAGCGGGAATAAGGTCACGATTCAACTGGCGGGAATTTATTTGTTCAATGAGGATTGCACCAAATTGGTGGCAGAACGAATTTATTACGACCAGGCGTCGGTAGTCACGCAGATGCAGCGAAAGGAAGCGCAGCCGGCGTGATGCGCCTGCCGTCGTTGCACCGATGGGCGCGTTTGTTGCCTGCTTTGCTATACCCACAGCCTCCGGGCTATATTCCTGCGCGGCTCCCGCGGCTAGAAATCGACGGTCCTACTTCACTGCTTACCCAAAAATATTTTCAGGCACGGCACTGCTTTAAGCGGGCAGATGGCGCCCGCGACTGCTTGTTTCATCGAGTAATATGATCTGCGGAACGCGAGCCGAACCTTGCATTCACCATTCACTTCAATTGAGTCGGTGCGAAAAACTCCTTCGCGGGAACATGCCAGTCCGCGCTGGACAGGGTTTCTCCTTCCGAGTATCGCGGATCTTTTTTTTGTAACTCTGTTGCTGGCCCTTAGCTTTGGCGCCTTTGGACGGGTTCTGCTTCGCGATGCCGATGTTGGCTGGCACATCCGCAATGGTCAAGTGATTCTGACGAGGCACACAATCACCCGTACAGATCCGTTTTCATCGATGATGGGCGGGCACACCTGGTACGCATGGGAATGGTTGTATGACGTAGCGATTGTGGCCATTCACCAGGTTGCCGGGTTGAATGGTGTTGTCTTCTTTTCCGCTGCAATCATCGCCGCGGCCTTCGTGCTGGCGCTGCATGCAGTGCTGAAACGCGGCGGAAACCTGGTAATCACATTCGTTCTGCTGATCCTCTCGCTGGCGGCTTCGTCGGTTCATTTTCTTGCACGGCCACATCTACTGACCTGGCTTTTTGCGGTGATCTGGTTTGAACTGCTGGATTCGGCTGCAACTCGTAAGAATGATCGAAGAGTTTTCTGGCTGCCCGCACTCATGATTTTGTGGGTCAATGTGCATGGCGGTTTTGTGCTCGGCTTCGCGATGCTGGGGATTTACCTGGCCGGAGGCGCGATCCAATATTTCGCCCATCCCAAGGAGCGATCAGAGATGGGGGCATGGCTCAAGCGGCTGGGCATCGTGACGGCGGTTTCGGCGGCCGCCAGCTTCGTAAATCCGTATGGCTATCACTTGCAGGCCCACGTTTATCACTACCTTACCGATCGGTTCCTGATGAGCCAGATCAGCGAATTTCTCTCGCCGGATTTCCATGGTGCGGCGCAGCAGTGTTTTGCAGTACTGCTGATCGTCGCAATTGTCGCTATGGCGAGTGTGCCGGACAAATTCGGCGTTTCGCGTCTGCTGCTTTTGCTATTTGCGGCTTATAGCGGTCTCTATGCCACTCGAAACTTGCCGACTTCGTCTTTGTTGATAACGTTGCTGATTGCCCCGGCTCTCTCGTCCGGTCTGCGGGGCCAAGATGAAAATCCAAAAATGGCTTTATGGTTGAAACGGGGATTGGGTCGAGTAAGTTCGTTCGGGGTTCGCATGCAGGCTCTGGAGCGAAGCTTTCGAGGTCACGCGTGGGTTCTGGTGGCTTTGGCGGTCGGTTTGTGGGCCTGTTTGCATGGTGGCCGGCTCGGATCGACCCAGGTGATCCGTGCACAGTTTGATGCAAACCGTTTTCCCGTTCAGGCCGTGGACTACATCGCAGAACAGCATGTTCCTGGGCCGATCTTCAGCCTAGATTATTGGGGCGGATATTTGATTTACCGGCTTTACCCCGAGACCAAAGTGGTGCTCGATGACCGGCATGATTTTTATGGGGATCGTACTATCAAGGATTACTTGAAGATTGTGCTTGTCCGGTCCACATATCAAAAGGAGCTCGATGCCTGGCTGGTGGACTGGGTCCTGGTGCCGAGATGGTCGTCGCTTGCCAATACTCTTGGTCTAAACTCCAACTGGAAGATGGTCTACGAAGACGATACCGCGGCGCTTTTCCGCCGCAAGTCGTGATCCTGAATCTACCGAAACTCTGGGGCATACCAGGGGGATGCCTGCCCGGGCAGCGACTAATTTCTTAATGATGCTGACTCCTTTGCCACAGCCCGGGCCAACTCCGCCGCAAGCTGTAGACGCGAACGAAGAAGATGCGGCGTTAGTCGCCGCGGTCCTGCGGAAGGATCGCAAAGCGACAGCGGAATTCGTCGCACGCTACGCAGATTCAGTCTACGGCTATATTCGCTCGCGTTTGGCTCCCCGATATGACCAGGTCGATGACATCGTACAAGACGTTTTTCTTTCCGCCTGGGAGAGCTTAACTCGGTATCAGGCGACAGGCCGGCTACAGGCGTGGATCATGGGAATCGCGCGCCACAAGGTCGAAGACTACTACCGGGCGCGGCTGCGCACCCCGGAATCCTTCGTGGAAAACCCCGAGGTGCAAGCTGGCCCAGATGAGGCGCTCCGGATGCAAGAGATTCTGGAACAAGAGGAGCTGCAAAAACAGACGAGGCAGGTAATGGCAGCTTTGCCCGAAAAGTATCGGCTGGCGCTCCTGTGGCGTTATTGGGAGAAAGCTTCGGCGCGGGAAATGGCGCAAAAGACGGGCAAAACGGAAAAGGCGGTGGAAAGGTTATTAGCGCGGGCCCGTGCGGAATTTCGAGAGAGGTGGAATCGTGGCTGATATTGCTGACGAAACATTTATGGAGAGTCTGGGTGATCGGGTGGATCTGTCCGATTCGACGCCAGCGCCATCACGCCTGAAATCACGAATCTATTCGGCTCTAGTCGAGCGACAGGCCGCGACGGGCGCGCTCATGAGCCTTACTGAGTGTCATGAGTATGGCGGCGAGCTTTGCGTTTTTGAACAATTGGTGAGACTCGCTCCGGTGGGAGAAGCGGTTAAGTCATTGAACTTCTGCCGTGTGTGTCATGCGCGTGTGCTTGGTGAACACATCAATAATGCGCCGATCTACTGGGGCGGGTGTCCGTATGTGCAGTTCAAGAAATCATGACGGCATCAGAATTGATGAATGACGCCAAACAGGTTCTGAAAATTTTTGAAAGTGTGGGTAGCGGGTGGGGAGAGTTGGTGACTGATCGGGTTGTGACTGATGTTTTCAGTGAAACTATATCGGAAGTACCAGCCTGCGTGCATCTTCACATCAATTCCAACGGGAACGCGCAACGCGATGAAGTTGGTATCGAAAGCGCGCGGAGCAATGACTGAGCCTTGCTGCACAGAGACATTTTGCACGCTGGATGACAAATGCACGAAGCCGGTGCCCACTGAAAGATATGGCCGCAGGCGGCTGTTGCGAGAGCGAAAATAGACTAAGACACTTGCGAAGGCGCTGTGCTGCGAGCTCTGCATGGTTTCCTGATATTTCGAAACTGAGGATCCAGCGACCTCCGCTGCGCTAAGCGTCAGCGCATTGCGATTCCAGACATAATCTCCTTGAATGCTGAAGTAATCGTTGAAGTGCTTTCCTGCCAGAAGATTCAGGCCTGGTCCATTTTGCGGGTTGTAGGAAGAGAACTGCGTCGCTCCGGGTGTGATGATCGAGCGCGCATCTCCGGAGAGGGATGTTAGCGCGACCATGCCTCCTGCATAAAACTGCGCCGCCGCCGAGCATGGTAAGAGAACGAGAAGAGTGGCGCGCAGAATGAAAAGTATTCGGCCTAATACCGCGTATCCCATTTACGCGTGACCTCTGCCCTGACGATTGTGATGTGACCTCATCAACATGGAACACGCTGAAAAAAACTGTGAGGTGAACAAGACAGCGGAAGCCAGAGCAGTTTACACCACAGCATGAGGCAATCATTCGGATTTCATCTGAGCGTTGCATTGACGTATCTCGCAAAAAATAAATGAAGACGAGATTCTTCGGGGGATTTTTGGATCGCAGTCGACATTCCCCCCAGAGGCAGCCTTCATTAATCGGTTTGTGCCGCCTCAATACTGACGATCCATGAGAGAGGAAAGCTGTCCATGATCAAGTCGATTTGTACTCTGCTGCTGACGCTGTTGTCCCTCGCTTTAGTATTTCCCATCTGCAGCAACGCTCAAAATAGCCGCAGCACTGGCGCGCTGTTTGCGATGACAAATGGTGCAGATCATAACGACATCATTGCTTTCGAACGAAGCAGCAATGGTTGGTTGAGACCGGCGCACCGGTTTGCAACTGGCGGCCGCGGTAGTGGCGGTACCGCCGACCCGTTGCAATCGCAAGGTTCGCTCATCCTGACACAAAATCACGAATTTCTATTAGCTGCCAATGCAGGAAGCGGTGACATATCCGTATTCCGCATTTCGGGCACGATGCTTCAACTTACCGACAAAGAGCCGTGCGGTGGCAGCGAACCCGTCGCTATCGCGCAGTATGGACATCTTGTCTATGTGGTGAATGCAGGCGGCAACAGCAACGTCGTCGGATTTCGTTTAAATGCAAACGGGCAGCTCAGTCAGATTCCGGGTTCCACCGCGTATCTCAGCACCAGTAATTCGGGGCCCGGTTCGGTCGTCTTCGGTCCGGGTGGACAGCAGCTTCTGGTGACGGAAAAAGTTACCAATCTCATCGATGTCTTCAGTGTGCAGGAAGATGGGACACTGGGGCCGATAGTAACCAACGCGAGTGCTGGTACAGGGGCATTCGCATTGTCGTTCGCGCCGAATGGCACAGCTTTAGTTTCGCAAGCGCCGGGTGCACTTTCATCCTACGCAGTTCAGTCGAATGGGACGCTATTAACGATCAGCGCCAGCGTGCCGACGCTCGGGGCCGCAACCTGCTGGCAGGCAGTGACACCGGATGGCCGCTTTGTTTACACGTCCAACGCCGGATCGTCAACGATCTCCGGGTTCACGATTGGCATGAATGGCACGCTGACGGCGCTTCCCGGAACGGTGGTGGCTACGCTGCCTGACGGCAGCACGAACCTCGACATGGCAATGAGCGTGGACGGAAAGTTTCTGTATACCCTGGACTCTGGCACGGGCAAGGTCAGCATTTTTTCAATTGGTTCGGATGGCACGCTGGATAGTCTGGGTGAAGTCGGCGGCTTGCCAGTGAACGCCGGTGTGAATGGATTAGCTGGAATGTGAAGCCGGGCGCACGATCTGGCACCCCACCCTTCGAAAACCGCGAAGGGTGGGGCAGCCAAATCTCTCTGTTTATTTCAGGCCGTCGACGACGTAGAGATCAGACAGAATGCGAAAATAGTCATAGACATAGGATTTACGGTCGGCGCTGAAGCGAACACCTCCCACAGTCACAACGCCGGCCGGATCGGAAGGCGACAGTACTTTCAGTTCTTCAAGTTTGGATGATCCAAGATATGCTCGATATACCTTCGTCGGGTTTTGCCCGCGCAGGATGAGCACACTGTTTCCATCTTTCTCCCAGTCCACCAGAAAGTCGCTTGGATCGAGCGTGAGGTTGAACGGCTGCGGGTCACCGCCGGCCAACGGGTACAACCATCGCTTTCCTTGCGAGTCCCTGGCGAGCAGCTTGCCATCGGGGGATACGAGTATTCCGCCTATACCTTCGGGAGTTACCGGATGTGTTTTGCCGCTATCCAAATCCATCCAGTAGGCGCGCACCGGATGGCCCGGTTCGTAAGCATTGAATAGAATTGCGTGGCCGGATGGGTCCCAGGCGACGCGCAAGTGCTCGAGAGAATCGTTGGTGACTACTCGTGGTTGACCGACGCCGGTGGGTAGCAGTTCGATTTGTTCGGGAGAGGCAAGATTCAGAGCGGCCACCCATTTGCCATCCGGGGAAAGCTTGGGAAATTCACCGCTGCCCAAACGGACCGCAGGACTTCCGTCCATGCCGCGCATGAACACGGAGTAATTGCTGCCTACGCCTTCTCCGCTTTCAAAGAAAACGACGTTCTTGCCGTCGGGTGAAACATCTCCCGTCAGGCTCCAATCCAACCACGAGAGATCGCGTTCATTCTTGTCCCCATCACGAAAACCAAGCATCCCGAAGTGATCGCTTTCGATGGTTAGCAAGGCTCGACCATTCCGGGTGATGTCATGCACGGTGAGCACACCGGGAACGCGCAGAACCAGGCGCTCTTTGCCGGAGAGAGTCATGGCCCAGAGAGCACGCGAGCTGCCTTCTTTCGAGGCGGTAAACCAAACTTCCTTCCCGTCAGGTGACCAGGCGAGACCTTGAACAGTAATGAAGAAGCTGGAGGCTACTTTGATGTTGCCGTTGCGATCGACTACGACAACCCGGCCGTCGTCGCCATTGGGCACGTGATCGGCGACTGCGATCAGGTCGCCGCGCGGGGAAAAACGCGGGTGGCTAATCCAGCCTCGCGGATGATAGATCGTCTTCCCGACTGGGAACTCGAGGTCGATGGCGCGACCGGTTTGTTTGGCGATGGCGATATCGGAACCATCAGGCGTCCAATCTGCCCAGGCGACGTTCTCGACTACTTCGCGCGCGGCGCCGCCAGCCAGGGAAACTCGTCCCAAAGTGCCTAAAGCAACGAAAGGTGACTGTTGACGAAGGCCCACGCCTACAGCGAGCTCGCCGTTGGCTGACACGCTCAATAATTGTGTTGTATCCAGGCCGAGAGGGCGCGAATCCGTGCTATCGAAACGCGTGGTGAACAGCTCGGTTGGCTTGCCTTCGAGGGCAGCACCATAAATGATGGTTTGGCCATCGGGCGAAAATCGTGCTGACAGAATCGTGCCGCGCCGGAACGTGAGCCGATGAAAGTGCGGGATCGAGGCCATCACCGAACGTTGGCCTGCCAAATACACGACGGCCACGATTGCGGCCAGCACAATGGCAGCGGCGATCGCCCACGGCCAGGTGCGACGCTCGCGGACCGGGGCGATTACCTGCTTCCCGGAAGTGGTTGATGAAGAGATGCCGGTGAGAACTTCGAGGCCGAATGCGACGTCGCTGATAGCGTGAAACCGCTGCGCCGGACTCTTCTCCAGACAATGGCGGACGATGCGCTCCAGCGCGGGCGGAATATTGCCGACCGCTTCGGCGAGTTCCGGTGGTTCCTCCTTGAGGATCGCGCTCATCGTGTCGGCGGCGGTTTCTCCCTGGAATGCGCGTTTGCCAGAGATCATTTCGTAAAGAATCGCGCCAAAAGAGAAGATGTCGGAGCGGGCGTCGGCTTCTTTACCGCGAACTTGCTCGGGCGACATGTAGCCAACAGTGCCCATCACGACGCCCGGTTCGGTGGCGGCCTGGATGGTCGGCGCGTCGCCGCTTTCGCGGCCGGATTCAGCGCGAATCAGCTTGGCTAAACCGAAATCGAGGATTTTGACGCGACCATCGTTGGTGATGAAAAGATTCTCGGGCTTCAGATCGCGATGGATGATGCCTTTGTCGTGGGCTGCTGCCAATCCACGCGCCACCTGCAACGCGTAATCGGTGGCCTTTCGAATTGAAATGCGGCCGCGCTTCAGAGCTTCGCGCAGGGTTTCGCCTTCCAGCAACTCGGAGACAACATAGGGCGATCCGTGATTGTCACCAATATCGAAGATGGAAAGAATGTTGGGATGATTAAGCGCCGCCGCCGCGCGTGCTTCCTGGGCAAAACGCTGCAGCCGGTCGCGATCCGCTGAGTACGATGGCGGCAAAACTTTGATGGCTACGGTGCGATCGAGGCGGGAGTCGTGGGCACGGTAGACTTCGCCCATCCCGCCTGCGCCGATCAGCGATTGAATTTCATAAGGTCCGAGCTTAGTACCTGAACTGAGGGCCATAGGTCGTTGGGATTATAACGCTGTCTGGCCTGGGCAAAGCCGCACTTACTCGGCTTCCGTTTCAACTTGTAGAAGGAAGACTTCTTCTTTCGCTGCGCGGTGTGTCGCGTCGTAGGTCAAGTAACCTAAAACGCTCGTCGCACAAACCACCATTCCGGCCGCGTCACCACAGCCGAGAACAACCGATAGAGTGGCAACGAAGGTCAGGATAAGCCACAAAAGAGCTTGGCCTCGAGCTTGCACTTCAACAACACACTTTGCGGCCAGCATGAGGACGGGAACGAGGAGAACGACTTCGTCGAACGGCCAACCGTAGGCTGAGGTCAAGACCGAGATCGTGAGAAGCAGCGGCATCCGGTCCCGCCAGTCCCAATCAGATTCGTGTCGAAGCCAGAGATACGCCAGCGCGGCCAAGCCAGGCAGCAGCGGGACAAACTGAAGCAGGTGTTTTTCGGGCCCGAGCCAGGAACGAAGCAGCCCACCAGCACCCGCAACGTAGGTCCATACGTAGCCGGTGCGTGCCAAGTCTACGTATTGCGAAATGGCAGCAGGATCGAGAAGCAAGACCGCAGTCAAAGCGAGAAAGATACTGACCATGGCGCCAGCGAGAATGCGGATGTCACGTTTTGTGATGCTCCAGAAGAGCAGCACCAGCCAGATAAGGTAGACGAGATGCGGTTTTGCCGTAGTGAGAGCGAGAGCGGCCCCGGCGAGGTAGGGACGTCGCTGCCTTTCCAACCAAAGAAACCCGGCGACGCCGAGCAACAGCAACGGGCCGATCTGCGCCACTACAAGGCAATGCCAAACCGGAAAGAATAATGCTGAAACGCACAAGCCGATCCAAAGGCGATCAGAGTCGCCACCGTACAAATCCCACAAAAGCGTGATGCCGAGAACGAGCGCTCCCACGCTGAGAACTAGCCAGAGAATTCTGCCAAATAAATACGATTGCACGAAGCCCAGCGGCAACACAAACGGCAAGAACTGCGGCGGAGAGACGACCATGAGAACTTCATCGTTCTGCTGGCTCAACGGTTGCTGCAACTGCCTCATGAGATCGAGCGAGTATGGATTTTGCCTTTTTAGGAGCGCATGTGCCGCAGTCCAGTACTCGATGAAATCGTGCCGGGGAACGGAGTGAAATGTGAAACCGGTGATGATTGTTGCGAGACAAATTGCAAAAACAATGGCAGCTTTGTTCTTTCGCATTCGTAAGTTACGCCGTGACTGTACCCCGGCATCCGCTCGGGACAAAAGTGTGCGCCGCATCCGCGGCTGCGCTGCCCGACTAGGATGCAGATCGTCATGCCAGCGTTTGTGCGGTTGGATGTGTGCTGGAATTGTTTTTCGGCCCTTTCCGCGCTTGCAAGTTGCTCGCCTGGAGCACAGCGGTTTGCGCCTTGGGCTTCATTCTGGCCGCTTCGCGGTTGTGCAGTTGTGGCACCGGTTCCACTCTTGTGATGCACAGCTCAGGCTCATTTCGGTTCCCCACCACTCGCTCCCGATATAATCGAGTTTCATCATGATTCAGACTCTTTTTGGCAGTCTTGACGAGCAGCAAAAACCCAGCTTCCTGGATCGCATGAAGGAAGCGGTCACGCGCACGCGCGAAAACCTGAGCGAGCGCATTGAAGCCGCAGTTTCTTTTGGCAAAGAGATCGATCGCAATACGCTTGATGACTTGGAAGCGACGCTGATCAGCGCGGACCTGGGAACGACCACAACCCAGGAAGTCTTGAACAAGCTTCGCGACAAAGCGGACCGCAAACAAATCAAGGACGTGGAAGAACTCAAGCAGCTGCTGAAAGATGAGCTGCTGGCGATTCTGAATGCGGCCAACAAAGCGCCGGTGCAGAAGGTGGATGGTACGCCGGAGGTCATCCTGGTGGTTGGAGTCAATGGAACGGGTAAGACCACCAGTATTGGCAAGTTGGCACAGGTGTTCCGGTCGCAGGGCAAAACGGTTTTGCTGTGCGCGGCGGATACGTTTCGCGCGGCAGCCATTGAACAACTGGAAATCTGGGGAGAGCGCACCGGAACCGAAGTGATTCGCACCAGGCCGGGAGGCGATCCTGCAGCGGTGATGTATGACGCCCTGCAGGCGGCATCGGCTCGGCACACCGATTACGTAGTCGTGGACACGGCCGGGCGGCTTCATACAAAAACCAATCTCATGGCAGAACTCGAAAAGATGCGCCGTACAGCGCAACGGCTGATTCCGGGCGCACCACACGAAACCTTGCTGGTGATGGATGCCACTACCGGACAAAATGGGCTGCAGCAGGCACGGCAATTTACCGGATCAGCGGGAGTTACGGGAATTGTCCTCACCAAGCTGGATGGAACTGCGAAAGGCGGCGTGGTGGTCGCTATCTGCCGCGAGTTAGGGCTGCCGGTCCGCTATGTTGGAGTGGGCGAAAAAGCCGGGGACCTGCTGCCATTTGATCCGAAGGAATTTGTGGATTCGCTTTTCGCGTAAAGCTGTCTCAGGTGTCAAGTCTCCCGCATTCGATCAGATAATTGAGTTCGCGTGACGACTTCGCACGAAACTGACGAGCACTTCTTGCGGCGCGCGCTTGAGTTGGCGCGAGCGGGCGTCGGTCTAGCTTCCCCGAATCCCTGTGTCGGTGCAGTGATCGTCGACACCAATGGCAGCATCATTGGGAGTGGTAGCCACACCTACGAAGGCATCAAGCACGCCGAAATTCTCGCGCTGGAGCAGGCCGGAGAAAAAGCTCGTGGCGCGACCCTCTACATCAATTTAGAACCATGTTGTCATACAGGGCGCAGCGGTCCGTGCGTCGATGCGCTGATCAAGAGCGGCATTAAACGCGTGGTGGCCAGCATGCAGGATCCGAATCCACTCGTCGCTGGAAAAGGGTTTGAGAAGCTGCGCTCGGCTGGAGTGGAAGTCGACTCGGGCATGTTGTGCCAAGAAGCGAAAACCCTGAACGAAGCGTTTGCAAAGTACATCCGCCATCGCGCCCCACTGATCACGCTGAAGGCGGCGATGACATTGGATGGGAAGATTTCGCCCCCGCCCACGGAATCTCGCAATCCTACTGCGCTGGGAGCGGCCACGGCACAAACCGGCTGGATTACGAGCGAAGCAGCGCGAGCACACGTGCAGGAACTTCGTCATGCTAGCGACGGCATTCTGGTGGGGGTGGGCACGGTGATCGCCGATAATCCGTTGCTCACCGACCGGACCGGCCGGCCGAGACGGCGTCCCATGCTGCGCATTATTTTGGATTCGCGACTGCGCCTTCCGCTGGATTCGCGCGTTGTCACATCGGCGCAAGACGACGTCTTGGTACTGTGCTCATTCGCGGAAGAGAAAAAGAAGCGCCAACTCACGAAGCGCGGTGTGCAAGTGGAACAAATTCCGCAACCGACTCCGGCGGGGCATCCGGATTTGGCGGCCGTGGTGCGGCACCTCGGAGAAATGGAACTGACGAGCGTGATGATCGAGGGCGGCGCAATGGTGAATTGGGCGGCGCTTGCATCCGGGATCGTCGATAAAGTGTTTCTCTACTACGCTCCAAAGATTTTGGCGGGAACGGCGTCGGTTCCCTTTGCCGCAGGCGCTGGGTTTCCTCGCATCAGTGAGGCAGCGTGTGTGAAGTCGATACGCCTACATCGGTTTGGGGAGGATTTTGCGGTGGAGGGATATTTGAAGGATCCGTATGGAGAATAAGAAAATCAGTTATTAGTAATTAGTTGTTAGTTTGGAATTAAAGAATCAGCAATACTCTAAGTGCGAGGATCATTCATGTTTACGGGAATCATTGAAGAAGTGGGACGGGTAACAAAACTTTCGCACGAGCACGGCAATCGCCGCTTGACGGTGTCTTGCTCGAATCTGGTGAAAGAACTGAAAAAGGGAGACAGTATCGCGGTAAGCGGAGTCTGTTTGACCGCGGTTGACATCACTCCGCAATCGATTGGATTCGATCTGGCAGAGGAAACGTGGAATCGAACGTCGTTTTCGCGAATTAAAGAAGGGGCGCTGGTGAATCTGGAATTGCCAATGCGAGCCGACGGACGTTTTGGCGGGCATATTGTGCAGGGGCACGTGGACGGAACGGGCAAGTTCGTTGCGCTTGATTCGATCGCCGGAACGGATAACTTCTGGTTGCGGATTGAGATTCCTGCCGAACTCGCGCGTTACGTGATTTTCAAAGGGTCGCTTTCGATCGAGGGCATCAGCTTGACCGTCGCCGGAATTGAAGGGACAAAAGTGACGGTGGCGATCATTCCGCACACAGTTGAAATGACGAACCTGAATTCATTGAAGCGCGGCGACCCGGTGAACCTGGAGGTCGACATGATTGCCAAGTACGTGGAGAAGATGATGCACGGAGATGCCGAGGGTTCCCTCTCGATCGATAAGCTGGTAGCGGCGGGGTTCTGAAAGCCACCCCCTGGCTTATGCGCCGAGATCGAGCTCGTCGAGTTTCAGAAACTCCTGAATGATAGGCTCGTCGCATTTCTCCATCTCGGCATAGGTTCCGAAAAACAGAGCCTCGGCCTCGTGCAGAAAGACGATGCGGTCGGCTAATTTTTTCGCGAGACGCATATCATGAGTGACGACCACGCTAGTAAGGTGCAACTGGGCTTTGAGGCGCTTGATGAGGTCACCGAGCAATTGCGCCATTAGGGGATCGACCATGGTCGTGGGCTCATCGTAAAGAATGCATTCGGGGCGCGCGGCCAGTGCCCGGGCAATAGCGACAGAACGTTTCATTCCGGTTGAAAGATCGGAAGGCAAGCGGTCCCGCATTTCCTTTACGCCCACCATATCCAACAATCCGTCTACGATCTGCAGGATCTGCTCTTCGCTGAGGTCTTTGTGTTCGCGCAGCGGAAAAGCGACGTTTTCACCCACCGTGAGCGAATCAAACAAGGCGCCATTCTGAAAAACCATGGTGACCTTTTTGCGGATACCTTCCATCTGTTCCTCGGTGTAGTTGGTGATGTCCTCGTACGCGACGACGACTCGGCCGGTATCCGGTTTGAGAAATCCCATGATGGTTTGCAGCGAAACCGACTTCCCTACTCCGCTGCGTCCGAGAATGCAGACGGTTTCCGATGGCATAACGTTAAAGCTAACGTCATGGAGGACGTGTTTGTTCCCGAATGACTTGGAGACATTCTCGAAATCGATGTAGGGCCCGGGTTGCTCGGCGGTCGACATAGGCTCTTCGCATGCTGATGATAAACGAAGAGCCTATGCGACTTGATTACTTGCCGGCGACCTTGCCACGAATCACCACAATAGAGGCTGCGGGCAATTCGTAAGCGGTATCGGCGGTGGCAGATTGCTTTGAACGTGCGATGGGGCCGTCGGGATCGGCGTTCCCGGGGAAATAGGCTGCGACCGGCAATTCTCCCGGAACTTCGGCATGCGGGACGAATCGCGTCTTGGCGGCGTGCCATTGGTACTGGCCGCTACCGAATGTGGCGATGTCCACGGGACCGACGAACCAGGATTGCTCGTGGGCGTTGTCGAAGGCGATGCGGACTTTGTGCGCGTTCTGCTGATCGCGATTCACGATCATCAACGACCACTGTCCATCGGGGCGCTTGAGTGCGTAAGCGGTTACGAGAGCGTGGCCGGCGCCATCGTCGAGATCGGCTTTAGCGGAGAACACCTGGTGCTCGGCGGCTCCCGGCTGCACCCATTCGAGGTTGATTAACTGAGAAGTGAAGAACTGCGAGATCGGCTGCTGAATCTTGTAGCCGGGGCCGACGGTGAACATCCCGAAGGTGCCCTGGGAATCATTGCAACCGTGCTCCATCAGAAGCGGAAGATAGTGGAAGTAGTACACTCCCGCGCCGCCCGCATTCAGGAACGATCCGATGTAATCAGCGAGCCAGAGGCCGGAAAAAATGTCCATGTAAGTTTCACTGGCGGCGGAGGAGAGATTCGATTCGGTAATAAAAAGCGGCACGTTCTCCGGAACGCCGTCTTCACGCCAGACCTGCATGATGTGGCTGACGAGTTCGGGTTCGTCGTAGAGACTTCCCCAGGGCACGCGGCAAGGATCGTAGGGATAATGCTCGAAGGAGAAGAAGGCGAGATCATTTAATCGACCATGGGAGCGTAGGTAATCAATAAAGCGGCCAGTCCAGGAGACTTTGCCGCTGGCATCGGGCCAGATCTCGATATCTTTGTTTTCGCCGGTGAAGGACGGGCCACCGAGCTTCAGGTTGGGATCAACTTTGTGAATCAGGGTCGCGGCCTGCATGTAGAGCTCGGCATAATCTTCGGGTTCAGTGAACTGTCCGTCGGCTTCTTCGCCCATCTCCACGTAAGAAATCGGATAATTGCGGGCTTTAAGATACGCGATCTCGGCGGCAGCATTTTCCGGTGTGTCATACATGATTGCAACTGGGATCATGGCGGGAAGGCCGCGAGTAACGCCGCTGGTATAGAAAATGTCGAATCCGACTTGCGCATGGCGCGTCGAGCCGAGATCGGATGGCTCATGCCAGGGATCGATGGACGAAACGTAGGTGGCTGTCTGCTCTTGGTCGGCTGTGTGGCGGGCGGTATCGTGGAAATCGCCATCGGGGCTGATGGTGCCGATGTAAATTTCATTGATGGCGTAGCCGAGGCAGTTCCGTGGATCGGCTGAGCCCTGAGAATCACAAGTGTTGGAGGATTCGGTCATCCGGATGCGCACATAGCGAACCTGCATAGGCGTGGAATTCAGGCGAACAGTCTCGATTCCGCCTTTGCCGCTGGTGACCTCGCCTTGCGGAAATGTTTGCCAGACGCCGTGGGTCGGCATGTGCATGGGATCGTCGAGCGAGGTCCAGTACTGGACAACGTATTTTGTGGCGAACGGTCCCTGCCAGTTGATGCGGATCGCGTCGACAGGTTCAAGCTGCGTCAGGTCGGCGATCACCCATTGCGGATGAAGCGAATCGCTTTCGCCGGTGTATTTCTGCGCAAGGTACGGATTGCTTTTCCAGTAGCTGGTTACATCGCCATCGGTCAGGCGCGAATAGCCGGCGTTGCCGGTGCCGTCGTTACGTGTGTCGCCGCGATGGGGCAATGAATATCCGTAGGAATACTTGATGGGCTCGCCGGGAGTAGTGGATCCCGTGAAATAGCCTTTGCCACTGGGGTCGCTCCAGCTTCCTTGCGGATTCCAGTGCCAGGCTTCGACCGCAAGCTCGGTGTTCTGACGATAGGTGACCGGTTGCCATCCGGCTTCAAAGACCTTGTTGAGAACATCGGGAACAAGATCTTTGTCGATGGCCTCGGCAGGAATGCGATCCACGCCCGCGCCCAGTGTTTGGTTGGGAATGAAATGATTCGTGGGGTGGGATGTGTCGACGTGAATGGTTTGCGCGGACGCGAGAGCTGATGCGAGCAAGGCAACAATGATGACGGAGTTCTTCACTGAGATCCTCTTGGCGAAGTTTGGGAGCCACTCAGTTTACTCCTAGTAAATGGATTTAATAGTGGATTTATGCGCTGGGGTTTTGGCACAGGCAAACGGCGTTACCGACCCAATAGATACTTTGAGACCACATCAGCGCAGCTTTCGCAGAACTTCCGTTCGACCTGGGTGAACGTGTTGGCGAAGTAGCTCTCCACATCCAGCTCACCCTTCAAGTTCTTTCCCGCGAATATGGGTATGACGATTTCGCTTTTCACCAGGGACGATCCCGAAAGATAGCGTTCGTCTTTGGACACATCATTCACCACGACGGTCTGCCCGGAAGTGGCTGCGGCTCCGCAGAGTCCGGTGTCCAACGGGATGCGGAAATTTGGGGTAAAGCTCCCCTCGTAGGGGCCGACGGTCAGAACGTTTGCATCGGCAGCGTCGAAAACATAGAAGCCGACCCAGTTGTAGCGTGGCATGGTTTCGTGCAGCCGCTTAGCGATGGCTTGCATAAGCGCGTTGGCGTTGGGAGCGGTACGAGCGAAGTTCTGGAATTCTTCGAGCAGTTGTTCGTGCGTGGCCATGGGGTTCGGTGTCGACGCATCATCTTACCCGAAGTCTCGTTGAACGGGGATTTTCCACCTTTATCACTGACGGCATTCAATGCTGAGCTGAAAATGGCGGTGTCCATGGTTCGCCTGTCCGGCACAGGCATAAGACTTCGACCAAGTCCGTAGATCCCGGGGAAATCATGAAGACCTGAGCAGTTGACAGGTTCATTGGTGGAGGCAACATGAGACTCACATGTGTTTTCGTAATGCTATTCGTGAGTTTGTCAGCTGCGTGGGGACAGCAGGCATGGGGCAATCATCCCAATCCGCACGCTAATGCTGCGTTATTTCGAACTCCAAAAACAGACCGGCCAAAATGCGTCGGTCATTTCAGGCCGCAACTTGTCACTTCCTTTGTGTGGAATTCCACAGTTCTACAGTGGCCCGAAAGTCTGGCCATCGATCCTGACGGAAACATGTACGTTTCGATCACGGATTACTTTACGAATGGGGCGGATGACACCGGCTACGTCCTGAAAGTCGCCTCGAATGGCAAGCAGACCGTCATAGCTTCGGTTCCCGATCTCAGCGGATGGGGATTTTTGGCCGGCGTTGCGTTGGATGAGAAGGGTCAATTGTATGTCAACGTCGTCAACGACACGCCCGGGGTATATCGCGTGGGTGCGGATGGCAGCCTGACGCTGGAGCTCGCCATGCCGGACTGCAGCACGCCCAACGGAACTGCGTTCCACAACGGTGACATGTATGTCTCCGACAGCACCTATAACTGCACGTGTGGCGCAATCTGGAAGAAAGGCAGACATGACAAGACCGCTCCCGCCATGCCTTGGTACTACGACTGTGACCTCATCGCGCCGGGGCCCGAATACGGATTAGGCGCTGACGGGGTCGCGTTTTATCGAGGTGACCTGTACATCGGCGTTTACGACACCACGGACAACGATTGGGGCCGCATTGTGAAATTGCCGTTGCAGCGCGACGGATCGCCGGGAAAACCGGTTGTGGTGGTTGACGATCCTGGATTGGTATTAGTGGATGGAATTGCATTCGATATCACGGGGAAGCTCTGGGTGGTGATGAACTACAACGCGATGGGCACGGTTTCGCTGAACGGGAAATTTGTGCTGCTTGAAGATACCCCGGGTTGGCTGGATGATCCCACGATGCTTGCCTTCGGAAATACTCCGAAAACGCACACCACTTTGTTCCTTACGAATGGCGGAGGCACGATCTTGAATGGGGACATTCTTTCGTTGCAAGTGGGTGTGCCTGGAGCGCCGTTGCTGCCGTAATCGCGAACTGAGAACAAGACGCCGCGAGCCGCCAGGCGGGAGGGCGGCCCGGTTGGCGCGTGCTTGGGCCGAAGATGGATTATCCGCAGCCACAGCAAGGGGGATCCTCACAACATCGGTTCGAACCGCGAGTTTCGCACTAAGTTCAGATACCGGTGCCGGTGAGCTGGATCTGTTGCCAGACCGCGCCGTTGGGGCCGCTGATGACAACCATAGCGCCTTGGGGTCCCTTGAAGGCTGGGGCGAAAGTGACGCTGATCGTGCAACTGGCCCCGGCGTTGATCTGAGTGCCGCAGGTGTTGGTCTCGGAAAAATCATTTCCGATGACGCTGATGCTGGTGACGCCCACCGCTGTGTCGCCGGTGTTCGTGACCGTCACATTTTGCGGAGCACTCTTCGTGCCTACCTTCTGCTGTCCAAAATCCACCCCTGAGGGCGAGACGGTCAGGGGTGTGCCGGTCCCGGTCAGTTCGACGACTTGGGGTTTACTGGAGGCGCTGTCATTCAACTCTAATAGGCCACTTTTGAACCCTGCCGCCGTCGGGTGGAAAACGACCGACAAAGTGCACCTAGCACCCGCGGCTACAGTACTCCCGCAGGTTGTTCCGGTGGCAAGTTGAAATGGGCCGCTGACCCGCTTCGAGGTTATAGAGAGCGTCGTCGTACCCGTGTTTGTGAGTTTGATTTGTTGCGGGGCGCTGGTAGTGCCGAGGAACTGCGGGTTGAAGCTGATGGGAGTTGTTGGGGAGAAACTGACCACGCCGGTATTCAGCAAAACATCCACCGCGCTGGCGCCGTTGAAATCAGCGACAGCAACATCTGGCTTGTGGTCCCCATTAAAATCTCCCACCGCAAGGTCTGTGGCTAGGGTAAACGACGAGTAGTTGGCTGACTTCTGAAAGGTCCCATTGCCATTGCCTAACATCACCGTGAACTGGGTAAGCCCGCTGGGGAACGTTTGGGTGATGAATAGCAGGTCCGAGTTACCATCGCCGTTCACGTCTGCGGTAGTTATGGCTGCAGGTCCGCTGATGGACAAAGGCGGCTCCGACCGAAAGGTGCCATCGCCATTGCCGAGAAAAATGTGAACCTGGTTTGCGGTACCGTTGGTCACGGCCAAATCCAATTTGTGATCGCCGTTGAAGTCCCCTACCGTGATCGAGTTGGCGAATTCGCCCACCGCGTATTGCGCACCTTCGCGGAAGGTTCCGTCGCCATTGCCTAACAAAATCTGCAATCCTAGGTTGTCGGGGAGGGGCCCGAGCACCGCAACGTCGAGGTTGCCGTCGTGATTAAAGTCGCCTACAGCAAGGGGAATTTCACCTGACGTAGTAATAACGCTCTGAATAGGCGGCTGAAAGGTTCCATCGCCGTTGCCAATGAGCAGGGTGCCGTCACCTGTAAGCAGATCGGGAATTCCATCTCCGTTAAAGTCACCCACAACTATGTACCTTGGGCCGTAAGGACTCGTGGAGTACTGCACGGGCGATTGGAACGTGCCATCGCCGTTGCCGAGTAGAATGCTGACGTTCTGGCCGTCTTCGTCGGCAGCGGCTAGGTCCACGATTCCGTTTCCCCGGAAATCGGCGGCAACGACCCAGGGAAGTGATTCCGGGTTGCTATCGATGGTGTAGTACAGGGGTGTCCGGAACGTGCCATTACCGTTGCCTAGCATGACCGCGACTTGGCTGCTGTACCAAGCGGCAGCCGCAACATCCAGTTTGCCGTCGCGATTAAAATCTCCGATGGCGACAGCTTGCGGGTCGTAAATAATCGGAGAACTGCTGCTGGTTTCGAATTGCGCAAGCGACTCGGTTTGCAACGCGAGGAGCAGAAGGACAATTGCGGCGATGCGTTCTCTAAGGTGAAAAAGGATCAAGGCTCACCCCCAATGCCCTGGCAGGAAACTGGTCTCGGGCGCTGACTGGCGGCGATGTTACCACGCTTTTGCGCCACCAGAGCCGAACCTATTGCGGGGAGCCGCCCAGCCTTCCACGTTGTTGGTGCTGGGGATTTTGGCAAGCAGTTGGCGTGTTGCTCATAAGCGTGAAATCGGACTTGGATCAGTTCACTCTGCGGGATGAAACAGCCCCGGCCTTCGCACAAAACGAGAAAGGCCGGGCCACCCGGCGGAAGATGCTAGAATTTTTGTTTCGCAACCTGAAGGCACTTCTATGCATGACACCACATTGCAAGCTCCAGCGCCGGCCGCGTTAACCAGCTTCACCGAAGACGAAACCCTGTTCCGCGACAACATCCGCCAGTTTGCGGAGGAGAAAATCCGGCCATTGGTCAAAGAAATGGACGAGAAGGGCGTCTTCGAAAAAGACCTCATCCAGCAATTTTTCCAGCTTGGGCTGATGGGAATTGAAGTTCCGGAACAGTACGGCGGCGGCGGCGGAAAGTTTTTCGAAGCGATCCTCGCGGTCGAGGAACTGTCGCGCGTCGATGCGTCGGCAGGCGTGATTGTGGACGTGCAGAATACGCTCGTCAACAATGCCCTGCTCCGCTGGACGACGGAAGATCAGCAGAAACGTTATTTGCCGCGGATGACTGCAGACACCTGCGGGGCGTATGCGCTCAGCGAGGCGGGATCGGGTTCGGATGCGTTTGCCATGCAAACCAAGGCCGAGTTGAAAGGCGGCGACTACGTCCTGAATGGCCGCAAGCTGTGGATCACGAACGGCAAAGAAGCTGGCGTTTTCATTTTGTTTGCGACGGTCGATCCGTCGGCGGGATACCGGGGCATCACGGCGTTCATCGTGGAAAAGGGATTTCCAGGGTTCACGGTGGGCAAAAAAGAAGACAAGCTCGGCATCCGCGCTTCTTCGACTTGCGAGTTGATTCTTGAGGATTGCAAAGTGCCGAAATCGAATGTTTTGGGTGAGGTCGGCAAGGGATACAAGATCGCCATTGAAACTTTGAATGAGGGACGGATCGGTATTGGAGCGCAGATGGTGGGTCTGGCTCGCGGCGCCTGGGAATATGCCGCAAAATACGCGCAGGAGCGGAAGCAGTTTGGAAAGGCAATTGGCGAATTTCAGGGGATTCAGTTCCAGATCGCGCAGATGGCGACCGACATCGAGGCGGCCCGGCTGATGGTCTACAATGCTGCCCGGATGAAAGACGCCGGAGTGCCGTTCGTCAAAGAAGCGGCCATGACCAAGCTGTTCTGCTCGCAGGTGGCGGAGCGGGTAACGTCGCTGGCCATCGAAATTTACGGCGGGTACGGGTTCACCAAGGACTACCCCGTGGAGAAGTACTGGCGGGACTCCAAGATAGGCAAGATTTATGAGGGGACGTCCAACATGCAGCTGGCGACCATTGCCAAGCTGGTGCTGGGCCGGTAGCCGCCGCATCGTACTTACCTTTATGTGCAGGGGCTTTCACCTGCCAACCTAAAGCCGGGCTACGCAATCCAAGGTAAGTACTTGATCGAGAGCAGGTTGGGACGTGTTCCTGTGATGGCGTCCAATCTGCATTAATGGCGTCGACCGCTGCTTCTAGGCGCCTTCGAGGTGGACCTTGTTGAGCTGGACATTCGGCAGCAACGCCCTTGCACCCACAGCAGATACGAAACCCACGCTAGTTCCTAACATTCAGCCCAAGAAGAAGAGTTCCATGTTGCCGGTGCTGGTGGTACTGTTCGTGATCTGCTACAGCATGATGACCATGTTGATCGTGGAGCAGGGACGCACTATCGAAAGCCAGCGCTCGCTGATTCACCAGTTGTTCAGTGACAGCACGGAACTCAGTCATCTGAAGGCAAGCACCAACATCCAGAAGCAACGCGCCAATGCTCAGGCCCAGGCTGAGGCGCAATCGCACTCCCAGGTGCAGAACCCGTCGACCCAGGAAAAGAAGGACAAAGCTGAAGGGACCAGCAAGCTGCAGAAGCCGGTCCCGCCCAAGTATCCCAAAGAGGGTACGGCGCTAGACGATGTGCGAAGGGTTTTAGTCAGTATCTAGAAATTCGGGCCAGGAGAAGCTCATGCATATCCTGGCATTATTGCTGTTTACGTTTTCTCTCTCCGGTTCGAGCAGTACTCCGCCCTTGCGAACTCCCACGGCTTCCCCGCCGCCGGCCGCCGCGTCCCACCCAAGCGGCAAATGGTATCTCGCCGAAAACGGCCACGCGGTTTACTGCTACGGGCCGGTGGTGCTGGTGAAACAGCCCGAAGGCACGCTGCAACACGTCGCGACTTACTGTAAAGGCGACAAGATCATGGTGCCGCTCCGGGACTGATTTTCCACCTTGGTAATGATCAATTAAGGCGTTCACCTTATTGTGTATGTCCGGAGAGAACTGTAGCCTCGGGACAGTTTAGAGACTATAGTCTCTGTGAGATTGGGCAAGCACAACCTGCCCCGTCTCCTTCGCGTAAGGGGAAGATAGCGTGCCATCACATCGCGGGCGAAAACCCCGCGCGTTGTGTGTACGTCTGTATCTCGGAGCCGTGGCGCTGAGTCTGTTGTGCGGCCCAGTGCGAGCACAGGAACTCCTACCTGGAGCTCCGCAGCTGGCATCTCTCAAACCGGAGGCGTTTCTGAGCGAAGCGCCTGCACCCGCACCCACGAAACTCAGTGATGGCCCGCTGCAGCATCGATTCTTCGATAAGGAGAACTGGATTCTGTTCTCCGCGGTTGCTGGATTTTGCGCAGGCGATTTCGCGGTCACAAGAGCCAACCTCTTGAATGGCGGCAGAGAGCTGAATCCGTTGACGAGAATCTTTGCTGGAAGCACGGCCGGGCTGGCAACGAACTTCATTGGAGAAACGGCCAGCGTGGTGGGACTTAGCTATTATTTCCACCGCAGCGGACATCACAAACTCGAGCGGATTGCGCCGATCATTAATATTGCCGCTTCCGGGTTTGCGGTGGCATATAGTGCGGCTCACCATTGATCGAGTTTTCCCGGGTCAAAGGCCGAGTTGCTCGAATTTACTTGGCAGATGAGAACGAAGTCTGGTAGTAGAAGATTGATCGACGATAAGTTACTTATCGGTACGCTGCTGACCTGGCGGTCAACTCGCTCCCAAACGCTCCGTTGACTGCCAGGTTTTTTTCTTGGCGCGGGCTTATTAAGTGGCTTTCGCACGCCAAATGGTCGTCAGCTTGTCCTTGCCCGGAGTTGCCTTGATCAGCCCACGCTCCTCCAGCGCTTTGATCGTATTCTGATTGGCAGCCGCTGTGCGCACCACGGATCCATCCTTCAGGTTGCGCAAAAGCAAGCTGCTGCCGAATGGATCGGTTTCGAGCTGATAGCCATGAGTTAGATGCGTGAGCAGATCTTCCTCGATCTTGCTGAGTTTCGGTGGGGCTTTAGCAATTAATTTTCGGCGCGGCATAAAGTTCGCAACTAAGCCTGGCCACAACAATTAGATTACAGCGACCGAGACTGCTGGTGAGGAAGAATTCGGAAACATGAGCCGAGTTAAGCTCCGCAAGGCTCAGCGCTGCGCCAGCAAAGTGGTCAATTGCATTTCGCATCGGGCAAGCTTCACTGCCACGTCAGCGCGAGATTCTTCGCCCTCAAGCGGATTCAGCGCTCCATGATCCGGCTCCTGGTCCCATGTCCTGACGCTTTTGCGGTACCACTCGTCAGCATCACGTAAGTGTTCTGCCCGCCTCTGCGAGGATGTTTCTTTTTCGCTCATTGTGAGATATGCATCCCCTAAAGCGGAATAGGATTCGGCGAGTCCAGCGATCACGTAGTGAGTTTTGTTTTCCGTTTTTTCGAATATCGAGAGCGCCGTTCGAAAGCGAGGCAGCGCTTGCGCCGCACTCTTTTTTCGGAGGAGTTCGTGCCCGATATCGATTTCGCTGATGCCATAGTTATCCCGCGACAACGCATTATTAGGATCGGCCACCAGCAGCCGCTCGAAGATGCCATTCGCTTTGTAATCGTAATCAAGTGCCTGCTCGGTCTTTCCCTGCTTGTCGACCACCGCAGCAAGGTACCCATAGCTTTCGGCCAAATACTCTTGCACGGTGGAGTTGGTGGGATAAGCTGCCGTCAACTGCTCCAGAATCTGGGAAGCTTTTTTCAGCTTCTCAAAGCCGTGCTTGGGGTCTCCCGTGCGAGCCAGCATCTGACCGACGCCGACATAATCGGCAGCAAGATGTGAACGGACTGGTGGCATTGAGTCCAGGCCGGCAATTCCCTCTCGAATGGCCGCGCCCTGACGGAAGCTCTCCAGAGCGCGGACGTATTCACCTTCTGCCTTAAGAACGTGCCCCTGGCGCCAATAGACGCCAGCAAGCCAGTCCTGATGGTGCGCATCCGGATGACCGGTGAGAAGACGTTGCGCCAGGGGCAGTGCCTTCTGGAGATCTTCAAGGGCGCCGGGAAAATCGCCCGCGTCTTGCAGGACAAAACTGAGACGGAAGTAGTTGTTCAACAGATTTTCAGCAAGCTGGTCATCGTCCGGATTCGCGGCGGCGGCGGATTCGCGAATAGCGATTGCCTTTTTATAATTCTGCAGGGCGCCGGTGAAGTCGCCGAGATTGGCCGTCCCGCTGAAGCCGAGAAGATCACCAACCCGATCGTAGGCAGAAGCCAACTCCTGTTGCAGCGTCAGGTCACCGGCAGATTCCTGCGACAAGCTGTCCAAGTACTCCTGCGCCCGGCTGACGAGCAGCTTTCTCGCCGGCATCGCGCCGGGTAAATCCACGATGGAGTCGTGGATATCGAACATCAAGGAATTCGCGAGCTTTCGCACGTCGTTGAAGCGGCGTTCAGCCCGGGCTCGCTGGATCCGAGCGACCCGGTTCTCATGAAGTGCGAATGCCAGGCCGACGATAAGGGCCAGAGCGACGGCTACGGTGCCTGTCACGCCGGCCTTGTGGCGGCTGAAGAACTTCGAGGTGCGATAAGCCAGCGTATCTTTGCGGGCCACCACCGGGACACTGTCCAAATGCCGGCGCAGATCATCACTTAACTGTTCGACTGAGGCATAGCGGCGCGAAGGTTCTTTTCGCAAGGCCATGAGGACAATGTTGTCCAGATCGCCGCGAAGGCGCCTCGCAATTCTCTGCGCAGAAGCAGGACGGAAGTTCGCATCGGCGACGGTGCCAGAGCGGTAAAGCGCGAGACTCGGCCTCAGCGGATCAGAGTCACATGCAGCACGAGCGATTTCATTCGATGTAGTACCCGCAGCAGCGTAAGGGCTGAGTCCGGTCAGCAACTCGTAGAGTACAACTCCCAGTGAGTAGACATCACTGGCGGTCGTCATGGGCTTGCCTTTGATTTGTTCCGGGCTGGCGTAGCTTGGGGTCAAAATGCGGAATGCAGGCAGGGTGGTTTCGGGCGAATCAGCGATGGGATCTCGCGCAAGGATTTTTGCGATGCCGAAGTCGAGTAGCTTCGGGCTGCCGTCGGACGTGACAAGAATATTTGCGGGTTTGATATCGCGATGGATGATCAGACGCTGGTGTGCATATTGCACCGCCGCGCAGACCTGTAGAAATAATTTCAGGCGTTCCGCAATATCCAATTTCTTGCTGTCGCAGTATTCGGTGATCGGCTTGCCTTCGATCAACTCCATCACGAAGTAAGGAATGCCCTCCTCAGTGGTTCCTCCATCCAGCAAACGGGCAATGTTGGGGTGCTCGAGATTCGCGAGAATCTGGCGCTCATTCCGGAACCGAGTCAGGACAACGCCGGCGCCTTCGCCGCCAGCGATGATTTTCAATGCCACTTCTTTGCGGTACTGATCATCCGCGCGGAACGCACGATAGACCTCGCCCATGCCGCCGGCGCCGAGTTGTTCGATGATCTGATAGGGACCAACCCGGCGTCCGATCCACGAAGGCGACTCTTCAGCGAGAACAACGGAAGCTACTTTGGACAAGGCGCCAGTATTGAGGAATTCCGAGTCGGGTTTCTCCTGCAGCAGGAGACGCTCGACGGTTTGCCGAAGCGAAGAATCAGTACCACAAGTGCGCTCGATGTACCCCGATCTCTCATAGGGTTGAATTTCGAGCGCGCCCGCCAGGACGGATTTCACCGTCTGCCACTGTTCGGGTGTCATGTCGCGACTCCGGCGGTAATCGCATCATGCAGCCAGAGTTTTGCGGTTGCCCATTCGCGTTTTGTCGTGGCCGGCGAGATTTCAACAACTTCGGCCGTCTCCTCAATTGAGAGTCCGCCGAAGAAACGCAACTCGACGATACGGCTTTGCCGCGGATCAAGCACAGCAAGCTTCTGCAGAGCATCGTCCAACGCGAGCAGGTCCAACTCTCTGGTCTTCGTCGAGCCAATGCCTTCCTCGACCAGCAGCGTCAGAGTGCCGTTGCGTTTCTTCGCGGAGTGCTTGCGTGCATGATCAACCAGAATGTGTCGCATGATCGTTGCCGCAACCGCGAAGAAGTGAACGCGTCCCTGCCAGTTGACTGAGCCCGCATTGACCAGGCGGAGATAAGCTTCGTGCACCAGCGCAGTGGGTTGAAGCGTGTGATCACTGGGCTGGCTGGCGAGGCACTTGCGCGCGACCCGTCGCAATTCCTGATAGACGATGGAAACAAGTGTATCGCGCGCCGCGGAATCGCCCTGATTCCACCGCGAGAGAAGTTGCGTCACGGGAGAGTTTGAAGTCGGCCCCACAGTAGCCCCAAGCAGAGGCAAGCCCCAGTGGGAAAAGAAAGTACCTTGCTCCGCAACGAAAGTCAACGCCGCGAACTACTTACGTATAAAGAAGATGCAAGTCCTCGAACCTGGTGAACGGAGCTGAAGGCACGATTAGTCATTCATCCTGACAAGCCGTATAGCGCCGGATTTTGTGAGCCAGTTTCTGCTTCTTTTCCGTTATTCCAGGTAGAACGTAGCTCAGGGCCGAGCCGACTCCATGGAAAAGGAGTCCAGAGGAGTTCTTATGGATGGCCCAAAACTAGCGGATGTTGAAGAACTCCGGACCGTAAGCCCACTCATGTGCGTTCTCCGCCGATGAGTGGACTTTTTCATGAGCCAGTTTCCTCCTCATTTGCGTTATTGCAGGTAGGGCTGAGCACCACGAATCGGCCTCATCTCCGTGGAGGAATCTATGAGCAACCAGGTGTCGCTACGCCGGCGTGTACCCAATATTCTCGTCGCCTTACTCCTACTACTTGCCACTTGTGCATTTGCACAGTCGCAATCGCCTGATGCCCCCACTGTGCCGCATCTCGTTAAGTACGCGGGCGTGGTGAGAAACGCGTCCGGCGAACCGCTCACTGGAACTGTCGGCGTCACCTTCGCCCTCTATGCTGCTGAGCAAGGTGGTTCGCCGTTGTGGATTGAAACCCAAAATGTCCAAGTCGACTCTCAGGGACGATTCTCCGTCTCTCTCGGAGCAACGAAATCTGAGGGCCTGCCGCAGAACTTGTTTGTCTCCGGCGAAGCTCGCTGGTTAGGCGTGCAGCCCCAAGGACAACCCGAACAGCCCCGCACACAGTTAATCAGCGTTCCTTATGCGATGAAGGCAGGTGATGCCCAAACGATCGGCGGCCTGCCGGCGTCAGCATTCGTGCTGGCTGCTCCTTCCACTGCTCCTGGAAACGCTTCGCAACCATCGGGCTCTTCCCCTCTAGTTCCTCCCGCCTTAGGTGGCAGCGGAACCGTCAACTTCGTTCCCTTGTGGACACCCGACGGCAATACGCTAGGGAACTCGGTGATGTTTCAATCGGGCACTGGTACCTCCGCCAAGATTGGCGTGAATACCAACACACCGGCGACGACTCTCGATGTAAAGGGTGGCGGCACCATTCGCGGCACGTTGACTCTCCCTTCCACCGGGAACGCAACCGCGGCTGCCGGCAAGAACTCTCAACCGTTGAACTGGACCGCATCGGCCTTTAACAGCGGCACCAGCGCTGCTGTGTCGCAGAATTTTCGTTGGCAAGCCGAGCCGGTGGGTAACAACACAACCACTCCTAGCGGCAAAATCAACCTTCTGTTTGGCTCGGGAAGCAATCAGCCGACTGAAACGGGGCTCAGCCTTGCGAGCAACGGCCAGATCACGTTTGCCACGGGACAGACGTTTCCAGGAACTGGCAATGGCACTATCACTGGCGTAACGGCGGGCGCAGGACTCTCCGGTGGAGGCACGAGCGGCAACGTAAGCCTAAGCGTGCCCAGTGCCGGTATTACCAACCCCATGCTGCAGAACTCCGCTGTGACCGTGAGTCCTGGAACCGACCTGACCGGAGGCGGCACGATTTCGCTCGGTGGCAGCACTACGCTAAATGTGGACACGACCAAAGTGCCGCAGCTGGGCGCAGCCAATAACTTCACCAACGACCAGAGCGTAACGGGGAACATTACTGCGACGGGAACGGTCACGGCGGTGAATGTCAATGCGACTAGCGGTTTCGATCTCAATGGCACCTTGTTCGCATCGGGCAGTACCGCGTTATCAAACGCGTTCCTGGGGTTCGGAGGTAACAGCGCCACAACCGGTACCGGGAATACGGCAGTGGGGAAACCGGCGTTAGTTACGAATACTTCGGGATCGGGAAACACCGCGATCGGAAGCTCCGCGCTTGAGAGCAACACCAGCGGAAGCAACAACGAGGCGAGCGGTGGCGCAGCGCTTACTTTTAACACCACAGGCTCCAGCAATACCGCCGATGGAGCGGACGCGATGTTCAACAATACCACCGGTTCATCGAACACCGCCGTCGGGGTGAGCGCATTGGGGAATAACCAGGGCGGCAACTCCAACACCGCTGTTGGGGCGGACGCCGGCACGCCCAGTGGTTTCTTTACCACCGGATCGTTCGACACATTCGTGGGCGCATCTACCAGTCCGGGCGTGAATGTCGCTATAACCAACGCTACTGCGATTGGGGCGCAAGCCGAAGTCGACGCCAGCAATTCCATGGTGCTGGGCAGCATCAATGGCGTGAACAGCGCCACGGCGAGTACGAACGTTGGTATCGCGATCACCAAGCCGGTCTTCCGCCTTCAGATCGGAAACGCAGGCGATCAGCCCGTCTTCGGGTTCTTTCGAGTGGAGGGACCCGCGGTCAGTGGAACCACAGTGACCGCAGGTTCTTTCGGTGGTTATGGCGATTTCGCCATCGACTCACCAGGAATCCCCGGCGGCCGTTTTGTGGTCAAGGAGAGTGGTTTCGTCGGAATTGGAGCTTTCGGGGCTCCATCGAGAATCCTCACTGTTGGCGCGGGCAAAGGTCACGCCCTTGCCGATGGGTGGGATGTCTACAGTTCCCGTCGATGGAAGACCAACATCCACACCCTTCCCAGTGCGCTCGACAAAGTCGAACACCTGCGCGGAGTCTCCTATGATCGGAAAGATACCGGCAAACATGAGATTGGCGTGATCGCGGAAGAAGTCGGAGCGGTGGTGCCGGAGGTGGTTACCTACGAAGCCAACGGCAAGGACGCACAAAGCGTTGACTACAGCCGCCTGACTGCACTGCTGATTGAAGCTGTCAAGCAGCAGCAGAAGCAGATTCGCCTCGAAGCCGCGCGAGCCAAAGCACAGCGTGCTGAGATCGCCAGCTTGCGGCTACAACTGCGCAAACAAACTCAAAAAGATGCACTCCTGGAATCCAGACTTACCCAACTGGAGCGCAACCAGGGAAACGCAACCAAGCTGGCTGAATATCAGCAACCCGTCCGGTAGGTTCCCGACTCGCTGGCCCCGCTCTCTCGCGAAACGTCGAACGAGTGGGGCCATTCCATTCGCCCCAGCCAGATTGCTTGCAGCGTTCCCTCTTACTGGAGTTTGGACAATTCGGACTTGGCTTGCTGGAAGACCGGGATATCGGAGTCGGCATCCTTCCAAAGCGAGAGAAACTCTCGATAAGCGTCACGGGCTTTCTGCTTGTCGCCGGACAATGCGTAGGCCCGGCCAAGTTCGAGATGGGCGAGGGCCCCAATCGGCTCGTTCAGAACAATGCCGCGGTGCGCCGGAATTTTTTGGAATTCAGCAGCGGCTTGGGCGCTAGACCGCGCAGCCAGGTAAGCTTCTCCTCGAAGATAAACGGGATACAGATTTGCCCAGTTGTAGTAGCTGTACCCGGGAAGTCCCAGCTCGCATGACGTCGCGGGTGCAAGTACGGTAATGGCCTGCTCTGGGTTTGCGTGGGCAAGGGCCAGCTTTGCCCGCAGCGTCGGAAGATAATTACATTGCGCAATCGTATCTTCGGGGAAGTTCTTAGCAAATTCGTCGGTTAACGTTTCCGCCTGTTTCAGGTCTCCAGCATACGCAACCGCCAGCGCGACTCCGTAGGCAATATCTCGATCGGAGATATACCGCTGCGCGATCATCGCTTGCTGTTTCGCACGGTCGGGCTCTCCGAACAAGGATTCCCGGACTGCGGAAGCCGCATAGTATTGCGCGCTGATTTCCTTTCCTGCGGATCGCTCGGCGGAATCAGCGGCCCGTTCCGACAGTTCTCTTGCCTTGCCCAGCTGGCCGAAATAAGCAGCGGTATCGGCGTCCAACTCGAAGACAAGATCTTCGATTCCGGGCTTAGCCGTTGCGGCCGCTACCTCTTGTGCCATTCCTGGGTTATCCCCGCGATAAAAAGCGATGCTATAGCGGATCGCGGAAAGATTGGCGTCCAATCCGGCAGTTCGGGCGTTCTTCATCTCAGCCATTGCCTCATCAACTCGGTCCAAAGCGAGATAACTGTTGACCGCATCGCGGTAGAAAACGCTCGACTGTGGCGGGATGCGAAGTGCGGCTAGATATTCGCTCAACCCGAGCTGATAATCGCCGAGCATCTCGGCGATATCGGCAAGTGAGTCGTGCGCGTACTGACTGTCCGGGTAAAGATTGGCCAGCAGCTCAAAACTGCGGCGGGCTTTCAGAAGGTCACCCACTACGTGGTAATAGTAATCGCCTTCGATCAGCCACTTTTCTCGTTGGCTGACTGGATCGCGCAATTCAAAAGCTCTGCGGACGTATTCCTTGGCACTGCTGGTCTCCCCCAGGTCCCCGTACGCCTCACCCGCTGACCAATACGCCATAGCGAAATTCGGGTCGAGTTCGATGGCCTTCTGAAACCAGGAGATCGACTCCTTGTAATCAAATTGATTATTTTGGGCCTGAACTCCCTGGGTGTAGCAGCGGAGGGCAGCCAACGATGGAGTCGTCGCCGCCGCAAGCGGAGTGTTGTAGCGGCGCACGCTGCTCAGGGATTCGCCCAATTTTTCGCGCATTTCAGTCACCAGCTTGCTGACCGCATCGAGCACTTGATTCTTATCCTGGGCCCGGGCATCGGCGCTGACTAATAGATCGCCAGTAGTACAGTCAGCAGCTTGCAAAACTAGATCGTACTGGCTGCCGATCAAGGCGATAGAGCCGTGGAGGAAAACCGCGGCATTCGTTCTTTGACACACTTCCCGCGCCACCGCCGCTGTGAGCTCTCCACCGACGGCTTGTCCCATCATCTTCAGGGTGTCCTGGACTTGTTCTTCGGCGATGACCCGCAACATTGGAGATTGCTCTAATTGCACCGCGAGACCCTGCCGAATCGTGTCATCGAATACCGGATCACCCGTGCGATTGACGAATCCGTCAATCATGATGGTGCCCTTCTCCAACGGACGATGCGTACTTCGGAAGTACAAGACGGCTGCCGCCGCCATGACAGTCAGGGCGGCAGTCGCGATAAGGATCTGCCACCGGAGCCGGCGTGCTCGAATTGGTGCCGGCGGAGCAGCACCTGCCACTTGGCTATTTCCGGTGACCGGGGCAATGAATCGATAGCCGCGTCGCGGGATGGTCTCGATATACCTGGGGCTACCCGATGTGTCGCCCAGAGCGTCGCGCAGCTTGTTGATGGCTGTATTTAGACTCTTGTCGAAGTCAACAAAGGTGTCGGCGGGCCAGATTTCGGAGCAAAGTTCTTCCCGGGTGACGATTTCCCCAGGATGCTGGAGGAGAATTTTGAGGACTAGAAAGGGCTGTTTCTGCAGCTTGATGCGGACTCCGGCCTTGCGCAGTTCGCCTGACTCCAGATCCAGCTCAAAGATCCCGAAGCGCAGGACCGTAAGCGGCGTTGCCTCCCCGGCCGCCATGGACATCCTCCCGAGTGCCGACGAGTTTAGCACTGCCTCCAGATATCGTCAGCAGAATTTACCTCGCGGTGTAAGCTGCACAAAAGATTTGACTTGTTAATTGAGAAAAAGATATCCAACCGGCGGTTGACCTTCTCCTGAAATTCCTCCATAAGACTCACCCAATGTGGGCCGAACCGCACTTCCACGCGGATGCTATTTGATCTCGTTGATTGTGGCTCCAGCCTGAGACGGGGAGAACTCATGACAAGCACACTTCAAAACAGGCGGCTGCTTCGCGCCATTCATGCCTGGATCTTCAGTTTGGTATTTTCGACGACGCTATTTGCCCAGGCGCCGCCGAGCGCAGACACCTTCGTCAGCAGTACCACACCCAAAACCAATTACGGACCGAGCATCACGTTAATCGTTGGTCAGGGATCGACCGCCTACATTCAGTTCAACCTCTCCGGTGTGCCCACCGGCGCAACCGTCACCAAAGCCACGCTGCGGCTCTTCGTCGATGGTGTGGTAACCAGCGGCAGCTTCGACGTGTATCAGCTCAACAGCAGTTGGAGCGAGAGCAAGCTGACGTACAACACGCCGCCGCCGGCACTGGGGACATCCGCGACCGGCGGACATCCCATTTCGATCACTAGCGCCAGCTTCAATCAGTTCCTGCTGATCGACATTACGTCGCTGGTGCAAGGCTGGGTGAACGGAACGATCGCGAATAACGGCGTCGCATTGGCGCTGACCGGATCGACGGGATATTTCTCGTTCGATTCGAAAGAAAGTCTGCTGACGGGGAACGGTCCGGAGTTGGAGATCGCACTGGCCGGTGCGGTAGGGCCGCAGGGACCACAGGGTCCACAAGGAATCCAAGGCCCAGCGGGAGCACAGGGTCCAGCAGGACCACAAGGACAGACTGGGGCGACGGGCGCAACTGGACCAGCGGGTCCACAAGGGCAGATGGGTTTGACGGGTCCTCAAGGACCGCAAGGCGATGTGGGGCCGCAAGGTCCCGCGGGAGCAAACGGAGTTGGTTTCAACTTCCGCAACGCGTTCGACAATTCGGCGTCGTATGCGATCAACGATGTGGTCACCTACAGTGGATCGAGTTACGTCGCAATCGCGGCGAACCAAGGCCCGAGTAATCCCACGCCAGACCAAAATTCGTCGGCATGGAGCTTGATGGCGCAGCAAGGAGCAGTCGGAGCGCAAGGCACCCAAGGACCTCAGGGCCAGGCAGGAGCCCAAGGGCCAGCGGGCCCAGCAGGGCCGCAAGGTCAGACCGGCGCGACGGGGCCGGCGGGGCCATCCGGACCACAAGGCCCGATGGGTTTGACGGGAGCGCAGGGGCCGCAAGGCGACACCGGTCCGGAGGGACCCGCGGGAGCGAACGGCATCGGCTTTAATTTCCGCGGACAGTTCAGTGAGGATCCTGTTTACGCGGTGAACGATGTGGTCACGTACAACGGTTCTAGTTACGTCGCGGTGGTTGCAAACGAAGGTGAAGACCCGCCCGATATAAATCCGGAATGGACTCTCATGGCGCAGGCAGGGGCGGCCGGAGCTCAAGGACCGACGGGCCAGACAGGACCGCAGGGGCCACAAGGTATTCAGGGTAAACAAGGAGCGACAGGCGCTCAGGGACCGACGGGAGCGACAGGACCGCAGGGAGCCCAAGGTCCAACCGGACCGCAGGGGCCAGAGGGTCCTTCCGCGCGTATGTATTTGACTGGTACCCTTCAGGCGCCTCTGCAACTACATGACGGACCGGCCCTCGCTGTCCTAAGTCAGCCCATAGTCATAACCAGATTCCTTCTCATTGGCTTTTCCAGTTGTTCGCCACTTGGAACCATTTCCATCTTCTCTCTTTTTTCAGGCGGCGCCACTCTATACAGTCTAGACATTCCTGCTTTTGGCGTGTTCCCCGACAAAGCCGACTCCGGTCCCATTAATATCTCTGTCCCTGCCGGGACGATTCTTGGGGTTGAAGTGAGCACGCAGCCGGGGTGTGGTCTGTTCGGATCTACGAGCTACGTAAACTTCAGCGTCGAATACGTCATGCAGTGAGATTGGGGAACACACGGGCCATTGGACGGGTGGTCCCACTCATTTGCGTGCTTTGCGAATGAGTGGGGCCGAGTTCGGAACTGGATTTTATCGCTTCGATTTTCTGGGGAGGATCCTATGAACCACAATCGCAGTCTTCTTCGCACGACGGTGAACCTTTCGGCGTTAGTGCTTCTTGCGTTGCCGCTTTTTGCCCAGGCGCCGCCGAGCGCCGATACCTTCGTCAGCAGCGCGACGCCGAAGACTAACTACGGACCGAGCATCACTCTGGTCGTCGGTCAAGGATCGACCGCCTACATCCAGTTCAACCTCTCCGGGGTACCCACGGGCGCAACCGTCAGCAAGGCGATGTTGCGACTCTACGTCGACGCTGTGGTAACAAACGGCGCCTTCGATGTGTATCGGCTCAATAACGCCTGGAGCGAGAACACGCTCACTTACAACACGCCTCCGCCAGCGCTGGGCACGTCGGCCACCGGCGGACATCCGATTTCGATCACCAGCGCGAGCTTCAATCAGTTCCTGCTGATCGACATCACTTCTCTGGTGCAGGGCTGGGTAAACGGCACGATTGCCAACAACGGCGTCGCGCTGGCGCTGACCGGATCAAACGGATATTTTTCGTTCGATTCGAAAGAAAGTCTGCTGACCGGTAATGGTCCCGAGTTGGAGCTCGCGCTGAGCGGCACCGGACAACAGGGACCGCCCGGACCACAAGGACCGGCAGGACCGCAGGGTGCACAAGGGCCGCAAGGCCCGACCGGACCACAAGGTCAGACTGGTGCGACGGGCCCAGTTGGACCCATTGGCGCAACTGGAGCAACTGGGCCGATGGGACCGGCTGGTCCTCAGGGACCGCAGGGCGACACTGGTCCGGCAGGTCCGGCAGGTAAAGACGGGGTCGGCTTCAACTTTCGCAATGCCTTCGACAACGGCGCGTCGTACGTGATTAACGACGTTGTCAGCTTCAACGGGTCCAGCTACGTCGCGATCGCAGCCACGAATCCCGGCGATCCCACTCCGGATGTGAATCCCAACTGGAGCTTGATGGCGCGGCAGGGAGCGACCGGCCCAGCGGGCGCGCAAGGTGCGCAAGGACCCCCAGGCCCAACCGGACCACAAGGTCAAACTGGCGCGACGGGCGCAACTGGCGCGACCGGACCCACGGGCGCACAGGGCCCGAAAGGGGATACTGGCGCTCAAGGTCCAGCGGGCCCGCAAGGTCAAACTGGTGCGACGGGTGCAACCGGCCCTACTGGACCGCCGGGTCCAAAGGGGGATACCGGACCGCAGGGTGCCCAGGGGGCAACGGGCGCAACCGGACCGCAAGGGCCTGCAGGTACTACGGGTCAGAGTGCCACCACCGTGTATCAGACGCTGGCCCTCGACGTTGCGGCGACCCCTGGAGGTTTCATAATAGTACCGGGCATGTCGACCTCGGTGAATGTCCCGGCGAACAGCGTCGTGATTGTCGCCGCCGATGGAGGAATCTCGGTAGATACGATCCCATCGTACTTCACCGCTTCCATCGTGCTTTTTCAGTTGTTCGTCGATAACGTTCCCACAAACAACGGCGGTTTTAGGACGGCTACGGCGGTCAGTAACCCTCCCTTTTCCCAGCTGCCGACTCCCTGGAGTCTTTCGAAGTCGCTGTCACTCTCCCCCGGTCTCCACACGATTGCACTGGAAGTCCAGAACGCATGCTTAGGTTGTTCCGGCACCTTCGTTGGTGGCGGTCCCGGCGCACCTCTCGAGTCTGAAATGACAGTTACGATTCTCAACCAATGAGGAGGATTGGACGGCTGCCCACCTATTCGTTGTTGTTTGTGAATGAGTTGGGCATAAGCCATTCTCGTGAGCCAGTTTCGTTCGAGTTTTCGTTATTACCAGTAGAGGGGCCGAGTACCGCATCGGCTCATCTGGTCGGGAGGACTTTATGAGCCATGTCGTCCAGCCAAGCCGGAGGTTTCGTGCCACTGCTGTAGTTTGGTGGCTGCTGCTGTTTTCAGTTTCACTTTCAGGGCAGTCTCAATCGGCCGCGTCTTCAGCGATCCCACATTTGGTGAAGTACGCAGGCGTGGTGAAAGATGCCTCCGGCAGGCCCCTCACTGGCACCGTCGGCGTCACCTTCGCTTTCTATGCTGCCGAGCAAGGTGGCTCGCCGCTATGGATTGAAACTCAAAATGTCCAGGTCGACTCGCAGGGACGCTTTTCGGTTTTTCTCGGCGCGACGAAATCGGATGGCCTGCCACAGGACTTATTCGTATCCGGCGAGGCCCGCTGGTTGGGCGTGCAGCCCGAGGGGCAATCTGAACAATCTCGCACACAACTGATCAGCGTGCCTTATGCCATGAAAGCTGGTGATGCCGAGACCATCGGTGGTCTGCCGGTGTCAGCATTTGTGCTCGCGGCAGCGTCGAACGGGACGAACACTTCCCCATCGCCGGGTTCTTCGCCGTTGGTTCCTCCTGCCTTAGGCGGCAGCGGAACCGTCAACTTCGTTCCCCTCTGGACGCCTGACGGCAACACGCTGGGCAATTCTGTGCTGTTTCAATCGGGCACCGGTACCACCGCGAAGATTGGCGTGAATACGAACACGCCGGCGACGACCCTCGATGTGAAGGGCGCGGGCACAATCCGCGGTACGCTAAGCCTGCCTTCCACCGGAAATGCGACCGCAGCCGGTGGCAAGAATTCTCAACCGGTGAACTGGACGGCGTCAGCCTTCAATAGCGGAACCAGCGCAGCGGTCTCACAGAATTTCCGCTGGCAGGCGGAGCCGGCGGGTAACAACACAACTAGCCCCAGCGGCAAGTTCAACCTGCTGTTCGGTTCAGGAAGCAACCAGCCGACAGAAACCGGACTGAGCATCGGCAGTAACGGTCAAATCACTTTTGCTGCGGGCCAGACTTTTCCAGGCACCGGCACGGGCACGATCACTGGGGTCACTGCCGGAACTGATCTCACCGGCGGCGGCTCAACTGGAGCCGTGACCCTCAGCCTCGATACCACCAAGGTGCCGCAACTCAACACAACCAACGTTTTCATCGCTGACCAAACCATTACCGGGAACGAGACCGTATCCGGAACCGTTACAAGCGGTACGGTCAACGCAACCGGCAGTTATTTACTGGGTGGAACCACTTTTGGTTCCGGCTCGCAAATCTTTGGCAGTGCATTCTTAGGTTTTGCGGGAGATCCAATCGGCCCGGGCACCAACCAGACTGCGGTTGGCTATCAGGCCCTCCATTCCGCCAACGCCGCCTCTTACAACCAAGCCTTCGGATATCAGGCTCTCTACTCCGACACCACGGGCAGCGGCAATGTGGCGAATGGCTGGGGCGCGCTGTTCTACACCACGACCGGAAGTTTAAACACGGCCACCGGAAATCAAGCCTTGCAGCTCAACACCATGGGATGGGACAACACTGCAACCGGTTCAGGTGCAGTTGAGGCGAACACCACTGGATCGAATAACACTGGCAACGGCTCCATTGCTCTTTATCAAAGCACAACCGGCAACGATAACACCGGCGATGGCTTTGCCGCGCTCGGAGATAACACCACGGGAAACCAAAACTCCGCTTTAGGTTCGAGCGCAGGGCAATTTAATAGCACCGGATCCGACAACACCTCCATCGGCTATAACTCCGGAAACGTAACAAATTTCGCTGCGACAACCGGTTCGAATAATACTTTCCTAGGCGCCAATACCAGCACACTCACGCAGACCACTCTGACAAATGCCTCCGCGATTGGCGCCAACGCGGCTGTCACCATCAGTAACGCAATGGTGCTCGGCAGCATCAACGGCACCAACGGCGCCACAGCTGATACCCTGGTCGGCATCGGCACAACTGCTCCTGCGGCCAAGCTCGACGTGCACGGAACCGCAAACTTCACCGGGCTGATCACGTTCGCCGCGGGGCAAACGTTCCCGGGAGCAGGTACGATCACGGCGGTGAACCCCGGGACTGATCTGACGGGCGGAGGCTCATCCGGCAGCATCACGCTTAACGTCGACACCAGCAAGGTCATGACGGGAGTGATTGCCGGAACCGGACTGACGGGTGGCGGCAACGGCAACGTGCAGACGCTCAGTATCGATACCACCAAGATTCCACAACTGACGGCCGCCAACACCTTCGCTGCAAACCAGACCGTCAGCGGAAATCTCACCGCAACCGGCGTGGTCTCCGGCAGCAGCTATCAAATTGGAAGTACGCTATTCGATTTCGGTTCCATTACGAGCAATTCGGCGTTCCTCGGATTCTCCGGTAACGCTACCACGAACGCTGTGGACAACACCGCCGCGGGATGGACAGCTCTTGCCGCGAACACCACCGGATGCTGTAACACGGCGAGTGGTTGGCAAGCTTTGAACCTCAACAACACCGGCGCCGGTAACACGGCGATCGGCTGGGACACACTTAGTGCCAACACCAGCGGCTCCAACAACACGGCCCTCGGCTATGCGTCCTTGGGTGGGAACAATACCGGCACCTCCAATACCGCTCTCGGCTACGCCTCGGGGCCGGGCTCGTCGACCAACTTCGCCTTAACCAACTCAACCGCTGTCGGCGCTCGCGCTGAGGTGGATGCAAGCAATTCCATGGTGCTGGGCAGCATTAATGGCGTCAATCTCGCGACTGCCAGCACTAACGTCGGTATCGGCATCACCAAGCCTACCTTCCTGCTCCACATTGGCAATTCAGGAGGCAGCAACTACAACAACTTCTTCCGCGTGGAAGGCCCCTCACTATCCGGATCGGGGGGTGCGGCTGCATCCTTCGGAGGTTTCGGGGATTTCGACATTGATGCACCCGGAATTCCCGGGGGCAGATTCGTGGTTAAGGAAAGCGGTCTGGTCGGCATTGGGACGGGCGCTTTTCCAGGCAGAATCTTCACTATTGGCGCGGGAAAAGGCCACGCCATCGCCGACGGTTGGGATGTCTACAGTTCCCGCCGATGGAAAACCAACATCCACACGCTCGACGGGGCGCTGGACAAAGTCGAACAGCTACGCGGAGTTTCCTACGATCGGAAAGATACTGGCAAACACGAGATCGGCGTGATCGCCGAGGAAGTTGGCCAGATTCTGCCAGAAGTCGTGACCTACGAGTCAAACGGCAAAGATGCCCAAGGAGTCGATTACAGCCGCTTAACGGCATTGCTGATTGAAGCCGTAAAGCAGCAACAGCATCAACTTCGCGAACAGAGTAAGAACATCCAGTTGCAACAAAAACAAATCCGGCTGCAGCAAAAGCGAATTCGCCTGCAGGAAGAACAAGCGCAAGCTCAGCAAACCGAAATTCGCCAATTGCGAACCCGCGATGCCATGCTTGAAACACGATTAGCTCAGCTAGAAACACGAAACCGGAATGTGACGCTCAGCGCCGTTATCAAGTGAAGATGCTCAACTGCGATGACGATAAAGCGCCGGGTCGATTTGTTGCTCCATCAATTCCAGAGCGAGCCGACGGTCAAGAAAGCGCTTCACTACTTCCGCAGAGCCTTTCGGGTCGCGCAACACGTCATTAAACTTGACGCGCACAATGCCGATTTCAGCTCGCCGCTCCAGCCAGGCATTCACCTGGTTTAGATGTGCCTGCAGCCCAGCAATAAGAGCGGTGTCACTGAGCGCCGCTCCCGAGGTTCCTCGACGGCGAATCATCTCCGCTTGCGAGGCTACAACTTCGGGAAGTGGACGCTCCATAAAGATGATCTTGTAATTACGTCCCGACGGCAAGGCGAACAACAATTGGGAGATCACTTTCACTGCACGGTCTTCCGCTTCAGCAATGCAGGCGGGATCTTTCGGAAGCTGTTTAATCCGCTCCCATTCGTAATAGCCGCGGGGATTGTCGACGTCGGCAGTTCGCTCGCCGTCGGAGAGGATGGGCATGCCTCCAGCCGCCAGCATTTGCATCATTAACGAGGTGCCCGAGCGCGGCAGGCCGGAGACGATCGTAATCACGTTTCAGTATCGCAGGCGGCCGACAAGGAATGCGGAAAAAGCGGTCGCCATGCGTCCGCTATTTCGTCCCATCCTTACGGGCGACCAAAACGACGGTCAGGAGGCGCGGGCACGATCTAGTCTCTGCTTTCGCAGTTGCAGATAGATGCTGCGATGACGCACAGCCTTATCGATGTCGCCGCCGGGCTGCGTGTATAACGCGGCCAACCAACGGTGCGCCGCAATGAGTCCGGGAAGCATCGTGACGCAAGTTTCAAACGCCAGAGCGGCGCGCTGATGATGGCCCATCCGCGCCAAGGCGAGCCCAAGATGAAAATGACCGGAAGGCAGAAAATGTTGCAGGCCTACTGCTCGTAAAGCCTGCTCGGCGGCTTCCTCGTTGCGCCTCTGGCGCAAGCGCACGATGGCGAGTCCCAAATGTGCTTCGGGGCTATCGCCGTCGATCTCCAAGGCGCGCTGAAATGCCCGCCCCGCGTCTTCGGTTCGTCTCTGACGAAGATAGGTTTCACCGATTCGCAAATGAAGATCTGGCAAGAGCGGATCCGACTGTTCTGCTTCTAAGAGATAGGACAACGCCGTTTCCATATCTCCTTCTTCAAAGTGAATGATGCCCATGAGCAAGTCGGCCCACGGCCGCGGCTTGCTGTCTTCTTTGAGAGCGTCTGCCCGTTGCGTTTGAGCCGGTTCAGTTGCGGGAGCCGTGTTGTGTTCATCTGCGATATCTGCCGGTTTCGACCCAAGAACCATCAATTTTTCAAGAAGACTCTTCGCTTCAGCGCGACGTCTCATTGATAAATAGCATTGTGCGAAGTGCTGTATGAATCGAGGCTGATCGGGCCACTTGGTATTCAACTCCTGAAGAATGGGCAACGCCTCCGAATAACGTCGCGAGTCCAGGTAAACGCGAGCCAAGTTGTATTGCTGCTCTTTGACCGCACTCTCAACTGCCTTTGCCTGATTCTCACTGGGCGGCTGAATATATCCCAAGGCGACGAACTGCTGTAACACCGCTTGTGCAGCCGCCGGATCCATGCGCAGATCAGCAGCATGCATTCCGCACTCGCCCGCTTCATCTTCCCAGCTCGGGATCCGCGTGATCGTCGGCATTTCATCGAACGCTTGAACCAATACCCGCCCATCCATGTCTTGACCGACTGGCAGTCCGAAGAGTGTGAGCATGGTCGGCGTAATATCCAGCAACGTCGCGCCGTAAATTCTTTCATCCTGCTTGATGTGCGGGCCCTGCATGCAGAGAATTCCGAAAGGCCGATGCTGCACCGCCGGACCCGCGGGTTCCATCGGAATGCCACGAGGCCGCAAATGATCCGAATGAAACCCGTGGTCTGAAACCAGGATTACTGTGGCGTCTGGCCCCGCCAGATCCAATAACGTCTGCAGCATCATGTCGTGAAAACGATACGCGCCGTTTACCACGTCCTTATAAATCTCGAACTTGTCTGCGGGGATACCCTCCATTCGCGGCGGATGATAGTGCATAAAGGCGTGACAGAAATGATCGATGCCGTTGTAATAAACCGCCACGAAATCCCACGGCTCATGCTGCAGAATCCACGTGGCAGCGTTGTGAATAGAGCAGTTCTCCGAGAGAATCTTTGCGAAGGACTGCAGGCCCTTGTCTTTTTCCTGGTCGATCTCTGCAGCTCTCGGAATCCAGGGGAGAATCGCAGCTTCGCTGACTTCTGCCGGATGCATTCGTAATGCAGCGAATGTCTCCCGCATGCTTTCCGGGTGAACCTCGCCGGGTGGCAACGGCCACTCTTTGTCGGGAGGAGCCACCGCGTGCGGATAAAGATCAGAGACGGAAATGCCGTTAATCGGTTCTGCCGGATGGCCGGCAAACCAGCCGAGCACATGAGTTCTATATCCGCGCTGCGTCAGGATGTTCCAGATCGCTTTAACTTTGCGCGACGTGCTGGTCACCGGTCGCACTCCACCGGTCTGGGTATCGGGCTCCATAAAGCCGAGGATGCCGTGCTTGTCTGGCCGTTTGCCGGTAGCAATGGAGTTCCACAGCATCGGCGAGAGAATCGGACGCAAGGTCGCGAGATTTCCGATGACCCCATGGTTGACGAAATCGTCGAGCGTGGGCATCAGCCCCTGGTCGAGGAGAGGATTAATCAGTTTCCAATCAGCAGCGTCCCAGCCGATCAGAAGAACTTTTCTGGCGAGAGGAGTACTCATAAAGCCGAATGCAGAAGCAAGAAAACTGGCTGGCAAGTGTACTACAGATAAGCGGAAAGGCGCTGCGGACTTATGGCTCAAGATGACGTGCCCAAGCGATCATCAAAACCAAACGTGGTATTTACAATACTTCACGGGAATTCCGTGAATTTGTCGACCCGCTGACCGAAATTAGTGGTACACCGAATCCAAAATGCTCGAAGCATGCAACGACGCTTACGCCTCGCTCTCTGAGCGATTCAAAGGTGATCTGCTGCGTCCAAAAAACGCTGGCTATGAAGGCGCACGAGCCATATGGAACGGCATGTTGGAGAAAAGGCCCGGACTTATCGCGCGCTGTGCGGACGTTAGCGATATTCAAGCCGCAGTCCGAGCGGCGTCACGGTTGAACATTCTCACCGCAGTGCGTTGCGGCGGCCATAGCCTGGCCGGCTTCAGTACTTGTGAAGACGGGATGGTGATTGACCTCTCGCGAATGCGCAATGTCATGGTCGAGGCCCACAAAAAGCGCGCCAGGTTCGCCGGAGGTTGTTTGCTGGGGTCGATCGACACGGCAACGCAAAAAGCGGGGATGGTGTTTCCGTCCGGTGTTGTGTCTCACACCGGCGCATCTGGGCTGATTCTGGGCGGAGGCACCGGTTGGCTCACTAGGAGATTGGGTTTATCGTGCGACAACGTCGAGGGCTTTACGCTGGTAACTGCAGATGGATCGATGGTTCGCGCTCACTCGAGCGAAAATGAGGAGTTGTTTTGGGCACTGCGTGGAGGCGGTGGGAATTTCGGAATCGTTACAGAATTTGGAGTAAAGTTGCATCAGCTTTCTGCAGTCACACTGGCGCAAGGCATCACTCCAGAGCCTGACATTCGCCGACTGCTCGAGTTCTGGAGAGACTTCATGGCGCATGCGCCCATAGATCTCAAGTGGAACATTGATCTACGGCTCGGGGGAGAGGCAGATGCGCCTGAGTTTCGTGGACGGTCGCTTGCCAGCAGTTCATTAGTTTGGACCGGCTCACCCGAAGGGCAGCAATGTTTGCGACAGGCACTCGCAATGTGCAAGCCCGAGTCGGTAACCAGCGCTGTGATCCCTTTTCTTGATCTGCAGACGATGGCGGACTCGGCTTTCCCGCATGGGCAACGCTACTACACCAAGTCCGGCTACTTCACTCATCTCGATGACGGCACGATTGACCGTCTGCTCGAGGCGCTGATTTCGATTCCGTCTTGCAGAACGCAGATTGAGTTGGCGTACCTTGGTGGAGTAGCGGCACTGGTCGATGCCAGTGAAACTGCCTTCGGGGACCGCAGCGCTCCATTCATTCTGAACCTGCTGGCGAATTGGTCGGATCCATCCGCCGACACTCTGCATATCAGCTGGGTTCGTCAGATTTTTAACAGGCTTCGACCGGCGATGAAACCTGGCGTATACGTGAATTTCATGAGTGGCGATGAGCAGGATCGCGTCCCTGAGGCATACCAGCACCGCTGGGATCGTATGGTCGCTGTCAAGACGCATTACGATCCCGATAATTTCTTCCGCCTCAATCAGAACGTTCAGCCACTCATCCGGTCAGCGCAACAGACACGCTGATTTAACTTCCCGAGAATAAACCTACCCGGTGGTCGCGCAGAGTCTGAAGCTGTACGTGAAAAGAGTTTCGGCTTTCCGCCATAGAAGGGCTGCGTTGGATTTGTACGCAGCTTATCCAGAGTTCTGGTGGCCCGCGTGCTTAGCCACGCTCGAGGAGGATACGATGCGGTTTGCGAAGTGCGGGTCCTAGTGGTTGGTGACTTGACTGTTTTTCCCCTTCCCGTACAACAAGCTGCTTCTACCCGCCGTTCGTGACTGGCGCGCAACTGGTGAGTTATTCGGGCAAGGCTCTGGAGACACTCCGGCCGAGATAAGCCGCAATCACCAGCGCTGCCGCCAAGAATAGAAAAAGATAGGGGCGTGCAGAGTCCGGCGACGCACCCAAAAAGTCCATACCGGGAACGCTGTGCGCCGGCCCAACGTACCAGCACACTGTGTAAATCGCTTCAAACGTCCTGCTGGTTCCACTCCAAATGCCAAGCGCGAGTGCTAGAGAAGGCACGAAAAGCGTACAAGCCAGCCATGCCAGCACTCCGCTGCGATCTCCCGCAATGAGTAGTCGAATTGGTAACCCTCCGTTGGTCACTGCCGCGACCACAACGCCTGCGATCCACATTGCTGGGAATTGTCTTTGGAGAGAGCGCTGGGAAGAGAAAATAAGTGGTGCCGTGCCGAACCGCATTTCGCGCGTACCCATCTGTGCCCACACGAGCACTGGCCAGATCAAACTGGCGATCGCAACACCGCGGACCGCATTGAGTGGTGCCGTCATACTGGCGACGAATAATCCTCCGGCGACTGCGTACCACCACCAGCGTTGTCCCTTCAACATCAGGTTCAACTCGGCGAAAACCAGCCCTGGCAGATTCGAAGCACTCGCCGCATGCGCGAGCGGAGTCAGATGAACAGGCGGTGGCGCCGGAATGATCGCCGTGGCTTCTCCGTTTGTGGGACCAAGCGTTGCCACCTTCGCCCGTTTCAACCCCCATTCCAGCGCCGGATCGAAGCGATGAAAGAATGACGCGGCTACGAGCGCAACCCCAAGCGCGATCAGGCAGCAGGTCAAGCGGCTCAAGTAAACCGACGGGCTCAGGCGAAGTCCCTTCCAGAGAAACTTCTTCGACGCTGCCGTATCTCCGATCGTCAATGACGCACCGTTTTTATAGGCAGGATCGATGTTTCGCAAGTCGGCTTGCATATTGCCCATCACCGATACCACACCTGTGAAATCCGAAAAATAGGTCGCCTCGTTGGGACGGTCACCCTTGTCCATCGAACTGATCGGAACGGCCAGAAGCGCTGTCCATAGAAAAAAGTACGCGACGTTGCCTGCTCCTCCCCGGAGAACTGGCAACGTTTCGAACAGCACAGCGAGTGCCGCGGTGAATGCCATCGCCGGCGCAGCAAACAGCAGAAACGGCGCCAGCAGCGCCCATAGATCCACATGCGGATCTTCCGCCTTCAGCCACTGCATCAGAATGGCCGCCACCGCCATCACCGCGACCATGGATGCAAGTACAACAAAATTGCTGATCGACTTCCCGATCGTGTAAAAGCTCTTGGTCATCGGCGTGGTCGCCAGGATATTCCCCACCCGCGTTTGCTCGTCGCGCTGAACGGAATTTTTGACGATGTAAAAGCCAAAGAGTGTCAGGAACGTGGTTGAAACCAGTGTCATCAGGCAGCCGAGCCATGCCGAGTTGTAGACGCCGCGGTAGGTGTCGAGCCGGATCACCACCTTGCCCGTCTCGCAGCAGTAGCCGAGATATGTTGCCGCGGCGAGCGTAACCAGAAAGCTGTAGCGCCGTACCCGCTCGAGAAAGTCGGCACGCACCAGTTGATATAGCATTCGTATTTTCATTCGGCCGCTCCTGCGCGATGCGTGCTGAGGCAATAGAGATAAGCGTCCTCGAGCGTCGGCGCGAGCGGTTGTGCACCGTGCAAAGCCGTCGCCGACAGCACGCGGATGTGAACTCCGTCGGCCCGCCGCGCGGTTCCGCTAATCAAATATCGTTGCTTGACGGCCTGCAAGGCACTGCTTGGCACAACGTCTGCCCAGACTTTGCCTTCCACCTGTTGTAGCAGTTCTTCCGGTGTGGCATGTGCCACCTGTCTGCCTTCCGAAATCAGAGCAATGTCAGTTGCGGTCGCTTCGACATCGGAAACGATGTGCGTAGACAGTATGATGATGCGCTCCCCGGAAAGCTCTGAGAGGAGGTTGCGGAAGCGAACGCGTTCCTCGGGATCGAGGCCAGCCGTTGGCTCGTCCACGATAAGAATCTGCGGATCATTCAACAGCGCCTGCGCGATGCCGACCCGTTGCTTCATACCTCCCGAGTAACCACCCAAGGGGCGCTTTCGTACGTCGCTCAAGTTCACAAGGTTCAGCAGTCCCTCGATTCGTCGTCGAGAAGTGGCGGCGTCAAGTCCCTTTACCGCGGCCAGGTATTCTAGAAATTCGACCGCATTCAAATTCGGATAGACACCAAAATCCTGGGGCAAGTATCCGAGCACACTGCGGATCGTATCGGGATCGCGTGCGAGATCAGTGCCATTCCAGAGAACACGTCCCTCAGTGGCACGCGTGATCGTCGCTAGGATGCTCATCAGCGTCGTCTTGCCGGCACCGTTAGGGCCAAGTAGGCCGAGCACACCCGGCCGTAAACTGAGGCTGAAGTCGCGTAATGCCCAGACATCGCCGCGGTATCGTTTGCTGACTCGCTCGATAGTCAATTCCAATCGACGTTCCTCCGTCCGAGGCTAAGTCAGCATACGAAGATATGAAGTGGTAAGTTCCATTAGCCCCTGCAAGTCCGCTGATCCCGAATGCGAAGGTTTCGCCATGGCCAAATGGCACGTTAATGGCTTATCTGGGGCAATACATTTGTCGGCTAGGCCAAGACTGTGCGGTTCTGGCGCGACACGCTTTTGACTATGAGGGCAGCAAGCTTCGGATCGCGAGGTCCAAGCCGACCATCAACACTGCAGAGGCGGGAATAAGCAGGAGTGCCTTTTTCAGTCGTAACGGATCGCCGCCGGCAATCGCACCGATAATCCGCGAACTGACAGCGAGACCGGTCCATCCGCACGTGATTACGAATCCAATAGCCGTGCCCGTCATGCGTGGAAAGGCACCCCCCACGATAGCGATGGTAGTGGGAAAGACCGGCGCCATAGAAAGCCCCGCTAGAAAGACTAACCCCATAGCAATCGTTGGGTTTTTTGTGCGTAGTAATAAGAAAGTGGTAACAGCCATCGCAATGGAGGCTGTCAGGGTGACCGTAACCGCGGGCACACGAATGAGTATCGGCAAAATCCCGGCCCGGCCGATCAATAAGCCGAGCGCGAATCCCAGCGACAGAATATTGAGCGCCCTCGATTCTGGCATGCCCTGTGCAACAAGATGGCGGACCAACCAGTTCCACATGCCTACTTCACAAGTGATGTAGAGAAACAGGAAAAATCCGATGAGGAATAGCAATGGGCGCCCGAGGAGAGGAATAGCGTCTGCGAGCAGAAAGCGTCCGGCGCCCGTTGGGCCGGGCATCGGGGTTAACCCTTGGATCGCCAGCGTGACGAGCGTGAGTGATGCGATCATGTAACAAAGGCGAACCCAGTTTTTCCCAAAGAAATTAGCGGCGATGAACGGTGTAGCGAATCCGCCAAGGCCGAAGAACAAATTGACCAGATTCAGCGCGGTGCCGCGATGGGCCTCGCTCACATCACTTACCAGAGAATTGGCTGCGGTCACGAGGATGCCACCGCCTACTCCGAGTAAGAACAGCAGAAATAGGATGCTGCGAAAACTTGGCGAGCGCGGCAGCGCGAACAGCACGATCGAGATCAGCGCGAGTCCGAGGATGAGACCTATCTTCTTGCCCTCGTTATCGAGCAATGGCCCGACAGCAAGCGAGGCGAGAATGAGTCCCAACGCCTGAATGGAGGCGATAGTTCCATTCTGCTTGGGTGAGAGGCGGAAACGATCCGACAACTCCGGCAAGATGGTGCCCAACATGGCGGCGATCATACCGTAAATGAAGATGGCGACACTGGCGGCGAGGATCAGCATGCGAGAGCGTTCCTTTGTATGGCCTCAAAAGTCATCCACTGCGTTGTCGGCGCGAAATTTTGGCCGGAGAGAAATGGAAACAATAGATAAGTCCAAAGGCGAATAGCAGACCGCCCCACCAGATGTTGGCATGCAGGCAATAGAGGGTGACGCGGTACTGTGGGGGGTAAAAGAGCTCAAAAAGACCAGTGCCGAAGATCAATGCGCCATTGAAGGCAAGCGCAAGACCAATAAAAAACCAGATCGATATAGAACTTCCCGATTTCATGATGACTACCAGAAAACTAAATTGAGAACCACGAGCACGGAGGCGACCACAACTCCCCAAAACAACGGTCTGTGATAGATGGCGACTTCATCTTCGGACGGCAAATCCGTGGCTCCATACACCAGGCCCACAAGTTCGGCCTGCGGCTTGGGGCGGGTGGCCATGCTTATAATCACCGTCACCATAACGCAAATCAGGCACGACCATAGCGCACGATACATATTTTCTGCCATGTCTTTCGCATGGGTAGACAGGGCCACGTAACGCAGGGCTGCGGGATTGACTTTGACCCAGACCCACATTCCTACGGACGACAGGGTTCCGGCCAGCAGGCCCCAAAAACCTCCTGCGGGGCTGGCGCGTTTCCACAACATGCCCAATAGCACGGTGCCAAATAGAGGCGCGATAAAGAAGCTGAACAGCGCCTGCACATAATCCATAATGCTGAGAAACTGCATAACGAGGTAAGCAGTGCCGATGCTAATCAACACCCCCAAAATCGTGCACCAGCGACCCATCAATACATATTGGTGGTCGCTGGCATCCTTCTTGATCAGGGCGCGATAGATGTCGTAGGTCCACACCGTGGCAAAGGCGCTCACGTTCCCCGCCATGCCTGACATGAATCCGGCGATCAGAGCGGTGATGCCCAACCCGAGTAGGCCCGGACCGCAATAGCGGGCCAACATCAGGGGAAGAACCTCGTTGTAGCTGTGCCCTCCGCTGGCGACCGCCGCCGCCTCCCCGGTAAGTCTCAGGGGCAATACCGCGATGCCGAGCAATCCGGGCAATATCACAATGAACGGAACAAACATCTTGAACGCCGCGCCGATGATGGGCGCCATTTTGGCGGCGCGCAAGTTGTGCGCGGAAAGCACCCGTTGGACTACAAGAAAATCTGTTGTCCAATAGCCAAACGAAATGATTGCCCCTAGGCCGAAGACAATCCCCGTCCAGTGGATGCCCATGGGATTGGCATCAAAGGATCCCAAAGTGCCCCAGACATGCACGTAAGCCGGCCCGGCGTTCTGGATGACTCTCTGCTTCAAGCCTTCCATGCCACCGGTTTCGACTAACCCGAGAATGGGGATAAGCAGTGCTCCCGCCCAAATGAGAATGAATTGCAGGACCTCGTTGAAAATGGCGGAGCGTAACCCGCCCAGCGCCACATAAACCGCGACGGTGATAGACGAGACCCAAATGGAGAAGTGAATGTCCCATCCCAGAATCACTTTCATGACCAGCGCCATGGAATACATGTTGATGCCGCTCATGAGCACGGTCATGAAAGCGAAAGAAATCGCCGCCAAGGCCCGGCTGGGTTCACCAAAGCGCAGTTTCAGATAGCCGGGGACGGAGTGAGTTTTGGAGATGTAATAGAACGGCATCATCACCAAGCCCAGGAAAAGCATGGCAGGAATGGCGCCGATCCAATACCAGTGCACCGCAAGGATTCCATATTGATAGGCGGCGGCAGCCCAGCCCATCAATTCCAAAGCTCCCAAGTTGGCGGAGAGAAAACTCAGGCCGGCAATCCAGGCGGTCATCTCGCGACCGGCCAGGAAGAAATCTTCTCCCGTGTTCGTTAGTTCCCTGAGGTAGAGACCGATCGCGAGGACCAGAACGAAATAGAAGATGATGATGGCCAGATCGACGCCTGAAAGATGAACCAGCTGTGGCCCGGCCAAGAGGATGGTGGCGACGCTCATTGGAAATGTGAACTTAATGAGTGCAGCAGTTGGCGATCAGGCTTTCTGCCAACTCCTGATGTCCCGACTGCGGCTTAGGATCGAGTGCCTTCTGCACGGCATGATCGGCGAGGGTGCTCAGCGTAAATTCTCCCGCGTCAATTCGCCGGCCGAGTTCGCTGTTCCAACCCTGGTAGCGCTCCTCGCGCAGACGCGCCAGTTCTTTCGCTTGCAGAATATCGGCAGCCCCAAGCAGGGCGCGAGCAAGAGTGTCGATTCCCGTGATGTGCGCCAGATAGAGATCGTTGGGGTCCACAGACTGGCGGCGTAACTTGGCATCGAAATTGAAACCGCCCGTACCCAGCCCACCGTTCTCGATGATCTGCAGCATTGCCGGAACCAAATCCTGGGCGTTGTTGGGGAATTGGTCGGTGTCCCATCCATTGCGTGGATCACCGCGGTTGATATCAAGGGAGCCGAAGATTCCATAGGCGCGGGCAGCGGCGATTTCATGTTCGAAATCCAGGCCGGCCAAGGTGGCATGGTTCACCTCGATGTTGACCTTGACCTCTTTGGTGAGGCCGTAGTGTTGCAAGAAGGCGAACACGGCCGCGGTATCGCGATCATACTGGTGCTTGGTGGGTTCAAACGGCTTCGGTTCGACCAGGATCGTACCCTTGAAGCCGATGCGATGTTTATGCTCGATCACCATAGTTAAGAATCGTCCGTAGCGATCGAGTTCACGCGGCAGGTCGGTGTTGAGAAGCGTGTCGTATCCTTCCCGGCCACCCCACAAAACATAATTCTCGCCGCCCAATCGGTGGGTGGTTTCCATGCAGAATCGAACCTGGGCTGCCGCCCAAGCGAAGACTTCGGGGTTGGGGTTGGTGGCGGCGCCAGCGGCATAGCGGGGATGGCTGAACAGATTCGCCGTGCCCCACAACAACTTCACGCCAGTGGCCTTCATCTTCTCCGCCATGCGCTCTTCGATGCAGCGCAGGTTCTTTTCATGGTTCTTAAGCGTGTCGGCGGAAGCCATAACATCGGCATCATGGAAAGTGAAGTAAGGCGTGCCGAGGCGGGTGAAGAAATCAAAAGCGGCATTCAGTTTCTCGAGCGCCATTTCTGGAGTGACTCGCGATCCCTGCCAAGGGCGAGGTAACGTGCCGGCACCAAACATGTCTCCGCCCGGCCAACTAAAGGAATGCCAATAGCAAACGGCGATTCGCAGCCAGTCCTGCATGCGACGATTGAGCACGACGCGGTCTTTGTCGTACACGCGATAGGCGAATTCGTTCCTGGTGCTGGGACCTTCATACTTGACAGGGGAAACTGCGGAAAACAGCGTCATCGCGAGAACTCCGAGAAAGTATTTTTCAGATCACGATACAACCGGATAAAAATCGGCCGCCTTTCACGCAACTTACCCGAAAGCTCGGGAGCGGGTTCGATCATCTGCCTGGCGGGTGGCGCGACACAGACCAGGTCCGGTTTTTCACCGGTGAGCGCTAGCCGCCCGAGCCTCGCGGCGCCGAAAGCCGCTCCAACTTCACTGCTTTGGCGATAAACCAGCGGACGATTCAGGGCAGATGCAAGGATCTTTCCCCAATAAGAAAAGCGTGCGCCGCCTCCGGTTAGGCTGATCTCATCGATCTCGCCGTCGCCTTCCAGCAGCACGTCCATCCCATCAGCAAAGCCGAAGGCCACGCCTTCGAGCACTGCGAGGGCTAATGCGGCAGCGGTGGTGGCAGAAGTCAGTCCAAAGAAAACCCCGCGACTATTGGGATCGTTATGCGGCGTGCGTTCTCCGGAAAGATAGGGCAGAAAGAACGGTGACTGCCGATGCAATCCCTGCTCTTCGGCTGCATTCACAAAATCTTGCAGATTCGAGTTGCCGGTGACGGTTGCAATCCAATCGAGAGCGCAGGAGGCGCTTAGCATGACCGACATCTGGTGCCAGCGCTGAGGAAGGCAATGACAGAAAGCGTGCGCAGCTTTGTCGGGATTGGGACGAAAGCGGTCGGTGGCAACAAACAAAACGCCGGAGGTTCCGAGGGAAAGGAATGCCTGGCCGGATTGGACCACGCCCATGCCCACCGCACTCGCAGCGTTGTCGCCTCCGCCGCCGGCAACCACAACCGGCGGTATCCCGAGTTCCTCGGCGACATTTGCGCGAACCTTCCCGGAGGGCGCAGTGCCCTCGACGAGTTGCGGCATGTGGGAGCGGTCCAAACCCGTGGCAGCGAGCATTGCATCCGACCAATCGCGCGCCGCCACGTCGAGCCACGAGGTTCCTGCCGAATCCGACATGTCACTGACTCTTTCCCCAGTGAGCCTGAGCCGGACATAATCTTTCGGCAGGAGCACGGTCGCGGTGCGGCGGAAGATTTCGGGCTCGTGATGACGCACCCATAACAGTTTCGGTGCGGTGAAACCCGGCATGACCAGGTTGCCGGTGATGTTTCGCGCTTGTGGTTGCAATCGCTCTAATTCAACGCACTCAGCTGCGGAGCGGCCATCATTCCACAGAATCGCAGGCCGAAGCGGTCGATCACTTTTATCCAGCAGGGTGGCGCCGTGCATCTGCCCAGTGATCCCGATCGCCTGCACCTTCTGGCGCACAGTTTCCGGCAGGGCGTGAATTGCCTTAACTGACGCTTGCCACCAAGCCTCCGGGTCCTGTTCGGAAAATAGTGGCTGGGGCCTGCTGACGGTCAGCGGGGCCGATGCCTGCGCCATGACAGCATCGTCTTCGTCCACGATTACCGCTTTCACGCTCGATGTGCCTACGTCAAGCCCGAGAAACACTCACGCGCCTCCAGCTGCGAGAATCCATCTTAAACGATTTAGACGCCTATTTTGCGCAGATCAGTTACCGTATTCGCCATCATAACGGATGATAAGATCGTATTTCGCTCTCGGGCGGAACGCAGTCAAGAATGTGGACCACATCTTCTGATTTCGACGTTATAAATTGCGGAGGCAAACCGGATATGAAATTTGGATGGAAAGGATGCGTATTCACAACCCTCCTCCTGATCGCATTGACTCCTCTGCATGCCGGTAATGGTGGTTCTTCAAAAGCGGCACCGTCGGTGCAGCCGTTTCTTGGCCGCTGGGATTTGACTTTGAAAGCTCCCGATCGCGAGTATCCCTCGTGGTTGGAGATTACGCAGGACGGGGGCCAGGTCAAAGCGCGATTCGTAAGCCGCTTCGGCCATGCCCGCCCGCTCCCAAAAGTTGAAATCGCGAATGGGCAGATCACATTCGTTTCACCCAAGGAAGACGAAGAGACGAAGGAGGACGTGATATTTAAGGGCAGCCTCTCGGGGAAGGCGCTGGCCGGGACCGTGACAGGGTTCGATGGAGCGCCATGGCAATGGAGCGGCGAGAAAGCGCCCAGCCTGCGAAGAACTCGTCCTCCGAATTGGCAGAAGCCGGAGCAATTGTTCAATGGCAAGGACCTGACGGGATGGCACCCAAGCGATGCGAATGCTTCGGCGCATTGGACAGTGGAGAACGGCACCTTGGTGAGCCCGGGACATGGGCCTGAGCTGATCAGCGATGCCAAGTTCAACGATTTCAAGCTGCACATCGAGTTCAATTGTTCAAAGGGATCGAATAGCGGCGTTTACCTGCGCGGCCGATACGAGGTTCAGATTGAAGACGACCCGGAACCGGAAGGACCCACCATGCGCACCGGAGGCGTGTATGGCTTTCTCGCCCCGAAGCCGGAACAACCACGGCGACCGGGTGAGTGGCAGACCTACGATATAAGATTCGTCGGCCGAAAAGTCACCGTGGTGCAAAACGGGCATACCATCATCGACAACCAGGAAATTCCCGGTATAACCGGTGGCGCTTTGGATAGTCACGAGGGCGCGCCGGGACCGATCTATCTGCAGGGCAGCGAGGCGGGACATGTGGCGTTCCGGAATATAAGAATCATCCCCTCAAAGTGATCATTTCTGTGAGTGCCTTCTTTTGCAATCTCAGCGATCTCTGCGCTTCATTTTTCGTCCCATTACGCAGAGGTCACCGAGACGGGCCGCCGAGTACGCACAGAAAGCTGTTTCTCATCGACTGCAATGGCCCCTGAGATTTTGCCGCAGCACCCGCCCCAAATAGAAATGTAGAAAGTCATCGAAGTTGGACTTCAGGCATACCTGCGCGTTCGGTGCTCCGGCCACCGGGCGTGTGTATCCCTTGTCATCGATCTCCAGGCGAAGTGGAGTGACCGGACACAGTTGCGGATCGATTGCGAACGCTGCAGCAACTGCGTCGTATAAAGTCGGCGTCTGCTGTCCCCAGTGATGATAGAGAAGCGCCAGAGCGTCGGTGAGCGGCGTGCCATGGCTAAAAATGAGTTCGCGCTCGTATCCCTCCAGTTTGATTTGCGTCGAATCCAAGGGCATGACGAACAGCGGCACGCCCGAGGCGAACAGCCGCCGAGCCGCCGGAATATCTGAATAGATGTTGTACTCGGGATCCGGGCCGTGGCCGGGCATGTAGCCCAAATCGTTGTATCCCTTGTAGACCGATCCTCCCATGATTACGACGCGCTTAAGCTTGCGAAAAGTGTCAGGATCTCGCTCGATCAAAGCGCCGACATTAATAAAGGGAGCGATTGCGAGGAGGGTGATCTGGTTGGGATAGCGTCGGATTCGATCAAGGATGAAATCGAGTGAAGAACCGTAAGGCTTGTCGGGAGCGGGCATTTCCTCGGCCCAGGGCGCCTCGTCCATTCCGATCTTGCTGGTGCTGGGAATTCCCGCAAAGATCGGGATTTCATTCTTTCCGGTTTCGCAGAGCATGCGGTCGACAATCCGCGCCCGCAGCTGGGTGTTCCCCCAAGCGGTGCTCACCCCGAGTAAATCGATTTCAGGGCTCGACAGGACCAGGGCCAAAGCGAAGGAATCATCAATGTCGTCGCCGATATCAGTATCAATGATGACTTTGTCGCGAGTTCCGGATGATGCCGGCTGCTGCTGGCAAAGGGCGAAATTCCCCGATGCTAAGAAGAGTGCTACTAGAAAGGCGAGAAAACGGTTCATGGATTCATCCTTCTCTCATTGCCCCGCGTCCTGGGTTACGGCTGGCGGAATCGCAGCGGACCGGAGATCACACGGAAATTAACACAGTTTGCGCTTAGTTTTCGTCGTATTCAGCTGAAAAATTCGGCCGTCCACCGAACCTCACCTGCTCTGGTGATTTCGCTCACAGACGACAATGAGATCGCCGGAATCTCATAGTTTCAGAAAGTCCAAGTGACCGGTCACTTGTGTCTCTCGGCCTAATTTCGCACGCGGAGCTACTGATCATGGCCAAAGCAACAAGAAGAACGTTTCTGCAATCCGGCGCGGTGGCTGCCGCCGCGCTGACGGGCGCGGCTTCAGGAATCAGCGCGGATGCGATGAGCATGGGAGAAGACCGGTCCGTCGCTAAAGGGCCAGCGGCGCCAGAGGCCGGGGCGGCTCCGGTCCAGCTACCCAAAATGAAGTTCCTCGACGCGGAGATCAGCCGCCTGGTTCTAGGGGTCAATCCCTTCTGCGGCTTCGCGCATTACAACAACAATTTCGCGGGCGCGATGAAAGACTGGTATACGGCAGACCGAGTCTGCGCGGTGATGCACCAGGCCAATCGTTATGGCATCAATGCCTTCAACTACGCGCCCTACGATCCGTTCCCACAATACTGGGACCGCTTTCTCGGAGAAGGCGGCAAGATGCACCTCATCATGCAGGTGCCAAACCTCGATGAGATCGTTGCGCTGGCGAAAAGGCTGAAGCCGCTGGCCATGCATATCCAAGGCGAGACCGTGGACCGGGCATTCCAGGCGGGGAAGATGGATCCGATTCGCGACGGGTGCAAGCGCATCCGCGATTTGGGCATCGTGGTCGGTGTCGGCACACACAAGCCGGAAGTGATTTCCTTTGTGGAGGAGCAGGGTTGGGATGTGGATTTCTATGCGGGCTGCGTCTACAACCGCACTCGCACCTGGGAAGAATGGAAGAAGGTCCTCAACGGCGAGATGATGGAAATGGATCGTGAGATCTACGTGCAGAGCGACCCGCCACGCATGTACAGCGTGATGCGGCAAACCCGCAAACCCTGCTTTGCTTTCAAGGTCTTAGCGGCGGGGAGAATTCAGGACAGCAAAGGCGTGGAACAGGCCTTCCGAACCGCCTACGAGAGTCTCAAACCGAATGATGGCATCTTCGTGGGAATTTTCCCGCACGCGAAAGATGAAGTGCGGGAGAATGCAGAAATCGTCCACCGGATTCTGCAAAGCTAACGATCTGAAAAGTCGTGACGGTTCTTCCTACTTTAGTTCCCTCACCCAGATATTGCGAAAGCTGATGGGCTGGCTGGGATCTTCGTGCGCCTGCAGCAGGATCGGCGCAGCCTCGTGCTTCTTGTAAAAAGGTTTTCCAATGTATTCCGTCTGGCCCTTCAGTTCGAAGTGATTCTGCACCAGCACGCCATTGAACAAGACGGTGACGTAAGCGGGGGTTTTCAGCGAACCGTCGGCAGTAAAAGTGGGCGCCGTCCAGACTACGTCGTAAGTTTGCCACTCGCCCGGCTTGCGGATTGGGTTTACCAGCGGAATGCTTTGTTTGTAGATGCTGCCAGCTTGGCCGTTCACATAGGTGGGATTGTTGTAGGAATCGAGGATCTGCAATTCATAGCCTTCGTCTGGACCGGTTGCTGCCAGATAAACACCGCTATTTCCGCGCTCCTGTCCGCTTCCAGTGATCTTCTCCGGAACCTTCCATTCAAGATGAAGCTGATAATTGCGGAAGGTTCGCTTGGTCTGGATGTCACCGGCAGCTTTGTTGACCGTGAGCACGCCGCCCGAAACGATCCACTTTGCCGGCGACTTGTCTCGTGCTGACAGCCACTCATCGAGATTCCTGCCATCGAAAAGAACGATCGCATCCGAGGGCGGCGCAGCGCAGTCGACGGCAGGCGTCACCGGCTTGGGAACGGGGTTCCAGACCTCAGTGTCCTCAGGCTTTTGGTTAGGGCGTGCTGTTGTCGATTGTGCGGCGCCAGCCAGTTCCATGACAAGAACTGCAATGACGGTCATGACGATTGCACGAGCAGAGCTAAAGGTTCGAATTGGCATAATCCTCAGGGGAATTGCAGCGGCCTGTACTCCACCAAATTAGCAGGAATTCATGGAGGAAGAATTGATAGCATCGATCCTGCAGTGTTGGAGCCGGAGGCAGAGAAACTGATGATTACACGCCGCACTTTTCTGGTTGGCAGCGGACTGACCGCACTCGCCGCCACCCGTGTTTTTGGCGCAAATGACACCATCCGCCTGGGAATTCTGGGTTGCGGAGATCGGGCAAAGCAACTTCTTGATGCCGCGGATAAGACCGGCCTTGCTTATCAGATCGTGGCTGTCAGCGATGTTTACACGCCTCACTCGACGCGATCAAGGTGCGATCGAACGGGCTGGCGAGCACGCATGTGGATTATCGGGAGGTGCTGGAGAGGGATGTTGATGCAGTGATCATTGCGACGCCGGACCACTGGCACGTCCCTATGGCTGTCGATGCGCTGAGAGCAGGAAAAGACGTATATCTGGAGAAGCCGGCCACTCATACGATCGAAGAAGGCGCCTCCCTGATACGTGCGGTTCGCTCGAGTAAGCGAATTTTACAATGCGGCATGCAGCAACGCAGTTGGCCACATTTCCATGATGCCATCGACCTGATCCAGGCAGGGAGCCTGGGGCGGGTTGCTCAAGTGCGAACTTACTGGTGGGGGAACTACCAAAGAGATCACCCAATAAGGCCAATCGACCCCCAGCAGCTCGACTGGAAGCGGTTTCTCGGCACTGCACCCGATCAGCCCTATAAAGAAGAGAAATATTTTCATTGGCGCTATTACTGGAATTTTGGGGGTGGCGCCATGACCGACTTGTTCACCCACTGGATCGACGTGGCGCACTGGGCGATGAAGGTCGACCAACCCCTTCAGGCGCAGATGCTGGCCGATAAATATGTTATGCAGCAGTGGGAGTGCCCGGACACGGTTCAGACTGCGCTGCGGTATCCCGGCTTTGACGTGGTCTTCGAGGCGATGATGGCGTCTTCGATCGACGACGGCGGGATGGAATTCCGCGGCACCGACGCCACGCTGAAGCTCAATCGCGGCGGATTCCAACTGCATCGGGAGGGCGTGCCATGGGAACAAAATCCGGTGCTCAGCGCAAAGAGCTACCGCGAGGGAACCATCGATCACATGGAGAATTTCTTCAGCTGTATCAAGAGCCGCAAAGAACCCAATGCGCCAGTAGAAGTAGGTGTGACGGCTGCGCTACCGGGACAGGTTGCAAACCTGGCGTTCCGTCGCGGTGGTCAGATCTCTTGGCCGGCCAAGGCGTGATTGAATACTGACGAAATCTCTGGGAAAGACAGTTAAGAGACGAAAGAGAAGTTTGTGAGCTTCACGCCGCTGCGTGAGACCCGACCTTAATATTGTGATTCACACGGAAGAAATTTGACGGGTCGTACTTCTTTTTGATGCTGGCTAGGCGAGGCAAGTTCGCACCAAACGCCGTCTGGATGACGTCCTCGGTTTCGACGTCTAGAGCCGATAACAAGTGGGCGTTGCTGGAGAAAGCTCGCAGAATTTCCTCTCCAGCCCGCGCCCAGTTTCGATGCATATCGGTCTGCGCCGGATCGCTCCATTGAGCAATAAACAAGATGTCCCATGGCAACTGGCGGTGTGGAAATGCGGTGGCTTCACTCGGAATTCTGGCTGCGGCCCCGCCATAATATTCGAGCACGACAAAAGAAAGCGGAGAATCCAGCCGGTTCGCATGCTCGACGATGGCCGAGATGGCGTCATCTGGCAGTTCCCGTTGCAACGTGGACTTCCAGTAGTTGTGATTGCCATCCGGGAACGATGGGCCGAATAGCGATTGCATCGTAGGAAAAGGCATGGCCTGAATGCCATCCAGAATTGGGTTACCGAACTTCCGTAAAGGTTTCAGTACGCGCTCTCCTTCGGCAAGTTCCCCGCAATAGCAAGGAATAACTCCGACCAGCGGAGAACCATCGGGACCATGGAGAAGAGCGGCATAGGCCGTCAACTCGTCGGGAGCGGTCGCCATGTAATCACGGAAATTCCGTACCACGTCAAATGCTTTTTCCCGCGGATAAAGCAGAAGGCCGCCCAAAACGGTTGCCACTGCATGTGCCTGGAACTCGAAGCAAGTAACAACGCCGAAGTTTCCGCCTCCACCCCGGAGCGCCCAGAAGAGGTCTTCATTTTGAGAAACGCTGGCGGTCAACACCCGGCTCTCAGCAGTCACTACTTGCGCAGATAACAAGTTGTCGATGGACATCCCATATTTACGAATCAGCCACCCAACACCACCTCCAAGGGTTAGGCCGCCAATACCTGTTTTGGGCACGATGCCGCACGGGACTGCAAGTCCGAAAACGTGCGTTTCCCTATCGAGGTCCCCCAGCGTCGCACCACCCTGCACTCGCACTCTTCGGTTTGCATCGTCGACGAGAACCGATTTCATTCGCGACAGATCAATGACCAAGCCGTCGTCACAGAGGGCGCGGCCGCCAACGTTGTGGCCACCACCCCGAATCGCAGTGAGTAGATTGTTCGCGCGTCCAAAGTTGACGGCAGCGATCACATCAGCAACGCCCGTGCAGCGGGCAATAACCTTAGGGCGCTTACTGACACTTGCGTTCCAGATCTGGCGTGCCTCGCTATAACCGACGTCCGCCGGCTCGAAAATTTGACCCGAGAATCCAGACCGGAAAGATTGGATATCCATATTGAACCTGGATGGCAGAGGATTGTACTCCAGGCATAACACTTTTCACAGTTTCTTCGCCAGGTAGTAGGTATTGTTGCCGCTATCAGCATGGGTATTCAGCAGTGTGAAGCCGTGATCGCGGAGGATGCGTCGATAGTTGTCAACACTGAAGGAGAAGTATCGGAAGGTTACGCCGTTCATGGTGCCGAGTTTGGCGCCGGGTCGGTCCTCGTCCCCGGCGGTGAAGAGAAATGGCGCGCCAGACCTGAGGACACGCGAAACACTCGCAATCGCGGCAGTCTGATCCTCGGGGTTGAGATGGAACAGGACGCCCCAGGCCACCGCCGCATCGAAGGTCGCATTGGAAAATGGGCAGCACTGCATCATGCCTTGGACGGCGGGCGTTTCAGGACAGTTCTGTCGAAAACGTCGCAGCATCGCGGGGGAACTGTCGATCCCAATCACTTGTTGTCCGCGATTCAGCAGTGCGCGGGTGATCGGTATCCCATTGCCGCAGCCAATGTCGAGAATGCGTGATCCGGATGGAATGGATGAAGCGAGAGCAAGCCCTTCGGCCACGCCCGTCGCGGCATCGCGCTCCGACGCATACCACTCCGCGATTAAGTCGTACTCGCGCACAATCGGGGAATTCCTACGCGTGGCGCAATCGTCGCCGCAGGCTGTCCGCAACTAGACCGACCAGGGCGTAGGTAATGGCATTCGCAATCAAGGCCTCGTATAAGCTGATCGGGTGATGCATTCCAACGATCGAAATGGGACAGGTGAAACTGACGAGGGGCCAAACCTCCCGCATTCGCTGGACTGTGGAAGGAAACGTCAGGGAAGCGAAAACCGCCCAGAAACCGGCAACCAGGAATCCGGCGAGCGCCCACATCACAATGCGGTGTTTCATTGTGCCACCTCGCGAATAAGCTGATTTTACCCCTCTTTTACGCGAACACGAACGTCAGAAGTTCAGCGCACTGCGCGAAAGCGTCACTGTCCCAAGTGACTCAAATCACAGCCTCTTGTAACCCCATCGGTCATGCTCGAGGACAGGGACACGTGACACCCATCTACAAACTCAGCCGGCGAAAGTTCCTGGAAGCGGCGGTAGTTGCGGCGGCAGCAACCGGTTCCGGTATCGCCTGTAGCGGCGAAAGAAGCCCTTGGCGATTTCTGACGATAGAGGAAGCGCAGACACTGGCGGCGGCCTGCGACCAGATCATTCCACCCGATCAAGACCCCGGTGCGGTGTGGGCCGGCGTGGTCAATTATATCGACCGACAGCTTTGCGGCCATTTTCGAGATTTGCAGAACTCCTACCGGCAAGGAATTGCGGCCATGAATAAGAGCAGCCGCCTGCTTTTCGGCAGCGACTTTGCGTCATTACCCGAGGCCAAGCAAATCGACCTGCTCACGCGGATGGAACAGGGCAAAGCCCCGGCGGCGGCATGGAACAAGATTTCTGCTTCAGAATTTTTCGCGATGCTGGTGGATCACAGCATGCAGGGTTTTTATGGCGACCCTCGTCATGGCGGAAACCGCGATCGGGCCAGTTGGAAGATGGTCGGTCTTCCCTACCCTCCGCTTCGCGGGAGGATGCACTACGACGTAAGCAAAGGATGATTTGTCACGCGAGATGGCACGCAAGCATGTCAATGCGGTGGTCGTCGGGGCGGGGGCGGGCGGGGGAATCGTCGCCAAAGAGCTCGCCACGGCTGGGCTCAGCGTGGTGTTGCTCGAGCGCGGGAGATGGCAGACAGCCTTCGAATGCCGCAAAGACGATTTGCGGAATCAGCGAACCAACGTGTTGGGAAACGCCTTCGGTCCCGATGAGGACCGCAATCCGCGAGTGTTCGTCGATCTGGGAGGCCACGAGAGGGTCGTCCCGCCTAGTAATAACAGCTACAACAATAACGCCGCCTGCGTCGGCGGAGGCACGTTCAGCTACGGGGCAATGGCCTGGCGTTTCATGGAGCAGGATTTCCGGATGCGCTCGACCTACGGTGCGGTTGAGGGCAGCACGTTGGATGATTGGCCGATCAGCTATCAGGATCTCGAACCGTACTATGAGAAAGCGGAGTGGGAAATCGGGGTTTCCGGAGATGATTCGAATAACATTTTTCGCGCGCCCCGGCGGCGGCCGCTGCCCATGCCGGCGCTGCCTCCGAACCGCGAATACCAGATTTTGAAACCTGCGGCCGAGCGACTCGGCCTGCATCCGTTCGACATTCCCATGCTGCGCAACTCGGTCGCATACAACGGCCGAGGGCCGTGCATGCGTTGCCGCTGGTGCGTGGGCTTCGCCTGCGAGGTCGATGCCAAGAACGGCACGCACAATACCGTCATTCCCGCGGCGCTGGCAACCGGCAACTGCGAACTGCGTACGCAATCGATTGTGAAAGAAATTCTGGTCGATTCTCAGGGCCGGGTGAAAGGAGTCGCCTACTTCGATGGCGAGAACAAGCTGCAGGAGCAGACGGCGGACCTGATCGTGGTTTCCTGCTCGGCCAATGAATCGGCGCGGCTGCTACTGAATTCCAGGAACCGGATCTTCCCAACCGGGCTCGGCAATCGCTATGACTGGGTTGGCAGGAATCTTCAAGGCCACGGATACACGGGGGCAATCGGGCTCTTCGATTTCGATGTGTTCGATGATGTCGGCTCCGGCGCCGGAATTGCGATCTGCGATTTCAATCATGGAAATCCGGGGCTTATCAGCGGCGGGCTGCTGACCAATGATTTCATTCGCTTGCCGTATCAGTTTGCCAACATGACAGCGCCGGGCGTGCCCCACTGGGGCCGCGCGCACAAGCAATACATGCGCGATTTCTATCGTCGAAACATGGTGATCATGGGGCCGGTGCAGGAAATGCCCATGTTTGAAGCCAGGGTCCAGGTGGATCCCAGGGTAAAGGACTATTGGGGCATTCCGGTGGCGCGGCTTTCCGGCTACCGCCATCCCAACGACATGATCGTGACCAAGTTCCTTTCAACCAAGGCTGAAGCCTGGCTGAAAGAAGCTGACGCGGTGACCACATGGACTTTCCTGCCATGGAAAGGCCTGAGCGGAGGCCAGCATCAAGCCGGTACGTGCCGCATGGGCAACGAACCCAAGACTTCGGTCGTGGACAAGTATTGCCGAGTTCATGACGTCGACAATCTCTACGTGATTGATGGCAGCGTCCACGTCACCAACGGTGGGTTCAATCCCGTGCTGACCATCATGGCGGTTGCGTACTACGCCTCGGATCACCTGGTGAAGTCGTGGAAAGGCACCCATGTCACGGCCTAGTGCAATGAGCGGAGGTCGCGAGCCATGGTACCGGCGGACCTGGCTCGTGGTTGCGTTGCTTGTAATCGCGATTTTATTTCTTCCCGGCGCCAGCGCTTACTATCGCTACTCGAATGGCCGCTCCTGCACGAAATGCCATGAAATCTGGCAGCCCTACACGGATTGGCACACTTCCACTCACCGCAACGTACAGTGTTCCGAGTGCCATGGCGACGTGCTTACGCTGAATGCAGGTTTTCACCTCAAAAATGTGCGCCAGTTATTCAAGCATCTGCGTGGTGAGGTGCCGGAGCAGGTTCGATTAAAGTCGGACGACGTTCAGCAGATTAGCGCGCGCTGCGGCAAGTGTCATCGTGAAGAATATGCCGACTGGGCGGCGGGGCCGCATGCCGCAACATTTAAGCAAATCTTTCTGGATGAGAATCACAATCGCAAGCAGCATCTGGCCGATGATTGCCTGCGCTGCCACGGGATGCAGTTCCAGGGCGGCATTCGTGATCTGGTGACACGAACTGACACCCAAGGTCCCTGGAGTTTGCGTGACTCAAAGCTCGATCAGCAGAACACGATTCCCTGCCTGGCTTGTCATCAACTTCATCGGCAAGGAAACCCGCTGTCCCGCCCCGAGGTTAAGCCGGTCAATGACGCCGCAACTCAGGAGATCGCGCGGCCTTCAGTTTCACTTTATGACCGGAGAGAGCAGGACTATGTCGCACTCGATCGGCTCACGCTTCCGGCTATGCAAGATGGCGACCGCGTCATCAGGATAAGCCCGGACATTCGCCAGGCGCTCTGTTATCAATGCCACGCACCCCTAGTGACCAAAACCGTGGGTTCCGGAGATGATCGCACCGCGGTTGGCGTTCACGAAGGACTCAGTTGCCTGGCTTGTCACCAGGGACACGGCCAGAAAACCCGGGCCTCGTGCGCCACCTGCCATCCGCAGTTGTCCAACTGCGGTTTGAACGTCGAGACGATGGACACGACGTTCAAGTCCACAAAGAGCCCGCATAATATCCACTTCGTCAAGTGCATCGATTGCCACACCAAAGGCGTGCCCCGCAAGAAAGTGAAGGACACTCATTCGCTGAGTGCAAGCGAAGCGATCAGACTGCCCCGCCCTTCCTTGTGAAGAAGTATTCCTCGGTGTTCCTGTTTGCTCTCTGTGGTAATCGATCACCACCTGAGATCGCTCTTTAGAAACGCCCTGAGAAAGCCATGCAGTTGTTAAAATTCGGCATGGCTTCCACTGGCCGTTCTCGACGTAGTTTCTTAAAAACTTCCGCGGTTGCCGGGGCGTATCTGATCGGCTCTCGTGCATTCGCAAGCACCAATAAACCTTCGGTCGTTGTGGTCGGGGCGGGCGCATTCGGAGGTTGGACCGCGCTGCATCTGCTGGAAAAAGGGGCCAACGTGATACTGCTGGATGCGTGGGGACCGGGAAATTCCCGCGCCAGTTCCGGCGGTGAGACTCGCGTGATTCGGGCGACCTACGGTCCCAGACGCATTTATACCCAAATGGCGGCACGGGCACTTCAGTTGTGGCAGGAGTACGAGAAGCGATGGGATCTGAAGCTCTTTTTCCGGAGTGGCGTGCTTTGGATGACGGGCGCTGATGATTCGTTTGAACGCGCCTCATTGCCATTGTTGAGTGAGGCTGAAGTTCGATTTGAGAAGCTCTCTGCCGGAGATTGTGCAAAGCGCTGGCCGCAGATCAACTATGAAGGAATCTCCTGGGCGGTCTACGAACCGGAATCCGGCTATCTTGCGGCACGTCGCAGCTGTGAGGCACTGCTCTACGCTTTTCTGAAGCAAGGCGGGGAGTACCGTCAGGCGCAAGTGACTCCCGGAGAAATCGCTTCCCATCGAATGCAAGGCATAAAAACCGACTCCGGTGAAGTGTTACATGCTGATTCGTACGTATTTGCCTGCGGCCCATGGCTAGGCAAAGTTTTTTCTTTTCTCGCGTCGACGATCACCCCCACGCGGCAGGAGGTTTTCTTTTTCGGAACCGCCGCTGGCGATACACGTTTTACTCACAAGCTTCCGGTGTGGAGCGATGACAGCAAGCCGCAGCTCGCCGGCTCTCCGGGAAATCATTGGTTCTACGGAATTCCCGGGAACCACTGGCGCGGTTTCAAAATCGCGGACGACACACGCGGTGCCGTAATCGATCCCACCACCATGGAGCGCAAGATCTCGGACCAGGGCGTGGCCGCTGCCCGGGCCTATTTGCGCTTGCGATTTCCGGCAGTCGCGGATGCGCCTCTGGTGGAAAGCCGAGTTTGCCAATACGAGAACTCGACCGACCAAAATTTTATTCTCGATCATCACCCGGAAGCAGAAAATGTCTGGATCCTGGGCGGCGGATCAGGACACGGTTTTAAGCATGGCCCGGCTTTCGGGGACATCGCCAGCGATGCGGTTTTGGGAGTGAAAGCCCCGCCGCCGGAGTTCAAAATCGATCGCCTGCTGAAGAAGAGTTCCGTATAGCGGGATTAACCACAGAGGGCACGGAGGATTCCTCGGTGTCCTGTGTGGTTCGTTCTTCTGCAGCTATTGCGGCAAGTAGTTTGCCTCGACATCGACGCGGAGCGTGACGGTTCCGATATCTTTGCCGTTGCTTTTTGCATTCCAGCTTAACGTCTGCCAGGTTCCCCTCTGCGATTCCGGCGAGGTGATAGTGAGTTGAACCGCGTACGAATCGTGCGCGGCGACCGTATAGATGGTTGCGTCCGGTTGTTGCTTCCAGCCTGCAGGCAAGTTGGAATGCACTTCCACCTGCTGAGGAGAATCGGTGTCATTGCGGATGAGCAGCGGCACCCAGAAAGATTCGCCGGGAGCGACTTGCGCCATGGGTGAATACAATTCGGCGAGATGTTCAATGTTGTGCGCCGGCCAGAATGCATGATAAAAGGCCCACGGGCCGCCGAGTTCAAGAGCAAGTTTCTGCTCGGGAGGCACGTAGCCGCGAGCTTTGACATAGGGGATTGGGCCGGGCTGAATGCCGTCGAAAATATCGGCAGTAGCGCTTCCCCCGACCACAGACTTGCCAAAGAGCAGGCGGACCGGCGCCTCGGTCAACTGCTTCAGATCCGCGTCGGAGAAATCGGTTTGCTGGGTCTTATAGAAGCCCCATGCTTCCGCGCCAATTTGCGAATACGGAACCTTGCGCGACGGGGAGATCTCGTTGCTCGGGTACTCAGGCCCCTTGCCCTTAAGAAAATCTTTGTTGGTCGCGTCCGAGAAGTAATAAATTTTCTTCGGCTGCCAGGGACGGAGTCCTTCGCCATAGTTGTTGATATTCATGCGATAGCGAGGCGCTTCCACCTGCTCCGGAAAGGCAAGCGGGTTCGCCGCCATGTCGAATGCCTCGGTGGCGAGAACTCCCGCGGCCTGATGGTCCTCGTGATTTTCACCAACATCGTAATTGGGCATCCACGTGAGAATCACTTCAGGCCGAGTGAGGCGAACCAGGCGAACGACTTCATCCAAAGCTTTGCCGTGGTCCCAGGCTTCGAGCGAGTGGAGTACATCTTCGCCGGGCGTATCCGAGCCGTGGAGAAACCAAGCAAGCGTGATTCCGTAGGATGCCAGCGAATGGCGGGCTTCCATCTCGCGGATGTCGGCCAGCGAACTTGCCTGTTCTTGCCCGGCAGCATTTCCGCCGGAATTGCCACGCGTGGTGTAGACAACCGCAGCCCGTTTGTGTTGTAGCTCGATGGCCTTGGCCAAGTAGGCGGCGACCTCCGTGTCGTCGTCGGGATGGGCCACGACCACCAGAATGTCGACTTTGTAACGGCTGTCGGGCTCTGGCGCGGGCGGAGCGATTTGTGAGTGGGCGAATTGAGCTGGCGAGGCAAGAAGCAAGAAGACTGCGAAAGTGTGCAATTTCATTGCAGGACCTCAGGTGCCTTTTGGTGGAATCACGTCATAGCCAGGTGCGGCCTGCTTCAAGTTCTGATCAAGTGAGGCGTCCGCCTCGTGGATCGCCCAGCGGATTCCGCCGGCCAGGAGGTTCAAAAAGATCGGATTGGACCAATCCTCCGGACGATGACCCATCGAAGAATAGAACACCCTGCCCTTCCCCTCCATCCGCGCCCACGTGGCAGGAAATGGCGGACGCTGATACGGGGTTCCCTTCATGCCGTGAGTGTCCATGGTGAGGATGACGTGCAGGTCGGTCCGGAAGTCCTTTAGCGAATACCATTCATCTTTCCACTTGATGGGAGACGAAACGCCCTCGAGACCCGGAAATTTCGGGTCGTTGATAATAAGGTTAGCGTTCTGCATCGGCGGATGTTCGCCGTGAGCGATGAATTCGCCGCCCAGCATACGGATGTAAGGATCGGACTGATCTCCATGCGCTACATACCGGTTGGAGGAGTCTACGGGGTCGGGCTGGGTGTGAAAGGTATCCGCCGCGGAATGGACACCGAGAAATCCAACGCCATTCTGAATGGCATCAAGCAAAGTCTGTTTGCCTTCTGGCGACATGGGAGGGTTCTTGTCGGTTCCGGGCGTGGTCAAGTCCAGGGTTGTGTAGAACAGTACCGCCGCAAAGTTGCGGAAATCCTTCGAATCAAAAATACGGCCGTCTTTCGTAGTGGTCACATCGAAATCATGCTTGGCCCCGAGTGAAGTCACCGCCTGCTCCACGACGCTGGGCTTGCCATTCATTCTTTTGACGACGTCGTGCTCCCATCCGGCGGACTTGGTGAACACGAGCACTGATTTCTTCTGCGAGGCTGCAAACAAATTTATCGGCAAAGCGAGACTGGCTCCCGCTATCGCTCCGGCTTTGACGAACTCACGGCGGTTGAAAATATTTTTCACGATGTGCTTTCGCGAATATCTAGTCATCAGGGCCACTGGCGGCGGATTGCGAGTCTGAAATCGCAGTCCAAGCTGAGTCATTCCCCGACGACTGCAGTACGGCATTGATGAACTTCACGCCTGCGACACCATCCATCACTCCGGGCACCAGCAACGAGTCCGGGCTGGGCTTTCGATTCTCGATCTTCGCGGCGATCTGCTCGGCGAGGTCAGTATAGAGCTGGGCAAATGCCTCCAGGTATCCTTCCGGATGTCCGCTGGGGATGCGAGTCGCATGAGCAGCGGCCGGCCCGGTTCCAGCGCCAGCGCGGCGAATCGTGCGCTGCGGCTGTCCCAGAGGCGCGAAATTCAGCGCATTGGGGTTTTCTTGGTGCCACTCGAGACCGGCCTTTTCGCCGTACACCCGCAATCGAAGATTGTTTTCGTTTCCGGGTGCGACCTGGGTTGCCCAAAGCGCGCCTTTTGCGCCCTTGGCAAAGCGCAATAAGAGGTGGACATTGTCGTCGAGACGCCGTCCGGGGACGAATGTGGTTACGTCGGCTGCCACGTGCTCGCAAGCTAATCCTGTGACGAAGCATGCCAATTGGTATGCATGCGTTCCAATGTCGCCTAAAGCTCCAGCGGGTCCGCTGCGGGAAGGATCGGTACGCCACTCGGCCTGCTTTTGCCCGGTCTTCTCCAGCGCCGTAGAAAGCCAATCCTGCGCATACTCAACCTGAACCACGCGAATCGGGCCAAGTTCCCCCGCAGCCACCATTTCCCGCGCCTGTCGGACCATGGGATAACCGGTGTAGTTATGAGTCAAGCCGAAGACCAAGCCGGTTTTCTTCACCATCGCCGCGAGGTCCAAAGCATCTTTCAACGTGGTGGTGAGCGGCTTGTCGCAAATTACATGAATGCCGGCTTCGAGAAATGCCTTGGCCGGAGCGTAGTGCATGTAATTGGGGGTGACAATCGAGACGACTTCAATGCCATCGGGCCGCTTCCCTTCGGCCGAAGCCATCTCCGGGAAACTGCGATAACCGCGGGGGATTTTGAGTTCTTTGGCGCCATCAAGGCTGCGCTGGGGATCCGAGGTCAGAGCAGCGGCCACCAGGTCGTATCGATCATCGAGACGCGCGGCGATGCGATGCACAGCCCCGATGAAAGCGCCCGGCCCGCCTCCGACCATGCCCAGGCGCAAGCGGCGGTTCGCGACCTGTTTCGAGCCTTCAATCGGCATCGGCGCTTCTCTTTCGCTTGGCTATGCCCAGCATTCGACGATTGGCTTCGGCGTCAGCGCCTGATGCTGCAAAGTCATCGAAGGCGCGGTCGGCCACCTGAATGATATGCCGCGCAATGAACGGTGCGCCTTCTTTGGCGCCTTGGTCGCTGCTCTTCAAGCAGCATTCCCACTCGAGCACCGCCCATCCGTCAAAGTCGTATTGAGCAAGCTTCGAAAAAATTCCAGCGAAGTCGACCTGGCCATCGCCCAGCGAGCGAAAGCGTCCCACGCGCGAAATCCAGGGCTGATAACCGCCGTAAACTCCCTGGCGGCCGCTCGGGCGAAACTCCGCATCTTTCACGTGAAACATCTTGATTCGCGAGTGATAGATATCGATGAATTCCAGATAGTCGAGCTGCTGCAACACGAAATGGCTGGGATCAAAAAGGATATTGCAGCACTTGTGGCCGCCAAGCCGGTCGAGAAACATCTCGAAGGACACTCCGTCGTGGAGGTCCTCGCCGGGATGAATTTCGAAACAGAGATTCACACCAACTTTATCGAATTCATCCAAGATCGGCCGCCAGCGCTTTGCGAGCTCATCGAAGGCCGCGTCTATCAGTCCGGGCGGACGCTGCGGCCAGGGATAGAAGTAGGGCCACGCCAAAGCTCCCGAAAACGTGGCATGCGCGTTCAGCCCGAGATTCGCTGACGCTTTCGCGGCAAAGCGCAGTTGTTCAACCGCCCAAGCCTGTCGGGCAGAGGGATTACCGCGCACCGACTCGGGCGCGAAACCGTCAAACGCCTCGTCGTACGCGGGATGCACCGCGACCAGCTGTCCCTGAAGATGCGTCGAGAGTTCTGTCAGTTCGACGTGGTTGGCCGCAAGAATGCCACGAATCTCATCGCAATAAGGCTTGCTTTCGGCCGCACGTGTCAGATCGAAAAGACGACTGTCCCAGGAAGGAATCTGTACGCCTTTGTAGCCAAGCGCCGCAGCCCACCGCGAGATTTCCTTCAAGTTGTTGAACGGAGCCTTGTCATCGGCAAACTGCGCGAGAAAAATAGCTGGACCTTTAACGGTTTTCACGGGATTAAGTTTTCCGCTTGATTATACGAGCGGCCTCTTGCAGCGTCTGCACAGCTTCGTCGGGAAGTTGGCCGCGGGTGTCCGGAGAAAGATTGAGCAGAAGGTTGGAATTGTGATTGCGGCATTGAGTGTAGGCGTCGGCGATGGTCTCAGCGCTTTGCGTGGTAAATCCCGGGCGCCAGAACCAGCTATGCATCGGCGGCATTGGCTTATACGGCGGACCTGTCGGGATCCACGCTTCCATCGGCATGTAATAAGGCTTGCCTCCGAAGGTTATATGCGGATTGTGCCCTTCGGGAGGCGGAAGCGTATCTTCGCCATTGATGACATCGGTGGGAAAGCTTTTGGGCTCGCAGATCCGTCCCAGATTGCGCTTGCTCTGGTAGTACGCCTGATTCATCACCACGATTCCGTGCGGGCTGTATTTCTTGATCAGCCGGTATACTTCCCAGCGCTGCTGGTCGGATAATTTCCAGGTGATGTCGAGCAACTGGTAAAACGTGTTGGGATATTTGCTGTGCAATTCGGTCAAGTGCTGTTTGATGAGCGGGTAGTAACTGTCCGGTACGGGCGAATCCCAGTCGAACTTGCCTTCATTGTGGGGGTCAAGAATGCAGTAGTAAAACCCGTGCCGCACTTTGTATTCCTTGCAAGCAGCCACGAATGCGGCGACCACGTCGGTTTTGACCGGGCTGGCGGCGACGTCGTAATCGTAGTTGACAGAATCCCAGAGGCAAAATCCGGACATGTGCTTCGCGGTAAGGACGGCGTATTTAGCGCCAAGATCGCGTGCGACGCGAATCCACTGCCGGACGTCGAGATTCGTGGGATTGTAGGTGCTCACAGGCACTTTGCCGGTTTCGTAGTCATCGCCAGTGAACGTATTCATGCTGAAGTGGAACGAGACACCGAACTGCAGCTTCTCAAACTCCCGCAACTCGCGAGTGGGATGAGATGCCGGAAGATCCGAGTCAGAGGCGGCAAACGAGAGCGCGGCACCATGCAGGAGCAGCGGCGCGATGGCGAGGGTCTTGGAGAATTCGCGACGATTCATTTTGAGTCCTTAAGGGCGAAGGCGACGTAAACACCACCCGAAGGGGATCGCACATCTTTGCCGCCGCCGGCGGCAATCACCACATATTGTTTGCCATCGACTTCATAGGTGATCGGAGTGGCATTGCCGGAAAATGGCAGCGTGGTCTCCCAGAGTAATTCTCCGGTCGACTTGTCGAACGCCCGGAATTTCTTGTCGTAGTTTGTCGCCCCGATGAACAGCAACCCGCCGGCGGTGACGATCGGGCCGCCGTAATTTTCGCTGCCGGTGTTCTTCATGCCTTTTGCGGCCAGGTCGGGATATTCGCCCAGCGGTATCTTCCATGCATACTCGCCGGTGTTGAGATTGATCGCATTCAGCGTTCCCCAAGGCGGAGCGACAGCGGGATAACCTTCGCGATCGTGGAATCTCGTGTATCCGGAGAAGCGAAAACGCATGAGAGGGGGAGCCGGTTGGCCGGACGACAACTCCTTGTTTTCGCCCTGGCTCACATACAGGACCAAGGCGTTCAGTTCATCAGCCGTAAGGTTGGGAAAGCCGGGCATTCTGCCGCGGCCCTTGCGGATGGTGTTAGCGATGTTCTCCTGGGTCAGACGATCCCGCACACCTAATAATGAGGGGAACAGCGGGGGCGAGCCTTTCATGTCATCGCGATGACAAATCGTACATTGGCTTTGATAGATGCCTTTGCCGCTCATCGGATCCGTCTTGTTCTCCGCAAGTTCCACAGCCCAAGCCATTTCGTTGGAGTTGACGTAGAGCAGCGCGGAATCTGGATCGAAGGCGGGACCACCCCACTCGGCGCCTCCGTCAAAGCCGGGGAAGATAACAGTGTTCTTGCCCGTGCTCAGCGGAATGAACTGACCCTCGCTGCGATAAGTCCGAAATTGCTCCAGCGCGTATTGATGCGCCTCCGGGGTCCGGTTGGTGAGCATGTCCTCGGTCAGGAGTTGGCGCGCATAGGGCGCTGGCTTTGTGGGAAGAGGCTGCTGTTTAGCAGCCACTTCTCCGGGCAGATCACTTGGCGGATAGTCGCGAGACTCGATAGGAAACAGCGGCGTTCCATTGCTTCGATCGAAAAGATAAAGGAACCCCTGCTTGGTGGTTTGTGCGACCGCATCAACCTGCTTGCCCTCGTGCATCACCCTGACAAGAGCCGGAGGCGAAGGGAAATCACGGTCCCAAATGTCGTGATGCACGCCTTGAAAATGCCAGATGCGCTCGCCGGTTTCAGCGTTCAGGGCGAGCTCGCAGTCGGCGAACAAGTCGTCTCCCAAGCGGTCACCGCCGTAAAAATCAAAGGCGGCCGAGCCGGTGGGGGCGTAGACAATTCCGGTCTTCTGATCGACCGTCATTCCGGTCCAGTTGTTCGCGGCTCCGCTCTTCTGCCATGCATCTTTGGGCCAGGTCTCGTACCCGGCCTCGCCGGGGTGGGGGATGGTATGGAAGCTCCAGCGCAGTTTGCCGGTGCGCACGTCGTAGGCACGAATGTCTCCGGGCAGCGCGGGTAAGGTTTCCGGAAGACGGCCACCAACGATGAAAAGGTCCTTGTAGATGACGGCTGGACTGGTCAGAGCGATGAAGCCGGTGCTGACATCACGCCCAAGACCTCCGCGAAGGTCAACCCGGCCGTTTTCGCCGAAGTTTGGGATGGGCTCACCGGTTTCGGCATTGAGGGCATAAACAAAGTTCATGACACCGACGATGATGCGGCGCTCTTTACCATCCGGACTGCTCCAATAGGCAAGGCCGCGGTCGGGTTGAGTGCCAACTATACCTGAGTCGAACTTCCATTTCTGCTTTCCCGTCACGGCATCCACCGCAAATACTTTTTGCGAAGGCGAAATGCCGTAGACAACTCCATCGACCTCAAGGGGGCTGGTCTGCAGGCCGCCGGTTTCGCCGGTGTCATAAGACCAGACCACCTGGAGCTGCTTCACATTCGATCGATTGATTTGCTTCAGGGGTGAGTAATGAGTGTTATCGGGACTGCCCCCGTAGATCGGCCAGTCTTGTTTTGTATTCAACTGCGAATGCGTGACCCAGGAGGCCACGCAAATCGCAGTGCAAAGAAGAAACGCAGAACGAAATTTTATCCGCAGCATCGACCCAATTAGAAGGAGACTCTCAGACTCAACTGGATGTTGCGCGGATCATTGCGGGTGCCCAGGACTTTGCCAAACGGGTAGCCGGATCCGCAATCGAGACAATTGGCGATGTTGCTGCTTCCGTAGTACTCACCGTAAAACTCACCGCCGTATATGGGGTGATTGAAAGCGTTCAGGAATTCTGCTCGGAACTGCGTTTTGACTCGTTCCGTGACATCGAATCCTTTCGCAATGGAGAGGTCGAGATTCTTGGTTGCAGCCTCCCGCAAACTGCTCATGTGCGCCGGTTCGTCTCCGTAGGCGTAGGTGTCCGGTTGCGCGAATGCAGCCATGTTGATCCAGTTGTTTCGCGTCTGGTTTGCCGGCTTCGGATTTCCCACGAGATTCGCCAAATATGGGCCGGGGAAGCCGTAGTTCGCAATCTGCGAACCCTGATAATAGGGTGGCAGCAATGGCAGTCCGCTGGACAAGCGGATGACACTGGAAACCTCCCAGTTTCCGAGCACGCCATTGACGACCTTGGGTGCTGCGCTGCCCCATCGCTTGCCTCTGCCAAACGGCAACTGGTAGACAAAAGCTGTAGCAAAGCTCTGCGGGACGTCATGGGTACTGATCGCGTAATCCAGCTTCGGATTGTAGGAATCGCGCCACTGCCCCCCGATGGTCCAGCCGATCAGGTCCTCCGAACCATCGTCCAGCGCCTTGGACCATACGTAGCTGGAAACCAGGCTCAAACCACCGGACCACTGCTTGGTGAATTTAAGATTGAGCGCATCGTAAGCAGAACTCGCACCAGGCAAGGAGCGCGTCCACTGAAGGTCACCGAATTCAGGGAAGGGACGGAGAAGTTGGTTGTATAACACGGTTGGTCCGCTGAGGAAGCTGTTCGGGTCCGTAATGATTCCGTAGAAAGGATTCGCGACCGGCTGGTCCAGTTGACTTCTCAGCGCAAGGTCCTTAGTGGGAAGCTGGTTAGGATTGAGGTTCGGGTTGCCAAACATCAAGCGCCGTCCGCGCGTGCCCGTATACCCCGCCTCCAGAGCCGCATGCCGGCCAACTTGATATTGCAGATCAGCGCTCCACTGTTCCGTATAGCCGATGGCGTGGAAACCCTTCGGCCAAATCTGGCCGGCACCTTGTCCGACCTGGGTTAGAGCACCTTGCGCGCTTCCCACCGGCTGAGTAATTCCATTGGGAAATGGATTGTTCACCAGATTGTTAGCAAGAGGAACAAAACCCTCGCCATCGACGCTACCGATCCAGTTAGTAGTTGACGAAAATCCAATGAATTCGCCCGGCTGATCGAAGCTGATCATGGCTGAGGCCGGCGCATAGAAAATGCCAGCGCCGACGCGGCCAACCAGTTTGTCCGTGATCTTGTAGGCAATTCCCAGACGAGGAGCAAAGTTCTTATTGTCCGGTCCCCACGCGAACCGATTGTTGTTGTTGGCGTATTCGAAGGCGCCATGCACCGTGGAACCGAGCGCCGTGCTGATGGGGTTGACCGCACCCGTATCAAAGTAGACCAGGCGGTTGTAGCGCTCAGTAGCGGGCCGCTGATTTTCATAGCGAAGCCCCGCAGTGACGGTCAGCCGTGGAGTCGCTCGCCATTGATCTTGCACGTATGCCCCGATGGTATGCAGGCTCATCGCCGGATCCATGTTTATGTTTGCCGAGCCATTGCCGGTCCCCAGCAGGAGAGACGCTACCGCATCTCCGGTGAGATCGGAATGAGTGTTCAATGCATGACAGGGGTTCAAGTCAGGATCACAGGAGGTGTAATCACTATCGAAGTTGAAGCTGCCGGGCACATCCTGGCGGTTGTTCATGAACGCGATGTCGTAATTGGCTCCGAACTTTAGCGTGTGTTTCGCGAACTCCTTGGTGATGTTTCCTATGGCTGTGCCATAGCTGCGGACGTAGAAGTCATAACTCGAATACGTGCTGCCCAGTTGGTTATAGTTGGCTACATTGACCAGGGGAAGCAGCGGTGCCTGGAACAAATCAGGAGAAAGCCCAATCGTGCTGGCGGTGGCTTTGCCCAGGCCGATCGAGGTCTGTTCCTCGTGCCAATGCCCCACCGCCACATAGCCGTCGACCACCCAGTTGGGACTGGGAGTGTACGTATCGTTGATTACCACCTGGAAACCGCGATCATTATTGGTCGCGGTATTGTCGCCGCCATTACAGAAAAAGCATGCCGGCGTGTAGTCCTGACGCACTCGATCGGACATGCGGGCAAAGATTCGGTTCTTCGCACTTTGATTCCAGTCAACGCGCCAGTCGAACTTGTCATTGTCCGTCGTCCCCCTGCCTTGTTTGTAATAGTTTTGCACCAGGCCGGATTGGGTGGGCAGCGGATACAAGTTGAGAATCTTCTGCCCTACTGAATTCCAGAGGTTCTGGGGGATCTTGTTGCCGGGGAATGGATCACGAGTGAAGTAAGGATTGCCGCTGCTGTCACAACAAACCTGGCGCGTGGTGAACGGGTTGTAGATGGGATAAGGCAATTCCGAGAAATCGCCCTGATGCATCTTGGCAGTAGGGACGGTTAAGAAACCACTCGACTCGACGTCCGGCTGACGCAGCCCTTCATAATCCACGTAGAAATACACGTGATGACTTCGGGAGACCGGACCACCAAAGGTGGCGCCGAATTGATTGCGATGCAACAGTCCTTTCGGAGTGACCGGATCTGTGAGCCCGTTTGACCACAGGTTGGCGTCCAGCGCCGAATTGCGGAAATAGTCGTACACCGAGCCGTGATAGGCATTCGAACCGCTCTTGGTCACCAGGGTCACTACACCAGCGGCCGACCTCTGATACTGAGCGTCGTAGACGTTCTGGACGATCTGCTGCTCCTGCACTGCATCGCTGTTGGGAGCAACAAAAAGCCCTCCCCAGTCCACCGCGGTGGAAGGAGCGCCATCAATCAGGATTTGCTCGTTGCCGGTTCTTCCTCCGTTGAGCCCGAATTGGCTGCCCATTTGGTCGAAGCTGTTGGAGCGCGAGGTCTGGCCGCTTTGCGCCTCCGTGACGCCAGCTAACGCGAAGACGAAATTCAGCGGATTGCGATAGCTGTTAGGCAAGGACGCGATCAGATGGTCGTCCAAAGTAGTCGCGTTGGTCGCAGATTCAGTGTCGAGCAGAATGGCTTCGGCCGTGACATCGACTTTTTGTTCCGTGGAGCCGATGGCGAGGGGAACATTCACAGTCGCAGCGGTATTAGCACGCAGGATCATGTTGGTGCGAACGTACGGCCTGAAACCCGGGGCCTCGGCCGAGATTTCATAGGTCCCCGGCAGAAGGTTGTCGAACTTGTACGATCCCACCGTACTCGTTATCGCGTCACGAGTGTCATTGGTATCCACGTTCCGCAGGTGAACCTTGCTCCCCGGAACGACACTGCCGCTCGGATCTTGAACCACGCCTGCGATGGAGGCGGAAAAGGTCTGCGCAAAGCAGACTGGAATGACGGCAGCGAGCACAAACAAAGAAACAAAGAACAACACCACGCGCTTTGGACTGAATCCCATACGTCCTCCTCGCACATGTCTACGGTGATGAATGCTGAGAGCTTGCAGAAAGTCCCCAACCCAAGCGTTTCAGAATCTCGACACCCGTACCAATTTCTACCGCGGGTGTAAACCCTAATTACTTTAGTCTGGCCACACAGTCGGTGACCGCAATCACAATCTCGGAAATTCTTGCGAGCTGGACATTGTTCGTGCCAGGCTCTCGAGCTGTTGCACGTTAAGAATGCTTACAAAATGCAACAAAATGCCTATCTAAAGCGTTTCAGATGATTGGAACTGTGTCATCAGCAAAGACCTATTGTCAAGTTATTTTTAGCTTTTTTTGTGCTATGGTCGTTCCAGCGTAATAAGGCGTAACACTGCAAGGGGTGTCTGCGGCTTGGGTATGTTCAGCGCCGGACACCGACCACGATGAAAGCAAACAAAAAGCAAGTGGCGACTCCGGCGCAGCGGGTCACGCTAAAGTTTCTGGCCCAATACCTGGAATTATCTCCCACCACAGTGTCGGTTGTGCTCACCAACTCGCCGCTGGCGAGCACCATCGCCGAGCAGACGAAAGCGCGCATCTGGAAGGCAGTCGACAAGTTTCAATATCGACCAAACCTTTTCGCACGGTACTTACAAGCCAAGCGAACCTACAGTGTTGCCGTTTTGGTGCCTGAAATTGGAGATGAATTTTCCGCCATGCTGATCAGCGGAATCGAATCCCAATTGGCGGAAGCGAAGTTCAATTATTTTGTGGAAAGCCATGAATTCGCACCCGAACAGGTGGAAAACTATCCTGATGTGCTGATGGACCGGCAGGTTGAAGGCATGATCTTCATCAATACCCCGTTGAAGAAAGCCATGCCGGTTCCGGTGGTCGCGATTTCAGATATCACTAATGCCCCGGGCGTTACTCGAGTGGTGATCGATAACTACCAGGCTGTGTTTGCCGGCTTACGTCATCTCAAGGAATTGGGGCATGCACGCATAGCGTTTTTCAAAGGACCCATTAATAACGGCGACACGGAAGCCCGCTGGGCAGCTGTGAAAAGGGCTGCTTCGGAGCTGGAAATCGAGGTCCGAGAAGATCGCACGGTGACTACGGGCAATTATTTCGAAGCGAGCCATCTCTCAATGATGCAGCGCGGGTATCAGGCAGCGACGACGCTAATGGGACGCACGCGTGATTTTACTGCGCTGATGTCCTTCAATGATGGCTCGGCGATCGGCGCCATTCGCGCCCTTCAGGATTGCGGCCTCAACGTCCCGCAGGATGTGTCCGTGGTGGGCATTGACGACATCAAGCTTGCTGAGTTCGTCTCTCCGCGGCTGACCACGATACGCCAGCCGCTCAAACAAATGGGGGCCATAGCGGCATCGACCCTGCTGCAACGCATCCGTGGGGAGAAAGTTCCGAAAGAGACACTCATTCAACCGGAACTGGTGATAAGAGAATCCACTGCTTCAGTTCGCCGCCAGTAAGGAGACGACCTGAGTGAGGGAGTTCCGCCGCATCAGTTCCAAGCCGAAACGATGAGCAGCCAATCACGGATCTGAGACGAAGTCTCCCATCTGCCTTTCTTAGGTCAAGCGACGGCGCGTTTCCTGACATCCAGGCCGTGCTTCAGACGGTTGGAGATACGTCTTTGCTCAATCCGCGTACCGCCCCGCTGTGAAACCGGAGTGATAACACTGCGATAGAGTGCGAACCTCTGCATTATGGGGAATTCCACGGACAAGGCTGTTGCGAAAGAAGCAGGGTCCGAATGCGCTGGACTCGCACGCCCATGTCGCGCAGCGCAGACTGATACCATCAACTATGCAAGTTCTGGAAGGTATCCGTGTCATTGAGTGGACCGAGGCCATGGCCGGGCCGTATTGCGCAATGCTACTCGGCGATTTTGGTGCGAACGTCATTAAAGTGGAACGCCCTGGGACCGGAGATCAGTCGCGTGGCTGGGGGCCACCGTTTATCGGCACGGAATCAGCGTATTTTCTGAGTGCCAACCGCAACAAGCGCTCCATCACATTGAATCTGGATCACCCGCGCGGCATCGAGATCATGTCTCAATTGGTCGCTCACGCCGATGTGTTCATTCATAATCAGCCGCGGCCGGAAAGTTTATCGAAACGACGTCTGGATTATGAATCCGTTTCCGCCCGTAATCCCAAACTGATTTATTGCGCAATCAGCGGCTATGGTGCTACTGGTCCAAAGACCGGCATGCCCGGATATGACATTCTGGCGCAAGGCGAGGCAGGGGTGATGAGTTTTACGGGAGAACCTGGCGGCGAACCCCTCCGCTATCCCATTGCGATCGCGGATGTCACCTGCGGTATCTACTCGGCGATTGGAATTCTTGCGGCACTCTTCGCCCGCGAACGAACCGGAAAAGGGCAATGTCTCGATATGGCACTCCTGGACTCACAAATGACGTGGCTGGCCAATATCGGCAGCAGTTATCTAAATGCAGGTGAATTACCGAGTCGTTACGGGAATGCCCATCCCAACATCGTGCCCTACCAGGTTTTCAAAACTGCGGACCGACGTTACATCATGGTTGCGGTAGGCACGGAAGCAATCTGGACACGATTCTGCAGCGTTCTTGCAATTGGCGATACACTCGGCCGTGACCCACGATTTGCCGACAATAAACTGCGCATAAAAAATCGTGCTAGCCTTCTTCCCGCGTTAGAAGACATATTTTTGAAAGAACCTGCTGAGCACTGGCTGGAGAACTTCCGGAACGCGGATGTGCCGGCCGGACCCATTTACTCCGTCGACGAAGCCCTGGAAGCACCGCAAGCTATGGCACGCCGTTTGGTCGTCGAACTCGAGCATCCGGCCATCGGTAGGGCCCGGAGCATCGCCAATCCGGTCAAGATGACCGGCACACCCGTCGTCTATCACCGCGCGCCGCCTGCACTCGGCCAACACACAGAGATAGTGCTCGGCGAACTGGACATTGGGCAGGATGACATACAAGTCCTCCGACGTGATGGCGTTCTATAACGCACTTCGCAAACCATAGGGCAAGCTCCAGGAGGGCCTACACCTCGAAAACCGGCTCACTTTTTTGACTCTACTGCGCTTCAATCGCTTTCTCACTCGATGTGCGACAGGGTGAGCGCAGGCAGGCTTGCGCCTTCCAGTTGATGATTCAGTTCTGGCAGGAGCTTTGACTTGAAGTCATTCCATTTTTCGAGTGCGTTCTTTGCCGCGACACTCGACTCGCGATATAACTCAAGCGCTTGAGTAGGCACCGATCGGTCACTGCTCTCCACCACCCGGAGCGCGGCAGCAAGGCCGGTGCCAGCTTCCTCCAAGCCCATTTCGCGGGAGGAATTTCCAGCAATAATGGTTTTCAGCGCGCTGGCGGAAATGTCAGCACTGGCTTTCAGATCAGGATTCTGCTGCAGCTTCGGTTGTAAGTCGGAAAGCTGGTTCTGCAGCGTTCGCACCGCCGAGAGCGCTTTCCTCGCATCAAGCGCTTCACTGAAAATCTCTCGACCCAGCTTGACCTGCTGCGCGAGATCTTGCGAGGTGGCCGTCGAGCGTGGATCCATATTGATATGCAGCGGCTGGCGGACAGTCTTGCCGTCTACGGTGAGGTGTACCTGGTAATCCCCCGGCGAGGCGCGCGGACCGCGAGGCGCGGCATATTCCTCGTCTTCACCCAAGTCAGGAAGTTGGACGCCCCAGGCCAGATTCCAAACCAAGCGATGCATTCCGGCAGTCTTCTCGGGAATCAAGGGCTTCGCTAACCAGCGCTCCGCGATCGGAACCGCTGGATGGTTCGCTTGGCGCTTGGTATCCGACGAAAAGCGGCGCACCAGATCATGGTGAGAATCGAAGATTTCGAGCTTCACTTGTTCGGCAGGACTTCGAAGAAAATAATCGATCACCGCGCCGTTTGGAGGATTTTCCGCGGTTGGCTCTTCCGGCGGCAGCGGAGTCCCCATGAAACCGGCATTATCGACCCGCACCGCCGTCGCCGGCCGATACAGCCATGCGCCGGCTCCGCCAATCTCCATAGCCTGGCGCAGAGGCGTGATGTTGTCCAGTATCCAAAAGGATCGTCCGTGGGTAGCGATGACGAGATCGTCGTCGTGGATGACGAGATCGTGCACAGAGGTGACTGGCAGATTAAGTTGCAGCGATTGCCAGTGATCCCCATCGTCGAAAGAAACGTAGACGCCAAACTCCGTGCCGGCAAAGAGCAGACCCTTTTGACTTGGTTCTTCCCGAACAGCACGAAGGAAAGCGGGAGCGTGAATGCCCTCGGCAATAGGCTGCCACGTTTGACCGTAGTCGCGCGTGCGATAGAGATAAGGAGTCTGGTCATCAAGGCGATGGCGGTCAACGGCTGCATACGCTTCTGCGGGGTTGAAGTGCGAAGCTTCGATCATGGAAATCTTCGACCAGTCAGACAGAGCCCTAGGCGTGACTGCCTCCCAGGTCTTGCCACCGTCGCGCGTGAGATGAATCAACCCGGTGTCGCTGCCGGCCCAGATCAGATGGGCATCGAGCGGCGAGGGCGCGATCGTGTAGACAACCCCATAACCGCGCTGCTTCGCGTCTTGGACTGTCGGGGGACCTGAGATGTTCGTGGCGCTTGCTTCCGCGCCGGTGAGATCGGGGCTGATCGTCTGCCAGTGCAGGCCACCGTCAATTGTTTTCATGACGAATTGCGTGCCGAAATAGAGGCTGGTTTTGTCGACGGGAGAAAAGACCAGGACCGGTGTCCACGGATCACGGTATTTGCGTTGCGCGATGTCGACGCCGAATGTCGGGAGCGGCCATGGCGTAATGTCCTGGCTGAGAGAAGTGCGAAGATCGAAGCGAGAAACGCTCCCGTATGTGCCGCTGAAGTAAATGATATTTGCGTCTTTGGGATCGGGGGCAATGTATCCACTTTCGCTGCCATCGGTCGGAGACCAATCGCGCGGAGTAATCTGGCCGTGATCGGTGCGGCTGAGGACGGCCACACTGCCGCTATCTTGCTGCGCTCCATACACCGTATACGGAAAGCGGTTATCCGTGATCACGTGATAGAGCTGCGCCGTGGGCTGGTTGTACCATGTGCTCCAGGTCTGCCCGCGATCCACGCTGATGGTTGTGCCTTGATCGGTAGCAAGGATCATGCGCAACAAATTTTTCGGATCAACCCATAGCTGGTGATAGTCGTCGCCGCCGGGTGCGCCACGAACAATTGAGATTGTCTGGCCGCCATCTTCCGAGCGGTAGAGCGCCACGTTCGGAACGTAAAAAACATCGGGATTTTGCGGATCGATGGTGATACTGCCGAAATACCACGAACGGCTGGTGAGCCGGGCATCGGTATTTTTGCGAGTCCAGTTGTCGCCACCATCATCGGAGCGATAGAGGCCGGACTCCTTGCCGCCATCAATCAACAAATAAACACGCTTGCCGTCTGCCGAGACCGCAACAGCGGGACGTCCCCAATCACCGCTTGCAAGACCGGGGCTGTTGAGGCGCGTCCAGGAATTTCCGCCATCCTGCGAGCGAACAATTCCGCTGCCGGTACCGTCGATCGGTGCATAGGTGCTCCACGGCGGACGATGCGTGTGCCAGGTCGCGGCAAACAGCAGGTTGGGACGGCCCGTCGCGATGGCGAGATCGGCAATGCCAATCTCCGTGCCCTGGTCAAGCACTTTCGTCCAATGCTCCCCGCCGTCGGTGGACTTGTAGACTCCACGGTCAGGGTTGGGCCCGTACGCGTGACCAAGCGCGCCGACGTAGACAATATTTGCATTCCGCGGATCGATAACGATACGGCTGATCTGACGGGTATCGCGCAAGCCGACGTTTTTCCAGCTCTCGCCGCCATCGGTCGAGCGATACACTCCGTCGCCAGAGGACAGGTTAGAGCGAATGTCAGATTCTCCGGTGCCGACGTAAATGATCTGTGGGTCGGAGGGAGCGACGGCAATCGCTCCAATGGAAGCGACGGCTTGATGATCGAAGATGGGCTTCCAGGTGACGCCGGCGTTCGTCGTCTTCCAAACGCCGCCCCCAACCGCGCCAAAATAGAAGGTAGCCTGATCGCCGGGAACTCCACAGGCCGCGACTGCCCGGCCTCCGCGAAACGGACCGATCAGTCTCCACTTGAGGCCGCTGAAAAGATCTGGAGAAACGGATTGCGCGCTCAGCGGCGAAAGAGCGAAACAAAGCAGAATCAGAAGATGCGATGTGAGTGTCGGAGCATGGGGCGGCTTCATGTGGGGTCTGGTTATTGTAGCGAATGGAGAGCAGCAGTATGTGGCGCTCTCGTCAGTTACCTGAAGTGGTTGCCGGATTCAGGCGGTGAATTTGCTCGTAAACGGGTTCCGGGGCGATTCTGTAGTCGGCTCTAACTTGTTTATTAAATCTGAAATGAACTTTACGTCCAATTCCAGGCTGCCCCATGCACCGTGGAGGGGCCGTCAAATGATGAAGCGATTAGCGAAAATGCAGCTAATGTGTCTCTGCCGGCGCTCGGAGAAAGCTTTCCGAAGCGATCGATGCGTTTTGCTGAAGCTTCTCGATCTCGATAGTAAATCGGCCGCTGGGTCTCTTGATACTCCATTGGAACGGTGTTTTCACGCCGTCGGCTTCACGGTAATCTCCATAATCAATCTCCGTCGGATTAAGCCCTAACGGCGTTTCCGAGAACCGAAGAACGCGCAAGAGTAATCCGGAATGTTGATCGAAGAATAGTTCAGTATCTGGCGACTCTGAAGTGCTAGCGCTGATCACGTAAACGTCGGCGCCCTGAAGCTTGGCCTCTTGCTGTACATGAAATTCCTTGAAAAGCTCCTTCAATCTGGCGGGGAAGAAAAGTCCAGCGTCCATCCGAGCCGCCTTCGCTTCTGTGGCACTCATCAAATGCGGCGACTTCCCCGGTGAGCTCAGCCACCCTTCGTCGGCATTGATGCCGGTAACGCTATCGCCGCCGGGAAAGTGCACTGTAGTCACCCTTGTCGTCGGCGCTTTGGACACAATATCCACGGGAAAGTGTTCTGAACCCACGGAGATCGTGCCCTTCTGAATACGAGTCGAAATCTTGGCAGCCGCCTCAGCCCCACCAATCGTCTCCATGTAGTGGCTGATAATGCTGTCCGCAGTAGGCAAGCTCGAGGTTGGACCTGCGTCATGCTCCATGTGGTGCTCTTGGCTCAGCTTCAGGTCATCATCGCTTAGAACAGGAGTAGCCACGGGCTTGTGTGCGCCTCGGTGGCATGCGTAGCAAGTGACCTCGCGATGTCCGTCGAAATTATCCTTATTGATGGCGAACATCATGCGCATCATCTTGCGCGCGGTTTGCTTCGTCTCTTTGTCATCTTTCTCGAAGGCATTTTCCAAATGGCAGAAATCGCATTGCACCCCCAAGGACGCGGTTATAAATTGCATCGCGGGAACGATCTGGTCCGCGGGAACTCCCTTGAGCACCTGAATGTTCTTGTAAACCTGCTCGGCTGGTTTGCCGGCTGCTGCTGGCGGCGCAGATTGGGCGCCGAGAAAGGCTGGAGTGAGCACGATCAGCAGTCCGACGAGACACCTTGCCGGAGCTACAGCAGGGAGCCGCATACTGCACCTCATAATTGCAGATTCAGTTTTCGGCAGGCACGCTCTGTAGCTCTGAAGCTTTGCCCAATTCAGAGTCAGGGCGATAACCTCGCGCCGCGAAATAGAGTACATAAAGATGGCAGAAAAAGGGGACGAGAAATGCGTTGCGGATGCTGCTCATGTCGGAGATATAGCCCATCGCAGCCGGAAAAACCGCGCCTCCGATGATAGACATTACTAGTAAGGAGGAGCCAAGCTTGGTATGCGGGCCCAGGTGCTTAATGCTGAGCGCGAAGATGGTCGGAAACATGATGGAGTGAAAGAAGCCGAGCAGGACGAGTGCCCAGACGGGCGCCGCCCCGGTTCCAAACAGAACGACACTGAGGCAGGTCAGCGCCGAGATCCCAAACAGTGACAGCAATCGCGAAGCTGCGACGTTCTTCATGATTGCCGACCCCGCAAAGCGGCCGATCATGAATCCGAGCAAGTGCAGCTTGAGGTAATTTGCCGCGTGCTTTTCCGGAATACCGGGCATGTTGTATTGCGCGAAGCGGATGACGAAGCTGGCGACGCCCACTTGCGCCCCGACATAGAAAAACTGGGCCAGCACTCCTTTGAGCAGGTGCTTGTAGGGCCACAAGGCTCGTAAACCCGTGCCCCCATCGGCCGCCAGTTCCTCCCCGTCTTCTTCTCTTACTTCGGGCAGCTTGGAAAAGAAAATAAGTGCCGCCACACAGAGAAATAGCCCTGTGATGACCAGGTAGGGCATCCTGACGGTATTCGCTTCGGCCGCTTGGTAGGCCTGCAACTGTGCAGGCGTCATCGCCGCCAACTGCTGTCGAGAATATTCCACACCCGAAAGAATGAACGCTGCCCCAATAATGGGAGTTACCACAGCGCCCACGGAATTGAACGACTGCGCAAAATTGAGACGCCGTTCAGAACTTTCGGGCGGTCCAAGGATGGTGACGTAAGGATTGGCAGCGACTTCGAGCACTCCCTGACCGCAGGCCATCACGAATAGCGCGAACAGAAAAAATCCATACAGACGAATTGAGGAAGCAGGAATGAAGAGGAATGCGCCTGCAGCGCAGGTCATCAAACCAACGAGAATGCCGCGTTTGTAACCGATCTTCTCCATCAGCCAACCGGCCGGAATCGCGGCAAGAAAATATCCTCCGAAAAAAGCAGTTTGAATTAACGACGAACGAAAATCCGTAAGGTGAAATGCCTTTTTAAGGTGCGGGATCAGGATGTCATTCAGGTTGACGCCGAACGCCCATAAGAAAAACAGGCTTGTGACCAGTATGAACGGGACAAGGTAGCGGCGTTCGGTAATGGGCACGTGTGATTTCGTCATGGTTCTAGGTTTCAGGTCAGCGCACGATCGAGATGCACGTACCCTCCGTCGACGAACAAGTGTTGTCCCGTAATATGGCTGGCTTTGGAGGAAATCAAGAACGCTACCATGGCCGCGATTTCGTCGGGCGTAGTCATGCGATTCTCGAATGGAATTTTGGCAACGACTTCCTTTAGTTTCTCGTCCGGCTTGGAGAAGGTATTGAGCCATTGCTGGTAAAGCGGCGTCATCACCTCAGCGGGAAGGATCGCATTCACGCGAATCCGATAAGGAAGCAGTTCGGCGGCCCATTCGCGCGTCAATCCGAGAATGCCGCCTTTTGCCGCAACGTAGCCCGATGTGCCGCCTTGGCCGGTAACGGCAGTCTTGGAGCTAATGTTCACGATCGATCCTCGACTCTGCTTCAGGTGAGGCAGAGCGTAATGGGCCATGTTGTAGTAGTGAAGTAGGTTTCGTTGTAAGGAACACAGAAAATCGTTAGGTGTACCGCGTTCCAGACCGACTTTATCGTTGATGCCGGCGTTGTTGACGAGAGCATCGATACGTTGATAGTTAGCGACTGCCTGCCGAACTACTTCTTCGCAGCTTTCCGGCGAGTCTAGATCCATAACAATAAATGCCGCCCGTAAGCCGCTGTCGGCGAGATGCTTTAGTAGTTCGTCACAGGCTTTCTCGTCTCGATCGACGGCGACGGCGATTGCACCTTCCTCGGCACACGCCTTTGTGATGGCGCCTCCAATACCTTTGGCGCCGCCGCTAATCAATACGACTTTGTCCTTAAGTTGCAGATCCATGGCGGCAGTACGCGACCAGATCAGCCGCGAAGATTGAGAAATCCTCCGTCAATGGGGTAATCCGAACCGGTGATGAATGAAGCTTCTTCGGAGCAAAGGAACAGAGCAAGATCGGCGACCTCTTCCGGACGAGCCATTCTGCCGATTGGCTGCGACTTCTCTAACTTTGCGAACATCTCCTTCTCCTTGCCCGGGTAATTGCGCCGCAGAAACCCGTCCACAAACGGAGTGTGCACGCGAGCAGGAGAAATGCAGTTACACCGAATTTTGTGAGCCAGATAGTCTCTGGCGACGGAGTACGTCATCGCAACCACCGCGCCCTTGCTCATAGAATATGCAAATCGGTCCGCCAGCCCCGATGTTCCCGCAATGGACGCCATGTTCAGGATCACGCCACCGCCGTTGCTCTTCATGTGGCTTATGCTGGCATGCATGCAGTTGTACATACCCTTGACATTCACGCAGAAGATTTTGTCGAAGTCGTGTTCTGAGGTTCCTTCCAGGTTACCAACATGGGAGATGCCGGCGTTGTTCACGAGAATATCGATGTGACCCTGATCGAAGATTTTCTCGAAGACTTTGTTGACATCGTCCTGCTGCGCCACGTCGCAGACGTACGCTTTCGCATTGCCACCAGCAGCCACAATTGTGTCAGTGACTACTTTGGCGGCAGCCTCGTCGATGTCGAGCACGCGAACGCATGCCCCGTGGGAGGCAAAGTTCTCCGCAACGGCACGGCCAATGCCACTGCCTCCTCCGGTTACGACGGCCATTTTGCCGTCCAGACGAAACGAGTTTGACTTGCTTGTCAGGCTGGATCTCCGCTTTCTGCAGCTCTTATTTTGGCTGAGCCTGTTGTGCGCGTTCGAGCGCCGCCAGTGCCGTTTGCGCGTCAACATCATTCGGGGTCATCTGCAAAACCGCTCGCAGCTCTTTTTGCGCCTCTTCTAAGTTTCCTGTCCGCTCATAAAAGATCCCCAAATTCTTATGCAAGTGAGCGCTTTGCGGGCAATCTCCACAAAGCTGAATGGCCTCTTTCATCTGCAGGAACGCCTGTGGCCAATTCTGCGCATTGGCGGCCTCGAGGGCGAAGTTCCCAAGCTCTGAGACGCGGTCGGTAATCTGCTGGTTCTTCTGCAATGCTTGGAAACGATCCTGATACTGTTTTGCATCGGGATCGTGAGCTTTGTTCAGAACCTTTGCCAGGTTAAACAGCGCCTGAGAGTGGTTCGCATCGGCTTCTAGCGCCAGTTTCCAATGTTGAATTGCTCCACTCGTGTCCCCGGCATGTTCTAACTGCTGTCCAAGCAGGTATTGGGCATCCGCGTTCTTGGGCTGGAGAGCAACTGTTTTCTGAAATAAGCTGGTGGCGCGTTCGGTTTCGTTCTTTTGCTTGGCCGTCAATGCTAGAAAGTAAAGTGCGTCCGAAAAGTCGGGCCTCAAGCGTGTCGCTGTAGCTAATTCGCGGTCGGCATCATCGTACTTGCTGCTCTCGAAGTAGAAGCGCCCCAAATTGTAGTGAGCTGCAGCGAGCTTGGGGTCGAGGCGTGCCGCTTCTGAAAACTGCTTGAATGCCTCCCCGCGATCGAATTGATCGACCAGCGCAATGCCTAAGTTGAGATGAGCTTGCGCGGACTCAGGGTTGAGATCGACAGCCTTTTGGAAATTTCGCAAAGCTTCGTTGGCCCGGCCTGTTTTTGCCTCCAGCATGCCCAGTGCAGCGTAGGCGTCCGCGTAATTCGCATCAATTTGCAACGCCGTACGAAACTGTTGTTCCGCGGCGGCAAGATTTCCGTTTTGCGCCAGGAGCAGCCCGAAATTTACGTGCGCTTTGGGGAATTTTGGATCATTCTCGATCGCCTGCTGAAAGAAAGAGGCAGCCTCTTTTCCCTTTCCTTGTTGACTGTAAAGCACACCCAGACTGTTCTGCGCTTCCGCGAGCTTGGGGTCGATCTGCAGCGCCTTCGTGAATTCATGTTCCGCCTCACCACCGTGCCCGCCATTCAACGCGAGTAGGCCGAGTTGGTTGTGCGCGAGAGCGAGGCCAGGATCCAGGCGGGACGATCTCAGTAGCTCTCGACGCTCCGACGTGAGATCGCCGGCCTGGTCGAAGGCGAGCGCAAGGTTGTAGTGTAGTTTCGCATTACTGGGATCGAGTTGAATCGCTCTTTGACAGGCTGCAATCGCGCTTTTCGAATCTCCAGAAGAAAGCGCCTGAGATGCTTTTTGATTTAGCCCTTCAATTATGCTCGCATTGTTTTCAGCCGACCTGAGTTTGGCTACGATGGCTCGTTCAGCACGTGCTTGCTGTTTAGCCCCGGCTTTGTCGAGTAACGAGGCAAGCTCAGCATGGACCTCCGGATCCGATGGATGGAGATGCTCAGCCACCCGAAACTGCTGAATCGCTTCCTCTGTCTTTCCCTTCTCGGCCAGGAGCGCACCCAGGCTTATCCGGGTTTCGGCCCCATTTGGGGCTAGAGCGGCGGCCTTTCGCAGTGATTCAGTCGCGGCGTCGTTTTCTCCGAGTCCCTCATATGCGGAGCCGAGCGCAGAAAAGCCTTGGCTGTCCTTGGGCTGCCGCTTCGTATACTCCTCGGCAACCGGAAGCGCATCCGAATACTTCTTCTGTTTCAACAGCACCTGTGCGAGGAGCAAGCGGGCAGAATCCATCGCGGGATCCAGTCCCAGCGCCTCTCCAAGTTCAGTGGTAGCCGATTGCAAGTCCGGTGGATGGACCTTTTCGCTATAAAGCAGGGCCAGATTGAAATGCGCTTCAGCGGAATCGGGGTGAGACGCCGTCAACTCTTTCAGCGTCGACAGTCCCCGATCCGTATCGCCGGCGTCGGCATAGGCAAGCCCTAGCGCCGCTTGCAACGGGATCTGCTGGCCGGCAGGTGTTGTCGTGATCGCTTTCTGCAACGTGGCAACTGCTTTTTCAGGTTCGTGCTGCGCGAGTAAAACTTCCGCCAACTTCAGCGCGCCATCCACGAATTGAGGATCGTCGTTCGAGGCCGATCGAAACTGCACTTCCGCCTGCGGCAACTTCCCTTCACTTTCATACAGACTGCCCAAAGCGAACTGGGAGCTGACGGAATCGGGTTTCTCCTGGATTGCGGCCTGCAGTTCCCTTTCCGCTCGCGAGCGGTCACCTTTCCTGATTACCGCAAGCGCGAGGTTGTAATGCGCCTCCCAGTTTTGCTTGTCCAGGTTCAGAGCAGCCTCAAACGCAGCGATGGCGCACGCCACCTTGTCTTTTTCCGCATAGAGCGCGCCCAGCGTGTTGTACGCGCCGGAAGTGGGATGCTCCTGAACGCTTTCGATCAGTACTGCCATCTTTTCCGAGCCATGAGCGTAGGCGGCACAGGAGGCGAGCAACACGGGTGGCTTTCGCGGAATACGATCCGGGTGGGTTTGCGCGCATGTTATCGCCGCGAGCGTCATGAGCAAACTCGAATGCAGGAACCAGCCAACCCTTCTTCTTGGCACAGCGTGAACCCCACAACTCCCGATGAGTGATCGATAAAGTCTACTCCACTGGGCCTGGCGGTCAGGCTGACGATCATCACAAAAATATGGCGGGCGCTTTTCCTTAAACAACGTCGGCGCACCCGCCAGAACACATCGGGTTTATGACGCGGGCCTCACCGCAGCGCTAAAAGTAGAGCTTGAATGCGAATTGTAGTTGTCGAGGCGTATTCGCGGTGTGCGTTACCGCCCCGAAGTTCGGCGCTTCCAGGCTCGATACAGGAACTGCCCAGACGGGCGTGTTGGTCAGGTTGAAGGTTTCGAATCGGAATTCCAATCGGAAGCGTTCGCTGATGGGGAACTGTCGGAAGATTGACAGATCCAGGTTCTTGTTCCAATCCGCCCGGAGCGTGTTTCTGCCCAGGTTCCCGAAAGTGCCTAAGGGTGGAGTTTGGAATGACGAGACGTCGATCCATTCCGCTGGAGTTTTGTTGCTCGGATACTTGGGCCCTACCAGATTCGCGCGTTCGTAGCCGTACCCGTTGCCGTAATTGTAATTGCCGGTTTCAGCAATGTCCTTGCCGCTGCCGACATCGAATGCTTGACCAGAACTGAACGAAAGAACACCGTTCAGGTTCCAGCCTCCGATTACGGCGTTCACAGCGCGGCTGCCAGAGGACAACTTATTGCCGCCTTTGCCGAAAGGCAATTCGTAAACCCACGCTGCCGAAAAGATGTGTGGCAGATCGGTTGCCGACGGACCTTTGTCAGCTTGCAGATTGTAGGGGTTTTGGATAGAGCATCCCTCTACTCCATACCATCCGGTACACCCGAGGTCCAAGCTTCTAGACCAAGTGTAGGAAATGAGGTATGTGAGCCCGTGCTGCTGTCTTCCGTTCAGCGACAGCTGTAATGCGTTGTAGCTGCTGGTTCCTTGGCTTCGGTCATACGCAGTCGGGCCAATGTAGGGGAACGGGGCACCGCAGTTGGTGGCGGCTGGATTGTTCGGGTCGTAAGGAGCGCAGTTCTTATTAGCGTTACCGCCTGCGGCCATGGCAACGTTGTAGGCGCCGCCAATATCAAGGCGCCTTCCGACCGAACCTACATAGTTCGCCGTCAGCACCGCATTTGAGGTCACCTGCTGCTGCACGCCGAAGTTCCACTGATCCGCATACGGCCTCTTCAGGTAGGGGTCTGCAAACCATGTGGATTGGTTAAACGGAGTCGGCGTGGTAATCGGACTGCCGCTGCCCAAACCGAATGGGTCCTCGGCCGCCACGGTCGGCGGCCCCGCTTGTACGGAGTTCAGATTGCTCGCGCCAAGTTGATCTAAGCTCGGCCACGTGCCTTCGTAATTTTGGCCGGTCTGTGTAATCGCCGCCCAGTTATCGAAAAATCGTCCGTACCCGGCACGGAGCACGGTGTTGGGCCTTAACTGATACGCGACCCCGATCCTGGGCTGGATATCATTGAAATCCGTGTGATAGATGTTCGTCCCGCCCAACGGAGTCACCAGGACATGGGGGGGCAGCACACCGCCGGGTATGCACGGGGCTGCGTTCGTCTGCGCACAAGAAGGCGCGTTGCGCGCCAGAATGTAAGTTCCATTACGGAAATCCATGTCGCCGACGAAATTGTTCGCGTTCTTGTTGTCGCCATACGTCGGAATCAGTGTCAGGTCATAGCGCAACCCGAAATTCACGCTCAGTTTGTTAGTGACTTTCCACTGATCCATAGCGTAAAAGCCATCGACCCAGCCACCATGTTCCGTCTCGATTACGTTACGCCGTCCGGCGACGTTCGGGATGCCTAGGAGGAATGACGCTATGGCATTACCGCCCGATAGATCGACTGGGTTGGCTGTGTTAGCCGCGGCAAATTGAACGTTCGAATTGAGGTAAAGCGCATTCGAGTTGTTACTCGCAAAATCTACACCCGCTCTGAAAGTGTGGCGGCCGATGTTCTTGGTTAAATCGCCTCCATATTGCCAGATGTTAGATACCTGAGTGTTGTCGATCTGCGCAGCGCCGTGCGCGCTGGGATTAGGGTTGCCGATGTAACCCTGAATCACGACCTGCGGGATCATGCTGACCCCATTTTTGAAATTGCCGGCAAAATTAGGCGAGAAACCTACCTGCGTGCCGAACGTGCCCGGTTCGTTTGCAAAAGTGGAGCCCTGGTCGATGTTGACGATGGTCCGACCAAAATGGAACTCGGTCAACATGCTGCTCGAAAACACGTGGGAGTAGTTGACGGCCACGTTGTAACCATTCGTGGTTTGATCATGCACCAGGCCAATAAATCCACCGGATCCAGTCACTGGTTGACGGAAACTGGTGTAGCGCGCCCACACGTTGTCGTGCTGGCCAAACTGGTGATCCAGGCGGGCACTTCCCTCATCCTGACGAGTGATGGTCTTAGTGGTATCCAGTCCGTTAAATTGGGCATTGCCCGTAAGGTTCGGCGCCGGAAACAACTTCTGCGCATAAGTGACCATATTCTGGTCAATCATGCTTGCCGGAATCTTATTGCACGGTGTACCCGCACCCTGAACATTATTCGGGGCTGGCAACGCATTTCCCGCTCCGTCGCACATGAACGCCTGGCCGCTGTAAGGGTTGTAGATCTGCCCGCTGATCCCTGTGAGGTCGCCCGCAAGCTGTGACGCGGTGGGGGTGATATACAGATTACTTGCGCCGGTATGGTTTCGGAACCCCTCATAGCTCAAGAAGAAGAACGTCTTCTTCCCATGTTCACCGGGAATGGGAAGCGGACCGCCAAAAGTCATCCCAAACTGATTCTGCTGAAATTGCGGTTGCACGTCGGCGGGGACTAGAGGATTGAGAGCATCCAACGCTTTGTTGCGCAAGAATTCCCATGCCGAACCGTGGAACGAAGACGTTCCTGACTTTGTGACTACGTTCACGATACCGCCCATCACGCCGCCGAAGGAAGCGTCATCGTTATGGGATTGAACTTTGAACTCCTGAATTTCGTCGACGATCGGAGGAACCGCGTAGGTGCTTCCAAACGAGCCTTGGTTGTTCACCCCATCCAGCAGGAACAAGTTGCTGCGGTTGGACTGTCCATTGACCGACGGATAAGAAAAAGTGCCGATCGGATTGGACCATACACCTCCGCTGGTGGCTGAGTTTTGAGACACGTTGACCGTGCTTACACCAGGAGTGAGGTTCAGCAGCTGCGTGAAATTGCGCCCATTCAGCGGTAGGTCATTTACCTGCTGCTTCACTACCGCGACACCCAGTTCGGAGGTGGAGGTCTCCAAGGCCACTGGGTTTGCCTGCACTTCGACCACTTCGGTCATTCCGCCGGCCTTCAGCGAGAAATCATATGTCGCGGTCTGATTCACGACGAGCACGATTCCGGAATTCAGCGAAGGCGCAAAGCCACTCTTCGAAACTTTGAGGTCGTAATTGCCCGGCTGCACGTTGGTCATGACGTACTCGCCGACGCTATTGGTCATTACGGTACGTTCCAAGCCGGTGTCGCGATTGTGCAGGACCACCGTCGCTTCGGGCACCACCGCCCCAGCGGGGTCACGAACTGTGCCGTTCAGAGCCGCGGTTGCTTGGGCCCAGGAGTACACCGTGGATAGCGCAACAAAGCAGGTCATGACGAAAACCAACGTACAACGGACGATCCATCGCACGTTCGAGGCGGTCTGTGCCATGGCAAATCCTCCTTGCACGCGCGGATGGCGTGCCCTTTGCGACAGAATTTGCAGAGCCAATCTATGAACTGCAGTCGGGACTCACAAGCGCCCGGAGGAACCCCACATCGCCCAACGCTTGTAGCACTGCCTTTCCAACGTTGTCAATGGAAAAATTTCAGATTTGTGAATATCGTTTCATTTAATGAAACATTAACTTGGCAATCGCCGAAATCCCGTGCTACTGTACTGTCCTTTGAAACCGGATTTTGTGACGAGATGAACGACTCCAAGGCGCAGGAAAAAGCCGCAAAAGGCGCGACAGACCACAAGGCTGCTCGCGACGCAGCTTCTGTCGGGGTGATTTCGAAAGTGTTGCGCATCCTGGAAGCCTTGCAAGGGTCGCCAGCTGGACTCGGTCTAAAAAGCATCTGCGATCGCACCGGAATCAACAAAAGCACGGCTCATCGTTTCCTGAAGCATCTCGAGCGCGAGGGATATTTGCTCCGAACGGAAGCTGGCGCCTATCTGATTGGACCGAGACTGGCGCAGATGTCGGCACAGGGGAACCTCAACGCCACGCTTCAGGCAGTAGCTCGCCCTATCCTCTGGGATTTGTGGAAGTCCACGCAGGAAACGGTCAACCTCGCCGTGCTCGATCGCGGGACAGTTTTGTATGTGGATGTGATTGAGAGCCCGCACGAATTTCGACTTGCTTCCCGCGTCGGTGCACGCAGGTCGCTGCATGCAACCGCGCTGGGCAAGGCGCTGGGTGCCTTTATTCCAGCGGCACAGTGCGAAGACATTTTGAGTTCCATCAATTTCCAACCGGCAACACCGAGCACCATCATGAACCTGGTGCAATTCCGGCAGGAACTTGAGAAGGTTCGACGCCAAGGTTACGCCATCGACAATGAAGAGGCCGTGCAGGGAGCAAGATGCGTCAGTGCGCCGATTCTGAACTCGCGCGGAGAGCCACTGGGCGCAGTCAGCGTATCAGGGCCCGTGACTCGAATAAGCCCCAACCAAGTCTCCGCCCTAGCGGCGGCGGTTAAGTCTGCCGCCGACAGCATCTCTGTCGCGATGGGATTCTCGCCACGCGAAGCGGACCATCCGCGACGAGCGGAAAAAGTTGCTTCTGTCCAGTAGCGGCCGGTCTACCTACTCGTGCTTGCGGGACACTGGTCACCCTGCGCGCGAATCCTCTCATCCTGCGGGAATTTCTGAAGGGCGTTAGCAACCGCCTCGCAAGCTTCCTTGGGCTTCTGCTCGGAGAAATACAATTGCGCGCTCAAACGAAATAGCTCCGCGTCATAGGGCAGCAACTGATTCCCCGTTTGCAGCAACTTCGCTGCATCATTCTCGCGGTGATTGGCAATCAGCAGCTTTGCTAACTGCTCAAAGTCCGCCGGATTGCTGGAGCCATTGCGGATCGCCGCATCGAGGTACTGCATGGCTTGCGCTGCGCCATCAGCATTTCGCTGCTGTAACGCCTGATCGGCGAGTGCCTCGAGTACGTAGAGATTCTCAGGTTCGGTTGCCTGCAACTGCCTGGCGACGGCCCAATATCGCTCGCGATACTCCGGATGCGCTAGCATCACTTGGGCGTACGCTTGGAGCAAAACGATGGGCGCAATCTTCTCTCGGGCTGAGCTCGCATTCAAGTGGACGAGGTCCGGCAAATCAGGGGTGGCCATGCGAAAAGCTCGCTCCGGAAACGGCTCTTCCGCCTGCGCCACAATGCGGTGATTTGTCAAAACGGAGTGCGAGATGACCTTCACATCACGCTTCGGCATATGGCAACCGGCACAAGCGTCCGGTGGTGTTTTGCGCTCGCGTACGGCGAGCGGCAGCGCACAACTTTTCTCGGTATGACAAGTAAGACATCTTTGCCGGAAGTATGCCGGCGCTTCTTGCGCCGAAGGCTGCACATGAGGATTGTGACAAGTGATGCAGGAAAGTTGCCCGTCACTCTTCAGGTAGCACTTGCTCAAACGCATTGATAAATAGTGTTCAAGCAAATCGTCCTTGGGAGTGGATTCCTTACTGAAAGGAACCAGAAAAATGCTGAGCGTCTGGTCCAGTTCGGTGCCCGGCCGGAAATCGCGGTAGTCTTTGCCGGCTTGCAGCACGCGTGCATCGCCGGTCTGATGACACGACATGCAGATGTTATCGGCAAGTGAATGCGAAAGCTTTGCCGGGTTCGTAATGGATCCCATGGGAGATCCCATCTGGGCAGCGGCAATGTGAGTTTGGCCCGGGCCATGGCAGTTCTCGCAACCGATCGCGAGTTCCTTAAACGGCGGCTCTCGGAATCGGCCGTTTCCATTCAGAATGGCCTGCGGTTGCCCGCTATGACACGAAATACAACCAGGGAGAATCGGTCGGTTGAAGCCGTAGTCGCCGAATTCATAACCCGGCGACAGCGCCCATCCTTGCAGCTTGGCGTAGAAGGATAGTGGAGCTTCGAAAAGATAATCGTCACGCTGCACGATTGCTCCGCTGCCATTGGCGCCGGATCCAATGATCCAGTCGAGCTTGTGGGTATTGCGAAAAATGTCGCTTCCCTTCTGATCGGTTGCAAATTCGCTCTGGTAGAGGCTGCCATCGCGCGCAAACACTTCGAAATGGCGATTCAGTTTGGAATCGAAGATCTGCGCATGCCCTAATTTCTCCACCAGCGACGGCGTAATTTCCGACATCGAGCGGCCCATATCGGTTCGCGAGAAAGACTCGTAGATGCTCGGATGGCATTGGGCGCAGGCCTTCGAGCCGACATAGCCTTTTTTACTCTGCTCATTTGTATCGGAAGTTGCTGCACGCGACGCGTCTGTGGCGAACCAGGAGGCAGACACTAGCAAGAGCACGCATAAAGTTGCGCCAATTCCGTGCTGAGAAGGGCGTACGACGCTGCCACGAATCCAGGCCCTGAACATTCAGCGCACTGTAGCCCAAAACTGCTTACGAGGCAACGATGGCAGTGGTGAGTTCTAGAACTTCTTGATCGTGCAGTTTTCGATGAAGTCCCAATCCCATTCCACTCCGATGCCCGGGCCTTCGGGTGGATGAGCATATCCTTCAGCATCGATCTGAATACGGTTCTTCATGCCGAATTCCATGTACGAGGTGGGATACAGCAATTCCAGGAACTCGCAATTGGAGATCGCCGCGCAGCAATGCAGGTTGACCATCTCAAGCGGATGATAAATCGTAGTGTGTAACTCACAACGCACACCGAAGGATTCAGCCAGGTGCGCCGTCTTCATGACCGGGGTCACACCACCTTTCCAGGACACGTCGGTTCGAACAATATCGACCACCCCACCGGAAATACATTCTGCCGTCGAATAATGCGAACCCGGCAAGACCTCGGTGCCGCAAATCGGGATGTCGAGCTTGGAACTGAGTTTGCGAAGCCCATGGAAATTGGTGTCAAAAAGTGGTTCTTCCAGCCACTCGAAACCTAAGCGCTCGAGTTCTCGTCCGACGCGCAGGGCGTCTTCGTACGAGTATGCCGCAACCGGGTCGGCCATCAACTTGAAGTCCGGTCCAACCGCATCCCGGCAGGCACGATACGCGGCTAGGTCAAAATCCAGTTTTCCCGGCGGATGAAGTTTATAGGCATGCCAGCCACGCGCCTTCACTTCAACCGCCTGCTTCGCGTAATCCTCCGGTGAGCTCAAAACGAAAGAACTGCCATAAACCGGAACCTTGTCCCGAAAAGCACCAAGTAGTTTGTAGAGCGGCATGCCCGCCTTCTGGGCTGCAATGTCCCACAGACAGATATCGAATGGCCCGTACGAGTAGATGGGAACGTGGTTCCACCAGCGGTCATATGTGCGAAAGTCTTGCCAGAGCTTTTCGCGGAACTCCGCATCCTTTCCCACGAAGAAGGGGCGCAGTGCTGAAGCCGCAATTTCGCCGGCCATTTCAGCCCCTCGACCCGCAAACCCGAAAGAATGGCCCTCGATGCCTTCATCGGTCTTTATCGAGACGAACAGAAAATCGAAGTTCGATTTGCCACCCACCCGCATTTCGCTGTCGGACATCCCTGTCCGGGTATTGCGGCAGGCCCGGATATCAATGGCCGTAATAACCACGTTTGTGACCTTTCAATAGTGGCTTGAAAACGGGTGAACTGTAATGAATGGCACCGCTGCTGTCAATGCGTTCTCCGATTTTGCTTGACCTGCAGACCACGATCGTTCATCGTTTGCCCTCATAACCATCAAGCTTTCTCGGGAGAATTATGGGGCCAGGTCTGATCGGCGCATTAGCGATTGTTACGTTGGCGGGAATCCTGAATGGAAGTTTTGCAGCTCCGATGAAGCGCATGACGGCTTGGCAATGGGAAAACAGCTGGCTTTTGTTCGCGCTGTCGGGCCTCATCATTTTTCCATGGATCATTAATTTCGCTACAGTCCCGAACGTGGCCCAGGTGTATTCGCGAGCCTCGGCGCCTACGCTCATCAAAGTTATTGTCTTTGGTTTGCTCTGGGGTCTCGGCGCAACCCTGTTTGGGTTGGGGATTAGCCGGGTTGGACTAGCACTCGGCTTTGCCTTGATTCTCGGAATCACAGCTTCTTTCGGTTCCCTGCTTCCTCTGGCGATTCTTCATCCCGAACAATTACTCGCAAAGCGGGGATTGGCCTTAATGGCGGGAACAGTGGTCATGGTCATCGGACTGTATTTTCTCGCTGTAGCTGGCCGCACGCGCGAACGGGACCTCGGAACCAGCAGCGGCCCGCGATCGGGATTCACCACTGGTCTGGTGATCTGCATCTTCTCAGGAATCTTCTCGTCTATGCTGAACTTCGGTTTTGTCTTCGGGGATGAATTGAGGGTCCGTGCTCTGGCGGCGGGTGCGAGCACCGCCATGGCCGGCAATCCGATCTGGGCGCTTACCGTTACCGCCGGGTTCGTGGCCAATTTTATTTATTGCGTCTACCTGCTGAACAAGAACCACACCTGGAAGCTGTTCCGCGAAGGCAATCCAGCTACCTATTGGCCGTTGGGCCTCACCACCGGCGGATTGTGGTTCGGCGGAATAGTTTTCTTTGGAATGGGGGCGGTGGCTCTAGGTTCGTTAGGCGGGATCGTCGGCTGGCCCATTTTCATGACGCTCGATATCCTCACGGGTTTGTTCTGGGGCGCCATGTCGGGTGAATGGAAAGGAGCCAGCCGCCGCGCGATTTCGTTCTGCTGGACAGGAGTGGCAATCCTGCTTTTTGCGATTGCAATTATCTCCGCGGGAAATGCAGCTTAGATCAATCTACGTGGCAGACTGAACAGCAATCTTATCGGCATTCACGGGGCGCCATGCGACTACTTGTTGGCGGGATTCCCCAAGTCCTTCGATCCCGAGTTCGACCACATCGCCTGCCTTCAAATATTGCGGCGGTTTCATGCCAAGTCCAACCCCGTGGGGAGTTCCGGTACTGATCAGGTCGCCGGGAAGCAGCGTCATAAACTGGCTGACATAGCTGACCAATGTGGGCACATCGAAGATCATCTCCGCGGTCGAACTTCGCTGCATGTAAACGCCATTTACTTTCAGCCAAATGTTCAGCCGATTCACGTCGGGAATCTCATCCACTGTGGCAAGAAACGGGCCGAGCGGCGCAAACGTATCTGCACTCTTTCCCTTCACCCACTGACCCGCGCGCTCGAGTTGAAACCCTCGTTCTGAATAGTCGTTATGCAGAACGTAGCCGGCAACGTATTCGGTCGCGTCTTTCTTTTCGATATAACTGGCTTTCTTCTTGATCACCACTCCCAGTTCCACTTCCCAGTCGACCTTTCGCGCGTTCTTCGGCATGACCAGATCGTCATTCGGACCGACAAGCGAGCTGCTGGCCTTGAAAAAAATCACCGGCTCTTTTGGGATTTCCATTTTGCTCTCGCGCGCGTGGTCGCGGTAATTCAGCCCGATGCACACGATTTTGCTGGGCCGGGAAATCGGAGGGCCAAGACGGGAGGAAGCCGGTACTCTTGGAGCAACAGCAGCATTTTCCTTCAACCAACGCGCGATTCGGTTGATGCCGTCGGAAGCGAAAAACTTTTCGTCATAATCTTGTCCAAATGCGGATGCATCCACGCGAGTTCCATCGGCTAGCAGAAGTCCGGGCCTTTCATCGCCAGCCTCGCCAAATCGAACCAACTTCATCACTCGCCTCTCGCGGCAAAAAGTGGCTCATGCTAAACCAAGCGATGCTACTGTGCAACGCTCAAGTTTGAAAATGTAAAGAAACATGACGTTGATTTCATCTGGTAAAACAAGCGCGCTTCCTGATCCGGTATGCTCTGCAGAAATTTGCAAATCTTATGCTTGCTGCTACAGTGTGCCGTTGTACTCAACTTCGGAGTGACTTGAAATGGCAGACGCCTTCCCTCATCTCGACTGCAAACCCAAAATGCCTCGCAGCCTGGATCATGGAATCGGGATTATCGGCACGGGTGGCATCATGAATTACGCGCATTTACCGGCATACGCGAAAGCCGGCTTCAAAGTTATTGCGGTGACTGACAAAAACCTGGAGCAAGCGCAGCGGACTGCCAAGCAGCACAACATCACGAAAATCTATTCGAGCGTGGATGAACTACTGAGCGATCCGGGTATTCAGATCGTCGACATTGCCGTGTATCCAGACGTACAGGTCTCGCTGGTTGAGAAAGCCGCCAAGGCGGGCAAGCACATGCTCTGTCAAAAGCCATTTGCCGACGAGTATGCAAAGGCAGTTCGGAGCGCAGAACTCGCCCAGCGAGCGAACGTGAAAATTGCCGTGAACCAGCAGATGCGTTGGGACGCAGGAATTCGCTGCAGCCGGCTATTAATTGACGATGGCTGGTTGGGAATACCGACTTACGGCACGATTCAGGTCCACTGCAAAACCGATTGGAGCTTGTGGCCCTGGATTTATAACGGCCAGCATGTGGAAGTCATGTTCCACAGCATTCACTACGTCGATTCCCTGCGCTATCTGCTGGGAGACCCTGCTTACGTTTTTACCAGCGGGACGCGAGCGCCAGGAGAAACCACTAAAGCGGAGACGAAAACGCTCACCGTCTGGGAATACGACTCGGGACTGCAGGTGCTCATCGATGTCTGCCACACCACCTGGCAGGATGACCCCTATGCGATTTTCCGGCTGGAAGGCACCGAAGGCGTGATCAAGGGGACCATTGGCTTGATGTACAACTATCCGACTGGCCGTCCCGACACTTTGGAATTCATGTCGAAACGCAATCCGGGTTATTGGTTCAACGCGCGTCTCGACAGCATGTGGATCCCCGATGCGTTCGTTGGACCAATGGCGTCGCTGATGCGGGCTATCGAGGATGGGTCAGAGCCAGAAACCAGTGGCCGCGACAATCTTCGCACACTCCAGATCGTCTTCGCCGAGTATAGGTCGATGGCGGAAAAGCGAGCGGTCCGGCCGGATGAGATCAGAGCATAAGCCGACTCGGCAATTAAGTCGTCGGACTCACATTTTTCAAATCTGAGGAAGAGCCCACCGCCTCTGACGTGACATACACCCCATGTTGAACGACAGCGGGATTCACAAAATGCTCCTGCAAGTGGGGAATGCTCTCCAGGAAAAGCGATTCGTGGCCGAGGGCAATGTGATTGAACAAGACTAGATGCTGGTGAATCTGGCCCATATCACCAACGTGTGGCACGACACGCAGCCCGAATTTCCTGGCCATCAAGCTGACCGCAAGAAATTCTGAAATACCTGCAACCCGCGTACAATCCACCTGCACAATCTGCACAGCCCCGGCTTGCATGAAATTCTTGAACATGATTCGGTTCGGCACATGTTCGCCGAGCGCAATCGGAGTTGGGCGGATCGCTTCCACCAATCTTCGGTGGCCCTGAATATCGTCAGGATGGGTTGGTTCCTCTATAAAATACGGCTTCATCTCGCGCAGAGACTGACATATGTCGAGAGCCCGGGGGAGTGTCCACTGCTGGTTCGCGTCCAGCATGATTAACGCCTTGGGCCCCGCCATTTCGCGCAGCATGAACGCCCGACGCTTGTCGCGTTCACCATCGCGTGATCCCACTTTCAGCTTGAACGCGTGAAACCCGCGATCCATGGCCTGCTTCGCGAGTTCCTTGACACGACTGTCTTCATATTGAAACCATCCCACCGACGTGTCGTAGCCCGGATAGCCAGCGTCCAGAATGTTCCCTCGACCCTGGCGCGAGTTTGAGTTAGAGCGCAGCATCTTCTCCGCTTCTTCCTGCGTGAGAACATCCTCCAGGTAACTCAGGTCGAGCAGGTTAACCACTTCTTGAGGTTTGAGATCGAGCAGCAATCGCCAAAGTGGTACCTGGCGGCTTTTCGCCCATAAATCGAAGCAAGCGTTGGTAAGCGAAGCCAGCGCGAGATGGACGACTCCTTTGTGTGGCCCCAGCCAGCGAAGTTGTGGATGCTCAGCCAATCGCCGCGAGAAGCCACCGAACTCTGCCATGAGTTCTTCAATCCCTCGGCCGATGAATTCTTTCCGGAATGCCTCGATAACTTGGCAGACGATCTCATTGCCCGTCCCGAGCGTCAGTACGATTCCGGTGCCAAACAGGTTGTTTCCGCAGTTCAACAGCGTCGTTGCGAAGGCATACTCCGAGCCGGAGTGCACCGCGTCCGTCCCTGCTCCCTGCTCCAGAGGAAAACGTACATCGCGAACTTCCAGCGAAATGATCCGGTGCTCGGTCATGAGACAGTAGTCACGTTCGAAGCCATCGAATATAGTAGAGCGCTTAACGACGCGCAATCATCAGATCTGATCCGCAGCCTCGGTAGTACCTCCTGAAGGGGTGTCTGAATGAAACGTTACGGTTCGTTGATCAAAGTGCGGCCGGAGGCGATCCCGGCGTACAAGAAGTATCACGCGGCGGTCTGGCCCGAAGTCTTGAGCATGATCCGGGAATGCAACATCCGCAACTATTCCATCTTCCTGAAAGACGACACTCTCTTCGGATATTTTGAGTACCACGGCACCGACTACGCGGCCGATATGGCGAAGATGGCCGCTGACCCGAAGACACAGGAGTGGTGGGCAGTCATGATGCCCATGCAGAAGCCGATCGAAACGCGAGCCGAAGGCGAGTGGTGGGCCAACATGGAAGAAGTCTTTCATTGTGACTAAACCTATGCAGATCGTCGACACACACCAGCACCTCTGGGATTTGGATCTGTTCCCCTACTCCTGGCTCGCGGAGGTTCCCGCCATCAACCGCTCCTACCGCATGGCCGATTATCTTGAGGCCACCGCAGGTTTGAACGTGGTCAAGTCCGTGCACCTGGAAGCCGACGTTGACGAAGCTTACATGTTGGACGAAACCCGGCATCTGCTCGCTCTGGCGGATCGGCCGGACAATCCGCTGGAGGGAATCGTCGCATGTTCGCGTCCCGAGAAGCGCGACTTTGAATCTTACCTGCAGAAGATTGTTGCCCGCCCAAAGGTGAAAGGCGTCCGACGCGTCCTGCACACACAGCCTGACGAACTTGCCGCACGAAGTGACTTCATCGAGAACGTCGGCCGGCTTTCCCAGTATGGCCTGTCGTTCGACATCTGTATGCTCCCGCGACAACTGCCGGTCGGGATCAATTTGGTCTCACGCTGCCCGGAGGTGTCCTTCATCCTCGACCATTGCGGGATTCCGCAAGTAAAAGACAAAATCCTCGACCCCTGGCGTGCTCACGTCAAAGAGATGGCAAACTTTTCGAACGTGGTTTGCAAAATCTCTGGGCTGGTCGCCTATGCCGACCCGAAGAATTGGACCGCAGAAGATCTTCGTCCGTACATCGAACATGTCATTGCCTGTTTCGGATGGGACCGAGTCATGTTTGGCAGCGACTGGCCGGTCTGCACCCTTTCCGCGACCTACAAGCAGTGGGTGAACACGCTGGAATCGCTCACGCGAAGCGCTGGCGAGAGCAATCAGAAAAAACTATTTCACGACAATGCGGTTCGGGTTTATCGCCTGGATTAGATGGCAAATTCTTTGTTGATCAGTTCCGTGTGCTGGCCTACTTTGGGCGCCAGCCTTTCGCTGGTGAGCAGGGTGTTATCGATCCGTATCGGGGAACGCGTTGTAAGCACTTCGACTCCTTCTCCGTTGCGCAACGTCTGCAGCATTGCGAGTTGCTGAAAAGCTTCACTGGCACGCAGTTTCGGCCAATCCAGAACCTCGGCGCACCAGATATCAGCCGCGTTCAGAATTTCGAGCCACTGCTCGGTGGTCTTCTCTTTCAGGCGCCTGGCAATTATCTTCTTGAGCTCATCACGCCGGCGGAAACCTTCGGCTGAATCGGAAATTGTTTCCAGTTCGGGTATTTGGAGCAATTTTCCGAGCGTTGGCAGATGTGTCATCGCCAGTGCCAGGAATCCGTTTGAGGTGTCGTAAACGCCATATGGTGCCGCCAAATAGGCGTGAGCATTGCGAAATGCACTTCTTCGCGGAGGACGGCCACCATCGTTCAAATGGGTCGTCAGCACTTCGAACTGGAAATCCAACAATGCCTCAATCAAGCTGGTCTCCACCAACCCGCCGTGGCCGGTGACTCCGCGGCGGACAAGGCAAGCAAGTATTCCCTCGCACAAATTGTGTCCAGTTAGCATGTCAGCGATCGCAAGCGCCATGGGTGTTGGCGGGTCGCCATCATTACCGCTGAGCCACATGATTCCGGACCGCGCCTGCGCCAGAAGGTCCTGCCCAGGGCGGTCGCGCCATTGCTCCGCAGTGCCGTAACCCGTAACCACGCCATAGACAATCTTGGGATTGATTCCGCTCACGCTTTGGTAGCCCAAGCCGAGGCGCTCTATCACTCCGGGCCGGAAGTTTTGAACCATGACGTCTCCTCGCTTGATCAGTTCCTTCAACTTCGCTACATCCGATGGGCTCTTAAGATCTGCCGCGTAGCTCTCCTTATTGCGGTTGATCGCGTGGAACAAGGTGTTCTCGCCGTGTACGTCTGTGTCACTTAAGTAAAGCGAGCGCCCAACATCCCCGGTTCCAGGGCGCTCAATTTTGATGACCCGAGCACCGAGGTCGGCGAAACGCAGTGTGGCCAACGACCCCGATAGAAATTGGCTGAAATCGAGCACCAGGATACCTTGCAGCGGTCTCTGAGCTGCCCAAGCACTGTTAGTTGTCACAAACCACCTCGCAAATCGATCATTCTATACGTGAAAATTTGTTTTCATTAGAAAAAACTTGTAGTAGCATAGGCATCGCTTGTTATGGCAGCCCGGCGTGCTCATACGATTCGGCGGCAACGGAGTTCCGGGATCGTGCGCTATGCCGCTCCGGCTCTTGAAAAGGGGCTTGATGTTCTGGAACTCCTTGCCTCCGTCTCGGAGGGGTTAACCCACAGCGAAATTGCGAGGACGATGGGCCGGACGGTCAGCGAGGTATTCCGCATGCTGGTTTGCCTCGAGCAGCGCGGCTATATCTCCCGAACCGGGACAGACGAGCGGTATCGGCTGACGTTGAAACTCTTCGAGGTTGTTCACCGTTATCCCCCCTTGGAACGACTTGTCATTCTGGCCCGCCCGCTTATGCAACAGGTCGCGCACAGCACCGGACAATCGTGCCATCTGGCGATGCTCAACAGCGCAGAAGTTGTCGTTGTGGAACAGGTTGACGCGCCCGGGAAAATGGGATTTTCCGTACGGCTGGGCGCCAATATCGACGTTCTTAATACCGCTTCAGGACACGTGATCCTGGCGTTTCAAACTGAGGACGTTCGCACTCGAGCTCTCGAACTTTGGCGGCGACGCTCCCGCAAACCGCTGCCAGCCCGGCTGAAACCTCATTTGCACCAGATCCTTCACCGGGGCTATGAAGAGTTGCCCAGTTACCAGGTCCACGGCATCGTCAACATCAGCTATCCGGTGCTGAACCAGCATGGGCATGCGATCGCCGCCATGGCTGTTCCCTATCTCGGCCATATTGATCGCGAGGTTGGCCCTCCCCTGGTCAAAGAAGCCCTGGCGTCATCGAGCGAAGCTCTTTCGCGCGCGATCGGTTGGCGAAAAAGCCCCAAGCTGACGCTAGGTACGAGCGACTCATGAACCGCGCCCAATACTACGAGGATTACGCCATTGGGGCGCAGCGTGTCACCGCGGCGCGAACTATTACTGAAGCTGATATCGTCATTCACGCGGGACATACTGGTGACTACTTTCCTTACCACGTGGATGCGGAGTTCGCCCGGCAGACACCCTTCGGGCAGCGCATCGCTCATGGCACTATGACGTTTGCCATCGGAGTCGGGCTCACGGCCGGCGAGATCAACCCAGTCGCGTTCACTTACGGATACGAGAAGCTTCGCTTTCCGAAACCGGTTTTCATCGGCGACACCATCCACACCCGCGTAACCGTCAAGGATAAGTACGACGATCCCAGACGCAATGCCGCAGGCCGGGTAATCGAAGCCTGTGAGGTTCTGAATCAGCGGGACGAAGTCGTCATGTATTGCGAACACATTTTGGTCGCGGAGAAGCGCGCGCCAAAATAG